>Ga0209726_10000011_pt1 | contig 422086 bp, 411 predicted proteins | sample Subgrocontami54m_FD_187453 | JGI IMG/M metagenome (GOLD analysis project Ga0209726, IMG submission 187453) | Subsurface groundwater microbial communities from S. Glens Falls, New York, USA - GMW46 contaminated, 5.4 m (SPAdes) (version 3) | ecosystem: Environmental > Aquatic > Deep subsurface...
GGTGTCGTTGCCCGCCCCGCCGATCAGCGAGTCGTCGCCCGCCCCGCCCTTCAGCACGTCGTCGTCGTCGCCGCCGTTCAACGTATCGTTGCCGCCGCCGCCTTCCAGCACGTCGTTGCCGGTGGACCCGTTCAGTATGTCGGCCTGGGCCGAGCCGACAACCCGCTCGATGGTGGCCAGCATGTCGCCCGTGGCATCGCCGCCGATGCCGGCCGTCCCGTCCAGGAACACCGTCACGCCGGCTCCCGAGGCGCTGTAATCGGCCGTATCGTTGCCCGCCCCGCCGATCAGCGAGTCCGCGTCCGCGCCGCCATCGAGCGTGTCGTTGCCGCCCGCGCCGTCGAGCGTGTCGTTGCCGGCGCCGCCTTCCAGCGTATCGCCGACGCCGCCGCCCACGCCGCCCGAGGTGATGATGTCGTTGCCCGCGCCACCGTCGAAGTGGAAGCTGCCGGTCGCGGCCGGGTTGACCGAAGCCTCGTCGTCGCCCGTGGTCAGCGTCACGTCGAGCTGGGTCAGCGTGCGGTTGTCGTATTCCGCGACCGAGGCGTTGGTGATGGCGACGTTGAGGATGCTGTTGTTGGTGATGCCGGCGTTCAGCTTGGTCGGCTCGCCCATGCGGATGCCGACGCTGGTGCCGTCGATCGAGCCGTTCTGGACCGTCACGTCGTCGGCGCTGGCCGGGAAGGTGTTGTAAGACCCCGGATCGTCGCGCTGCTTCAGCACGATGGCGCCGCCGAACAGGCCCGGGGTCGGATCGCCGCCATAGCTATGGCCGACATTGGTGAAGACGAAATCTTCAATCGTGATGTTGCTGTACGACTGGTACTTCAGGTTGACGTCGATGCCGTTGCCGAACTCGCCGGTCGTGCCGCCGAAGACAAGGCCGTTGCGGCCGAATTCGCCGACGTCGTTCATGGTTACGCCGGTGATCAACGCGTTTTCGAGCTGCTCGAAATAGAGCCCCTTCTCCATCAGGTGTTCGAAATTGGTGCCGTCGATCAACACGCCCGAGAAATCGCCCGTGCCACCGATGAAGGGCGGCGTGGTGCCGTAGACGGTCATGCCGTGCACGCTGTGTTCGAGCGAACCGCCGAGCATTTCGAAGTCGGTCACGACCGCGGCTTCGCTCTTGCGGATGCCGCTGATGGCTTGGCTGATGGCGACGTTGTCGATGGTCAGGCCATCGCTGTTGCCGAGCGTGATGCCGACGTTGAAGGACGTGATCGTCAGGTCCTTGATCGTGATGTCATTGGCCTGGACCGAGATTCCGGCCCCCGACGCGCCCGTATAGGCGGCAACGGTTTGCGCCCACACATCGACGTCGCCGACGATGCTGTTGCCGGCGATGAAATTGCCTTGGATGATGGTGCCGGGACCCGCGCCTTCGATCGTGATGCCCGCGGTGGTGAGGTTCAGCGCCTGGGCGCCGTCGCCGAAAACGTAAGTTCCGGCGTTCATGTGGATCGTGTCGCCGGTGACCGCCAAACCGAGCGCGGTATTCAGTTCCGTGACGTCGTTGACCGTATACAGAGTCGCCATGTCGCCCTACTCCCCAGTTCCCGCATGGCGCGACCGTTTCGGTCTTCGCCGTTCTGCCCGCCCGACAAACAAAAAACGCCGCTGGTGCTCTGTGGCACCGGCAGCGTTCCATCCTGAACCGTCCGGGGAGGCGCAATAAAACCCGCAGGTTTTCTACCTAACCGCGGGAATTAACCAAATTGTACTGATTTCTCTCCGCCTATGCAACAAGTTAGATCGAGATTCTATCTGGGCGCGGAAATTCAATTAACCAATTGTTTCTTTTGGCGAAATTAGGCGGGTAGCCGGTTACCCGCAAATAACCGGCTATTTCGTCGCAGCCATTAAAGCAAAGGGGCGCCCCTGATGGAACGCCCCCGTTGTTCTTTATACCCGCGCGAGCCCGCGCGGCCGGGATCAGAAGACGAAGTCGCCGTTGTCGAGCGTCGCGATGGTCTTGCCCAGGATCGTCAGCGTGTCGCCGCCGCCCAGGTCGATCGAGACACCGCCGCGCACATTGGTGGAAGCGGCCTGTACATCGGTAACGTCGAAGAACAGCCCCAGGGCGCTAACATCCACCACGTCGAACTTGTCGAAGGCCTGGATCGTGTCGTTGTCGCTCAGCGGTTCGATGATGAACAGGTCGGCGCCCGCACCGCCGTTCATCACGTCGTTGCCCTCGCCGCCGTAAAGCGTGTCGGCCCCGGCCCCGCCTAGGAGCGAGTCGTTGCCCAGACCGCCCGTCAGCACGTCGTCGCCCTGGTTGCCGTCGAGCCGGTCGTTGTCGGCGCCGCCGTCCAGCGCGTCGTTGCCCTGGCCGCCGTTCAGCGTGTCGTTGCCGTCGCCGCCGTTCAGCACGTCGTCGCCGTTGTTGCCGTTCAGCTTGTCGTTGCCGGTGCCGCCGGCGACCGTGTCGTTGCCGTTGCCGCCGGTCAGGTTGCCGATGTTGTTATAGGATTCGATCGAGATCAGCTTGTCGGTGCCGATGCCCAGACCCGTCGCCGTGCCCAGGTTGAGGTTCAGCGTGACCGGCCCGGTGGCGTCGGAGAAATCGGCCGTGTCGTTGCCCGTCCCGCCGTTCAGCGTGTCGTTGCCCGCGCCGCCCTGCAACGTATCGTCGCCGTCGCCGCCGTTGATCGTGTCGTTGCCGGCGTCGCCAAAGATCGAGTCGGCGACCGACGAACCGGTGACCGTGTCGGCGCCGGACGAGCCGGTGACCGCGACCTTGTCCTCATCGCCCGGCGACGGCGTGTCGTCCCAATCCGGGCCGAAGGTCAGGCCGCTGAGATCCAGGCTGCCCGGGGCCGCCATGACGGCCGCCAGCGTCTCGGTGCTGCCGGGGGCGCCGTTGATGTTCCAGGTCTGCCCGTCGATGTCGCCGGAGTCGAAGGTCGCGGTCTGGCCGGCGTCGATCGCCACTTCCTCGATGCCGGTGAGGAACCCGGCCGCCGCGGTGAAGTCGGTCGAGGTCTGCACGGAGAGCGTATCGCTGCCCAGGCCGCCGCTGATCGTGGCGCCCAGCACCACGTCGCCCGAGTTGAAGATCAGGATGTCGTTGCCGGCCTGGGCGTCGATATAGTCGCCGCCCGTGCCGCCGTTGCCGGTGATGGTGTCGTCGAAGTCGCCGCCCTTGAGGTGCTCGCCGGTCGCCGACGTGCCGATCAGCACGTTGTCGAAGCCGGTGGCGCCATGCACGCTCTCGATCGAGATCAGCACGTCGCCGCTGGCGTCGCCGGTGGAAACCTGCGCGCCGCCGTTGTTGAGATCGACCTGCACGCCGGCGGCGGAGGTTTCGTAATGCGCGTGGTCGTCGCCCGTGCCGCCGTCCAGCGTGTCGGGCCCAGCCTCGCCCCATAGCCGGTCGTCGCCCAGGCCGCCGGTCAGCGTGTCGTTGCCCGTGCCGCCGTGGATTACGTCGTTGCCGTCGCCGCCGTCGAGTGTGTCGTTGTCGGCGCCGCCGTCGAGCGTGTCGTTGCCGGTGTCGCCGGACAGCGTGTCGTCGCCAGCGAGACCGAATGCCGTATCGTCGACTACAGGCGTGCCGGGAAATACGTCGTCGGCGCCAGTACCGGGGAAAGTGACGGCCATGGGTGACTCCCGCTGCTAGACCGTCGCGGAAATTCTTCCTGCGCGCGACTTGGTCGTTGCGGGGAACCGATCGCGCCCGACGCGTTCCGATCCCCCTTGGAGCACCCTACCTAAGCGATCCCATATGGCTAAAAGTTATATAGATTCTATCAAGTATACGCAATCAGTTGATCGCGGAATCGGCTGGTGGCGTGGGAATAGATTCATCGATGATTTAATAAACTATTGAAACTAAATGTTTATTTCTATCGATTGGCAGGAATTAAAAATGGACGGGGCGCTCCTTGATGGAGCGCCCCGCCCTTATTTCAGCCTCCTAGGCGTCCGGTTCTTAAGGGATGGTCTCGCCCGCGGGTTCAGAAGACGAAGTCGCCGTTGTCGAGCGTGGCGACCGACTTGCCCAGGATCGTCAGCGAGTCGCCACCCCCCAGGTCGATCAACACGCCGCCGCGCACATTGGCCGCGGCCGCCTGCACGTCGGTTACATCGGTGAAAATGCCGAGGGCGCTCACATCGACCACGTCGAACTTGTCGAAGCCCTGGATCGTGTCGTTGCCACTGAGCGGATCGATCACGTAAAGGTCGGCGCCCGCGCCACCGATCATCACATCGTTGCCGCCACCGCCGTTGAGCGTGTCGGCCCCAGCTCCGCCTAGGAGCGTGTCGTCGCCCAGGCCGCCTTGCAGCGTGTCGTTGCCTTGGTTGCCGTTGAGCGTGTCGTTGTCGGCCTGTCCATCGAGCACGTCGTGGCCCTGGCCGCCCGACAGTGTGTCGTTGCCGCCACCGCCCTGTAGCGAGTCGGAGCCGGTCGAGGCCATGATGGTGTCGTCGAAATTCGAGCCGGCGATGTTTTCGATGCTGATCAGTTTGTCGCTGCCTACATTGGCCGAGCCGGTGCCGTTGGCGAGATTGAGAAAAACGCCGCCGATAGCCGAGGAATAGCTGGCGGTATCGAAGCCCGCGCCGCCATCGAGCGTATCGGTGCCAAGGCCGCCGTCCAGCACGTCGTCGCCGCCGCCGCCCAGCACGGTGTCGCTGTCGTCGCCGGCGTTGACGATGTCGTTGCCCTCGCCCGCGTCGAGCACGTCGTTGCCCGCCAGACCGTCGAGCGTATCGACGCCATCCATGCCGGTCAGCGTGTCGATGTTGTTGCCGCCCTTCAGATGCTCGTCGCCGGCGTCGGTGCCGGTGAGCGTATTTGAGCCGATCAGCGAGCCGTGCACGCTTTCGATCGAGAGCAGCACGTCGCCGCTGGCGTCGCCGGGGCTCACCTGGACCGCCAGGTTCAGGTCCACCACCACGCCGGTGGCCGAATTGTCGTACATCGCGTGGTCTATGCCAGTATCGCCGTCGAGCGTGTCGGCGCCCGCGTCGCCCCACAGGCGGTCGTTGCCGTCGTCGCCGAGCAGCGTGTCGCCGCCCGTGCCGCCGAACATCGAGTCGGCGCCGAGCCCGCTATCGAACACGTTGGCGCCGCCGTTGCCGGTGAACGTGTCGGCCTGGGCCGAGCCGATCAGGTTCTGGATATTGTCGAGCGCGTCGCCGGTGGCGTCGCCGCCCGTGGCCGTGTCGGCGGCCAGATTGACCGTCACGCCCAGGAGGGACGTGCTGTAGGAAGCCGTGTTGACGCCCGAGCCGCCGTCGATCAGGTCGGCGCCTGCGCCGCCGGACAAGAGGTCGTTGTCGGAGCCGCCGTCGAGCGTATCGTTGTCGGCTCCGCCGTCCAACGTGTCGTCGCCCGCTTCGCCGGCCAGCAAGTCGTTGCCGGTGCCGCCGAGAAGGATGTCGTTTTCCGTGCCGCCGAGCAGCGTATCGTTGTCGGCGCCGCCGTCGAGCGTATCGTTGCCGGCGTTGCCGAATAACTGGTCATTGCCGCTGCTGCCCACGACCAAGTCGTTGTCGGCGCCGCCGTCAAGCGTATCGTTGTCGACCCCGCCGTCCAACGTGTCGTCGCCCGTGTCGCCTAATATGAGATCGTTGCCGCCGCCGCCCAGCAGCAGATCGTTGTCGGCGCCGCCGTCGAGCGTATCGTCGCCTGAATCGCCGGTCATCGAGTCGTTGCCGCCGAAGCCGAGGATTGTGTCGTTGAGATCGACGCCGTGAATCGTGTCGACGGCGGCCGTGCCGACCAGCAGGTCGGCCTGCGGCACGATGGGAAATAGACCAAGCGTGTTGGGAAATAGCTGGTCGCCAAAAAGATCAGCCATGGGTGCGCTCCTTACCTGTCTCGCCCTGCCGATTGCAGCCCGATCCTCGGGCATAAGCGTTCGGCGACCGATCTGGGACAACGGCGATTGACTCGCCTGCCATCCCCAGGAGCGACCCTACGTGGAAAGCTCTCTTTGGAAGTGGCGCGGTTATAAACGGATCGTGGAAAAATTCAACTTATAATTAATATATGGTTAACAACAACTAGCTTATTACGCGCATACTTGAGTAAAAAACCAAGTTGAATCAATATATTACTAATCTATCCAAAAAGTTGTCTATTTAGCTAGAAATGCTCCGTAAAGCATCTGAAGCAGCCCAAAATCCTGCGTCGCGATACGGCAGCAAAGAAAAAGGGGCCGGACAGAGTTTCCCCTATCCGGCCCAGACGATCGCGGGCGAATGCGATCGAAAGAGATGAGTTTCAGGCTGCCAGGATGTTTTTAAGGAGGAGCGGAGAGAAAGGCGGGGCCGCCCCCCGGCGGCCCCGGTCGTTGTCCCCGGTTAGAGAATGAAGTTGTCGGCGGTGAAGAAGCCGACGTCGTGGTTCATCACCGTCACCGAATTGCCGGCGGAGAAGGTGAACACCGCGTGGCCCTTGCCGTCGCTGGACATGATGCCTTGCACGTCGGCGAAGGTGTTGAGGCCGTCGATCGCCGAGAAGTCGAACTTGTCCTCGACCTGGAACCCGCGGACGATGTCGTGCCCTTCGAAGATCGAGCCGATCACCACCACGTCCACGTCGGGATCGTCGTTGACGTACATCGTGTCGCAGCCCTTGCCGCCGCAGAACCTGTCGCTGCCCATCGCGCCGAACAGCGTGTCGTCGCCGTCGCCGCCGAGCAGGATGTCGTCGCCGTTGCCGCCGCGCACGACGTCGTTGCCGTCGCCGCCGATCAACAGGTCGTTGCCGCTGCCGCCGATGACGGTGTCGTCGCCGCCGTTGCCGACCACGGTGTCGTTGCCCTTGTTGCCCCAGACGACGTCGTTGCCGTCGTCGCCCGAGCTGAAGTCGTCGCCGTGGCCGCCGAACACCGTGTCGTTGCCGGCATCGCCGTGGGCGATATCCTCGCCGCCGCCGGGACGGACCACGTCGTGGCCGTCGCCGCCGCTGAGCACATCGTTGTCCTGCTGGCCGTAAAGCGTGTCGTTGCCGGCATCGCCTTCGAGCCAATCCATGCCCTTGCCGCCGTAGGCGGTGTCGTCGCCGGCGCCGCCGATCAGGCCGTCGTTGCCGCAGAAGCCGTACAGCGTGTCGTTGAAATCGTAGCCGACAAGGATGTTGTGGTCCCAGTTGCCGAGCAGGAGGTTGGCTCCGTGCTGGCTGCCCCAGACGTTCTCGACGCCGATGAACACATCGCCATCGGCCCAGGTGCCGGGGCTGTCGTTCGGCGCCGAGGTGCGCAGATCCACGCGCACGCCCGTGGGCGCGTCGTTGAAATCGGCCCAATCGTTGCCGTTGCCGGCATCCATCAGGTCGGCGCCGGCGCCGCCGTTCAGGATGTCGTTGCCATCCTCGCCGTAAAGGCGATCGGTGCCCTCGCCGCCGACCAGGATGTCGTGGCCGCCACGGCCAATGAGCACGTCATCGCCGCCGAAGCCGACGATGGTGTCGTTGCCGGGTGTACCTTCGATGTAATTGTCAAAAGGCGTGCCGTCGATGACCGGCATGGGCCCCTCCTACCTGTCGGAACCTTGAATGCGCGGGCGCCCTCACTGGCGCTCCGGCGTCCACTGCTACATCCTGCGTGCCGACGACCCCCTAAGGGACCGTCCACCGGCTTGTCGCTGTGAACGTGGATAGCTCTAAGGACAAATTAGATTAAATGCAAGATAATTTTCACCAATGAGTAGATAAGAACCGCAGGACTCCTTGGTTTACGCACGTATTCATGGTTACTGATTATACTTAATGGATTGTAAATCGCTGAATCGCTTAGACATCGATGGTTAAGTTTTGCCGGCGTTATTCCAGCGCCTGACGCACCGCGGCGCTTGCCGCCCAGGGACATAAAGGCAGGGCGGCGGCCAGCAGCGCGCCCAGCATCAGCAAATTCGGCTTGGCTGCCTGGCCCAGCAACGCGGCTTCCACCCCCGCCGCGCCGAAGATCAGCACGGGTATGTAAAGCGGCAGCACCAACAGCGCGACCAGCACGCCGCCGCGCCTGGCGCCCAGCGCCAACGCCGCGCCGACCGCACCGATCAGGCTCAAGACCGGCGTGCCCAGGAGCATCGTCAGCACCAGCGTGGCGAATCCTTCCGCCGGCAGATGCAGCAGCACCGCGAGGATTGGCGCGGCGATCACGAGGGGTAGGCCGGTGACCAGCCAATGCGCCGCGATCTTGGCTAGGACCGGCACGATCAACGGCGCCGGGGCGAGGGCGATCAGCTCGAGCGCCCCATCCTCGTAATCGGCGAGAAACAGCCGGTCGAGCGACAGCAGCGCCGCCAGCAGCGCCATCACCCACAGCACGCCGGGGGCGATGCGCGCGAGAATCTCGGCATCGGCTCCCACGCCGAAAGGAAACAGCGCCACCGCGACGACGAAAAACAGCACGGTCATGGCCGCGTCGACGCCCTGGCGCAGCGCCAGGCGCAGGTCGCGCCCGACCAGGGCGGCGAACGCGCTCATGCCCGGCTTTCCCGCGGCGCGAAGCGCGCGAGATCGAGCACGCGCGCACCCGGCAAGGCAAGCGCCGCATGGGTGCTGACCAGCGCGATGCCGCCGGCGCTGCGATGCGCGGCGATCGCGGCCAGCAACGCGGCTTGCGCGCCGGCGTCCAAACCGACCGAGGGCTCGTCCAGCAGCCACAAGCCGCGCGGCACGGCAACCACCCGCGCCAGCGACAGGCGGCGGCGCTGCCCGGCCGAGAGATAGCGCGCGGGCAGCCGCGCCAGACTCAGGAGTCCGAAATGCCGGAGTGCAGCGTCGCGCGTGGTGGCGCTGCCGCCGCCATCCGACAAGGCGACCCAGAAATCCAGATTTTCGGCCACGCTGAGGGCCGGCTTCACCGCTTCGGCATGGCCGAGATAGGCGAGCCGCCGGTGGTGCGCCTCTTCATCGTCGCGCACGGATACGCCCGACCACTTGACGTCGCCGGCGCTGGGCCGGGTCAGCCCCGCCAGCACGCGCAACAGGCTGGACTTGCCGCTGCCATTCGGGCCGGTCAACACCAATGCGTCGCCGGCGCCGAGGTCGAACGCGACATCGTCGAACACCGCACGCAATCCGCGCCGGCAGGAAAGCGCCTGGACGGCGAGCAACGCGGACGGGGATGCTTGGGTCACGGCGATCGGGGTTCCGGCGATGCTTGGCGCTAGGGCCGGCATCATACCCCAGCGGAGCGGCGGAAAATAAATGGGCGGTCGTTCGGGGGGGACCGAACGACCGCCCAAGACAGCCTTTTTATCGGCTGACCGAAACCGCGGGGGGTGCGATTTCGGCAATAGAGGGGAGGTCTAGAGTGGGAATTACGGCGGGAAAGTATGTTCCGGGTGTGCCGGGAATAAGGCTTTATTGTGATTTTGGCCGGTATTGCAGGCGTAGCCCGGCATCGCCGTAAATAACTGAATATATTATACTATTTACGAGCGACCTGTTCGATGGCATCGGCCAAAACCCGCGCCAGGCAGCTATAGGACCGATCGTTCATGTGAAAACGGTCGCCGGCCAGCATCGTGTTGTAGGTGAAGCGGCCGCTGTCGACCCAGTAGCGCATGATGTCGAAGCGATGAAAGCGCGCCGCCCCGGTATCCCGGTGCAGCATGTCGAATAGCCGGAAATAGGTCGGGTAGGCGCCGGCCGTCGGGGCGATTTTCGGCGTGCATTGCGGGCCGACCAGCAGCACGTCGATATTGGCCGCGCGCAGCCGCCCGACGCCTTCGATCATCTCGGCCGCGAAATCCTCGGCCGGCACCTGGCGTTCGGCGTCGTTCACGCCGGTTTGCCAGATCACCAGGCTGGGGTGCTGGTCGATCGCGTCCCGCCCCAGCCGCTGGGCCATGTCGCGCGCCAGCTCTCCGCCGACGCCTTTGTTCATCACGCGGATATCGCTGGCCGGAAAGCGCCGGGTCAATTCGCGCTGCAATTGCTGCGGATAGGCCATGTCGGGACTGCTGGCCCCGATGCCCTCGGTCGAGGACGAGCCGATGGCGACGATCTTGAGCTGCTCTGCGTTGCGCAGCTTGAGCGCGGTGCGCGGCAGATCGCCGGTGATCCGGGCGATGCGGGCCGGCACGGCGCAATCCTGCCCGCCGAACATCGCCTCGGCCGGCACCGTACGCTCGGGCAGGGCGAGGCTGACCCGGTCCTGGGTTTGGCTCAAGGCTGGGGTTTGGCTCAAGGCCGGCGCGGCCATGCCAAGCAGCGTGAGAACGGTCAGCGCGGCGGCGGTGCGCGGAAGGATGGGTCGGGTCATTCGCTGTCTAAACGTTTGTCCGGCCTAACCTATTCCTTAAACGGCCTGTCGCCGCCGGCAGGGGCCATGTTAGGGTGTGGGCAAGTCTATAGCGGCGGGCCGGACGGCAGCAAATGGTAAAGACGGGGCCCGAGCGGGATTTGCGGCTCGACTTCTTCCGCGGCCTGGCTCTGGTGTTCATCTTCATCGACCACATTCCCGACAACAAGCTGGCCCGGCTGACGCTGGGCAGCTGGAATTTTAGCGACGCGGCCGAGGTTTTCGTCTTCATTTCGGGCTACACCGCGGCGCTAGTGTTCGGCGCCGCGGCCCAACGCCTGGGCGACGGGCTGGCGGCGGTGAAGATTATGAGCCGCTGCTGGACGCTGTACGTGGCCCACGTGTTCCTGTTCGTCATCTTCATGGCCGAGGTGTCGTTCAGCGCCGACAGCCTGTCGAATCCGATGCTCGTCGAGGAAATGAACGTCGACCATTTCATAAAGACCCCGCATCTGGCCGTGCTGAACGCGCTGATGCTGATGTTCCAGCCCGCGTTCATGGACATCCTGCCGCTCTATATCGTGCTGATGCTGAGCCTGGCCGCGCTGTTGCCGGTGATCGGCCGCTGGCCCTGGGCCGCGGTCGGCCTGTCGGTGCTGCTATACGCCGCCACCCAACGCTGGGGCCTCAACCTGCCCACCTATCCGTCGGGCATTTGGTTCTTCAATCCGCTGTCGTGGCAGTTGCTGTTCATCGCCGGCGCGTGTCTGGGCTATCCGCGCCCGCGGCAATGGCCGTCCTGGCTGCACGCGAACTGGCTGTTCTGGCTCGCCGCCGCGGTCCTGGCGGTCTGCATTCCCATACGCGTCGTGGTGACCGTCTACGACTTGCTGGGTCTGGATCTGCCGGCCCAGACCCGCTGGATGTGGACCGTGAACTCCAAGACCACCCTGGGACCGCTGCGCGTGGTTAACTTTCTTGCGCTGGCCTACATCGCCGCCTATCTGATAAAGCCGCAGGACGGCTGGCTGAACTGGCGGCCGGTAAGGCTGGTAACGCGCATGGGCCAAAACTCGCTTTACATCTTCTGCCTGGGTATATTCCTGTCCTATCTGGGCCACTTGATTCTGGTCGAATTCAGCTCGCGGACCGTGGCCCACATCGCCGTATCGCTGACGGGGGTGGGCGTCATGGCGGCGGTCGCGTGGACGATGAGCTGGTTCCGCCGGGCCGAGGCGCAAAAGCGCCGCATCGGAGCATGAGACAAGAGATGAAGGCCCCCTTCCTTGCCGCCGTTCTGGCGGCCACCGTCGCCGTGGCGTTTGTCGCGCCGGCCGCCGCCTTGGAAGACATGGCGGTGCCCGAGCAGTGCAAGGTGCCGGAAGGCCTGATCCGCGACATCGCCGATTTCTCGCATTCCGCCGAACGCGTGGCGCGCGATCGCACGCTGGTGATCGTGGCGATCGGCGGCGCCAGCACGCAAGGCCTGGGCGCGTCGTCGCCCGCCGCGGCATGGCCGACGCGGCTGGCCGACATCCTGTCCAGGCGCCTGGACGCGGTGGAGGTGCGGATTTTCAATTTCGGCGTGCGCCGCCAGACCGCCAAGGCGGCACAAGAACGCTTCACGCGCGACATCGCCACGTTGCACCCCAGCCTGGTGATCTGGGAAACCGGCACGGTGGAGGCGGCGCAAACGCTGGACCCCGGCGAGTTCATCGAGACCCTGAGCAAGGGCATGGACGACGTCGGCGCGATGCAGGCCGACCTGATATTGGTGGACCCGCAATATGCGCGCGGTTCGGCGCTGCTGATCAATTTCCAGCCTTTCATGGAGGCGATGCACAGCGCCGCGGCGATGCCGGGGGTCAACCTGTTCCCGCGCCACGAGATCATGCGTTACTGGGATAGCGAGGGCCGGTTGACGCCGCGCACGCGCGAAGAGATGACCCGCGGCAACGACCAGATCTACAACTGCATCGCCGAGCTTCTGGCCGAGGTGATCGACCGCGGCTTGCGGCATGGCGCGCAAGCGTCGTCGCACAAATAGGCGATGGAACCCAAAGCTGCATGAGCGCCACGGAAAAAATCGCCAACCCGCGCGCCGTAATCGACCGGCGCGCGCTGACGGTTGCGTGCGACGAGATCGCCAAGGCCAAGCCCGACGAGCAACGGGCCAAGCTGCTTGAGCTTTTGAAAGCGGCGCTGAAGAACGGCCAGGACGAAATCCGCCGCCGGTTCGACGCCGACAATTCGGGCGCCGGCGTGATGCAGGCGACCGCGTTCCTGGTCGACCAGATCGTGCGCGTGCTGTTCGATTTCGCGGCCGGGCGCATGTTCCACGCGCCCAATCCCACCAAGGCCGAGCAACTGTGCATCGTGGCCGTGGGCGGCTATGGGCGCGGCGAACTGGCGCCGCGCTCGGACATCGACCTTCTGTTCCTGCGCCCCTACAAGCAGACGCCGCACGGCGAGCAGGTGGTCGAATTCATGCTGTACGCGCTGTGGGACATGGGCCTGCAAGTCGGCCACGCCACGCGCTCGATCGACGAATGCCTGCGCCACGCCAAGCAGGACCTGACCATCCGCACGGGGCTGCTCGAATCGCGCTACCTATGGGGCGACCAGGAGCTGTACCGCGAGCTGCGCAAGAAATTCGAGGACAAGTTCCTTGGCGGCGGACGGGCGGAATTCGTCGACGCCAAGATGAAAGAGCGCGACGACCGCCACCAGCGCCTGGGCGATTCGCGCTACGTGCTGGAGCCGAACATCAAGGACGGCAAGGGCGGCCTGCGCGACCTGCACACGCTGATCTGGATCGCGAAATACCTGTACAAGACCGGCGAGCCCGACGCGCTGGCCAAACAGGGCGTGCTGCAGCCGGAAGAGGCGCGGAGCTTCATCAAGTCGCGCGAGTTCCTGTGGTGCCTGCGCTGCCACCTGCATTACCTGACCGGGCGGCCGGAAGAGCGCCTGACCTTCGACGTGCAGTCCGAGATCGCCAAGCGCATGGGCTACACCGACCATGCCGGCACCAAGCGCGTCGAGCGGTTGATGAAGCATTACTTCCTGGTGGCCAAGGACGTGGGCGACCTGACACGCGTGTTCTGCGCCGCGATGGAAGCGGAGCTCAAGAAAACGCCGCTGGCGGCGATCCGGCGCATCGCCCCGTGGCGGCGCGATTTCGGCGACTTCGCGGTCGACGCGGGGCGGCTGAACGCCAAGCGCGACGACATCTTCGCCAAGCAGCCGGCCAATTTCCTGAAACTGTTCCACCTGGCTCAGGAAAACGGCCTCGACGTACACCCCAATGCGCTGCGCGTGCTGCGGCGCGATCTCAGGCTGGTGAACGCGCGGCTGCGCGCCGATCCCGAGGCGAACGAGCTGTTCCTGAAAATCCTGATCAGCGACCATGATCCCGAAGTGACGCTGAGGCGCATGAACGAGGCCGGCGTCCTGGGCCGCTTCGTTCCCGATTTCGGCCGGGTGGTGGCGCAGATGCAGTACGACATGTACCACGTGCATACCGTGGACGAGCACACGATCTACGCCATCGGCATCCTGCACCAGATCGAAAAAGGCCTGCTGAAGGAAGACCACCCGGTTTCCAGCGAGGTGGTGCACAAGGTGCTGTCGCGCCGCGTGCTGTACCTGGCCGTGCTGCTGCACGACATCGCCAAGGGGCGCGGCGGCGATCATTCCATCCTGGGCGAGCAGGTGGCGCGCGAGCTGTGCCCGCGCCTGGGCCTTAGGGACGAAGAGACCGAGGCTGTGGCGTGGCTGGTGCGCTATCACCTGCTGATGAGCTACGCGGCGTTCAAGCGCGACATCGACGATCCCAAGACGGTGGCCGATTTCTGCGCCCTGGTGCAAAGCCCCGAGCGGTTGCGGCTGCTGCTGGTGCTGACCGTGGCCGATATCCGCGCGGTCGGTCCCAACGTATGGAACAACTGGAAGGCCACGCTGCTGCGCGAGCTTTATTGGCGCGCGGAAGAGGTTTTGTCGGGCGGCCTGTCGGCCGGCCACGACGGCATGAAGAAACGCGCCGAGGGAGTGCAGCAGGCGCTGCGCGCCGAGTTGAAGGACTGGAGCGACGCCGAATTCAAGCGCCATGCCGAACGCTGCGGCGCGCCTTATTGGCTGGCTTTCGACCTTGGCGCGCTGGCGCGGCACGCGCGCATGGTGCGCCGGGCTGAGCGCGAGAAGGCGCCGCTGTCGATCGACACCAAGGTCGAGCCCGCGCGCGCCATCACTGAAGTCACGATCTATGCCGGCGACCATCCCGGCCTGTTCAGCCGCATCGCCGGGGCGCTGGCCTTGAGCGGCGCCAACATCGTCGAGGCGCGCATCTTCACCACCAACGACGGCATGGCGCTGGACACGTTTTCGGTGCAGGACGCCGAGGGCGGCGCGTTCGCCCGGCCCGACAAGCTGGCCAGGCTGGCCACGCGCGTCGAGCAATCGCTGTCGGGCAAGCTGCGCACCCGGCAGGAGCTGGGCCGCGCGCCCGCGATCCAGAGCCGCACCCGCGTGTTCAAGGTGCCGCCGCGCGTGCTGTTCGACAATAAGGCCAGCGCCACGCACACCGTGGTCGAGGTCAACGGCCGCGACCGGCCCGGCCTGCTGTACGACGTGACCAGCGCCTTGACCAACTGCAACCTGCAAATCTCGACCGCGCGGATTTCGACCTACGGCGAAAGCGTGGTGGACGTTTTCTACGTCAAAGACCTGTTCGGCATGAAAGTGATCGAAGAGCACAAGCTCGCCAAGGTCAAGGAGCTGCTGTTGGCGGCGCTGGCCGACCCGAACGAGGCCAAGACGCCCGAGGATACGCCGGCGCGCCGCTCAGCGCGCCCCAGCGCCCCCGCCGCCGCGGAGTGAACCCGCTGACCGCCGGTTACGCCTAAGCCATGTCCCTCCTGCGCGGCATCGCCACCATCGGCGTCTGGACAATGACCAGCCGCGTGCTGGGCTTCGCGCGCGACGTGATGATGGCGGCGCTGCTGGGTGCGGGCGCCATGGCCGACGCGTTCTTCGTCGCCTTCCAGTTTCCCAACCTGTTCCGCCGCCTGTTCGCCGAGGGCGCCTTCAACGCCGCCTTCGTGCCGCTGTTCGCCGGCGCGTTGCAGGCCAAGGGCCGCGACGCGGCGCGCGATTTCGCGGGCCAGGCGCTGGCGGTGATGATCGCCGTGCTGCTGCCCATGACCGTGCTGATCGAGATCGCCATGCCATACCTGATGGTGGCGATCGCGCCCGGCTTTACCGGCGAGCCGGAAAAATTCGCCCTGGCGGTGCAGTTCACGCGCATCTGTTTTCCCTATCTGATGTTCATGGCCCTAGTGTCGATGCTGGGTGCGGCGCTGAACGCGATCGACCGCTTCGCCGTCGCCGCGGCAGCACCCATCCTGCTCAACATCATCATGATCGCGGCCCTGCTGGGGCCCGTGCATTGGGCGACGACGCCGGGCCACGCCTTGTCCTGGGCCGTGGCGGCGGCGGGCGCCGCGCAATTCCTGTGGCTGGCGCAGGACGCAGGCCGCGCGGGGATTTTGCCGAAACTGCCCCGCCCGCGCCTGACACCCGATATCCGCCGGCTGTTCAAGTTGATGCTGCCCGGCATTTTCGGGGCCAGCGTGATCCAGTTGAACCAGTGGATCGGCACGCTGCTCGCCTCGCTGCTGCCCTCGGGCGCGATTTCGTATCTCTATTACGCCGACCGCGTGAACCAGCTGCCGCTGGGCGTGGTCGGCGTAGCGGTGGGGGTGGCGCTGCTGCCGCTGCTGTCGCGCCAGTTGCGCGCGGGAAACCTGGATGCCGCCAGGGCCAACCAGAACCGCGCCATCGAGTTCGCGCTGCTGATGACCCTGCCGGCGGCGGCGGCGCTGATCGCGGCGCCGGGGGCGATCATCTCCGTGCTGTTCGAACGCGGGGCGTTCGGCCCGAGCGACGCCGCGGCGACCGCGCGCACGCTCGCGGCCTATGCCACCGGCCTGCCGGCCTTCGTGCTGGTCAAGGCGTTGTCGCCCGGGTTCTTCGCCAGGGAGGATACGCGCACCCCGGTGATCGTCGGCGCCGCCGCCGTGACGGTGAACATCGTGCTGGCGGTTTTGTTGATGGGCCCGCTGGAGCAAGTGGGCATCGCGCTGGCCGTCGCCGTCGCGTCCTGGGTCAATGCAATCGGCCTCGGCGTCATCCTGTGGCAGCGCGGGCATCTGGAGCCGGACCGGCGCCTAATGCGCCGCACGGCGATGATCGTACTCGCCACCGCGATCATGGCTGCGGGCCTGCTGCTGGGCCAATACCTGCTCATGCGGCCGCTGGCGGGCGGGACGGTCCAGCGGATCGCCGCCCTGGTCGCGCTGGTGGGCGGGGGGCTGGCGATTTACGGCCTTGCCTGCCACGTCCTGGGCGCGGCCAGGCTTGCCGAACTGCGCCAGGCCCTCAGCCGCAAGCCTGCTTGACCTGACCCCGACCTGCCGCCATAAACACGCGCCTTAGCACACGGACCCGAGTCCAACCGGAGCCGGACACGTCCTACGTGTTCCCCGATTCCAACCGGAGACCGACATGAGCCGCATCTTCTCGGGCGTCCAGCCCACCGGAAACCTGCATCTCGGCAATTACCTCGGCGCGCTGCGCAACTTCGTGAAGCTGCAGGCGAGCTACGAGTGCATCTACTGCGTCGTCGACATGCACGCGCTGACCTTGTGGCAAGACCCGCAGGAACTGCGCAAGAACACGCGGGAAGTGACCGCGGCGTTCCTGGCCTGCGGCATCGACGCCAAGAAGCACATCATCTTCAACCAGAGCCAGGTCGTGGCCCATGCGCAGCTCGCGTGGATCTTCAACTGCGTGGCGCGGGTGGGGTGGCTGAACCGCATGACGCAGTTCAAGGAGAAGGCGGGCAAGGACCGCGAGAACGCGTCGGTGGGGTTGTACATCTATCCCAACCTGATGGCGGCCGACATCCTGGCCTACAAGGCGACGCACGTGCCGGTGGGCGAGGACCAGAAGCAGCATCTGGAGCTGGCGCGCGACATCGCCCAGAAATTCAACCACGATTTCGGCGTCGAGTATTTCCCGATCATCGAGCCGATCATCCAGGGCGAGGCCACGCGCGTGATGTCGTTGCGCGACGGCACCAAGAAGATGAGCAAGTCCGACCCGTCGGATTACAGCCGCATCAACCTGACCGACACGGCCGAGACCATCGAGCTCAAAATCCGCAAGGCCCGGACCGATCCGCATCCGCTGCCCGAAACCGTGGCCGAGCTGGAAAAGCGGCCGGAGGCCGACAATCTGGTGACGATCTTCGCCGCTTTGTCGGACCACACGCGCGAAGGCGTGTTGAAGAAATACGCCGGCGCGCAGTTCTCGGCCTTCAAGAAGGACCTGTCGGACCTGGCCGTGTCGGTCCTCGGCCCGATCGGTACTGAGATGCAGCGGCTGATGAAAGACCCCGGCGCCGTGGACGCGGTGTTGCGCGACGGCGCCGAACGCGCCTCCGCCATCGCCGCCCCGATCATCAAGGAGGTCGAGGAAATCGTGGGGTATCTAAGGGTCTAAATCGGGGCTGAAACCGCCCCACGCATGGCTTGCCCGCGCCGGGCGCGCGGCGTTATCCTTTCTTAACCGTGGGTTTTCCTTGACATTTCAGCCCTAAAGCCCCATGTAAGCGCCACATCGGTTTCTCGAGATAGCGCGATGCGCCGCGCGGATTAGTCTTCCGGCGCCTCATCCGAGACAACTTCCCAAACAATGCTGTTCCAGTCGCGCTGGTATGCAGCGCAAGGCCGTTAAGCCCGCCATAACCCATGAAATGGGCGCGGGAAGCGGCGATAAAGGATTCCGTTTAACTCATGACTACTTCTTTTTTGCAGCTCGGGCTTACCGAGCCGATCATGCGCGCGCTTAGCGCCGACAACTACACGACCCCGACCCCGATCCAGTCCCAGGCGATCCCGCCGATCCTCGCCGGCAACGACGTTCTGGGCATCGCCCAGACCGGCACCGGCAAGACCGCGGCGTTCGCGCTGCCGATCCTGCAGCGCTTGGCCGCGAACCGCGTTCAAGCCGGACCGCGCGCCACCCGCGCGTTGGTGCTGGCGCCGACGCGCGAGCTGGCCTTGCAGATCTTCCAGAGCTTCCGCGCCTATGGCCGCAACCTAAACCTGCGCCATGCCGTCGTGTTCGGCGGCGTCGGCCACCGGCCGCAGATCGACGCGCTGTCGCGCGGCGTCGACGTGCTGGTCGCCACCCCCGGCCGCCTGCTCGACCTGATGGGCCAGCATTGCATAAGGCTGGACCAAGTTTCGGTGCTGGTGCTGGACGAAGCCGACCGCATGCTGGACATGGGCTTCATCCGCGACGTGCGGCGCATCAACGCCGCCTGCGCCAAGACGCGCCAATCCCTGCTGTTCTCGGCCACCATGCCGCAAAGCATCGCCGGGCTTGCCGCCGAGATGCTGAAGAATCCGGTGCGCGTCGAAGTGACGCCCGCCTCTACGCCGATCGAGCTGATCGACCAGCGCGTGATGATGGTGCACGCCGCGCAGAAGCGCACCGTGCTGGCCAATCTGCTGGCCGACCGGGCAATGCGACGCGTGCTCGTGTTCACGCGCACCAAGCACGGCGCCGACCGGCTGACCCGCCATCTGGAAACCGCGGGCATCGACGCCCAGGCGATCCACGGCGACAAGTCGCAAGGCCAGCGCCAACGCGCGTTGCGCAGCTTCCACGAGGGCGAACTGAGGGTGCTGGTCGCGACCGACATCGCCGCGCGCGGCATCGACGTCGAAGGGATCACCCACGTCATCAATTACGAACTGCCGCACGAGCCCGAGAGCTATGTGCACCGCATCGGCCGCACCGCGCGGGCCGGCGCCAGCGGCATCGCCATCGCTTTGTGCGATGCCAGCGAACGCGGCAACCTACGGGCGATCGAACGCCTGACTGGCCGGAAACTGACCGTTACGGGCGATATACCGCCCGATTTCGGCCAACCGGCCAACGACGACGCCGGGCTGTCCCGGCGGCCCCCCCAGCGCCATGCGAGTCGCCAGCGGCGATATCGCAGCTATAATGGTCGCCGGGCGGCATAAGCTACTTTCATCCACGCCACCCAAACTAGATACAGGAGACGATAAATGGCTACCGGTACCGTGAAATGGTTCAATGCCCAGAAGGGCTTCGGCTTCATCCAGCCGGATGACGGCGGTAAGGACGTATTCGTCCATATCAGCGCCGTCGAGCGGTCGGGCATCGCCCCGCCCAAGGAAGGACAGAAGCTGAGCTACGATCTGGAAGCGGACCGCCAGGGCCGCAGCTCGGCCGCCAATCTGAAACTGGTCTAAACGGACCGGACAAGATGACCCGCGCCAGCTTGCGCATCCCGTCCGGGGAATAACGATGGCGAAAGAAGAGCTCATCGAATTCGAAGGATCGGTAACCGAGGTCCTACCGGACCGAAGGTTCCGCGTCCGACTGGACAATGGCCATGTCGTGCTCGCCTACACCGCTGGGCGCATGAGCAAGGCCAGGATACGCACGCTGGCGGGGGACCGCGTGACGGTAGAGATGACGCCCTACGACCTAGAGCGGGGGCGCATCATCTACCGGCACAAGGACGAACGCGCCGCCGCGGCGCCGCCGATGATGGCACGGCCGGGCCAGCGCCCGCAGAAGCGCTGGCGCTAACTCACCCGTCTTTTCCGCTGACTCCGGCTTCCGCGAACGTCGCCATGCCCATGTGGCAGGCGACGGCGCCCTTCATCACCATCACCGCCAGCGCCGCGCCCGTGCCTTCGCCCAGGCGCATGTTCAAGTTCAACACCGGCTTCTTGCCGATGCGCGCGCACAGCGCCGCATGCGCCGGCTCGGCCGAGCAATGGCCGACCTGGCAATGGTCGAGCAGGCCGGGCATCAATACATGCAGCACCGCGGCCGCCGCGGTCGAGGTATAGCCGTCGAGCACCACGGGGATGCGCGCGAGGCGCGCCGCCAACACCGCGCCGGCGATCGCCGCCAGCTCCCGCCCACCCAACGCCGCCAGTGCTTTCAGCGGATCGCCGAGGCTCGCTGGGTTGGCTTTCACCCCCGCCCCCACCGCCGCGATCTTGCGCTGCAACCCTTCGCCCACGACACCCGTGCCCGGCCCCACCCAATCCCTGGGCTGGCCGCCGAACAGCGCATGGCACAGCGCGGCGGCCGACGCGGTATTGGCGATGCCCATTTCCCCCAGGCACAGCACGTCGATGCCCGGCTCGACCGCCATCATGCCGTAGGCTATGGCGTGGGCGCAGTCTTCCTCGCTCATCGCCGGGCCCGAGGTGAAATCTTCCGTCGGCCGGTCGAGATTCATTTCATGGACGCGCAAGTCGGCGTCGAGCGCCTTGCATAGTTGGTTGATCGCCGCACCCCCCGCTATGAAATTGGCGACCATTTGCTTGGTGACCGCCGCCGGATAAGCCGACACCCCCTGGGCCGCCACGCCGTGATTGCCCGCGAACACCGCCACGCGGGGATGATCGAGGCTGGGCGGATGCTTGCCCTGCCAGGCGCATAGCCAAGACGTGAATTCCTCGAGCCGCCCCAGCGCCCCCGGCGGCTTGGTGAGCTGCCCCTCGCGCTCCGCGGCGGCAGCGGCGGCTTCGCGGTCCGGCCCCGGCAAGTCGGCCAACAAGGCGCGGATTTCGGCGAAGCTGGCGACGGTTTTCTGCGGCGGCATGGCAACCCCGGGTGTACTGACGAATTCCAATGCGTCGTCTATAACCAAGAACCGATGGCCCGGCCACTGCCACAACGGCATTTCGCGGCCGGATCGAGACTCCCAGGGAAGGCTTGCAGCGATGAGCGACATCCCCTCGCCCGACCACACTCCCGAAGAGGCGCCGGACAACTCCCCGGCCGCCTGGCTCAACGACCTGAAGATCGCCGCGATCTTCTTCACGCGCGTGCCGATTGCCCATGACGGCGTTCTGACCCTGGCCGATTTGCGCCGCGCCTGGCGCGTCGTGCCGGCTGTGGGCGCGCTGATCGGCCTTGGCGGCGGCATCGTGTTTGCCCTGGCGGCCTGGCTGAACCTGCCGCCCGCCGCCTCGGCACTGCTGGCGGTTCTGGCGACCATCGCCCTGACCGGTGCGTTGCACGAGGACGGCCTGGCCGACATGGCCGACGGGTGCGGCGGCGGCGACCCGGAGCGGCGCATCGAGATCATGCGCGACAGCCGCATCGGCGCCTATGGCGCGCTGGCGCTGGTCTTCTCGGTTGCTCTGCGCGCGGCGGCGCTCACGGCGATCGCGCGGCCGGGTGCGGCGATCCTGGCGCTGATCGCCGCCCATGCCGTGTCGCGCGCCTGCGTGCCCGCGGTCATGGACCGCATGCAGCCGGCCACGGAAGAGGGCCTGGGCACCGGCGCCGGCACGCCCGACCGCACCGCCATGGCGATCGCCGCCGGGTCGGCATTGATCCTCGCCCTGATCGCACTGGGCCCGGCCGCTGGAATTTGGGCGCTGCTGGCCGCCGCCGCCGCCAGCTTCGCGGCCGCCGCTATGGCGCAGCAGCTTTTCCGCGGCTATACCGGCGACGTTTTGGGCGCGGTGCAGCAGGCGGCGGAGATCGCCGTGCTGCTGGCGGCCGCGAGTTTCTTCGCATAGCAGGGAAATTGGCAGGAAATGTCCGCGGTAAAGATCACGCGCTGGTGGTGGGTGCGCCATGCCCCGGTGACCGAAGACGGCGGCCGCGTGTACGGCCAATCCGATCCGCCCGCGAATGTCAGCGACACCGAGACCTTCCGCGCGCTGGCGGCGCTGCTGCCGCGCGAGGCGATATGGGTGGCGAGCCACCTCCGGCGCACGCACCAAACAGCCGAGGCCGTGGCGGCGCAGGGGCTGGCCAAGCCCGAGATGTTCATCGAAAACGACCTGGCCGAACAGAGCTTCGGCGAATGGCAGGGCAAGGACCGCAATGAGATCTACGGCAAGCACGGCCTGCCGCATAATTTCTGGCTGGCGCCGGCGCGCCACAAGCCGCCGGGCGGCGAAAGCTTCGTCGAGGTGATGGCGCGGGTGACGCGCTGCATCGAGCGCCTGTCGCCCAAACATGCCGGACGCGACGTGGTGGCCTTCGCGCATGGCGGCACGATCCGCGCGGCCCTGGCCTATGCCTGCGGCTGCTCGCCGGAATCCGCCCTCAGCTTCGCCATCGACAATCTCTCGGTCACGCGCCTGGATCATATCGACCCCCTGGGCAAGAAGGCGGCGTGGCGCGTGAACTCGGTCAACCAGCCGCCGCGCCCCGGCCGCAAGGCGATGGGCCATGCCGGCGGCGGCTCGGCCACGGCGTGAGCGCGCTGCCGCGCCTAACCCTGGTTTTGGGCGGCGCCAGGTCGGGCAAAAGCCGCTACGCCGAGGAGCTTACGAAACCCGCCGGCGCCAAGGCGATCTATATCGCCACCGCCCAGGCGCTGGACGAGGAAATGCGCCGGCGCATCGCCGCGCACCGCGCTAGGCGCGACCAGGCCTGGACCACCGTCGAAGCGCCGCTTGAGCTGGTGCATGCGCTTGGCGCGCTCGATCCCGGCGGGCCGGCGCTGGTGGATTGCCTGACGCTGTGGCTCAGCAACGTGATGCTGGCCAAGCGCGACCTGGTGCGGGAATGCGACGGTCTGATCGCGGCGCTGCGGGCCTGCGCCGCGCCGGTCGTGGCCGTGTCGAACGAGGTCGGCCTGGGCATCGTGCCCGGCACCACCCTCGGCCGCGCCTTCCGCGACGCGCAGGGCATCTTGAACCAGCGCGTCGCCGCCCTGGCCGACCGCGTGGTGCTGATGTCCGCCGGTCTGCCGCTGGTGCTTAAAGGCGGAAAATAAAACCACGAAGGCACGAAGACACGAAGGTAAAAGATAAAGGCTGCTTTGCGCGCCGCAACGGCGCGCTATTGATTCCAGCCTTCCGGTCTTCTTCGTGCCTTCGTGTCTTCGTGGTTTTCCCCCTGCGCTTTTTCCGCTATCACTATGGGCGCCGATGGTCCCCGATCAGGGGCCAAGAGGGAATCCGGTCACGCCGGAGCTGCCCCCGCAACTGTCGGCGGCGAGCTTTCGTCCACGCGGCCACTGCCACGCTTCAAGAAAGCGCGACGGGAAGGCGGGACGGAAGCGGCGACCCGCCGAGCCAGGAGACCTGCCATCGGCTTGAGTTCGTGCAACCCCAACGACCGGGCGGGGTGTCCCGGGGAGGATTTTCCGTCCTATGAGCGCGCGTATTCCCGCCACCGTGGTCACCGGCTTTCTCGGCGCCGGCAAGACCAGCCTACTGCGCCACATGCTTGAATCCGCCCAGGGCAAGCGCCTGGCCGTGGTGATCAACGAATTCGGCGATCTTGGCATCGACCGCGAGATCGTCACGGGCTGCGGCATCGCTTCGTGCCGCGAGGAAGACATCGTCGAGCTGGCGAACGGCTGCATCTGCTGCACCGTGGCCGACGATTTCCTGCCCACGATCCGAAAGCTGATCGACCGGCCCGATCCGCCCGATCACATCATCATCGAGACATCGGGCCTGGCCTTGCCCAAGCCCCTGGTGAAAGCCTTCAACTGGCCCGAAGTTCGCGCGCGCGTGACCGTGGATGGGGTGGTGGCGGTGGTGGACGCGGCGGCGGTGGCGGCCGGGCGCTTCGCCGACGATCCCGTTGCGGTGGCGAAGCAGCGCGCCGCCGACCCGTCGCTCGACCACGACAACCCGCTGGAGGAAGTGTTCGAGGACCAGTTGGCCTGCGCCGACCTGGTGATCCTGAACAAGCGCGACCTATTGGACGTCGGCGACCGCGCGCGCGTGGAGCGTGAGATCGGCGCGAGCCTGAGGCCCGGCGTGAAGCTGGTGGACAGCGAGCACGGCCGTGTATCCATCGCGGCGCTCTTAGGTATCGACGCCAGGGCCGAGGACGACCTGAACAGCCGCAAATCGCATCACGACGCCGAGGGGCTGGCGCACGACCACGACGACTTCACCAGCTTCGCGGTGGACCTGCCGGCGGTGGGCGACACGGACGCGCTGATCGTTGGGCTGAAAAAAATCGTCGCGCGCCACGACATCCTGCGCGTGAAAGGGTTCCTGGAGGTTCCGGGCAAGCCGCGCCGCCAGGTGGTGCAGGGCGTGGGCGACCGCTTCCAGTCCTATTTCGATCGGCCCTGGCGCGAGGGCGAGCGCCGCCGCAGCGCGCTGGTGGTGATCGGGCGCACCGGCCTGGATCGTGCGGCGATCGCAGCCGCCATCATCGGCGCCGCGAAGATCTGACATGCATCTGCTGGCCGCCACTCCAGGCGCGGCCGGCGACGATGCGGCCGCGACCGACCTGGGCCAGACCAGAGGCGATATCGTCGTCCTGTCCGCGGCCGACAGCGAGATCGCTGCCTTAAGCGCCGCGCGCGCTAGGCTGCCTGCTGAGTTTCCGTCGCTGCGCCTCGCCAATCTTCTGCGCCTGCGCCACAATCTGTCGGTCGATCTTTATATCGACCAGGTGGCGCGGCACGCCAAGCTGATCGCCGTGCGCCTGTTGGGCGGGCGCGGCTATTGGCCCTATGGCGTGGAGCAGCTGACGTCCCTGGCGCGCGAACATGGGGTAAGGCTCGCCTTGCTGCCGGGCGACGACCAGCCCGACCCAGACTTGCTGTCCGCCTCGACCCTGCCGCCCGAGGCGTGCCACCGCCTGTGGCAATACCTGCTGCATGGCGGGATGGACAACGCCGCCGAGTTCCTGCGCTATGCCGCCGATCTGACCGGCACGAAACAGGACTGGAGCGAGCCTCGGCCCCTGCTGCGCGCGGGCTTGTATTGGCCCAGCCTCACCGCGCCGTCGCTCGGCCAGTTGCGCGCTTCGTGGCTGCCCGGGAAGCCCATCGCCGCGATCGTGTTCTATCGCGCGTTGTTGCAGGCGGGAAACACCGAGACCGTCGATGCGCTTATTTCCGCCCTGGGCGAAACGGGCTTGAACACCCTGCCGGTGTTCGCCGCGGGCCTGAAAGACGGCGTAGCGGCGGCCACGGTCGCGGCGCTGTTGGCCGAGGCCGGGCCGGATATCGTGCTGAACCTCACCGGCTTCGCCCTCGGCAAGCCCGGCGACACGTCGCGCCCCGCGCCGTTCGACGCGGTCGATTGTCCGGTGCTGCAATTGGTGGCGGCGCAAGGCGACGCCGCGGGCTGGCGCGAGGGCAGCTTCGGCCTGAAACCCACGGACATCGCCATGAACGTGGCGCTGCCCGAAATCGACGGGCGCGTATTGGCGGGCGCGGTGGCATTCAAGCAGGCGCGCGCGCGCGACGATGCCACCCAAGCCGACATCCTGCGCCATCTGCCCGAGCCCGGCCGCGTGCGCCATGCCGCTGCGCTGGCCGCCGCTTGGGTGCGGCTTAAAAATACCCCGCCGCCAGAGCGCCGCGTAGCCCTGGTGCTGGCGAACTACCCCAACCGCGACGGGCGCATCGGCAACGGGGTGGGACTGGACACCCCGGCCTCGGCCGCCGCGATCCTCGGCGCGATGCGCGATGCCGGATACGCGGTCGCCGATGCTCCACCGGACGGCGCCGCCTTGATGAAATTGCTTCTGGCCGGGCCGACCAACGTGCCGCGCCAAAACCGCATCGGCGGCCAAATGCTGACGCTATCCGACTACGAACGGGCGTTCGCCGGGCTGTCTTCATCGGTGCGCGATGCCGTGACCACGCGCTGGGGCGGGCCGGAACGCGACCCGTTCTTCGACGCGGCCAGGGGCGGCTTCGTGCTGCCGCTGCATGTGTTCGGCAATGTCGCGTTGGGAGTGCAGCCCGCGCGGGGCTACAACATCGATCCGCAATCGAGCTATCACGATCCCGCCTTGGTGCCGCCGCACGGTTATCTGGCGTTCTATGCCTGGCTGCGCCTTGCGTTCGGCGTGCATGCCGTGATCCATCTGGGCAAGCACGGCAATCTGGAATGGCTGCCGGGAAAATCGGTGGCGCTGTCGGAGGATTGCTTTCCCGAAGCCGCGTTCGGACCCACGCCGCAGCTCTATCCCTTCATCGTCAACGACCCGGGCGAGGGCACCCAGGCCAAGCGCCGCACATCGGCGGTGATCGTCGATCACCTGACGCCGCCGCTGACGCGCGCCGGAAGCTATGGCCCTTTAAGCGAGCTGGAACGCCTGGTGGACGAATACTACGAGGCGTCGGGCGTCGACCCGCGCCGCCTGAAGGAATTGGGCAAGCAGATCGTCGAGCTGGCGCAATCCAGCGGCATCGCCCAGGACTGCGGCATGGCGCGCAACTCCAGCGACACCGAGTCGCTGACCAGGCTGGATGCGTACCTTTGCGAACTGAAGGACATGCAGATCCGCGACGGCCTGCATGTGTTCGGACTCTCGCCCCTGGGTGATTTACTCACCGATCTTCTGCTGGCCCTGGCGCGCGTGCCTAGGCCCGGCGGCAAGCCCGAGGATTCCGGGCTGACCCGCGCGCTGGCTGCCGACCTCGATCTCGACTTCGATCCGCTGGACGCCGACATGGCGCGGCCTTGGACCGGCAAGCGGCCCGGCGCGCTGCAATCCGTTTCCGCCGATCCCTGGCGCAGCGCCGGGGATACGATGGAGCGCGTCGAGGCGCTGGCGCTCAGCCTGATCGCCGGCGCTAGACCGGAAAAGGCCTGGACGCGCACGGCATCCATTCTCGATTGGATCGACGGCAAGCTTTGCCCGGCGGTCCAGTCCTGCGGCGGCGCCGAGATCGCCGGGCTGCTGACGGGGTTGGACGGACGCTTCGTCATGCCCGGGCCGTCGGGCGCGCCCAGCCGCGGCCGGCCCGAGGTGCTGCCGACGGGCCGCAACTTCTACTCGCTCGACCCGCGCGCCGTGCCCACCCCGGCGGCCTGGACCCTGGGGTGGAAATCGGCCGGGTTGCTGATGGAGCGCCACGCGCAGGAGCACGGCGACTGGCCCAAGCGGATCGTGCTGACCGCCTGGGGCACCGCCAACATGCGCACGGGCGGCGACGATATCGCGCAAGGCCTCGCGCTGATGGGCGTGCGCCCGCGCTGGGAGGGGGCCTCGGGCCGCGTGATCGGCTACGAAATCCTGCCGCTATCGGTTCTCGACCGCCCCAGGGTCGATGTCACCCTGCGCGTGTCGGGTTTCTTCCGCGATGCGTTTCCCGGCCTGATCGAGTTGTTCGACGCGGCGGCGCGCGCGGTGGCTGCGCTGGACGAGCCCGAGGCGCAGAACCCGCTGGCCGCGTCGGTGCGCAGCGAGCGGCGCAAGCTGGAAAGCGCGGGCCAGTCCGCCGATCAAGCCGCGCTCAGCGCGGGGTTCCGCGTGTTCGGCTCGAAGCCCGGCGCGTACGGCGCGGGGTTGCAGGCGCTGATCGATGAAAAGGGCTGGCAAAGCGACGGCGATCTGGCGCGCGCCGTGGTGGCCTGGGGCGGCTATGCCTATGGCGCAAACGCCGAGGGCCGTGCGATCGAGGGCCGCGCGGCGCATGGCGCTTTCGAGGCGCGGCTCGGCGCTGTGGAGGCCGTGGTGCAGAACCAGGACAACCGCGAGCACGATCTTTTGGACAGCGACGATTATTACCAGTTCGAAGGCGGCCTGGCCGCCGCCGCGCGGGTGCTGTCGGGCAAAACGCCCGCTGTGTACCACAACGACCATTCCCGGCCCGACAGCCTGCGCATCCGCACGCTGGAGGACGAGATCGCGCGGGTGGTGCGTGCGCGCGTGGTGAACCCCAAATGGATCGCCGGGGTCATGCGCCACGGCTACAAGGGCGCCGCCGAAATGGCGGCGACGGTGGATTACATGTTCGGCTTCGCCGCCACCGCCCACGCCGTGAAGGACCGGCATTTCGACGCGGTGTACGACGCCTATCTGGCCGACGCGGCGGTGCGCGGCTTCATCGCCCAGTCCAACCCCGCAGCGCTGCGCGAGATCGCCCAGCGCCTGCTGGAGGCCCAGGCGCGGGGCTTATGGCGGCCCCGGCTCAACAGCGCCCACCGGCGGCTGGAGAATTGGGCGGGTTGAAGCTAGTAGTGGCTGAATTGCGGCTGAAAATACTGACCGGATGTTTGAGATTTTGGTGACAGCTTTTGCGTGGGCTTGCCCTGTGCCATCGCAGCGAGTAGCTGGTTGAAGCGGTCTTTTATCGTATCAGCCATAAATGCTTTTGTCCCTTTCGTCGGGAATTCCAAAAAGAGCTAGTTTGATTCTCTCCACTATTTTATGCCGCAAACCTCGCGGCGGCCAAGTTCTTATGATTTGAATTTGTTCTACATGAAGATTTTCAAATAAAGGTGGGACTGTCTTGGATTTCTGATATTCCAAATCAAGTGTGCAACATAATTCTGGCGGCAAATTTTCTTCGACGCAGCCAAGGGCTTTAAATGAATGCGTTTCCCAAAATTCTCTTGGGAATGGTTTCATAAGTTGTGCAACACCGGATGCTCGCGCCCGACCCGAAATAATAATTTTTCCATCTAGGGCGGCTTGTCGAATGGCATCAAAAACCGCAGAAATTTTATCCTTCCCGGAAGGTCGCCAAATTGCATATTCACGCAAATACTTAACTGCTGTGCTGAGAGGCCAGTCTCGTTTGAACAATTCCGGACGATAAGAATCTCTCTCTAGCCGCACAGTATGAAACGCTTGGAAAAGTGCCCCAAAGACAGCAAGCGCAGCAGCCAATATCCATTTTGCCCAAGGCGGAGAAGGATAGTGCGTAACCCATGTTTCCCAAGCAACGCCGACCAATAGGCCGACGACACCTGACATAAGGCCCCACCAGTATCTCCAAACGTGCGAACACAATTCGCAAAGCGAGTTAAGCATTGTGCCGATGCTGCCCTTCTCCCCCTTGATTCGCTAGGGGGCTTCGACTCGACGAAGCCCACAATAGGCTGGCGAACTGAGCGGTTTCAGTTAACTAGTGGCTTAATTGTGACGGCATAATTGTCACACCTTACATAAGCCGTTGATTCAACCCTACTCCGCGCCACGATTTTGCCACGGTTCTTGGCAACCCTTACCGTCCGAACAGAGTTCCGCGTCCGCCCTGGGGCGGCGCGGACGGCGAAAAGAAAAACGAAGAACACGGCGAGGTCGTTTCGATGGGACGTGGCGTCGCGGCGCTGTTGGCGGTTTCGATGGTGGGCGCATTGGTGCTCGGCCCCGATGCCACGCGCGCGGCCATGGCCCAGGAAGACGAGCGCCTGGACAAGGCGGCGCAGGTTTTGGGCAAGTTCCTGAACGACCCCGGCCATGCCGGGATGCGCGAGGCGCTGAAGCGCGCCAGGGCCGTGCTGGTCGTGCCGAGCTATGTGCGCGCCGGTTTCGTGATCGGCGGCACCGGCGGCGGCGGGGTGATGCTGATGCGCCGGTCCGAAGGCGGCTGGAACGGCCCGGCCTTCTACGACACCGCGGCCGGCACGCTGGGCCCGCAGGTGGGCGTCTACAAGACCGAGCTGATCATGCTGTTCATGTCGGAGCGGTCGGTCGAACGCGCGCTGCAAGGCGAAATGCAGTTCGGCGCCGACGCCTCGGTCGCCGCCGGGCCCCTGGGTGCCGGTGAAAAAGGCCCGTGGGCCGACATCTATTCCTACATAAAGCCGGTGGGCGCCTATGCCGGCGTCAGCGTATCGAGCGGCGCGGTCGAGCCCGACCGCAGCGAGAACGAGGAATTCTACGGCCGCGGCGCCACCGCGCGCGGCATTCTGGTGGACGGGCGTTTCAACAACCCCAAGGGTCAGGCCCTCAGGCAATTGCTGACGCCGTACTGACCGTCGTTCCACCGCCGAGGGCTGCTATAGTCCCGCTATGACAGCCGACAACCACAACCCCGGCGATCAGAACCGCGAGCATCATGAAAAGATGCTGCGCCGGCGCGAGGCCCGCGCGCGCATGATGGCCGACAAGACCCAGGAACGCGGGTTGTTGATCGTCCATACCGGAATGGGTAAGGGCAAATCCACCGCCGCCTTCGGCATGGCGCTGCGCGCGATCGGCCACGGCATGAAGCTGGGCGTGGTGCAGTTCGTGAAGGGCGCCTGGAACACCGGCGAGCGCACGGTGCTGGAGCGATTTCCCGATCAGGTCGTGATCAAAGCGCTGGGCGAGGGCTTCACCTGGAACACCGCCGACCGCGCCAGGGATATCGCCGCCGCCCGCGCCGCGTTCGAGGAAGCCAAGACGATGATCGCCGATCCCAGCTTCGGCATGGTGATCCTGGACGAGCTGAACATCGTGCTGCGCTACGACTATCTGCCGCTCGACGAGGTGCTGGCGGCGCTCAGCGCAAAACGCGCGGACCTGCACGTCGTCGTCACCGGCCGCAACGCCAAGCCCGAGCTCATTGAACTCGCCGACCTCGTCACGGAGATGACGATGGTGAAGCACCCCTTCAAATCGGGGGTCAAGGCGCAAAAAGGAGTCGAGTTCTGAGCGCAGCCGCCCTCATGTTCCAGGGCACCGGCTCGGACGCGGGCAAGTCGCTGATCGTCGCCGGCCTGTGCCGCGCCTACACGCGCCTAGGGATGAAGGTGCGCCCGTTCAAGCCGCAGAACATGTCGAACAACGCAGCGGTAACCGCGGACGGCGGCGAGATCGGCCGGGCGCAGGCGTTGCAGGCCCGGGCTTGCGGCGTTGCGCCCAGCGTTCACATGAATCCGGTTTTGTTGAAGCCGGAGAGCGAAATCGGCGCGCAGGTGGTGGTGCAGGGAAAAATGCGCGGCAGCGCCGATGCCCGCGCCTATACCGAATTGAAGCCCACGCTGCTGCCCTTTGTGCTCGATAGCTTTACCAAGCTGCGCGCCGAAGCCGACCTGGTGCTGGTGGAGGGTGCGGGCAGCCCGGCGGAAGTGAACCTGCGGCCGGGCGACATCGCCAATATGGGCTTCGCCACGGCGGCCGGGGTGAACGCGGTGCTGATCGGCGACATCGACCGCGGCGGGGTGATCGCCGCGATCCTGGGCACCCACGCGCTGCTGCCGCCGGAGGAACGCGCGCTGCTGAAGGGCTATATCGTCAACAAGTTCCGCGGCGATGTGGGCCTGTTCGATCCCGCGCCGGCGATCATCAAACAGCACACCGGCCTCGAGTGCCTGGGCATCGTGAAGTGGTTTGCCGAGGCGCACCGACTGCCGGCCGAGGACGCGCTGGCGCTTGACGGCCTAGGGCCGATCGCTGTTGCCACAGACCGCACCATCCGCATCGTCGTGCCGCGCCTGCCCAGGATCGCCAATTTCGACGACCTCGATCCCCTGCGCGCCGAGCCTGATGTGAGCGTCGAGATCGTCAAGCCGGGAATGCCCCTGCCGGTCTGCGATCTGGTGTTGCTGCCCGGATCGAAATCCACGATTGCCGATCTGACCGCCCTGCGCGTGGAGGGCTGGGACATCGACATCAAGGCGCATGTCAGGCGCGGCGGGCGGGTGCTGGGCTTATGCGCGGGCTATCAGATGCTGGGCAAGCGCGTATCCGATCCGCGGGGCATCGAAGGCGGGCCGGGCGAGGCCGCGGGGCTGGGCTTGCTTGATGTGGCAACGGTTCTGACCGGCGACAAGGCGTTGCGCGCGGTCACGGGCACGGATCGCGGCACGGGGCAGGCGGTCGGCGGCTACGAAATGCATGTCGGCGTCACCTCGGGGGCCGATGCAAAGCGCCCGATGCTCGATCTCGCCGGCCGGCCCGACGGCGCGGTTTCGCGCGACGGCAAGACGATGGGCTGCTATGTGCACGGCATTTTCGCACGCGATGGGTTCCGTACAGCGTTCCTAAAGTCCCTGCGCGCGGACCGTAAAAACCACGGCGTAAATTACGAGGCGACTGTGGAGGTGACTCTGGACGCCCTGGCCGATCACCTCAGCAGCGCCATCGACCTGGACCGGCTGCTGGCGATCGCGCGCTCAACCCAGTAACGCACCGAGCGCCGCCGCAGCGCACAGCAGCGCCCAGGCGCGCAGATAGAGTTTCAAGCCCCGGCCGATATCGGCCGGTGTGACGTCGGGCGTGCCCAGGCCGATATAGGGCGCCTCCACCGCTTCGTCTTTGTACCGGCGCGGGCCCGCGAGCTTGATGTCGAGCGCCCCGGCCATCGCCGCCTCGGGCCAGCCGGCATTGGGCGAGCGGTGCTTGGGCGCGTCGGCCATCATCGCATTGAAGGCCGCCTCGGCCCTCCCGCCCGCCGCCAGGACGATCAGCATGCCCGACAAGCGCGCGGGGAGCAGGTTCATCGCATCGTCCAGCTTTGCCGCGACCCTGCCGAAATGCAGATAGCGCTGCGTCTTGTGGCCGATCATGCTGTCGAGCGTGTTGACCGCCTTGTAGGCGAGGATGCCCGGCAGGCCGAACAGCGCGTACCAGAACGCGGGCGCCGCCACCCCGTCGCTGAAATTCTCGGCCAGGGATTCCATCGCCGCGCGGGCCACGCCGTGTTCGTCCAGGCTTTGCGGATCGCGGCCGACGATATGCGCCACCGCCGCACGGCCAGCTTCCAGGCCCCCGGTTTCCAGCGCCACTTCAACCCAGCGCACATGGTCGTACAGGCTGCGCCCCGCGAGCAGCACCGATACCGCCAGCGCCTCCACAAGCCATAGCAGCGGAACGCCATTCAATAGGAAGACCAGCGCCAAGCCCAAAGCGATCGACACACCCACGACCGCCGCCACCGCCCAAGCGCCGCGCCGGCGCAACGCCCCGGCATCCAGTCCCGGCAGGTTCAGCCCACGGTCCAGCGCCGCCACGGCGCGGCCGATCAGCACGACGGGGTGCGGCACGCGCCGGAACAGGGCTTCGCCCAGCACCGCGTCCAACACCAGGGCCAGCGCCAGGATCGCCAACGTGGGGGACGCCGCCCCGCCCCAAATCAGGCCCAACAACATGGCCGAGACCTTGGCTTCGGGGCCGCTGCCGGTCAACAACGCGTCGCATTGGGCGACGATGCCCTGGTGGATCAAGTCCACCCTTGGCGGGCGGCGCGGAAGCCCCTATGACTCCGCGGTTTCCAGGTGGGGATATCGGCAATGGACGGGACTTCGGGCATCGACACCGGCGTGATGGTGTGCGGCCACGGCAGCCGCGACAGCAACGCGATCCGCGAATTCCAGGCCATGGCCCGCGCCTTGGGCGGGCGCTTGCCGCAATACGCGCTGGAAAGCGGGTTCCTGGAATTCGCGCGGCCGGTGATCCGCGACGGGCTGGAGGCGCTGAAGGCCCGGGGCGTGAAGCGCATCCTGGCCGTGCCGGGGATGCTGTTCGCCGCCGGGCATGTGAAGAACGACGTGCCGTCCGAGATCAACGAGTTCGTGCGCGCCAACCCCGGCATCGATCTGCGCTTCGGCCGCGACCTGGCGATCGATCCGCGCATGCTGAGCGCCGCGCGCGCGCGCATCGAGGAGGCGCTTGCCCGCACAGACAACGCGGTCGCGCGCAAGGACACCCTGCTGCTGGTGGTGGGGCGCGGCACCAACGACCCCGACGCCAATTCCAACGTCTCGAAGGTCGCGCGCATGCTGTGGGAAGGCATGGGCTTCGGCTGGGCCGAGACGGCTTATAGTGGTGTCACCTCCCCACTGGTCGATGCCGCGCTGTCGCGTTCCGTGCGCCTGGGCTTCCGGCGCATCGTCGTGTTCCCGTATTTCCTGTTCACCGGCGTGCTGGTGAAGCGCATCTACGAGTGGACTGACCTGGCCCAGCGCGCCAATCCCGACATCGAGTTCGTCAAGGCCGATTACCTGAACGACCATCCCCTGGTGCTGGATACCTTCGTCGACCGCGTGAACGAAATACTGGCGGGCACCGGCAACATGAACTGCCAGATGTGCAAATACCGCGAGCAGGTGATCGGCTTCGAGCGGGACAAGGGCGCGCCCCAGGCCGGACATCACCACCATGTCCGCGGTATCGGCACCGACGCGGATCACGGGCATAATCATGGCCATCACGATCACGATCACAGCCACGGCCATACGCACGGCCGCAAGAAATGATCGACTACATCCGCGACGCGGCCGAGATCTATCGCCGCTCGGTCGCGGCGATCCGGCGCGAGGTCGACTTGGATGCACTACCGGAAGACTTGCGCGCCGTGGCGCTGCGGCTGGTCCATGCCTCGGCCATGCCGGAAATCGCGCGCGACCTGGTGGCATCCTCAGGCGCGGCGGCGGCGGGCGAAGCGGCGCTGAAATCGGGTGCGGTGATCCTTGTCGACGCGGAAATGGTGGCTGAGGGCGTCATCCGCTCGGGCCTGCCGGCAAATAACAAGATCATCTGCACGCTGAACGATCCCAAGGTGCCGGACCTGGCCAAGACCTTGGGCACCACGCGCTCGGCCGCCGCCGTGGAACTGTGGCGCGAGCATCTGCCGGGCGCGGTTGTGGCCATCGGCAACGCGCCGACCGCGCTGTTCCATCTCATGGAAAAGCTGGACCAGGGCTGGTCGCCCCCCGCCCTGGTGCTGGGTTTTCCCGTCGGCTTCGTCGGAGCTGCCGAAGCGAAAGCAGCGTTGGCCGCGCAAATGCGCGTGCCCTTCATCGCGCTCAAAGGCCGGCGCGGCGGCAGCGCGCTCGCCGCCGCCGCCGTCAACGCGCTGGCTAGGCCCGACGGCCTGGGCACATGAGCGCGGCCTGGATCACGGTCCTGGGCCTGGGTGAGGACGGCCTAGCGGGACTGACGCAGGAGGCGCGCGCGGCCTTCGACGCGGCCGAGGTGCTGATCGGCGGCGAGCGGCATTTGGCCCTGGCCCCGTCGCGCACGCCCGAGCGCCTGACTTGGCGCACGCCGCTGAAAGACACGATGGAGGACATCAAGCACCGGCGCGGCAAGCGCGTGGTGGTGCTGGCCTCGGGCGATCCGATGATGTTCGGCGTGGGCGCCACCCTGGCGCGGCATTTCCGTCCCGATGAGCTGGCGATCGTCCCCACCGTGGGCGCCTTCGGCCTGGCCGCCGCGCGCCTGGCCTGGTCCCTGCCCGACACGGCGGTGCTGACCCTGCATGGGCGCAAGCTCGATATCCTGAACGCGCATGTGGCGCCGGGCGCGCGGCTGCTGATCCTGTCGGAAGACGGTGCGACGCCGCAACAGGTCGCAAGCGCTTTGGTGGCGCGCGGCTATCCCGGCAGCGCAATGACCGTGTTCGAGCATATGGGCGGGCCGAAAGAACGGCGCATCGACGGCACGGCGGCGACATGGCCGCACCAACGTATGGCCGATTTGAACACCATCGCCGTGGCCTGCGTGGCGGGGCCGGACGCGGTGATACTGCCCCGCGCGCCCGGCCTGCCGGACGAATTGTTCCAGCACGACGGCCAGATGACCAAACGCTGGGTGCGCGCCGCGACCATATCGGCGCTGGCCCCGCTGCCGGGACAGGTGCTGTGGGATGTCGGCGCGGGCTGCGGGTCGGTGGCGATCGAATGGCTGCGCGCAGCACCAGGCGGCCAAGCCCATGCGATCGAACGCGAGCCCAAGCGCTGCCGCATGATCGAGCGCAATGCCGGGTTCTTCGGCGTGCCGTACTTGAAGCTGGTCGAAGGCGCAGCACCCGAAACTCTGTCGGCCCTGCCCGCGCCCGACGCCGTGTTCATCGGCGGCGGGCTGTCCGCAAACGGCCTGGCGGAGACGTGCTGGGAGAAGCTGAAACCCGGCGGCTGGCTGGTCGCCAATGCCGTGACGGTGGAAGGCGAAGCGACGCTGGCGCGTTTGCACCGCACGCTGGGCGGCGCGTTGATCCGCATTTCCGTCAGCCGGGCCGAACAAGTCGGCACGATGGAGGGCTGGCGCCCGGCGATGCCGGTGACGCAATTGGCGGCGAAGAAAAGCTGATGGCTGAAAGCTCCCTCAAGGGCACTCTTTACGGCGTCGGCGTCGGCCCGGGCGATCCCGAGCTGTTGACCCTGAAGGCGCTGCGGATCATCCGCGCGGCGCCGGTGCTGGCCTATCCCGCGCCCGAGAAGGGCGACAGCCTGGCGCGCTCGATCGTGGCGCCGCATCTGCCCGGCGGCCAGACCGAGATCGCCATCCGCATGCCGCTGGAGGTTTCGCGGTTTCCGGCGCAGGAGGTCTATGACGGCGCGGCGCGGGAGATCGCGGCGCATCTCCGCGCCGGGCGCGACGTGGCGGTGTTGTGCCAGGGCGATCCGTTCCTCTATGGCTCGTTCATGTATTTGTTCGGGCGTCTGGCCAAGGATTGGACCGTCGCTGTGGTGCCCGGGGTATCGTCGCTGACCGCCTGCGCCGCCGCCTTGGGAACGCCGCTGGCGGCGCGCGACGACACGCTGGTCGTGCTGCCCGCGCCCCTGCCCGAGGAGGTGCTGGAAGCGCGCCTGAAGGACTGCGACGCGGCGGCGATCATGAAGCTGGGCCGACATTTCGCCAAGGTAAGGCGCGTGCTGCGGCGCCTGGGGCTGGAAGACCGCGCGCGCTATGTCGAGCACGCCAGCATGGCGAACCAGCGCATCCGCGCGCTCGGCGAGATCGGCGACGGCGAGGCCCCCTATTTCGCGATGGTTCTGGTGCACAAGCGCGGCGAAGTATGGCGCGTGACGTGAGCGGCCCGGCGATCGTCGTCTTGGGGCCCGGCGGGTTGACGCTGGGGCGGAAGCTGAAGCGCGCGCTGCCCGGCGCGACGCTGCACCTCTATGCCAAGCGCTTTAAGCCCGGCGCGGAGGACGAAAGCTTTGCAAACGTCGCCCAGCATCTCGGCGCGTTGTTCAAGCGCGGCACGCCGATCCTGGGCCTGTGCGCCGCGGGGATATTGATCCGCGCGCTGGCGCCGCTTTTGTCCGACAAGCGGCGCGAGCCCGCCGTCGTGGCGATGGACGAAACCGGCAAGGCGGCCGTGCCGCTGCTGGGCGGGCATCGCGGCGCCAACGATCTGGCGCGCGAAGCGGCGCGCGCGGCAAGCGGCATCGCCGCGATCACCACGGCGGGCGATACCAGGTTCGCCTTGGCGCTGGACGATCCGCCGCCGGGCTGGACGATCGCCGATCCATCCCGCGCCAAGAAAGTGACCGCCGCCCTGCTGGCCGGCGAGGCCGTGGCCTTGCGCGTGGACAAGGGGCTGGATCGTGGGCTGGCCGATTGGCTGACACGCGGCGGCGCGCCGTTCGCTGAACGCGGGCGTTTGTCAGTGCGCGTCAGCGATCGGTGCGCGGAAAAATCGGCAACCCTCACGCTGCACCCACCTACCTTGGCGCTGGGCGTGGGCTGCGAGCGCGGCGCTTCTTCCGGCGAACTGATCGCCCTGGCCGAAGCCAGCCTGAGCAGCGCCGGGCTGGCGAAACAGTCGGTGGCGGCGGTTTGTTCCATCGACCTGAAAGCCGATGAAGCGGCGGTGCACGACCTGGCGCGGCATCTGAAAGTGCCGGCGCGGTTTTTCCCGCCGCAGCGCCTGGAAAAAGAAACACCGCGCCTGAAAAATCCGTCCGGGATCGTGTTTCGCGAAATCGGCTGCCACGGCGTAGCCGAAGGCGCGGCATTGGCCGCCGTGGGCAAGCGCGGTGCGCTAGTTCTGCCCAAGCGCAAATCGCGCCGCGCCACCGTGGCCGTGGCGCGCAGCCCAGCCGCGCTGGAGCCCGAGCGCATCGGCCGGGCGCGCGGGCGCCTGTGGGTCGTGGGCATCGGCCCGGGCGACGCGGCCCTACGCACGCCGCAGGCGACCGCGGCGCTGGAAGCGGCGCGGCATGTCGTGGGCTACCGGCTTTACCTCGATCTTCTCGGCGACGCGATCGCGGGCAAGCGCCTGCATCAAAGCGACCTGGGCGCGGAAGAAGACCGCGCGCGCCGGGCGCTGGACCTGGCGGCACGGGGCTGGGACGTGGCGTTGGTGTCGTCGGGCGACGCCGGCATCTATGCCCTGGCGACCCTGGTGTTCGAATTGCTGGAACGCGAGAACCGGCCGGCGTGGAACCGCGTGGCGGTCGAGGTGGCGCCGGGCGTGTCGTCGATGCTGCTGGCCGCCGCGCGCGCGGGCGCCCCCCTGGGCCACGACTTTGCCGCCATATCCTTGTCTGACCTGCTGACGCCCTGGCCGGCGATCGAACGGCGGCTAAAGGCGGCGGCGGACGGCGACTTCGTTGTGGCGCTGTTCAATCCGGCCTCGGCGCGGCGGCGCGGGCAATTGGCCCGGGCGCTTGCCATCCTCGGCACAGCGCGGCCCAAGGACACGCCCGTGGTCGTGGCGCGCAATTTGGGCCGGCCCGGCGAGGTCGTTACCCTGACCACGCTGTCTAAGCTCGATCCCGGCACGGTAGACATGCTGACCCTACTGTTGATCGGCGCATCGACGACCCGAATGGCCGTGCGCGGCACGCGGCGCTTCGTCTATACCCCGCGCGGCTATGCGGCGAAGGCCAAGCGCGCATGACCATCGTGCATTTCATCGGCGCCGGCCCGGGCGCGCCCGACCTGATCACCGTGCGCGGCCTTGCCCAGGTGCGGCGCTGCAAGGTGGTGCTCTATGCCGGATCGCTGGTGCCCCGCGCGGTGGTCGCCGAGGCGCCCAAGGACGCGCGGATCGTCGATACGGCGCCGCTGCACCTGGACCAGATCATTGCCGAAATGAAACGCGCGGCGGCCCAGGGCCACGAAGTCGCGCGGCTGCATTCGGGCGATCCCGCGCTCTATGGCGCCATCGCCGAGCAGATGCGGCGGCTGGACAGGCTCGGCATCGCCTACGACGTGACGCCGGGCGTGCCGGCCTATGCCGCCGCCGCCGCGGCGCTAAAGACCGAGCTGACGCTGCCGGGCGTGGCGCAGACCATCGTACTGACGCGCACGTCGGTGCGCGCCTCGCCCATGCCTAGGGGCGAGGAACTGGAAACGCTCGCCCTGAGCGGCGCCACCCTGGCGATCCACCTGTCGATCAACAACATCGCCCAGGTGGTGCGTGCGCTGACGCCGCGCTATGGCGCAGATTGTCCCGTCGTGGTGGCCGCGCGCGTGAGCTGGCCGGACGAGACGATCCTGCGCGGCACGCTGAAGGACATCCGGGACAAGGCGAAGCGGGCGAAGATCACGCGCACGGCGCTGATCCTGGTGGGGCCGGCGCTCGGCGCGCATGAATTCGCCGACAGCCGCCTATACGCCGCCGATCACAGCCATGTCTTGCGGAAACCAGTGCCGCGCAAGCCGGCGCAAAAGAAAACCAAACGAGTCTAACGCGCGCCCGCCGCCATCAACAGCTTTTGCACTTGCGGGTTGCGGCCATCCTTCGACCACATCAGCGCGGTGCGACCGGTATGGTCGGTCGCGTTCACATCGGCCTTGGCGGCCAGCAGCTGGCGCACCACGCCCTCGAAGCCGCGCCGCGCGGCCACCATCAGCGGCGTGGTTCCCTGGCGGTCGGGATCGTTGACCGGGGCGCCGACCTGCACCAGCGCCTCGACCACCTCTTCATGGCCCGACACGACGGCCCAATAGAGCGCGCTGTTGCCCTGCTTGTCCCGCAGCCGCACATTGGCCTTGTTTTTCGCCAGCAGCTGGACGATCTCGACATTGCCGCCGGCCGCCGCGTACATCAGGGCGGTGCGGGCGTTCGAATCGGATGTGTTGGGGCTTTGCCCGCGAATCAGGGCGCGGCTGACTTCCTCGGTCTTGCCCTGCTTCACGAATTCGATGAATTCGGTATCCGGCAATTGCATGATACCGCCCGACCCAAACTGCGCGCGTGCGTCGCCCGCGGCGATCAGCAGCGACAGGGTCAGGACCAGGATCGAGCGGAACAGGAGTCGGTTCATGGGAGTCCTCTGGGGGAATTCCTTGGGGGTACTGCTTTGCACGGCACTTTTGCCGGGGCAATGGCCCAACGGCGAAATAGTCCCACCCGTCGGCGATTCTACTCCTTCATCGCCCGTCCCAGCCAGTCCAACGCGGCATCCACCGTGGCGGCGAGCGGGGCCGGCGGCGGGGGCGGGCGCTGGATCATGACCACGGGCAATCCTAGCTGCCGCGCGGCCTCGATCTTGCCGTAGGCGCCGCCGCCGCCGCTTTGGCGGCTGACCACCGCGTCGATTCGCCGCTCCTGGAACAGGGCCAGCTCGCCGGCCACGGCAAAAGGCCCGCGCGCCGCAAGAAACTCCCAGTTCGCCGGCAGCTTCTCCGGGGGCGGTGTTATGGCGCGCAGCAGGAACCAATGCCCCGTTAGGGCGGAAAACGGCTGCAGGTCGCGCCCGCCCAGGGCCAGGAACACGCGCCGGCCCATGCCCGCCACGGCGCGGACCGCTTCCGGCGCGCCGTTTACCTCGGTCCAGGCGTCCCCCGCAAGGCGCGGCCAGGCCGGGCGCAACAGCCGGCAGCGCTTGACGCCGGTTTCCGCCGCCGCCGCCGCGGCCGAAAGCTGCATGACCGCGGCGAAGGGATGGGTGGCGTCGATCAGGAAGTCGATGCGCTCCGCGCCGAGATACCGCGCCAGCCCCTCGGCCCCGCCGAAGCCGCCGCGGCGCACGGACCCGGGTGGCAGGACCGGCGTGGAGGTGACGCCGGCCAGTGACGACACGACCTCGAGACGCTGGCCATGCGTGCCGATCGCGCGCGCCGCCAGCTCGGCCGCCTCGGCCGTGCCGCCCAGGATCAACAGGCGGCGTTTTTGAGTGTCGCTATTTATGGGGCTTCCTCTTGCGCAGAAGATACGTGTCCATGATCCAGCCCTTTTTCCGGCCGGAAGCGGTTTTGATTTTCCGGTACCTGGCCACCACGTCCTTCAGCCTGCCCGACAGAAGTATCTCGTCCTTGGTGCCGAGATAGGCGCCCCAGTAAAGCTCGGCGTCCTTGTCGGCGAAGTCCTTCAGCGCGGCGTGCTGGTCCAGCAGCACCACCACCGTGTCCGCGCCAGCGGCGGCGGAATTTTCGTTCAACCGGCGGCCGGTGGTGATCCAGACCGACTCGCCCGCGCGGTTGAGCGGAATCTTGTGCTTCTGCGTCAGGGCCTGGATGCAGGTGATGCCCGGGACGATCTCAAGGTCGAATTCAAGCTCGCCTGCCGCCTGGATGCTATGCAGCATTTCGATGCTGCCGTCGTACAGCGACGGATCGCCCCAGATCAGGAACGCGCCGGTCTGGTTGCGTTTCAGGTTGTTCTTTATCAACTCGGCCATCAAGTCGCGCTTGCGATCGCGCCAATCGGCGACGGCGCTTTCGTAAGCGGCGCTTTTCCGGTCGCGGTCGGGCATTTGCGCCGACACGATGCGGTGTTTTTTTCCTTTGACGTATTTCCGCAGCATGGTCTTGCGGATGTCGATCAGCTGGTTCTTTCCCCTGCCCGGCTTTTCGAACAGAAAAAACACATCGGCCCGGTTCATCGCCTTGATCGCCTGGATCGTCAGGTAATCCGGGTCGCCCGGCCCGACCCCGATCAGAAAAATCTTCCGCATCGTCCCTAACAACCCCCAGCTTGGCCCGGCTGCCGCATTCTGCCTATCAAAGCACAGATTCCCGCGCCGCGGATATTGGCGGGACGCCCGGCCCCGGTGTAGGGTCCGGCCATGCCGAGCGACACCGATTTCGCGGCCCCGCCGTTTCCACCCGGGCATGTATGGCTTGTAGGCGCCGGGCCCGGCGACCCGGGGCTTCTGACCATCCTGGCGTTGCATGCCCTCAAAACCTGCGACGCGGTGGTGTACGACGCGCTGGTGGATGAGCGTGTGCTGCAATTGGCGCGGCGCGGGGCCGAGCGCATCCACGCGGGCAAGCGCGGCGGCAAGCCATCGCCCAGCCAGCCCGACATTTCCGACCGGCTGGTGCGGCTGGCGCGCGAAGGCAAGCGCGTGCTGCGGCTGAAGGGCGGCGATCCGTTCGTGTTCGGGCGCGGCGGCGAAGAAGCGCTGGCGCTGGTCGCGGCCGGGATTCCGTTCCGCATCGTCCCGGGCGTGACCGCGGGCATCGGCGGCCTCGCCTATGCCGGAATTCCGGTGACGCACCGCGACTGCAATTCGGCCGTCACCTTCGTCACGGGCCATACCGCGGGCGGCGACGTGCCCGACGGCATCGATTGGGCAGCACTGGCCAAGGGCGCGCCGGTGCTGGTGTTCTACATGGCGTTGAAGCATCTGGCCACGATCCGCGACCGGCTGATCGCGGCCGGCCGCCCCGCGTCCGACGCGGTGGCGCTGGTCGCCAAGGCCGCCACGCCGGACCAGCGCGTGGTGGAGACGACGCTCGGCGCTTGCGTGGAAGACGCGGCCGCCGGCGTCATCGAGCCGCCGGCCATCGTGGTGGTGGGCGAGGTGGTGCGCCTGCGCGCGGGACTCGATTGGCTGGGCGCGGCAACGGGGCGCGTGTTGACGGCGGATCCGCTCGGCGCCAAGCGGGCGCGCAAGGCGGGGTAGCAATGGCCTTGCTGCCGCGCCGGCTGACGATCTGCGGGGTGCGCGAACTCGACGGCTTCGCCGCCGCGAACGTCAGCGACGTGCTGTCGATCCTGGACCCGGAACAGCCCGAGCCCGATTCGTTCCAGCGCTATGCCCCGCACCGGCGCACGACCATGCGCTTCCACGATATCGTCCTGCCGTCGGATGGCCAAATCATGCCCACCGGCGACGACGTGCGGCGCATCCTGGATTTCGGCATGTCGCTGGCCGCCGAGCGCGACGCGTCGCATCTGCTGGTGCACTGCTATGCTGGGGTGTCGCGCTCCACCGCCGCGTCGGCGATCCTGATGGCGCAGGCCAACCCGGGCCGCGAGGAACAGGCCTTCATGGCGCTGTTGGACATTCGCCCGCGCGCCTGGCCCAACAGCCACATGGTGGCGTTGGCCGATGCGATGCTGAACAGGCGCGGGCGTTTACGCGCGGGGCTGGACGCGTATTACCGCGTGGCGATGCAGCGCTATGACGGCCTGGCGGAGTACATCCGCTCGATCGGCGGCCGGGACCACGAAGTGCCGGATGAAACGCGCTAGCTAGAGTTTATAGCCGTAGCGCAGGCCGAAATCGTCGTTACCCTGGTTGCGCGTGGCGAGCCAGCCGGCGTTCGAGTAATGGTCGACCATGAACGAAATGCTGTGCACGTCGAGGAAGCGGTAGCCGACCTCGACCTGCTCGCGGAACACGACGCGCGAGCCGAACTGCTTGCGGTCGAGCAGGTATTCCGGGTCCTTCGAGTCGAGCTCGCCGTTATGCACCGCCATGCCGAAGAAGCCTTCGACGAACAGCCCTTTCCATAGGAACCCGCCCCAGGTGAGGCCGCCGTACAGGAAGCTGGTATCCCCGGCGGTATTCAGGCTGGCGCCCACGGTCGGGCGCGGCTCGAACAGGATTTTCATGAAATCGGGCGACGTGAAGCGCGCCTCGATATTCACCTGGGCGCCGTGTTCCAGCTTCGAGGCGATCGGGCCTTTGTTATGGGCCAGGATGCCGAAGCGCAGCTCGGACACGCCGTATTTCGAGCCCGTGCCGTAGCGCAGCCGGTTCGCGTCGTCGGCCGGCGGCGGGGCCGGAGGCGGCGATGCGGCGGGCGCGGCTTGCGCCACCTGCCCTCCCGCTGGGTTCGGCGCGGTGAGCGTGGGCATGAACGACGCGCCGCTGCCACCCGGCTTGCCCATGTCTGGCTTAGCTGCATCGGGCTTGGCGGCGCCGGGCTTGGCGGCGCCGGGCTTGGTTTCGGTGGCCTGGACTTCCTGCAACGGCGGCAAATTCTGCTGCACCGCCCAGGACGCCACCGGGGGTGCTGTGGCGACCGCGCCGCCCACGGCGGGCACATAGGCCGATTGCAACGGCGGCGGCGGCTCGCGCCAGCCGCCGAGATACTGGTCGTAGGGCCGGCGATAGGCGTCGGGGCTGGCCGGCACGCGCGCCGCGCCGCCGACATCGAGCGAACCCGCGTCGTAAAAATGCACCACGCGCGGCAGCGGCTTGGACGATTGCGGATCGGATGTCTGCGCCATGATGGGCGTCGCGCCCGCCAGGCCGGCTGCCAATGCGCAGCCGTACAGCATCGCGCGGAATGCCGAAGCCCGGCTCCCATGCGTCAGCGATAGCGAAAGTGTCGCCAGCACCAAAATAGAGGCTCCCCTCTGCGGCCCATTCGGGCGCGACCGGCCGATTCCGTTGGCCGTTGTTTCTTTATAAAATACGCCCGGAAACCCGGCTAAGTCCATCAAATCTGTGATGTTAATAAAACACTGTGTCTTTCGTGCAACTTAATATTGCGATGCGTCGCGACGCCGCGCCACCCCTATGACCGCCCAAGTGGCGGCATGGCATGGGCTTGGGCGATGATGCCGGGATGAAGCCTGCTTTGCTCCGTCCGGTCCTGATGGTTTTGGCGGGGGCGTCGATCGCCCTGGCCCTGGGGCTGCTCGGCCGGGCGTTGTGGACCGCCCCGGATGCCGGCGGCGGGCGCAATGCGAGCGTTACCGGCACCGCGCTGATCGGCGGCCCGTTCATCTTGACCGACCAGAACGGCAGGCGCGTCGGCGACACCGATTTCCGCGGCAAGCTGATGCTGGTCTATTTCGGCTATACGTTCTGCCCGGATGTGTGCCCGACCACGCTGCTGGACATGAGCCAGGCGATGGACGCCCTGGGCAAGGACGCGGGTCAGGTGCAGCCGATCTTCATCACGGTCGATCCGGCGCGCGACACGGCGGACGCACTGAAGCAATACCTGGTCAACTTCCACCCCGGCATGCTGGGGCTGACCGGCACGGCGCAGGAAATCCAGGCCGTGGCGAAATCGTACCGCGTATACTACGCCAACGCCGCGGGCAAGGAACGCGACTATTTGGTCGATCACACCTCGATCGTCTACCTGATGGACCGCCAGGGGCGCTATCTGACCCATTTCGGACCCACCGTGCGCGGCGCGCCGATGGCCGCGGCGATCAGGAAATTCCTGTGACGCGCGGGCTGATCGTCGCCGCGCCGTCGTCCGGCAGCGGCAAAACCACGGTGACGCTGGGCCTGTTGCGCCACCTGAAACGCGCGGGTGTGCGCGCTGCTTCCGCCAAGGCCGGGCCCGACTACATCGATCCCGCTTTCCACGCCGCCGCCAGCGGGCGCGACTGTTTGAACCTGGACCCCTGGGCCATGCGCAATGGGACGATCGCGGCTTGTCTGGCTGACCTAGCGCGCGATAGCGAAACGATCTTATGCGAAGGCGTGATGGGGCTGTTCGACGGCGCCGGGCCGGACAACGCCGGATCGACCGCCGACCTTGCGGCGCTGCTCGGCTGGCCGGTGGTGCTGGTCGTGGACATATCGCGCCAGTCGGGATCGGCGGCGGCGCTGGTGGGCGGATTCGCGAACCACCGCAGCGACGTGGCGGTGGCCGGCGTGATTCTGAATCGCGCGGCCTCGGCCCGCCATGCCGAGGCGGCGGACGCCGCCATCGCCACAGCATTGCCCAACATCAAGCGCCTGGGCTGGCTGAAGCGCGACGCCGGCCTGGCCCTGCCGGAGCGGCATCTGGGATTGGTGCAGGCGGGCGAACACAGCGATCTGGAACGGTTCCTGGACGCGGCGGCAGCGAGCGTTGCCGCCAATATCGATATCGAAGCGCTGCTGGACCTGGCGCGGCCGGCAGCGCTGCAAGCACTGGCGGGTGAAACCGCGCCGCTGCCCCGGCTGGGATCGCGCATCGCGGTGGCGCGCGACGAAGCCTTCGCCTTCGCCTACCCGCGGATGCTCGCGGACTGGCGGCGCAGCGGCGCCACACTTTCCTTCTTCTCGCCCCTGGCCGACGAAGCGCCCGACGCCCAGGCCGATGCCGTGTATCTGCCCGGCGGCTATCCCGAGCTTCATGCCGGGCGCCTGGCCAGTGCCACGACGTTCCATGCCGGCACGAAAGCGGTCGCAGCGCGCGGCGCCACCGTCTACGGCGAATGCGGCGGCTACATGGTGCTGGGCCGTGGGCTGGTGGACCGCGACGGCAAGCGCCACGCGATGCTGGGGCTGCTGCCGCTGGAATCGTCCTTTGTCCAGCCGAAGCTGCATCTGGGCTATCGCCGCGCGGCGCTGTCGGGCGAATCGCCGCTTGGAAAAAAAGGGCAAACCTGGCGCGGGCACGAGTTCCATTACGCCAGCGTGGTAGACGAAGGCGCGGGTCAGCCCTTGTTCAGCTTCAGCGACGCGGGCGGCAGCGCGCTGGGATCGGCCGGGCGCGTGGCGCGGCACGGCGCCGGACTGGCGATGGGATCGTTCGCGCATCTGATCGACCGCGAATAGACCGCGCGCGCGGTGGACGCGGCCCATCACAGCGAGTATCACCAAAACATGAGGGGGTGGTTCCGCTCGTTGCGCGGCAAGACGGCAGCGCGGCCGGCTGCGCGGCTGTTGCAGGTGGCGCCCGCCACGGGCGGCCGGCCGATCGCCGTGACGCTGAAACGCAATCCGCGCGCGCGCCGGCTGGTGCTGAGCGTCGATCCGGGCGATGCGGCGCCCAAACTGGTGATCCCGCCCTATGTGTCGATCGGCGAGGCGCAGGCGTTTTTGGACAGCCGCGCCCGGTGGCTGGAGCGCCGGCTGAAGGCCCTGCCGCCGCGCACCGCCTTCGCCGACGGTGCCACGATTCCGTTCCTGGGCGGCGTGCTGATGTTGCGCCATGCGCCGGACAAGCGCGGGGTGCAGCGCGCGGACGACGTGCTGCATGTCGCCGGCGATTCGCGGCACCTCTCGCGCCGGACGGCGGATTGGTTGAAGCGCGCGGCGCGCGAGGAGTTCGCGCGCCTTGCCGCCGCCAAGGCGGCGCTGGCCGGCAAGCCCGCGCCGCGCGTGTCGATCCGCGATCCGAAGCGGCAATGGGGCAGTTGCTCCGTGGACGGGGTGCTGCGCCTGTCCTGGCGGCTGGTTCTGGCGCCGCCGGAGGTGCTGGACTACGTGATCGCGCATGAAGTGGCGCATCTATTGGAAATGAATCACGGCGCCAGATTCTGGGCGGCGGTCCAGCGCCTGACCCCGCACATGGCGACGGCGCGCATCTGGCTGAAGCGCAACGGCCACGGACTGCTGCGCTTCGGCTGAAAGCCGAAATCTATTTGCTGGACCTGCCGAAGCCGGGCAGGCGGTGCTCCGGATCGCTATTGTCCGCGCCGCCGCCGGGTCGCGCCGCCGGACGCTGCGACGGCAGGGGTTGCGCCCAAGGCTCGGCCCCGCGCGTGGAGCCTTGCGCGTCGGCCACGGCCGGCAGCAACAACGGGCGAGGCGCCAGCCCGGCATGGGCCGGCAGCATGAAATCATGCCACAGCCGCGCCGGCAGCCCGCCGCCCGTGACCTGCTTCATCGGCTTGTTGTCGTCGTTGCCCAGCCATACGCCGGCCACCAGGTCGGCGGTGTAGCCGAGGAACCAGGCGTCGCGGTGGTCCTGGGTGGTGCCGGTCTTGCCGGCGACGGGACGGTCGAGCCTGGCGGCCTTGCCGGTGCCCACCAGGACGCCGGTGCTCATCATGTCGTCCATCGCCGCCACGTCGCGCGGCTGCACCACGCGCCCCGGACCCGAGCCCGTGCGCTTGTACAGCACGTTGCCCGCCGGATCGCGGATTTCGCTGATGCCGTAGGCCAGCACGCCGTCGCCGCCGCTGGCCAGCGCCGCGAACGCCGCCGTCAGCTCCAGCGGCGTCACCTCGTAGGTGCCCAAGGCCAGGCTGGCATCGGGCTTGATGTCGCTGGTGATGCCCAGGCGCCGCGCTACCGCCACCACGCGCCGCGGGCCGACACGCTCGACCAACTGTGCGGCCACCGTGTTGATGGAGTGCGCCAGGGCGTCGCGCAAGGAGACCATGCCGCGGAACGTGCCTTCGTAGTTCTTGGGCGACCAGCCGGCGATGTTGACCGGCCCGTCCATGAAACGGTCCTCGGGCTTGTAGCCCTGCTCCATCGCCGTCAGATAGACGAACGGCTTGAAGGCCGAGCCGGGCTGGCGCAGCGCCTGCGTGGCGCGGTTGAACTGCGTCTGCGCGTAATCCGATCCGCCGACCATCGCGCGCACCGCGCCATCGGGCGTCATCGCCACCAGCGCCGCCTGGCGCACGTTCGCCAAGGCGCCGTCGGTATCCAGCATCAACGCGACCTTCGATTCGGCCAGGGTCTGCAAGCGCGGATCGAGCGTGGTGCGGATCACCAGGTCGCGGTCGGTGAAGCCGACGAAGCCCTGGACCTGATCCATGATCCAATCGGCGAAATACCGGCTGCCGGCGACGCCGGTGGCCACAGTCATGGGCTTGCCGGGTTCGGGATGCGCGGCCGCGGCCTGTTCGGCGGTCAGGAACTTGGCATCGACCATGTTGGCGAGCACGCGGCGCGTGCGTTCGGCCGCAGCTTCAGGATCGGCCAGCGGATTGAAGCGTGAGGGCGCCTTGAGCAGCCCGGCGAGCATCGCCGCCTGCCACAGCGTCACCTTGCGCGCCGACGTGCCGAAATAGCGCCTTGCCGCCGCGTCGACGCCGTAGGCGCCAGCGCCCAGATACACGCGGTTGAGATAGAGCGTGAGGATCTGCGCCTTGGTGAATTTGCGTTCCAGCCACAAAGCCAGCAGCGATTCCTGCATCTTGCGGCGGATGGTGCGCTCGGGCGTCAGGAATAGGTTCTTGGCGAGCTGCTGGGTGATAGTCGAGCCGCCCTGGCGCACATAGCCGGCGCGGATATTGGCGGCCAGCGCGCGCAACAGGCCGACCGGGTCGATGCCGGGATGCGACTGGAAGCGGCGGTCCTCGGTCGCCATGACGGCCAGAGGTATCGCCGCCGGCATTTCCTCCAGCGTCAGGGTGTCGCCCACCAGATCGCCGAAGCTGGCGAAGGTGATGCCGTCGGCGGTCATCAGCGTGATTGACGCGCGGCGCGTCGGCGCTTCGAGCGAGCGGATATCGGGCAGGCCGAGGGCGTAATAGCCGACGACGCCCGCGCCGGCGATGATCGCCCAGACCGACAGCAGCGCCGACCAATAGAGAAACCGGCGCATGAGGGTGGGCCGGCGCCGGCGCGGCCGGCCGCCGGGCGGATCGGCCCGGCCCTTGCCGCCGCTTCCGCTTGCCCTGCTCGCGCCCGATGAGGGGGATCGGTCCTCGCGCGTTGCGCGTAAGACCGCCTGCGTCTTGCCGGCCCGTGCCACCATGAGCCGGTTTCTAGGCCGGAATTGTGGCGAAATCTAATGCTTTCTGGGGGTTATAGTCCCCGATCGCACCGCTGGGTGGTAACCCAAGTTAAGACTTGAGCTCCGGCCGGTCCTTGAACAGGTCCAGCGCCTCGGGATTGGCCAGCGCCTCCTTGTTCTTGACCGGGCGGCCGTGGACCACATCGCGCACCGCCAGCTCGACGATCTTGCCGCTTTTGGTGCGCGGGATATCGCTCACCTGCACGATCTTGGCCGGCACGTGGCGTGGCGTAGTATTTTTACGAATCTGGTCCTTGATCTTCTTCTGCAACGCCTCGTCGAGCGCGAGGCCGGGCCTGAGCCGCACGAACAACACCACGCGCACGTCGCCGTCGGTCCAATCCTGGCCGATCACGATCGATTCCAGCACTTCGTCGAGCTGTTCCACCTGCCGGTAGATCTCGGCCGTGCCGATGCGCACCCCCCCGGGATTCAACACCGCGTCGGAGCGGCCGTGGATCACCAACCCGCCGTTGGCCGTGATCTCGATATAGTCGCCGTGGCACCAGATGTTTTTGAAGCGCGAGAAATAGGCGGCGTGGTATTTCTTCCCGTCGGGATCGTTCCAGAAGCCGACGGGCATGGACGGGAATGGCTTGACGCAGACCAGTTCCCCCTTCCCGCCGCGCAACGGCTTGCCGTTGTCGCCGAACACGTCCACCGCCATCCCCAGGCCGCGCTGCTGGATCTCGCCGCGATGCACCGGGCCGGTCGGATCGCCCAGCACGAAGCACGAAATGATGTCGGTGCCGCCGCTGATCGATGCCAGATGCACGTCCTTCTTGATCGCGCGGTAGACGAAGTCGAACGCCTCGGCCACCAGCGGCGAGCCGGTGGAGCAGATGGTGGAAACGGATTTCAGCCTGTGGGTTTCCACCGGCTTCAACCCCGCCTTGTTGACCGCGTCGATGTATTTTGCGGAGGTTCCAAAAAGCGTGACGCCCTCCTGGTCGGCCAGGTCGAACAGGATGTTGCCGGTGGGATGGAACGGCGAGCCGTCGTACAGCACCAGCGTGGCTTCCGACGCCAGGGCCGAGATCAGCCAGTTCCACATCATCCAGCCGCAGGTGGTGAAATAGAACACCCGGTCGCCGCGCTTCACGTCGCTTTGCAGGCGGTGTTCCTTCATGTGCTGCAACAGCGTGCCGCCGGCGCCGTGCACGATGCACTTGGGCACCCCTGTTGTCCCCGAGGAGAACATGATGAACAGCGGATGGTTGAAGGCCAAGCGCTCGAACGCGATGTCGCCGGCGGGATGCGGCGCGATGAAATCGTCCAGCCTCACGGCGCGGTCGATGCCCGACACATCGGGCCGTTCCTGCGTGTAGGACACGACCACAACCCGCTTGACGCTCGGCAGCTTTTCCAGAATCGCCGGCAGCTTGTCGAGCGAGCTGTGGGCACGTCCGGCGTAGAAATACCCATCGGCGGAGAACAGCACCGTCGGTTCGATCTGCCCGAAGCGGTCGAGCACGCCCTGCACGCCGAAATCGGGCGAGCAGGACGACCAGATCGCGCCCACGGCGCTGGCCGCCATCATCGCCATCGCGGTTTCCGGCAGGTTGGGCAGATACCCGGCCACACGGTCGCCCGGCTTGACGCCCTCGGCGCGCAACGCCGCGGCCAGCCGCGCCACGGTATCGTAGACTTGGCGGTAAGTAAGCGAACGCTTAACCTTGTCCTCGCCCCAGAACACCATCGCCTGGCCGCCGTCGCGCCGGCGCAAAAGATTCTCGGCGTAGTTGAGCCGCGCGTCGGGGAAGAATGCCGCGCCCGGCATTTTTTTGCCGTCGGCCAGCGCGCGCTTGCCGCGCGTCGTTGCGATCACGTCGCAGAAGTTCCACACCGAGGTCCAGAACTTGGCGGGCTCGGCCACCGACCAGCGCCATAAAGCGGCGTAATCGGCGGTTTTCACGCCCCAGTCCTGCCGCACCTCGGCCTGGAAAGCCGTAACGTTGGATTGCGCCACGCGCACGGGCGACGGGCGCCACAGCGGCGCCGTCTTGCCGGGTTTGGATTTGGCGGCTTTGGGCTTCGGTTTGCGGCTTGTGCGGCGGGCCATGGGCGTCCTCTTTCCGGGCATTGGGCGGTCGTTTATCGAATAAGACCCCAGAGCCGCAATGCAGGCAACTGGACCCTTCCATGCGCGTTCGGTTCTGGCCTATCGGCCGGGTCCGGCTATGCTGGCAAAACAATGACTGCCGGGACTTCCGTGCCCTCCCAGCGCTTCGCGCTTTACAACAATCTGTCGCCCGCGGCAAAGGCCGGGCTGCTGATGATCGCCGCATCGGCGATGTTCGCGTGGATGAACGTGACGGTGCGGCTGTGCGCGGACTACATACCGGCTCCGCAATTGGCGTTCTTCCGCTGCTTTTTTTCGTTGATCTTCATGCTGCCCTGGATCGCGCGTTACGGCATCAGCAGCCTGAAGACCCAACGTATCAAACTTTATTCCCTTCGTTCGCTGCTGGCCGCCGTGTCGATGCTCTGCTGGTTCACGGCGGTGACCATGATTCCGCTAGCCGAGGCGACCGCCCTCAGTTTCACCGGGCCGCTGTTCGCGACCGCGGGGGCGGCGCTGATCTTGCGCGAGACCGTGGGCTGGCGGCGCTGGTCGGCCGTGGCGGTGGGATTCATCGGCGTGCTGATCGTGATCCGCCCGGGCGCGGCGACGCTGTCCACCGGCGCGATGCTGGCCCTGGCATCGGCGCTGATGGCGGCGGCCGGGATGCTGATGGTCAAATCCCTGTCGCGCACCGAACCCGCGCCGGCGATCGTCGCCTACATGATGATCTACCTGACGCCGATCATGCTGGTGCCGGCCCTGCCGGTGTGGGTGTGGCCGAAGCTGGAGTTGCTGCCATACCTGATCGTGCTCGGTATCTTTGGCGCCCTGGCGCATGTCTGCCTTACCCGGGCGCTGGCCGTCGCCGACACGTCCCTGGTGATGCCGTTCGACTATCTGCGCCTGCCGGTCATCGCCTTGATGGCCTACCTGATGTTCGCCGAAGTGCCGACGATATGGACCTGGATCGGCGGCGGCGTGATCGCGCTGTCCACGATGTATATCGCCCACCGCGAGATGATGCGGCGGCGCAAGCCGGTTGCGCTGGAAATACCGCCGGTTTCCTGACCGCGGCTATTGGCCGCTTGCGCTTAACGCCCGAGCGTTGCACCTATAGGGCATGGGGGACATCGGCACATCAGGCCATCTCAGCGGCCTGTGGTACTACGCGATTCCCGGAAGCATGGTCCGGCGGGGCGCGGCCGTGCACCGGCAGATGCTGGGCGAGCCGCTGCTGATCGGCCGCGACCAAGCGGGCAAGGCGTTCGCGCTGCGCGACATCTGCCCGCATCGCGGCATGCCGCTGAGCGAAGGCCGGTTCGACGGCAACGAGGTGGAGTGCTGCTATCACGGCTGGCGCTTCGACACGACGGGGCGCTGCACCGCGATTCCCTGGCTGGTGGACGGCAGCGAAATCGAGGTCGGGCGCATCAAGGTGCGGCGCTATCCGGTGCACGAGGTTCTCGGCAACATTTTTGTGTTCATGGGCGATGCCGATATCGCCGAGGCGGCGTTGCCCGAGCCGCCGGCGATGATCGACATCGGCGTGCCCGTGCCGAACATCGCGGTCGAGACCATCTTCAACTGTCATGTCGACCACGCGGTGATCGGCCTGATGGACCCGGCGCATGGGCCGTTCGTGCATACCTCGTGGTGGTGGCGGCCGAATCGCGAAATGCAGATCAAGGAAAAGCACTTCGAACCCGCGCCCCTGGGTTTCCGCATCAAGCAGCACCAGCCGCCCAGCAATTCGCGCGCCTATTACATTTTCCTGGGTGGGGCGCCGGAGACCGAGATCGCCTTCCGCCTGCCGGGATTGCGCAGCGAGCACGTGCGCGCCGGACGGCACCAGTTCAGCCAGCTCACCGCCGTGACGCCGATCGACGCCGCGACCACGCGCATCAGCCACGTGATCTATTGGACCATGCCGTGGCTCACGCCGTTGAAGCCGATCCTCACGGGCATCGCGCGGCGCTTCATCGACCAGGACCGCGCAGTGGTGGAGAAGCAGCAGAAGGGCCTGAAATTCGACGCGCCGATGATGCTGGTGCGCGACGCCGACACCCCCGCGCGCTGGTATTTCCGGCTGAAACAGGAATTCGCCGACGCCGCCGCCGGGAAGCGCGCGTTCCGCAATCCCGTCGAGGAAACCGTGCTGCGCTGGCGCAGCTAGGCTTTGTTCGCCAGGCGTCCGGCGATCGCCGCGGCTATTTTTTTAGGCGATGCCGCCACATCAACCACGATCGCGCGTTCGTCCAGCCCGGGTTCCTGCAATGCCGAGAACTGGCTTTCCAGCAACGCCGGCGGCATGAAGTGGTTCTTGCGCGCGCCGAGGCGCTGCCCGATCAGCGCTGGCGTGCCGCGCAGATAGGCCAGCGCCACGCCATCGCGCTGGCCGATCAGAATGTCGCGATAGGCGCGTTTCAGTGCCGAACAGGTGACCACCAAGCCGTGCCCGTTGCCCAGCGCCCGGTCGATGGAAGCGGCGATGGCGGCAAGCCAGGGCAGGCGGTCGGTGTCGTCGAGCGGCGTGCCGCTGGACATCTTGGCGATGTTGCCCCGTGGATGGAACTGGTCGCCCTCCGCGAACTCCGCGCCGATCAGCCCGGCCAGCAGCCGGCCGACGGTGGTCTTGCCCGCGCCGCTGACGCCCATCAGCACGACGACCGGCTTCGCTTTCGTCATGCCTTCGACCCGTCGAGATGGAAGCGCCCGGGCTTGTCCGTGCGCTCGAACCCGTGCTGGCCGAAGCGGTCGCGCTGCGCCTGCACCAGGGCGGTCCACAGCCTTGGCGTGGCGAGCGCGTCGAACCAGGACAGGACCGAGGCCATGCACGGGATGGGCACGCCGCCAGTCGCGGCCATCGACGCCACCACGCGCAACGCGCCGATGCCTTTGCCCACGCGCGGCGCCAGGGTGGGCGTCAGCAGCAATCCCGGCACCGCCGGGCCGGCGGCCAACGCCCCGCGCATCGGCTCCAGCGACTTGGCGCGCAGGATGCAGCCCGCGCGCCATACCCGCGCCACCTCGGAAGTTTTGCACGGCCAGTTCTCGGCCCGCGCCACCGCTTCGATCAGCGCGAAGCCTTGGGCATAGGCGCACAGGATCGCCGCGTCGAGCGCGTCGCCCATGACCGGGACCAGGGCGGCCAGGCGCGCTTTCTTGCCTTTGACCGGCGCGGATGTTTTCAGCGTATCGCCGCGGCCTTGAACGCCGCTGATCGCGCGGGCGAACACCGCCTCGGCCAATGTCGGCGCGGCCACGCCGAGCTCGAGCGCCGCCTGTGCCGCCCATTGGCCGGTGCCCTTCTGCCCGGCATTGTCGCGGATCACATCGACCAGGGACTTGCCGGCGGCGGAGTCTTTCATCGCCAGCAGCTCCGATGTGATCTCGATCAGGTACGAGCCGGCCTCGCCCCGGTTCCAGCGCGCGAAATGCTGGCCCACGCGCGCGTTCGACAGGCCGGCGACGCGGCGCAGCACCAGCCAGGCTTCGCCGATCAGCTGCATCACGGCGTATTCGATGCCGTTATGGACCATTTTCACGAAATGCCCGGCGCCGCCCGGCCCGAACCAGCCCAGGCACGCATCGCCGCCCGCCCGCGCCGCTATGCTGGTGAGCATCGGCGCTGCGCGGTCGAAGGCCGCGCGGTCCCCGCCCGCCATGACCGCGGCGCCTAGGCGCGCGCCTTCCTCGCCGCCGGAAATCCCGGCGCCGAGATAGTCAATGCCCTTTTCCGCCAGCACCGCGCCCCGGCGCTGCGTGTCGCGGTAATGCGAGTTGCCGCCGTCGATGATCAGGTCGCCGCGTTGCATCAGCGCGCCGAGTGCCGCCAGCACGTCGTCCACCGGCTTGCCGGCATTAACCATGACAAGCACGGCGCGCGGACGCTTGAGCCCGTTCACCAGCTCCTTCAGATCGGCGGCAATGGAAGCGCCGGGCACCTGCTTCGCCAACGCGCGCAATCGCGCGCCGTCGTGGTCGTGGGCCAGGACCGGAAAGCCGGCGCGGGCGAAATTCTGCGCCAGGCCCGCGCCCATCGTGCCGACGCCGACAAGCCCCAGGGCGGCGCCAGGCCTGGCGGGCTCGGTCATGCCCGCGCCAGGTTGTCCGCGGCGCGGCCGATCACGTCGACGGCGCGCGCCAGGATCATCTCCTTCCAGTCGTCCTTGTCCTGGTAGAAGGCGTCGCGGATTTTTTGCTTGATGTCGCGGCCCAGCGGCGAATTCAGGTCGCCGTGCAGATGCAGCCAGTTGTCGGCGCGCAGCGACAGCAGCACGTCTTTTTGCGGCAAGGTGCCGTATTCCAGGCCGATATCGGTGACTTCAGCTTGCGGCAGCGCCGTTTGCAGACCGCTGCCCAGGGTGCCGACGATCACGGCCGAGGTCGAGTTGCCGCGCGCGGGCACGGTCATCTCCTTGCCGAACCAGGCTTCGGACCGCTTGGTGATCGGCGAATCCGCGGGATGCGGGCAGATCAACTCGCCGTAGCCGTAGGGGCCGAGGCCGGTATGGAAATCGATCATCGCGACGTGGCGCGATTTGCCCAAATGCCGGCGCACGAGGTCGAACAGCGTGCGCCGCGACCAGGTCGGCCCCGTGCCGCCATAGAACACGCCGTCGGCGTGCTTGTACTGCCCGCCGCTGATCGCCGCCTGCAGGCCGCGCTCGCCATGCTTCTCGGCATAGGCGTCGAGCACCTTTTCGGCGGCTTCGCGCCCGGCTCCGGTCCAGTCCTTGGGGCAGATCGCGTCGGCGATTGCGTCGTAGGCCGGGCTTGCCGGCAACGGCTTGGCAAAGTCGACGAAGTTGCGGTTCAGATCGACGTTGTCCTCGGTCACGCGCCGCAGCCACGCGAAGCCGTGCGGGTTGATGGCATGGACGACCAGGACGCCGACGCCGGCGGGCAGGCGCTTAGGTCCCCCGCCGGCGAACCAGCCGACCTGGGAGCCCGAACCGCAGAAGCCTTCCACCCCGTGCGTGCCCGATACCAGCACCAGCGCGCGGTCGGGGTCGCGCGGACCGAACCACGCCGCATCGGTGCCGAGCGCGCCGCCGTCCGGACCCTTGCCGGGATTGGCTAGGGATTCGAGCGCCCCGCCCGCCGCCCCGGCGGCGGTGCGGAAACGTTCGCGCGCTTCGGCGTAAGTCGTGGAAAAGTATTGGCTGGCGGACATGGCTGGACTTCCCCCGATGGCCCTGCCGGCGCGGTTTAATTCCGTATCGCTTGGCAAAAGGCGGGGGAAACTACCATACTGACGGCCATGACACGCAAGACGATATTCGCGGCAAAAGCGGCCGTTTTCTTCGCTCTCGCGCTTGTGTTCGGCCAGGCCCCGCCGACCTGGGCCGACCAGGGCGACAAGCAGCTTCCCGGGCTGTTCGCCAAGCTGAAAACCGCGGGTTCGGCCAGCGAGGCGCAGCCGATCGAAGCGGCGATCTGGAAACGCTGGAGCGAGACCCAGGACGACGACGCGCGCTTTCCGTTTTCGCGCGGCCTGGAGTCGATGGAAGAACAGGAATTCAAGGAAGCCCTGCGGTATTTCACCGAGGCCGCGCGGCGCGCGCCCAGTTTCGCCGAAGCGTGGAACAAGAAAGCCACAATCGAGTACCTGACCGGCGACTATGCCGCGTCGGTGGCGTCGATCGAGCGCACGCTGGCGCTGGAGCCCAGGCATTTCGGCGCGTTGTCGGGCCTGGGGCTGATCAATCTGCAACTCGACCGCGAGGAAGCGGCGCTGAAGGCGTTCGAGGCCGCGTTGCAGGTCCACCCCAACCTGGTCAGCATCAAGGCGCGGGTGAAGCAATTGAAAGACAAGCTGGCGGGCAAGCCGACCTGATGGCCCGGGCTAGTCCGCTAGAGCGAACATTTCTACCAGCGTGGCCGCGACTTGGCGCTGGACGGCGCCGGGCAATTCGCCGAGTTTCTTCGTCAATCGCGTCTGGTCGACGGTTCTGATCTGATCCAAGGCGATCTGGCCGTCCTTGCCCTGGAAGCGCACCGGCACGCGGCTGGGATAAGGCCGTGAAGCCGTGGTCATGGGCGCTATGATCACCGTGCGGATATGCCGGTTCATTTCGTCGGGCGATACCACGACGCAAGGCCGCATCTTGCGGATTTCAGAGCCCTGGGCCGGGTCCAGCGCAACCAGATGGATCGCGAAGCGGCGGATTTCCGCTACCACCGCCATTCCTTCTGGTCCCATGCCGTCGACGCGTCGGCCAACGGCCGGTCGTCGCCGTGCCGGGCCATCGCGGCGAAAGCGGCGTCCCACCCTTCCCTGATCTTGCGCGCCGGGGCCAGGATCACTTCCTGGCCCTTGACCGTCAGTTCGACCTGCGCGTCGAAACCGCACTGATCCATCACCGCCTTGGGCAGGCGGATGCCGCGCGAATTGCCGATGCGAACGACGTTGACCTTCATGACATACCCCGGCCCAGTGGACTTACAATGTAATCACGGACGTAGGCCGGGTCAACGCCCGACCTTCGCCCAAATTCGGCCGGAATCCCGCCCTGCTCCGTTCAGATGGCGTTCATCCCGATACGCGCAGGCTAGCCGCCAGCGTGGCCCGGTTCCTTGCCGAACCGGGCGGCGCAGGAGAACCCCTGGACGGACGTGCAATTCAACGGGGGAGAAAAGGAAAGCAGTCATGAAGCCCATGTACAAACATATCGTGCTGGCGGCTTCGGTCGTCGCGTTGCTGGGCGCCACCGCCGCGGCCCCGGCCCTGGCCGACAGCCGGCGTAACTACCATCACCGCCACGGCGGAAACACCGGCGCCTATATCGGGCTGGGTTTCGGCGCGCTGGCGCTAGGCGCGCTGGCCTATGCGGCCAGCCAGCCGACCTATTACGCGCCGCCGGCGTACTACTATCCGCCGCCCGCGCCCTACCCCTACTACTACGGACCGCCGCCGGGATACGTCTACAATCCGTACACCAACACCTATGTGCCGGGCTCCCCGCCGGTGTCGTACTACGACCGTAACGCCAACTAACTGACGGCGTTTCCCGGACTTCTTTAAGCCGCGCGGTTCACGCCGCGCGGCTTTCCTTTGCCACGGCCCGCAGCAAGCCGCCGAGCCTGCCGCGCGTATCGCGCCACTGCCGCTCGCCGATCAGGGCGACCACGCGGCTTTGCGCGACCGACCACAGCTTGCGCGCCTCGCCGAGCTTGCGCTCGCCCACCGGCGTCAGTGCGATGCGTTTTTGCCGCCGGTCGGCATGGGCCACGCGGCGCACCAGCCCATCGGCCTCCAGCAGCTTCAAGGCGCGCGCCAGGGTGGTCTGATCGGCGTGCAACGCGTCGACCAGCCGCGTGGCGCTGACGGGCTGCAACCGAGAAATGCGCGCCAGCAGGCCGTATTGCGTGATGCGCAGGCCCACGGGGCGCATGGCATCGTCGTAGATCTGGGTGATCGCGCGCGTGACCGTGCGCAGCACGCCGCACACGCACTCGGGCAGCGTATCCGCCGCCGGCATATCGCCCCTGCGTTTCCGCCCTGCCATTGGTTCCTACCGTCGCTTGACCAGGGAACGATAACGCATGTATATGCATATATCCAGCCCTTTCACGACAAGGATGGCCGTCTATGTGGCGCACACCCGCGATCGTTCTGGCTGTCGCCAGCCTGATGCTGGCGCTGAACATGGGCGTGCGGCAGGGCTTCGGCCTGTTCCTGGAGCCGATCAGCCACACCTATGGCTGGCCGCGCGAGGTGTTCTCGCTGTCCATGGCGATCCAGGCGCTGATGTGGGGCATCAGCCAGCCCGTGGCCGGAGCGCTGGCCGACCGATTCGGCGCGATCCGGGTTTTGCTGTTGAGCACGCTGGCCTATGCCGGCGGCGTGGTGCTGATGGCGTTCGCCGCGACCCCGGCGCTGATGTACCTGGCCAGCTTCATCGTCGGCGCGGCGATCAGCGGCACGTCGTTCGGCGTGGTGTTCAGCCCGGTGGCGCGGATGATGCCGCTGGAGCGCCGCTCTACCGCCCTGGGGATCGCCACGGCCGGCGCGTCGTTCGGCATGTTCGTCGGCCCACTGCTGGCCCAGGGCTTGATCGCCAACCTGGGCTGGATGGGAGCGCTTTACGCCCTGGCGGCGATGCTGTCGGTCATGCTGGTGCTGGCGCCCATTCTCAGCGACGGCGGCAATGCAACGCAGGCGAAAGGCGGCGCCACGGAAGCGCACCAGACCTTGAGCGACGCGCTGGCCGAGGCCAGCCGCCATTCCGGCTTCTGGTACTTATGCGCCGGGTTCTTCGTCTGCGGCTTCCACGTCACCTTCATCGCCACGCATTTGCCCGCCTTCGTGGTGATGTGCGGCCTGTCGCCGGCGATCGGCGCGTGGTCGCTGGCGCTGGTGGGGCTGTTCAACGTCGCCGGCAGCTATCTGGCGGGCGTGGCCGGCGGCATCTGGCGCAAGAAATACCTTCTCAGCCTGATCTATCTCGGACGCGCCATCGTCATCGGCATCTTCATGGCGGCGCCGAAGACCGAGTTGACGGTGCTGGCCTTCGCCGCATTGATGGGCCTGCTGTGGCTGTCCACCGTGCCGCTGACCTCGGGTCTGGTGGCGCAGATTTTCGGGCCGCGGCACATGGCGACGCTGTTCGGCGTCGTGTTCGTGGCGCATCAGGTCGGATCGTTCCTGGGCGGGTGGCTGGGCGGCGTGGCGTTCGACCGGACCGGCAGCTACGACCTGATGTGGATCATCTCGATCCTACTGGGCCTGGCGGCGGCGGTGCTGCACATGCCGATCGGCGACCGGCCGGTGGCGCGGCTGGGCGCGAAAGCCGCCTAGACCGGCATTACTAATCTTTCGTTAAGGACTCCCGGCTAAACCTACCTTTCGGAGCGCATCGCGGCTCGAGGGGTTCGCGTTCAATGGCCGGTGCACTACTTGCCGATGCAGACATGCCGCGCGGGCTGGTCGGGAGCGCCGACGAAGTCCTGGCGCAGAAGCTGCATCCCAAGATCAGGCAGTTCATCGAATACTGGCGTTTGGTGGCGCCCGAGGGGCGCTTGCCGGGCCGGCAGCACCTCGACCCGACGGCGATCCCCGCACTTCTCGCCAACCTATGGATCATGGAAGTGGAACGCGGCAAATCGCTGCGCTTCCGCTATCGCCTGATCGGCACCAGCGTGGCGCGCGCCTTCGCCAAGGACCTGACCGGCCAGTATCTGGACGAAGCGCACCCCGGATTCGAGGGCACCGGCATTCACGGTTTCCTGTGCGAGACCGTGGAGCGGCGCTTGCCGTCGTGGCGCGTCGGCCGGCCGAAATTCTTCGCGCTGCGCGACTTCCTGCAGGTCGAACGCGTCTACCTGCCCGCCGCCAGGGACGGCGAAACCGTCGATATGATTTTCGCGATGACCATCTTCCTGGACCGGCACGGCCAGGAATACTGAAGTTTTACGCCGCCAGCTTCACGACCGGCCCTTGCGCCCGGTCGAGCGCGCCGGGCTTAAGCGCGCGCGCCAGGAACCGTTCGCGGTCCACGGGACCGGGCAGCCACAGACCCTTGGCCGCGTCGCGGCGGAAGCCGAAACGCCGGTAATACGGTTCGTCGCCCACCAGCAGCACCGCCTCTTCGCCCGCTTCTTGGGCGCGGCGGATCGCCTCTTGCACCAGCGCCGCGCCGATGCCCTGCTCGCGCCGGGCCGGATCGACCGCCAGCGGCCCCAGCATTACGGCGCGCCGGCGCCCGGCCTTGACCGGCCATAGGCGCACGCTGCCCACCAGCGCAGCGCCGTCCAGCGCCACCAGGCTGAGATGCGGCAGCGGCGCCGCGCCGTCGCGCAGGCGCTGGCAGGTTTTGTGCCAGCGCGCCTCGCCGAAGGCGGAGTCGAGCAGGCGTTCGACCGCGGGCGCGTGATCCGCCCGCTCGGCAACGAGTTCGATCACCGGAGTTTCCGTCAGACGCAGTAGGTCTTGATCGGCTCGAAGCCGTTGAAGGCGACCGAGGCGTAAGTGGTGGTGTAGGCGCCGGCGGCGCGGATTTCCAGCCTGTCGCCGATCGCCAGGTCTTCCGGCAGCTTGTAATCCGCCTTTTCGTACATGATGTCGGCGGAATCGCAGGTCGGCCCCGCCAGCACGACCGGACCGGGCGTTCCCTTGCGCCCGGACACGATCGGGTACTGGATCGCCTCGTCCATGGTTTCGGCCAAGCCGCCGAACTTGCCGATGTCGAGATAGACCCAGCGCTTCTTGTCTTGTTCCGACTTCTTCGAGATCAGCACCACCTCGGTCTGGATCACCCCTGCGCTGCCGACCATCTGGCGGCCCGGCTCGACGATGATGTCGGGAATCCGGTTGCCGAAATGCCGGTGCAGCGACTCGTCGATCGCAGCACCATAGGCCGGCATGCCGGGCAGCGCGCGGCGATAGCGCGTCGGGAACCCGCCGCCGATATTGAGCATCGACAGGGTGACGCCGTTATCCTCGCATTCGCGGAACAGGCGCGCGGCCTCGGCCACCGCCGTGTCCCATTGCGACGGGTCGCGCTGTTGCGATCCGACATGGAACGACACGCCGTGCGGCACGACGCCGCGCTTGGCGGCTTCGAGCAGCAGCTTCTTGGCCATGTCGAAATCGCAGCCGAACTTGCGCGACAGCGGCCAGTCGGCGTTGATGCCCGAGGTCAGGATGCGGCAGAACACGCGGGAGCCCGGCGCGGCGTCGGCGATCTTGCCGAGCTCGCCGTCGCTGTCGAAGGCATAAAGGCGCACGCCGCGCTGATAAGCGGCGGCGATATCGGCCTTCTTCTTGATCGTGTTGCCGTAGGAGATGCGGTCGGCCGCGGCGCCGGTGGCCAGCGCCATGTCGATTTCGTTCACGCTGGCCGTGTCGAACGACGAGCCGAGCTTGGTCAGGAGCTTCAGGATCTCGGGCGCCGGATTGGCCTTGAGGGCGTAATAGATGGCCGCTTGCGGCACGGCCGCGCGCAGGCGCCGGTAATTGTCGGACACCACGTCCAGGTCCACGACCAGGCAGGGGGTCTGCGGTCGTCGTTCGGCCAGGAAAGCGTCGATTTTCTTCGTCATACCTAGATACTCCTTGTCGCGTCCGCGGTTCAGGCGACGCGGAAGTTCTTGAATTGCCAGGGATCGGAGGCGTCGATCGCTTCCGGGAACAGCACGCCGCGATCTTTGAGCGGCGTCCAGTCCGAGTACTCGCCCACCACGTCGCCGAGATACGGCCGCATGATGTCGAGCATCCGGACGTGGTCGATCTCGTCGGCTTCGACCACGCCGGCCTTCGGGTTTTCGATCGCCCAGACCATGCCGGCGAGGACCGCCGCCGTGACCTGAAGGCTGGTGGCGTTGTTGTGCGGCACCAGGGCCCGGGCCTGCTCGATCGTCAGGCGCGAGCCGTACCAATAGGCGCCCTTGGCGTGGCCCATCAGCAGCACGCCGAGTTCGTCCATGCCCTTTTCGATTTCGCCCATCATCAGGCGTTTGTCGGACTGGAGCGTCCAGTTTTTGCCCGCCAGTTCGTGCAGCGACAGCACCGCGTCGTCGCACGGGTGGTAGGCGTAATGCACCGTCGGCCGATAGGCCGCCTTGCCGCCCTCGACAAGCGAGAAATAGTCGGCGATCGAGATCGACTCGTTATGCGTCACCAGGAAGCCGTGATACGGCCCTTCCAGCGGCGTCCAGCTGCGTACGCGCGTGCCGGCACCCGGGCGCAGCAGGTAGATGGCGGCGTCGCAGCCGAAATCGTGGCGCCGGCCATCCTCGGGCATGTGGCGTTCATGCGTGCCCCAGCCGAGTTCCGCCGGCTGCGAGCCTTCGCTGACGAAGCCTTCGACCGACCAGGTATTGACGAATTCGCCCGGCGCCTTCGGGATGTTGGCGACCTGGGTGTCGCGCTCGGCGATGTGGATCACCTTCACGCCTAGATCGCGCGCCAGCGTGGCCCAGCCCCGCCGGTCGCGCGGCGCAGCCGCCTTGCGGCCGGTGTCCTTGGCGATAGTCAGCAGGGCTTCCTTCACGAAGTACGACACCAGGCCCGGGTTGGCGCCGTGGGTCAACACGGCGGTCGGGCCGCCGGCGAAACCGGGCGCCAGCGCCAGGGCGCTTTCGCGCAAGGCATAGTTGGAGCGCTGCGAGACCGTCAGCTTCGGGTCGGTATAGCCGCCGACCCAGGGCTCGATGCAGGTGTCGAGGTAAAGCGCGCCCTTTTCGTGGGCGAGCTTGATCAGCGTGACCGACGAGACGTCGACCGACAGGTTGAGCAGAAAGTCGCCGGGCTTGAGCAACGGGTCCAGGACTTGGCGCCAGTTCTCGCGCGTGATCGGCTTGATGTGGAATTCCACGCCCATCTCGGCCGCGACCTCTTGGCCGCGTTCCTCGGCGGTGATGATGACGACGTTCCGGCGCGGCATGTCGATATGGCGCTGGATCAGCGCCAGGACGCCCTGCCCGATCGAGCCGAAACCGATCATGACGATCCGGCCGGCGTATGAGACGTGCTTCTTGTCCATCTACTTCTCTGTTCAGCTCCCGTCCGCGGGTGCGCCCATGAGGCGCTCTCGATCGCGGTTCGCGGATACACCTGTCTTGTGCCCGGATTAACCCTTGACCAGGCTTGGGGACGGTGCGGTGAGTTTTAAGGAATTAAGGTTGTTGCGGAGGACGAACGGCGGAGGACAGCGCGGCCAAGCCGTGGCCGGCTGCTGCAACTCTCACCACTCGGTGCGCGGATAGGGCGCGGAGATTAGCCCTGAGAACATCGTATCCGTTTCCCTTTAGGTGCCGGCCCACTGGCGACCGGCTCCACCGAAAAGGACGCGTACACGTCGTTGCTTGACCCTCACCGTTGGGTGACGCGAAACGGGGGTCTGGGGCACGTGCGATTGGCGTCTGGCGCGTTCAATAAGTAATGCCGCGCTGAAACACAAGAGTTTTTTTGATTCTGGCGAAAGTTTTTACGTCCTAGTCGCCGATCGGACTCAGTTCACCCAGGCGATGCGGATCATGTTGGTCGATCCGGGCGTGCCGAACGGAACGCCGGCGGTGATCGCCAGCCGGTCGCCCTTCTTGGCGTAGCCTTCCTGCTTGGCCAGCGCGCAGGCGCGCTCGACCATCTCGGAAACCGTATTGACCTCGGGCGTCTGCACGGCGTGGATGCCCCATACCACGGCCATTCTGCGCGCCGTGGCGATCTGCGAGGTGAGGCAGAGGATCGGCACTTCCGGCCGCTCGCGCGCGCAGCGCAGCGCGGTCGAGCCCGAGGTGGTGTAGGTCACCACCGCCGCCGCCCCGATGGTGTGCGCCACCTGCGCGGCCGCCTTGGTGATGGCGTCGGACGCCGTGCGCTCGGGATCGGGGTGCTGGGCGTCCATGATCCGCCGCCAGACCGGGTCCTGCTCGGTGCGCTTGACGATGCGGTCCATCATCGCCACCGCCTCGACCGGGTAGGCGCCGGAAGCCGATTCGGCCGACAGCATGACGGCGTCGGCGCCGTCGAACACCGCCGTGGCCACGTCCGAGGCCTCGGCCCGCGTGGGCGACGGCGAGGTGATCATCGATTCCAGCATCTGCGTGGCCACCACGACCGGCTTACCCGACCGGCGGCAGGCGGCGATGATGCGCTTTTGCAGGCCCGGCACGTCCTCGGGCGGCAGTTCCACCCCCAAATCGCCGCGCGCCACCATCACCGCGTCGGACTGCTCGACGATCTCGTCGAGTTGCTCCACGGCCGCCGGTTTCTCGAGCTTGACCATGACCGCCGCCCGGCCGGCGACCAGGCGCTTCAGCTCGGCGATGTCGGCCGGGCGCTGCACGAAGGACTGGGCCACCCAGTCCACGCCCAAATCGAGGCCGAAGCGCAGATCGGTGCGGTCCTTCTCGGTCAGCGGCGCGACCGGCAGGATCACCCCCGGCACGTTGACGCCCTTGCGGTCGCTTAAAACCCCGCCTTGCGTGACCGTGGCCTCGGCGTAACCCTCGCCCGCGTTTTCGATCTTGAGCCTGAGCTTGCCGTCGTCGAGCAGCAGGTCGGTGCCGGGCTTTAAGACCGCCAGCACCTCGGCATGCGGCAGGCGCACGCGCTGGGCGTCGCCCGGCTTGTCGTCGAGGTCGAAGCGGAATTTCTGCCCCGAGGCGAGCGTCACCTTGCCCTCGGCGAACTTGCCGACGCGCAGCTTGGGCCCTTGCAGGTCCATCATGATGCTGATCGGCCGTCCGGTTTTCTTTTCCAAGGCGCGGATCGCCTCGTAGCGCAGGCGATGGTCGGCATGCTCGCCGTGGCTGAAATTCAGGCGGAAGACATCGGCGCCGGCGTCGAACAATGCCTCGATGCGCGCCGGGTCGGAGCTGGCAGGCCCTAGGGTGGCGATGATCTTGGTATTCCGCTGGCGGCGCATGGGGCGAGATTAGACGCATTGATCCACCCCGCCAATGGGATAGGCCGGAACCGCGATCCCGGTTTGGGCATGGAAGCGTCCTCATAAGGTCTTGGGCCAAGCGGGCCCACGCATGCTGTAATGCCGGGATGCCGGGACAAGCGACAAGCCAGAAGTCGGCCACGGGCATGGCGCTGACATCCACCCTTTGGATCCAGGCCGTGGTGTCGTGGTCGATGCTGACCGTGCCGGTGTTCTGGCCCACGGCCTCGGCCGAACTCGGCCTGCCGCCGAGCGCCATCGGCTATTACGCCTCGGCCGCCTATATCGGCGCGATGGCCGGCGCGCTGTTGGGCGGCGGCTTCGTGCCGCGCTTCGGCGCCATCCGTATCAGCCAAGTCGGGCTGGCGGTTTGCGCCCTGGGCCTGGCCGCTGCCATGACCGGCGCGTGGTGGCTGATGCTTCTCGGCGCGCTGGTGATGGGCGCGGGCTATGGACCCACCACCCCCGCGAGCTCGCACGTGCTGGCGCGCCACACGCCACCCCGGCTGATGTCGCTGGTGTTCTCGATCAAGCAGACCGGCGTGCCGCTGGGCGGGGCCTTGGCCGGCGCCACGGTGCCGCCGCTGACGCTGTGGCTGGGTTGGCAGGGCGCCGCCGCCGCCGTGGCGCTGTGTTGCCTCGTGTCGCTCGTCCTGGTGCAGCCCACCCGCCGGCGCCTCGACGCCGACCGCAGCCCAAGCGAACCCTGGCTGCGCGGCAATCCGCTGGCGCCGGTCCGTTTCGTTCTGGGGCGGGCGGATTTGCGCGTCCTGGCGCTCACCTCGCTCGCCTTCGCGGCCATCCAGCAATGCCTCGGCGTGTTCCTGGTGGCCTATCTGACCGGCGAAGCGGGATTGAACCTGGTCAGCGCGGGCCTGGTGCTGTCGGTGTCGCAGGGCGGCGGCATCGCCGGACGCATCCTGTGGGGCGGGGTGGCCGACCGTTTGAACCGGACCGACCCGGGCGCCAGCCGTTTCGTTTTGGGTTTGCTGGCGCTGGGGATGGTGCTGTCCTGCGCGGCGATGGGGCTGATGGCGAAGAACTGGCCGATGGCGGCGCTGGTGGCGGTGGCCGCCGCCTACGGCCTGACCGGATCGAGCTGGAACGGAGTGCTGCTGGCCGATGTCGCGCGGCGCGCGGGGCCGCAAGAAGCCAGCCGCGCCACCGGCGGCACGTTGTTCGTCACGTTCTTCGGCGTGGTTACCGCGCCGCTGCTGCTGGGCGAGCTGGCGCGGCTGACCGGCAGCTTCTCGGTGATGTACCTATCGCTGGCGGTGCTGGCCGTGCCGTGCGCTTTTGTGTTCCTGAAGCGCAGACCGGCGATCTGACTAAGCCACCCGCTCGACTTTCAGGATCGTGCCGTTGACGCCGGTGACGGTGACATTGGTGCCGGCGGGCAGGTCGGGGCCTTCCACGCGCCAGGTGCTGTCGTCGACGCGGACATGGCCGCGGCCGTTGACGATGGGCTGATCCAGCGTCAGCCGCCGGCCGACATACTGCTCGGCCCGGCGGTTGAGCGTCGGCCGGTCGGTCACGGTGGGATGGCGGCGCTGGTATTCGCGCCAGCCCCAGACGCTGGCGACCGCGAGGACGGCGAACATCACCGCCTGGGCCTGCCACCACAGCGCGGGCGCGACGAACGCGATCAACCCGACCACGCCCGCGGCGATGCCCAGCCACAGCAGGAACACCCCGGGCACCAGCATCTCGGCGATCATCAAGGCGCCGCCGAGAATCCACCAATGCCAGAACAGAATCGTGTCCATGCCGGGCACCGTCACGTCTTTTGCCACGGGCCCTTGGGCGCGCCGCCGTCGCCGCCCGTGGCCTGGCGCGCCAGTTCGGCGATGCCGCCGATCGAGCCGAGAATCCCCGTCGCCTCGAGCGGCAGGAACACCACCTTGTTGTTGTTGGCCGAGCCGATCTTGGCCAGGGCGTCGACGTATTTCAGGGCGATGAAATAGTTCACCGCCTGCACGTTGCCCTTGGCGATCGCCTCGGACACGGCCGACGTGGCCTTGGCTTCGGCGTCGGCCGAGCGCTCGCGCGCCTCGGCGTCGCGGAACGCCGACTCGCGCCTGCCCTCGGCCGCCAGGATCGCGCCCTGCTTCTCGCCCTCGGCCTTCAGGATTTGCGCCTGGCGGTAGCCCTCGGCGTCCAGGATGTTGGCGCGCTTCTCGCGCTCGGCCTTCATCTGGCGCGTCATCGCCTCGACCATCGCGGCGGGCGGGGTGATGTCCTTGATCTCGATGCGCGTGATCTTGACGCCCCAGGGCTCGGTTGCTTCGTCGACCACGGCCAGCAATTTGGCGTTGATCTTGTCGCGTTGCGACAGCAGCTCGTCGAGGTCCATCGAGCCCATGACCGTTCGGATATTGGTCATGGTCAATTGCAGGATCGCGTTTTCCAGGTGGTTGACCTCGTAGCTGGCCTTGGCCGCGTCGAGCACCTGGAAGAACACGACTCCGTCGACGCTGACCATCGCGTTGTCGCGGGTGATGACCTCCTGCGTCGGCACATCGAGCACCCGCTCCATCATGTTGACCTTGGAGCCGACGCGGTCGACGAACGGCACGATCAGATTCAAGCCGGGGGTGAGCGTGCGGGTGTAGCGCCCGAACCGCTCGACCGTCCATTCCATGCCCTGGGACACCGATTTGACGCCCAGGAAGATGACGACGACCGCCAAAGCGACGATCACCACCACGAAAGACGAAAATGCGCCGATATCCACGATATGCCTCTCCTGCGGGCTTCAATCGCCCGCGTTCACGATGCCTTGGGCGGTCCCAGCGCGCGCGCCGCGGCGATGTCGGTTACCTCGGCCGTCTGCTGGTCCTCGCTGAGTTCTACTTCGCCGATGCGTTCGGCGCGGGCGCTCACCTTGCCGCTGGATATGCCGATCTCGCGTATGTCCTTCTCGGCCTGCGCGAAATGCGTTTGCAGGCTTTCCACGCGCTTGTCCAGCCGGTCGACGTCCTCCACCAGCTTGCGCACTTCCACCTGGATCACGCCGGCCTGTTCGCGCATGCGCACGTCCTTCAGCACCGCGCGCACGGTATTGAGCAACGCCCACATCGTCGTCGGCGACACGATGAACACGCGTTCCTTGTACGACCGCTCGACGATCTCGGGGTGCTTGGTATGCAGCTCGGCGTAGATCGCCTCGCTGGGCAGGAACATCATCGCCTGCTCGCCGGTTTCGCCCGGCACGATGTATTTGTCGCGGATGTCCAGGATGTGCTTGGTCATGGCGGTGGCGAAAATCCGCTCGGCCTGGCGGCGCTGGGCGTCGTCGCCGGCCGCCGCCAGCACGCGCCATGATTCCAGCGGAAACTTGGCGTCCACCACGATCGAGCCGGGCGGGTTGGGCAGCTTGAGCAGGCAGTCGGCGCGGCCCTGGCCGACCGCGCATTGAAAATCGTAGTAGTCGCGCGGCAGCACCTGGCGCACCAGGTCTTCCAGCATTACCTCGCCGAAGGCGCCGCGCGCCTGCTTGTTGGACAGGATGTCGCGCAGTTCGACCATGTGCGCGCCCAGGTCGCCCAACTGCTTCTGCGCCGCGTCGATGCGCACCAGACGCTCGCGCAATTCGGTGATGGTGGCGCCCGTGTCCTTGGCCGATTTGTCCAGCGTCTCGCCGATCTTGCCGGTGAGCAGCGTCAGGCGCTTGTCGACGGCGTCGCCCAGGGCGCGTTCCTGCGCCTGCATGCGTTCGGCCAGTTGCGCGGTGGCCGCCGCCTGGGCCTCGGCCATCTGCTTGAGGCGGCCCGACAGCTCGGCCACCCCGGCGCCGGCGTCGCCCCCGGCGCGGCGCAGGTACAGCGCCGCCGCCAGGCCGATGCCGAAGGCGGCGGCGATAAGCGCGATGTGAAGGGCGGAAAACGCCATGATAAAACCGCGAAACGGGGTTGCACGGGCAGTCTAGCACGGGCGGTTTTCCAGCGCCGCGCCTTGACCGGGCGGGGCCGAAGCCCTATTTCCACTTCGGTTTAACCAGCGTTCAGCCAAGAGCATTCATGGCCAAGCGGACGATCATCCTGGCGCCCGATTCGCGCCTGAAGCAGACCAGCGCCCCGGTTGGGCGCGTGGATGCCGAGGTGCGCCGGCTGATGGACGACATGCTGGAGACGATGTACGCCGCCGTGGGCGTGGGGCTGGCCGCGCCCCAGGTCGGCGTGCTGAAACGCGTGATCGTGCTGGATGTAGCGCGCGACGGTGAGGAGCCGAAGCCCCTGCTTTTGGCCGATCCCGAGATCGTCGAGGCATCGGACGACGACGCGACGTTCGAGGAAGGCTGCCTGTCCCTGCCCAAGCATTATGCCGAGGTGGTGCGCCCCAAGACCGTGACCGTGCGCTACCGCGACGAGAACGACAAAGTGCGCGACGTGACGGCCGAGGGCATTTTGTCGACCGTGTTGCAGCACGAGATCGACCACCTCGACGGCGTGCTGTTCGTCGACCATATCTCGGCCCTCAAGCGCAACATGATCCTGCGCAAGCTGATCAAGCTGAAGAAATCCCAGGCGCTGGAGACGGCCTAGTTCTTCAGCCCTCGTTTACGAAAACCACCAAGACACCAAGGCACCAAGAATTTGTACCGCGCGGCTAAAGCCGCGCAGGAATTTTGCACATCTTGCCTTGCTTGGTGTCTTGGTGACTTGGTGGTTTCTTACCTTGGCCGTTTGGCGTGATATCGTTGCGCCATGACCACCGAGCACAAGCTGCGCCTGGCCTTTTTCGGCACGCCCGATTTCGCGGTGCCGCCCCTGCGCGCGTTGCGGGACGCGGGCCACAAAATCCAGCGCGTCTATACCCAGCCGCCCCGGCCGGCCGGACGCGGCCAGGCCGAGCGCAAATCCCCCGTCCACCTGGCGGCCGAGGCAATGGGCATTCCCGTTGCCCATCCCGCTTCCCTGAAAGACGCCACGGTCCAGCAGGAATTCACGGCGCTGCAAGCCGATGCCGCCGTGGTGGTGGCCTATGGGCTGATCCTGCCGCAACCCGTGCTGGACGCGCCGCGCCTGGGATGCATCAACATCCACGCCTCGCTGCTGCCGCGCTGGCGGGGTGCGGCGCCGATCCAGCGCGCCATCCTGGCGGGCGACCGGGAAACCGGCGTCACCATCATGCGGATGGATGCCGGGCTCGATACCGGGCCGATGCTGCTGCACCGCGCCGTCCATCTGGACCAAGGCGAGACGGCGGGAACGCTGCACGACAAGCTGATGGTGCTGGGCGCGCACCTGATCGTCGTGGCCCTGGAAGGATTGATCGACGGCACGCTGGAGCCGGCGTCGCAGCCCACGGAGGGCGCCAGCTATGCCCCGAAGATCGGCAAGGAAGAAGCCCGCCTGGATTGGAAACTGGACGCCGCGCACTTGGAGCGGCAAGTGCGCGCGTTCGCGCCCCATCCCGGCGCGTGGTTCGAGCTCGGCGGCGAGCGCGTGCGGGTGTTGCAGGCGGCGGCGGTAACGGCCGCGCGCCGCGCGCCGGGCACGGTGCTGGACGACGCGCTGACCGTGGCCTGCGGCCAGGGGGCGCTTCGGCCCCTGGTGCTGCAACGCGCGGGCAAAATGGCGATGCCGCACGACGCCTTTCTGCGCGGGCACAAGGTTCCGGCCGGGGCGGTGTTGCAGTGACGCGCTGGAAGCTTGTCGTGGAGTACGACGGCGGCGGCTTCGTCGGCTGGCAGCGCCAGGACAACGGCCCGTCGGTGCAGCAGGCGTTGGAAACCGCTGTCGGGAAATTTTGCGGCGAACAGGCCAGGGTCTGGGGCGCGGGGCGCACCGACGCCGGCGTGCACGCCCTGGGCCAGGTGGCGCATGTCGATATCGGGAAAAAAGCGACGGCGCGCGCGGTGCGCGACGCGATCAACCATCACCTGAAGCCCCTGCCCATCGCCGTGCTGTCGGCCGAGGAGGCGGACAAGGATTTCAACGCCCGCATTTCCGCCCGCGAGCGGCTGTACCGCTATCGCATCGTCAACCGCCGCGCGCCTTTGGCGGTGGACCTAGGCCATGCCTGGCACGTGCCCTACGCACTGGACGCTTCTGTCATGCACGACGCGGCCCAGGCGCTGGTGGGAAGGCACGATTTCACCAGCTTCCGCGCCAGCGAATGCCAGGCGAAATCGCCGGTGAAGACCCTGGACGAGCTGACGGTCGTGCGCGACGGCGAATTGATCGCCGTCACGGCTAGCGCAAGATCGTTCCTGCATCACCAGGTTCGCAACATGGTGGGATCGCTGGTCCTGGTGGGGCGCGGCAAGTGGAAACGGCTGGACATCGAAAAGGCGCTGGCGGCGAAGGACCGCGCCGCGGGCGGCCCGACCGCCCCGCCGGAGGGGCTTTATCTGGTCGCGGTCAAATACGCCTAGACGCCGGGGCTTGCCAGCATCGCTGCGGTGATGGCGGAGAGGAACAGGCTGATCGTCATATCAAGCGCCACCGCGCCGAGAGCCACGGCGGGATGGACGTCGAGCGCACGCCGCGCGATGAACCACTGCACCGCCATCAGGTACAGCACGGCGCCGAGGCTGAGGCCGGTCTGCATCGCCTCCGGGAACAACCCGGCTTCGCGCAAGACCGCCACGGCCAGCAGCACCGTCACCTGGGGGGCCGCGAACCAGTTATAGGCGACGATATAGCCGGGATATTTCTCCGCGCAGCCGAACGCGTTGCTTAAGTGCGCCATGACCAGGGGAAACGCGGCCCAGCCGATGACATAGCCGATGCCCTCGACCGCGGCGATGCGCAAGAACGAGTTGGCGAGCTCGGCGTCCTCGAGCCTGAGCGACACCAGCAGGATATATCCCGGCAGGATCACCACGGCGGCGAAGAACGAGCGCCAGAACCCGTCCATCGAGACGTCGAAGAAACGGAAGCCGCTGGCGTCGAACCGCAGCAGCCGAAACGCGCCGGCTAGCGCTGCGGAGATTTGCCCGGCGTCGGGTATCACCCCGCCCCGATCCTAATTGAAATAGCGGTCGAGCATGCCGCGATAGATGCCCACCAGAAGCGCCATATCGGCCAATGAGCAATGTTCGTCGAATTTATGCGCGGTGGCGTTGGTCATGCCGAATTCGCACACCGGGCAGTGATGCTTGATGAAGCGCGCGTCGGACGTGCCGCCGGTGGTGGAAAGCTGCGGCGCTGTGCCGGTCACGCGCTGGACCGATTCGCACACCAGGTTGCTGAGCGTTCCCGGCGGCGTCAGGAAGCTTTCGCCCGAGACCTTGATCGACATGTCGTAGCGCCCGTCTTTTCCGATCGCCTTGTCCAGGCGCTGCTTGAGCCAGGCTTCGACCGATTTCGAGGTGTGCTCGCTGGAGAAGCGGATATTGACCGTGGCTTTGGCGGCACCGGGGATCACGTTGCTGACGGGATTGCCCACATCGACGGTCACGACTTGGAGAGTCGTCGGTTCAAAATGGGCGTTGCCCTGGTCGATCGGATCGTCCACCAGCGCCGCCAGCATATGCACCAGCCGGTGCACCGGGTTGTCGGCGAGCTGCGGATAGGCGCTGTGGCCCTGCACGCCGTGGACCGTCAGGTACGCGCTCATGGCGCCGCGCCGGCCGATCTTGGCCATCTCGCCGACGCTCGTGGGATTGGTCGGCTCGCCAACGATGCAGGCGTCGAGCTTCTCGCCGCGGCCTTTAAGCCACTCCAGCACCTTGACCGTGCCGTTGACCGAGGGGCCTTCCTCGTCGCCGGTGATGAGCAGGCTGATCGAGCCGTTGAAATCGCCTTTGCGGTCTTTCAGGAACGAGCCCAGGGCCGAGACGAAGCAGGCGATCGCCGCCTTCATGTCCGACGCGCCGCGGCCCCAGAGCTGCCCGTCCTTCACCACGGCGGCGAAGGGATCGACCGTCCAGCGGTCGAGGGCGCCCGGCGGCACCACGTCGGTATGGCCGGCGAAGCAGAAATTGCGTCCCGACTTGCCGAGCCTGGCGTAGAGATTCTCCACGCGGTCGATGCCCGGCGATTCGAACGCCAGGCGGTTGCAATCGAAACCCAGCGGCTTCAGCGCGGCTTCCAGCACGCCTAGAGCGCCCGCGTCTTTCGGCGTCACGCTGGGGCAGCGGATCAACGCCCGAGCGATCTCGAGCGCGTCCTTGGGCGGTTGCGCGTCAGTCACGCAGCAGCTCGTTGATCGCGGTCTTGGAGCGGGTCTGCGCGTCGACGCGCTTGACGATCACCGCGCAATAGAGCGAGGGACCGGGCGAGCCGTCGGGCATGGGCTTGCCCGGCAGGGCGCCCGGCACCACCACGGAATAGGCCGGCACGCGGCCGTAGAGGATCTTTCCGCTTGATCGGTCGACGATCTTGGTCGAGGCGCCGATGAACACGCCCATCGACAGCACCGAGCCTTCCTCGATCACCACGCCTTCCACCACTTCGCTGCGCGCGCCGATGAAGCAATTGTCCTCGATGATCACCGGCCCGGCCTGCAGCGGCTCGAGCACCCCGCCGATGCCGACACCGCCGGAGAGGTGGCAGTTCTTGCCGATCTGCGCGCACGAGCCCACGGTGGCCCAGGTATCGACCATCGTGCCGCTGTCGACATAGGCGCCGACGTTCACGAAGCTGGGCATCAAGATCACGTTGGGCGCGATATAGGCGGAGCGGCGCACGGTGCAGTTGGGCACGGCGCGGAACCCCGCCGCCTTGAACTGGTCGGCGGTCCAGCCGGCGAATTTCGACGGTACCTTGTCGTACCAGCTCGCGGCCGGGCCGTTGCCCGGTCCCGCCGGCCCGCCGGCCATCGGCGCCGAGTCGGTCAGGCGGAACGACAGCAGCACCGCCTTCTTCAGCCACTGGTTCACCTGCCACTGGCCGGCTTTCTTTTCCGCCACGCGCAGCTTGCCGGAATCGAGATCGCCCAGGGCGTCGTTCACCGCCTGGCGCACCGGCCCACTCGTGGCCGCGTTGATGCCGTCGCGCTGGTCCCAGGCCTGGTCGATGGTTTTTTGCAAGGTGGTCGGGTCGCTCATGGCGTTGAACCGGGCTCGCTCTGGAAGATTTATCGGGAAGGGCCGCGACAATGGGACAGGGCCATAACCCTGTCAAATCAGGGGTTCAGCCCTTTTGTTTTGCGCCGGTCAGGGCCGCTGAGGCGTCTTCCAGCCAGTCCGTCAGGTCGTCGATCTCGTGGTGGACATAGGCGCTGTGGTCCTCCGCGGCCCTGGCGGCCGGGCCGCGCAGCCAGGCCCAGTCGACCTTCACCCAGGCCGTGGTCATGCCCAGCTCGTGCGCGGGCTTCAGGTTGCGCGCGATATCCTCGAACAGGATCGCGGCGCGTGGCGCGATGGCGTGGCGCTTCACCAGCTCGTCGTAAATGACCGGCTCGGGCTTGGGCAGGTAATTGGCGGCGTGGATGTCGAACACGTCCTCGAACCGCTTTTCTATGCCGAGCTTAACGAGGATGCGCTGGGCATGCGCCAGCGTGCCGTTGGTGAACACCAGCTTGCGGCCGGGCAGACGGTCGAGCGCCGCGCCGAGGCGGGGATTGGCTAGGACCGGCGCGAGGTCGAGATCGTGCACGTAGTCGAGATACGCGTTACGGTCGACATTGTGCTCGACCATCAGCCCGCGCAGCGTGGTGCCGTATTTGCGCAAATATTCCTTTTGCACCACCCGCGCCTGATCGTGCGGCAGGCCCAACACCCGCGCCGACATTTCGTTGATGCGCTTGTCCACCTGCTCCCACAGCCGGCAATCGGCGGGATAGAGCGTGTTGTCCAGGTCGAACAGCCAAGTCTCGATATGGCCGAGCGGCGGTGGCTTTTTCTGCATGACGCTCATGGTCCTAGAACTGGCATGCGTTGCCCGCCCCGGCAAGACCGGGGTTGCGCTTCACAGGCGCAATGCGCATATGCATCGGCATGAAGGCTTCGCCCGCGGCCCCCTTCCCCTCCGTATTCGTGTCGCATGGCGCGCCCAGCCTGATACTGGAAGGCGGTGCTGCGTGCGATTTTCTGTCCGCCCTGGGACCGAAATTGGGCCGCCCTAAAGCGGTGCTGTGCGTATCGGCGCATTGGGAGACCGACGCGCCCGCCGTTTCAGGCGCGGCGAGACCCGAGACCATCCACGATTTCTACGGCTTCCCCGCGCCGCTTTACGACATGCGCTATCCCGCGCCAGGATCGCCCGGCCTGGCGCAACGCGTGAAGGCGATGCTGGATAAAGCGGGCCTGGGCTGCGCCATCGATCCTCAGCGTGGCCTCGACCACGGCGCGTGGGTGCCGATGAAGCTGATGTATCCCCAGGCTGAGATCCCGGTGCTGCAACTGTCGATCCAGCAACGCCAAGGACCCGCGCATCACCTGAAACTCGGCCAAGCCTTGGCCTCGTTGCGCGATGAAGGCGTGCTGATCCTGGCCAGCGGCAGTGCCATCCATAATCTGCGCGAGCTTGGCCGCAATGACCGCCCCGAACCCTGGGCCGCCGAATTCGGCGCGTGGCTGGACCGCACGGTTACGTCGGGCGACAGCGATGCTCTGGTCCGGTATAGCGACGCATCCCCCCAGGGTGTCCGCGCCCACCCCCGCGACGAGCATTTCCTGCCGCTGTTCGTCGCCCTGGGCGCTGCCGCTAACCCCAAGGGAACCGCGCTGTTCAGCGGCTTCAGCCACGGCAATCTGGGGATGCATTCCTACGCCTGGGCCTGATTTATACGGCATTGCCGTTGTCTTATATTTCATCTGGCAATGCCGTATAATACCTACTTATGAAGCTTCGCGTTACCGCCGACGGAACCATGCTCCGGGTGCGGCCGGACGGACGCACCGAGCCCGCCACGCCGCCCAATCCGGACGCCCTTGAGGTCTATTCGCACGAAACCGCCGCGCGGTTGGTAAGGCTGGCGCGCGAACGCCTGGGGTTGAGCCAGGGCGGTTTCGCCGAGCGCATGCGCCTGCCCGCCGCGACGGTGCGGGATTGGGAACAGAAGCGGCGCATGCCCGACGCGGCGGCGATCACCCTGTTGCGGTTGACGGCCGGGGCGCCCCTGGCGATCCAGCGCCTGACCACGCGCTTTGCCGATGCCGGCCGCGCGGTCGTCTATCTCACCCGCTTCGCCAATGCGTCCACCGCAAAGCTTTTGCGCGCCGAGATCGCCCTGGTGCTGCGCCATTCGCCTTTTAACAGAGAAGCGCTAATAACCGCCGCCGCCGGCGCGCCGGAAAAACTGCAACGGGTTTTGGCCGAAACGCAGGCCGGCTAATACGTCGCGCGGCCGCCGGAGATGTCAAACACGCCGCCGGTGGAGAACGAGCAATCCTCGGACGCGAGCCACGCCACCAGGGCGGCGATCTCGTCCACCTCGACGAAGCGGTTCATCGGGATTTTCGATTTCATGTAGGCGATGAATTCCGGGGTCATCTGCTTGAAGATGTCGGTTTTGGCGGCGGCGGGCGTCACACAATTGACGATCACGTTCTTCGCCGCCAGCTCCTTGCCCAAGGATTTGGTGAGGCCGATGACCCCGGCCTTGGCGGCGCTATAGGCCGGGGCGTTGGGGTTGCCTTCTTTCCCCGCCACCGAGGCGATGTTGACCACGCGGCCATAGCCCCGGGCGATCATGCCCGGCACGACGGCGCGGCAGCAGATGAACACGCCGTTCAGATCGACGTCGATCACGCGCCGCCAATCCGCCACCGGATAATCCCAGGTGGTCTTGTTGGGGCCGGTGATGCCGGCGTTGTTCACGAGTATGTCGATCTTGCCCAGCGTTTTTTCGGTGGCGGTTACGGCTTTGGCCACATCGGCGTCGTCGACGATATCCACCACATGGCCGTGCGCCTTGGCGCCGAGCTGCTGTTTCGCCGCGTCGATCGCCGCTGCGTCCATGTCCCACAGGCTGACCGAAGCACCCGAGGCGATGAAACGCTGGGCGATGGCGAAGCCGATACCGCGCGCGCCGCCGGTTACCACCGCGCCGCGGCCGTTCAGGTCGATCACGGTGCTCATTTGGCGCCGCGCCGGCTGATGCGCGTACCGAAGCCGGGTGCGGTGAACAACTCGAGCAGCACGGCGTTGGGCACGCGCCCGTCCATGATCACCGCGCCATCGACGCCCTGCGCCACGGCGCTGAGGCAGGTTTCCACCTTCGGGATCATCCCGCCGCTGATCGTGCCGTCCGCTATCAGTTCCTTCGTGCGCTTGACCGACAGTTCGGGGATGAAGCTCATGGCTTTGTCCATCACCCCCGCCACGTCGGTCAGCAGCAGCAGGCGCCTGGCGCGCAGCGCGCCGGCCACGGCGCCCGCCACCGTGTCGGCGTTGATGTTGTAGGTTTCGCCCTTTTCGCCCACGCCGATCGGCGCGATCACCGGAATGAAATCGGAGCGCGCCAGGGTATCCAGCACCTCGGCGTTGACATGGGCGGGTTCGCCGACGAAGCCGAGATCGAGCACTTTTTCGATGTTGGAGTCCGGGTCTTTCTTGGTGCGCGTCAGGCGCTTGGCGCGGATCAGCCCGGCGTCCTTGCCCGAAAGTCCGATCGCCTTCCCGCCGGCCGCGTTGATGTACGAGACGATCTGCTTGTTGATCGAGCCCGACAGCACCATCTCGACGATCTCCACCGTCGCCGCGTCGGTGATGCGCAGGCCGTCGACGAATTCGCTTTTGATCTTCAGGCGGTCGAGCATCTTGCCGATCTGCGGGCCGCCGCCATGCACCACGACAGGGTTCATGCCGACCTGCTTCAAGAGCACGATGTCGCGCGCGAAGCTGAGCGCCAGATGCTCCTCGCCCATGGCGTGGCCGCCGTATTTGATCACCAGCGTCTGCCCCGCGTGCAGGCGCATATAGGGCAGCGCCTCGGCCAGGGTGGCGGTCTTGGCGCGCAGTTCGTCGCTGACCCGCGTCGGCGTGGGCTGCGACATCGGCTTGGCGGTTTTTTCACTCATGGCGTTTCGTTCCGTTGCGGCGCGCGGAAAGTAGCGGAAACGGCGCTACTGCGCCAGTTCGGCGAGCGCCGCGCGTAAGGCCGGAATCCCCGTGCCGTCATACGCCGAGGTGACGGCGATATCGGGATGCGCGGCCACGTGCCCGGCCAGTTCCTTGGCCAGGGATTTCAGCAATTGGGCGAGATCGTCCGGCTCGACCTTGTCGGCCTTGGTCAGCACGGCCTGGAAGCTCACCGCCGCCTCGTCGAACTGGTCCATAGCAGCGCGGTCGTGCGCGTTGGGGCCGCGGCGCGCGTCGATCAGCAGCATGACGCGCCTTAGCGTCGGCCGGCCTTTGAGGAAAACCTGCGTGGTCGCGGTCCACAGCGCCGACTTGGCCTTGCCGACCTTGGAATAGCCATAGCCCGGCAAATCCACCAGCATCAGCCGGCCGCCGAGATCGAAGAAATTGATCTGCTGCGTGCGCCCGGGCATGGAAGAAACCTTTGCCAGCGTCTTGCGGCCGGTAAGCGCGTTGACCAGGCTGGACTTGCCGACATTGGACCTTCCGGCGAAGGCGATCTCGGGCAGGCTTGGCGGCGGCAGGGCCTCGAGCGCCATCGCCCCGGCGATGAAGCGGCATTCCTGGGCGAACAGCTTGCGGCCGGCCTCGAGCGCTTCTTGTTCTTCCGTTTTGCTTGTGTCCGCCACGGCCGGCTCTCCGCCTTCGACAGGCCGGGGACGAAAGGCGTTACGCCTTCACGCCTGCCCGGCGCATGATGACCCATTGCTGGGCGATCGACAGCAGGTTGTTCCACGCCCAATAGATCACCAGGCCCGCGGGGAACGCGGACAGCAGATAGGTGAAGAACACCGGCAGGAACATGAAGATCTTGGCCTGGATCGGATCGGGCGGCTGCGGGTTCAGCTTCTGCTGCAGGAACATCGTGACGCCCATCAGCAGCGGCCAGGCGCCGATCATCAGAATGGCCGGCGGCGTCCACGGAATCAGGCCGAACAGGTTGAAGATCGTGGTGGGGTCCTGCGCCGACAGATCGTGGATCCAGCCATAGAACGGCGCATGACGCATTTCGATGGTGACGAACAGCACCTTGTACAGCGCGAAGAATACCGGGATCTGAATGACGATGGGCAGGCAGCCCGAGACCGGGTTCACCTTCTCGCGCTTGTAAAGCTCCATCATCCCCTGGTTCAGTTGCTGGCGGTCCTCGCCGTATTTTTCGCGCAGCGCCATCATCTGCGGCTGCAGCTTCTTCATCGCCGTCATCGATTTGTACGATTTGTTGGCCAGCGGGAAGAACACCGCCTTCACCATCACGGTCAGCGCCAGGATCGCCAGGCCGAAATTTCCCAGCAGGCCGAAGAAGAAATCGAGCAGGAAGAAGATCGGCTTGGTCAGCCAGTAGAACCAGCCCCAATCCACGGCGCGGTCGAACAGCTTGATCTTCAAAGCCTCTTCGTATTTGTCGATCAGCTTCACTTCCTTGGCGCCGGCGAACAGCCGGGTCTGCGCCTCGGCGCCCGCACCCGGCGCCACGGCGCGGGCCGCGCCCAGGTAATCGACCTGGTACTTGTCGGTTTTGTCGCGCAGCACATGGCGGAAGTAATTCTCGGTCTTGTCGTCCTGCGCGGGGATCAGCGCCACCAGCCAGTACTTGTCGGTGATGCCCGACCAGCCGCCGGTGGAGGGGAACTTCACCGTGCCGCTCTTTTCGTCCCGTATGTTGCTGTAGGTGTATTCCTTCAAACTGCCGTCGAACACGCCGATCAGGCCTTCGTGCAGAATGTAGAAACCCAGCACCGTGGGCGTGCCGGTGCGGCTGATGAGCGCGTAAGGGTACAACGTCACGGGTGCGGTGCCGCTATTCTGGACCTTCTGCGTGACCGTCAGCATGAAGTTTTCGTCGAGCGCGTAGACGCGCGAGAATTTCAGTCCAGCGCCGTTGTCCCAGGAAAGGGTGACGGGCGACGCGGCGGATAGCACATCGCGGTCGGCGGTCCACGCCGTGTTCGAATCCGGCAGCTTGGGCGCGTCGCCGCCGCCGGCCGAACTCCAGCCGAACTCGGCATAATAGGGATTCTCCATGCCGGCCGGGGCCAGAAGCCGGATGTTCGGGCTGCCCGGCTCGACCGTCTCGCGGTAGTCCTTCAGCACCACGTCGTCGACCACCCCGCCGGTGAGCGCGATCGATCCCGACAGCCGGGGCGAATCGATGCGCACCCGCTTGACCGAGGCCAACACCGTGGCGGCGTCGCGCAACGGCGGCGCCGGGGCTTGCGCGCCGGGTTGCGGAGCGGGCTGGGAACCGGGCACTTGGGCCTGTTGCGGGGCCTGTTGGGACGCTTGTTGCTGCGCCTGCTGCTGCTGCACCCGCGGCCGGTCGTAGAAGAAATGGAAGCCCAGGACGATGGCGATCGACAGGGCGATCGCCACGAACAGGTTTTTCTGGTCCATCATCGCCGCACGCCGCCCGTGGGAAGATGCAAGGCGCAGGCGCAACGCGACGCCAGCCCATTGAGCGGCGATAGATTGGGCACCGGATCGAAACCCGAGCCGCCCCAGGGATGGCAGCGCAACAAACGCCGCGCGCCGAGATAGGCGCCCGCCGCCGCGCCGTGCTTGCCGATCGCCTCGCAAGTGTAGTCGGAACAGCTCGGCGCGAAGCGGCAATTGACGCCAATCACCGGCGCCACGGTCCATTGATAGGCGCGGATCAGGGCCCTGAGCAGGAACGCGACCGGATTCATGGCCGCGCGCCTTCGCGCTTGGGCGCCAGGCGGGTAAGCGCGGTTTCTAGGTCGTCCTTCAGCCGCAGCCATTCCCGTTTCACCGTTTCACGGCGCGCGACGATCACATAGTCGTGCCCGGGCGCGCCCATCGCCGGCAGGACTTCGCGCGCCAGGGCCCGCAGCCGCCGGCGCGCGCGATTGCGGTCGACCGCCCCGCCCACTTTCTTGCTGGCGGTAAGCCCCAGGCGGATGGCCGCGCCATCCGCGGCGTCGGGCCGGCGCAGGGCCTGGAGCACCAGGCCGGGCAACGCCGCCCGGCGGCCCCGCGCCGAAACGCGCTGGAACTCGGGCCTGCGCGTCAGTCGGGCGACCGGCGCGGCCATCGGTTCAGCGTCGAGCTTGGCGGCTTCGTGGATCAGGCGGAAAGGCGCTTGCGGCCCTTGGACCGCCGCGCCGCCAGCACCTTGCGTCCGCTGCGCTTGGCCAAGCGGGCGCGGAATCCATGCCGGCGCTTGCGGATGATTTTGCTGGGCTGATAGGTGCGCTTCACGAGCGAGACTCCGGAATCGGGAATGCCTTAAAGAACGGGCGGCTTATAGAGGCTGGATGGGCTTGAGTCAATCCGAACAACCCCCTCCAAGGGCCTGGAAATACGCGCGAATGGCCGCTACGGTCGCGCCCCGGCGTGTCGCCCAGGTGTGATTGGCCCGTGATGGCCGCGGGCCGCTAAAAGCAGATCGTCATATACCCGGTGGAGCCTGAGGCATCGACGTGACGCAACAGCCGCCCACAACACCCCCCGCCACCAGCGCCGCCGGCTGGGCGGTATTGCGCCGCTTCTGGCCGGTCCTGGTTCTGCTGGCGGGACTGGCGGGGTTTTTCGCCCTGGGCCTGGACCGCTATGTCGGTTTCGCGGCGCTGAAAGAGCATCGCCAGGCATTGCTGGATCTGGTCCACGCCAACCCCTGGGCGACGGCCCTGGGCTATGCGGCCGCGTACGCGACCTGCGTCGCCTTTTCGCTGCCGATCGCCGCCCTGATGACCGTCACCGCCGGGTTCCTGTTCGGGCAGATCGTGGGAAGCCTTGTGGTGATGATCGGCGCCACGGCCGGGGCGGTGGCGGTGTTTCTGGCCGCGCGCACCGCCCTGGGCGACAGCCTGCGCCGGCGCGCCGGACCGTGGCTGGCGCGCATGCAGGACGGTTTCAACGAAAACGCTTTCAGCTATCTGCTGTTCCTGCGCCTGGTGCCGCTGTTTCCGTTCGCCATCGTCAACCTGGTTCCCGCCGTGCTGGGAATAAAGCTCAAGGATTACGTGCTGGCCACGTTCATCGGCATCATCCCCGGGTCGCTCGTCTATACCGCCGTCGGCACCGGCCTCGGCAGCGTGTTCGACAGCGGCGGCGAGTTTTCGGCCCGCGGCATACTGACCCCGCAATTGATCATGGCGCTGGTCGGGCTGGCGTGCCTGGCCCTGGTGCCGGTGGTGTATAAGAAGCTGAAAGGCCGCTCCGCCGCGTGAGGGACAGTCAATGATTTCCGTCGATATCTGCGTCATCGGCGCCGGATCGGGCGGCCTGACCGTCGCCGCGGGCGCTTCGCAGATGGGCGCCAGGGTGGCGCTGGTGGAACGCGGCGAGATGGGCGGCGACTGCCTGAACTACGGCTGCGTGCCGTCGAAGGCGCTCTTGGCCGCCGCGCGCGCCGCGCAAAGCATGCGCCGCGCCGACCGCCTGGGCGTCGAGCGCCACGACCCGCGCATCGATTTCGCCAGGGTAATGGCGCATGTGCAGGGGGTGATCGAGGCGATCGCCCCGCACGACAGCCAGGAGCGGTTCGAGGGCTTGGGCGTGCGCGTGATCCGCGCCGAGGCGCGCTTCACCGGCCGCGACACGATCGAGGCCGGCGGCGAAACGATCAGAGCCAAGCGCTTCGTGATCGCCACCGGATCGTCGCCGCTGGTGCCGCCGGTGCCGGGGCTGGACAAGGTTCTGCACCTCACGAACGAAACGGTGTTCGCCAATACCGTGCGGCCGTCGCACCTGTTGGTGATCGGCGGCGGGCCGATCGGCGTGGAAATGGCGCAGGCGCACCGGCGGCTGGGCGCCGCGGTCACGGTGGTGGAGAAGTTCACGATCCTGCCGAAGGACGATCCCGAGCTGGTAGACGTGGTGCGCGCGCGGCTCTTGGGCGAAGACGTGACGCTGATGGAAGGTACCGAGCTGAAGCGCGTGGACGCCACGCCCAGCGGTGTTGCGATCACCGTGGCGCGCGACGGCGGCGAAGCGACGCTGACGGGATCGCACCTGCTGGTGGCGGTGGGACGCCGCGCCACTGTGGCGGGCCTGAACCTGGAGGCCGCCGGGGTGGCGTACACGCCCCAGGGCATCGGCACGGATTCAAGGTTAAGAACCAGCAACCGGCGGATTTACGCCGTGGGCGACGTAACCGGGCGCTTCCAGTTCACCCACATGGCCGGGTACCATGCCGGCATCGTGCTGCGGAACATCCTGTTCCGGCTGCCGGCCAAGGTGAGCGATGGCGCCGTGCCCTGGGTGACCTATACCGAACCCGAGCTGGCCCAGGTGGGCTTGAGCGAAGCCGAGGCGCGCAAGCGCCATGGCAAGGTAACGGTGCTGCGCTGGCCGTTCCATGAAAACGACCGCGCCCTGGCCGAGCGCGACACCGAGGGGATGGCAAAGGCGGTGATGGACGGCGGCGGGCGCATCCTGGGTGCGGCCATCGCCGGCCCGCACGCGGGCGAGCTGATCCAGCCCTGGTGCCTGGCGATCGCGCAGGGCATGAAGATCGGCGCGATGGCGTCGGTGATCCTGCCCTACCCCACGTTCGGCGAAGCCAGCAAGCGATTGGCCTCGTCCTGGTACACACCCAAGCTGTTCACCGAGCGCACGCGCCGGATCGTGCGCTTCCTGCTGAAGTTCGCATGACCGCCCGGCGCCATATCCTGCCGCCTTGGGCGCGCGGCCTGTCGGCGCGGCTGCTGCTGTTGACGATGACCTTCGTGATGCTGTCGGAGGTGCTGATCTATCTGCCGTCGATCGCGCGGTTCCGCGTGGCCTATCTGGAAGACCGCCTCGGCAACGCGCATCTGGCGATCCTGGCGCTGGAGGCGAGCGACCCCAACACCACGAACCAGGTATTGACCCAGCGCCTGCTGGACCATGCCGACGCATCCGCCATCGCCGTGCGCGCGCCGAACAAGGCGACCGTCATGCTGATGCTGGACCAGGTGCCGCAGCCCGACGCCACCATCGATTTGCGCCAGACCATGTGGCTCGGCGCGATCCGCGACGCCCTGTCGACCCTAGCCGCCGATGAGATGCGCACGGTCCGCGTGCTGGGCGGCGTGCCGAAAGCGCCCGACGTGACGGTCGAACTGGTGATGCGCGAATCGGCGCTGCGCCGCGCGATGATCGGCTATTCCCAGCGCATCCTGGCGCTGTCGGTGGCGATTTCCGTGATCACCGCAGGGCTGGTGTTCCTGGCGCTGCAGATGATGATGGTCCGGCCGATGCGCCGGCTTACCGACGCGATGGTGGCGTTCCGCGCGGAGCCCGAGAACCCCGCTTCAGTGGTGGCGCCGACGCGCCGCGGCGACGAGATCGGCGTGGCGACGCGCGAGCTGGCGGACATGCAGCGCGGGTTGTTGTCGGCGCTGCGCCAGAAAGGCCATCTTGCGGCCCTGGGCGCGGCCGTGGGCAAGATCAACCACGATCTGCGCAATATCTTGAGCACCGCGCGGCTGGTATCGGACCGGCTGACGTCCAGCGCCGATCCGTACGTGCGCAAGACCGCGCCCACGCTGCTGGACGCCATCGACAAGGCGGTGGGCTTATGCACCAGGACGCTGGAATTCACGCGCGACGAAAAGGAGCCGGTGCTGAAGCGGTCGCGCTTCGGTCTGCGCGACCTAGTGGAAGAGGCGATCGCGGGTCTGGCCCCCGCCGCCGTGGGCGCGCGCTGGAGCAACGACATCGACCCGGCGATCCAGGTGAACGCCGACCGCGAGCAGATGTTCCGCGCCGTGTCGAACCTGGCGCGCAACGCGATGGAATCGGGCGCCGGGCGCATTTCCTTCAAGGCGGCGCAGGCGCAAGGACGCGTGGCGATGATCCTGGCCGACGACGGCCCGGGCATAGCGCCGGCGGCGCGCGAGCGGCTGTTCGTGCCATTCGCCGGATCGACCCGGCGCGGCGGCACGGGCCTGGGCTTGGCGATCGCGCGGGAAGTCCTGCGCGCCCATGGCGGCGACGTGATGCTGCAGGATACCGGGCCGGGCGGCACGCGCTTCCGCCTGGAACTGCCGGACGAACAAGCGGCGGACATAGCGCCGCAACCGGACGCCGCCGGGGCCTTGCCCGGCCGCGAGGTTTCCTGATAGCAAACGCCGCCGCGCGGCGGCTGTAAGAACCGGGGGGATTAAAGATGGAAGGGACGGGCAAGTGGATCGCGGGCGGGCTGATCGGCCTGGTCGGCGTACTGGGGTTGTTCGTGTCGGCGCATGCCCATGCCGGCGCGTTGTATTATTCGGGCTTGGTGGTTTTCGCTCTGGCCGTGGCGATCCTGTTCGCGATGCTGAAGCGCCATTTCGACATGATCGAAGGCGCGCATAGCTGAACGCATAAGCCGGGCTGCATGCGATGGCCTGGGACCCCGGGCAATACCTGAAATTCGGCGGCGAGCGCCTGCGGCCCGCGCTGGACCTGCTGGCGCGCATAATCCTGGACGCGCCGGCCAATGTGGCGGAGCTGGGCTGCGGCACAGGCTCGCTGACCCGCATATTGGCGGAGCGTTTCCCCAAAGCATCCGTCACCGGCCTGGATGGGTCGGAGGAAATGCTGGCCAAGGCGCGCAAGGACGCGAAGCCCGGCGAAACCATCGACTGGCGGCGCGCGGACATCGCCACGTGGCAGGCCGCGCCGCCGGCCGACCTGATCTATACCAACGCGGCGCTGCATTGGCTGAACGGCCATGAACGCCTGTTGCCGCATCTGATGGCGCAGCTTGCGCCGGGCGGCGTTCTAGCGGTGCAGATGCCCAGGCAGCACAACGCACCGTCGCATGCGCTTATTGATCTCATAGCAAACAAATACCCGTACCTGCCCGAGCGCATGAAGCAGAACCCCAGGCCCGCGCCGGTGGGCGGTCCCGGATTCTATTACGGGCTGCTGCGGCCGATCGCGGCGTCGCTCGATATCTGGGAGACCGAATACCTGCACGTCTTGCAGGGCGCCGACCCGGTGCCGGAATTCACCAAATCGACCACGCTGAAGCCGGTCTTGGAAAACCTCGACCCCGCGGACCGCGACGCCTACATGCAGGAATACCGCGCGGAATGCCGTAAGGCCTATCCGCCGCGTCCCGATGGGTCGACGCTGTTTCCGTTCCGCCGGATTTTCATGGTGGCGGCGAAGGGCTAACTCATCCGCACACGAGAATCGTCATGCCCGGGCAAAGTCCCGGGCGTCCACGCCGTCACGAGTCAACAGTTTACCGCTGGGCGGGGCGTGGATGGCCGGAACAAGTCCGGCCATGACGCCTTGTAGTGGGCGCAGCGATCAATCCAGCGCTATGACCAACGCTTTCAGATACGCGCTCTCGGGCAGATGGGGATGCACGGGATGGTCGGGCCCGGCGCCGGCCGCGCGGATGATGCGGCCGCCGCGCCCGGCATCGTCCAATCCCCGGCGCACCTGTTCGGCGAAGGCCTCCGCTTCCATGTTGTGCGAGCAGGAAGCGATGAACATCACCCCGCCGGGCGCTGTGAGCTTGGCCGCCAGGCGCGCCAGCTTGCGATAGCCGCGCGCACCGGCCTGGACGTCTTTTTTCGATTTTACGAAGGCCGGCGGATCGGCGATCACCACGTCGTAGCGCTCGCCCGCCGCCCCGCGCTTTTCCGCCCAGCCGAACACCTCGGCGCGCGTGAATGTGCAGCGTCCGGCGCAGCCGTTTTCGTGCGCCGCGCGTTCGGCCAGCGCCAAAGCCGGCTCGCTGCGGTCCACCGCGTCGACCTGCCCCGCCCCGGCCATCGCCGCCTGAATCGCGAAGCCGCCGGTGTGGCTGTAGAGATCGAGCACCCGAGCGCCGCCCCGGCACAGCGCCGCCATGAAGGCGCGGTTGCCGCGCTGGTCGAAGAACCAGCCGGTCTTCTGCCCGCCCATGACATCGGCGTAGAACACCACCGCGTTCTCGACGATTTTCACCGGGCCTTCCACTTTCCCCTTGGCGGCGCGCACTTCCTGCCCCAGGCCTTCCAGCGCGCGCATGGCGCCGTCGTTGCGCAGGACGATGGCGGAGGGCTGCAGCACCCGGTCGAGCGCCTCGAGCAATTGCGGCGTCAGCAATTCCATGCCAGCGGTGTTCACCTGGACCGCCGCCACGTCGCCGTAGCGATCGACGATCAGGCCGGGCAGGCCGTCGGCCTCGGCGTGGATCAGGCGGTAATAGGCGCCGTCGAACAATCGCGCGCGCAAGGTCAGCGCGCGTTGCAGGCGGGCGGCGATGAAATCGGCGTCGATGACGGCGCTTGGGTCGCGGTCGAGAACGCGCGCGGCCACCAAGGTGCGCGGATTGAACATGGCCGTGCCGATGCCCTGCCCCGCGGCGGAGTGCAGCGCCACGATCCCGCCGGGCGGCAGGGACTTGGCCGCTGCGTCCATGACGATCTCGTTGGAAAAGACCCAGGGATGGCCGTGCTTGGCGCGCTTGTCGCGCCCGGGCGAGATGCGCAGCACGGGGCGCGGCGCGGCCTGGGGCAGGGCGGCGGCGGCGGTCATCGCATCAATCCCCGCGCGCGACGCCTTCGCGCCGCGGATCGGCCCCGCCCGAAAGACCGGCGGGGCCCAGCACGATGCCCTGAAGCCCGCTGACGAAGGGAAGCACCGCTACTTTGTGACCGATCGCTTCGAGGGCGGGCCGCAAGGCCTCGGCCGAGGTGCCCTTTTCCAGTTCGGTCGCCCCGCCGCGGCTGCCGAAATTCGGCAGGTCGATCGCCGCCTGGATATCGAGGCCCCAATCCAAAACGCCGATCAGCGCCTTGGCGACGTAGTTGATGATCGCGCTGCCGCCGGGCGAGCCGAGGGCCAACACCAGCTTGCCGTCGCGGTCGAACACCAGGGTGGGCGACATGGACGAGCGCGGGCGCTTGCGGCCCTCCACCCGGTTGGCCACGGGCTTGCCGTTGTCCGTGGGGCTGAACGAGAAATCCGTCAGCTCGTTGTTGAGCAGGAATCCGTCGACCATCAGCCGCGCGCCGAACGCGTCTTCGATTGTGGTGGTCATCGACACGGCGTTGCCCGCGGCGTCGACCACCACGATATGGCTGGTCGAGGGAAGCTCGGGCGAGGCATCGCGGCCCCACAACCGCGCCTCGCGCCCCGGCGGCTCGCCCGGCACCGCCTTGTCCATCGCCTTGCCCGGCGCGATCAGCTTGGCGCGCTCCGCCAGATACGCCGGATCGATCAGGCCCTTCACCGGCACTTTCACGAAATCGCCGTCGGCCATGTAGAGGCCGCGATCGGCATAGGCGAGACGCATCGCCTCGGCGATCACGTGCACCGCCTCGGCCGACATCGGTTTCATGGCCTTGAGATCGAAGCGCTGCACGGCACCCAGGATTTGCAGCACGGTGAGGCCGCCCGAGCTGGGCGGGCCCATGCCGCAGACCGTCCACACGCGATAGGGGCCGCACACCGCCGGGCGCTCCTTCGCCTGGTAGGCGGCGATGTCGGCTGCGGTGAGATCGCCCGGGTTTTTCGCCGCACCCCGGACCGTGGCGGCGATGCGCTGCGCCAACGGGCCGCGATAGAACGCATCGGCCCCGCCCCGCGCGATCGCGTCGAGCGTGCCGGCGAGGGCCGGGTTCTTCAGCACATGACCGGCGGGCCAGGCCGTACCGTCGGGCGCGTAGAAATAGGCGCGCGCGGCGGGATCGTCGCGCAACGCTTTTTCTTCCGCGAGGGCGGCGCTGAGGCGCGGCGAAACGGCGAAGCCCTGCCGCGCGAGGTCGATCGCGGGCTGGAACAGGCCGGTCCAGGCGAGCTTGCCGTGGGCCTTGTGCGCCAGCTCGAGCGCGCGCAGCACGCCCGGCGCGCCGACCGACAGACCGCCGGCCACAGCCAGGCGGAACGGCAGCGGCTTGCCGTCCGCGCCCAGGAATCTCTCGGGCTTGGCGGCCTCGGGCGCGGTTTCGCGGCCGTCATAGGTCGTGGTTGTCTTGGCGCCGGCGTCGTAGTGCACGATGAAAGCGCCGCCGCCCAGCCCCGAGGACTGCGGCTCGACCAATGCCAGCACCATCTGCACGGCGATGGCCGCGTCGATCGCGCTGCCGCCCCCGCGCAGCATCGCCAAGCCCGCATCGGCCGCCAGGGGATTGGCGGCGGCGACCATGTGGCGCTTGGCGGAAACCGGTTCGCCCGCTCCCGCCGGGGCGGCCAGGGCAAAAAGCGCGAATAGGACCGTGCAACCGATTTTGAGGCGCGTCATTGCGACATCCTAGCAGGGGATTCCATCGTGCGAATATGGGATAGTCGCCGCTGGCTTGCGGAGGGATAGCCATGCTGTTGGCCGCGGTTTTCGGCGTCGTGCTGGTGGCGCTTACTATCCTGGTGCATTACGAGGCGCTGCGGCTGATTTCGACCTATCTGCTGCCCGGACTGACCGCGGTGCGGCCGCGCGCGCGCATGGTGTTCGTTATTTTCGGCGTGTTCGCCGCGCATACCTTGGAAATCTATATCTACGCCGTGGGGTTTTGGCTGATGGAAGTGTCGGGCGCGGGCGTGGACGGCGCGGCCCTGGCGCATTACAACGGCACGCCGATCACGGATTTCACCAGCCTGCTGTATTTCTCGTCGGTCACCTATACCTCGCTCGGCTTCGGCGACATCGTGCCGCGCGGCAGCGTGCAGCTTGTTTCCGGCATCGAGGCGCTGAACGGCCTGCTGCTGATCGGCTGGTCGGCCTCGTTCACCTATCTGTGCATGGAAAAACTGTGGCCGCTGCACGGACCGCGCCGCGATAGACAAAATTAGAGCAGGAGTTGCTGTTTATCCGGCGGCTTGGCCGTGGGATCGAGATGCGCGACGGCGAGGCCCGATAGACCGGCGATGCGCTCTGCCACCATGAGCCGGTGGCAATCCTCGGGCTTACGCTCCAGACACATCAGCGCGGCGGCGCCCTGCCCGCACAGCGCGATCACCCGGTCCAGCGCGGCGCGGGTTTCCACCCGGTCGAGATGCTCGTGGAACAGGCGGCGATAGCGCGCCTCGTCGCCGGCCTTGGCGGCGTCGCGCGAGTCCGGCGGATTGCCCAGTTCTTTCAAATGCCGGTAAGCGATGCCGGATTTTTCCAGCGCCTCGGCCAGGGCGCGCCGGCGGAATTCGGGGCGCATGGAAAAGGGCTGGTAGCGCACGTCGACCAGGGTGCCAACCCCGGCATTCTTCAGGGCGGCGATGAAGGCCTGGAGCGACGCGCCCTGGTAGCCGATGGTGTAGAGCGCGGGCGCGGCCGCCATCGGCGGTCAGGCGCGGGCGCGGTTGCCGGCGATCGGCTGGGCGAATTGCGGCTCGAGGTCCCAGGGGAAATGGATCCAGGTATCCTGGCTGACCTCGGTGATGAAGGTGTCCACCAGCGGCCGGCCCGCGGGCTTGGCGTAGATCGCCGCGACATGCGCCTTGGGCAGCATGGCGCGCACCGCGCGCATGGTCTTGCCGGTATCCACGAGATCGTCGATCACCAACCAGCCCGTGCCGTCGCCCGTCATGCCCTTGGTGATCTGCACCTCGCCCTGATTCTTGTGGTCGTAGCTGACCACGCAGATCGTGTCGATCAGGCGGATTTCAAGCTCGCGCGCCACGATCGCCGCCGGCACCAGCCCGCCGCGGGTGATGGCGACGATGCCTTTCCACGGCCCCTTATCCACCAGCCGCCAGGCCAGCGCCCGGCCGTTGCGGTGCAATTCCTCCCACGAGACGGGAAAATCCTTGGCGTAATGCCCTTGGTCGCTCACGGTGCTGCCCCCTGCTAGGGATGCTACGGTCAGATGTCGCTTTGGCGGAACGGCACCAGCACGCAGCCGTCGATGCGCCACGAGCCGTCGAGCATCCGGCGCATGGGATAGACGGCGATCATCGGCACGCCGTCCGGGCCGATGACGATGATGCGCTGCGCCGGGGTTCCTTCGAGCGAGATGATGTCCTTGAACTGCACGGCGCGCGGCCGGTAGACGGTCTGGTAGCCCTGGCGCACCATCTCCATGAACATCTCGGCGCTTTCGAACTTCGACTGGATGCCGGGCGCCGCGTACGAGAACGCGGCGGCGCCGTCGTCGCGCTGGAACGCCTGCAACTGCTGTTCGATCACCTGGCGGATCGCCGTGCGGTCGACATCGGGCAGGGCCATCTGCTCGCCCGTCGCCTGCGCCAGATCGGGGGCAGGGGTCTGCTGCGGGGCGGCGGCGGCAATGCCGGATGCCGCCATGACCCCTGACGCCGCCAAGACCAGGACCGCGACCAGAATCCGCCAGTGATGCATGTCTAGCCTCGCGCCGAAATTGCCTTGGGACGGCTCCTTCACGGGGCCCGCCCGTCCTGGCAAGCATACACCGCCGGAGACCCGGCTATTTCGGTGCAAAAGCGGCTTTGTGGATAAGTGCCGGGACGGAAGGTCAGCGGACGTAGAGATGGACTTCGTTGACCTGGGCCTGGGTGCTGTTGGTGGCCGACAGCGTTACCCGGTTGGGCGGCAGGCCCATGGAGGCCAGCGAGCGCATGACCCCTTCGGCCGAGCGGCGGGCGGTGGCGGCCGAGGTGGCGCCGGTGCCGGGCTTGCTGGGCGCTACCGCCACCAGGTCGAACATGGCGTCGGGCTTGCGGTCCAGCGCCTGGGCGACGGCGGCATAGAGCTGCTGTTCGTATTCGACGTTGGGGCGCGTGAACTTGATGACCACCAGCGGGCGGCGGTTGCCGGCGGGCTGGGGGGTGGGCGCCGGGGTGCCGGCGGCCGAGGTTTGCGTCGGCCCGGTGTTGACGAACGGCCGGTTATAGAGGCTGGGGCCGTAAAGCTCGCCGTTCTTCACGGCGACCGACAGCAGCTGCAGATTGCGCCGTTCGCCCGCCAGGTAGTTGTTCTGGCGTTGCAGGTCTTCGCTAAGCTCGTTCAGCAGCCGCTCGATCAGCACCACGGTGCGGTTGATTTCGTCTTCCAGGATCGCGATCTGGCGATGGTCTTCGTCGATCGCGCCGGACAGCGTGTAGGTGGCGCGCGTGGAATCGAGCAGATAGACCGCCATCGACGCGTCGCTGGCCGTGGCGTTGGTGAGGCGGTTGAGGCGCGAGATGCTGGCGTCGAGTTTGTCGAGCTCGCCCTGGGCCTGGGTCCACATCGCCGTCAATTCGGGGTTGCCGGGGGTGGTGCCGACCTGAAGCCGCGCGTTCACCGACGCCACGAGCTGGTGGTAGCCGCGCGACTGCTGGATCATGTCGCCGCGGTTCTGCTGCAATTCGGCGTTGTGGGTGGAGATAAGCCCTTGCAGGCGCACCAGTTCGGCGCGCTGCTGCTGGATTTTCTGGCCGACATAGGTGCCGGTGGGAGAGCCGGGCGTGTTGGCGGGGCCCGCGGGCTGGGCCGCCGGCGCGGGCGGCTGGCCCTGGCCTTGGCCCTGGTTCATCTGCACCGGCGCGCGCGGCGGTGCGGCCTGCGCCATGACCGCGCCCGGCGCGGGCTGCGGGCGCGCATAAGGCGACGCCAGTTTCGGAACGTCGGGCTGCGGCGGGTTGGGCGCCAGGGCCGACATGGAGGTCGCGGACGGCTCGGTTTTGCCCGAGGGTGGGGTTGAGCTCAGCGTGGGCATCACGCCCGACGTGGTGCAAGCGCCCAGCGCCACGGCGATATACGCCATGGCAACGCCGTGCCGAAGAGGACCTACCCTCACACGCACTTCCGTCTTGCCTTCCCCATCGGCGCACGGCCACCAGGACCGCTGCCGTGACTGCCGCTTGCGCGGCTTTTCTTGCGAATCTGCCAAGGCTTCATGCCAGAACCACTTGATAATACGGGAAACGCCGCCTTATCCACAAGCGCCTATGCCACCAAACTGCCATTTTTGCTTGGAGTATCCGATGCTTGTAATAGGGGGACTCATTGGTTAGTGTGCCGCGCCTTGGCGTGCGCCCGTAGCTCAACTGGATAGAGCATCAGACTACGGATCTGAGGGTTGGGAGTTCGAATCTTCCCGGGCGCGCCATCATTTCAATCGCTTAGACGCCGCTCAAGGGGCCCATTGCCTGGCCGGTTTGCCATCGCAGGGTGATTCTCCATGCGACGGCCTGGCGAAAAACCCCTGAGGCAGTCGCCCGGGGTTCTGTTGCCGATATGCAACGGGTTTCGAGAATCGAGGCAAGCCGCGCTCCATGCCGGCCGGTCACCCGGCGCTGGGTCAGAACGCCTTGTTGGCGTAGGCGTTGTCGTCCTTGGTCACCTCGAACACGATATAGGCTGGCGCGATTTCGTGGACCGTGACCTTGAGGCCCGGCAGGTCGAGCGACTTGTTGCGCACGGGATACCAGGCGCGATTGGTTTTGGCGGCGCGGTCGAGCTGCGCGCGATCATATTCGACGACGGTGAGATCGAGATGCGGGCCGCTGCCGCACGCGCCTTCGGCCGCGGGCGCGGGCTTCGGGCCGGTCGGCGGCTTCGTGCCCGGCGCACGCGGCGCGGCGCAGTTGATGTAACTGAACACGCCGTTGTTGTTGTAGACCACTTCATAATTGACGTAGCCCGCGCTGGTTTTCACCGACCCCACCATGTCGGGCGTCAATTGGGCTTTTTCCGGCGTCACGGCGAATTTGGCGAAGGTTACCACGCGCCCGCCGCGCATGACGGCGGGGACCAGCGTGCCGTCGTCGTTGGCGAACAGCGCGGTGACATCGGGTGCCCCGGCGGGCGGTTGCGGCAGCGGCAAAAGATTGGCCAGCTTGCCGTTGACCAGTTGGCGGTCGGCGGTTCGCAACTTCAGCCCCGCCGGAATATCCAGCCGCTGGCCATCGCCGGTCAGCGCGATGTCGAGTTCGGTGCGATAACTGCCGATGCCTTCGGGCACCAGGGTGTAGAGCTTGTTGCGGATCATCACCTCGCCCGGCTGGACGCGGTAACGCTCGCCCACTTTGTAATTCCGGTCGACGACGAGGCGGTCCTGCTTCGCCTTCTTGAAATTGTCCATGACGCTTTCGGTCTTGAGGTCGGGCGTGCTGCCCAGACAGCCGGGCAATAAGACCGCGGCCGCCAGGGCGGCGGCCTTGCCGAAAAGTTGCGCCCGAATGCGAAGGCGACACGTCATGGTGCGATGCTAACTCCCGCCCAATCGGCCCTCAATGTCCGGCGGTAAAACCGGCCCATCGGGACGCGCGGATCGAGGCTGTGCCGATGGCGCGGCGGCAAGGGCGGACCTGGGTTCCAAGGGGCGGCGGCGCCCCCTTGGCCGGTCAGCTTTTCTTCTCTTCCTTTTCGGCCAGGTCGGCCATGCGCGTGACCAGCTTCTTGGCGGCTGATTCGGTGAGCTTGAAGGCGTAGGCGCCGAGACGCGCATTGAGCTCCGCCGCTTCTTTTTTGGCGTCGTCGGTGGGCGAAACCGCGACGGTCTTGCCGTCTTCGGACTTGCCCCACGCCTCGGCCGCGACCGCGATCTTGACCCAAGTGTCGTTCTTGACCTTGGCGAGAGTAAGGCGGACGACCAGCCCGTCGAAGCGGGCGAATTCGGCTTTCTCGGCATTGGCCGGAAATTCGACGCCGCCGGCCGCGCGCACGTCTTCCAGCAACATGGCGTCCAGCGTGTTGGCCAGTTCGTTGACCGAGGCCTGGTTCTTGATTTTGTTGTCTGGGGGCAGGTTCGCGATCTTGAAGTCCTTGTCCTCGGGCTTCTGGCGCGCGACTTCGAGCCTGGCGCCGTCGGCGGCGACGGTCGCGACCAGCCGGACTTGCTCGGTCTTCAGCGCCAGCACCGTGCGTTCCACCCAATCGGCGGTCGCAGCGGCGATCTTCGGATCGCCTTCCGCCAGCCAGGCGCGCGCGTCGTTGGGCCGGCGCGCGTAGACCCCGCTGCGCGGGCTTTCCAGCGAATCCGGCCGCGCCTTGCCCAGGATCACGCGTCCGATTTCCGCGCCTTGCGCGTTCTTCAGCGTAACCAAGGTGGCCTTGGAGGTTTCCGCGGTGGGATCGTCGACATCGAGCCGCGCCAGCAGCGCCGGCTTGGCGGTTTTCGGCTCCATCAGCTTCAGCTCCGCCAAAGCCTCGGCCGCCTTCGCCACCTGTTCGTCGCGCGCGGGAAAATCGCCGCGGTCGGCCAGCACCCAGTGCGCGTCTTTTTTGGCGAGCGTGAAGGCGCCGCCGGCGCGGGTGACCACCATCTGCGCGATGCCGTCGGGCTTGCCGGCGAGTTGGGGGAACACCGCCTCGCCGCCGCCGGAAGCGGCGCGGGCGGCCGCGGGCGCGCGGCCATGCACGGCGACGCCGGCCGCTATCACGGTTGCGGCGGTGACGGCCGCCAACGCCAAGAGCTGGGGCGTTTTCATCTCTCGCTTCCCCTAAGCCTGCACGCGGCGGCGGCGGCGCATGATCCGCCAGCCGCCGACGGCGAACGCGATCAGCGCCACGACGATGGGCACCAAGCCGATATTGACGAAGCGCAGGACCGCCTCGAGCCGGTCGATGTCGCGCTTCAGCGCCGCCTGCACGTCGCGCAACTGGCGGCGGATATCCAGCATCTCGGCGCGGAACTTCTCGACCGACTGCGCCTGCTGCGGCGTCAGCGCCGTCTGGCTGGCGGCCTTGTCGCCGACCTGGGCATCACGCAGGTTCTTCTTCACTTCGTTCAGTTTTTCCTGAAGCTGGCGTTCGGTGCCGCGCAATTGCGCCTCGGCGTCGCGTTGCAGCGCGCGCACCATTTCGAACGGCCGCTGGGTGGTGCCGCGGCCGCGCAGGCCCACCAGCTCGCCGCCGCCGGCCAGGAAATCCAGCGCGTTGGCCACGAAGTCCGCGTTATTGGCGGTGGGAACCGCCATGCGCTGGCCGAAGAAATCCTGCACCTGGACCCAGAAGCGGTCGTCGAGCATGTCGCTGTCGGCGACGACGATGACGTTGATCGGCTTTTCGGATTTGGCGACGTGGCCGGGGCCGAGCTTCGCCTCGGCCGGCTTGGCGGCATCGGCGCCCGTGGCGGGAATGCGCGGGCCTTCGGGGAAAGCCGTGGCGGCCGGGCCGGTGATGCGCGCGGCCACCATCATGCCTTTCAGCTCGGGCTTGTAGTCGCGCACGATGCCCAGGATGTCGGGCATGCCGCCGGCACCCTCGCTCAGGCGCTTGGTGTCGATCGCCATGGATTGCGGCGAGGTGGTGATCAAGGGCTCGATGGTCGTGGTAGCCCCCTCGCGCTTGGTCAGGATTCCGGCCGAGGCCATGTTGATCTGCGTGACCTGGCTCATCAGCGGGTCGTCGCGGTTCAGGTTCCCCTGGCGCATGATCATCCAGACCGGATAGTCGGCGGGCATCACGCGCCCGGCGGTGCCGGCGTTGACGCGGCGCGCGTTGGCGCGGTCGCCCGCCACCTTGTCCTTGGCCATGTCGATGCCCCAGGCCTGGAGCAGCTTACCGAGGTCGGACGAGGTGGAAGCGCCCGCCTGCTGGCGGCCGGATTGCGATTCGGCGTAGGGATCGACGAACACCATCGCCCGCCCGCCCTTGAGCACGAACTGGTCGATCGCGTATTGGCCTTTTTCGCCGATGGTGGCGGGGTGCGCCAGCATCACCACGTCGACATCGTCGGGCACTTTGTCGATGTCGCCGGCCAGCGTCTTGATCTCGAACTGGCCGCGCAGCAATTCCATGATGTACCAGGGCTGCGTCGGCATGCCGCGCATCATCATCATCACGTCGCCGTCGAGCGGCAGGTCGGTGATGACGCCCACGACCTTGCGCTTCGGGTTGGCCAGCGCCTGCACCATGCGCGCCAGATCGTATTCCAGGAACCGCTCGCGCTCGGGCGCCAGGAACGCGATGGTCTCGCGGTCGTCGGTGGTGTTCGAGCCTGATATGCCGAAATAGACCGGCTCTCCCTCCTGGTCGATCGGCACGCCCTGCAGGCCGAGCGCCACGGCGCGGTCTTCGACATCGGAGAAGGGCGCGGGGCTGTAGCGCTCGACGATCAGGCGGCCGCGCGCGTTGGCCTCGAATTCGCCCAGCATGTCCTGCACGCGGCGCGCGTAGGTCGCGTAGCCCGGGATCTCGCGGCCCAGATTCTCGGAAAAGAAATAGCGCAGCGTCACCGGCTCGTCGATTTTCGCCAGCACGCCGCGCGTGCCCTGCGCCAGGGTGAACAGCCGGTCCTTCGTGAGGTCCAGGCGCGCGCCGGTCAGCCCGGCCGTCGCCAGCACGTTGACGGCGACGAACAGCACGGCGGCGAGGCCCAGGCCGATCGCCGCGTTGCGCCGGCGCGACGCGGGCGTGGCCTTGGCGGAAAGGAGCGCGCGGAAATCCATCGCTTAGGCCCCTTTCTTCCAGTCGACGATCACGACGTTGGCGAACAGGCACAGCGCGATCAGCGAGCCGATGAACACCACGTCGCGCAGGTCGATCACGCCGCGGGTGATGGCCTGGAAATGCGTCAGCAGGCTGAACGAGGCGACCGTGTCGACCAAGAGGATCGGCGCCCAGCCCGAGAAGAAGTTGAGAACCACGGGGGTGCCCGAGACCGTAAACAGGAAGCACACCGCGCAGGCGACGACGAAGGCGATCACCTGATTGCGCGTCAACGCCGAGACCGAGATGCCGATGGCAAGGTAGGCACCGGCCAGGACGAAGCTGCCGACATAGCCCGCCAGGATCGCGCCGTTGTCGGGCGAGCCCAGCACGTTGACCGTGATCCACAGCGGGAAGGTGAGCGACAGCGCCACGCCGGCGAAGGCCCAGGCGGCGAGGTATTTGCCGATCACCGCGCCCGCCAGCGGCACCGGCAGCGTCAACAGCAGCTCGATCGTGCCGGACCGGCGCTCTTCGGCCCACAGGCGCATGGCCAGGGCCGGCACCAGGAACAGATAGAGCCAGGGATGCCAGGCGAAGAACGGCTCGAGGTCGGCTTGGCCGCGGGCGAAGAAATTGCCGAGGAAGAAGGTCATCGCCCCGGCCAGCGCCAGGAAGATGACGATGAACACATAGGCGAGCGGCGTGGCGAAATACGCCGCGAATTCGCGCTTGAAGACGGCGAAGGTTTCACGCATGGCCGCCGCCCCCGTCCCGGCCGGTGCCGAGGGTGATCGCGCGGAACACGTCGTCCAGCCGGCCGCGCTCGATGTGGAATTCGCCGATCCGGGCGCCCAGGACGGCGAGGGATTGGCGCACGGCGGCGCCGATATCCTGTCCGTCGCGCGGCAGCACGGTCAGGCGCTTGATGTCCGCCCCGGCCTCTTCCTGCTCGACCCCGGCGACCGGCGCCAAGCGCTGCAAGGCCGCCGCCGCGCCGGCCGCTTGGTCCGCCGGCAAGGTGATGGTCACGGCGTTGTGGTGGCGCGAGCGCGCCTCGAACTGTCCCGGCGTGCCGTCGGCCACCAGCCGGCCGCCGGCGATCACCACGGCGCGCGAGCACACCGCGTTGACCTCTTCCAGGATATGCGTGGAGATGATGATCGCCTTCTCGGCCGCCATCGCGCGGATCAGGTTGCGCACGTCGTGCTTCTGGTTCGGATCGAGGCCGTCGGTCGGCTCGTCCAAAATCAGCACCTCGGGATCGTGCAGCAGCGCCTGGGCCAGACCGACGCGGCGCTTGAAGCCCTTCGACAGCGTATCGATCGGCTGGTTCATCACGCCGCCGAGCTGCGTCAGGTCGGCTGCGTTGGCGATGCGCTTGGCCCGGTCGGCGCCGGAAAACCCGCGCAGCTCGGCGCAGAATTTCAGGAACCCCTGGGGCGTCATGTCGGGATAGGCGGGGGCGCCCTCGGGCAGGTAGCCGAGGCGGCGTTTGACCTCGATCGGCTGTTCGGTCACGTCGAAGCCGCAGACCCTGGCCGTGCCGGCGCTGGGCGCCAGATAGCCCGCGATCATCTTCATGGTGGTGGATTTGCCAGCGCCGTTGGGCCCGAGAAATCCGAGCACCTCGCCCTTGGCTACTGTCAGCGAAATGCCGTCGACGGCCTGGATGGCGCCGAAGCGCTTGCCGAGGTTGTCGATCTCGATCATCGGCAGGACCATGAAATCACGTGGCGAAATCCGTTCCCCGATCGTTCTCGCCGGCGCCTGTTTTTTTAAGAGGCGTGGCCGGTTCTTCAATTTCAAAGCCCCGTTGCGGGGCCGAGGTGATTTAGTCGAGCCGGCGGGAATTGCAAGTTTATTCGATGTAATGTGCTGTCGGCCTAGGGGTGGGTGGCCGCAGCAATGACGGTTTCAGGTCAAGGGGTTAAGGGACGCGCGGGAATCCCGCTGGAAATGCCGGCGGGCGTGCAATCGCCCGCGCGTTTCTGGCGGCGGCGGCTGGACGCGGGAACCCTGCGCCAGGTCAGGCTTTGGACCGGGGTGGTGCTGTTCACCTACGTCGCCACGCACCTGATCGACCATTCCCTGGGCCTGGTGTCGCTGGCCGCGATGAACGCGGCCCTGAAATGGATCGAGCCGGTCTGGCGTAGCTATCCGGGCACGGCGATCCTGTGGGGCGCGTTGTCGATTCACGGCGCGCTGGCCCTGTGGGCGATCTATCAGCGCCGCCGGTTGAACCTGCCGATAACCGAGTGGACGCGCCTGGTCTTGGGGCTGTCGATCGTGCCGCTGATGGTGCTGCACGTGACGGCGATCCGCATCGGCGCCGCGCTGTACGACAGCGACCTGGAATACGGCGCGGTGCTGACAGCGATGTTCGTGGCCGACCCGTGGGGGATCGGCGCGCGGCAACTGACGGGTCTGGCCGTCGCCTGGGTGCATGGCTGCATCGGGTTGTATCTGGTGTGGCGGCTGAAGCCATGGTGGCCGAGGGCCGTGCCGTATCTCTACGCCGCCGCCCTGCTGGTGCCAGTTCTGGCGCTCTTGGGCGTGGCCGAGGCCGGGCGCGAGGTGGCGAAGCTGGCGGCCGAGCCGGGCTGGATCCAGGAGCTGGTGCGCAAAGACCGCCTGCCCGGCGCCGCCGAGGCGGCGGCGCTCTATCGCATCGAGGCCGGCATCCTGTGGGGTTACGCGGCGCTGGTGGCCGGGGCGTTCGCGGCGCGTGCGGTGCGCGCCGCGGTGGAGCGCCAGCGCGGGCTGGTGCGCATCACCTATCCCGACGGCCGCGCGGTCGAGGTGCCGCCGGGCACCAGCATTCTGGACGCCAGCCGCATCGGCGGCATTCCCCACGCGCAGGTATGCGGCGGGCGCGGGCGATGCTCGACCTGCCGGGTGCGCGCCGGCATGGGCTGGGAGCATTTGCCGCCGCCGAGCGACGCCGAGCGCAAGGTGCTGGAGCGGATCGCGGCGGCGCCCAATGTGCGCCTGGCCTGCCAGACGCGGCCGGCTTCGAACGTATCGGTCATGCCGCTGCTGCCGCCCACCGCCACGGCGCGCGACGGCTTCGCCAAACCAGCGCATGTGCAGGGGCAGGAACGCGAGATCGCCATTCTGTTCGCGGATCTGCGCATGTTCACGAAGCTGGCCGAACACAAGCTGCCCTACGACGTGGTGTTCCTGCTGAACCGGTATTTCGCCGCGATGGGGACCGCGGTCGAACGCGCGGGCGGGCGCGTCGACAAGTTCATCGGCGACGGGGTGATGGCGCTGTTCGGCGTGGAAAGCGACGCCGCCACGGGCTGCCGCCGCGCCTTGAACGCCGCGCGCGCCATGGCCGAGCAGCTGGACGAGCTGAACCGCGCGCTGGCGCACGACCTGGACCAGCCCTTGCGCATCGGCATCGGCGTGCATGTGGGGCCGGCCATCGTCGGCGAAATGGGCTATGCCAGCGCCACCACCGTGACCGCCATCGGCGACGCCGTGAACACGGCCAGCCGCCTGGAGACCCTGACCAAGGAATTCGCTTGCCAACTGATCGTGTCGGACGAGGTGGCGATCCGCGCCGGCGCCGATCTATCGGGCTTCCAGCGCCGCGAGATCGAGGTGCGCGGCCGGCAAGAGATGCTGGCGATCCGCGTGATACCGCTGGCGACCCAATTGGCGGTCGCGGTGGCCGCGCCGCCGGATGCTTAGGTAGACGGCTGGGCGATCAGCTGGTGATGCCCTTGGCCTTCTTGTAGGCGGCGACCGCCTTTTCCAGTTCCTTGCGCTCGTCGCAGCCGCCGCACAGCGCCTGGAGCTTCTTCAGCGTCTCTTCGGCCTTGGGCAGATTGTCGGTCATGAGATAGAGTTCGCCCAGGTATTCGTGCGCGCCCTTGTGCTTCGGGTCGATGTCGAGGGCGGCGGTGTAGGACTTGAGCGCGTCGCCGGTCTGCCCGGTCTTGCGCTGGCTGTAGCCCAGATAGTTCCAGGCATCGGCCTTCTTGGGCTCTTTATCGACCACCTTTTTCAGCAGCTCGATCGCGTCCTTGTATTTCTCGGCCTTCACCGCCTTCACGGCCTTGTCGTAGTCGCTTTCGCTCTTGGCCGGCTCGGGCCCGCTGCCCATCGCCAGAACCGGCGCTGTGGGCATAGCCAAGCCGAGAACCAGGGCCAAAAGCCCGGCGGCGATCAGGCTGGGGAGGGAATTCATGGGACGGCTCCTTACATGTCGGTCCATCAGGGGATAATACGCTTTTGACGGCGTCGGTATTCCCATCACATCGAGGTCACGAGGCCGGGGCGGCGAGCGCTTCGCCGATCGCCGCCGCCAGTTCCTTGGCGTCGGGCGCCACCGAGGACGGCCAAGCACCGGCCAGGGCGCCGTCGCGCCCGATCAAATACTTGTGAAAATTCCAGCGCGGGCTGCCGGCCTCGCCCAGTTCGGCGGCGATCCAGCGATAGAACGGGTGCGCCTGGCCGCCGATCACCTTTTGCTTCGCCGTCAGCGGAAAATCGACGCCGTAGCGCTGGGTGCAGAATTTGCCGATCGCGGCTTCGTCGCCCGGCTCCTGCGCGCCGAAATCGTTCGACGGCACGCCGAGGACGACCAGCCCCTTGGCCTGGTTGGCCTGCCACAGCTTCTGCAAGCCGGCGTATTGCGGCGTGTAGCCGCATTCCGAGGCGGTGTTCACCACCAGCACGGCCTTGCCCTTGAACCCGGACAGCTGCAACGGCTTGCCGTCGATGGACGCGAATTCGAAGTCGTGGGCCGACGTGCCGTTTGCCATGTGCCGCTCCTGTAGCCGGAAGTCTATCAGGCCGGTTGGCCGCGAGCGACAGGGCGCGCTATTTCGGGTCGAACTGGCCGCGAATGCCGACGCTGGCGACCGCCGTGGTCACGTGATCGTTCGATGCGGTCACACCTTTGGGCAGGCAATAATTCATGATCAGCATCAGCGTGGTGCCGTCGGCGCTGTTGGCGTCGCTGCCTGTCGTGCCGGCGTGGCGGGTGATGACGACGCATTCGCGGTCGGCAAGCTTGGCGACGATGTGGCGCACGCCGCCGCTTTTTCCTTCGCGCTCGAAAGACGGGTTGGCCTGTTCGAAAATCGTGAACATCTTGGCCGATTTTTGTGGGTCGCTGTCGGAACTGCGGAAATAGGAGCCGGGATAGGCTTCGTTGACGAATATCGACAGCCAGCTCTCCTGGTTCTTGCTCATCATGACCGCATATTCCATGCGCGTGTTGCGGCCGCCGTCGATCTTGGTTTGGACGCGAACCATGTCGAGCCGCGCCGTGTTGGTCAGTATCTTGCTTTCCGATTCGGGAATATCGGACCAGGCGCGCGCAACGCCCGGCGCGAAGACGGCCGCAAGAACGGCGAGAAACGCAAAAAACCCATAGAACAACCGTTGGCGCATGAATAACCGCTCCATCTATCAAAGATTGAAGCAACAATTCAGCGCCAATGCAACAGGCGCCTCTCCAGCCAGCCGAGAAGCGAGGCGACCAGCAGCCCCAGGACCGACAGCACCACCACGCCCGCCAGCAACTGGTCGGTCTGCATCAGGTTGCCGGCGATCAGCACCATCGCGCCGATGCCGTGCTGGGCGTTGATCATCTCGGCCGCCACCACCAGGATCAACGCGATCGAGGCCGAGATGCGGAAGCCCGAGAGGATGCCGGGCAAGGCGCCGGGCAGCACCACTTTCCAGACGATGTCGCGCGCCGGCACGCCGAAGCTCTGCGCCATGCGGATCAGGCTGCGCGGCACGTTGTCGACCGCGCCGAACGCCGCCACCGCCGTGGGGAAGAACACGCCGAGGGCGATGGTCGCCACTTTCGACGGCTCGCCGATGCCGAACCACAGGATGAACAGCGGCAAGAGCGCGATCTTGGGAATCGGAAACAGCGCCGAGACCAGCGGCACGCCGATTGACCTTGCGATCCCGAACAGGCCGATGGCGAAGCCGGCGGCCAGACCCGCTGTAGTGCCCATCAGCCAACCCGTGACGATGCGATAGAGCGACGCGGCAAGGTGGCGCCAGAGATCGCCGCTCTCGGCCACGGCGTAGAGCGCCAGGGCGATGCTGGTGGGCGCGGGCAGGAACAGCGGGTTCACGAACTTGAACGCGACTACCGCCTGCCACAGCGCGATCAGCACGGCAAACGCCGCCAGCGCGGCGCCCCGGCGCTTCAGCGGCGCGAAGCCGCCGCCGCGGAACGGTACCGCGTCGCCGGCCGGGTTTTTTTCAGGCCGTTGCATGGCCGGCGATCTCGCGCTCCGCGACCTTGGCTTCGTCGCGGATCAGGTTCCACAGCCGGTCGCGCAAGGGGCTGAGCGCGATGCGGCCCTCGGCCCCGGGGCGCTTGGCGCGCGGCACGTCCACAGAAACCACCTCGCGCACCAGCCCGGGGCGGCGCGACAGCACCATCACGCGGTCGCAAAGCCGCAGCGCTTCGTCGAGGTTGTGCGTCACATAAACAGCGGCCATGCGGCGGCGCTGCCACAGCGCCTCGAAATCCTCCATCAGCAGTTCGCGGGTCTGCGCGTCGAGCGCGGACAGCGGCTCGTCCAGCAGCAGCACGGCGGGCCGCGCGGCCAGCGCCCGGGCGATGCCGACGCGCTGGCGCATCCCGCCCGAGAGCTGCTTCGGCAGGGCCGACCGGAACTCGCTCAATGAGGTCAGCGCCAGCACTTCGTCGACCGCCCGGGCGCGTTCGGCCGATGTAAGGGCGTGATGCTCGAGCGCCAGCGATACGTTGTCCGCGACGCTGCGCCAGGGCAGCAGCGCGAAATCCTGGAATACATAGGTAAAGGGGTTGAGCGTGCCCGCGGGCATGTCGCCCACCAGCCGCACATCGCCGCGCGTCGGCTTGAGCATGCCGCCGAGAATGCCGAGCAGGGTAGATTTGCCGCAGCCCGACGGGCCGATCAGCCCCAACACCTCGCCGTCGCCCACCGTGAGATCGACCGTGTCGAGCGCCACCAACCCGTCATAGGCGTGGTGGATACCGCTCGCGGCGAGTTGCATCGCGCCGGTCCGGGCCGCGAGCGGCCGCGGTTATTTCGGAATGTCCAGATGCCCCTTCACGAAGCTCAAGTCCATAATGTTCTTGGCCTCGACATTGGCGTCGATCAGCTTGTTGGCTTTGTACCAGCGCACCTGTTCATAGAGGTCGCGCACCAGCAGGCGCCCCTGCGGGTCGATATAGGGCAGGCTTACCTTGATCACCTCGGGCTTGGCCTTGGTATGTTTTTCGATGATCGCGATGAGGGCGTCCGAGCCGGGGCCGAACACGCGCTGGCCCTTGGCGTCGCGTTTCTGGAACGCGGCGTCGTATTCGGCCGCCGCCGCCTGCCACGCGCGCACGAATTTCTCCACGACCGGGCGCTTCTCCGTGATCATCTTGGGCGCCGTGAACACCGCGCCGAGCTGCCACGGCGTTTCCTGATCGACCCAGCCCAGGATTTTCGCCTCGCCCTTTGCCTGTAGGTCGTTGGCGTATTGCGCCGGCAGGATGGTGGCGTCGACCTGCCCGCCTTTCACCGCCGCGATCATGTTGGGCACGGATTGCAGGGCGGTGATTTGCAACTTGTCGATGGCAAAGCCGCGTTTCTCGGCCAGCCGGCCGATCATGTAATGGTGGCTGGAGCCGACCTGCGAGATGCCGAAGGAATGCCCCGGCAGCTTGTCGAGCGAGGTGAGGCCGGCGCCATAGGCCTTGTTCGAGGCTACATAGGCGTTGAAGGCCCAGCCCTTTTCCTCGCGCGATTGCGCCGCGACGATCGTGATCGTGCCCTTGCCCGCGAGGTTGAAGAACCCGGCTGTCGTGGCGGTGACGCCGAAATCGGCGTCGCCCGAGGTGACGGCGACGGCTACGGGCTGCGCGGCGGTGAAGAATTTCAGCTCGACTTCGAGGCCCTGCTTGGCGAAATGGCCGTTCTCCACGGCGATGAACAGCGGCGACGACGACACGAACGGCAGCACCGACACGCGCACCTTGTCGGCGGCCAGGGCATCGCCGCCGGTGAACGCGGCGAGCGCCGCCGCGCATAAGTATTGACACCATCGTTTCGCCGGCATCGGAATCCCTCCCCAGTATCGTTCATTGAGATCGCCCGCTTCGGGCGCGTTTGAGCCCGAGGCTATAAGCCGCCCCATCCCCCGTCAACGCGCCATCCAAGTTCCGTGATGGGTCGCTTGCGTATCCGCCCAAAGGCGCGTTGAGTTGGGCATGGACAAACCGACTACCGCGCTGCTGATCCTGCATATCGCCGCCGGCAGCGTGGCGTTCCTGGCGGCACCCCTGGCTATGTACGCGCGCAAGGGCGGCGCGTGGCACCGGCGCGCGGGCCGCGCCTATGCCTGGGGCATGGCCGTAGCGCTGTCGGTTGCCATTCCGATAAGCATCCTGCGTCCCAACCCGTTCCTGTTCGCGGTGGCGCTGTTCAGCGGCTACCTGGTCTATTCCGGCTATCGCGCGCTCTATCGCAAGCGCCCGGACCGGGGCCAGGGCCCGGCCGCCAGCGACACGGCGATAGCGGGCGCCGCCGCCGCCATCGGTGCTGCGATGATCGCCTGGGCGCTGGCCGGGATTGCGGCGGGCGGGGTAAAGCTGGCGCCGGTGCTGCTGGTGTTCGGCTTCATCCTGGGCGGGTTCGGCGCGCGCGACCTGGTCGTGTTCCGGCGCACGTTCGATCCGGCACGCGACCGCCAGCGCTGGTTCTTCGACCACCTCACGCGCATGTTGGCCGCGTCGATCGCCACCTATACCGCCGTCGCGGTGGTGAACCTGACCATGCTGCCCCAGCTGTTCGTCTGGCTGACGCCCACGGTGATCGGCGGGGCCGGCATCGCCTGGGTGACGGCGAAGTACAAAAGACGTTTCGCTAAGGGCGCCAAGCCCAGCGACGTGGCGACTGTGAGGATCGGCGTCGAGTAAGACAATTCCCGGCTTGATGAACCAGTGGCCGCCGCCGCAAGCTAGGGGCCGAATCGATCCACGAAAGTCATCCCGATGTATGTCCCTGGACATTTCAACGAAACCGACCCCAAGGCGATAGCCGGCCTGATCCGCGCACACCCCTTTGCTCTGCTGGTGTCGAGCATGGAGGGCCAGCCCTTCGCCACGCATCTGCCCTTGGTGCTGGACGAAGGTATCGGCAAGCACGGGCGCCTGCGCGGGCATGTGGCGCGCGCCAACCCGCATTGGCGCGCCCTGGAGAAGGACGGATCGTGCCTGGCGGTGTTCAGCGGGCCCGACGCCTATGTCTCGCCCGGCTGGTACGACAAGCACCCGTCGGTGCCCACATGGAACTATACCGCCGTGCACGCCTATGGCCGCGCCACGGCGATGGACGACGGGAGCTTACGCAAGCTTTTGGACGACCTGTCGGCGATCCACGAGGCAAGCCAGCCCCACCCCTGGACCAGCGCCAAGCTGACCGAGGAATGGTTCGCCAATATGCGCAAAGCCGTGGTGGGATTCGAGATCGAGATCATCCGCCTGGAAGGCAAGATCAAGCTCAGCCAGAACCGGCCCGAGGGCGACCGGAGGAACGTGATCGCGGCCTTGGAAAAAGGCGACGAAGATGCAAGGGCGATCGCCGCGTTGATGCGCGCGCGCGAGAAAGCCTAGCGGCCGCCCGCACCTTCCTCGGCCAGCGCGTAGCCGGCGGAGCGCACCGTGCGGATCGCGTCGATATCGCCCGCGATGTTGAGCGCCTGGCGCAGCCGGCGGATATGCACGTCCACGGTGCGCAGCTCGACCTCGACGTCCCTGCCCCACACCGCGTCGAGCAACTGCTCGCGGCTGAACACGCGGCCGGGATGCTCGAGGAAATGGCGCAGCAGGCGGAATTCGGTCGGACCCAGATGCACGTCGCGGTCGTGACGGCGCACGCGGTGCGCGGCCAGGTCCATGCTGACGCCGCCGTGGCTGAGCGTGGCGTTGCCCAGGGCGGGCCGGGCGCGGCGCAGCACCGCGCGCACCCGCGCGATCAGTTCCTGCGGCGAGAACGGCTTGGTGACGTAATCGTCGGCGCCGGTATTCAAGCCCCTTATGCGGTCGGCCTCTTCGCCCCGCGCGGTGACGATGATGATGGGTATGTCGCGCGTGCCAGGGCCGCGCCGCAATTGGCGGCACAGATCGATGCCCGAGAGATGCGGCAGCATCCAATCCAGCAGGATCAAATCGGGCTTGTTCTCGGCGACCGCGACGATCGCCTCCTCGCCGTCGTTCGCTTCGAGCACGCGGAAGCCCTCGCGCTCGAAATTGTAGCGCAGCATGGCGGTCAGCGCCGCCTCGTCTTCGACCACCAGAAGCGTCGGCTTCAGCGTCATGGCTTGCCCCGTCCAATATCCGCGCCGTCCTTAGGCGCGGCTGCTTGCGTCTCGTCTTCGGCCGGCGGCTCGACCACGGCGTAGCTGGAGGTATCGTGCTTCGGCCGCGCCGCCGGCGGGCGCTGGCCCAGCACCAGGAAATGCACGGTTTCGGCGATGTTGGTGGCGTGGTCGCCGATGCGCTCGACGTTCTTGGCGATGAACAGCAGATGCGCGCACGGGCTGATGCTGCGCGGATCTTCCATCATATAGGTCAGAAGCTCGCGGAACAGGCTCGAGGTCAGGTCGTCGAGGTCGTCGTCGCGCTGCCACACGGCGATGGCTTTCTGCGCGTCGTGCTCGACATAGGCGTCGATCACGTCCTTGATCGCCTGCTGCGCCAGGCGCCCCATGCGCGGCACCGCGGCCACCGGCCGGACCGGCGCGGACTGGTTGAGCGCGATGGCGCGCTTGGCGATATTGGCGGCCAGGTCGCCGATGCGCTCGATGTCGCTGGCGATCTTGATCGCGGCCAGGATATCGCGCAGGTCGCGCGCCACCGGCTGGCGCAACGCCAACAGGCGCACGGTCTGGTTCTGCACCGCCTCTTCCAGGTGGTCGATCGCCGCGTCCTGGCGCACCACGCGGCCGGCAAGGTCGCTGTCGCGCTTGGCGACGGCCTGGATCGCCTGGGCGAGCTGGGATTCGGCCGTGCCGCCCATTTCGACGATCGCGTTGGTCAGGCGCTTCAGTTCCTCGTCGTAGGATTTGACGATGTGCTGCGCGGTCATCGGCGCGTTCCCCCCAGCTTCATCCGAACCTGCCGGTTATGTAGTCCTCGGTTTTCTGTTGCTTCGGCTTGGTGGTCATCATCGCCGTTTCTCCGAATTCCACCAAATCGCCCAGCAGCATGAAGGCCGTGTAGTCGGAAATGCGCGCGGCCTGTTGCATGTTGTGGGTGACGATCACGATCGTATAATCCTTTTTCAAATCCTCGATCAGCTCTTCGATCCGCGCCGTGGAGATCGGGTCGAGCGCCGAGCACGGTTCATCCAACAAGATTACTTCAGGCTTGATCGCCACGGTGCGCGCGATGCACAGGCGCTGCTGCTGCCCGCCCGACAGGCTGAGGCCGCTGGCGCCCAGCTTGTCCTTCACCTCGCCCCACAGCGCTGCGTTGCGCAGCGCCGTTTCCACGCGCTCGTCCAGCTCCGCTTTCGACAGTCTTTCGTACATGCGGATGCCGAAGGCGATGTTGTCGTAGATGGTCATGGGAAACGGCGTCGGCTTCTGGAACACCATGCCCAGCTTGGCGCGCAGCAAGTTCAAATCCTGCTTCGCATCCAGGATGTTCTCGCCGTCGACGAAGATTTCGCCCTGGGCGCGCTGGTTCGGGTACATCTCGTACATCCGGTTCAGCACGCGCAGCAGCGTTGATTTACCGCAGCCCGACGGGCCGATGAAGGCCGTGACGCAGTTCAGATACAGCGGCAGGCTGACGCTCTTCAGCGCCTGATTGTCGCCGTAGAAGAAATCGAGGTTGCGGATATCGACCTTGATAGGCTGATTGGTTGCGGCTACGGCGGCGGCGGTCATCACGTTCCCCGTTTGGTATTCAATGCGCGCGCGGCGATGCTGAGCGCCAGAACAGCGGCGGTGATCAGCAGGGCGCCGGTCCAGGCGAGCCTGCGCCAGTCCTCGTACGGGCTCATCGCGAACTGGAAGATGGTGACCGGCAGGCTGGCCATCGGCGCGTTGAGGTTCGAGCTCCAGAACTGGTTGTTGAGCGCCGTGAACAACAGCGGTGCCGTTTCGCCCGAAATTCGCGCCACGGCCAGCAGGATGCCGGTGATGATGCCGGCCTTGGCGGCGCGATAGGCGACGCGCGAGACCATATGCCAGCGCGGCGCGCCCAGGGCCGTGGCCGCTTCGCGCAGCGGATCGGGCACCAAGAGCAGCATGTCCTCGGTCGTGCGCACCACCACGGGCACCACGATGATCCCCAGGGCCACGCCGCCCGCCCAGGCCGAGAAATGACCGACTTGCGCCACGTAGATTTCGTAGACGAACAACCCCACCACGATCGACGGCGCGCTGAGCAAGATGTCGTTGACGAAGCGCACGACGCTGGTAAGGCGCGTGTAGCGCCCGTATTCGGCCATGTAGGTGCCGGCCAGGATGCCGAGGGGCGTGCCGAACGCGACGCCCATCAACGTCATCACCAGGCTGCCGGCGATCGCGTTCAACAGCCCGCCGTCGGCGCCGGGCGGCGGCGTGGTTTCGGTGAACACGCGCGGACTCAACCCGCCGATGCCTTCAATCAACAGCGTGGCCAGGATCACCGCCAGGCAGCCGAGGCCGATTGCGGTCGCGGCCATGCTGAGGCCTAAGAACAGGCGCTCGCGCAAAAGGCGCGCGGCATAGAGCGTGTTCATGCGTGCGTTTGCGGCCATGGTCATACCCCTGCCCGCGCGGCGATGCGCGCCAGCATATAGCGGGCGACCGCCAGGACGATGAAGGTGATGACGAACAGGATGAGGCCGAGGGCGATCAGCGACGAAGTGTAGAGGTCGCCCACCGCCTCGGTGAATTCGTTGGCGATGGTGGCCGAAATCGTGGTGCCCGGCGCCAACAGGGATGGGCTGATCTTGTGCGCGTTGCCGATCACGAACGTGACCGCCATGGTTTCGCCGAGCGCCCGGCCCAAGGCCAGCATGCAGCCGCCGGTTACGCCCGCGCGGGTATAGGGGATCACCACGTTGCGGATCACCTCGCGCGTGGTACAGCCCAGGCCGAACGCCGCCTCTTTCAGCATCGGCGGCACCTGCTCGAACACGTCGCGGGTGATCGAGGTGATGAACGGCAGGACCATGATCGCCAGGATCAGCGCCGCAGTAAGCACGCCGATGCCGTAGGGCGGGCCTGCGAACAGCGACGACAGCACGGGCACGGAGCCGAACAGATCGATCAGCCAGGGTTGCAGCGTGTGCTGCAGCACCGGCGCCAGGACGAACAGACCCCAGATGCCGTAGATGATGCTGGGGATGCCGGCCAAGAGCTCGATCGCGATGCCGATGGGCCGGCGCAGAGCCCGCGGGCAGATTTCGGTGAGGAAAATGGCGATGCCGATGCCCACCGGCACCGCGAACACCAGCGCTATGGCCGAGGTGACGAGGGTGCCGTAGATCGGCGCCAGTGCGCCGAATTTCTCGGTCACCGGATTCCAGCGCTGCGACCACAGGAACTCGACGCCGAACTTGCCGAGCGCGGGCCAGGCGCCGATCAGCAGCGCAATCATCACGCCGCTGAGAACGCCGAGGACGGCGATCGCCGCCCCGCGCGTCACGACGCGGAAAAACTCGTCGGTGCGCGCCAGACGGCGCAGCGACCATCCCTTGCGGATCACTGGAATTCGATTGTCCTGCGCCAGGGCTATGTCGGCCATGATTTAGTCTGGGATTCGGGGGAAGGACAAGCGGGGAAGCCGGTCATCGGCATGAGCGGCTTCCCCGCTTAGGTTCGGTCGCGTTCAAACCGTTACATCATGCTGTTGAACAGCGGCTTGCCGTCGGCGCTTTTGATCGATTCCGACCAGGTCTTGCCAATCAGCTTGACCACCGAGTCCGGCATCGGAACGTAGTCGAGGTCCTCGGCCATCTTGTCGCCCTTGTGATAGGCCCAGGAGAAGAACTTCAGGGCTTCGGAAGCGGCCGCCGGATCCTGCGGCTGCTTATGCATCAGGATGAAGGTGGCGCCGGTAATCGGCCAGCTATTCGCACCGGCCTGGTCGGTCAGCACCACGTTGAAACCCGGGGTCTTGGCCCAATCGGCGCCCGCCGCCGCGGCCTGGAACGAGGCCGATTCTGGAGCGACCGTCTTGCCGTCCTTGTTGACCATTTTGGTGAAGGTCAACTTGTTCTGCTTGGCATAGGCGTATTCGACATAGCCGATGGCGCCTGAGGTGAGTCCGACATTGCTGGCAACGCCTTCATTGCCCTTGGCGCCGATGCCGGTGGGCCATTCCACGGCCGTGGCCGCGCCGACTTTTTCCTTCCAGGCGGGGCTGCGCTTCGACAGGTAATCGGTGAACAGGAAAGTCGTGCCCGAACCGTCGGAGCGGCGCACCACGGCGATCGCCTGGGACGGCAGCTTGGCGTTTGGGTTTTGCTTCTTGATCACGGCGTCGTCCCACTTCGCGATCTTGCCCATGAAGATGTCGGCCAGCGTGGCGCCGTCCAGCACCAGCTCGCCCGGCTTCACGCCGGCCAGATTCACGACCGGCACCACACCGCCCATGACCGTCGGGAACTGGATCAACCCGGCCTTTTCCAGCTCTTCCGCTTTCAGCGGCATGTCGGATGCGCCGAAAGTGACGGTCTTGGCCTGGATCTGCTTGATCCCGCCGCCCGAGCCGATCGACTGGTAGTTCAACCCGTTGCCGGTCTCTTTCTTATAGGCGTCGGCCCATTTGGCGTAGAGCGGATAGGGAAACGTGGCGCCCGCCCCCGAGATATCGGCGGCGGCGGCGACCGTCGCCAGCCCCGCGACTGCAAGGGCGACCGCGGCGGACCGTAAGGCGATCCTGGAAAGCTTCATGTCATCTCTCCCGCTAAGGTGAATGGTGGACGAATAGCCCGCCTGCACCCCCTCGTTCGCAGGCGGCTGGCGGACTGGACGGCCCCATAAGCGCTTAGATGCATGCAACGCGTGTCACGGTTTCTTGAAGGATTTGCGACAGCAACCGGACGCGACCCTACGGGTGGGCGGTCAAGCTATTGCGACAGAATTGTTGCTATTTTATGACGGTGCCGGCGCCGCGGAAATCCTGGCGTTTGCCTGGGTAGCGGCGGCCGGAAGGTAGACCGTAAACGTGCTGCCGACGCCCACTTCGCTTTCGATCGTAAATGCGCCGCGGTGGCGGCTGACGATGTGTTTGACGATCGCCAGGCCGAGGCCGGTGCCGCCGAGCTGCCGCGAACGCGCAGCATCGACCCGGTAGAACCGCTCGGTCAGGCGCGGCAGGTGGCGCCGCTCGATCCCCTCGCCCTGGTCGATCACGGCCACGGCCACCGCGCCCGCCTGGCCGCCGACCAGGCCCGGTGCTGCGGACTGATGCCAGGCTTTGACGGTCACCGGCGTATTGGGCCGGGCATAGCGGATGGCGTTCATCACCAGGTTCTGGAACACCTGCGCCAACTGGTCGTCGTCGCCCACGGCCGGCGGCAGCCCGCCGGACGCCGACAAGTCGATGCGCATGTCCCGGAGCTGGGCCTGGGGCTTCAGCGAATCGGTGACGCCGCGCAAGAGCTTCGTCATGTCGACGCGCTGGGTGGGCGGCGTGTGCTCGAACATCTCGATGCGCGATAGCGACAACAGGTCGCTCACCAGCCGCGTCATACGCATGGCCTGGTCGTGCATGATGCCGAGGAAGCGTTCGCGCGCCGATTCATCGTCCTTGGCAGGCCCGCGCAGGGTTTCGACAAAACCGAGGAGCGTCGCAAGCGGGGTGCGCAGTTCGTGGCTGGCGTTGGCCACGAAATCGGCGCGCATCGCCTCGCCGCGCCGGGCGAGCGTCACGTCGTTCAAGGTGATGATCGCCACGGCGCCCGGCAGGTCGCCGGTCAGGCGCCCGACATAGGCGACGTAGTGCCGCTCGACCGGGACCGCCAGGGAAAACTCGACTTCGCGCGCGGCCTCGCCGGCCAGCACGGCGTCGACAGCCTGCACCAGATCGGGATGGCGCAGGGTGGCGGTCAGATCGCGCCCGACCCCGGCCTTGCCCACCGCCTCGCCCGCCGCACGGTTGATGCGCGCCACGCGGCGCTGAGCATCGAGCAGCAACAGCGGCACGGGCAATCCGTCGAGCACCTGGTCGGCCAGCTGGCCGCCGCCGTCCTGCGTGCCGGCGGATTTTTCCTCGCCGCCGCCGAGTTGGCGCAGTTGTGTCGCGGCCTTGCCCAAAGCCTGGGCCAGCGACAAGGCGACGGATCGCAACGGAGAAGACGGGCGCGGCATCGCCGGAAGCAAAGTCCCGCTTGGCCGCGCCGTCAAGTCACGTCACGCGCAGCACGGGCCTGCCGAGCGCCTGTTTCAACGGTGTTACACCGAGGCCCGGCGCCGTGGGCGCCGCGAGCCGGCCGTCCCGGCGCTTCGGCGCACCCGAGGCGATCGGCTTGGTGACATAGCTGTTGAAATCGGTGGCGGCGAACAGGAATTCCGTGGGGGTGGAATGGGCTAGGTGCGAAATGGCGGCCGTCACGATGTCGCCGCCCCAGGTGTCTTCCACGATCATCGCCAGGCCCAGCGACACGCACAGGTCGCGGATTTGCCGCGCCTTGGTGAGCCCGCCGACCTTGGAGATTTTCAGGTTGATGACGTCGGCAGCGCGGTCGTGGGCCGCGCGCAGGACCATCGGCACGCCGTCGATCACTTCATCGAGGATGAAGGGCCTTGCTGTGCGTTCGCGGATCGCGCGGCATTCCTCGTAAGACGCGCAGGGCTGTTCGATATAGACGTCCACGTCCTTGACCGCGTCGACCACGCGCGCGGCCTGGTGCATCAGCCAGCCGGTATTGGCGTCGGCGATCAGCACGTCGCCGGGCTTGAGCGCCCGGGCGCAGGCCTTGATGCGCTCGATATCCGTGTCGGGATCGCCGCCGACTTTGAGCTGGAACTTGGCATAGCCTTCCCGGCGATACTCGCCCACCCTAGCGGCCATTTTCTTCGGCGCTTCCTGCGAGATCGCGCGGTAGAGCGGGAAGCTGTCGCCGTGGCGCCCGCCCATCAATTGCGCGACCGGCATGCCGGCGAGCTTGCCGGCGATGTCCCAGCACGCCATGTCGAGCGCGGACTTGACGTACGGGTGCCCGCGCATGGCGGCATCCATGCGCCGGTTGAGCACGCCGAGCGCCGTGGGGTCATGGCCGATCAGCGCGGGCGCCAGCTCCTTGATCCCCGCCCGGGCGCCGGCGGCATAGGCCGGCAGATAGGCCGGGCCGAGCGGGCAGATTTCGCCGTAGCCGGTGACGCCGGCATCGGTTTCCACCGCCACCACCGTGCTGTCGAACACCGTCACCTGGTTGCCGCCCGACCATTTGTAGCTGCCTTCGTGCAGCGGCAGATCGACCTGCCAGGCGGTGACGCCGGTGATGCTGGGGGATTTTTTCGTCGCCATGGCCTATTCCTACTCCAGCTTGAACAGCATCAACAGCGTGCGTTGCGCCGGCGACTTGTTGTCGTCGGACATCAGCCACAGCAATACCGCATCGTCCGGCCCGCGCGCGACGGCCAGGCCTTCCATGTTGTCGATGCTGAAGGGCGCGCCCCATTCCGCCACGACTGCGCCGTACAGCCGCCCCAGAGGTTTCATGCGGTCGCCCGGTATTCGTACCAGCCGCGCGCCAAGCGGGGTAATGAGTCCAAAACGCCGTTCGAGCACCAATAAGTCGCCGCCCGGCAACGCCGCGGCGTCGGTGGGCAGATATTCGCCGCCGACGGCATAATTCGCGTCGTGCCATGTGTTGCCGGCGAACAGCCAAGCCTTGTGGTCGCCGTCGCCGTTGCGCGCCTGTTCGCTGATCAACAGGATGCGCCCGTCGGGCCAGGCGGCCATCGCTTCGATGCCGCCGTTGTCGGGCTGGGACCTGATGCCTTCGGGTGCGGCGATGGCAAGCCCCGGGCCGCCGACGGTGCGATAGCGCAGCACGCGGTGATGGCGCTCAAACGCCACCAGGAACCCGCCCTGGACCGGATCGCGCCGCAGCGACTCGGCGTCGCTGTTGCTTTTGCCTGACAGGGGATGCGCGCGTTCGTCCTTCAGCGGTTCGATCTCGCCCTCTCCGACGCCGGCAAGCCGCCCCTCGGCATCGAGCCGGGGCCTGAACACCAGCCAATGCCCGGTATCGGAAACCGCCACCAGCCTGCCGCCGGGAATCGTTTCCAGGCCCGAATAGCCGCCGAAGCGCCGGTCCGGGCTGGCGATGTGCAGGCCGCCCAGCCACACAAGCTTGCCCATGCGCTGGACTTCTGGCTGGTCGGGATGAAGCAAAATCGGCGCGGCGGTGAGCTCGATCGGCTCGGCCCTGGACGTACTAGTTGGGGCCGCCGCCGCGGACGCGATGAGGAACGCCAGCGCCGCGCCGAACAGAAGCCGGACCGCCTTCACGCGTCGCGCGCTTTCAGCAGCGATTTGAGCCGGTAGAGCGCCTCGAGCGCCTCGCGCGGCGTGAGCTCGTCGGGATTGACGCCGGTAAGCGCCCGTTCCAGTTCCGACGGGCCTTCCGCGCGCGTTTCCCGCGCGCGCTTGGGCGCCTGGGCGAACAGCGGCAGATCGGTCGCGAGCTCGGCCACGGCGCCCGATTGCTCGCCCTGCTCCAAACGCTTCAGCACTTCTTCCGCGCGTTCCACCGCCGCCGCCGGCAAGCCCGCCAGCCGCGCCACGTGGATGCCGTAGGAACGATCGGCCGCACCGGGCGCCACTTCGTGCAGGAACACCACGTCGCCCTGCCATTCCTTGACGCGCATGGTGTGGGCGGCGAGATCGCCCAAGCGGCCGGTCAGCGCCACCAGCTCGTGGTAATGCGTGGCGAACAAGGCGCGGCACTTGTTCACTTCGTGCAGATGCTCGATGCAGGCCCAGGCGATGGAAAGCCCGTCGAACGTGGCGGTGCCGCGGCCGATCTCGTCCAGGATCACCAGGGCGCGCGGGCCGGCCTGGTTCAGGATCGCGGCGGCCTCGACCATCTCGACCATGAAGGTCGAGCGCCCGCGCGCCAGATCGTCGGACGCGCCGACGCGGCTGAACAGCCGGTCCACCACGCCGATACGGCATTCATCGGCCGGCACATACGATCCGGCCTGCGCCAGGATCGCGATCAGCGCGTTCTGGCGCAGGAAAGTGCTTTTGCCCGCCATGTTGGGGCCGGTGACCAGCCACAGGCGATGGCCCGGCGACAGATCGCAATTGTTGGCGATGAAAGTATCGCCCGCCGGCAGCGCCGCCTCGACCACGGCGTGCCGGCCGCCCGTGACGGCGAAATCGTGGCTGGAATCGACCTTGGGACGGCAATAGCGCCGCTCCGCCGCCAACTCGGCCAGGGCCGACGCGACATCGAGCTCGGCCATCCCCCGCGCCGCCAATGCCACGGCGTCGGCCCGGGCGCGCACTTCGCCCAGCAAATCGTCGAACAGCCGCAGCTCCAGCTCCAACGCCTTGTCGGCGGCGGCGGCGATGCCGCGCTCCAGCTCGCCGAGCTCGACCGTGGAGAAGCGCATCGCCCCGGCCATGGTCTGGCGGTGGATGAACCGCGCGGCGTGCTCGCCCTTGGTCAGCTTGTCGGCCTGGGCGGCCGAGGCCTCGATGTAATAGCCCAGCACGTTGTTGTGGCGAATCTTCAGCGACGGAATCGCCACCTCGCTTTGGTAGCGTTTTTCCAGCTCGGCGATCAGCTTGCGGCTGTGATCGCGCAAGCGCCGCTGCTCGTCGAGGTCGGGCATGTAGCCCGGGGCGATGAAGCCGCCGTCGCGCGTAATCAACGGCAGCTCTTCCGCCAGCGCGCGCCCGAGCCGGTCCACCAGCACGTCGTGGTGGCCAAGATCGGCGAGGGCGGCGGCGAGGTCTTTCGGCGGCTTGTCCGGCATTTCATGCAACGCCTGGCGCAGCGCCGCCGTGGCGGCAAGACCGTCGCGGATTGCGGCGAGGTCGCGCGGACCGCCGCGCCCGAGCATCAGGCGCGTGAGGGCGCGTTCGATATCGGGCGCGCCGCGCAACGCCGCGCGTACCGCCCCGCGCGCCGCCTCGCCCGCCAGGAAGAACGCCACCACATCAAGCCGCCGCGCGATCACCGCGGGATCGGTGAGCGGCGCCGACAGCCGCGCCAGCAGCAGCCGCGCGCCCGCGCCGGTGATCGTGCGGTCGATGGCGCCGGCCAGGCTGCCGCGCCGGTCGCCCGTGGCGATGGAACGGTCGAGCTCGAGCCCGCGGCGCGTCGCCGCGTCGATCTCCATGACTGCGCCTTCGGCCAGAAGCCGGGGCTGTTCCAGGCGCGGCAGGCGGCCTTTCTGCGTCAGCTCGACGTAATCCACAAGGGCGCCGGCGGCGGCCAGCTCGGGCCGGCCGAAGCCGCCGAACGCGTCCAGGGCCGCGACCTGATAAAGCGCCTGCAAGCGGCGGCGCGCGTTGTCGCTGTCGAAACGCTGCGCCGGCAGGGGGCTAAGGCTGTCTTTCCAGCGGCCCAGCGTTTCGAACAGCTCGGGCCGCTGCAACAGCCGGTCGGACAGCAACAGCTCGCCCGGCTGCACGCGCTCGAGCGCCGCCGCCAGCCCTTGAGCCGTTACGCGCTGCACCGTGAACTGGCCGGTGGACATATCGAGCCACGCCAGCGCCAGGCGCCGGTCGGCCTCGGCCAGGGCGGCGAGATAATTGTTGCGGCGCGCGTCGAGCAGCGAATCCTCGGTGATCGTCCCCGGCGTGACCAGGCGCACCACATCGCGCTTCACCACCGACTTGCTGCCGCGCTTGCGCGCCTCGGCCGGGTCTTCCATCTGCTCGCACACCGCCACCTTGAATCCGTGGCGGATCAGCTTGAGCAGATACGCTTCGTGCGAATGGACCGGCACGCCGGCCATCGGGATGTCCTGGCCCTGGTGCTGGCCGCGCTTGGTGAGCGCTATGTCCAGCGCGCCGGCGGCCTTGACCGCGTCGTCGAAGAACAGCTCGTAGAAATCGCCCATCCGGTAGAACAGCAGGCAATCGGGATACTGGCGCTTGAGGTCGAGATATTGCGCCATGACCGGAGTGGCGCCGACGGCAAGCGTCGCCGCGGCCGGCTCCGCCACGGCGCCGGGATTGTCTTGCCTGAGCTTGGGCGCGGCGGGGGACACGGGCGTTTCGGTTGCCGTTGGTTGCGGGGGGGGATGCGGGCGTTCACGGAACGGCCACGATATCACGCGCCGGGGCAAAGCCGCGACCCTAGGAAAATCGCCGAAATACTAGGCGGTATCGAGCTTTACAGGACTGTGGAAAACCTGGGAATATCGTCGGCAACAAGAACACGACAAACACCGCCCGCCAGCGGCGGTTCATTTGGGGGAACGCCCGGCCATGGACGACAGCCGCATCCGCATCAGCGACGAAGAGGCGCTGCTGTTCCATTCCAGCGGGCGGCCCGGCAAGCTGTCGATAGCAGCCACCAAGCCGCTGACCACGCAACGCGACCTGTCGCTGGCCTATTCGCCGGGCGTGGCGGTGCCGTGCCTGCGCATCCAAGAGAAACCCGACTTGGCCTACGACTACACCGCCAAGGGCAACATCGTGGCGGTGATTTCGAACGGCACGGCGGTCCTGGGCCTGGGCGACCTGGGCGCGATGGCGGCCAAGCCGGTGATGGAAGGCAAGGCGGTGCTGTTCAAGCGCTTCGCCGACATCGACGGCATCGACCTGGAGGTCGACACCAAGGACGTCGACGAATTCGTCAACTGCGTGCGGTTCCTGGGCAAGACCTGGGGCGGCATCAACCTCGAGGACATCAAGGCGCCCGAGTGTTTCGTCATCGAACAGCGCCTGCGCGAGATCATGGACATTCCCGTGTTCCACGACGACCAGCACGGCACGGCGATCATCGCCACGGCGGGGCTGTTGAACGCGCTGGACATCACCGGGCGCGACCTGCGCGACATCAAGATGGTGATCAACGGCGCGGGCGCGGCGTCGATCGCGTGCGTCGAGCTGATCAAGGCCTTGGGCCTGCCGCAGCAGAACGCGATTTTGTGCGACAGCCAGGGCGTGATCTATCGCGGCCGCGCCAAGGGCATGAACCAGTGGAAGTCGGCGCATGCCGTGGACACCAAGGCGCGCACCCTGGCCGAGGCGATGCAGGGCGCCGACGTGTTCCTCGGCCTGTCGGTCAAGGACGCGGTGACCAAGGAGATGGTGAAGTCGATGGCCGGCAAGCCGATCATCTTCGCCATGGCCAATCCCGACCCCGAGATCACGCCCGAGGACGTGCGCGCCGTGCGCGACGACGCCATCATCGCCACCGGGCGGTCGGACTATCCGAACCAGATCAACAACGTCCTGGGCTTCCCCTATATCTTCCGCGGCGCGCTTGATGTGCGCGCGTCCACCATCAACGACGACATGAAGATCGCCGCCGCCCGGGCGCTCGCCAAGCTGGCGCGCGAGGACGTGCCGGACGAGGTGGACGCGGCCTATGGCGGCAGGCGCCTGCGCTTCGGGCCCGAATACATCATTCCCGTGCCGTTCGACCCCAGGCTGATCGAGACCGTGCCCGTCGCCGTGGCCAAGGCGGCGATGGATTCGGGCGTGGCGCGCAAGCCGATCAAGGACATGAAGGCGTATCGCGAAACGCTGCGCTCGCGCCTCGACCCGACCGGAGCGAGCATGACGCGCATCATGGAGACGGTGCGCGCCAATCCGCGCCGCGTGGTGTTCGCCGAGGGCGAAGAGGAAAAGGCGATCCGCGCGGCCCTTACTTTCCGCGCGGAGGGTTACGGCGCGCCGATGCTGATCGGCCGCGAGAACCGCATGGCCGACACGATCAAGAACGCGCGGCTGCAGGGCACCGACGACCTGGAGATCCACAACGCGCGCCTGTCCAAAAACAACAAAAAGTACACGGACTATCTTTATTCGCGGCTGCAACGCAAAGGCATGCTGTACCGCGACTGCGAGCGCATGGTGAACCAGGACCGCAACGTGTTCGCGGCCTGCATGGTGGCGTGCGGCGACGCCGATGCGATGGTCACGGGCCTGACGCGAAGCTGGATGGTCTGTTACGAGGACATCGCCAGGGCGATCGACACCAGGCCCGGCGAGCGCCCATTCGGCATGGTGATTCTGATTTCGCGCGGACGCACGCTGTTCATTTCCGATACCAACGTCCACGCCCTGCCCAGCCCCGAGGAGCTGGCCGATATCGCGACGCAGACCGCGCGCGTCGCCCGGCACATGGGGCATGAGCCGAAGGTGGCGCTGCTGTCGTTCTCGAATTTCGGCAACCCCTGGCGCGAGAAAGCCGGGCGCGTGCGCCAGGCCGTGGCGCTGCTGGACGGGCGCAAGCCCGATTTCGAATACGACGGCGAGATGAACGCCGATATGGCGCTGGACCCCGAGTTGCGCCAGCGGTTCTTCCCGTTCTGCCGCCTGAAGGGCGCGGCCAACGTGCTGATCATGCCGGCGCTGCACACCGCCGACGTTTCGACGCGCCTGTTGCACCAGCTCGGCGGCGGCACGGTGATCGGCCCGCTGTTGATCGGGCTGGAAAAGCCGGCGCAGATCGTCCCGTTGCGCGCCAACGTGTCGGACGTGGTGCAGGCCGCGGCGCTGGCCGCCTATCAGTCGATCCGCTGACCCCGCCTGCGATGGACAGCAACGGCGCGGCCGGCGGCAGAGCGGCCCCCGGCGCGCTGGCCTGGGCCGCATGGCTGCTGGCGTCGCTGTTCTTCTTCTATGCCCTGGCGTTGCGCGTGGCGCCCTCGGTGATGGTCGACGAGCTGATGCGCGACTTCGCCATAGGCGGGGCGGTCCTGGGCAATCTGTCGGCGTTCTATTTCTACGCCTATGCCGGGTTACAGATTCCGATCGGCATGATGATGGATCGCGTCGGGCCGCGCCGGTTGATGGGCGCGGGCGCCGCGCTGGCGGGCATGGGGTGCCTGATCTTCGCGACCGCCGATTCGATCGTCATGGCCTATTTCGGCCGCCTGCTGATGGGCGCCGGCACCGCGTTCAGCTGGGTCGGGGCGCTTACCGTGATCGTGCAGTGGTTCGCGCCGCGGCGCTTCGCCATGCTGGCCGGCGGCACCCAGGCCTTCGGCATGGTCGGCGCTATCTGCGGGCAGCGCCCGCTCAGCGAAGTGGTCGCCGCTTTCGGCTGGCAGGCCGGAATGTCGTGGCTCGGCATATTCGGCGTGGTGCTGGCGTTGACGATTTTCGCCGTGGTGCGCGACCGGCCGCACACGGCCCATGCGGCGACGGGCATCGCCGCGGGTCTGCGCATCGCGATGGCCGAGCGGCAAACTTGGCTGAGCGGCGTGTTCGGCATGGCCATGGTCACCCCCACCGCTGCGTTCGGCGGTTTGTGGGCGGTGCCGTATTTGATGCAGGTGCACGGGATGACCCGCGCCGAGGCGGCCGACCTAACCACGCTGATATTCGTCAGCTGGGCGGTCGGCGCGCCGCTTGTGGGCGGCCTGTCGGACCGGCTGCGCACGCGGCGCAAGCTGATGGTGGCCGGGGCGGCGACGGCGCTGCTGTGCTTCGGCGCGCTGCCGCTGACGACAATAGCGCCGCTATGGGTGCTGGTCGTGCTGATGGCCGCGCAGGGCATCGCCGCGTCGAGCATGGCGGTGGCCGTGGCGCTGGCGCGCGAGGCGGCCCCGGTTGAGGTCAGCAGCACGGCGATGGGGCTGGTCAACACCTTCGTTATCGGCAGCGGTGCGGTTTTCCAGCCGCTGATCGGGTTCCTGCTGGATTTGAACTGGGACGGCCGGCTGGCGGAAGGCGCGCGGGTGTATTCGCCCGCCGCCTACGATTGGGCCCTGTCGGTGCTTCCGATCGCCTGTTTTTGCGGCCTGATCGCGGCGCTGATGTCGCGTGAGACGCGCGCGTCGACACAATCCGCCTAACGGCGATAGCCGCTGGCCGCCTAGCGGCGATAGCCGCTGGCCGCCTGGCCGCGTACTTCCAGCCAGAAATCGTAGATCATCAATCCGACGACGCCCAGGATGATCACGATCAGCGGCAGCGCCTTGACCCAGAAGACGAAGATGCCGAGGAAGCCGATCATCAGCGCCATGCCGATCAGCCCGGTGATGATGGTGCTCATGCCTTGCTTCCTTTGCCCTTTGCCTTGCCGCCGACCCGCCGCTTGCCGGTGAGCGTCGCGGCCAGCCACCGCGCGGTGCGCAACAGCCGCGCGTCGTTGCCGCGCCTGCCCACCAATTGCACGCCCATCGGCATACCGGACGGCCCCCGCAGCAGCGGCAACGATACCGCAGGCGCGCCCAGATAGGTCCAGATAGTGCAGAAAATCGGGTTCCCGGTCGAGTCCAATCCGACCGGCGCCTCGCCCGGCGCGGACGGCGTCAGGATGGCGTCGTACTCGTTGAACAGTTCGTCGAGCGACTCGTTGATCTTCTCGATCAGGTCGACGGCGCGCCGGTAGTCGACCGCCAGATGCCGGCGGCCGCGCTCGATCAATTCGCGCAGTTGGGGGCTCAACTGGTCGCGCGCGGTTTCGTATTCCCGGTGCAGGTTGCGCGCCATCTCGACGTCCATGACCACACGGTGCATCGCGGCCACCTGGCCGGCGACCGACGGCAGGTCGACCTCCGCGGCGGCTTCGCCCAGCGCCGACAGCATTTCGGCGAACGCTTCCTTGGTCGCGCCCTCGGCCTTATCCCAATGCGGCGTCTTCAAGAAGGCGAAGCGCGGCGGCAAGGGCGGCTGCTCGGCGGCGGTCGCCGCCAGGGGCGGCGTGGCGGTGGGCCTTGTATCGGGGTCGCCCGCGTCGTAACCGGCCATGACCTCGGCCAGGATCGCCGCGTCCTCGATCGTGCGCGCGAAAACCCCGACATGGTCGAGCGTGCGTGAGCAGAGCAGCGCCCCGGTGCGCGGAATCAACCCATGCGTCGGCTTGAAGCCGACGATGCCGCAATAGGCCGCCGGACGGATGGTCGACCCGTTGGTCTGCGTTCCGATCGCGCCCGGAGCCATCATCGCCGCGACCGCCGCCGCCGAGCCCGAGGACGAGCCGCCGGGCGTGCGCGCGGGGTCGTGCGGATTGCGCGTCTTGCCGGGATGGTAATAGGCGAACTCGGCGGTCACGGTCTTGCCCAAGATGACCGCGCCGGCCGAACGCAACCGGGCCACGGCCGCGGCGTCGCGCCGCGGGGTGCGGCCCTTATAGATCGGCGAGCCGAATTCGGTCGGCATGTCGGCGGTGTCGAACACGTCCTTGACGGCGATCGGCACGCCATGCAGCCGGCCCTGGGGCTTGCCTTCCCGGCGCTGCTCATCCCGCACCTCGGCCTGCCGCAACGCATAATCGCGGTCGAGAAACGCCCAGGCCTGGACTTGCTCTTCCACGGCCGCGACACGCGCGAGGCACGCCCCCACCAGCTCGGCCGAGCTCACGCGCCCTTCGCGGATTTCGAGCGCGGCCTGCGACAACGAAAGCTCGTAAAGGTTCATTGGCCGGGACGCCGCTTCGTCACCGCGGCGTGTATAGGTATCTCGGCAGCCACAGCGCGGTATCGGGGAAGATATAGACCAGCGCCATGATGAGGAACACCATGAAGACGAACGGCAGCGCGCCGCTGAAGATATCGGTCAGCTTCACGTGCGGCGGCGCGACACCCTTTAGATAGAACGCCGCCATCGCCACCGGCGGCGTGTTGAACGCGGTCTGGGTGTTGAGCGCCACCAGGATGCCGAAGAAGATCGGGTCGATGCCGAAATCGTCGAGCAACGGCAGGAAGATAGGCACGAAGATGATGATGATCTCGGTCCATTCCAGCGGCCAGCCCAGCAGGAAGATGATGACCTGGGTCAGCAGCAGGAACAGCGTCGGCGTCAGGTTGAGCGATAGGATGAAATGCTCGACCACGGCCTGGCCGCCGAGCAGCGCGAACACCGCCGAGAACGTCCACGACCCGATGAAAAGGTAGCAGACCATCGCGGTCGCGCGCACGGTCAGGAACACCGAGTCCTTCAGCATTCTATAGTTCAGCGCCCCATACGCGAAGGCCAGGACCATGCTGGCGAGCGCGCCGGCGCCGGCGGCTTCCGACGGCGTGGCCAATCCGAGCAGGATGGCGCCGAGGACGGAAACGATCAGAAGGGCGAGCGGCAGGAACGACGTCGCCAACGACCAAATCACTTGGAGCAGCGGAACATCGGTCTGCTCGGGCGGCAGCTTGGGGCAGAGCTTCGGGTTGATCAGCGCCCGCACCATCACGTAGAGCATATAGGAGCCGGCGAGCATGAATCCCGGTATGAAGGCCGCGGCATACAGCTTGACCGCCGAGACGCCCGCGGTGGCCGCGTACACGATGAGAAGGATGCTGGGCGGAATCAGGATGCCAAGACAGCCACCCGCGCATATCACACCCGCCGACAGCTTGACGTCGTAGCCCGCGCGCAACATCGCCGGAAACGCCAGCAGGCCCATCAGCGTGACCACCGCGCCGACGATGCCGGTCGCGGTCGCGAACATCGCGCAGGTGGCGAGCGTGGCGACCGCCAGAGATCCGGGAACGTGCTTGAACGCGATCTGCAACGAACCGAACAGCCGGTCGAGAATATTAGCTCGTTCGACCACGTAGCCCATGAACAGGAACAGGGGAACCGCGGTCAGCACGTCGCTTGACGTGACCTCGAAGGTCTTTTGCACCAAGAGCGTGAAGATGCGGTTTAGGAAGATTTCCTGGCCGGGCGTGAAGTAGGCGTAGAAGCCGAAGCCCACCCCCATCGCCATCAGGGTGAAGGCGATCGGGAAACCCAGCATGATGATGAAGATGAACAGCCCCAGCATCAGCATGCCGATTTGCGGATCGGTCATGGTCATGCCCCCGCTTTGCCGGATTTCTGTTCCGCCTCGCGCTGCAGTTGCAGCTTCTTCTCCTGCAGGATCACGGATTCGGTTTCCTCGACGTCGTGCAGGCGCTGCGGCCAGACGCCCTGGCGGATGCACAGGATGCACCGGATGATCTCGGCGATTCCTTGCAGCAGCAGCAGCAAGCCGGTCACGGGAATCAGCGCCTTGAGCGGAAACACCGGCACGCCCGCGGGGCTGAAGATGCTGACTTCCCTGAACTGCACGGAAAACTTGGCGTAGTTCCAGCCGGAATACATGAACGCCGCGATCGCCGGCAGGAAGAAGACGATGTAGAGCGTGAGATCCATCATGGCCTGCGCGCGCGGGCGCCACAGGCGGTACAGCACGTCGGCGCGCACATGGCCGTTGCGCGACAGCGTATAGGCGCCGGCCATCAGGAACATCGCGCCGTACATGATGTAGCTGACGTCGAACGCCCAGGTGGTCGGCGCGCTCAGCACGTAGCGCACGAACACCTCATAGCTGACGCCGAAGGTAAGAACCAGAATTAGCCAAGCGAACGACTTGCCCACCCAGGTGCTTAGCGAGTCGATGAACAAAAGAAACCGAGTCATGTCCCCTCGAATGAACGCGGCCGCACTATTGCGCACCCCTACTAGCAGGTCGGGCGGCGCGAACCCGCGCCGCCCTTTCCCGCTAGTCTTCTCGACCGGCTATCTGCTTGGGCCGGTTAGATCGCCAGTTTGCCGAAGTGGTGTTCGTACGCGCCGCGATAGTCGGTGGCGTTGAACATGCCGTAATAGACCACGCGCTTCACCCATGCCTTTTGCGAATCCATCACCTTCTTCATGTATGGATCCTTGGCGAGCTCGGCGATCAGCCCGTCCCAGGCCTTGATCTGGGCGTCGAACACGTCTTTCGGCGTGCGCAGAACGTTGACCTTGTCCTTGGTGATCAGTTCCTGCAGGTCCTTGGAATAGTAGTCCATTCCCTTCCACTCGTTGGCCGAGGAAACCGCTTCGGCGGCGTATTGCAGCATCGCCTGCTGTTCCTTGGCCAGCGCGTTGAACTTGGTCCGGTTGAACATGATCTCGAAGTACTCGGTCGCTTGATGATGGCTGCCCATCATGTAGTTCTTGGCCACGTCCTGCGCGCCGAACCGGCGGTCCGAGGTCGGGTTGTTGAACTCGAACGCATCGATCACGCCGCGTTCCATGGCCGGCACGATTTCGCCGCCGGGAAGCTGCGCGACCGAAAGGCCCATCGCCTGCATCAGGTCGGCCGCCAGGCCGACGGTGCGGTACTTCAAGCCCTTCATATCGGCCATGCTCTTGACCGGCTTCTTGAACCAGCCCAGCGGCTGGGTCGGCATCGGCATGACGAAGAAGCTCTTGATGTTGACCTTCATGATCTGGGTCTGGAGCTCTTCGAAGAGCGCATAGCCGCCGCCGTTGTGGATCCAGCCCAGGCCTTCGTTGGCGTTGAAGCCGAACACCGGCCCGGTGCCGAACAGCGAAGCCGCCTTATGCTTGCCGTACCAATAGACGGTCACGGTGTGGGCGCCGTCGAGTTGCCCGCCATGCACCGCGTCGAATACCTGGAACGGATGTACGACCGAGCCGCCGACCAGGAAGTCGATCTTGAGGCGGCCGCCGGCCATGGAGTTGACGCGTTCGACGTAGTCCATCGCCATTTCGTTGAACACGTCCTTGGCGCCCCACGAACCCTGCATCTTCAGGGTCGCGGTCTGCGCGCGCGAAACGTTCGGCATGGCCAGCGTGGCCACGCCCGCAACGCCGGCGCCAGCGCCGGCTAGGAACTTGCGGCGGGTCGCGGATTTGCCGCTCGACGCCTTGGTGTCTTTGGAAATCTCGGTCATGTTTCCTCCTCAAGTTTTCCCCTGGTGCGCCGCCGGTTGGCCCGGCGGTCATGCCTGTGGTGGCATTCTTTATTTCAGCAACAATGGCACAAAACCACCCGGCAGCGTAAGGGGGTTCGGGGCTAGCCCCCTGTGAATAGCCTCCAAACCACGCCCGCGCCCGCGGCGCAGGCAAGGATTGGGATCATGCCCACGTTGAAGCGCAGCATGGCCACCATGGCGCAAGCCGCCAGCACCGCCGCCGGCAGATCCATAGAGGTTAACACCGGCACATCCACGCGCATTCCCAGGCCCGACCATGCGGTATGGTCGCGGAACAGCACCTGAAGCGCGAACCAGACCGCCAGGTTCAAGATCACGCCCACGACCGCCGCGGTGATCGCGGACAGGGCGCCGGCCGCCCATTTGTTGCCGCGCAGCCGCTCGACATAGGGCGCGCCGAGGAAAATCCACAGGAACGTCGGCACGAATGTTACCCAAGTGGTCATGGCCGCGCCCAGCATTCCGCCCCAGACCGGCGTCAGGGGGTCTCCCAGCCGATACGCGGCGAGGTAGCCGACGAAGGTAAGCACCAGGATCAGCGGCCCGGGCGTGGTTTCGGCCAACCCCAGGCCGTCGAGCATTTCGCCCGCACCCAGCCAGGCGTAACGCTCCACCGCCTGCTGCGCGACATAGGCCAGCACCGCATAGGCGCCGCCGAACGTCACGACCGCGGTTTTGGAAAAGAACAGGCCCTCGTCCACCAGCACATGCGACGGGCCCAGCAGCGCCGCGGCGAGCGCCACGGGCGCGAACCACAAGGCGCCCCAGATCAGCGTGATTTTCAGCGCACGGCCCGGCGTGGGGTCGATATGCGTCAGCCGGTTTTCGTCGATCAGGGCGTCGAGCACCGGCTTGCCTTTCTGGCTGGCGTGGCCTTGCGCTTCGGCGAACCATTCCGGTTTCAGCCACGCGCCGGCTAAGCCGATGGCCGCGGCGGCCAGCACGATCAGCGGGAACGGCAGGTGAAACAGGAATATGCCGGCGAAAGCCAGCGCCGCGACGGCCGCGCGCGCGGCGTTGCGCAAGGCGCGCCGGCCGATGCGCAAGACCGCCTCGACCACCACCGCCAGCACCGCCGCCTTGACGCCGAAGAACAGCGCGTCGACCAGCGCCACCTCGCGGTAGCCGGCGTAGATCGCGCTCAATCCCAGCATCACCGTGAAACCCGGCAGCACGAACAGCACCCCGGCGGCCAGTCCCCCCAGCGTGCGGTGCAGCAGCCAGCCGACATAGGTGGCGAGCTGCGTGGCCTCGGGCCCCGGCAGCAGCATGCAGTAATTGAGCGCGTGCAGGAACCGCGCTTCGCCGATCCAGCGTTTCTCCTCCACCAGGATGCGGTGCATGGTGGCGATCTGCCCGGCCGGCCCGCCGAAGCTGAGCACGCCGATCTTCAGCCAGACTTTCAGCGCCTCGCCGAACGGGATCGGCGATGCTTGAGGCGGGCTGTTCATGACGCCGTGGGCCAGTCCTTGGGCGGCCAGACTTGGGCTTCGCCCTCAGCCTCGCGGCACCAAGCGTACAGCGCGTCGTACATCACCATGCCATGCCCTAGCATCTCGTGGTCGTCCGTGTAAACGCGCGCGAGTCCGCGCGACATAGCCAGAAGCCCGGGCGCCTGAGGCGACAATTCGGGGCGCCCGGTATCGGCCCCGCGCACGATCAACGCCAACTGGTCCAGCGCCTTGTCCTTCAGCCGGTATTTCTTGATGAACGCGTCGAAACTGCACAGCTTGCCGTCATGTCCCAGCTCTACGCCCGGTACGTCGTAGGGAATGGCGCCGGTTTCCTTGGCCCGCGACATCACCTCGGCCGACGGCACGTAGAGAAACTCGGGCTGCTTATCGATGAACCGGGCGATCAGCCAGGGACAGGCGATGCGGTCGATCTTCGGCCGTTCGCGCGTGATCCATTTCATCTCTGCGTCTCCTTGTTTTAATCGGCGTCAGACCGCCAGCACGATGCCGGATGCCAGCAACAGGACCAGCACGACGCGGCGGAAGCCGGCCTCGTCGAGCCGGCCATAGAGCTTGAGGCCGAGCCAGGTTCCCGCCACCACGGCGGGAACCGCCAGGGCGAATAGCGCAGCACTGCGCGCGGTCAGCGTCCCCGTGCCGCCCAGCCACATCAGCGTCATCACATGGATCGTCACCGCCACGGGCTGGAACACGGCGCGCTGTACGTCTTTCGGCCAGCCGCGCAAGCCGCACCAGATCGTCGGCAGGATGCCGCCGAGGCCGGTGGCGCCGCCCAGCGCGCCGCTGAGCATGCCCACGCCGCCGTCGGCCAGACGTCCGCCGCCGCCGACCGGCCCCAGCGCCGGCCGCGACAGGCCATAGAGGCTGTACAGCACCAGAAACCCGCCGATACCGGCGCGAATGGCCCCCGGCGCGGCCCAGGCGAGCAGGCCGACGCCCAGCGGCACGCCGATGACGCCGCCGGCGACGAACGGCCACAGCCGCGCAAGGTCCAACGCCCCGCGCAATTGCCAGACCGACAGCCCCTGCACCAGCGCGCCGCAGGCGACGATCAGGAACGCGGTCTCGACCGGCGTCAGGACATGCAGCCACAAGCCAGTGGCGACTAGGCCGAAGGCGAACCCGGCCAGCCCCGCCACGACGGCCGCCGCGAAGCCGGCGCCGACGACGATAGCGGCATCGGCTAGGGCAAATTCCTGAATCACGATCCCCCCTTACGGCTTCGGCGCGAACGGCCCGCCGATGGCGCGCCAGGCGGCAATGCCGCCATCGAGATAGCGCGCGTCGACGCCGCGCTTCTGCAACGCATCGACCACGCCGTGGCTGACGTGATGGCCGTAGACGCAATAGACGACCACAGGCCGGTCCTTGGGCACGGCGCCGGCCCATTGATCGACCGTGGCGGGATCGCGCCACTCAGCGCCGGCGATCGCGTCGGCGGCCTGGTCGAACCGGACTTTGCGCCGCACGTCGAGGATAGTGACGCCCTTAGCCGCTTCCAGCACCGCTTCGGGCGCGATGGCGCGGGAATCGGTTGCGGTTTCGGTGCCGCTTCCCACCGCAGCCGCGTAATTCGCCGCGATTTGCGCCCATTCGATGTTTTCCATGAACGCATCGACATAGGCCCCGGCCTTGGCGCCGTAATCCAGGTGATAGGCGTGCTCGTACATATCGAGCGCCAGGATCGGCGTGGCGTCGGTCAGGGCATGCGCGTGATCGGCGGCCCATTGGTTGACCAGCCTGCCGTCGCGCCGGAGATATGTCAGCAACACCCAGCCCGACCCGCCACCCAGCGCCTTGCCCATGCCGGCGAATTCGGCGCGCCAGCGCGCGGCGCTGCCGAAATCGCGCTCGAGCGCCGCCGCCAGATCGCCGCCGAGCGCGCCCTTGCCCAGGCCGTCGAAGTAAAGCTCGTGCAGGCGCATCGAGTTCATGGCGATCAGCTCTTCGCGCTTGAGGCCGTTCAGGACGTAGACCGGCGCCGTGGCCGGATCGAGCGCCTTGAGATCGCTTGATATGGCGTTGAGGCGCCTTACCGCGCCGCCGTAGTTGTTTTCGTAATGGCTGGCGATCAGCCGCTCCGACAGGCCTTTGAGTTCGTCCGGCGAGGGGCGCAGCGGGGCGATGCGGTACTGCATGACGGTCTCCGTTATTCCCGCCAGAACGGCTTGGCCGCCTCGGCGCGCAATTCGTCCGGGTCGAAGCCCAGATCGAGCATGGTGTGTTCGCCCAGGGCGGCGATCCCGGTCAGCGTCCGGCGCCGGCGGCTGCGCGCCAGCCACAGGCCGGCCAGATCGATCGCCGCATGCGCCCGGCTGAGCAGCGCCGCCGTCTGCGCGCCGGGGCGATAGTCGCTTAAGCGGCGGAACCGGACCGGGGGATGGAAGCAATGTGCGGTCATGGCTGTTTCCTTCATTGATACATATGTTCTATATCACCGAAAGAAAAATGATGCAACTGTTTCTTTTTATCCGCGCAACTGCTATATTAGGACGCATGGCAGGTTCCGAACCCCGCGCCCAGGAATGGCTGATGTTGCTGCACAACATCCCGCCCAAGCCCGCCTATCTGCGCGTGAAGATCTGGCGGCGGCTGCAGGCCCTGGGCGCCGTGGCGGTCAAGAACGCGGCCTATGTGCTGCCTAGATCGGAGCAGGCGAACGAAGACCTGCGCTGGGTCAGCCGCGAGATCGTCGCGGGCGGCGGCGAGGCGGTGCTGTGCGAGACGCGGTTCGTCGACGGCCTGGACGACGCCGCTTTGCGCGCCCTGTTCGACGCCGCGCGCAACGCCGACTATGCCGCCATCGCCGAGGAGGCGCGCGCCGCCGAGGAAGAGGAAGAGGCCGATGCGGCAATCAAGCGTCTGCGTAAGCGCTTCGACCAGGTGGCGGCGATGGATTTCTTCCAAACCGCCGGCCGCGAGGCGGCGGAAGCGGCGTTATCGGGATTGGAATCGCGGATGAGCCGCGCGAAACAGGTGCTTGAGCCCAAACGCGCCGAGGCGGGGAATTTGCGCGGCCGGGTATGGGTGACGCGGCGCTCGGTGTTCGTCGACCGCATCGCCAGCGCCTGGCTGATCCGGCGCTTCATCGACCCCAAGGCGCGCTTCAAGTTCGTCGCCGAAGAGGACTATCGCCCCAAGCCCGGCGAGCAGCGCTACGACATGTTCGACGCCGAGTTCACGCATGAGGGCGACCGCTGCACCTTCGAGGTGATGGCCGGCCGGTTCGCGGGCGGCGACGCGGCGCTGCGCCAGATCGCCGAGATCGTGCACGACATCGACATGAAAGACGCCAAGTACGGCCGGCCCGAGGCCGCGGGGGTACTGCAGATGCTTTCGGGCATCGCCGAGGTCGCGTCGGACGACGTCGAGCGCAACCGGCGCGGGGCCGAGCTGTTCGAGGCGCTGTACCGCAGCTTCAAGGGCAAGCGCGGCTGAACCGCTGGCGGGTTGCGCGAAAGGGCGCGCCCATGCGACGTTTCGTCCCCGCATGATCGTCTTCCACCACAAGCACCGCGCCAATTTCTACGCCTCGGGCGGGATCGAGCGCGCGCATCTCTTGCGCGGCGACGCCGAGGCCCTTACCCGCGCGCTGGAAGCGCCTGATGCGCGGATAACGCCGGTATGGCGCACGCGCAGCCTGGTGGCCGAGCCGGCGAAGCCCGGCGGAGCGCCGCAAGCCGCCATGCTGGACGCATCCGAATTCCGGCGGCGGTTCCCCGACATGAAGCTGGACCCCGGAACCAACGCCATCCTGTTGGGGCTGATCGGCGGGTCGGCGCATTTTTCGGTCGATGTATCGGCCCTGGCGGAGGAAGACGCGCAAGGCCGCGTGGCGGGCATCGCCAAGTTCGCCGACCTGCGCGCGGTCGGCCCCCTGATGGAACACAACGAGGGGGCGTTGCTGGCCTATGCGCGAGGGCTGGCGCATTGGCACGACCGCCACCGCTTTTGCGGCGCGTGCGGCGCGCCCGCCGCCTTCGCCGAGGCCGGGCATGTGCGGCGCTGCGCCAACCCGGCGTGCAAGGCATCGCATTTCCCCAGGACCGACCCGGCCGTGATCATGCTAGTGACGGACGGCGAGCGCGTGCTGCTGGGCCGCCAGCGCATCTGGCCGCCGGGACAGCATTCGGTTCTAGCCGGGTTCGTCGAGCCGGGCGAAAGCCTGGAGGACGCGGTGGCGCGCGAGGTGCTGGAGGAAGTGGGCTTGAAGGTGCGCGATATCCGCTATCGCTCGTCGCAGCCCTGGCCGTTCCCCGCCTCGATCATGCTGGGTTTCACCGCCGTGTCCGACCCGGCCGAGCCCGACGTAAACACCGATGAATTGGAAAAGGCGCGCTGGTTCACCAGGGAGGAAATCAGGACCTGCCCGATGAACGACGTGTTCCGCCTGCCCAGGGCCGATTCGATCGCGCGCCGCCTGTTGGAAGACTGGATGGCGAAAGCCTAACCCTTCGATCCGCGCGCGCGATGGCGGCGGAACGGATCGGCCGGATAGACGCCCAGGACTTCCAGCTTGGAAGAGAAGAATTTCAACTCCTCCAGCGCCAGCGTCACCGAGCGGTGGTCGGGATGGCCTTCGATGTCGGAATAGAACTGCGTGGCGAAGAAATCGCCGCCGACCATGTAGCTCTCGAGCTTGGTCATGTTGACGCCGTTGGTGGCGAAGCCGCCCATCGCCTTGTACAGCGCCGCCGGCACGTTTCGCACCCGGAACACGAAGGTGGTGATGACCTCTTGCGACGCCGGGGGCATCTGCATCTTGCGCGCCATGATCAGGAAGCGCGTGGTGTTGTGCTCGGCATCCTCGATGTTCGCGCGCAGCGACTTCAGGCCATAGAGCTTTCCCGCCAGCGACGATGCAATCGCAGCGACCGATTTGTCGCCGCGCCGTGCCACGTCGGAAGCGGCCCCCGCGGTATCGGCCGCAACCACGGCTTTGACGCGCAATTCGCGGATCAGGTTGCGGCATTGGCCGAGCGCGTGGACATGGCTGGTGACGGTCTTGAGGCCCCCGATCGTAGCGCCCTTGGGCGCCAGCAGGTGATGTTCGACGCGCTGGAAATGCTCGCCGATGATGTGCAGGCCCGAATCGGGCAGCAAGTGATAGATGTCGGCGACGCGCCCGGCGACCGAGTTTTCCACCGGGATCATGCCCAGGCGCGCGCGACCACCACGCACCGCCGCGAAAGTCTCGGCGAAGTCGCCGCAGGGCAGCGTGCGCATGCCGGGAAATACGGTGCGGCAGGCGAGATCGGAATAGGCGCCGGGGAATCCCTGGAACGCGATCGTGTTGGCCGGCTTGGCTGGGGCGGTCATCGGCGGATTGTCCCGATCGAACAGGCGGCGGGCGGGCGGGCCATCATCGCGGCGCCAGCAATTCGCGCGCGCGGGCGAGATCGGCGGGAGTATCGACACCGAGCGGAACAGTGTCAACCAACACGGCGTCGATTCGCATGCCGTTTTCCAGCGCGCGCAACTGCTCCAGGCTTTCGCGCTGCTGCAGCACGCCCGACGGCAGCTTGACGAAGCGCTCGAGCGCCGCGCGGCGATAGGCGTAGAGCCCGATATGGTGGTAGTGCGGCCCTTGGCGCGCGGGCACCGTAGCGCGGCTGAAGTAAAGCGCGCGCGCCACGCGCTTGCCCGGCGCGAAGCCGGTGACGCATTTCACCACGTTGGGGTTGGTGCGCTCTTCCTCGTGCTTGATCTCGGCCACCAGGGTGCCGATGTCCACGCCGGGGTCCTCCAGCGCCAGCAACGAGGCGCGAATCACCGCCGGATCGACCGTGGGCAGGTCGCCCTGGACGTTGATCACCACGTCGTGCTTGCGCCCCGGATCGGCCCGCCCGATCGCCTCGGCGATCCGGTCGGAGCCGGTGGGGTGGCTGGGATCGGTCAGCACCGCCATTCCGCCGGCCCTAGTCACCGCGTCCACCAGGGCCTGCTCGGCGCAGGCCACCAGCACCGGGCCGCAATCCGCCTCGACCGCCCGGCGCCAGACCTGGACGATCATGGGCACCCCGTGGATATCGGCCAGGGGCTTGTTGGGCAGGCGCGTGGCGGAAAGCCGCGAGGGGATGGCGATAATCGGATTCATGCCGGGAAAGACCATAGCGGCAGGCCCGGCGGGGGTGAAGCCCGCCCTGCCGGCGCTTTGCCGCAGGGGTCTATCCCAGGGTTGCCATTGTGCGCCGCGAACGGTTAAATTCCGCGCGCCTTCTGGCACCCGGGCGTCCATCCGATTTCGAGGGGTAAATCCGTCCTATGGCTTCCACGCAGCATTCCGATCCGTTGTTCTGGAACAAGGTGGCCGGCGCAATTCTGTTCAGCGGGTTGATCGCCATGACCGCGGGCTTCGCGGCCGAGCTGCTGGTGCACCCCAAGAAGCTGAAGGAGAACGTGCTGGTGGTGGCGGTGCCGGAAGCCGCCGGCAAGGGCCCGGTCGAGCAGAAGCCGCTGGAGCCGATCGGGCCGCTGCTCGCCAAGGCCGATGTCGCCGCCGGGCAGAAGGCCGCCAACAAGTGCCTGGCCTGCCATAGCTTCGACAAAGGCGGCCCGAACAAGGTGGGGCCGAACCTGTGGGACGTGGTGGGCGGCCCGCACGCGCATAATCCGTCTTTCTCGTATTCGCAGGCGATGGCCGCGTTGAAGGACAAGGCCTGGGATTACGAGGAACTGAACAAGTATCTGCTCAATCCCAAGGCGGCGGTGCCCGGCAACAAGATGGCGTTTGCCGGCGTTTCCAGCGCCAAGGAACGCGCCGACATCATCGCCTTCCTGCGCTCGCGCAGCGACGCTCCGAAGCCGCTGCCTTGATCGTCCCCGCGCGCAAACGCGCGCCGGAAGCCTGTCCGCAACGTTTCATCGACCTGGCCGGTAAACTGGCGGATGCCGCCGGCGCCGTCGTGCGCCGCTATTTCCGCACCAACATGCGGGTGATCGGCAAGCAAGACGCCTCGCCCGTGACCATCGCCGACCGCAAGGCAGAGAAGGCGATGCGCGCCATGATCGCCCGCGCGTTCCCCGGCCACGGCATCATGGGCGAGGAATACGGCAACGAGCGCATCGACGCCGAGTACGTGTGGGTGCTCGATCCGGTGGACGGCACCAAGGCGTTCATTTCGGGCATTCCCCTGTTCGGCACGCTGGTGGCGCTGACACGGCGCGGCAAGCCGATCCTGGGCGTGATCGATCAGCCGATCATGCGCGAGCGCTGGGTCGGCGCCGTTGGCCGCAAGACCGTGTTTTGCGGACGCATCGCCAAAACGCGCGCCTGCGCGAAACTGGCCGACGCCACGCTGATCGCGACCTCGCCGCATATGTTCAAACCCGACGAATTCCGCACGTTCGAGCGCCTGCGCAAGAAAGTGAAGCTGCCGCGCTATGGCGGCGACTGCTATGGCTACGGGCTGGTAGCCAGCGGGCATGTCGACATCGTGGTCGAGGCCGGCCTCAAGCCCTACGACTATCTGGCGCAGGCGCCGATCCTGGCCGGCGCGGGCGGCATCATCACCGACTGGGACGGCAAGCCGTTGACCCTCAAATCGGGCCGGCGGGTTTGCGCCTGCGGCGACCGCAAGCTTCACAAGCGCGTGCTGCGGTTGCTGGCGGGTTGAAGCCTTCCGGGGCTTGAGCCAGAGTCGCGGACAAGGGACTTTGGCGCCGTTTCATTCAAGGAAACTTCGATGGAAAATCAGCTGCGCCACGCCGGCCTGGCCCTAGCCGCGCTGGCCCTGTTCCACTGGCCGCTTCCGGCCTTGGCCGACGAGCCGGTGAACGGCAACGGCATCGCCATGCACGGCGAGCCCAAATACAAAAAAGACTTCAAGCATTTCGACTACGTCAATCCCGCGGCGCCCAAGGGCGGCGAAATCAGGAACGGGGCGATCGGCGGATTCGACACGTTCAACGGCTTCATCATCAAGGGCCGCGCCGCGGCGGGCCTGAGCCAGATCTACGACACGCTGATGATGAGCTCCGCCGACGAGCCGTTCACCCAGTACGGGCTTCTGGCGGAGAACGTGGAAACGCCGGCCGACCGATCCTGGGTGGAATTCACCCTTAGGCCCAACGCGCGCTGGCACGACGGCAAGCCGGTAACGGTGGACGACGTGATCTTCACCTTCAACCTCTTGCGTGAAAAAGGCGCGCCGACCTTCCGCTTCTATTACCAGAACGTGGACAAGGTGACGAAGACCGGCGAGCGCAAGGTGAAGTTCAGCTTCAAGCCGGGCGAGAACCGCGAGTTGCCGCTGATCCTGGGCCAGTTCGCCATCATCCCGAAGCATTACTGGGAAACGCGCGAATTCGACAAGACCACGCTGGAGCCGCCCTTGGGCAGCGGCGGCTACAAGATCGACAGCTTCGATCCCGGCCGGACCATCAGCTATCGCCGCGTGCCGGATTATTGGGGCAAGGACCTGCCGGTGAATGTCGGCCGCGACAATTACGACGTCCTGCGCTACGACTATTTCCGCGACCAGACCATCTGGCTGGAAGCTTTCAAGGCCGCAGCCTACGACATCCGCATCGAGAATTCGGCGCAGCGCTGGGCCACCGCCTACGACATCCCGGCGGCGCGCGCCGGCGTGTTGCGCAAGGAGCCGATGCCGCACGCACGCACGCAGGGCATGCAGGGCTTCGCCTATAACCTGCGCCGGCCGCTGTTCCAGGACCGGCGCGTGCGCGAGGCGCTGGGCTATGCCTTCGATTTCGAATGGACCAACAAGACCCTGGCCTACGACCAGTACACGCGCGCCCGCAGCTATTTCAACAACTCGGAGCTGGAGGCCAAGGGCCTGCCCACTTCCGACGAGCTGAAGCTGCTGGAGCCGTTGCGCGGGCAGATCGCCGATGAGGTGTTCACCAAGGAATTCAATCCGCCCAAGACCGACGGCACCGGCAACATCCGCGACAATCTGCGCAAGGCGGCGGAATTGCTGAAACAGGCGGGCTGGAGCGTGAAGGCCGGCAAGCTGGTCAACGACAAAACCGGCGAGCCGTTCAGCTTCGAAATCCTGCTGAGCGACCCGACCTATGAGCGTATCACCCTGCCGTTCGTGAAGAACCTCGAGCGCCTGGGGATCGAGGCGCGCGTGCGCTCGGTCGATACCGCGCAATACCAGCGCCGCACCGACGACTACGATTTCGATATGACCATCGATTCCTGGGGCCAGTCGGAATCGCCGGGCAACGAGCAGCGCGACATGTGGGGCGCCGACGCGGCCGACCACAAGGGCAGCCGCAACAGCACCGGCATCAAAAGCAAGGCGCTCGACGCGCTGGTCGAGGCCGTGATCGCCGCACCCGACCGCAAATCGCTGGTGACGCGCGTGAACGCGCTGGACCGCGTGCTGCAATGGAGCTTCCTGACGATCCCGCAGTTCTATATCGCGGTCGACCGCCTGGCCTATTGGGACAAGTTCGGCCGCCCCGCGGTGACGCCCAAACAGGGCGTGCAGATCGACGCCTGGTGGGTGGACAAGGACAAGGCCGCGACGCTGGACCAGCGCCGGGCCGCGGCAAAATAGCGCCGCGCGCCGATCCGTAAACGCCGGAAGGCAGCATCGGGCCGGCGGGCCGATTACTTGACTCCGTCAACTAACTGCCCAAGACTGGCCTAATACCCATCAGGCAACGGATTGGTCCATGACCGCCGCAGGGATCGACGCGCTGGTGCACGCGGTGCGCCGCTTCAACCGCTTCTACACCAGGCGGATCGGCGTGCTGCACTATCAAAGCACGCTGCAAAGCCCGTTCTCGCTGACCGAGGTGCGGGTGCTGTACGAATTGAGGCACCGCGACCGGCCGACCGCGAGCGAACTCACCCGCGAGCTGGGACTCGACGCCGGGTATTTGAGCCGCATCCTGCAACGCTTCCAGCGGCGCGGGCTGCTCGAACGCCGCAAATCGAACCAGGACGGACGGCAAAGTCATTTGCGTCTGACGCCGAAGGGCCGCGATGTCTTCGCACCACTGGAACGCCGGCAGCACCAAGACGTGACGGCGATGCTGAAGGCCCTAACCCCACAGGACCGCCGGGCGGCGGCGGTGGCGATGGGGCGCATCGAGACGATTCTAAGCGGCGGCGGCGCGGCGCCAAAAAAAACCTACACCTTGCGCGCACACCGCCCCGGCGACATGGGCTGGGTGATCGCCCGGCATGGCGCGTTGTATGCCGAGGAATACGGCTTCGACGCGACCTTCGAATCGCTGGTGGCGCGCATCGCTGCCGATTTCATCGACAAGTTCGAGCCTGAGCGTGAGCATTGCTGGATCGCCGAGATCGACGGCGAGCCCGCCGGTTCGGTGTTCCTGGTGAAGAAATCGAAGACCGTGGCCAAGCTGCGGCTGCTGCTGGTCGATTCCAAGGCGCGCGGGTTGGGCCTGGGACAGAAGCTGGTGGAGGAATGCATCGGCTTCGCCCGCGATGCCGGCTACAAAAAGTTGACGCTGTGGACCAACGACGTGCTGCACGCCGCGCGGGCGATCTATCAACGCGCCGGTTTCAAGCGGACGGCCCGCGCCCCGCATCGCAGTTTCGGCAAGGATCTGGTTGGAGAAACCTGGGATTTGGCGCTGTGAGCGCCATTGGGGATTTGGCGCTGTGAGCGCCGGTGGGGACCTTAAACTTTGAGCGACCGCGCCAGGCTCGCCGCCCTGGCCGCGGCGGCGACCGGCGTGCAGGTGGGTGCGGCGACCGTGGCGTCGCGGTTTGTGCTCAACGAGATCGACCCGGCGTCGCTCGCCATGCTGCGCTATGCGATCGGGTTTTCGTGCCTGGTTCCGGCGCTCTTTGCCTTGCCACGTGTGCGGATTGCACGAAGCGACCTTGGGCCTATAGCGGTTCTGGGAATCCTACAGTTCGGCGTGCTGATCTGGCTGTTGAATACCGGCCTCAGGTTCATCCCTTCGGGACGGGCGGCGCTGATCTTTTCCGCCTTCCCGCTGCTGACCATGCTGCTGGCCGCCGCGTTGGGACAAGAGCGGTTGACCGCGCCGAAGACAATGGGCGTGCTGGCGACGATCCTGGGCGTTGGATTGGCCCTGGGGGAAAAGGCATCCGGCGCGGGCGGCTGGGCTGGCGAGATTGCGGTGTTCGCCGCCGCGCTGTGCGGTGCTGCCTGCGCGGTGCTGTACCGGCCGTATTTGCGCAAATACCCGACGCTGCCCATCAGCGCCTTGGCGATGCTGGCCTCGGTCGCGTTTCTCGCCATCCCCGCCGCCGGCGAAGGATTCTTCGGCCATGCGCCCGCGCTGTCGCCCAGCGGATGGGCCGCGGTCGCCTTCGTCGGGTTCAGCAGCGGCCTCGGTTATTACCTATGGCTATGGGCGCTGGCCAATACCACGCCGACCAGGGCGACGGTGTTCCTGGCCCTGTCGCCGATCACCGCCATGCTGCTGGGCGCGGTCTTGCTGAACGAAACGGTGACGATGCTGTCGCTGGCGGGGCTGGTTTGCGTGGCGCTGGGGCTGATCCTGGCGCACCGCCCTCAATCGCCAAGCACCAGCCTGACGGGCTGATGGTCCGACGCGGCGGTTTTGGTATCCACCTCGACGCTCGCAATCCGTCGGCTGAGACCCTGCGACACGAAAAAGAAATCGCGGGCATGCGCGCCCTGCTTCCATTGCTCGTGGTCGTGGATGCCGCAAGTGGGATCATGCGGCTTGCCGGGGTAACGCTGGGTCCAGGCATCGGCCAGCGCTTCGGCGCCGCCGGTAAATTTTTCAGTGATGGCCGCGTAAGAATTTTCCGAAGACTCGAAATTGAAATCGCCGCAGATCGCCGTGCCGATGGCTTGAGGCAACACGCGATAGGGCCCGGGGCCGGGTTGGGGCAGCTTCCGGTCGTTGGCCGCCGCCTCGGCATAGAGTGCGCGCAAGGCCTGAGCCTGCGCCAGGCGTTGCACGGTCCCATGAAATTCCAGATGCGTGGTCATCACGCGCAAGGGGCCCGACTTGGTTTCCACCAGCGCCTCGGCCACGCCTCTAGGCATATGGATCACCGTGGGATCGGCCGGTCGCGGCAGGATGCGCGAAGTGAAGGCCAGCACGGGTAGGCGCGAGAAGATCATGTTGCCGAAACGCTGCCGCCTGCCATCGGCCCCCAATAGATCGACCGCCGGGGCGAAGAACGCCGCATAGCCCGGCAGCAGATCGGCCAATTCAGCGGTTTGATCGACATTCGCCCCGCCGCCCATGCCGGCGATGTTGACCGCCACTTCCTGCGCGCAGAACACGTCGAACGGCCCCATCGCCCCAGCCGTGTCGGCGATGCGCTTCAGGTCGACGGCGCCGTCGACGCCTTTGCCGTATTGGATGTTCCACGAGAGAAGGACGGTCATGGCGCGGATATTAGCCGGAAACGGAATTCACGCTAGCAGGCAACCGCTTTGCCGCCGGATGAAGTTGCGGTCGATATTGCCTCGGCTCGCTATTGCCCCAAGGCCGGTTGGCGATGGTGACCGGGTTTTGAAATACGGCACACCAATCGATTCTGCTCCCACGCCTCTACCACGGGGTAGTCGCAATTGGCGAGGATGATGGCCGCGCGCAGCCGCACAAAATCGTCGTCCTGGTAGTTGACGACTTCGACCGCCTTGACGTTGTTGTCGGCGTCGAGAGCCTGACAGCGGTATTCGATCATGATCGGGCGTCCTGCGCGGCATCATCCCGACAAGCGGCGCGATTCGACCGGGGGGCGGTTGACGGGATTGGCCGCGCACTAGGCTCCCAATCGCCGTATAAGTCGAATCAATTCACGGCGGCGGCGCTGCCGGCGGCATCGGGTGATGGCGCTCTTCCGGCGGGCGGATGTGGCGGAACATCCACAGCAGCGCCAGGTCGTAGCCGATCTTCAAGCCGCCGCCGATCAACAGCGGCCAGCCGAAGCCGGATACGGCGAACAGATACCCGGCGATGCTGGGGCTGATCGCCGAGGCGAGGCTGCGCGGCACGGCCGTCAGGCTGGCCGCCGCCGGGCGTTCCGGCGGCGTCACCACGGCCATCACATAGGAAGTGCGCGTCGGCACGTCCATCTGCGACAACAGGCTGCGCAACATCAAAAGCCCGATCACGACGTAAAGATTCGAAACGAACGGGATCAGCACCATGCACAGATTCGCCGGCAGGTGCGTGAACACCATCGTGTTCACCAGTCCGATGCGCCGCGCGATCTGGACCGCTGCGAGGAACGACACGGCCGACAGCAGGCTGGCGAAAAAGAAGATATTGGCCGCCGCCGCGACCGGCAGGCCATAGGTCTGGAACAGCCAGAGCGCCAGCATCGATTGCACCATGAAACCGCCGGCGAAGGCGTCGACGCCGAACAGCGCCATGAGGCGATAGACGATGCCGCGCGACGGACCCAGGGGCTGGCGCGATTCGCCGGGCGCGTCCGCCGGCGCGTCGGGCAGCAAGCGGTAGATCAGCCCCGCCGCGCCGCCGAGCGCGCCGTAGAGCAGGAACATCGCCTGCATCGCGGCGAGCGAGGAAATTCCCAGCATGCCGGTCGTTAGATCGGGCAGGGCCGCCAGCAGCGTGCCGAAAGCGCCCATCAGCGATCCGGCTAGGCTGTAGCGCGCGAACACGGCGGTACGGTCTTTCTCGGCCACCTGGGTGGACAGCAGCGAATGCTCGATCGGCAAAAACACGCTGACGTCGCCCGAGGACGGGTTGAGCGTGCCGACGAACGCGATCGCGAGCAGCGGCCAGAAGCTTTCGATCCCGGCGAAGCCCAGGCCGGTAAACACCATCAGGGCAGAGGCGAACAGCAGCGGCCTACGGTGCCCGAACCTTGCCGTCACCATGCCCACCAGCATGGTGAGCGCGGCCGAGCCCAAAAGCGTGGCCGTGGTCAGAACCCCCACCTCGAAAGCGTCATGGCCGAGGGCCAGGAGATAGGCGGGCAACAGGATGCTGACGAAGCCGTCGCCGATCGCGCGCAGGCCCTTGGCCGCGATCAGGAGCCTGGCGTCGCGCCCCGCGCTTTCGGGGAAAAGCCGCACGCTACCTTCCCGGCGCCAGGCGGCGATAGCTGAGCGCCTCGGCGACGTGCAGGCGGCCGACGCGGAACGCGTTGTCGAGATCGGCCAGGGTGCGCGCCACGCGCATGACGCGGTGATAGCCCCGCGCCGTGAGCTTCAATTTGTCGGCGGCCTGGTTCAACAGATCGCGGCCCTCTTTATCGGGCCCAGCGACCTCTTCCAACAACGTGCCGTCGGCCTCGGCGTTGCAGGCGGCACCATAGCCTTCATAGCGCTTGGTCTGCACCGCGCGCGCCTTCATCACCCGCGCCGCCACCTCGGCCGAGCCTTCGCGGGGCGCGGGCAGCGACAGGTCGGAAGCCGGCACCGCTGGGACGTCGACATGTAAATCGATGCGGTCGAACAACGGCCCGGAAATCTTGGCCTGGTATTCCTGGGCGCATCTGGGCGCGCGCGAGCAGGCGAGCGAGGCGTCGTCGAGATGCCCGCATTTGCACGGGTTCATCGCCGCGACCAATTGAAAGCGCGCGGGGTAGGTGACGTGGTGGTTGACGCGCGCCACGACGGCGCGGCCCGATTCCATCGGCTGGCGCAGGGCTTCCAGCGTCGGGCGCTGGAATTCCGGCAGCTCATCGAGGAACAACACGCCGCGATGCGCCAACGATACCTCGCCGGGCCTGGCGCGCATGCCGCCGCCGATCAGCGCGGGCAGCGAGGCGGAATGGTGCGGGTCGCGGAACGGACGGCGGCGCGAGATGCGGCCGTTCTGCAATTGCCCGGCGATCGACTGGACCATCGAGACTTCGAGAGCTTCGGCGGGTTGCAAAGGCGGCAACAGGCCGGGCAGGCGTTGGGCCAGCATCGATTTGCCGGCGCCGGGCGGGCCGATCATCAACAGGTTATGACCGCCGGCCGCCGCCACTTCCAGCGCGCGCTTGGCCGTCTCCTGGCCCTTGATGTCGCGCAGGTCGGGGATCGTGTTTTCTTCTTCCGCCAGCTTGGGCTCGGGCCGCGCCAGCACCTGCGTGCCCTTGAAATGGTTGATCAGCGCCAATAGCGAGGGCGCCGCCAGCACTTCGATCTCGCCGGCCCAGGCCGCTTCACCGCCGCAAGCCAAGGGACAGATGATGCCGCGTTCATGCGCGCTGGCGCCGATGGCGGCCGGCAGCACACCCGCGACGGCCGAGAGCGCGCCGTCCAGCGCCAATTCACCCAGGGCCGTGTAGCCCTGCAATTCCTCGCCGTCGAGCACGCCCATGGCGACAAGCAGGCCCAAAGCGATGGGCAAATCGAAGTGACTGCCTTCCTTCAGCACGTCGGCCGGCGACAGGTTGACCGTGATGCGCTTGGCCGGCAGCGCCAGGCCGATGGCGCCGAGCGCCGAGCGCACGCGCTCGCGGCTTTCCGCCACCGCCTTGTCGGGCAGGCCGACGATGGTGAAGCCGACGATGCCCGGCGCTATCTGCACCTGCACGTCGATATCCATCACGTCGATGCCTTGGAAGGCGACTGTCCAGACCCGGGCGACCATCGCCCCGAGTTTAGCTGGCAACCCTCGCGGGCGCGAGTATCGCGGGTTGCAGGCGCCGCCAGGCCAGCCACGCGGCCGCGGCGATCACCGGGGGCGAGGACGGCAGGAAATGATAGGTCGCGTTATGCGTCAGGCCCGGCCACAGCCAGGCCAGGGCCAGGAGCGGCGATACGCGCCAGCCATCGCGCGCCATGACAGCCGCCACGCCAGCGGTGAACGCCAGCATGTCGTAGGAATAGCCATAGGGGCTGGCGAGCAGCGTCAGCGCAGCGGTCAACGCCAGGCGCGCATGCGGATCGGCGTCTTTCATGCGCCAGGCGCGCCAGGTAAGCGCGATGCACGCCAGCGCCGCAACGCCCTGGATCGCGTAGGCCAGGGCGACCGGCGCGCCGAGCGCCCGCACCGACAGGAACAGGGTGATCGAGCTGATCTGGAACCCAGTCGGCCAGGGCGCTTCCAGGATCGCACGCATTTTCGGGCCGGTATGCTGGAAGAACAGAAGCCAGACATCGACGCCCAACAGCAAAACCGTGAGGCCGATCATCGCCAGCACCGTCAGCCCCGCGGCGATCAGCGCCCGCCAGTTGCGTTGGGCGATCACGCACACCGGCAGCAGCAGACCCAGGTGCGGCTTGACGATGAGGAGCCCCATCAGGATGCCGGCGACGACCGGGCGCCTGTGGGCGAGCAGCAGCGCGCCGACGAACAGCGCCGCCGTCAACGCGCCGTTCTGCCCCAGCGCCATGTTGTGGAACATGGCGGGACTTAGAATCGTCGCCGCCGCGACCGCGATCGACAATCCGCCCCAGCGCATCGCCGTCCACAGCAGCGCCAGCGTGCCCACGGTCCAGACCAGATAGCCGGGGATCAGCGGCAGACGCGCCAGCGGCAGGCCCAAGAGCAGCATGGTGGGCGGGTAGCTCCATTCATGCTCTTCGATGCGGGGACTGAGCAGCGCGCGCAGCCATGCGGTATAGGCCGCCGGATCGAACAGGGTGTCGAGCCTTCCGGCCGAGGCCAGCACGCCGCCCGCCCATAGATTGGTGAAATCCCAGGTCGGCCATTTGCCGGAGGTGGGCGACACCCCGTCGGGATCGACCTGCCAGACCTCCATGACCAACAGCACGCCCGGGGCGATGCCGAGCAACGCGACCAGCGCCGGCCAAAGCCGGTGGACGATCGCTGCGTATTGCCCTGGGGCTGGTTGCGGCATTCGGCGCTGCCCGTGATGGCGGCGGAGCGGTGTCCCCGTGAATAGTAGCGCGGCGCGGCGATGTCTAGGGCGTTTGGTGCCGGGTCCACCCTTCGTTTATCGTGGCGCCGATGACCCTGGCCGCCCTTCCCCGCAATGCCGCCCTGGCGCTGGCTGTCCTGGCCACAGTCTTGCTGGCGCCCACGGGGTGCGCCGTGGACCGCGCGCATTACCGCGAGATCTGCACGCGCATCCTGGAGGTGTTGCTGCCGGCGGACGCCCAGCCCGTCATTGCGGCGATCGAGCGGAATCCGCACGCGCCCGACGACGTGGCGATCGCCTTTCGCCCGCGCGGCGCGTTCGAAGACCGCGAGTTGATCTGCCGCTTTACCCCCGGCGGCACCGCCAAGCGATTCTCGCTGCAATCGGTCGAGTTGAACGGCCGCGAGCTGACGGACGTGCAGCTTTTCCTGCTGCATCGCTGGCTGGGCCAGGCGCCGCCACCGGAGCTGTTGCGCGAGCCGGGGAGCGCGATTCAGTGGACGCCGGCGTTGCACGCCGCCTATCTGGCCCAGCAGGTGCTGAACGGCATCGTCATCGGCGCGGTGATCGCCCTGGTGGCCGTCGGCTATACGATGGTCTACGGCATCACGCGCCACATCCAGTTCGCCTATGGCGAGCTTCTGTCCATCGGCGCCATGACAATGGGCCTGTTCTACGCGGTGCTTTGGATTCCCGGCTGGGCCAATCTGGCGACGGTCCTAGGCTTGGCCCTGCCGCTGGTGATCGCCACGGCGGCGCTCACCGGCTGGTCGATCGAACGCGTGGCGTTCCGGCGGCTGATCCATGCCGGCACGCAGCCCCCGCTGATCGCCGCCATCGGCCTGTCGATCTTCCTGCAGGAATTCATCCGATTGAGCCAGGGCACGCGGTCGCGCTGGATGCCGCCGCTTGTGGGCGGATCGGCCGAGCTGTTCACGTCGGGCGGCTTCACCATATCGCTGACCTATATGCAGTTCGTGGTGGTGGCGCTGGCCGTGATCCTGTCGCTGGCGAGCGGCTGGGGGTTGGCGCGCACGGGATATGGGCGTGCATACCGCGCGGTGGCGGACGATCCGCGCATGGCGGCGCTGGTGGGCGTCGACGTGAACGGGGTGATCGCCCGCACCTACGCGCTGGGCGCGGCGCTGGCGGCCGTGGCGGGAGCGGCGATCATCATGCGCTATGGCGAGGCGGGCACGGGCCTCGGCATCGCCTTCGGCTTCAAGGCGCTGACCGCGGCGATACTCGGCGGCATCGGGTCGTTTCCCGGCGCGCTGGCCGGTGGGCTTTTGATCGGCATGGTTGATGCGCTGTGGGCCGGCTATGTCGGCGCGGAATGGCGCGACGCGGCGGTGTTCGGCGTTCTGATCCTGGTGCTGGTGTTCAAGCCCGCGGGATTGTTCGGCATCGACGACCGGCTTACGCCGGCCGCGTCCGATGGCGCTCCCGGTAGCGCGCTTCGATCGCGTCCAACAGCGGCTTCTCGAGAGTGACGTTGTCGAGGCGGTTGATTTCTTGAATACCGGTCGGTGAAGTCACGTTGATTTCGGTGAGATAGTCGCCGATCACGTCGATGCCGACGAACAGCAGGCCGCGCTCGCGCAAGGCCGGGCCGATGGCCTGGCAAATCTCCTTGTCCCGGGCGGTAAGTGCGGATTTCGTCGCCTGGCCGCCGACATGCAGGTTCGAGCGCGCCTCGCCCTTGGCCGGCACGCGGTTGACCGCGCCCATCGCCACGCCGTCCACCAGGATGATGCGCTTGTCTCCCTTGCGCACCTCGGGCACGTAGCGCTGCACGATGATCGGCTCGCGGTAGAGCTGGGTGAACAATTCCAGCAGCGCGTTCATGTTCTCGTCGCCCGGGCCGATATGGAACACGCCCGCCCCGCCATTGCCGAACAGCGGCTTGACGATGATGTCCTTGTGCTCGGCCCGGAACGCCAGGACCTCGGCGCGGTCGGCGCTGATCAGCGTCGGCGGCATCAGGTCGGGGAAATGCGTCACGAACAGTTTTTCCGGCGCGTTGCGGACATGCGCCGGGTCGTTCACCACCAACGTCTGCGGGTGGATATGCTCCAGCAGATGCGTAGCGGTGATATAGGCCATGTCGAAAGGCGGGTCCTGGCGCATCAGCACCACGTCGAGGGTGGCGAGATCGAGGGATTGCGGCGGGCCCAGGGTGAAATGATCGCCCTTCTTGCGCCGCACCTCGAGCTTGCGCGCGCGCGCATAGAGCCGGCCGTGACGCAGGCTCAGGTCGCGCGGCAGATAGTGGAACAGCCCGTGCCCGCGCGACTGGGCTTCCAGCGCCAAAACGAACGTGGAATCGGCGTCGATATTGACCGACTCGATCGGGTCCATCTGGATGCCGATGGCGAGGCTCATGCTGCTTTCCTGACCTTAATTTCCGGCGCGGCCCGGCACTATACAGGCACGCGCAGAAGGCCCCAAGAGGCGGCGGACCCGGCTTGCGATCACCCCGCCTTGCGCCGGGGATCGTCTTTCAGCATGACATGGTTGACGACCCGCTTGACGTATTTCACGTCGCCGGCGCGGTTCAGCACGCGGTCGAGTTCGGCCTGGTCCTGCGCCACGCCCATGATGTAGACCACGCCGTTGACGGCATCGATGTAGTAGTTCACTGCCAGCACTTGGTCGTCGACCATCAGGCCGGCGCTGATCTGCGCGGCGATCCAGGCGTCGCGCGCATAGGCGCCGATGCCGCCTTCGACCGTCTGCAGGTCGTTGATGACTTCCTTCACGCCGGGCTGGGACCACGCGATCGAAGCGGCCTGTTCGCGCAACGCCGGATCGGCGAGGCCGCCCAAGAGCAGCACCCGGCCTTCGAGCACGCGCACGGTGGTGGCGAGGAAAATCCTTTCGCTGGTCCTGAAAAAAGCTTCGCTGACGCGGAACTTGATGCCCGCGTCGCTGGCCGTGCCGGTGAAGCCGCGTTCCTGCACCGCGGCGGTGCCGGCGGTGGCGGCGACGCCGATGCCCGTGGAGATCGGGTCGCAGGCCGGCAGCGCCAGCAGGAACAAAGCAACCGGCCAAAGCCGCTTCATTCGTCCTCGGTCCAGGCGCCGGCGAGATGGCGCGGCAGGCGCCACGGCGCCACCAGCATGGCGTCGTAACGGAGACTTAAAGACGCAAACCGCGGGCGGCTGGACAATACCCAGCGCGCGGCGCGGCTCAGGCGCCGGCGCTGATTGGAGCCGACGGCGCCGCCCGCCTCGTCGTGGGTCCGGCGCTGCTTCACTTCGATCACCGCCAGCACCCCGCCGCGCCGGGCCAGGATGTCGATTTCGCCCACGGGCGTGCGCAAGCGCCGTTCCAGCACACGATATCCTTTCAATCGCAACCACCAGCAGCACAAGGTTTCGGCCCTGAGGCCGCGCCGCTGGGCAACGAGCTTGGTCGCGCGGCTCATCGCTTTTGGCCCAGCTCCAGCGCGCGCTTGTATACCTGCTTGCGCTGAAGGCCGGTGGCGGCCGTAACCTCTTCCACCGCGTCGCGCAAACTCGCGCGCGACAACGCCTCGGTCAACAGCGCGTCCAACCCCTGGCCGGCGCCGGCCGCTTCCACCGGCACGGCATCCCTAGGGCCGACCACGAGCACCGTTTCGCCCTTAGGCGCGCCGGCCGCGGCATAGTGCGCCGCCAGCGCCGCGAGGCGACCGCGCCGCAACTCTTCGAAGCGCTTGGTGAGCTCCCGCGCCACGACAGCGTCGCGGTCGCCCAGCACCGCCGCCAAATCGGCGAGGCACTCCGCCAGACGGCGCGGTGATTCGTAAAATACCAGCGAGCCGGGCACCGCCGCGATTTCGGCGATCGCCGCGCGCCGCGCGGCCTGGCGCGGCGGCAGGAACCCGGCGAAGAAAAAGCGGTCGGTGGGCAGGCCGGCCAGCGTCAGCGCGGCGATCACGGCCGATGGCCCGGGCAGGGACGTCACGGCGATGCCTTCGTCCAGGCAGGCGCGCACCAGCTTGTAGCCGGGGTCCGAGATCAGCGGCGTGCCGGCATCGGACACCAGGGCCAGGGCCTCGCCCGCTTTCAGGCGCCGGATCAATTGCGGCCGCATGCGCTCGGCGTTGTGGTCGTGATAGGCGATCAGCTTCGTGGCGATGGCATGCAGCGCGAACAGCTTCATGGTCACGCGCGTATCCTCGCAAGCCACCGCCGCCACGCGCCTGAGCGTATCGAGCGCGCGCAGGGTGATGTCGCCGGCATTGCCGATCGGGGTAGCGACGATGCTAAGGCCCTTGGGCGGCGGAAACGCGCGGCCCAATTTGCCCGCAACGCCTTGATCCGGCCCAGGTTTACTTGCCTTGTCCGCGCGGTTAGGCTCGCGGGATGAAGAGCTGCGGCCGGATTTTGCCATTGGCGTCGGCGGTCTTTCTGCTGCTCGGCGGTTGCACGACGTTAGAGAGCCGCTGGCCGGGACCGCAAGAGCCATCCACTGCCCAGATCCTGATTTGGCTGGACGGCGGGCTGCCGCCGGTCAAGGGCGCGCCCAGCGCCGTGGCCGCGCGGCCCGACGGACAACCCGCCCTGCCCTGGCTGCGCCCACCCGCCGGCGGGTTCGAGCCGCCGCAACCCAACGCCAATGTCGTTGTCGACACCGCGGCCTTGCCGCCGGCCCAGTCCGCCGCCCAAGCCCCCGCTCCCGCTGCACAAGCGGAAACGCCGCCCTCCGCGCCGCAAGCCGCGCCCGCAATTCCCGGCGCCACGGTGGGTAGCGAACCGGGCCAGGGGCCGCTGCCCCAGGGCGCCTTGGCCGCGTTGATGGGCCGGATTCCGACGGCACCCGGCGTGCCCGGGCCCGAACAAGGCGGCAAGGTGGTGGCGCTGCTGCTGCCGCTCAGTGGTCAGGCCCAGGCGCTGGGCCAGCGCTTCCTCGACGCCGCGATGCTGGCGACCTTGGAGATGGGCGAGGACGATTTCGTGCTCAGGCCCTACGACACGACAGGATCGCCCGAGTTCGCGGCCGAGATCGCCAAGCGCGCGATCAACGACGGGGCGGGGCTGGTGCTGGGGCCGCTATTCGCCGCCGAGGCGCGCGAAGTGGGTCAGGCCGTCGGCAACAGCGGCGTCGGGGTGCTGTCGTTCTCGAACGACCGCAGCGTGGCCGGCGGGCCGGTGAACATCATGGGCTTCCTGCCCGAGGCGCAGGTGCTGCGCGTCGTCGCCTATGCACGCAAGCGGCGCATCGAGCGTTTCGCGGTGATGGCTCCTAATAACGAGTACGGCCAGGCGATCGTCAACGGCCTGCGCCAGGGATTGGAGATGTATGGCGGGCAGTTGGCCGACGTGGCGCTGTACGATCCGGGCACCGAGGACCTGACGCCGATCGTGCGGCAACTGGCGCACGACAACCCGCAGCGCCGCGCCGCCGTGGCGCAGCTTCAGGGCAAGAACGACCCCGACTCGAAAGCGGCGTTGCGCCGCTTGCAGGAAGAGGCCTCGGCGGCGCTGGGCTATGACGCGCTGCTGGTGGCGGAATCGGGCGCGCGCCTGAAGACCATGGCGCCGCTGCTGCCTTATTACGATATCGACCCGGCCAAGGTGAAAATCCTGGGCACGGCGCAATGGGACGAGCCGGGCCTGGGCAACGAACCGGCGCTGGTGGGCGCGTGGTACGCCGCCCCCACCCCGGCGAACCACGCCGAATTCGAGAAGCGCTACGAAGCCGCGTACAAGCATCGGCCGCCCAGGCTGGCGTCGCTGGCCTACGACGCCACGGCCCTGGCGGCGGTAATCGCGCGCAGCCGCGGCTTCGGCCGCGACGCGATCACGGCGCCGTCGGGCTATCTGGGCGTGGATGGAATTTTCCGCTTCCGCCAAGACGGCATCATCGAGCGCGGCCTGGCGGTGATCGAGGTGCAGACGCGCGGGGTGAAAGTGGTCGATCCCGCCCCCAGCACGTTCGAGGCGGTGCAGAATTAGAATCTAAGCCGCCAGCTTCGCCAACACGGCATTGAGGCGCAGCAGGCCTTCGCGCGTGGCGCGCAGGGTTGTTTCGTCGCGCGCGATAAATCCGCCTGCGATCATGTCGGCGAGACCTTGTGCGTCGAGTGCGTCATTAAGGTCGGTGCCGGTCGCTGCCCGGAACCTGGCCGCGTCGATGCCCTGTGTCAGGCGCAATCCCATCAGCAGCGCTTCCTGCGCCTGCTCCTCGGGCGGCAGGACGCGCCGATCGGTCGTGGCGTGGCCCTGGCGCTCGACATGCTCGAGCCAGATTTCCGGCGCGCGGTGCTGGCGCGTCACCAGCTTCTCAGAGCCGACGCGTGGGCGGCCATGCGCGCCCGGGCCGATGCCCACGTAATCGCCGTATTGCCAATAGACCAAATTGTGCCGGCTTTCCGCGCCTGGCCTGGCGTGGTTGGAAATCTCATAGGCCGGCAAGCCGGCTTCGGCCAGGATTTCCTGCGTGGTTTCGTACAGCGCCACGGCCGTGTCTTCGTCGGGCAGCTTGAACTCACCGCGACGATAGGCGCCTTCGAACGCGGTCTGCTTCTCGATGGTGAGTTGATAGACCGACAGATGCTCGCCCGCCTGCGCCAGCGCCTGTTGCAATTCCGCGCGCCAGGAAGCCACGCTTTGCCCCGGCCGCGCGTAGATCAGATCGAAATTGACGCGTGAAAAATGTTTCTGTGCCACCGCGACCGCCGCCAGCGCCTCGCGCGGGGAATGCTGGCGGCCGAGGAATTTGAGATCGGCGTCGTTCAGCGCCTGCACGCCGAGCGACACGCGGTTGACCCCGGCCCCGGCCAGCGCGGCGAAATTGCCGGCCTCGACCGAGGTTGGGTTGGCTTCGAGCGTGATCTCGGCGTCCGGCGCCACGATCCAGCGCGCCCGCACGCGGCCGATCAGCGCCGCGACCGTATCAGGCGGCATCAGCGAGGGCGTGCCGCCGCCGAAAAAAATGCTGGCGACCGTGCGCCCCTGCGTGGCGTCGGCCCAATAATCCAGCTCCGCCAAAAGCGCGTTGCGCCAGCGCGCCTGGTCGATGCTGTCGCACGCGTGGCTGTTGAAGTCGCAATACGGGCATTTCGACCGGCAGAACGGCCAATGGATATAGACGCCGAACGCGGGCGCGGCTTGCGACGTTGCCATGACGGGATTGTATCAGCGCGCGTAGCTGACGGGCAGCGCCGTGGTGTACTTGATTTTTTCCATGGCGAAGGCGGAGCTGACGTCGCTGAGCGGCACGCGCGCGATCAGCCGCTTGTATACCGCGTCATAGGCGGCGATATCCGGCACCACGATGCGCAGCAGGTAATCGACATCGCCGCTCATGCGGTAGAACTCGACAACCTCGGGAAAGTCGCGCACCGCCTGGGCGAATTTCTCGAGCCATGCCAGATCGTGCTGGCTGGTGCGCACCGACACGAACACGGTGACGCCGACATTGAGCTTGGCCGGGTCGCACAGCGCCACGCGGCCCTGGATCACCCCAGCCTCTTCCAGCTTCTGGATGCGCCGCCAGCACGGCGTGGGCGACAGCCCGACCTTCTCGGCGATCGCCGCCACGGGAATCGCGGCATCCCCTTGGAGCAGGGTCAGAATTTTGCGATCTGTTTCGTCTAATAGCATGGTATTTCTTAATATATCTAATATAGAGGATAAAATACCAATATCACGCCGATCCGTAGGTAACAAGGCAAACCGATTCTACCGGCCCTGGGCTATGGTTTTCGTACGAAACGACGGAGTTGCCCATGCCGCTGCATCATCTGTTCAACGACCATCCCGCGACTGTCGGCGAGACCTACGGCGAGCATCTGGCCGCGGCGTCGGGCTTCGGGTTCCGCATGATTCTGGCGGGCCTGGCCTGCCTGGTGCACGGGGTGTTGCCGTTCCTGTTCACGCGCACGGGCAGCACCGCGATCGGCGAGCTGCACACCCGCATGGTGACGAACCGCCGGCGCATGGCCCAGGCCACGGCGATCCCCGCCCGCGCGGATTGAGCCTTCGGCTCAGCGGAAGCCGGCAGACACCAGTTTTCCGAACGCCACCGCCCGGTGGCTGATGCGGTGCTTCAGGCCCGGCTCCATTTCGCCGAACGTCACCTTATGGCCGTCGGGCATGAACATCGGGTCGTAGCCGAAGCCGCGTTCGCCCCTGGGCGGCCAGACCAGGGTTCCGTTGACGCGGCCCTCGAACGATTTCACCCGCCCATCGGGCCAGGCCAGCGACAGCACGGAAACGAAATAGGCGCGGCGGTTGGGATTGGCGCCGAGCTCGCGGTTGACGCGCTCCATCGCCACGCGGAAATCGCGCCCGCCGCCGCCCTTGGGTCCGCCCTGAGGTGCTGCCCACCTAGCGGAATAGATGCCGGGCTGCCCATCCAGGGATTTCACGACCAGACCGGAATCGTCGGCCAGCGCCCTATGGCCGCTATCCTTGGCCGCGGCCAGGGCTTTCAGTTCGGCATTGGCGGTGAAGGTAGCGCCGGTCTCCACCGGCTCGGGCAATCCCAAATCGCCTGAACTGACGCAATCGAAGCCGTGCGGCGCCAACAGCGCCGCCATCTCTTTCAGCTTGCCCTGGTTGTGCGTGGCGATGACCAGCCGGCCACGCGCGGCGTCAGCCGCCACCGACCGCCTCGCGCTGCTTGACCAGCAATTCGGTAATGCCCTTGCGCGCCAGGTCCATCAGCGCGTCGAATTGCTGCGGCGAGAACGGGGTTTTTTCCGCCGTGCCTTGCACCTCGACGATCCCGCCCTTGCCGGTGAGCACGAAATTGGCGTCGGCCTCGGCCGTGCTGTCCTCGGCATAGTCGAGATCGAGCACCGCCACGCCCTTGTAGAGCCCGCAGGACACGGCCGCCACCTGGTCGGTGAGCGGATCATTCTTGAGCGCGCCGGCCTTTTTCAAATGCCGCAGCGCCTGGACCAACGCGACATAGGCGCCGGTGATCGACGCGGTGCGCGTGCCGCCATCGGCCTGGATCACGTCGCAGTCGATCTTGATCGTCAATTCGCCCAGCACCTTGGTGTCGATCACCGCGCGCAAGGACCGGCCGATCAGCCGCTGGATTTCGAGCGTGCGGCCGGATTGCTTGCCGCGCGACGCCTCGCGGTCGGTGCGGGTGCCGGTGGAGCGCGGCAGCATGCCGTATTCGGCGGTAACCCAGCCCAGGCCGGAATTGCGCAGGAACGGCGGCACCTTGTCCTCGACCGAGGCGGTGCACAGCACGTGCGTGTCGCCGAAGCGGGCCATGCACGAGCCTTCGGCATGCTTGCTGAAGCCGGGTTCCAGGACGATCTTGCGGAGCTGGTCGGGCGCGCGGCCGGACGGGCGCATGGAGGGCCTTTCTGTTGCCGACGCCGCGGGGTTGCGGCGCCAGCGGGCCCGTGTTGACGCACCGCCGGGCCGCGCCTACATAGCACAGCATCCCCAGGAAATCATAAAGCCGGGGCGGCGAAATTTAAGGCCTGGATTGCGATGACGGGACCGATGATCGGCACGCTGAACGAGCGTTCGCGCGAGATCTTCCGCAAGGTCGTGGAGGCCTATGTCGACACCGGCGAGGCCGTGGGCTCGCGCACCCTGTCGCGGCGCCTGGGCATGAGCCTGTCGCCGGCGACCATCCGCAACGTGATGGCCGATTTGGAAGAGGCCGGGCTGCTCTATGCCCCGCATACCTCGGCCGGGCGCGTGCCGACCGAGGTGGGCTTGCGGCTGTTCGTCGATGGGTTGCTGGAAATCGGCGCGCTGTCGCGCGAGGAGCGCGAGAGCATCGACGGGCGCTGCGCCGCTACCGGCAAGTCGCTGGCCACGGTGCTGGAAGAAGCCACCACCATGCTGTCGGGCCTGTCGCGCTGCGCGGGGCTGGTGGTCGCGCCGAAGCAGGACGTGGCCCTCAAGCATATCGAGTTCGTGCAGTTGGGCCCGGGCCGCGCCCTGGTGGTCTTGGTAAGCGAGAGTGGACTAGTCGAGAACCGCGTCATCGACGTGCCGCTCGGCCTGCCGGCTTCGAGCCTGGTGGAGGCGACCAACTACCTGGCGCAGCGCCTGGTGGGCCGCACCATCGACGACGCGCGCCTGCTGATAAAGACCGAGCTGGACCAGCACCGCGCGCACCTGGACGAACTCAGCCGCAAGGTTGTCGAGGCGGGGCTGGCCACCTGGTCGCAGACCGGCGGCTATCTGTTGGTGCGGGGCCAGGGGCAGTTGCTGGCCGACGTGCAGCAGATGGCGGACCTGGAGCGCATCCGCGCATTGTTTGCAATGTTGGAAACGAAAGATGCGATGGTGAGGTTGCTGGACGCCTCGGAAAAAGCCGAGGGCGTGCAGATCTTCATCGGCGCGGAGAACGAGATGTTCTCGATGGCCGGCTGTTCGGTGATCATCGCGCCCTATGCCAACCGCGAGGAAAAAGTCGTGGGCGCCATCGGCGTGATCGGCCCCACGCGCATGAACTATGCCCGCATCATTCCGATGGTCGATTACACCGCCAAGGTGATCGGCCGGATTCTCGGCTGATCGTTTAACCGGAACGTTGGAAGAAAAGATGACCGAACCCGCCCGACAAAACGGCGAGCAGGACGAAGCCGCGAACCAGACGCCGGAAACGCAAGCGCAGCCCGAGGCGGCGGCGCCGGCCGATCCGCTGGCGCAAAAGGACGCGGAGATCGCGCAGCTGAAGGACCAGTTGCTGCGCGCGCTGGCCGAGACCGAGAACACGCGCAGGCGCGCGGAGCGCGACCGCGAGGACACCGCCAAATACGCGGTCGGCAATTTCGCGCGCGACATCCTGGCGGTCGCCGATAACCTAAAGCGCGCGGTGGAGTCGGTGCCTGCGGACGACAAGACCGGCAACGCGGCGCTGGCCACGCTGCTGGAAGGCGTGGAGCTGACCGACCGGCAATTGCTGAGCCTGTTCGAGAAGCACGGCATCAAGCGCGTGGCGCCGATGGGCGAGCCGTTCGACGCCAATTTCCATCAGGCTATGTTCGAGGTGCCGGGCACCGGCAAGCAAGCCGGCACGGTGGTGCAGGTGCTGCAAGCCGGCTTCACGATCCACGGCCGCCTGCTGCGCCCCGCTCTGGTGGGCGTGGCGAAGGGCGATCCGAACCCTTCCTAACCGCCGATCAAGAACGCCGCGTTCGGATCGTGCGCGGCCAGGTTTCGCTTGGCCCGGTCGCGGTCGGCCACGGCGTAGCAATAGACGCAGCCCTGGGCGCAACTGTCATACGCGCCGATGTCGCGGCTTTCGCAACACAGGCAGCCCGGCCGGTTGCCGCGCAAGCGCGCCGCGATTGCCCGGCCCGCGACATCCGACAAACGCCGGGCGTCGATGCAACGCGCGGGTGCTGTGTCCAACGCCGGTTCGGTGCAGGCCGTCAGCTTCATGCCATGATCGGCGGCGATATCCGCCAGTCCGCGCAGAAAACCCCGCGTATCTTCGGGCGGCGGCACGGGCGCAAAGCTATGTTCGCACGCGGCGATCGCCAGGTTGCGGCGGGTCTTGCGGTAATCGTCGGCCAGCGAGATCACGACTTCATCGGTGGCGCCCCTAAGGGCGCTCGCCAGGCCGGTGAAATTCTTCACGTGCCAATCCCTAGTGGTGATGCTGGTGAACAGGATCGGATCGTAGCGCCACACGACGCTGCGCGGCCCGTAGCGCCGGGCGATGGCCTTGAGCTGCGCAACAGCGCGATCGGTTTTCTGCACCGCCGCTTCCAGGGCGCGGGGATAGCCGGTGATGGTGAACTGCACGACGAAGGGCATGGCCCGCCGCCGCAATTCTTTCAGCGCCGGGGCGAAGGGCCCGGGATTGCGGGTCCAGAACACGAACCCGTCTACATCCAGAGGCTTGAGCGATACGGTCACCGGCTTACCGCCATAAGGATTGCCGACCCGGCAGAACCCGGCAGCGAGACGCCCGAGGAACCATCGCCCGTAATAGGCGGGGATATCGGTGCGGTAGCTGGCGGAGACGATCATCCCTAGCGCAATTTCCGGGTCGGCGGGGCGGCCCGGCGCATGGCGGTGCGCGCCAGGAATTCGAACAGGATATAGCCGGCGGCGCCGATGACGATCAGCGCCAGCCCGACGAATTCCATCACCGGCATGCCCAGCACCAGGCCCGGCACGTTCCAGCGCGGCGCCAGGTAATGAATGAGCACCCCCACTACGGCATCGGCGACCATGACCGCCTGGATCAGCCGGAACGGCTTGGCCTGGGCGCGGGCGGCGGGGTCGTCCGGGTCGGGTGGAGCGGGGCCGATCTGGCGGGTCATTGCGGCAACATCCGCCCCCGAAACCGGGCCTGTCAAACCGGCCCGGGAAAAGGGGCCGGAAAGCCGGTTCGACCGCTTGTAGGGCCTGGGGTGGGCACCTATATGTCCCCACGAACAGTTAGGTCTTTGGCCGCCTTCCGGCGCTTACTGCCGGGCCGGTGGCTGAACGGCCGAGGGACGAAGATTAAAACCCACTTGGGGACCGTACCGGCGCCCATAGCGGGCCGGACCGCGTCTGCCGCGAAACAAGAGGACGGACAATGAGCAAAGTCATCGGCATCGACCTTGGCACCACCAACAGCTGCGTCGCGGTGATGGAGGGCAAGGACTGGCGCGTGATCGAGAACGCCGAGGGCGCCCGCACCACGCCGTCGCAAGTGGCCTTCACCGAGTCGGGCGAGCGCCTGGTCGGCCAGGCGGCGAAGCGCCAGGCCGTCACCAACCCGGAAAACACGTTCTTCGCCATCAAGCGCCTGATCGGCCGGCGCTACGACGATCCCGTGACGAAAAAAGACATGGGCCTGGTGCCGTACAAGATCGCGCCGGGCGACAACGGCGACGCCTGGGTCGAATCGCGCGGGAAGAAATATTCGCCGTCGCAGATCAGCGCCTTCATCCTGACCAAGATGAAAGAAACCGCCGAGGCGTATCTGGGCGAGAAGGTGACGCAGGCGGTGATCACGGTTCCCGCGTATTTCAACGACTCGCAGCGCCAGGCGACCAAGGACGCCGGCCGCATCGCGGGGCTTGAGGTATTGCGCATCATCAACGAGCCGACAGCCGCGGCCCTGGCCTATGGCCTGGAGAAGAAGAAGACCGGCACCATCGCCGTTTACGATCTGGGCGGCGGCACTTTCGACGTTTCCGTCCTGGAGATCGGCGACGGCGTGTTCGAGGTGAAATCTACGAACGGCGACACGTTCCTGGGCGGCGAGGATTTCGACAAGGAGATCCTGGATTACCTGGCCAACGAGTTCAAGAAAGAGAGCGGCATCGACCTGCGCAACGACAAGCTGGCCCTGCAACGGCTGAAGGAAGCCGCCGAGAAGGCCAAGATCGAGCTGTCGAGCGCGATGCAGACCGAAGTGAACCTGCCGTTCATCACCGCCGACGCGACCGGACCCAAGCACCTGGTGCGCAAGCTCAGCCGCGCCATGCTGGAATCGCTGGTCGACAAGCTGATCCAGCGCACGGTCGAGCCGTGCCGCCAGGCGTTGAAGGACGCGGGCGTGACCGCCGGCGAGATCGACGAAGTGGTGCTGGTGGGCGGCATGACCCGCATGCCCAAGGTGGTCGAGACGGTGAAGCAGTTCTTCGGCCGCGATCCGCACCAGGGCGTCAACCCCGACGAAGTGGTGGCCGTCGGCGCCGCCATCCAGGGCGGCGTGCTGAAGGGCGACGTCAAGGACGTTCTGTTGCTGGACGTGACCCCCCTGTCGCTCGGCATCGAAACGCTGGGCGGCGTGTTCACGCGGCTCATCGACCGCAACACGACCATACCGACGAAAAAGAGCAACGTGTTCTCCACCGCCGAGGACAACCAGGGCGCGGTGACCATCCGCGTGTTCCAGGGCGAGCGCGAAATGGCGGCGGACAACAAGCTGCTCGGCCAGTTCGATCTGATGGGCATTCCGCCGGCGCCGCGCGGGGTGCCGCAGATCGAGGTGACGTTCGACATCGACGCCAACGGCATCGTCAACGTGTCGGCCAAGGACAAGGCCACGGGCAAGGAGCAGCAGATCCGCATCCAGGCCTCGGGCGGCTTGAGCGAGGCCGACATCGAGAAGATGGTGAAGGACGCGGAGAAGAACGCCGCCGAGGACAAAAAGCGCCGCGAGGCTGTGGAGGCCAAGAACCACGGCGAGGCCCTGGTTCACACCACCGAAAAGCAGATCAAGGAGTTCGGCGACAAGGCGCCGCCGGGCGACAAGCAAGCGATCGAACAGGCGGTGTCCGAGCTGAAGGAAGCGCTGAAAGGCGACGACACGGCGGCGATCAAGGCCAAGACCGACGCGCTGGCCCAGGCGGCGATGAAGCTGGGCGAAGCCATGTACAAGGCCCAGGCCGCGAGCGCCGGTGGCGCTCCGGGCGCCGGCGACGGTGCGGCGGGCGGTCCGGGCGCGGGGCAGCCCGGCGGCGAGGGCGCCGCCAAGCCCGAGGATAAGGTCGTCGACGCCGATTACGAGGAAGTCGACGAACGCAAGCGCAACAACAAGCAGTAACGCGCGACATTCCGGCCGGCGCGGGTATAATGCCCCTGCCGGCCGGATGATTCTTCGGGGGCGGGGAATTTTCTAGGTCGGTTCTATGGCCAAGCAGGACTATTACGAGGCTCTTGGCGTGGCGCGCGGCGCCGGCGACGAGGACCTGAAAAAAGCCTACCGCAAGCTGGCCATGCAGTATCACCCGGACCGCAACCCGGGCGACAAAGTGGCCGAAAGCAAGTTCAAGGAAATCAGCGAAGCCTACGACGTCCTGAAGGACGAACAGAAACGCGCGGCCTACGACCGCTTCGGCCACGCCGCGTTCGAAGGCGGGCACGGCGCGGCGCGCGGCGGCGGCGGGCCGGGCGATTTCGGCTTCGCGCAGGGCTTCGCCGACATTTTCGACGAGATGTTCGGCGAGTTCATGGGCGGGCGGCGCGGCGGCGGCGCCAATCTGCGTGGCGCGGACCTTCGCTACAACATGGCGGTCACGCTGGAGGAAGCCTTTGCCGGCAAGCAGGCGAACATCCGCGTCCCCTCCTCGGTCACCTGCGACGCCTGCAAGGGCAGCGGCGGTGAAAAGGGCGCGCAGCCCGTCACCTGCCCGTCCTGCCGCGGCCAGGGCAAGATCCGCGCGCAGCAGGGTTTCTTCACCATCGAGCGCAGCTGCCCCACCTGCCACGGCGCGGGGCGCGTGATCCAGAACCCGTGCAAGACCTGCGAGGGCACCGGGCGCCAGCGCAAGGAAAAGACGTTGCAGGTGAACATCCCCCCGGGCGTGGAGGACGGCACGCGCATCCGCCTGGCGGGCGAGGGCGAGGCGGGGTTGCGCGGCGCGCCGCAGGGCGATCTTTACATCTTCCTGTCGGTGCAGCCGCACCGGATTTTCGTGCGCGACGCGGCGCATATCCATTGCAAGGTGCCGATACCCATGACCACGGCGGCGCTCGGCGGCCAGATCGAGGTGCCGACGGTGGACGGCGGCCGGGCGCGCGTGGCGATCCCCCAGGGCACCCAGTCCGGCGCGCAGTTCCGCCTGCGCGGCAAGGGCATGAGCCAGCTCAGATCGGCCGTACGCGGCGACATGTTCATCGAGGCGCATATCGAAACGCCGGTGAATTTGTCGAAACGCCAGCAGGAGCTGCTGCACGAGTTCGAGGCGGCCGGCACCAAGGGCAAGCCCACCAGCCCGGAATCCGAGGGCTTCTTCACCAAGGTGCGCGAGTTCTGGGACGGGCTGACGGACAAGTAGCCCGCGCCTTCCCTTCTGTCCCGCCGTTCCCCGTGCTTTAATCGCCGCCCTTAGGCGGGAGGATCGAGGCAATGACCGCGATGAAAATCGGCGTGGTGGGTGCCGGCGGGCGCATGGGCCAGACCCTGGCGCGCGCCATCGCCGCGAGCGAGGGCTGCGAGCTTGCCGGCGGCACCGAAATGAAGGGCAGCCCGATGATCGGCCGCGACATCGGCGAGGCCGCGGGCATCGGGCCCTTGCACAAGAAGATCGGCGACGATCCACTGCCATTGTTCGCGGAAGCCGACGCAGTGCTGGATTTCACCTCCCCCGGCGCCACCGTCGAGCACGCCGGCCTGGCCGCCCAGGGCAAGACCATCCATGTGATCGGCACCACGGGCCTGACGCCGGAGCAGATCAAGAAGATCGAGGCCGCTTCCCGGCATACGGCGATCGTGTTCGCACCCAATTTCAGCGTCGGCGTGTATCTGCTGACCGTCCTGACCGAGCGCGCGGCCGGCATATTGGGCCCGGACTGGGACATCGAAATCCTGGAGATGCACCACAACAAGAAGGTCGACGCGCCGTCGGGCACGGCGCTGGCGCTGGGCGAGGCGGCGGCCAAGGGACGCAAGGTGGAGCTGACCAAGGTTTCCAAGCGCGGGCGCGACGGCATCACCGGCGCGCGCAAATCGGGCGATATCGGCTTTGCCTCTTTGCGCGGCGGCAACGTGGTGGGCGATCACAGCGTGATCTTCGCCACGGAGAACGAGCGCCTGGAGCTGACCCACCGCGCGGCGGGGCGCGAGATCTATGCCAGGGGCGCCGTGCGCGCGGCGCTGTGGGCGCGCGGCAAGCCGCCCGGGCTTTACACGATGGGCGACATCCTGGGGCTGTAAGCCGGGGGCTTCAGCTTTTCTTCGGCCCCAGGCGCAGATGCGCCACGGCGACGCCGCCGAGGATCAGCACCAGGGCAAAGATCGCTCGGATCGACGGCACCTCGCCCAGGATCAAAGCACTCCACATCACGCCCATGACCGGCACCAGGTAGTTGGTCATGGCGGTGAACGCGACGCCCACGGTGCCCGTGAGCCGGAAATAGATCAGATAGGCGAGGCCGTTGGAAAACGCGCCGAGAAACAGGATCGCCAGCGCCGCCTTGAGCGGCAGATCGGGCGGCGGGCCTTCGGTCGCCAGCATCAGCGCGACGCCCATCCCCGCCGCCAGCGCCAGCACGATGGCCGCGTTGGTGAAGGGCGAGGTGCCGGACATGCGCCGCGCCAGGAGCGTGTGCAGCGCGTAGCACATCGCCGCCGCGGTTAGCGCGAGCTGGCCCAGCACGTCGGCACCCAAGCCCTTCAGCGCATCGACGCCCACCAGCACCAGGATGCCGGCGAGGCCGATCAGCACCCCCGCCACGCCGCGCAGCGTGAGCTTCTCGTCGCGCGTGAAAAGATGCGCGAGAACGATGGTCGCCAACGGCATGGTCGCCATCAGGATGGCGCCGAGGCCCGCGTCGATGAACCGCTGGCCGTGGGCGATCAGCAGGAACGGCAGCAGATTGCCGATCGCCGCCACCGCCACATAGGTGATCCAGGTGGCGCGGTCGAGTTTGGGCCGGCGGCCGAGAAAGAACGCGAGGCCGGTCATCACGATCATGCCGACGATCAGCCTGAGCGCCACCATCGAGGTGGTGGAGAGATACGCGATCGCCACCTTGACCGCCGGGAACGAGGCGCCCCACATCGCCGCGAGCAGGCAGAGCAGCAGAACGTCGCTGGGGCGCGGTTTGCGCATGATCGGGCGGCGGCTCTAGGGGCGTTTGCTGAAGGCGATGGGGCTTTAGGCCTGGGCGCCCGGCGCGCCGCGAACCGGAGCGGCGCGCGACTTTTCAAGAAGGCCGGGCGAATCAACGCCCGGCGCGCGGCGCTGGCGATGGAGCGCGGCGTTAAGCGCGCGCGCCAGGTCCTCGCGCTCTTCCGGCGCCAGGAACGAGCCGACGTCGAGCGAGTTTCCGTGCGAGGACAGCACCAGGCGGCTGGAACGGCCGGGCGAGTTTTCGATCGTCACCCTGAGCCAATAGGGCTGGAACGATACGCGCTCGGCGCTGCCGTCGGGCGCCACGCGCAGCACTTCCAGCGCCGTGTCGGTCAGGCGGATCGATTCGTAGCGCCGCAGGTCGCGGAAATTGAGCTTGAAGAAAAGCAGGACCAGTACGAACTCAAGCCCGCAGAAGCCGATCACGGGCCACGCGCCAGCGGCGAAAAACACCGCGCCGACGCCAAGGAACGCCGCGCCTAGGGCCGCCATCAGCACGCGGAAGCCCGCCGGCGACAGGCTTTTATGCGGCCTGAGTTTGGCGTCGAACAGCACCTGGCCGGATGCCGTGGCGGCGGCGGAAGCGTTCATAGCAGGCACTATGCGGCGGCTTTAGCCCCAAGGTCAAAGCACGGGGCTGGCGCGGAACCTGCCACGCTGTCTTTGGGGAAAACGAATCGGCGACGCCCCCGCATCTTGTGGTTCGTTCGCCTAATATTCCGGGATTGTTTGCATTAAGTCCTGAAGCAGCTTCGTCTTGGAACAGTTGCGCGCGATGACTTGTCCACTATGCTTCATTATACGAATGCTTGAATAAGTATTGGGGTTATTCATGGTCTACTACCACAATATATCGATTCTCGACCCGCCGGCATCGCCCTATTCGCATGTCGTCGAGGCCGATGGACTGGTGTTCCTGGCCGGCCAGGTGGCGGCGGATTGCCCACGGGGCCGCGCTGCCCGCGGCGACATCGCGCGCGAGACACAAGCGGTCATGGAACAGATCCAGGGGACGCTTCGCGCCCGGGGTTTAAGCTTGAGCGACGTCTTGCGCGTCGATATCCACCTGACCGATCTCGACGACATGAAGATCGTCGATCCGGTCTATGCGCGGTATTTCGCGCCCGGGCGATTGCCGGCGCGGACCTGCGTCGAGGTGCGCCGGCTTTATGGCGGCAGCCGGATCGAGATCACCGTTATGGCGCGCCGCGAACCGGAGCGGAGCAACGCGGCGTGAAGCCCGAGGCGGTGGAGCAATTCTTCCGATTGCTGTCGGACAAGACGCCGATACCCAAGGGCGAGCTCGACTACATCAACCCCTATACGCTGCTGGTGGCCGTGGTGCTGTCGGCCCAGGCGACCGACGTGTCGGTGAACAAGGCGACCGAGCCTTTGTTCAAGATCGCCGACACGCCCGATAAAATACTGGCGCTGGGCGAGGAACGCCTGCGCGGCTACATCAAGACCATCGGCCTGTTCAATACCAAGGCCAAGAACGTGATCGCCTTAAGCCGCATCCTGATCGAGAAATTCGCCGGCCAGGTGCCGCGCGACCGCGCGGCGCTGGAATCCCTGCCCGGCGTCGGGCGCAAGACCGCCAACGTAGTGCTGAACATCGCCTTCGGCGAGCCGACCATCGCCGTGGACACGCATATCTTCCGTCTGGGCAACCGCACCGGCCTGGCGCCGGGCAAGACGCCGCTGGATGTCGAACTCAAATTGCTGAAGCGCGTGCCCGGGAAATACCGCCGGCACGCCCATCACTGGCTGATCCTGCACGGCCGCTATGTCTGCAAGGCGCGCAAGCCCGACTGCCCTGTCTGCGTGGTGCGCGAGATCTGCCGCTTCAAGGGGAAGACGACGGCCTGATCCCAGGCTCGATCGTTTTCTTGCGCTGCGCCGGATTCGCTTCGAAGCGGCGCATCACCGACGGGCAGTTGCCGTAGGTCGCACGGAACACCGTGTTGAAGCGCCGGATGCTGGAAAACCCGGCGGCGAAGGCGATTTCGGTGATCGGCATTTCAGCTTCGTCCAGCAGGCGCTTGGCGCGTTGCACGCGCAACGTCTGCGCCACTTCCACCGGCGTCGCGCCGGCGTGTTTTTCGAACAGCCGCGCCAGATGCCTGGGGCCGACGCCGAGCCGATCCGCCAGGTCGCCGATCGGGGCGCGGTCGAGGAAACCCTGGCCGATCATCCGCATGGCCCGCGCCACGGTGGTGTGCGACCCGCGCCAGGCCGGCGAGAACGGCGCGGTTTCCGGCCGGCAGCGCAGGCACGGGCGGAACCCCGCGCGCTCCGCCGCCGCCGCGCTGGGGAAATAGACCACGTTCTTGGTCAGCGCCGGCTTCACCGGGCAAACCGGGCGGCAATAGATGCCCGTGGTCTTCACGCCGGTGAAGAACCGTCCGTCGAAGCGCGCGTCGCGGCCGATCCGCGCCCGGTCGCAGGTTTTGAAGTCGAGCATGCCCGGCAAAGACTACATCAAGCCCCGCGCGGGCTGAACCGCGATCCGGCGATGGAGTCCGAATCCGGCCAGTGGTTGCGCACCTGTCCGGTTAAGTCCGGGCGTGCGCGGAGAAAACCGATGACGAACGAAGAACTGAACAATCCGGTGTGGCATGCCCTCGCGGGTCCGCAAGCGAATTGGGCCGAGCGCAAGGGCCGCGCCGCGCGCTTCGTTCCCGACGCCGCGCCTTTTTTCGCGATCGACCGCGCGGAAACGCAGGCCTATGCCGACTTGGCGGAACTATTGGGCGGTGCTGCCGAAGCGAGAATGTTTCGGCCCAGGGCCGAAGCCACGCCCAAGGGATGGCGCAAGACCTTCGAGAAGCCGATCCTGCAGATGGTTTTACCCGCGGATGTGCGGCTGCTACCGGAAGCGCCGGAGCTTTGCACCTTAGGCCGCGACGACCTTGCGGGCATGATGGAGCTGGTGCTGGCAACCAAGCCCGGCCCGTTCGGACCCAGGACGCACGAGCTTGGCGCCTACATCGGCATAAGGCGGGACGGCCGGCTGGTGGCGATGGCCGGTGAGCGCTTCCGGCTTTCGCGGCATACCGAGATCAGCGCAGTGGCGGTCGATCCGCCCGAGCGCGGCCGCGGCCTGGGACGAGCGTTGACGGTGGTGTTGGCGGAAAACATTCGCGGGCGCGGGGTAACGCCGCTGCTGCACGTTTTTCCCGACAACACGGCGGCGCTGAAGCTGTATCAATCGATCGGATTCCGCGCGCGGGCGGAACTGACGATCGTCTGGCTGGCGCCTGCGTAGGGGCTAATTGCGCGCGGTCTGGGCGCGCTTGTCGGCGCCAGCGACGATTTCGCCGTAGCAAGTCTGCGGCGCCGAGCGGCTATCGCGCCGGCCGCGCAGATCGGCGTGCGTCACGCGCGGCGCGCCGTCTTTGCCGGGATAGAAGAAGACGTCGAGCACGCAGTTGGCCGTGCGGTACTGCCACAGCTCGGCCTTGCCTTCGATGCGTTGCAGGCCCGGATTGCCGAGCAGCGTTTGCAGCGCCGGCCGGTCGAGGCCGACCATGCGCCGCGGGCTGTCGATGCCCAGCGTCGCGGCGGCGGGTGCTGCCGCCTGCTGGTCGGGCCGGATCGGCGCCGTTGCCGCCTGACCACCAGCATAGACATCGGCATTGGACAGGTTGGCCGTGACCAGGCTGGTCTTGGGCGCGGGTGTTTCGCCGACCGAGCGGTTGCTGGCGCCGACGCAGCCGCCGAGCGCGCCAGCCGCCGCCAGCGCGCCCAAGGCGAGCGCCGCTTTGCAAACCCCGCGCATGGCGCCGTTCAGTCGGACGACGCCGCAGACTTGTCCTGTCCGTTGGCGCTTTCGCCGAAGATCGGCGTCACCGATCCCTGGTTGCCTTCCTTGGACTGGATCGCCTGCACGTCGCCGCTGATTTCGCCGCCGCGCTCGACCTCGAGCTGATGGTAGCGGACCTTGCCGATCACCCGGCCGGTCGCGCGGACCACCAGGCGGTCGCGGCAGGTAAGCTCGCCATCGAACTTGCCGCGGATGGTCGCGGTTTCGCATTCCGCGTTGCCGCGAAAATGGCCGCTCTCGGCGATGTCGATCAGCTTGCCGTCGGTCAGCGCCGCTTCGACGCTGCCTTCGACGATCAGATGTTCGCAGGAGACGATCTCGCCGTTCAGGCGGATGTCGCGGCCGACGATCAGCTTCTTGCTCTCGGCCTCCTGCTGCGGCACGGGCGCCAGGGGCGCCACGCTGGCGGCCGGGGCCGGCATCGCGGGATGCGGCGCGTAGGTCGTCGGCGCTTGCGGGCGCGCGGCGTTGGGCAGATCGACCAGGCGGCGCGTCAACTCGACCCGCGGACCCGGACGCTGGGCCGCAGCCTGGTCTTCGCCCGGACGCATGAACGGCTTCAACGCCGGCAGGTCCTGGCCGGTCGCTTCGGTTTCGTCATCGCCCATCGGGGTAATGTCGCCGTCGTCGCCCGTTTTCCTACGCCGAAACATCGTTGTGCTCCCTTGCTTGCCCTATTCGGAGCGGGACAAAATTCCGTCGCCGCCGGTTTTCGGTTTTCTAAGGAGTAGAGCCGGCGCGCCCCTGCCGCAATCGTTCGAGGATATGCACCATGGCCGCCATGCCGATGACCGGCGCGACCAGGTTGACGATAGGGACCGTCAATAAAAACGCCGTCAGGCCCCCCGCAAGGAACACCCCTACGCGATTTGCGCGTCGGAGTTCCCGCACCCCCTCAGGCGGCAATCGGCGCGACGCCGCCAGCTCGAAGTACTCCCGACCGACAAGATAGCCGTTAACCCCGTAGAACACAAAGGCATTGAGCGGCGGCACCAATAGCAACACCAGATAAAGGGGCAGCGCCACGAGATTGACCACAAGGGCCGCCAGGGCGAAGCGCAGCGCGCCCAGGGCGGCTTCGGCAATCCCCTGTTCGCGCGGCGCGGGGGCTTGTGGATAATGTTTCAGCTCGACCGCCCGGGCCACCCGCTCCATAAAAAGGCCGAGCAACGCGGTGACGGCCGCCGGGTAGAAAATGATCGCCAGGGCCAGCACGGCCAGCGCCCCCAGTATGTCCACCAGGGTGTTGATCAGGGGCAGGCCCGAGAGGTTGAACTGCGTGAGGGCGATCCACGCGCCGCCGCACAACAGCACGTAGATGCCGGCGGCGGCGGCCATCGAGCGCAAGATCACACGCTTCAGCGCCGGGTCGGACAGTTGGGCTATGGCTTTGGCGAAGGCGTCGAACATGGTACGCGAGGCTAGTCGAAACCGCGGGCGGATCAAAGCCCGGCGGCTTGCCGCGACGACGACCGCCGGTATACTGCCGCGCGCGTAAAGCCCCCGCCCCGCCCCGAAAGGTCTTCATGCCCGCCGCAACAATCGATGTCGTAGGAATCGGCAACGCGATCGTCGACGTCATCGCCCAGACCGACGATGCCTTCATCCGCGCGAACAACCTGAACAAAGGGTCGATGACCCTGATCGACGCCCAGCGCGCGGATGAGTTGTACGAACGCATGGGTCCGGCGCGCGAGGTTTCCGGCGGCTCCTGCGCCAATACCATGGCGGGGATCGCAGCACTCGGCGGCAAGGCCGGCTATATCGGCAAGGTGCGCGACGACCAGCTGGGCCAGGTGTTCCGGCACGACATACGCGCCACGGGGGTGCGCTTCGACACCCCGCCGGCCAAGGACGGGCCGCCCACCGCCAGGTCGATGATCCTGGTGACGCCCGACGCGCAGCGCACCATGAATACCTTCCTGGGCGCCTGCGTGAACCTGGGGCCGGAGGATGTCGACGAAAAACTGGTGGCGTCGGCCGGCATCACCTATCTCGAAGGCTATCTGTGGGACCGCGAGCAGGCGAAGCTTGCGTTCCTGGCCGCCGCGCGCGTGGCGCACATGGCCAAGCGCCGCACGTCGCTGACCTTGAGCGATCCGTTCTGCGTCGGCCGCCACCGCGACTCGTTCCTGACCTTGGTGCACGAGCATATCGACATCCTGTTCGCCAACGAACTGGAGATAACCGCGCTGTACCAGGTCAAGGGCTTCGACGAGGCGTTGCAGGCCGTGCGCGGGCATTGCGACATCGCCGTGCTGACGCGCGGCCCCAAGGGATCGGTGATTGTCAGCGGCGACGAGGTTCACGTGATCGACGCGGCACCCCTAGCCAAGCTGGTGGACACCACCGGCGCCGGCGATCTTTATGCCTCCGGCTTCCTGTGGGGCCTGTCGCGCGGCTTCGGCCTGGCGCGCTGCGGGCGCATCGCCAGCATCGCCGCGGCCGAGGTGATTTCGCATTACGGCGCCCGGCCTGAGGCCGATTTGCAGGCGCTGGTGCGCGAGGCCGTGGCCTGAGCGACGCGGCGCAAGCCCCGGGCTGGCGCGCGATCCTCAGTGATCGCAACATTCTGATCGTCCTGTTGCAGGGATTTTCCAGCGGATTGCCCCTGGCGCTCAGCGGCGCCACCTTGGGCATCTGGTTCGCGGAATCGGGCGTGTCGCTGGCGGCGATCGGCTTCGCCGCGTTGATCGGCCTCTCTTACACGCTGAAATTCCTGTGGGCGCCGATCGTCGACCGGCTGCCTTTGCCGTTCCTGACCCGAGCCTTGGGAAGGCGGCGCGGCTGGGCCTTGCTGATCCAGATTCTTTTGGCGCTGGCGATTTTCGCCGTGGGACAGACCGATCCGCGCGCCGCGTTGTGGCTGACCGTTTCCTGCGCGGTGGCAGTCGCGTTCCTGTCGGCCACGCAGGACATCGTGATCGACGCCATGCGCATCGAACTGCTGCGGCCGGAGCAGCAGGGGCTGGGTGCGGCGGCCACGCAATGGGGCTATCGCGGCGGGATGCTGGCAAGCGGCGCCGGGGCGCTGTACGCCGCCGCGTTCGGCGGCTGGGCTTTGGCCTATACCGTAATGGCGCTGCTGATGGCCGTCGGCATGGCGGCGGTCTTATGGATGGACGAGCCTGTCTCGTCGCAAGACGCGCTCAAGCCCCTGCCCGGCGCCACGGCGGCCGAGCGCGCGCGCCACTGGTTCGCCGGCGCCGTCCTGGGACCGTTCAAGGACATCGCTTCCCGCCAGGGCTGGCTGCTGATTTTGATCGTCGTGGTTCTCTATAAATTCGGCGACGCTCTGGCGGGCGTCATGACCAGCCCGTTCTACATCCAGATGGGCTTCAGCAAGATCGAAATCGCCAACATCAGCAAGATTTTCGGCGTGGCGGCGACGCTGGCGGGCGTGGCCGCGGGCGGGGCGTTGGTGTTCCGCAGCGGCATCTATCGCGGGTTGTTGATCGCGGGCGTGCTGCAGATGCTGTCGAACCTGATGTACGTCGCCCTGGCGCGGGCCGGGCACGATATTGGAGTTCTTACGGCAACAATAGGCATCGAGAACTTCACCGGCGGGATGGGATCGGCCGCGTTCGTCGCCTATCTGTCGCTGCTGTGCAACGCGCGCTTCACCGCCACGCAATACGCTTTGCTGTCGGCCCTGGCCGCCGTGCCGCAGCGCGTGCTGTCGGCCGCGGGCGGCGTGTTGGCCGAAGCGACGGGCTGGGCGGTGTTTTTCCTGCTCAGCACCGCAGCGGCCCTGCCCGGCCTGGTGCTGCTGGTGGTGTTGATGCGGCGCTATCCCCTGGCGGCGAAGTAGCGGGCTTTAGACACTGAAAGCTTTGAGCGCGCGCCTGACGGCATCGACCGGAATCCTATTCATGTCGTCGCCGCCGAAATCCTGCGCGCGCAGCACGGCAAGGCGCTTGCATAGCGGCGCGAATTTCTCGGGCGAAGTCGGTCCGAACAGCGACACCAACGGAACATCGCCCGCCGCCAGCATATGGCCGCCGCCGCTGTCGTTCGCCACCGCCGCTTGCATGCGCCGCGCCAGGGCGATGGTGAGCATGGGCGTAGTCGCGATGCCGCGCCCAGCCGCGAGTTGCAGCGGCAACACCGCGCCCGCGACGACGCGGCACGGCGCGATCCATTCCGCTTCGTTGGGACCGAGGATGAACACGGGCACGGCACCGTCCAGCGCCAATTCCGACGCGAGCGCGATGTACTTGGCCAGCGGCCAGCATTTCTCGCGCCCCCCCGCCCCCGGCGCCAGGCCGACATAGACCGGGCCTGGCGGCAATATCTCGGCGGCGGCGCGTTCGATAGCGGCGTCGAGCGCCAGCGGCGCGTCGGGTTCGGCCGGCTTGCCCGAGGCGACCGCCACCAGATCGAGCATCTGGCGCACCATCGCCGCGGGCTTGCGGTAGGGCAACTTCGGTTTCACGTCCGACAGCAGGAACCCGGCCGCGCCCGAGATGAATTGCCCGTGGGCGATGCGCCTGGTGATAAGCGTGGTCAGCACCCGGCGCTGCGTATCGATTAGCAAATCGAAGCGCCGTCCGGGCAGCGGCCGCGAGAAAACCTCGCCCGGGCGCGAACCGATGCCGGCATCCTCGACCACCTCGTCGATCAGCCCGGCGGCCAGCGGCGCCAGGTCATGGGCGAAGGCGCTGCGCCCCTTGCCCGCGAGCCAGGTGACCCGCGCCCGGGGGAAGGCCCGGCGCAGCGCGCGCAGGAACGGCAGCTTCATCAGCCCGTCGCCGAACGCGTCGAGCCCCACGTAGACGCAGATGGTCGCCGGCGTGTCCATGCCTCGGGATGTAGCACCAAACCGCGCGGTCCAGCCATACGCGGCACCGGCTTGACCGGTCGCCTGCCGCCGTCGAATATCGGCGCCCAAGACAAGAATCCGCCGGGGGGATGCCGTTCATGGCCGCGAAGAAGATCGCCGCGGGCGATCTGGGTCTGCCGCAGTTCAAGGCGCCGCCCGCCGCGGCCAAGGTCTATCCGTTCGATTTTTCGTCGCACCGGCGCGCGGGCCAGGCGCTGAAATTCGGCCTGTCGATCGCCGATCCAGGCTTCAACATTTTCGTCCTGGGCGAAAACCGCAGCGGCCGCATGACCGCGACGGTGGGCTACCTGACGAGCATGGCCGAAAAGCGCCCGCCGGCCCAGGACTGGGCCTATCTTTACAATTTTGCCCGGCCGCACAAGCCCAAGCCCTATGCCATGGCGCGCGGCGCCGGCCGCGAATTCCGCGACCGCGTGGCGGCGCTGATCGCGTTGTTCCGCCAGCAACTGCACAAATCCTTCGAGGGGCCGGAATACACCGCCAAGCTGCAAGGCGCGGGCGCCAAGCTGCGCGAGCGGTTCGAGCAGGCGTCGGCGGAGCTGAACGAATCCGCCCGCGCACAAGGCCTGCGCATCCAGCAGACGGAACAGGGCGTGGGCATCGTCGCCGTGGACGCCGAGGGCAATCCGCGGCCCTGGGACGGGCTTAAGCCCGACGAGCAGCACACGCTGACCGAGGCGGCGAAGGACATCGGCGAAAAAATGCGCGTGATCGCCGCCGACGCCCAGCGCGCCGAAGAGCAGGCCGGCACGGTGGTGCGCGATATCCGCAAGGACATCGCTTTCGGCATCATCGATGCGCCGCTGACGCAGGTGGAGGAGGAATACCGGCAGCATCGCGGCCTGTGCCGCTGGCTGGTGGAGCTGCGCGAGGACATCCTGGACCATCTGGACCAGTTCGTGGCCCCGCCCGCGGAGGGGCGCGATTGGGCCGTCGACCGCTATGCCGTCAACCTGATCGTCGACAACGCCGACACCCCGCACATGCCCGTGGTGCTGGAGCCGAACCCGACATTCTCGCGGCTGTTCGGCGCGATCGAATACCATTCCATCAACGGCACGCTGGTGACCGACTTCCGGCTGATCCGCGCCGGGGCCATGCACCGCGCCAATGGCGGGATCTTGGTGCTGCGCGCCGAAGCGGTGGCGCGCGAACCGGGAGTGTGGGAGGCGCTGAAGAGCGCCTTGCGCGACGGCGAGATACGCATCGAAGAGCCCTATCGCGCCAACATGCCGGCGATGGTGGAATCGCTGGTGCCCAAGGCGATCCCGCTGAAGGTGAAGGTGGTGCTGGTGGGCTCGCCACGCTGGTACTACACCTACTCATCCGCCGATCCGACCTTCCTGGACTATTTCAGGATCAAGGCCGACATCGACCCGGACATGGACGCCACGCCGGAAAATCTGGGTGTCTATGCCCAGTTGCTGCGCGAAGCGGCGGCGAGCTGCGCCGGCGGCGCGGTGCTGGACCAGGCGGCCACCGCGTACTTGCTGGGCCAGGCCTCGCGCTGGGCCGAGGCGCGCGACAAGCTGACGGCGAAATTCGAAATGCTGGAGGACGTGCTGGTGGAGGCCGGAGCGCTGCTGCCGCGGAGCAATAGCGGCGCACAGACGATCGGCGTGGATCAGGTGCGCCAGGCGCTGGCCGAACGCCGGCGGCGCAACATGCGCGTGGAGGACCGCAGCCAGGAATCGATCCGCCGCCACATCATCAACATTGCCATGGACGGTAAGGTGGCCGGTCAGGTGAACGCGCTGACGGTGCTGGACACGGGCGATCACGCCTTCGGCCTGCCGTCGCGCGTGTCGGCGCGCGTCTATGCCGGGCGCCTGGGCGTCGTCAACATCGAGCGCATGGTCGAGATGGGCGGACCGTTGCAGCAAAAGGGCGTGATGATCCTGGAAGGCTTCTTGAACGGGCGCTTTGCGCAACGCTTTCCGCTGTCGTTCTCCTCATCCATCACCTTCGAGCAGAATTACGGCGGCGTGGAAGGCGACAGCGCCACGATGGCGGAGGTATGCGCGCTGGTCTCGGCCCTGTCGGGCGCGAAGCTGCGCCAGGACGTCGGCATCACCGGTTCGATGGACCAGCTGGGCAACGCCCAGGCGATCGGCGGCGCCAACCACAAGATCGAAGGGTTCTTCCGCGCCTGCCGCGAACGCGGCCTGACCGGAACCCAAGGCGTGATCGTGCCGGCGTCGAACGAGCGCAACCTGGCACTGCGCGACGACGTGGCCGAGGCGGTCGGCCAGGGCAAGTTCCATATCTGGAGCGTCGCCACGGTGGACGAGGCGGTGGCGCTGTACACCGGCATGAAGACCGGCACGGCCGACGCCCGGGGCAACTACCCCGCCAATACGGTGTATGGCCTTGTCATGAAGCGCCTGGGCGAGTTCGACCGGATTTTGACCAAGCGCGCGGCGCATCGCGCCTGAAGTTTGCAGCTACTCCGCCGCCGCGGGGGCAGCCTTGGTTTTGATGTGGCTTTGCTCGCGCGGGAACAAAAGCGCCGCGACGAACACCAGCGTGCCGAGCGCGCCCAGCAGCAGGAACACGGCGGTGAAGCCGCCGCCCTTCTGGTGCAGGACCGAGATCAGCGGCACCGCGGCGGCGGCGACGCCGAAGCCCACGAAATAGCGCACCGCGAACACGCGCGAGCGGAACTCGTCGGTGGTATAGCGCGCGACCATCGTGTCGTTGATCGTCACCTGCCCGAAAATCGCGATCATCACGCAGCCCGCCGCGACCAGCATCAGCGCGTCCTGCGCGTAGGCCGCTATCAACAGCCCGGGCGCCGCGAACGCCGATACCAGCAGGAACGAGGTCTTGAGGCTGTAGCGGTCGACCAGCCGCCCGACCACGAGCTGCGCCAGGGCGCCGACGGTATAGATCGCGGCGGCAAGCGCGCCGACCGTGGCCGCCGATCCTGCCAGCCGGCCCATGCGTTCGTCGAACAGCTTGGGCAGGGCGATGGTGGCGCCCTGGAAAATCAGGCCGCCAACCAAAATCACGATGGTCAGCACCGCGAACACACGCACGACCAGAGCGCGCGGTATGTCGAACTTGCGCGCGGTCTTGCCCGCCGGGGCCTTGCCCGCGCCATCGGGCACGACGATCCAGAACGCGACGCCGATCAGCGCGGCGATGGCGCCGGGCACAATGAAGGCCCAGCGCCAGCCCAGGTATTGCGTGATCGCGCCGGTGGAAAGCGCCGCCGTGGCAATGCCGATATTGCCGAACACGCCGTTGAGGCCCATCACCCGGCCGAGCCTGTCGCCCGCGTTGGCCGCCAGCATGGCGCCGGCGATGGGATGATAGATCGACGAGAAAATACCCAGGATGGTGAGGCAGATCGCGAGTATCGCCGGCGTGGTGCTGAGGCCGGTCAACATGGCGCTGATGCCGATGCCGATGAAGAACACGACCATCATGTTGCGGCGGCTCCAGCGGTCGCCGAGCCAGCCCGAGGGCAGCGAGCCGGCGCCGAACGCGATGAAGCTGCCCACCGACAGCGCCAGCAATTCGCCGTAGCTCCAGCCGAAACTCTGTCCCATGCCGAGGACCGCCGTCGGGAAAATCAGCAGGAACATGTGGTCGATGAAATGCGCCGTGTTGACGAAGTTGACCACGGTCTGGGTGCTGGCGGTGCGCGAAGCGGACATCGGGCGTTCTCCCCAAGCGAAACCGCTTGCAGAATACCCTTGGCTGGCCCACGCTGTTAGGCCAAATAGTATCGCTGAACGGACAGGCATTTCGGCCATGAAGAAAAGCACCAACCCGCTGGATTACCAGACAATTCCCCGCCCGGTGGCGGCCATGCCCAAGGACTTCGCTAGTGGCGAGACCATCCCCCCGCACCGCCATCGCCGCGCGCAGGTGATCTATGCCGCCACCGGGGTGATGCGCGTCAGCACGTCAGCGGGCGAGTTCGTGGTGCCGCCCTTGCGCGCGTTGTGGATGCCGCCGGAAATCGAGCACAGCCTGCGCATGGCAGGCGCAGTCGCGATGCGTACGCTGTACATCGAGCCGCGCGCTTCCCGCGCCATGCCGCGGAGCTGCGCGGTGATCGAGGTCAACCCGCTGCTGCGCGCGCTGATACTCGCGGCGATGGACGAGAAGCTGGAATACGACCGCAAGGGCCGCGGCGGGTTGATCATGCGCCTGATCCTGGCCGAGCTGCGCGCCGCCCCGCGCCTGCCCCTTTCCATCCCCATGCCGCGCGACAAGCGCCTGGCGCGGCTGTGCGGATCGCTGCTGCGCCACCCCGATACCGACGCGACCCTGGACCACTGGGCCGAGCATGTCGGCGCCAGCGCCAGGACATTGGCAAGGCTGTTCCGGCGCGAGACCGGATTGAGCTTCGGCGAATGGCGCGCCCAGGCGCGTCTGGTGGAGGCCCTGTCGCTGCTGTCCAGTGGCGCACCGGTCGGGCATGTCGCGGGTAAGCTCGGCTATCGCAGCGCCAGCGCCTTCGGCCAGATGTTCCGCCGGGCGCTGGGCCGCACGCCGCGCGAGTATCTGGTGCAGTGACCCTCGACGCGGGGCGGGACTGGCGCTACTGATTCCGGCTACCGATTGTTTCCAGCGAAAGCACATCATGGCCAGCGAACTTCCCCACCAGGCGCGCGTCGTCGTCATCGGCGGCGGCGTTGTCGGCTGCTCGGTCGCCTATCACCTCACAAAGCGCGGCTGGAAGGACGTGCTGCTGCTGGAGCGCCGGGAGTTGACCAGCGGCACGACCTGGCATGCGGCCGGCCTCATCGGCCAGTTGCGCGCGACGCAGAACCTGACGCGCCTGGCGGTCTATACCGCCGAGCTTTATGCCGGGCTGGAAAAGGAAACCGGCCAGGCCACGGGTTTCAAGCAGATGGGATCCCTGTCGATCGCCTGCGACCTTGAGCGTTTCGAGGAGATGAAGCGGGGCGCGTCGATGGCCGGCAATTGCGGCCTTGAGGTCCATGTGCTGACGCCCGAGCAGGCCAAGGAGAAGAACCCGCTGCTGCGCATCGACGACGTGGTGGGCGCGGTGTTCCTGCCCAAGGACGGGCAGATCAACCCGATTGACGTGACGCGGGCTTTGAGCATCGGCGCGCGCGGGGGTGGGGCGCGGATCGTCGAGAACTGCAAGGTCACGGATATTAAGACCGCGCACGGCAAGGTCGCGGGCGTGTCGACATCGCAAGGCGACGTGGCGTGCGAATACATCGTGAATTGCGCGGGGATGTGGGCGCGCGAAGTGGGGCGCATGGCGGGCGTGGCCGTGCCGCTGCACGCGGCCGAGCATTTCTACGTCGTGACCGAGCCGATCCCCGGCCTGCCGCGCGACCTGCCGGTGTTACGCGAGCCGGGACGCTGCATCTATGTGAAGGAAGACGCGGGCAAGCTGCTTGTAGGCTGCTTCGAACCTGTGGCCAAGCCCTGGGGCATGGATGGCATCCCCGAGGATTTCGCCTTCGGCACCCTGCCCGACGACATGGAGCATTTCCAGCCGCATTTGGAATCGGCCATGCATCGCCTGCCGATCCTGGAAAAATCGGGATTGCAGACCTTCTTCAACGGGCCGGAGAGCTTCACCCCCGACGACCGCTACCATGTCGGCGAGGCGCCGGAGCTGAAGAACTTCTTCGTCGGCGCCGGGTTCAATTCCATCGGCATCCAATCGGCGGGCGGCGCGGGGCGCGTGCTGGCGGATTGGATCGTCGACGGCAGCGCGCCGATGGATTTGTGGGACGTGGACATTCGCCGCGTCATGGATTTCCAGATCAACAAAAAATACCTGCGCGACCGCACGGTCGAGGGGCTGGGGCTGCTCTATGCCATGCACTGGCCGTTCCGGCAGGTGGAGAGCGCCAGGGGGGTGCGCAAATCGGCGCTGCACGACCGCCTTAAGGCGTTGGGCGCGTGCTTCGGCGAGACCGCGGGCTGGGAGCGCGCGAACTGGTACGCGCCCAAGGGCGTGAAGCCGGAATACGAGTACAGTTATGGGCGGCAGAACTGGTTTGCCTATTCCGCCCTGGAGCACAAGGCGACACGCGAGGCGGTGGCGCTGTTCGACCAGTCGTCCTTCGCCAAAATCCTGGTGCAGGGGCGCGACGCCGAAGCCGCGCTGAACCTAGTGTGCTGCAACGACATCGCCGTGGCGCCGGGGCGCATCGTCTATACCCAATGGCTGAACGACCGGGGCGGCATCGAAGCCGACCTGACGGTCACGCGATTGGACGAACAAAGCTTCCTGGTCGCTACGTCCGGCACCAGCCAGCGCCGCGACCTGAATTGGCTGAAGCGCACCCTGCCCGGGGACGCCACCGTGACGGCGACCGACGTTACCTCGGGCGTGGCGACCCTAGGGGTGATGGGGCCGCGCTCGCGCGCGCTGCTGCAAAGCCTGACGCCGGACGATCTTAGCAATGCCGCCTTTCCCTTCGCCGCGTCGCGCGAGATCGATTTGGGCTACGCGCGGGTCCGCGCCACGCGCATCACCTATGTCGGCGAGCTGGGCTGGGAGCTTTATGTGCCCACCGAATTCGTGCAGGGTGTGTTCGATTCAATCATGCAAGCCGGCCCGACATTCGGCCTGACGCTCGCGGGCTATCACGCCCTTAATTCCCTGCGCATCGAGAAGGCCTATCGCCATTGGGGCCACGACGTGGGACCGGACGACGACCCGATCGAATCGGGCCTGGGATTTTGCGTCGCCTGGGACAAGAAGGGCGGGTTCATCGGCCGCGAGGCGCTGCTGGCGCGCAAGGGCAAGCAGCCGAAGAAGCGCCTGGTGCAGTTCGTGATGGCGAGCGACCAGCCCCTGCTCTATCACAACGAGCCGATCTGGCGCGACGGCAAGCGCGTGGGCTATCTAAGCTCGGGCATGTTCGGCCACACGCTCGGCCGCGCCGTGGGATTGGGCTTCGTGCATGGCGACAAGGAATGCATGCAAGATTTCGTGCTGTCAGGCAAGTACGAGATCGAAGTGGCGCGCGAACGGTTCGCCGCGAAAGCGTTCCTGAAACCGGCCTACGATCCGGCGAGCACGCGGATAAAGGCGTAGAAGTTACGCCGCCCGCCCGCAGCCCTGGGGCTTATAGACGCGCTCGGTCGAGGCCGGGTACTTGACCAGCATCGCCGGCGGGCGGATCGGCCTGGCCGAGAACCCGCCGCCGCAATTGGGGCAGCGCCCTTTCAGCAGCGTGTCGACGCAGGTGCGGCAGAACGTGCATTCGAAGCTGCAGATCATCGCCGCTTTCGACTCGGGCGGCAGGTCGGCGTTGCAGCACTCGCAGTTCGGCTTGAGCTTGAGCATGTAGCCCCCTTCACTTCCCCAACAGCTTTTCGAAGAACACGCGGTCGAAGCCGTCTTCCGTGCGCCGGCCGGTGATCGCGTAGCCCAGCCCTTCATAGAAGGGGATGTTCTCGGTCATCCTAGCGTTGGTGTAGAGGCGCACGGCACTGAAGCCCTGCCGTCGTGCCTCGGCTTCCGCGAACGCCATCAGCGCCTTGCCGACGCCCCGCCCCTGCTCGGCCGGATCGACGCCCACGGTATCGACGAACCAGCCCCCGTCCTTGGCGCGCATGACAAGCACGCCGGACAGGCGGCCAGGGCCGTCGAGCACCCAGCAATTCCCTTGGGCGATCTCCGCGCCGTAATCGTCCGTCATCGGCGCGGGTTCGCGGCCGATGCGCGGCACGTATTTGGCGTAACACGCGCGGATCAGCGCGAGGACGGAAGCCTCGTCGCCGGCCCTGGCTTTGCGTATGAAGGGCGAGGCCGCCATGTCAGTCGTGCGGCCGTTCCACCATCCGGCCGATGCGCCGCCCGCCGAACACATGGACATGGAAATGCGGCACCTCTTGGTTCGCATCGGCGCCGTGGTTGGACAGCATGCGATAGCCGGTCACCGCCACCCCGGCGTCGCGCGCCACCTTACCCACCAAACGCGTGAAATCGACGATCTCGGCGTCGCTGGCCTTTTCCGAGAAATCGTCCATCGACACATAGGCGCCCTTGGGGATCACCAGAACATGCACCGGAGTTTGCGGGCGGATGTCCTGGAAGGCCAGGGAATGCCTAGTTTCCAGCACCTTCTTGCATGGAATTTCGCCGCGCAGGATTTTGGCGAAGATATTGTTGGGATCGTAGGCCATGAGCGTTACCCGTTTTTCGGCCTGGACTGTTTTTCGGCGATGCCCGACACGCCCTCGCGGCGCTTGAGCTCGGCCCATACGTCTTCCGGCCTGACGCCGCAGGCCGCCCACATCACAAGGAGGTGGTAGAGCACGTCGGCGCTCTCAGCCACCAGCTTGTCGCGGTTGCCGAGCACACCCTCCAGCGCGGCTTCAACCGCCTCTTCACCGAACTTCTGCGCGATTTTCTTGTTGCCCTGCTGCAGCAGCCGGGCCGTGCGCGATTGTTCGGGATCGGCGGTGCGCCGGTCCAGGATCGCCTGGTAGAGCCGCGTCAGCACGTCGATGTCCACGATATCGGCCATAGCAATGCCCCTTCCCGCCGATTCGGTAGCAGAAGCCGGGATTTTCATCCAGCCGTATCGCGCACGGGGATGCCGCCGGCTTTCAGCGCCGCCTTGGCCTGGGCGATCGAGAACTTGCCGAAATGGAAGATCGAGGCCGCCAGCACCGCCGAGGCATGGCCGTCGCGGATGCCCGCGACCAGGTGACCCAGCGTGCCCGCGCCGCCCGAGGCGATCACCGGCACGGTGACGGCATCGGATACCGCGCGGGTCAGGTCAACGTCGAAGCCGCCGCCGGTGCCGTCACGGTCCATCGAGGTCAGCAATATCTCGCCAGCCCCCGCCGCGGTCATGCGCCTGGCCCAGTCCACGGCATCGAGGCCGGTGTCGTTGCGCCCGCCGTGGGTGAAGACGCGCCATTTGCCGGGACCGGCCTGCTTAGCGTCGATCGCCACGACGATGCATTGCCGGCCGAATTTCTCGGCCGCCGTCGCCACGAACGCGGGGTCCTTCACCGCCGCCGTGTTGATCGACACCTTGTCGGCACCGGCCAGCAGCAGCTTGCGCACGTCCTCGACCGTGCGCACCCCGCCGCCCACGGTCAGCGGCATGAAGCATTGCTCGGCCGTGCGGCGCACCACGTCGAAGATCGTGTCGCGATCTTCGTGGCTGGCGGTGATATCGAGGAAACACAGCTCGTCCGCCCCGGCCTTGTCGTAGGCACGCGCCTGTTCCACCGGGTCGCCGGCGTCCACCAGATCGACGAAGCGCACGCCCTTGACCACGCGGCCGTCCTTCACGTCGAGGCAGGGGATGATGCGGGCACGCAGCATGGCTAGCCTTGCAATGCGGCCAGCGCCGCGCGCAGATCGACCTTGCCGTCGTATAGCGCCCGGCCGCAGATCACGCCATCGAGCATGGGCGCGGCTTTTTTCAGCGCCTCGATGTCGTCGAGGGACGACACGCCGCCCGAGGCGATCACGGGCATGGCGGCGGATTTCGCCAGGGCGGCGGTCGCGGCGATGTTCGGCCCCTGCATCGCGCCGTCGCGGTCGATATCGGTGTAGATCAGCGCCGCGACGCCGGCATCGGCGAAGCGTTTTGCCAGTTCATCCACGGTAACCGCGCTGGTTTCGGTCCAGCCTTTCACCGCCACCCGGCCGTTGCGCGCGTCAACACCCACGGCCACGCGGCCGGGATACTTCCGGCAGGAGCGGCGCACCAGATCGGGATCGGTGAGCGCGGCGGTGCCGAGCACCACGCGCGACACGCCGCGCCCGAGCCACGCCTCGACCCCCGCGTCGTCGCGGATGCCGCCGCCGAGCTGGACCTTCGCCTTGACCGTTTTGATGATGCCTTCCACAGCCCTTCCGTTGACCGAGCTTCCCTTCACCGCGCCGTCGAGATCGACGACGTGAATCCACGTGCAGCCCGCCTGGGCGAACGCGCGCGCTTGATCAGGCGGGTCGGTGTTGAACACCGTGGCCCGGTCCATGGCGCCGCGCAGCAGCCGCACGCAGGCGCCGTCTTTCAGGTCGATCGCTGGGTACAGGATCATGGCCGCCAATCGAGGAAATTGCCGATCAGCCTGAGGCCCGCATCCTGGCTTTTCTCGGGGTGGAACTGCGTGCCCGCCATGTTGCCACGGCGTAAGGAGGCCGTGACCGTGCCGCCATACTCGGCGCTGGCCGACACGTCTTCCGCCCTAGCGGGATAGAGGCTGTAGGAATGCACGAAATACATCGGCGTGCCGGTGGGCAGGCCCTTGAACAGCGGCTCGCCGTCGCGAACCGTGAGGTCGTTCCAGCCCATATGCGGGACTTTGAGGCCGTCCAGTGGTTCGATCGCGCGCACTTCGCCCTCGATCCAGCCCAGGCCCTTATGCGTGCCGAACTCGACGCCGCGCTCGGCCATCAACTGCATCCCCACGCAGATGCCGAGGAACGGCTTGGCGCGCTTCCGCACGGCTTCGTCCAGGGCTTCGCGCATGCCCGGGACCGCCAGCAACCCGCGCATGCAATCGGCGAAGGCGCCGACGCCCGGCAGCACCACGCGGTCGGCGCGCAGCACGGCGGCCGGGTCCGATGTGACGGCGACGATTTCGCTCAAAGCCCGGTCGCGCGCCGCGCGTTCGAACGCCTTGGCGCAGGACCTGAGATTGCCCGAGCCGTAATCGATGATCGCAACGGATTCGGCCATGATCAGGCCCGCCCTTTCAGGCGCGGCCGAGGGAAGAGAGATCGGCGAAGCGCCGCACCGCCGCGTCCTGGCCCGATCCGCCCACAATACCCGCCTCGCGCCAGCCCCGGCGCGCGAGCTTGCGGCGGCGCAGATCGTTGGCCTCGCACGCGAACAGGATGCCGAACGCCGTCCATGCCCCGCCGAACCAATCGTCGGCAGCGGGCCATAGATACGAGGCGGACGTGAGCAGCACCAGCGCCGCGAACCACACAAGCGTGGCCGCCCACAAGCGGCGATAGAGCGACCACAACGGCCCGAGCAGCAGCGCCGGCCAGGAAAAGCCTTCCTTCACCAGCACGGCCGATTCGACTTCGCCGCCCGAGCGAATATGTACAGTGTAAACACGCATCAACGCGTTCTCGACTTCGCCGCCTCATCCTTCGACAAGCTCAGGATGAGGCGATGAGTTTTTTCCTGTTCCTCATGCTGAGCCTGTCGAAGCATGAGGGACGACTGTTACAGCACGCCTTTGGTCGAGGGCACGGCGCCGGTCTGGCGCGGGTCAGGCTCGACCGCCTGGCGCAACGCGCGCGCCAGGCCTTTGTAGCAGCTCTCGACGATGTGGTGGTTGTTCTCGCCGTAGATGTTCTCGACATGCAGGGTGATGCCCGCGGCCTGGGCGAAGGCCTGGAACCATTCCTTGAACAACTCGGTGTCCATCTCGCCCAGCTTGGGCTTCGAGAACTTCACCTTCCAGATCAGATAGGGCCGGTTCGACGCGTCCAGCGCCACGCGCGTCAGCGTCTCGTCCATCGGGATCAGCGCGTCGCCATAGCGCTTGATGCCCACGCGGTCGCCCAGCGCCTGCGACACGGCCTGGCCGATGACGATGCCGGTATCCTCGGTGGTGTGGTGGAAATCGATGTGCAGGTCGCCCTTGGCCTCGAGCTCGATGTCGATCAGGCTGTGGCGCGACAGTTGCTCCAGCATGTGGTCGAGGAAGCCGATGCCGGACTTGACCGCATAGCGCCCGGTGCCGTCGAGATTGACGCTCGCGGCGATCCTGGTCTCCTTGGTGCTGCGCTCGACGCGCGCTTGCCGTGCGGCCATGACATCCCCGGGGCGAAATCGCTGTGGCGGCAGGGTTTTAGCAGGAAAGTCCAGCAAACTACAGGGGCTTTGGATAGACTTGAACCGACGCGACCAAACACCCAGATTCATCAACTCCGCGCCCGCCACCGCTAGGATGTTCCCCGCATGACCGACCCCGCCAAGCCCCTGATGCACGGCACCACCATTCTGTCGGTCCGCAAGGGCGGCAAGGTGGTGGTGGCCGGCGACGGCCAGGTGACGCTGGGCCAGACCGTGATCAAATCGACGGCCAAGAAGGTGCGCCGCCTGGGCAAGGGCCAGGTGATCGCGGGCTTCGCCGGCGCCACGGCCGACGCCTTCGCCCTGTTCGAGCGGCTGGAGGCGAAGCTGGAGCAGCACCCCGGCCAGCTCGCCCGCGCCTGCGTGGAGCTGGCCAAGGACTGGCGCACCGACCGCTATCTGCGCCGGTTGGAGGCAATGATGGCCGTGTCCGACAAGGACGTATCCCTGGTGCTGTCCGGCACCGGCGACGTGCTGGAGACGGACGACGGCCTGATCGGCATCGGCTCGGGCGGAGCCTACGCGCTGGCCGCCGCCCGCGCGTTGATCAGCCAGGACGGCCTGGACGCCGAGGCGATCGCGCGCATGGCGATGAAGATCGCCGCCGATATCTGCATCTATACCAACGAAAACATCACCATCGAGACGCTGTGAACGATTTTCACAAAACCACGAACGCCTTCAGCCCGCGCGAGATCGTCGCCGAGCTCGACCGTTACATCATCGGCCAGAACGACGCCAAGCGCGCCGTGGCCATCGCGCTGCGCAACCGCTGGCGCCGCCAGCAATTGCCGGCGGATTTGCGCGAGGAAGTGCTGCCCAAGAACATCCTGATGATCGGGCCCACGGGCGTGGGCAAGACCGAGATCGCGCGCAGGTTGGCGCGATTGGCGCAGGCGCCGTTCATCAAGGTCGAGGCCACCAAGTTCACCGAGATCGGCTATGTCGGCCGCGACGTGGAGCAGATCGTGCGCGACCTGATGGAAATCGCGCTGATGAGCACGCGCGAACGGATGCGCAAGGAAGTGGCCGCCAAGGCCGAATTGCGCGCGGAGGAACGCGTGCTGGACGCGCTGGTGGGCGAGAATGCCACGGTCGAAACCCGGCAGAAATTCCGCAAGATGCTGCGCGAGGGCCAGTTGGCGGCGAAGGAAATCGAAATTCAGGTGGCCGACACGGGCGGCGGCATGCCCAGCTTCGACATCCCGGGCATGCCCGGCGCGCAGATGGGCATGATCAACCTGAATGAAATCATGGGCAAGGCGTTCGGCCAGCGCACCAAGCCCAGGCGTATGTCCGTTGCCGACAGCTATGCGGTGCTGCTGCAGGAAGAAAGCGACAAGCTACTCGACCCGGAGAAAGTCACGTCGGAGGCGCGCACGGCTGTGGAGCAGAACGGCATCGTGTTCATCGACGAGCTGGACAAGATCTGCGCGCGGTCCGAGCGCGTGGGCGCGGATGTCAGCCGCGAGGGCGTGCAGCGCGACCTGCTGCCGCTGATCGAGGGCACGTCGGTGCCCACCAAGCACGGCACGGTCAAGACCGACCACATCCTGTTCATCGCCTCGGGCGCGTTCCATCTCGCCAAACCCAGCGATTTATTGCCCGAGCTGCAAGGACGCCTGCCGATCCGCGTCGAGCTGGCGGCGCTAACCAAGAACGATTTCCAACGCATCCTCACCGAGCCCGAGGCGAGCCTGATCAAGCAATACCGCGCGCTTCTGAAGACCGAAGAGGTGACGCTGGATTTCACCCCGGACGGCATCGAGGCGATCGCCGAGCTGGCGACGCAGATCAATTCCACGGTCGAGAATATCGGCGCGCGCCGCCTGCACACGGTGATGGAGCGCCTGTTGGAGGAGATCAGCTTCACCGCCACCGACTCGCCGGGCGTGAGCTTGAAAGTCGACGGCGCCTATGTGCGCCTGAAGGTGGCCGAGCTGGCGAACAACGCGGATTTAAGTAGGTTTATACTTTAGCCGCCCTTCTTGCGCGCCTCTTTCAGCCAGCGCTCCACCGTCTCGTCCGGCAGCTTGGCGATGTCGCGCGCCAGGAGGTTGGCGAGTTCGGTGCGCTTGGCGTCGAGCCCGGCGGTATCCACCGTCACGCGGGGATGCGAGAGATCGGCTAGGCGCTGCAATTCCTCGGCGTCGTCCCAGATGATGTTGAAATAGGCGCAGACCTTGCGCACGAAATAGCGGTTGGGCCGGCCGCGCTGCCCGTGTTCCAGGGCCGAAAGATACGCGGGCGTGACGCCCAGGGCCTTGGCCATGACCTTGAGCTGCACCTTGCGCTGGGCGCGCATCGACCGCAGCTTTTCGCCGAACGGGGTCACTTCAGCGCCGCCGTTTGAGATAGACGTACAACGCCCCGCCGCCGCCATGCCGGGCTTGAGCCGTAGTGAAGGCCAGGATCATGGGCCGCAACGCGGCCTCGTTGAGCCAGCGCGGCACTTCGGATTTGAGCACCCCCGGTTCGCCCGGTTTCGCGCCGCCCTTGCCCGTCACGACAAGCACGCAGCGTTTGTCCTGCGCCGCGGCGTTTTCCAAATACCGCCCCAGCGCCCGGTGGGCGCGCACGCGATCCATGCCGTGCAGATCGAGCTTGCCTTCGATCGGCAATTGCCCGCGCTTGAGCTTGTCGTGGGTGGCGCCGTCCAGGCCCGGCGCGTGGCCGGTGCGCAGGTCGGGCGCGGGTCTGGGCGGCGGTCCGGCCGGACGCGGTATGCGCGGGGCCGGGTGCGAATCCGCGCCGCAATCGCGGTGTGCCGGCTGGACTGGCGGACCCACGGGCGTCGGCACGGGGCCGCGGCGCTTCAGCGGCGTTACCTGCTCGGCCACGCGCCGCCACAGCATCGCGTCGCCCAACAGGGGCTTGGGCTTATCGCCGCCCGCCGGCTTCCGCGCCATCGTCCACCAGCACGATATGCAGGCGGCGCGGCCCGTGCGCGCCGATCTGCAAGGTCTGTTCGATGTCGCCGCTGCGCGACGGGCCGGTGATGAAATTGACGGTCCTGGGCAAGGCTTCGCCTTTTTCACGTAACCGGGCCCAGCCGTCTTCGTAGCTGCCGAGGATCTGGCTGGCTTGCACCACGACGACATGCGTTTCCGGCAGGAAATTGAGCGTCGAGGGCGAGCCGGGCCCGGACAGCAGCATCAGCGTGCCGGTTTCGGCGATCCCGGCGAACGCGCCGGTCAAGCCGACTTCATCCTCGGGATCGGGCTTGCCGCGCGCGATCTGCAACAGCGGCGCTTTGTTCCACGGAATCTCGTCGAGTTTTTTGTCCGGCGCCATGCGCAGGCGCGGCGGCAGGTTCTGGCTTTTCAGGTACTCGGCCACGGCAAGCGGCACTTCGGAATCGGAGCGCACACGCCTGACCGTCGCCAGCGAGAATTCTGCCATCCTGACGAACGCCTCGATCTTCTCGCGGCCCTGAACCTGCCCGCGCTGGGGCACCAGATTGACCTTGTGCGCGCCGAGCCGCGCCTCGAGCGCCGCGCGCGTGGCGCTGTCCACCCCGCCCTTGCGCCCCAACGCAAGGCGGATATCCGCCAACATGGCGTCGCGCCCGCTCATTTACGTTCCGCCCAGAGTTGATGGAACGTCTTGCCCTCGGGCGCCGGCATGTCGCGGAAATCGGTCCAGCCCGCGGCCAACGGCAGATTGGCGAAATTGCCGTGACGCCTGCCCAACGCGCCCAGCATAAAAGCCGCCCAGCCCGTCAGCGCGCGATAGAGGCGCGGACGGCGCGCGGCGAAGGCCCATAGCGCCAGGGCGAGGCGCGACACGGCGGGCGACAGCTTCGCGGCGAATTCGCGCTCGCGCCATTTGCGCATCAGGCCGGGCAGCGGGATTTTCATCGGGCAGACGCTTTCGCATTTGCCGCAGAAGGTGGAGGCGTTGGGCAGCGCGCCGGCCCTGTCGATGCCGATCAGGCCGGGTGTCAGCACCGATCCCATCGGGCCGGGATAAACCCAGCCATAGGCGTGGCCGCCCACGGCGTTGTAGACCGGGCAATGGTTGAGGCAGGCCGAGCAGCGGATGCAGCGCAGCATGTCCTGGAACTCGGTGCCGAGCATGGCGCTGCGGCCGTTGTCGAGGATCACGACGTGGTACTGCGCCGGTCCGTCGAGATCGGCCGGCCTGCGCGGGCCGGTGGAAACCGTGGTGTAGACCGAGAATTCCTGCCCCGTGGCCGAGCGCGCCAGCAGGCGCAGGATCGTCGATGCGTCCTCCAGCGTCGGCACGAGTTTTTCCGGCGTCGCCAGCACGATGTGCATGCGCGGCAGCAATTGCGTCAGGTCGCCGTTGCCTTCGTTGGTGACGATGATCGACGAGCCGGTCTCGGCGATCAGGAAATTCGCCCCGGTGATGCCGACATCGGCTTTGAGGAACTTGTCGCGCAAGATGCCGCGCGCTTCCTCCAGCATCTCGCGCGGCTCGGTCAACAGCCGCGTCTTGCCGTAGGCCGCGTGTTTTTCCAGGAACGTCTGCGCCACCTGTTCCTTGGTGACATGGATGGCCGGGGCGATGATGTGGCTGGGCGGCTCGTCGCGCAGCTGGATGATGTATTCGCCGAGATCGGTTTCCACCGGCTGGATGCCGTGCGCTTCGAGGAACGGGTTCAGCGCGATTTCCTCGCCGATCATGGTCTTGCCGCGCGTGACCGTTTTGGCATTCATCGAGCGGCACAGCGAAAGGATGGTTTGCCGCGCGTCTTCCGGCGTGCGGCACCAATGCACCTGGCCGCCCGATGCCTGCACCTTCGCTTCGTAGGCTTCGAGATAGAAATCGAGATGCGCCAGGGTGTGATTCTTGATGTCGCGCGCCTGGTCGCGCAGCGCCTCGAACTCGGGCAGGCGCGCCACTGCCTCGGCGCGTTTTTGCGTGAAGCCGAGATAGCCCATAGCGCGTTGCAGGGTTTCGTTTTGCAACGCCGCCCGGGCGTTCTGTTTGAAATTTCCGCTGGTGGGGTGTTCGGCGAGACTCATGGCTTCATTTGGCCCGGCCGATCGGCGGCAGGTCTTGGGTCATATCGGCCAGGACTTCGGCGACGTGGCGCACCTTCAGCTCCACCCCGTCGCGCGTGGCCTTGCCCGCCATGTTGAGCAGGCAGCCGAGATCGCCCGCCAGCAACGTTCCGGCGCCGGTTTTGGCCGCGTCGGCGATCTTATCGCCCACCATGCGGTTGGAGATTTCCGGATACTTGACGCAGAACGTGCCGCCGAAGCCGCAGCAGGTCTCGGCGCCCGGCAATTCCTTCAGCGTGAGGCCGGCGACCGAGTTGAGCAGCACCCTGGGCTGCGCCTTGACTCCCAGCTCGCGCAGGCCCGAGCAGGAATCGTGATAGGTCACGGTATCGTCGTAGCGCGCCTGTACCTTTTCCACCCCAAGCACGTCGACCAGAAACGAGACCAGCTCGTAGGTGCGGCCGGCGAGATCGCGCGCTAGGGATTCCATCGCCAGGTCGCCGGCGAACAGCGTTGGATAATGCTCGCGGATCATTCCCGCGCAGGAGCCCGAGGGCGCCACGACGTAATCGAACCCCTGGAACGCGTCGATCACGCCGCGCGCCACGGCCCTAGCGTCGGCCCTGTCGCCCGAATTGAACGCGGGCTGGCCGCAGCAGACCTGCGCTTGCGGTACTTCCACGATGCAGCCGGCGTCGGTCAGCAGCTTCACCGCCGCGAAACCCACGGAGGGCCGGAACAGATCGACCAGGCAGGTGACGAACAATCCTACGCGCGGCGCCGATTTGGGCATGCGGTTTTCTCTCCCCGCGCGAAGATGGCGGGGCGGCGGCGGGAAGGCAAGGGCGGCTATCCAGCTACTTAACGGCTACCACTGCCTCACAAAGACAAACCACGCGACGATAGCAATCGCCGGCATCGAGAGGCGTGCCCAGCCAGGGGATTTATGGACCCACATGCACATAGAAGAGGCCGATAAGACCGTACCCAAGACCAAATAACTGCGACGTGAGGTAATTGTTGTGGCTCTGATACGATCAGCCCATATCTTCCCAGGGAATCGGATACGTTTCGTGCTCTACAGCATAGTGGGTTAGCTCGCCTCAACTTCAGCATAAGAAGGCGCTCACCACTCCGGAGAAATGGCATACCACGCAACGATCGCGGTTACTGGGATCGCGAGCCGAGCCCAGCCGATCGACTGTCGCACCCATCTGCAAACGAGCAAGCCGACGAACCCATACCCAAGGACAAGAAACTGGGAAATTGTTTGATTCTCAAAGCTTTGATACGCCCAACCCCGGCCTTCCTGGGGAAATGTATAGTGGTTTACGCTGTAGTCGATCATGGCGAGCAGCGCGACGAACGCCAGCATTCCGAACCACGCCGTCGAAATCCATGTCAGCAGCCGGAGCGCTTTAGTCCTCGCCGTAGTCGACATAGAGCGTCATGTCCTTGCCGTGGTCGCGGAACATCTTACCGAAGGCGCCCATGTTCTTCGTGAGATCGATGCAACCGGCCGAGCCCGGGAAGGCTCCACCGTGAATCGAGAAGTCGGACCGCCCGTGGGTTTGCGTACTCTCCGCCGGAGTCAGTTGCACGCGCTGCGTGCCCCAAGCAAACGCCCCGCCAGGCCATCTGCCGAGTTTCTTATTGGCTAAGGCTTCAGTAATGGGGCTTACCATGCCGAGGAGATTGTCGAGCGCGCCGATTTCCTGATGATCCTTTTGCCCTAAATTCCATGTGCCTTCGGGAATGGGCCCCTTGTCTTTGATAGTTTGTTGCTCGCGGTCTTGGAAGCTGGACGCGCCGGAGACGCCGCCCCATTCCGCCTTAACCGTTCCGTCGCCCGCGTGCCAGCGCAGTTTCTTGCCGTTGAAACGCAGATAGTCGCCCGGCGCATCGGACTGCGAGGGATTTTCTGCCAGCAAAACCGGGCCGTTTTGCGGCTGAATGTCGCCGGATTGTTGGCCGGGGTCGGCCGCATATTCCTCAGCCAGGCGCGCGGCAATGCCCTGGGCGACGGCGTGATCGTTCGACGCGGGGACCGTCGCGGCGAACCGCGGCGTGTCTTCGCCGCGGTATTCGGCGGGCAGCAGCGCCTGGCCGGTGGGGTTGTTGTCGAGCAGCCACAATGCATTGGCGATACGATGCGAGTCGGCGAAGGGCCGCGGGAACGGCAGATCGGAAACGCGCAATTCCTGGGGCTGGACCGTGGAAAATCTGAGCATGGCTTATCCTTTTACTATGACACGAAACAATGCTAAACGATACAATACGGGTTGATTTGTGTCAATACTTTTCGCGCCGCTGCCGCCGCTAAATTCAGTTCGCCGCGGCTTTGGGCAGCAGCAGGTAATAGCTTCCCGGGCTGCGCATCCGGCCGGCCTGTTCCAGCGCCGCTTCGCCCGCGCCGAAGAACACGTCGCCGCGCACGACGCCCGTGATCGCTCCGCCGACATCCTGCGCCACCATCAGGCGACGCAACGGCTTGTCCGCCGCGCCGGGCTCGGATGTATCGAGCCATAACGGTATGCCGAGGGGAATGAAGCGCCGGTCCACCGCCAGGCTGCGGCCCGGCGTCAGCGCCACGCCCTGCGCGCCCAAGGGGCCGTCGCCGGCGATCTCGCGGAAGAACACGAAGCGCGGGTTCTGGCGCATTAGCTTTTCCGCTTCCCCGGGGTTGGCGCGCAGCCAATCGCGGATCGCCTGCATCGACATCTGTTCGCGTGGAATCTTGCCGCTGTCGATCAACAGCCGCCCGATCGCGACGAAGCCCAGGCCGTTATGCCCGGCGAAGCCCACGCGCAGCACCGCGCCGTCCGCCAGCACCACGCGGCCCGAACCCTGGACCTGGAGGAAAAACGCATCGACCGCGTCATCGACCCACAGCAATTCGACGCCCTTGTCTTTCAAATGCCCGGCTTCGATCGCCGCGCGGTCGGGATAAGGGCGCAGGCGCCCGCCCTCGACGCGCCCGGCGATGCTGCGGCCTTTCAGGTCGGGCGCGAATTGGCTTAAGTCGATCTGCACCAGATCGGCAGGCACGCCGTATAGCGGCACGGTGTATTTCCCGCCGGGGCGGCGCGCGCCGCGCAGCTCGGGCTCGTAATAGCCGGTGAATAGGCCTTTGGACCCGTTGCTGTCCGAAGCCAGATAAGCCTGGAACCATTTTTCCAAGAAGCCGCGCGCCGAAGCCGCGTCGGCCTTCGCTGGAATCACGGAACAGATCGCGCGCCACTCAGCCACGGTGCCCGCTGGCTTGATATCGGCATCGAAAAACTGTTCCGGCTTTTTCCCGTCCAGCCTGGCGCAGGAGCGCGCCAGGGCGGGCAACGCCGCCGATACATCGTCGGCCGCCCAGCCCGGAAGCTCGGCGAATCCTACGGCCGACAGGTTCAAGCGCTCGGCGGGTTTTCCCGGGGGGGGCGGCGCAACGGCGGCGACTTGCGCCGGAAACCAATAGCGCCCGGCGATAAACCCGGCGGCCCCGCCCAGGATCAGCGCGGCGACGGGCAGCGCCGCCCACAGGGCGGTGCGGTCGGAACCGGGTTTCTGCTTGGCTGCGCTAATGCGCCGTGCCCGTTGCCACCAGGGTCCAGTTCGGATCGGCGGCGCGGGTATTGCGCGCGAAGGTCCACAGGTCGATCACCTCGGCAGCAGCCGCGGACTGGCCGGGCAGCGGCTCGCCCTTGTCGTCGCGCAGGATGTTGATCTGGTCGCTGACGAATTTCACGGTGACGTTGGCCATCTTGCCGTCGAGCCGCGCCTCGACGATATCGGCTGTGCCGATGCGTATGACGGTATTGTCGAGCTTGTGGCCGTCGCGCTCGCGCGCGTCGATCTCGCGGCTGAAATTCTCGAACACGTCGTCGCTGAGCAGCGGCTTCAGCGCCATGCGCTCGCCGGCGGCGAACGCGCCGATGATCATTTCGAACGCGGCGCGCGCGCCGGTCAGGAAACTTGGTGGGTCAAAACGCGGATCGACGCCGCGGATCTGATTGATCCCCTGCGCCAGGGGATCGGCGTCCGGCACATCGGGCGCGCGGTCGGGCAGCGACACCACGTTGTCGGACGGCCGGCTGGGCGCGGGCGGCGGGACCTGGGTAAAGGGATCGGCGCGCCGGCGCTCGTTGCCCGTGCGCTTGCCCAGCACATTGCGCAGGCGCAGCACCAGGAACAGCGCAACCATCGCGAAGAAGACGATATCGATGAACTGAAAGTCGCTCATGCCTATGCGTTTCTCCGCCGGACCTTCGGTCGATCCCGGCGCTTACGCTGGACCCTGCGGCAGGGTTGCGTTACATGGTCCCCGGGGTGCTTTGATCGCTGGGCGTCGAACGCCGTTCCAAACGGCCCGCGCCGTCGCGCTAGACGCCCCTTTTTACATAGTGCCGCCCCGGGGAAAGAGCAAGCGTGCCGGTTCTGCTACCCCTTGTTTTCGTTGTGTTCGCCGAAATCGCGGTTTTCGTGGCGGTGGGGCGGGCATTGGGCGTGCTGGCCACGCTGGCGCTGACCGCCGCCGCCATGCTGGCGGGGGCGGCGTTGCTGCGCTTCCTGGGCGTGGAGGTCCTGCGCCGGGCGGAAGCCAGCCTAGCGCGCGGCGAAAGCCCGATCGGCGACGTGTTCGACGCGGCCTGCGTGGCGCTGGCCGGGGTGCTGTTGATCCTGCCGGGCTTCGTTACCGATATCGTGGCCGTGATGCTGTTGATCCGCCCCTTGCGGCGATGGATCGGCGGGCTGATGTGGCGGCGGTTGCAGGCATCGCCCAACGTACGCGTGTGGACGCACGGCGATGGGGCAACCGTGGTGGAGGGCGAGTACCGCGAGATCGTCGAGCATCGCCGCCTGCCGCCCCACGACCCATCGAAGCCGCCCGAAGGACCCGCCGGCGGTTGAGCCGTCCGGCGATCCGTGTTAGCCCAAGCCCGGCCCGAAACCGGGCTACCCGGCCCTTGCAACAGCGGACAATCCCATGACCGATCAAACCAACGCCGGCAACGGCGCGCAGGCCGCGGCCAAGGCCGCGCAAATGCCCTTGCTGGTGAACGCGCAGTACATCAAGGACCTGTCGTTCGAGTTGCCGAACGCGCCGGACGTCCTGCGGCGGCTGACGCAGCAGCCGCAGATCCAGGTAAACGTGAACGTGCAGGCGCGGCATCTGGCGGGCGAAACCTATGAGGTGACGCTGACGCTGAACGCCGACGCCAAGCTGGGCGACGAGCCGCTGTTCATCGTCGAGCTGATCTATGCCGGGGTGTTCACCGTCCAGGGCGTGGCCGAACAATCGCTGCGGCCCCTGCTGCTGATCGAAGCGCCGCGTCTTCTGTTCCCGTTCGCGCGCGCCGTGATCTCGTCCCTGACGCGCGAGGGCGGCTTGCCGCCGATGCTGATCCAGCCGATCGATTTCGCCGATCTCTATCGCCGGCAATTGCAGGAAGAGCAGAAGCCCGGCACGGCCTGAACCATTATTTCCGCCAGATAGGATCGGCCAGCGCGGCGACGAACGCCGCGTGCGCGGCCAGTTCTTCCGCGCTGGGCGCGTGCGGACGCGCCGGCCGCGCGCCGCGGCGTGCCGCGGCGGCGGAACCCGCCGAGCCGGAACCTGATGCCACCACCGTGGCCGCCAGTTCCAGCCCCGCCTGGCGCCCGCCGATCAATTCGATATAGACCTGCGCCAGCAATTCGGCGTCCAGCAATGCGCCGTGCTTTTCGCGGTGCGCGTTGTCGATCGAATAGCGCTTGCACAGCGCATCGAGGCTGGCCGGGGCGCCGGGAAATTTGCGCCGCGCCAGGGCCAGCGTGTCCACCACGCGGGTATAGGGCAGTGCCGCTTGGCCGGCCGAACCGAGCTCGGCGTTGATGAATTTCAGGTCGAATTCGGCGTTGTGGATCACCAGCGGATCGTCGGCGATGAATTCCAGGAACCCGGCGGCGGCGGCGGGGAACAGCGGCTTGCCGGCCAGGAATTCGGCGCTGAGTCCGTGGATGGCGAAGGCCTCGGGCGGCATGTCGCGTTCCGGATTGAGGTAGGTCTGGAACGACCGGCCCGTGGGGATATGGTTCATCAGCTCGACGCAAGCCAGCTCGACCAGGCGATGGCCCGCCAATGGATCGAGGCCCGTAGTTTCCGTATCGACGACCAACTCGCGCATCTTATGAAGTTCTCCGCCTGTCAGATCCCGATGGCGCCCGGGCGCCAGCGCCGGCCGCGCCGCGATTTCAACGCCGCCACGATCCGCAGCAATTGGCAGAGCGTGGCGCGTTTGGTCAAGCCCGTCCGCACGACGAAGTCCGCGCGCCGGCGCTTGAGCGCGTCGGGCATCTGGCGCGACAGCACGCCGGCGAGTTTCTCCCCGGTCATGCCCGAGCGCGACAGCACGCGCGCGCGCTGTACCGCGCCGGGCGCGCTGACCACCGCCACGGCGTCGCAGCGCGCCTCGCCCAGCGTTTCGAACAGCAGCGGGATATTCAGCGCCACGGCGCGTGCGCGGCGGCGCGCGGCGGCGCTCAAGAATCGCGCCTCTTCGCACCGCACCAGCGGATGCAGAATTGCTTCCAGCCGCTTCAGCGCCCCGGCGTCGGTGAACACCACCGCGCCGAGTTTCCGGCGGTCGACCACGCCATCCGTCACAGCGCCCGGGAATTCGCGCGCGATCGCCGCGACGGCCGGACCGCCGCGCGCCATTTGGCGATGCACCGCCGCGTCGGCATCGTGCACCGGCACGCCCAGGCGCTTCAGCATCGCCGCGGCGGTGCTTTTGCCCATGCCGATCGACCCGGTAAGGCCGAGGATCATCACGTCGGCACCGCGCCGTGGCCGCGCAGGAAATCGAGCAGCGGCAGAAGCGGCAGGCCGAGGATGCCGAAGAAATCGCCCTCGATTCTAGCGAACAGCTGCACCCCAGGCCCTTCCAGCCGGTAGGCCCCCACCAGGCCGAGCGCGTCCTTGCCGATGATCTTCAGGTAGGCGTCGATGAAATCCTCGCTGAAATCGCGCATCCATAGCCGCGCCTGCTCGCCATGATGCCACAGCCGCGTGCCGTCGCGCACCACGCACACGGCGCTGACGAGATCGTGCGGCTTGCCGCGCAGGGCGGCGAGGTGCCGGCGCGCCTCCGCCATGTCCTTGGGCTTGTCGTACCAGACGCCGCCGCAGGCCAGCATCTGGTCGGCGCCCACGACCAGGGCGCCGGCATGGCGGCGGGATACGCGCATGGCTTTGAGTTCGGCGAGGGTTTCGGCCACCTGGGCGGCATCGGCGCCTTGCGCGCGCAGCGAGACCTTGACCTCGTTTTCGTCGATGCCCGCCGGTTCGATGCGCGCGTCGATCCCGGCATCGCGTAACAGCGCGGCGCGCGACGGGCTGGCGGAGGCCAGGAACAGCGCGGTCACGCTTTTTCGCGGTGCTGCTGGACCAGCTGCATGATCGCCGCGGCGGTTTCCTCGATCGAGCGACGGGTGACGTCGATCACCGCCCAGCCCTGGCGCGCATAAAGACGCCGCGCCGCGGCCACTTCCTCTTTCACCACGTCGAGGTCGGTATAGTCGGTCTCCTCGTCCTGATTGAGCATGCGCACGCGGTTGCGGCGCACCTGGACCAGGCGGGCGGGGTCTTTCGTCAGGCCGACGACCACGGGGCCTTTCAGGTCAAGCAGTTCGGGCGGCGGCGGGCTGGTGGGCACCAGCGGCACATTGGCCGCCTTGATGCCGCGATTGGCCAGATATTGGCAAGTCGGAGTTTTTGACGTGCGCGACACGCCCACCAGCACCACGTCGGCCAGGCCGACGGTTTCCAGCATCTGCCCGTCGTCATGGGCGATCGCGAAATGCATGGCGTCGATGCGGTCGAAATATTCCGCGTCCATCAGATGCTGCCGCCCGGGCTGGTCGCGCGCCTGCAAGCCCAGATACGCGCTCAACCCCATGAACACCGGCTCGAGCACCGAGACGCAGGGCACCTGCAGTTTGCGGCAGGCATCATGCAGGCTTTGGCGATACGTGGCGTTGACCAGCGTGTAGAGCACGATGCCGGGATGCGCCGCGATGGCGGCCAGCACGCGGTCGACCTGCCCTTGCGTGCGCGTCATCGGCCAGACATGCTCGACCGGCGCCACGCCTTCGAATTGCGACAGGCAGGCGCGCGCGACGCTGTGCAGCGTTTCGCCGGTCGCATCGGAAACCAAATGCAGGTGAAAGGACTTCATCGCGGGCAGCAAAAAAGGGTGGGCATGCCTGTGGGCTTTCCGCCTCGGAGGTGGGGGCTCATTTTCTGCCCCCGCGTTTCTTGGCGCAACCGATTACCGCCCCCCGGGTTTGCTGGCGATACGGCCGGTCATGCACGGCCCAGTCGATCATTTCCAAGACAGTTGTTGCACGGGATTCACGCGATTTCCGCGCGCACAATCCAGAATGAAAGAAAAGGATTTTTTGGCGATTTCCACAAAACGCTTCACAATCCCTAAGTTATCAACGCAGTTATCCAGGAATGCCTGCAGCCGGAATAGCCCGGGGGATCACCGCCTCGCACACGCCCCTCTACATCATCTACTATCCTATCTATTAGAAAGACTATTAAGGAAGAACGGATGAGAAGCGGGATAACCAGCCCTTCCCCGGTCGAAGAAAATACGCTTTCAGGGAAGAAGCTGCTGCGTGTACTGGCGGGAAATACCGCGCCGGTGCCGCCGATCTGGTTGATGCGTCAGGCCGGACGTTATTTGCCGGAATACCGCGCCGTCCGCGCTAGGGCGAAGACATTCCTGGATTTGTGCTTCACCCCCGAGCTGGCCGTTGAAGTGACCTTGCAGCCGATCCGGCGCTACGGCTTCGATGCGGCGATCCTGTTTTCCGACATCCTGGTGATCCCGCATGCGCTAGGACGGCGTGTTTGGTTCGTCGAAGGCGAAGGACCCAAGCTGGATCCGATCCACGCCTCGGATTTGAACCAACTCCGAATTGGCGATATCCGCGAGATTTTAGCGCCGGTATTCGAGGCTATTGGGCTGCTGCGCCGGCAACTTCTGGCGGACAAAACCCTGATCGGATTCGCCGGCGCGCCGTGGACGGTGGCGACCTACATGGTCGAGGGTGGATCGGGGCACGACTTCGCCGCCGTGAAACGGTTTGCCCTGGGCGATCCGGAAAACTTCGGCCGGCTAATCGATATTCTGGTCGAAGCGACAGCGGACTATCTGATTGCCCAGATCAATGCGGGCGCCGAGGCGTTGCAATTATTCGACAGCTGGGCGGGCGTGTTGAGCGAGTCGGAATTCCGGCGCTGGTCGATCGTCCCTACGCAAACCATCGTCGCGAAAGTGAAAGCCGCGCACCCGAAAATTCCGATCATCGGTTTTCCGCGCGGCGCGGGCATGATGTACACCGATTACATGCGTGAGACCGGCATCGACGCGGTGAGTCTGGATACCGGCGTGCCGCTGGTCTTCGCCCAGGCGTTGCAGGCGCGCGGTGCGGTGCAGGGAAACCTGGACCCGCAGTTGCTGGTGGTCGGCGGCGAGGCGATGCGCCGCGGTGTGCGTGAGATCGTCGCGGCATTGGGCGATGGCCCATTCGTGTTCAACCTGGGGCACGGCATCGTGCCGGAAACGCCGCCCGAGAACGTCGCCGAGCTGGTGCGCATCGTCCGCGAGGGTCCGCCAGCGTGAACGCGCAGCGACGCGTGGCCGTGGTGTTGCTGAATCTTGGCGGGCCGGATTCGCCGGAAGCCGTCCAGCCGTTCCTGTTCAATCTATTCAACGACGCGGCGATCCTGGAACTGCCGCAGCCCCTGCGCTGGCTGCTGGCGCAAATCATTTCGCGCCGCCGCGCGCCGTTCGCCCGCGCGAACTATGCGAAGATCGGCGGCGCATCGCCGCTGCTGGCCAATACGCAAGCCCAGGCGCGCGCCGTGGAAGCGGCGCTGCACGATCTTGGCAATGTAAAAACTTTCGTCGCCATGCGCTATTGGCGGCCATTCACCGATGAGACGGCACGGGCGGTGAAAGCGTTCGATCCGCAGGAGATCGTATTGCTGCCGCTTTACCCGCAATTCTCCGGCACCACCGCCGGCTCGTCGTTGCGGGTCTGGCACGCGGCGGCGAAGCGCGCCGGCATCACCGTGCCCGCACGTGCGATCTGCTGCTACCCCGAGGAGCCGGGCTTTGCCGCCGCCGCCGCTGGATTGATCGACGTGGCGTTGCGGCAGGCCGGTCACGCTGGAACGCTGCTGCTGCTGTCGGCCCACGGACTGCCGCGGAAGACCGTGGATCGCGGCGATCCCTATCGCCACCAGGTCGAGCGCAGCGCGGCGGCGATCCTGGCGGCGCTGGCGAAGCGCGACGCCGCGTGGGCGGAGGTCGAACACCAGGTCTGCTACCAGAGCCGGGTCGGTCCGCTGGAATGGTTGAAGCCCTACACTGAGGATGCGATCCGCCGCGCGGCACGCGACCAGCGCGCGATCGTGCTGTTCCCGATCGCTTTCGTGTCGGAGCACAGCGAAACCCTGGTGGAGCTCGATATCGATTACAAGCGCATCGCCGAAGCGGAGGGGGCTTCCAGCTATTGGCGCGTGCCGGCGGTGGGCACCGATCCGGCGTTCATCCAGGGGCTTGCCGGGCTGGTGCGCGCGGCCCTGGCGCGCGCGCCTTGCACCGCCTCGTCGACCGGCGCGCGCATTTGCCCGCTGGATGCCAAGCGTTGCGCCATGCAGGGGATCGGCGCGCAATGCTGACGACATACTCGATATATTTCGATTACGCCTGGATCAAGGCGCTGCACATCATCGCGGTGATCGCGTGGATGGCGGGGATGCTGTACCTGCCCAGGCTGTTCGTCTATCACGCCGATGCCAAGCCGGGATCGGAACTGTCGGAAACGCTGAAGGTGATGGAGCGCCGCCTGCTGCGCGCGATCGTCAACCCGGCGATGATCGCGGTGTTTGTATTGGGCGGCTTGATGCTGCCTATGCAGGATTGGAGCCACAAATGGCTCTACGTCAAATTGGCGCTGGTCCTGGCCATGTCGGCGCTGCATGGGCTGTTCGCGCGCTGGCGCAAGGATTTCGCCGCGGACCGCAATACCCGGCCCGCGCGCTTCTACCGGATCGCCAACGAAATCCCCGCGGTTCTGCTGATCGCCATCGTGCTTTTGGCCGTGATCAAGCCGTTTTGATCGCTCCAGCGCCAAATCGCTTGACGCGAGGGGCGGTTTAGGCGATTTTGCACCCGTCCGGCGGTCCCGCCGGGCCTTTTCTTCAAGCCATCACCGCGCCGCTTCCCGTCCCCCCAAGGGCCGGGCGTATGTTCCAAAACCAGGCGCGGCGGCGATTCCAATCCCATCGGCAACAGCGTTTCGGCGCCCATGAACCTCAAAGAACTCAAGCTGAAAACCCCCGCGGAACTTCTGGCATTCGCCGAAGAACTGCTGATCGAGAACGCCAGCACCCTGCGCAAGCAGGACATGATGTTCGCGATCCTGAAGCAATTGGCGGACAACGACCAGGCGATCTATGGCGACGGCGTCCTGGAAATCCTGTCCGACGGCTTCGGCTTCCTGCGCTCGCCCGAGGCGAACTACCTGCCCGGGCCCGACGACATCTACGTGTCTCCAAGCCAAGTCCGGCGGTTCGGCCTGCGCACCGGCGACACGGTGGAAGGCCAAATCCGCTCGCCCAAGGACGGCGAGCGCTATTTCGCGCTGCTGAAGGTCAACACCATCAATTTCGAGCCGCCGGACAACGTGCGGCACCGCATCAACTTCGACAACCTGACGCCGCTGTACCCCGAGGAAATGCTGCACCTGGAGTTGGAGCCGGGCACGGCCGGGCCGCCGCAATACCGCGGCAAGAAAAGCGGCCCGATCGAGATGCCGGTATTGCAGGAGCGCAGCGAGACCAAGGCCAAGGGCAAGACCAAGGCGAACGGCGACGGCGAGACGCTGAGTCTGCCGGGCAAGCCCACGACCAAGGGCACGTCGGATGTGCGGCACGACCTGTCGACGCGCGTGATCGACCTGATCGCGCCGCAGGGCAAGGGACAGCGTGGATTGATCGTGGCGCCCCCGCGCACCGGCAAGACCGTGCTGCTGCAAAACATGGCGCACGCCATCGCCGTCAACCACCCCGAGGTGTTCCTGATCGTGCTGCTGATCGACGAGCGGCCGGAGGAAGTGACCGACATGGCGCGCTCGGTGAAGGGCGAGGTCGTGAGCTCGACCTTCGACGAGCCGGCCTCGCGCCACGTGCAGGTGGCCGAAATGGTGATCGAGAAGGCCAAGCGCCTTGTCGAGCACCGGCGCGACGTGGTGATCCTGCTCGACTCGATCACGCGTCTGGCGCGCGCCTACAACACCGTGGTGCCGAGCTCGGGCAAGGTTTTGACCGGCGGCGTCGACGCCAACGCGCTGCAGCGCCCGAAGCGGTTCTTCGGCGCCGCGCGCAACATCGAGGAAGGCGGCAGCCTGACGATCATCGCTACGGCCCTGATCGACACCGGCAGCCGCATGGACGAAGTGATCTTCGAAGAGTTCAAGGGCACCGGCAACTCGGAAATCATTTTGGACCGCAAGCTCTCCGACAAGCGCACCTTCCCCGCGATCGACATCACCAAGTCGGGCACGCGCAAGGAAGAGCTGCTTGTGGACAAGGCGGTGCTGTCGAAGATGTGGGTGCTGCGCCGCATCCTGATGCCGATGGGCACGGTGGACGCGATGGAGTTCCTGCTGGACAAGCTGAAGCACAGCAAGAACAACAACGATTTCTTCCAGGCGATGAATCAGTAGCCCGGAAGCATCGCGCAAGAAAAAAGCCGGAAGGGTTTCTCCTTCCGGCTTTTTGTTTGCAGCGGCGCCGGCCTATGGCAGCAGGATGGTCGAGCCCGTAGTCTTGCGGGATTCCAGATCGCGGTGCGCCTTGGCCGCCTCGGCCAGCGGATAGGTCTGGTTGATGGCGATCTTCACTTTCTTGGACTTGACCACCGCGAACAGGTCCTTGGCCGCTTGCACCAAATCCTCGCGCTTGGCGGTATAGCTCACCAGCGTCGGCCGTGTGACGTAGAGCGAGCCTTTGGGCGCCAGGATGCCGAGATTGACCGGCGGCACCGGGCCCGAGGCGTTGCCGTAGATGACCATCAACCCGAGCGGCCTGAGGCAATCGAGCGAATCCATGAACGTGTCCTTGCCGATGCCGTCATAGACCACCGGCACGCCCACGCCCTTGGTCAGCTCTTTCACCTTGTCCGAGAATTTCCCCTGGCCCAGGACGATCACGTCCTTGCAGCCGGCTTTCTTCGCCAGCGCCGCCTTGGCCTCGCTGCCCACCGTGCCGATGACGCGCGCGCCCAGCGCCTTGCACCATTGCGAAAGAATCTGCCCCACGCCGCCGGCCGCGGCATGGACCAGCACCGTGTCGCCCTTCTGCACTTTGTAGGTCCGGCGGCAGAGATACCAGGCGGTCATGCCCTTCAACATCATGGCGGCGGCGGTGCGATCGTCGATGCCCGAGGGAATTTTCACCAGGCGGTCGGCGGGACGCAGACAGCGTTCGGTGTACGAGCCGATCGGCTGGGCATAGGCCACATGGTCGCCCGGCTTGAACTCTTTCACCTTGGGGCCGACCGCTTCCACGACGCCGGCGCCCTCCATGCCGAGCGTGAACGGCAGCGGCATAGGATAGAGGCCGGAGCGGTGATACGTGTCGATGTAGTTGAGGCCGACGGCCGTGTTGCGCACCAGAACCTGGCCGGGTCCCGGCTGCGCCAGCTCGACGTCTTCCCAGCGCATGACCTCGGGCCCGCCGGTCTCGTGGATTCGAATTGCCTTGACCATGATCTTGCAGCTCCCCCGTTTGGAATCGTGTCGGTGATGATTGCCGGAAACGCCTAGCCCAGGTTTTTCTTGAAGAACTCGGCCGTGCGTTGATTGGCTTGCGACGCCGCGGCGGCGTTCCAGTGCTGGCCGCCGGTGCGCGCGAAAGCGTGATCCACGCCCGGATAGGAATGGATCGTCACGTTCTTGTTGCCCCCGAGTCCGTCTTTGACTTTCTTCTGCGCCTCGGGCGGCACGAACTTGTCGAGTTCGGCCATGTGCATCATGAGCGGCCTGGCGATCTTCGCCGCCTCGCCCAGCAAGCCTTCGATGCCGACGCCGTAATAGGCGACATTGCAGTCGGCCGACGAGCGCGCCGCCATCAGGTAGGCGAGCTTGCCGCCCAGGCAGAAGCCCATCGTGCCGGCCTTGCCGGTGCAACCGTCGACCTTGCGCACATGGTCGAGCGTCGCTTTCAGGTCGTCGACGCCCTTTTCCACGTCGAAGCCCGAGAACAGCTCGAACGCGCGCTTCCATTCCGCTTCGCTCTTGTCGGTAATCTGGATGCCCGGTTCCTGGCGCCAGAATATGTCCGGGCATAGCGCCACGTAGCCCTGCTTGGCCATGCCGTCGGTGATCTCGCGCATCACCTGGTTGACGCCGAAGATTTCCTGGATGACGACGATGCCGGGGCCGCGCCCCGACGCCGGCTTGGCGAGATAGCCGGTGAAACTGCCGCCGTCGCGCGCGGCGATCTTGATGTCGGGCATCCCTGCTCCCCTGGTGGTTTCTTGCGATGGATGTTGGTCGCGACTTTAGCCCGCGCGGCGCGGGCTGTCACGGTAAGCGGCTACCGGGGCGCAGGCGCGAACAGCGACAATTGGTCGGACAGGGGAACCGCCTGTTCGTGCCGCAGCAGCCAGGCCTTGGTTTCCACCCCCTGCCCGCCCGAATACCCGGTCAGTTTGCCATCGGCGCCCACGACGCGATGGCACGGCACGATGATGGCGATCGGGTTGCTGCCGCAGGCGGTGCCCACAGCGCGGGCCGGTGCGCCGGTTTCGCGCGCCAGGTCGCCATAGTTGCGCGTGAAGCCATAGGGAATGTTCAGCATCCCCTGCCACACCGCGCGCTGGAAATCCGATCCGTCGAGCGACATCGGCAGGTCGAAGCTGCGCCGGCGGCGGTCGAAATAAGCCGCGAGCTGGCGTTCGGCTTCCAGCAGCACCGGATCGGAATCGTTGGCCGTTTCCCTAGGCGCGCCGAAATGCAGCGCTACCAGCGCGCCGTCGCGCGCAGCCAGCAGCAAGGGGCCGAGGGGCGAGGCTATGCAACGCTGCGCGATCATTTTTTCTGCAACGCGGCCTTCAACGCTTCCGGGTCGGTCAGCGGCAGCGAGCAGGCCGGGCCGCGGCAGACATAGGCCGCGGGCTTGCCGTCCACCAGGCCCTTGCCGTGGGCGGGATGGCCCGGCGGCAATTTTGCGTCGGGGGCGATTTGCATGAACACCGCGTCGGGCAGCGACACGCCGTTGAGCGCGTGCCACAGCGCCTGGGCGCCGGCGTCGTCGCGCGCGCCCACCACGGCGACCTGCATGGGTTCGCGCAGCATCGCCGCGTTGTTCAGCAGCGTGGCGAGCGGGAAGAAGTTGCGCGCGACCTGGCCCGAGAACAGCAGCATGATCGCCTCGGCCCGGGCGCGATACGGCTCTTCGCCGGTCAGGCAAAACAACCGCGCCAGCACCGCCACCATCGTGCCGTTGCCCGAAGGCACCGCATTGTCGCTGGCGTTCTTGGTGCGCACGATCACGTCGGATGTGTCGTCGGCGGTGAGGAAATATCCGGCGCCGGCGGCATCCCAATAATGCTTGTCCAGCACCGCAACCCAGGCCTTGGCCTGGGCCAGGAATTCCTTTTCGCTCGTGGCTTCATGCAGCGCCAGGGCGGCGCGCGCCATGTTGGCATAGTCGTCGAGCGTGGCGGGATGGGCTGGCTTGCCGTCGCGGAAGCTGTGGCGCAGCCTGCCGCCCTTGGTCATCGTGCCGGCGACGAAGGCGAATGCGCGCCGGGCGGCGCCCAGCCAGTCTTCGCGCTGGAACACGGTGGCGGTGCGCGCTAGGGCGGCGATCATCAGCCCGTTCCAATCCGCCAGCACCTTGTCGTCCAGGCCCGGCTTCACGCGCTTGGCGCGCGCCTCGAACAGCGCCTTGCGGCCGCGCGCCAGCAGGGCGGAGGTCGCCTCGTCGGGCTCGGCGGTATGGGCGCGGCGGTTGAGGATGGTGGCGCCTTCCCAGTTGCCATCCGCCGTGACGTCGTAGAACGTCTTGAACGCCGGCGCGTCGGCGCCCAGCAGCGCGTCGATCTCGGCCTCGGTCCAGACGTAGAACTTGCCTTCATGGCCTTCGCTGTCGGCGTCGATGGTGGAAGAAAACCCGTGCCCGGGCGCCACCATTTCGCGCAACACCCAGCCGATGGTTTCGAGCAGCCGGGTCGAGAACAGCGGATCGCGCGTTTCCTGCCACGTCATCGTCAACAGGTCGATGAGCTGCGCGTTGTCGTACAGCATCTTTTCGAAATGCGGCACCAGCCAGCGCTCGTCGGTGGAATAGCGCGCGAACCCGCCGCCGAGATGGTCGTAGATGCCGCCCCCGCTCATCGCCGTGAGCGTCAGGATAACGGCATGCCGGTACGCATGGTCGCCGCTGCGCAGCCACGCGCGCCACAACAGGCCCAGGATCGAGGGCTGCGGAAACTTGGGCGCGCCGCCGATGCCGCCGTTGATCGGGTCGATTTCGCCGCGCAGGCGCTGCGCCATCTGGTCCATGAGCTCGGGCGTGATGCCGGTGCCTGGCGCGTGCTGCGACAGTTTGTTGAGGGCGTCGCGGATGGCGGCGACGTTCTGCGCGATCTTGCCGGGGTCCTGGCGGTAGGTGTTGGCGATGCCCTGGAGCACCTCCTTGAACGCCGGGCGGCCGAAGCGCGGCGCGTTCGGGAAATAGGTGCCGCCCCAGAACGGCTCGCCCTTGGGCGTCAGGAACATCGTCAGCGGCCAGCCGCCCTGCTCGCCCAGCAGCGCCAGGGCGGTTTGATAGATCGAATCCAGATCGGGCCGTTCCTCGCGGTCGACCTTCACGTTGACGAACAGCTCGTTCATCACCGCGGCGGTGGCTTCATCCTCGAAGCTTTCATGCGCCATGACGTGGCACCAGTGACAGGCGGCGTAGCCTACCGACAGCAAGATCGGTTTACCGGCGGAAGCGGCCTCGGCCAGCATGGCGTCGTTCCAGCCGCGCCAATGCACGGGGTTGCCCGCGTGTTGCAGCAGATAGGGGCTGGTTTCCTGGCTCAACAGATTCTGCGACATACCTGCTCCGGTCCCAAGGCGCGTTGCGGCGGTGTTGCGCCCGCGTATAGTGTGGGCCGATTCGCGGCGGCTCAACCATGTTATTCATAGGGTTTATCCGTCGTATAGACCGGCTTTTGCCTTGACGAAGGGATTGGAATTCATTGGCCGACGGTTCCAACAACGGGTCTTCCGGCGATCCGCGCCCGTACTATTCTCGCCATGTCTTCTGCTGCATCAACGAACGCGCGCCAGGACATACGCGCGGCTGTTGCAAGGAGAAAGGCGCGGAGAAACTGCGCGACTATCTGAAAGGCCGCGCCAAGCAGGCCGGGTTGACGGATGTACGCATCAATGCTTCGGGATGTCTCGACCGATGCGAACTTGGCCCGACGATGGTGATCTATCCGGAAGGCGTTTGGTACAGCTACGCGAGCGAGGCGGATTTGGACGAGATTCTGGAGACGCATCTGGTGCGCGGCGGGCGCGTGAAGCGGCTAATGCTGCAGCCCGACCAAAAAACCAAGACCGGCTGACGCGCGGCCCGGCGGCGCGATGCCGGGTGCGGTTGCCATGAACGACACGATTTTTGCCCTTGCCAGCGGACGCGGCCGTGCCGGCGTGGCGGTATTGCGCGTGTCGGGGCCGGGCGCCGCGGCGGCGGTGCGCGCGCTGACCGGAAGCGAGCCGCCGGCGCCGCGCCGCGCCGCCTTGCGCGAGTTTCGCGACCCGGCTAGCGGCGAAATTCTGGACCGGGGATTGGTGCTGTGGTTCCCGGCCCCGCGCAGCTATACCGGCGAGGACGTGGCCGAGCTGCATGTCCATGCCGGCCCTGCGGTCGTCGAAGGAATCGCAGAAGCCTTATCCAAACAGGCTTCCACGCGTCCGGCCGAGGCGGGAGAATTCACCCGCCGCGCGTTCATGAACGGCAAGCTGGATTTGACCGAGGCCGAGGGCATTGCCGATCTGGTCGCGGCCGAAACCGCTGAACAGCGCCGCCAGGCGTTGCGGCAGATGGATGGCGCGTTGGGCCGGCTGTACGAGGACTGGCGCGTCCGCCTGGTGCGCGCCCTCGCGCACCTGGAAGCCTCGATCGATTTTCCCGATGAGGAATTGCCCGGCGATCTGATCGAGGCCGCACGCGCGTCGGCGGCGGCGTTGCAGGGCGAGATCGCGGCGCATCTTGCCGACGGGCGGGGCGAGCGTCTGCGCCACGGCGTTTCAGTGGCGATCCTGGGGCCGCCCAATGCCGGGAAATCGACGCTGCTGAATCGCCTGGCGCAGCGCGACGCGGCCATCGTGTCGCCGATCGCGGGCACCACGCGCGATGTCATCGACATCGATATCGACCTGGATGGATATCCCGTGCGGATTGCCGATACGGCGGGGCTGCACCGCACGGACGACGCGATCGAGGCGGAAGGCGTACGCCGCGCGCACAAGCGGGGCGAGGCTGCCGATCTGATCATCGTCGTGCTGGACGCGGCAACGTGGCCGGAAACGGGCGCCGGCTTGTTGGGCGCGGTTGAAGTTCCGGTTGTGGTTTTGTTGAACAAGACGGATTTGCGCGCGGTTGACGGGCAACCGATGTGGCGTGAGCACAATGTGCTGCCGCTGTCCCTGGCCACGGGTGCTGGCTGGGAGGCGGCACGCCGGGCGATTGCCGCCGGGGTGCGCGCGCTGGCGGACACGCAGGCCGGCCCGGCTTTGACGCGGACACGGCATCGCGCCGCGCTTGAGGCGTGTATCGTGTCGCTGGCGCGGGTTAAATCGGCCGCCCTGCCGGAACTGGCGGCCGAGGACTTGCGCCTGGCCGCAAGGGCGCTGGGAAAGATCACCGGGCGGATCGAGGTCGAGGATCTGCTGGATGTTATTTTCCGGGACTTCTGCATAGGGAAATGACGCGCCCACTAGGTATTGGGGGTACGTGTTTCACGTGAAACAAGCCTAGGTTTTTGACAGGGTTTTCCATGCTGCCTAGATTGCGGCGATGATCCGGTTCGACGTCATTGTGGTTGGTGGTGGGCATGCGGGCTGCGAGGCGGCCGCTGCGTCCGCGCGTATGGGTGCGCGCACGGCGCTGGTTACCCACAAGCTTGAGACTATCGGCGAGATGTCCTGCAACCCGGCCATCGGCGGCCTGGGCAAGGGCCATCTGGTCCGTGAAATCGACGCCCTGGACGGCATCATGGGCCGGGCCATCGACCGCGCCGGCATCCAGTTCCGTGTGTTGAACCGCAGCAAGGGCCCGGCGGTCAGGGGGCCGCGGGCCCAGGCGGACCGCAAGCTCTACCGGCGGGCTATCCAGGAACTGCTGGCGGGCCAATCGGGGCTGACGGTCCTGTCCGGGGCCGTCGAGAATCTGGCGTTTGGCCCCGACGGTGGGATTTCCGGCGTCATTCTGGCGACTGGCGAGCAGATCGGCTGCGGCGCTGTCGTGTTGACCACCGGTACGTTCCTGCGCGGCCTGATCCATTGCGGCGAGGAGAAAATACCGGCGGGGCGTGTCGGCGAAGCGCCTTCCGTCGGACTGGCGGAAACACTGGCCCGGGCCGGGTTTGCCCTGGGGCGCCTTAAGACCGGCACCCCTCCCCGCTTGGATGGAAAAACCATTGATTTCAGCAGCTTGACTAGGCAGCCTGGCGACAGTCCGCCGCCGCCGTTTTCGTTTGTGACGCGGCGGATCGAAACGCCCCAGATCGATTGCTGGATCACCGAAACCACGCCGGCGGCGCATGAGCTGATCCGGGCGAACCTGCATCGCGCGCCCATGTATTCCGGCCAGATCGCATCGGCCGGCCCGCGCTATTGCCCGTCGATCGAGGACAAGGTGGTGCGTTTCGCCCACAGGACGCGGCATCAGATTTTCCTCGAGCCCGAGGGGCTGGACGACGACACGATCTATCCGAACGGGATTTCGACATCGCTGCCGCGCGACGTGCAAGAGGCATTTCTGCGGCAGATTCCGGGCCTTGAACGCACTGTCATGCTGCGGCCGGGCTATGCGATCGAATACGATTTTGTCGATCCGCGCGAGCTATTGCCGACCCTGGAAACCAAGAAAATCAAGGGCTTGTACTTTGCGGGGCAAATCAACGGCACGACCGGATACGAAGAAGCCGCGGGGCAAGGGATTGTCGCGGGCATCAATGCCACCCTGGCTTGCGCGGGCGGCAAGCCGTTCGTGATCGACCGCGCCGCCGGCTATATCGGCGTGATGATCGACGACCTGGTGACGCTTGGCACGGCCGAGCCCTATCGCATGTTCACGTCGCGGGCGGAATACCGGCTGGTTCTCCGCGCCGACAACGCCGATCAGCGCCTGACCCCGCTGGGAGCCGGAATCGGCTGTGTGGGCACTGAGCGCCAAACCGCGTTCGCAGGCAAAATCCAGGCTCTGGAGCGCGCGCGCGCCCTGTTGAACAGCCTGAAGGCTGGCTCAAGCTGGTTAAAAGCCCACGGACTGCCGGCGCCGCGCGACGGCGTGCCGCGATCGGCTTTAGAGTTGCTGGGTTATCCCGGCGTTACCCTCGCCAGGCTGGGCGCCCTGTGGCCCGAAATTGCCGGCTTATCACCTGAAATTATTGAACAAATTGAGATAGATGGGCTCTATGCCGGCTATCTCGACCGCCAGGATGCCGATATCGCGGCATTCCGCCGTGAGGAAGCCCTGGGCCTTCCGCCGGGGCTAGATTTTGGCGCAATCGGCGGGTTGTCGACTGAAATCCGGTCAAAACTTGCCCATGCCCGGCCCACGACGCTGGGCGCCGCCTCGCGGATCCCCGGCATCACCCCGGCAGCCCTGGTCGCCCTTCTGAGGCACGTCCAGCGCGGCGAGAACCGCGCTCGTGCCTGAGCCCGCTAAGCCCCCGCTAAGTCAGCAGGAATTCGCCTCTCAGGCCGGTGTTTCACGTGAAACAGCCGACAGGTTGGCCGCCTATCTTGACCTCCTGAGGCGCTGGCAGGCGCGGATCAACCTGGTTTCCGAGGCCAGCCTGAAAGATGCCTGGCGCCGGCACATACTGGATTCCGCCCAGCTTTGGCCACTGATCGGCCGAACGGACGGGCGGCTCTACGACATCGGCAGTGGTGCTGGGTTTCCAGGCCTAGTTTTGGCGATCCTGGGCATGAGCGACGTGCACTTGGTCGAGTCCGATCAGCGAAAATCGGCATTTCTGCGCGAAGCGGCCCGAATCACCGGCGCTAGGGTTCAAATTCATACGATACGCACCGAGAAGTTATCCCCAAAAGATGCGGATTTCATCACGGCGCGGGGTTGCGCCGCACTTCCGGAATTGCTTGAGTTAGCAATGCCGCTGTTGAAGCCATCTGGAATATGTTTTTTTCTTAAGGGGCGTACTGTAGAAGCCGAATTGACGGCGGCAAATAAAGCTTGGAGTATGCAAATTCAACGCTTTCCAAGCAAAAGCGATCCCACGGGAGCAATTCTACGGCTGGAGGGAATTCATCGTGTCGGAAGAAAATCCACTTAACCCATTGAAACCACGGATTATTGCCGTTGCAAATCAAAAAGGCGGCGTCGGCAAGACCACAACGGCGGTCAATCTGGCTACCGCGATGGCGGCTTGCGAAAAGAAGGTCCTGGTGATCGACCTGGACCCCCAGGGCAATGCCAGCACCGGCCTGGGCATCGGTGCGAAGGAACGCGGCACCGGCAGCTACCACGTCCTGATCGGGGCCACGACGCTGGAAAGCGCCATCAAGCCGACGATGGTGCCCGGCTTGTCGATCGTTACGTCGAATGTCGATCTCTCCGGCGCCGAGATCGAGCTGGTGGATCAGCCCCGGCGCGAGTTTCTGTTGCAGCAGGCGCTGACGCCATCGCCGGCCGGATTCGAATACATCATCATCGATTGTCCGCCGTCGCTTGGGCTGCTGAATCTCAACGCGATGGTCGCGGCCGACGCGCTGCTGGTGCCGTTGCAGTGCGAGTTCTACGCGCTCGAGGGCGTAAGCCATTTACTACGAACGGTAGAGAGAGTGCGCAGAAGCCTCAACCCCAGGCTGGAGATACAGGGGGTTGTGCTGACGATGTTCGATAAACGCAATAGGCTATGCAGCCTGGTGGCCGACGATGCGCGCGGCTATTTCGGCGACAAGGTCTACAACACGATGATCCCGCGCAACGTGCGCGTGTCGGAGGCGCCGTCGCACGGCAAGCCGGTGCTGCTCTACGACGTCGCCTCGGCCGGCGCGCAGGCCTATATCCATCTGGCCAGCGAAGTGCTGAAGCGCGAACGCGGCTTGCGCGCGGCGTAACGCAGGGGAGGATTCGATGGCAGATCCCGCTTCGCCTCCGCGCGCGCCCGGCGACGATCCGAAAAAACGCACGCATCTCGGCCGCGGCTTGATGGCGCTGCTCGGCGACGACGCGCCCGAGCAGCCCGCACCCGACCGCAGCATTTCCTCGCGCATGGTGCCGACTGAATCTTTGCGTCCCGGCAGGTTCCAGCCGCGCGTCCGCTTCGACGATGAGGCGTCCAAGTCGCTGACCAATTCGGTGCGCGAAAAAGGCATCCTGCAGCCGATCCTCGTGCGCCGGGATTCCGATTCGCCGCAGATGTACGAGATCATCGCCGGCGAGCGCCGCTGGCGCGCGGCGCAGCAGGCGCAATTGCACGAAGTGCCCGTGGTGGTGCGCGACATGGGCGACCGCGACGCGCTCGAGCTGGCGCTGGTGGAAAACATCCAGCGCCAGGACCTGACCGCGATCGAGGAAGCCGAGGGCTATCGCCGCCTGATGGAAGAATTCGGCCATACCCAGGACGGGCTGGCCCAGGCCGTGGGCAAAAGCCGCAGCCACATCGCCAACCTGCTGCGCCTGTTGAACCTGCCGCAATCAGTCAAGGACATGGTGCAGTCCGCGGCGTTGAGCCCCGGCCATGCCCGCGCGCTGATCAACGCGCCCAACCCGGCGCAACTGGCCGACCAGATCGTGAAAAAGGGGTTGAACGTCCGCCAGGCCGAACGCCTGGCGCAAGCCGGCAAGTCCAATCGCGGCCGCAAGCCGGCGCCGCCGAAAGACGCCGATACGCTGGCGATCGAGCGCGAGATGACCAACCTATTGGGCTTGCGCGTGTCGATCTCGTTCCGCCGGCGCGGCGGCGAGCTGGTGATCCACTACAAAACGCTGGATCAACTGAACGAAGTGCTGCGCCGGATGAGCCAAACCTCGCCGCGCGCCTAAGGCAAGTAGGATTAAGCCGCCGCGCCGAACGCCCGCGCGCCCGCGGCCAGGTCCATGAATGTCCGCTCGCACAGCAGACGGTCGGGCTGGCCGGTTTCCTTGCACCGCGTCTCGGTCTCGATGGCGCGCGCCAGGGCGCGGGCCAGCCTGGGGCCGCGCCAAAGCCTGAGCTGCGCGCGGAACGCGGGCTGACGCTTGAAGAAAATGCGCTGCGCCATCATCGCCTGGCCGGCATCTTCGCCGGCGGCTTCGCGCGCATGCACGGCCTCGATCTTGGTCAAATGCGACGCCAGGGCGCGCAGCACCCGAACCGCCGCGACGCCCTCGGCGGCCAGCCGTCCCAGCGCGCGGTCGGTGCCCGCGGCATCGCCGGCCAGGCAGGCGTCGATCGCCTCATCGATCGATGTCGCCGCCGCTTCGGCGCCGCAGGCCAGCACGTCGTCTTCCGTCACCGTGCCGCGCTCGCCGGCATAAAGCGCCAGCTTTTCCACCTCGCCCCGCAACAACATGCGGTCGGGGCCGAGCAGCGCCGCCAGGGCGCGCGCCGCGTCGTTGTCCGCCTTCAAGCCGCGTTCGGCAAACGCCGCGCGCACGGCGCCCACCAACGCCGCGCCGTCCTCGACATAGCAGGGCAGGGCGCCGCCGGTCTTGGCCGCCTCGAACGCCGCGCGCAGCTTGGAGCGGGGCCCGAGCTCGCCCGCTTCCACCACCACCAGCGCGTCGCCTGGCGGTTCGGCCAGGAATTGCTGGAAAGCCTCGCCCAGGCGGTCGTCGGCGTCGCGCACGCGCACCACGCGCCGCCCGCCGGTCAGGCATAAAGCCGCCGCCTCGTCGTTGAGCCGCGGGGGATCGGAGGCCAGGTCGGCTCCCAACAGATCGCTAATGCGGAAAGGATCGCTGTCATCCGCCACGACCGACCGCGCCAGGCGGTCGGCGCGCTCGCGCACAAGGCCGGCATCGGGTCCATAGATCAGTACCGCGCGGATTCCGGCGTCGGGGGATTTCAGGAACGCTTCTACCCGCGCCGGCGGGATTTTCACGATCCGCCGTCCTTACGGGTGGACAGGAACACGGCGACTTTGGTGGTGATGTCCTCGGCTATATCGCGCAGGCTGCGTTCGCGCGCGTCCTTTTCCGAAGCCAGGGTCGCGAAATCGGACTGCACGATATTGTACGACCCGACCGACCGGCTGCGGCCGGTCTGCAACTGCGATTTCGATTTTAGGTCGCGCAGGGTATAGGTCGCCACATTGGCGATCTGCGCCAAAGTCGCCGAGCTGTCCTTGATGATGCCCAGGTTCGACTTGGTCTCCACCAGCTTGATATCCAGCACATAGCGCGGGTCGGCCGGCCGCCCTTTCGGGTTGATGCGGTCGAGCAGGAAATTGTGCAGAATTTGTCCGTTGCGGTCGGGAATCGTGCTGATGTGCACGGCGGCAAGCTCGGCCGAGGCCTCGTGCTCGCCATCGCCCTTGTAAAGTGGATGGAAGCCGCAGCCGGCCAAGCCGGCGCCGGTCGCCAGCAGCACCGATAGAGCCGCCGCACGGGCGTTATGCAACCACATTGATCACCTGGTTCGGCCGGTAAATGACCTTGCGCGCGGCCCGGCCTTCCATCGCGCGCTTAACGGCGGGCTGCGACAGCGCAACCGATTCCGCATCCGATTGGCTGGCGTCGCGCGCCAATGTCACCGTCGCGCGCAGCTTGCCGTTCACCTGTACCGCGATTTCCACGGTATCGGCGATCAGCAGCGCCGCATCCGCCGTGGGCCAGGCCTGTTCGCACAGCAGCCCCTTGCCCGCGATGCGCTGCCACAGCTCTTCGCCCAGATGCGGCATCATCGGCCCCAACAGCTTGATCAGGGCGATGATCGCCTCGCGTTCCGCCGCCTCAGCGCCCAGCCCAACCGCCTTGAAATCCTCGATGGTATTCGACAGCTCGCGTATGCGCGCCACGGCGCTGTTGAACCGGAACCGATCCAATAGGCCGGTCACGTCATTGATGGCGGCGTGCGTGGCGCGGCGCAAGTCTTCCGCGCCGCCGCCGTTCATTGTGCCGCCGCCGTTGCCTGCCGGCGCATTGCTCCAGCGCTCGTCCACCAGGCGCCACAGCCGGTTGATGAAGCGCCAGGCGCCGTCCACGCCCGCGGCGCTCCATTCCAGATCGCGCTCCGGCGGGCTGTCCGACAGCATGAACCAGCGCGCGGTGTCGGCGCCGTAGGCGTCGATGATCGCGCTTGGCGCCACCACGTTCTTCTTCGATTTGCTCATGATCTCGCGCCGGCCCACCTCGACCGGCTTGCCGGCGGCCTTCTCGACCACCGTGCCGTCCGCGCGCCGGTCGATTTCCTCGGGGTACAGCCACCGCCCGTCGCCGGCGCGATAGGATTCGTGCAGCACCATTCCTTGCGTGAACATGCCGGCGAACGGCTCGTCCAGCTTGGCGTGGCCGGTGATGCTCATGGCGCGCATGAAGAAGCGCGAGTAGAGCAGATGCAGGATCGCGTGCTCGACGCCACCGATGTATTGGTCGACGGGAAGCCAGTAATCCACCGAGGCGCGATCCACCGGCACGCCGGCCCTGGGGCTGCAGAAGCGGGCGAAGTACCACGAGGAATCGACGAAGGTGTCCAGCGTGTCGGTGTCGCGCGTCGCTTTCGCGCCGCAGGCCGGGCAGGGGACGTTCTTCCACGTGGGATGGCGGTCCAGCGGATTGCCGGGCTGGTCGAAGGTCACGTCGTCGGGCAGGCGCACCGGCAGGTCCTTGTCGGGCACCGGCACCGCGCCGCACTTGGCGCAATGCACCACCGGGATCGGGCAGCCCCAATAGCGCTGGCGCGACACCAGCCAGTCGCGCAGGCGGTATTGCACCGTGCCGCGCCCGGCCTTCAACTGCTCCAGGCGCTCGATCACCCGGCGCTTGGCCGCGGGCACGTCGAGGCCATTCAGGAAATCCGAGTTGATCAGGATGCCGTCGTCGAGGAAGGCCTCGTTGCCGATCTTGAACGCCTTGGCGTCGGCGTCGCGCGGCATCACCACCGGAATGACGTCCAGCCCGTATTTGCGCACGAAATCCAAATCGCGCTGATCATGCGCCGGGCAGCCGAAGATCGCCCCCGCGCCGTATTCCATCAGCACGAAATTCGCCACCCATATCGGCACGGTCTTGCCCGCAATCAGCGGATGCTCGGCCTGCAATCCCGTGTCGTAACCGATTTTCTCCGCCGCCTCGATCACCGCCTCGGAAGTGCCCTGCCGGTCGCATTCGGCAATGAAGGCTTTTAGCTTCGGATCGGTCTTCGCCAGCTCTTCGGCGAGGGGGTGATGCGGCGACAGGGCCGCGAACGTGCCGCCGAACAACGTGTCGGGACGCGTGGTGAAGATCTCCATCGTCTCGCCGCGGCCGGCGATCTTCCAGGTCACGTAGGCGCCCTCGGACCGCCCGATCCAGTTCTCCTGCATCGTGCGCACTTTTTCGGGCCAGCGGTCGAGCGAGCCCAGGGCCTTGAGCAGATCGTCCGAGAACGCGGTGATCTTGAAGAACCATTGCGCCAGCTTGCGCTTTTCCACCGGCGCGCCCGAGCGCCAGCCCTTGCCGTCGATCACCTGTTCGTTGGCCAGCACGGTCTGGTCGACCGGGTCCCAGTTGACGAACGCTTCCTTGCGATAGACCAGCCCGGCTTTCAGGAAATCCAGGAACAGCTTCTGCTGATGCGCGTAATAGCCGGGATGGCAGGTCGCGAGTTCCCGGTTCCAATCCAGCGACAGGCCCATGCGCTTCAGTTCGCCGCGCATAGTGGCGATGTTGTCGTAGGTCCACTGCGCGGGGTGGATCTTGGAATCGCGCGCGGCGTTCTCGGCCGGCAGGCCGAACGCGTCCCAGCCCATGGGATGCAGCACGTTCAAGCCCCGCGCGCGCTTATAGCGCGCCACCACGTCGCCCAGGGTGTAGTTGCGCACATGGCCCATATGGATGCGGCCGGAGGGATAGGGGAACATCTCCAGCACGTAATACTTGGGTCGGCCGGGCTCCTCGCGCGCGGCAAAGCTCTGCCGCGCGTCCCATTCGCGCTGCCACTTCTCTTCGGCGGTCTTGAAGTTGTATCGCGACATATCGCTCTAAGCCGCTCGGTTGCTCTGGAAATCCGCCCCAGCCGGCGCGGCGGGGATTTTCCATGCCCGGGCCGGGGTTAGCAAGGACTAAGTTATTGAATCCGCAAGTCTAAGGCCTTGAATCAGGCCCCGAGAGGTCGATCGGGGCGGGCGGCAGGCCCTGAACGTGGCGATCCCACATCGCCCGGTAGGCCCGCTCGAGGTTGCGGGTGAACCAGGCCGTGTCGAATAGCGGGCATGTCGCGCGGCCCGCCGCGAGCTTCGTTTTCGTGTCTGCCAGCAACTTCCGGTCGGTTGCGAGCTTCATTGCCAGGGCCTCGTAGTCGTCCGGCGAGCCGGCAATCAGCTCGGTCAATCCGGCAGCGGTAAGCAGGCTCGCCCCCACCCGGCCGGCGAAGGCGTCGCCGCGGCAGGTCAGCACCGGCACGCCGGCCCATAGCGCGTCGCTCGCCGTGGTGTGCGCGCCATAGGTAAGCGTGTCGAGGAACAGATCGGCCAGGGCCAGGCGCGCCAGGTGCTCGGCCTTGGGCTTGCGCGTGGCGAAAATCAATCGCTGCTCCACTGGGCCGGCACGCTGGGCGGCGGCGCGCAGATTGCGCTCGGCCTCGGCGCTTTCGGCGAACAACCACAGCACCGCATCAGGCGTCTTGTCCAAGAGCCGCATCCAGATCTCGAAGACCCGCCGCTCGATCTTGAAATTGGCGCAGAAGCAGCAGAACACGAACGCGCCGTCCGGCAAGCCTTCCGCGGCCCGTGTCGTGGGCGCGGCGATCGCTTGCCCGTTGTCGTTGACCTGATAGCAACCCGGCAACAGCGCCAACGCCTCGGTGTAATGCGCCCGGCTCTCGGGCGGCGTCACGATGGCGTCGGTCAACGCATAATCGAAAAACGCCGCGCCGGTCGTGCCGGGAAACGCCAGATAGGCGGCCTGCACCGGCGCCGGGCGCATCGCCGCGATCTCCGGCCTGGAATGGGTGATCCAGCCGTTCAGGTCCACCAGCACTTGCACACCGTCCCCGGCGATGCGCGAAGCGGCCTCGACGTGATTCATGGAGGCTATGTCGACAAAGGCGTCCACGCCTTGCCGCACGTGCCGGCGATAGTCGCTGCCGTCGTCGGGCCCATAGGAATAGGCGGCGATGTGGAACCGGCCGCGGTCGTGCAGCGCGAACATCCCGGCCATCAGGTGCGCTGTCGGGTGGTCGCGGAAATCCGAGCACAAGTAACCGACGCGCAGGACGCCGGTTTGCGCGCGGCCAGGCCAGCCCAGCTCCAGGGCCGCGGCGGCGCGGTCCGTCGCTACGCGGGTTTCCACCTCGCGGGCCTTGGCGCGGGCGATCGCCCCGCGTTCCGCCTCGGTCAGCGGCAGCGACAGCGAGAAGAACGGCGTGATGTCGCAAGGTTTGCCGGCTTCCGCCGCGGCCACCGCCGCCCGCAGGACAGGGGCCAGGCGCTCGACGCGCGCCCAGTCGCAGGCGGCTTGCGCGGCCTGCGCCAGATGCACCGCCGCCTTGGCCAGGGGGCGCGGGCCGGCCGAAGCGCGCTCCAGCGCCGCGATCGCAAGGTCCAGCTTGCGCGCGTGGAAATAGGTGACGCCGAGATTGTAGTGCAGCTCGGCAAGTTCCGGCCGGCGCCGGCTCGCCTGCTCCAAGATCGTCAGGGCGCCGGCGGCGTCGCCTTGCGCGCGCCGTTCCAGCGCCAGGGCCATCTCGGCCTCGACCATGCCGGGGCTCAACTCCAACGCTCGGCGCCAGGCGGCTTCGGCTTCGCGGCGCCGGCCGCGCTCGCCCAGCACGTTGCCCAGGTTGCACCACAGCGCCGCGTCGCCGGGGCGATGCCGCAGCCCGCTACGCAAAGCCGCCTCGGCCTCGGCGGGGCGCTGGCGCGCCAGCAGGTTGCCCAGCTCAAGCCAGGCTTCCGCCATGCCGGGCGAAAGCTCGGTTGCCCGGCGCAGCTCAGCTTCGGCCGAACCGGCATCGCCGGTGACTGCCAAGGCTTTGCCCAGGGCATAGCGCGCGGCCGGATCGCTGGGTTGCAAATCGACCAGCTCGGCCATCAGCCGCGCCCCTTCGGCAAAGGCGCCGGTTTCCAGCAGGCAAAGCCCGTATGCGTACAGTACTTGTGGATCCCTGGGATTCCGCGCCAAAGCCCCAGCGTACAGGGGTAAGGCCTCGCGCCGCCGACCGGCCCGATGCAGCCCAAGGGCCTCGGGCAGGCTCAACGGCGAAGCCTATCGCTGGGCGGTGGCGACGCGGAGCTGGCGGGCGCGGGCCAGGATCGAATTTTCCAGGTCGGTCGCGGTCTGCGCTTCCACCGGGGCGTCGGCCCAGCCGCCGGCCGCGTCGCGCTTCTGGCGGAACACGGCGGCGCGCACGCCGTCGGCCCGCAAATCGCGCCCCAGGATGAACACGTTGATCTTGAACCGCTCGGCCGGCGTTTCCGGCGGGCTGAACCACTCCGTGATGATCACCCCGCCGAAGGGATCAGCCGACGCCAGGGGCATGAACGAAATGCTGTCCAGCGAGGCGCGCCACAGATAGCTGTTGACGCCGACCCCGCCGCCGCCGCCGCCCGAGGCCGCGGCGTCGTCCTTGCCGCCGCCGCCCAAAAGAACGAAGCCGTCGGGCCCGAACAGACCGCCTTCGGTATTGCTGGACTTCTTGGCCACGGACTGGCCCTTGCCCGAGCGCTTGTTGGACTCGTACTTGGTGTTGCTGTCGTCCAGGGTGTCCATGCCGCAGGCGGCAAGGAACGCGGCGCCGCCCAAAACTATCCACAGCCGGGTCATCCGGCGGGTGCAGCCAGCGTCCATCCTTAAGGGTCCCTAAGTGTTGCGAAAGCCCGTTGCGGCTTTCCCCCATGATACCGGGGGGGGCACCGGGTAACAATATGGAACCCACAATAAAACCTAGGTTTTTGGCAGAATTTGGGCCTTCCCGAGCCGCCAGCTACCGTTGCAGAGATGTCACGGTGTCCGGAATTGGACACAGGCGGGGGTCGGAATCCCTTGCGGGTCATTCGGGGGTGATGGCAGTGTGCCCATCGTAAGTGACCAGCCGCTGGGTTCGTTGCGTTTTGCTCTTGGGCCTGGGGCGGTGAGGAACGGAGGGATTTAAGATGAAAAAGCAACTACTGGCTACGACGGCGCTGGTCGCTGGCGGACTGATGGCGGGCGCGGCGCAAGCGGCCGACCCGATCAAACTGTCGCTGGGCGGCTATGCCCACACGGGTTTGACGATCCGCAGTGAAGACAACACCGCGTCGGCGAACGGCACGATCAACGGTCAAAACGATTGGTTCGTGCAGAATAACGGCCTGCAAGTCACGACCGACATCGGACGGTCGGATGTCTTCTGGGAAGCTGAGGTGTGGTTCGTCGGTGAAACGACGCTCGACAACGGCATCAAGGTGGGTGTGAACATCCAGCTCGAAGCCTACACCTCGAACGACCAGGTCGACGAACATTACGTCTACTTGACCGGCGGCTTCGGCCGTCTGGTGGTCGGCGCCGAGAACTCGGCTCCGTACATCATGCACTATGCCGCGCCGACCCCGACGGGTGGCCAGTACGGTGCGGAATCGCCGAACTTCAACCCGTTCCGGTTGCCGACCGCAGCGCGGACCGGAACCATCGGTACCTTCAGCACGCTGACCAGCGATGCCAACAAGATCACCTACTACACGCCGCGGTTCTCGCCCGGCTTCCAGTTCGGTATCTCCTACACGCCGGACGACGATGCCTTCAGTGGGTTCCAGAGCGTGGGCGTCGGTGGCGGCAGCGGTTGCCGCGGCGGTTGTTCGTTCAACGCGGGCAACGGCGTCTCGGACAACGACCAGGCGAACTTCCACCACTTCGTAGAAGTCGGCATGAACTTCGTCAAGTCGATCAACGGCGTGGATCTGGCCTTCGACCTGGGCTACGGCACGGGCTTCGTCGAGAAGCAGACCCGTACCGCGAACGACTTGCTCCTGAAGCAGCGCCACACCATGTCGGCCGGCTTTAACGTCGGCTTCGCCGGGTGGACTTTCGGCGCCGGCGCCAGGTGGGACAACCGCGGTCAGCAGGGTCCGAACAACGAATACGCTGCCACTGCTGGTGTGATGTACGGCGCGGGTCCGTGGCTGGTCGGCGTCAACGCCGGCTATGCCATCCAGGAAGACGGCCGTCGCCAGACTTCGACTGCCGCCGGCGGCTATGCTCGCTTGACCAACGACACGACGTTGTGGCTGGGCGCGCAGGGCACCTACACGCTCGGGCCGGGCGTCCGCGCCTTCACGTCGATCGACTACGCGTCGTGGAACGGCAACGGCACGGACTCGGAAGAAGGCGAAGGCATCGCTTGGTCGACCGGCCTTCTGCTGAACTTCTAATCCTGTAGAACTAGACTACCAACCGGGCGGGCCCAAAAGGCCCGCCCGGATTGTTTTTGGGCCCGAATTGAACCTGGGTTGACGGCCCGCGATCCGCCGCCGATAAAAGCGCGGCCTGAAAATGGGGCGGCAACGGGTATTTTAAGCCGATGGGCGGTATCGTTTGGCTGGCGTCCTATCCGAAATCCGGCAATACCTGGATGCGGGCCTTCCTGCACAATCTTTTGACCAACGCCAAGAAGCCGGTCGAGCCCAACCTGCTCGACGGCTTCACCCTGGCCAACAAGGCGGTGGGCTGGTACCGGCCCTATCTGGGCGACAAGCCGGCCGCCGAGATCACGGCCGAGGAATTGGCCAAGCACCGCAAATCGGTGCACCGCGATTTCACCCGCACCTCGCCCGACACGGTGTTCGTCAAGACCCACTGCTTTCTTGGCGCGGACGAGCTGGGCGAACCGCTGATCACCATGGAATACACGGCCGGGGCCATCTACATCGTGCGCAATCCGCTCGACGTGGCGCTGTCGATGATGCCGCATTTCGGCCTGACGGCCGACCAGGCGATCGACTATCTCGGCTATATCCGCAGCGGCTTGGGCGGCGCGGACGAGAATTCGGTGATGGAGCCGGTCTCCACCTGGTCCGTGCATGTCAAAAGCTGGACCGGCCAGCCGAACCCGCGGCTTTTGACCGTGCGCTACGAGGATATGCTCGACCAGCCGGCGATCGCCTTCGGCAATGTCTGCCGGTTCCTGGGGCTAAAGCCGCCAGCGGACCGGCTGGAACGCGCGATTAAGTTTTCGTCCTTCGACACGCTGCGCAAGCTAGAGGACGAAAAAGGCTTCAAGGAGCGCACCGCGACGGCCCAGCGCTTTTTCCGCGCCGGCCGCAAGGATCAGTGGCGCGACAAGCTGAGCGAAGCCCAGGTCAAGCGCATCGTCGCCGAACACCGCGAACAGATGGCGCGGTTCGGTTACGTGCCCGAGGGATATTGAGGCGCCGATGAACCCCGCGACGCCGACGCACGGCAATGTCGCCGCCAACCTGGCGGCTGTGCGCACCGGGATCGCCCGCGCCGCCGCCGCCGCGGGCCGCGAACCGGAGGCGGTGACGCTGGTCGCCGTTTCCAAGACGCAAGGCGCCGGGCCGATCGTGGCGGCCATCGCCGCCGGCCAGCGTGTGTTCGGCGAGAACCGCGTTCAGGAGGCCAAGGGCAAATGGCCCGCCCTCAAGGCCGCCAACCCCGGCATCGAGCTGCGCCTGATCGGGCATCTGCAGACCAACAAGGCCGCCGAGGCGGTCGCCCTGTTCGACGTCATCGAAACCGTGGATAGCCCTAGGCTGGCGCAGGCACTGGCGAAGGAGGCCCAGCGGCAGAACCGCAAGCTGCGCTGCCTGGTCCAGGTCAATACCGGCGGCGAGGCGCAGAAATCGGGCGTGGCGTCTGCTTCTGTCGACGCGCTGGCGGCGGAGTGCCGGACGCTCGGCCTGGGTATCGAGGGCCTGATGTGCATCCCCCCGGCGGACCAGGATCCCGCGCCGCATTTCCATGCGCTCGCGGCGCTGGCCCGGCGTCTCGGTCTCGCCGTGCTCAGCATGGGGATGAGCGCCGATTACGAAGCCGCGGTCATCGCCGGCGCCACGCATGTGCGGATCGGAACGGCGATTTTTGGGTCGCGCAACTGAGGCCAAACCGCCGCTAGAGCATGTGGCCGCTGCGCTGCGCCTTGGTCCACAAATAGCGTTCGTTGTGGCTGTTGGCCGGAAACGCATGCGGCACGCGTTCGGTCACCTCGATGCCGTGCTCGGCCAGCGCGCGCAGCTTGCGCGGATTGTTGGTCATCAGCCGCACGCGCGCGAACCCCAGCTGCCGCAACATCTCCGCTGCTTCGCGATAACCGCGTTCGTCCGAATGGAAGCCGAGCTGCTCGTTGGCCTCCACAGTGTCGAAGCCGCGATCCTGCAGCCAATAGGCGCGCAGCTTATTGACCAGGCCGATGCCGCGGCCTTCCTGCGCCAGATAGATAAGGGCGCCGGCGCCGGAAGCCGCGATCTCCTTGATCGCTCCGCGCAACTGGTCGCCGCAATCGCAGCGCAGGCTGCCCAACAAGTCGCCGGTCACGCATTGCGAATGCAGCCGCACCAGCACCGGCGCGTCCGGCTTGGGCTCGCCGATCACGATCGCCAAGTGCTCGGCCGCGCCGTCGGCCGGGCGGAACGCCATGACCCGCGCCGTGACGGCGGCGCCCCCGCCCGCGTCCAACGGCACCAGGGCTTCACCTACCGGCGCCAATCCGGCGGCGCCAAGATCGCGATACTGCCAAACCGCGGCGGCGGGAACGCTCAGCGCGCCGGCGTTTGCCGCGGCGGCCGCGTCCTTCGCCGGCGCAACCAGGACGGCCGGCAGCAATCCAGCCAGCCGCGCCAACTCGACCGAGGCGGCGGCTTCCTCCGGCGCGCGCCGCGTCACCGGCAGCGGGCGGGGCGGCGGCCCCTGGGTCGGGTCCGCCAGGGCGCGCAGGGTTTCGGCGGAGATCCCCGCCGGCAATTCCAGCAACACGCAGCTATCGGCGGAGCTCAGCGACAGGCCCAGGGCGCGCGCGCGCGTCACCGTCACCGCCAATGCAGGGGCGGTCGCGGCAAGGGCCGTGAAGCGCGCCAAGGCGTCTTCAGTCGCGGTTTCCACCGTCAAAGCGGCCAGGGCGCCGGCCGAGGCGCCATGCACCAGCACGGGATCGCCCCGGCGCAGCTCGGCCAGCGCGCGATCCACCGCCACCAGCCGCGCCCGCGCCAACGCTCGCACGGTGCCGGCGGGTGCTGCCGGTAGCGCCACGGTGGTGGGTTTGCCGGGTTTGCTCATAGCTGCCAGTTTACCGCGCCGCACCGCTTGCGTGTAAGGCCGGGGCAATGCCAGGGTTCGCAACCCCTTAACCCGCCAGCGCGAGATATCCCGCTCATGGCCCTGTATCTCGATTACGACCGCCCGGCGCTCGACGCGCAGTACAACAACCGCGCCCGGGTGCCCAATTTCGCCAGTTACCTGGCCCGCTGGCAGCACGACAGCGCGTTGACGCGGGCCCGCATGCTGGGCGCCGGGGCCAAACTCGATGTGGCTTATGGCCCCGCGCCGGGCGAACGCCTGGACATCTTTCCAGCAGCACCTGGCCCTGGCGGGCAAAAACCTCCGGTCCTGGCGTTCTTTCACGGCGGGTATTGGCGGGGGCTCGACAAGAGCGATTTCAGCTATCCTGCCCCGCCGTACGTTGCGGTGGGGATAACGTATGTGTCCGTGAACTACTCCCTGACTCCAAGCGTAGCCATTGCCGAGATCGTACGTCAGGCGCGGGCGGCTCTGGCCTGGCTCTATCGCAACCCCGCGGCTCATGGCGGCGATATCGGCCGGCTGTACGTATGCGGACACTCGGCGGGCGGGCAACTGGCCCCTTTGGTTCTAGGTACGGACTGGCCTGCCCAAGGCCTGCCGGCGGGCCTGGTGAAGGGCGCTATCGCCATCAGCGGGCTGTTCGACCTGGAACCAATCAGATTGTGCTATTTGGACCAAGGAATGGGGTTAAATGCGCAGTCAGTGCGGGAAAACAGCCCGATTCATCAGATTCCACCGCCCAACCGCCGGATTGGCCCCCTGATTCTGTGCGTAGGAGCCGAAGAAAGCCCCGAATACCATCGCCAGCAGGCCGAATACGCCGAAAAATGGTCCCAAACCCAGGTTCCAGCCCGCATAGTCGCCGCCCCTGGCCACAACCATTTCACGATCGCCGATTGGTTCGCCGACCCGGCCTCGCCGCTGTTCCAGGCCTGCCGTACGCTGGCCGCGGCTCCGCCGGCGGCGCTCTCGCGGGATTGAACCACGGCCCAGCGGCCGGGTTGCTTCCCGCGCCGGAGCCCGTGCTATCGTCCCGGCATGACGCAAGGAAAACGCATTCTGGTCGTCGACGACGACGATGTTTTGCGCCAATCGCTGGTCGAACAGCTGCGGCTGCACGAGGATTTCGTGATCGCCGAGGCCGGCACGGCCGCCCAGGGGCTGCAACAGGCCCAGGGCGAGCATGTCGACGCCGTGCTGCTGGACGTGGGCCTGCCCGACATGGACGGGCGCGAAATGTGCCGGCTGTTGCGCAAGAACGGCGTCAAGGCGCCGATCATCATGCTGACCGCCTCGGCCGGCGATGCCGATACCATCCTCGGCCTCGATGCCGGCGCCAACGACTACATCACCAAGCCGTTCAAGCTGGGCGTGCTGCTCGCCCGGTTGCGGGCGCATCTGCGCCAGCACGAGCAGAGCGACGACGCGATCTTCGTGATCGGTCCCTACAGTTTTCGTCCCAGCGCCAAAATGCTGCTGGACGAACCCAACCGCAAGAAGATCCGCCTGACGGAAAAGGAAACCGCAATCATCAAATTCCTGTACCGCGCGGGCGAGAAAGTCGTCGGCCGGGAAACGCTGCTGAACGAAGTCTGGGGCTACAACGCGGGCGTCACCACGCACACGCTGGAAACCCATGTCTATCGCCTGCGCCAGAAGATCGAACGCGATCCCGCCAACGCGCGGATTCTGGTCACGGAACCCGGCGGCTATCGTCTGATTACCTGAATGCGCCGGTCAATCCGCTGGCAGAAAGGCGAACCGGGCAGCGATGGCTGAAGCCGGCGATTTTTCGGTGCGGTTCTGGGGCGTGCGCGGCTCGATTGCCTGTCCCGGCCCCGCCACCGTGCGTTATGGCGGCAACACCTCGTGTCTCGAGGTCCGTTGCGGCGGGCGCCTGTTGATCATGGACGCGGGCACGGGCCTCAGGCCGCTGGGCGGCGAGCTGGCGTCGGCCGGGCCGCTGGACGTGGACCTGTTCTTCACCCACACGCATTTCGACCACGTCAACGGCCTGCCGTTCTTCGTGCCGATGTTCTTGAAGCAGAATACGTTCCATCTCTGGGCCGGGCATCTGGCGCCGCAATACACGCTGAAATACGTCCTGGGCGAGATGATGCTGGCGCCGCTGTTTCCCGTGCCCCTCGAGGTATTCCACGCGAAAATCCACTATCACGATTTCACGTCGGGCGAGACGCTGACCCCACGGCCCGGCGTCACCTTGCGCACCGCGCCGCTCAACCACCCCAACAAGGCCACGGCCTATCGCATCGACCATGCCGGCAAGTCGATCTGCTATTGCACCGACACCGAGCATTTCCCGGACCGGCTGGACCAGAACATCGTCAACCTGGCGCGCGGCGCCGACATCCTGATCTACGACGCCACCTACACCGACCAGGAATACGACAAGTTCAAGGGCTGGGGCCATTCCACCTGGCAGGCCGGCGCCAAGCTGTGCGATGCGGCCGGTGTGAAGACCTATGTGATCTTCCATCACGATCCCAGCCACGACGACGCCTTCATGGACCAGGTGGCCGCCGAGGCGCAAGCCGTCAGGCCGGGTACGGTCGTGGCGCGCGAAGGCATGATCCTCAGGCCATGAGGGATAAGCTGCGCCGGCGCTGGATGGGGCTGGCGACGGTGCTGGATCTGAAAGCCCAGGGCTTCTTCATCCCCCATCGCTATGCCGATGCGGTATCGCCGCCCGCCACCTACTCGGCGGCCGAGGCGCTATTGAACAGCGCGCGCGGCAACTTCGCTAAGGTCATCGGCCGGATCGACGCGCAGGCAAAGGCGCTGGCCGCGATCCAAGCCGATGGACAAGCCCCTGATCCGCGCTGGAACCAGGACTGGTTTCCACGCCTCGATGCCGCCGCGGCCTATGCGCTGGTCGGGCAGTACCGGCCCAAAACGATCGTCGAGATCGGCTCGGGCCATTCCACGCGTTTTATGTGCCGGGCCGCGGCCGATGCCGGCCTGGCCGCGCGCATCCTGTGCATCGATCCCGAGCCGCGCGCAGACCTGAAAGGCCTGAAGGTGGAATGGCGGCGCGAGACGGTGCAGCAAACGCCGCCGGCATTGTTTTCCGGTCTAGGCGCCGACGACATGCTGTTCGTCGATTCCAGCCACATCCTGATGCCTGGGACCGACGTCGACCATGTGCTGAACCGCATTCTGCCCGCGCTTAAAGCCGGCGTGCTGGTGCATCTGCACGATATTTTCCTGCCCGACCGCTATCCCGAGGAATGGGACTGGCGCGGCTTCAACGAGCAGCTTGGCGTGCTGGCGCTGCTCCAGGGCGGCGGCTGGGCGCCGGTATTTTCCAGCCGCTATGCCACGACGCGCATGGCTAGGGAGATCGCGAACAGCGCCATCGCGCGCCTGCCCTTACCCGAAGGCGCGTTCGAATCGAGTCTATGGCTAAGGAAGCTCTAGCGGGGCTATTTGTACGGATCGGCCGCGTCGCGCAGCCCGTCGCCGAAGAAATTGAACGCCAGCACCATGATCACCACCGGCAGCACCGGCAGCATCAGCCAGGGGTAAAGCACCACCACGTTGATGTTCTGCGCCTCGTTCAACAGCACGCCCCAACTGGTGATCGGCGGACGCAAGCCCAGGCCCAGGAACGACAGCGCGGTTTCGCCCAGGATCATCGCGGGAATGCGCAAGGTGGCCGAGGCGATCAGGTGGCTCATGAAGCTGGGCAGCAGATGCCGGCCGATGATCCGGCTGGGCGACGCGCCCATCAATTGCGCGGCGGTGCAGAAATCCTCCTCGCGCAGGCTCAGCAGCTTCGATCGCACGGCGCGCGCCAGGCCGGTCCAGTCCAACAGGCCCAGGATGACGGTGATGCCGAAATAGATCAGCGTCGGGCTCCAGTTCACGGGCAGCGCCGCCGAAAGCGCCAGCCACAGCGGCAGCTCAGGCAGCGATCGCAGCACCTCGATCACGCGCTGCACGATGATGTCCACCCAGCCGCCGTAATATCCGGCGAAGCCGCCGATGGTGATGCCAAGCAAGAAGCTGATGGTCACGCCGATCAGGCCCACGGTCAGCGAAATCCGCGTGCCCTGGATGATGCGCGACAGCATGTCGCGTCCCAGGCGGTCCGTGCCCATCAGGAACAGCGTGCCGTCGCGGGCCGGGCAGACCAGATGGAAGCTGCCATCGATCAGGCCCAGATATTCATATGCATCGCCCCGGCAAAAGAAGCGCAGCTTGTGCAGCTCGGCCGGCGGGGCCTGGGTCATGTCGGGCGGCAGCGTCTCGCCGTCCAGCGGCGTGTAGATGCGCTGCAAATTGTCCATGTCCAGCGAGTAATGAAAGGCGTAGACGAACGGCCCCTCGAATTTCCCCTCGTGGAACAGGTGCACGGGCTGCGGCGGGGCGTAGACGAAGTCGGTGAAGCGCGAATGCAGGTTGTAGGGAGCGATCATCTCGCTGAACAGGATCGATGTGTACATGACCAGCAGAATGGCGCCCGAAATCACGGCCAGGCGGTGGCGCTTCAGCTTCCACCACATCATCTTCCACTGCGAGGCGAGGAAATAGCGCTCCTGCTCCGCCGTCATCAGCTCGACCGAATAGGGGTCGAACGGCGCAGTGGAAACGTAGTGGGGCAGGCGGCCCTGGGGCGCGGTAGGCGCGGTCACTTCGTGGCGCCCCCGTGCAGGCGTATGCGCGGATCCAGCACCGCCAGCGCCAAATCCGATATGAACATGCCGATCACCGTCAGCATGGCCAGGAACATCAGGAACGATCCGGCCAGGTACATGTCCTGGGACCTGAGCGCCGCCAGCAGCATCGGCCCGGTCGTGGGCAGCGACATCACGACGGACACGATCACCGATCCCGATACCAGCTCGGGCAACAGATCGCCGATGTCCGAAATGAACGGGTTCAGCGACATGCGCAGGGGATATTTCAACAACAGCTTCAACGGTGGCAGGCCCTTGGCGCGGCCGGTGACCACGTATTGCTTCTGCAGCTCGTCCAATAGATTGGCGCGCAAGCGCCGTATCATCCCCGCGGTGCCGGCGGTGCCGATCACGACCGTGGGCACCACCAGGTGCTGGATCACCGACATCAGCTTGCCCATCGACCAGGGCGTGTCGACGAACTCGGGCTCCATCAGGCCGCCGATGGAAATGCCGAAATAGCGGTTGAACAGGTACAGCAGCACCAGCGCCAGCAGGAAATTGGGCGTGGCAAGGCCCAGGAATCCAAAGAACGTAAGTCCGTAGTCGCTCCAACTGTACTGATGCGTGGCGGAATAGACGCCGATCGGAAATGCGACGATGTAGGTGAACAGCACCGTGGCCAGCGTGACGACGAAGGTAAGCAGCAGGCGGTCGCCGACGATCTTCGACACCGGCTGGCTGTATTCGAACGAATAGCCCATGTCGCCGTGCAACAGCCCGCCCAGCCAATAGGCGTACTGCACGATCATCGGCTCATCCAGGCCGTACTGCTCGCGCAGATACTGGATTTTCGCCGGGTCGACGTTCTCGCCCTGGCTTTCCAGCTCGGCGATGTAGGTCTCGAGATAGTCGCCGGGCGGCAGCTGGATGATCATGAACGTCAACGCGCTGATCGCCAGCAGCGTGGGGATCATGATCAGGATGCGGTGGACCAGATAGCTCAGCATGATGCGCGCGCTTTCCTAAAATCCCGGGCCGGTCATGGGCGCGTGGGTGTTGAAGTCCTGCCGGCCGACGCGGTGCGCGCCGGGCCCTCGAACCACAGCGTGTCCATCCGGTAGACGCCGAAATGCGCGCCGGGCTCCCAGCTGAACATGCCTTTTTGCGGCAGGTTGCGCAGGCGGCGGCTGACGACGACGGGTTGCGGCACCCCCGAAACGATGCCGATCGACGTCACTTCCTCGGCGTTGATCTCCAGGATGCGGTTCCAGACGCGCGTCAGGTCTTCGCGCTTGCGCGCCTGGTACCACTCGGCGTGCAGCTGCATCAGTTCCTGGCCCCATTTCATGTCGGGAACCTCGCCCGACTTGCCTTTGGTCTCGTAGAACTGGCCCCATTTCGGCCACATCAGCCGGTCCTGCTTCACCGGCGTGAACTCATCCGGCGCCATGCCGGGCGTGGCCAGCGCGTTGTCGATTCCGCCCCAAACCGCCATCACGGTCTCGCCCGAGAACACGCGGTTGCGGAACACCTCGCGCTGCGACGGCTTGGTGAAAAGTTTGATGCCCGCCTTGGCCCAGGTGTCGCGGATCAGCTCCAGCACGTCCACCTGTTCGGTGGATTCGCCGGCGGTTTCCACGATTACTTCCAGCACGCGTCCGTCCGGCAGAAGGCGGATGCCGCGATTGTCGCGCTTGGTCAGGCCGACCTCGTCCAGCAGCCTGTTGGCCTGCGGCAGGTCGAACTTGGCCCACATATCAGCGTATTCCTTGCGGTACAGCGGGCTTTCCGGCAGCAACGTGTTCTGCCCTTCCAACGCCAGGCCGTAATAGATCACCTGGTTGATCTCGTGGCGGTTGATCGCCAGGGACAGGGCGCGGCGGAAGCGCACGTCCCGGTTCAGCGCCTTCCAAATCGGGTCCTTGGCGTTCAAGTTGGGGTACAGCGCCACCTGCGAGCCGATGCCGGTGCGCCACAGCCGGGTGTCGAAATCGTGGGTCTTCTGCGCGCCGCGCAGGAACGTGTAGTTGTCGAAGCGCAGATAGCGCGCCTGCAGATCGCTTTCGCCGGCGCCGGTCTTGGCCGGGATGATCTTGCTGTCGGCGATGTTCATGATCACCTTGTCGACATAGGGCAGCTGGCGCCCCTCGCGGTCGACGCGGTGGAAATAGGGGTTGCGCACGAACACGAACCGGTCGGACGGCGTGGTCGTGGTGTTGATCCAGGGATCGAGCTGCGGCAGGTTGATGTTGTCGTTCTTGTACTGATTGTCCACCAGGTTGTGCCACGGCGCCCAGCTGCGCTGGCCGGCGGCGCGGGCCGCGCGTTGCAGGCTGGTCGGGTCGCTGTACTTTTCGTGGAAGCGCTTCAGGTAATGCGCCGGGCGATAGATGTAGAGCGGCGACGCGCCCGCCAATTGCGCCAGGAACGCCGGGTTCGCCTTGGGCCAGCTATAGCGCACGGTATATGCGTCGATCAGCCGGAAGGTGGGCTTCTCGCCCGCCGCCAGAAGCTGCGCTGGAATGCCCGTGGGCGTCAGCTTGTCGTTGCTGGCCACGTCCTCCCAGAAATAGCGGAAATCCTCGGCGGTGAAGGGATGGCCGTCCGACCAGCGATGGCCCTTGCGCAGGTGGAAGGTGAAAATGCGGTCTTCCTCGACGTCCACCTTCTCCAGAAGGTCGGGCTCCAATTCCAGTTTTTCGTTGTAGCGCACCAGCCGCGCATAACCGTAGACGACCATCATGCGCACGTCTTTCGACCCGGCCATCAGGGTGCGCAGCTCGCCGCCGTGCTTGCCGATGCTGGTGCCTTCGCCCGCCATCTTCTCGACCAGCGGGTTCTCCGGCAGGCGCTTGTCCACCGGCGGCAGCTTGCCTTCCTTGACCTGGGCCTCGAGCATCGGCGTTTCGATATAAGGCCCGGCCGGCGCCGGCCCGGCCCACAGCGCCGCCAGCGCCAGTGCCGCCGCCAAAACGGCGCGAAATGCCAGAGGGTTGAATGTCCGGGTCATGGTCATGCCACCTTCAGCTTAGCGGGCAATTCATGGGCGCGCACGAAATGGCCCTTGCCCATGTCGATCAGGCGCGGCCGGCGCGTTTCGCCGTCGTCGGTGAACGGCTCCGGCCACAGCGGCGGTTCCGACGCCTTGCCTTCCATCAGCGCGGTCAGGTCCAGCTTGCGCGCCGGGTCGGGATTGGGCACGGCGGCCAGCAGCGCCTGGGTATAGGGGTGCGTGGGATTGTGGAACAGCTCGTCGCGCGGCGCCACTTCTACCAGCCGGCCGCGGCACATCACCGCGATGCGGTCGGCGATGTAGTTCACCACCGCCAGGTTGTGCGAGATGAACAGATAGGTGAGGCCAAGCTGTTTCTGCAGGTCCTTCAGCAGGTTCAAGATCTGCGCCTGGATCGACACATCAAGCGCCGATACCGGCTCGTCGCAGATCAGCAGATCGGGCCTGAGGGCCAAGGCGCGCGCGATGCCGATGCGCTGGCGCTGGCCGCCGGAAAAGCTGTGCGGATAACGCTTCAGGTGCCGCACGTCCAGCCCCACCAGCCGCATCAGCTCCTTCACCGTCTCGGCGCGCGTGGCGTCGTCGCCCACGTTGTGGATCACCAGCGGCTCGCTGATGATGTCGAACACGGTCATGCGCGGGTTCAACGAGCCGAACGGGTCCTGGAAGATGAACTGGACGCGTTTGCGAAAGGACACCAGCTCGCGGCCGTCGAGCTTCAGCCAGTCCAGCGGCTTGCCGCGGTCGTTGAAGGTGATAGCACCGCTGTCGGGCGTCAGCGCCCGCATGATCACCTTGCTCAAGGTGGTCTTGCCGCAGCCGCTTTCGCCCACCAGTCCCAGGCATTCGCCACGGAACACCTCCAGGCTCACGCCGTCCACGGCCGTCACTTTGCCCGCGTTCTTGCCGCCGGCGAACAGCCCGGCCTTGCGGATGGTGAAGGCCTTGGTGATGTCCTTGACGGCGATCAGCGGCACCGAAGGGTCGGCGTCCGCCGGCCATAGGTTCTCTTTCGCCGCCAAAAGTTCGCTTTTGCCGGTCTGGATTTCGCGGATCGGCACCAGGCGCTCGCCCGGCTTCATGTTGAAGCGCGGCACGGCGCGCAGCAGCGCCGTCAGATAAGGGTGCTTGGCGCGCGCGAAGATGTCGTCCAGCGTGCCACTTTCCATCACCTGGCCCTGGTACATGACCACGATTTCCTCGGCCATGTTCGCCACCACGCCAAGGTCGTGCGTGATCAACAGAAGAGCCATGCCCAGCTCTTTCTGCAGGTCGCTCATCAGCTTCAGGATCATCGCCTGGATGGTCACATCAAGCGCGGTGGTGGGCTCGTCGGCGATCAGCAGCGCGGGGCGGCAGACCAGCGCCATGGCGATCATCACGCGCTGGCGCAATCCACCCGACAGCTCGAATGGATAGGTTTTCAGCGCCTTGACCGGATCGCGGAAGCCGACCATGCGCAGCATCTCGGCGGTCAGTTCCTGCGCCTGGGATTTGGAAACGTCGCGGTGCAGCAGCAGCGCCTCGCTCACCTGGTCGCCGACGGTGTGCAGCGGCGACAGCGACGTCATCGGCTCCTGGAAGATGATGGAAATGCGCCCGCCGCGAATCTTGCGGTAGGCGGCGCTATCCCGCGGAATCTTCGCCAGGTCCCTCGGTTTGCCCGGCGTGCGCGGATCGTCGAACAGAATCTCGCCGCCGACGATCCGGCCGTTGCTCGGCAGGATGCCCATGATCGCCTGGCTGATGACCGACTTGCCCGAGCCGGATTCGCCCACCACCGCGACGGTCTTGCCGGTGGGAACCCGGAACGAAACGCCGCGCACCGCCTGCACCAGGCCTTCGTTGGCGTGGAAATGCACCACCAGGTCGTTGATGCGCAGCAGGTCGCTCATGCGCGTCCCGCCTCTTGCGCCGGTTCGGGCGCCGCCGTGGCGGTGGCGATGCCCAGGGCGTTGAGGTTGACGACGGTCGCGGGGCTAAGCTCGATGCGCTTCAATTCGGCGTGATGCACGGCCTGGGCGGCAATGTCGCGGAAACCTTCGATCGAGGAATCCAGGCGCACCGCGCGGCCCTTGCCCCGCACGCTCAACTGCATCCAGCCTCGCGTGCGGTCGCGCCGCGTTGAATAATAGGACAGCGCCACCCTCCTCAGATCGTCCCAGCGTACGGACGCGCCGATCGGCCCGACCGCGGCGATGCCGGCATCGTCGATCCGGATGACGGTCATGTGCCGTATCGCGGTCCGGGCGGCAAATACCATAAACAGCGCCGCAAAGCCCGCCAGAATCCACATGATGATAGGGTTGGTGGGCAGGAACAACAACGGTCCCGCCGTTACCGCCAGGCCCACGCCGCCGCGTGCGTAATCGCCCGCGAGTTCACGCGGCGGATAACGATACGTTTTCATGACGCCGGCCTGAAAACCCGCGCCGCGTCCAGCCAGCGCGCGGCGCGATGCCGCGCCGTGGCGCCGAAAAAACGGTCCATGAACTGCCAGCCCGCGTCGTCCTGGGCCAGATGATGGGTCAACAGGCCGGTCGGCTCGTCGCGGTCGGCCTTGCCCAGCCGGCGCGCCGCCAGGTGCTTTACAACGCCGCGCAGTACGATTTCCTCGCCGGCGAAGCGGCGGTTGACCCATTCGATCGTGTCGACATGCGAATTGGCGCGCACCAGCCCCGCCGGGTCGCGCACGGCCTTGCGCGGCTTGTCGGCGGAGAGCGCGGTGAAACCCAGCTTCCCCAGCCCCGCGGCGATGGCCGGGTCGATCCGGTTCCAGGGCGGCACCATCACGTCCAGCAGTAGCCCCGGGGGGGCTTCCTTTTTCAGTTTTGCCCGGCCATCGGCCAATTCCGCCAGCACCGTGGCCTTGGGCCGGTGGCGCCCCAGTTCGCATTTCTTGGTGCCTTCAGGCGCGTGGTTGGCGTGGTCGTACCCGTGCTGCAATACGCGTACGTTCGTGTGCCTGGCCAGCCGCGCGAACAGTGCCTTCTCGGCCCGGTGCGGAATCACGGCCACGGCCACGGGAACGCTGTGGCGGCTGGACAATTCCAACAGGCGTTCCAGCGCCGGGGTAACCGCAATGGCGTCGTCGTCGCGCCACCAAAACGTGGCCGTACGCCCGGCTTTGGCCCAGGCGTCCAGCTCGCGCGTCAGGGCATTCCAGCCCTTGGCCGCGGCGGTTGTTTCGGCGGTCGGCTGGCTGTCCGGCAATATGCTCACGCCCGTCATGGATCGCGTCGTTGGCTCAAATCCCCGGCAAATGTCGCCTGTTCCGCGACTGCGCGCAACAGAAGCGTGGCCGATTTTCGTGCCCCGTCCGTGTCGATGGTCAGTCCCAATGGCGGCGCTTCGGCGCCGTCGATCGCCTGGGCCAGGCTGCGGGGCGTCAACGCCGCCGGCTCGACCCAGCGGCACAGCCCGTGCCGCGCCAAGGCCCGGCAGCGCATGGTCTGCTCCACCTCCGCCTCGTCGGCGAAAGGCACGAACACGGCCGGGGCGCGCGCGGCCAGCACCTCGATCGCCGTGTTGTAACCGGCCTGCGATACCGAACACAGCGCCCCGGGCAGCAGGGCGGTGAAATCGGCGCGCGCCCGCTCGACCGTCACGCCGGCCGGCGCCTCGCGCAGCAGCGATTGGAACGCTCCGTCGCTAAGATTGTGCCCGGCCAGCAGGCGCCAGGGCTTGTCGCGATGGCGCGTCAGCCCGCGCGCGGCCAGGGCCGTCTTCAGCAGCGGTTCGCCCACCGCCCCGCCGCCGCTGGAAACGATCACTTCCGGCGCGCGCGGCGTCGTCTCCGCCACCGGCAAGGGCTGGTCCAGCAGATAGCCGGTATAGCGCAGGCGCTGGGCGATGCGCGCCACGTCGGGGAAGCTCAACTCCAACGGAATCAGGGCAGGGTCGCCGTGCACCAGCACCATGTCGAAGCGGTTGCGCACCGCTTCCACCATCCCGTCGATCCGCCCGGGTGCGGGCGGGTGGAGGATGTCGCGCAGCGAACACGCGATCACCGGGCGGGAGTCGCGCGCATGCGCCGCGTCCAGCAGCGGTTCCAACTCGAAGCGCAATTGCCGCCGGCCGAAGGGGTAAAGCTCGATCACCAGCAAATCCGGCTTCACCGCGGCGAACAGCTCCAGCAACGCGGCCTTGCGCCTGGCGCGCCAGGCATCGTCCACGGGCTTTCCGGTTTCATCAAGAAGCTGCTTGAAGGTCGCGTCGGCGGCGCGCGCCGGCGGCAACTGCACCAGCGTCAACCCGTCCGACGGCAGGTTGGGAACCACCATGCCGCCGCTGGCCACCGTCACCTCGGCGCCGGCGTCGGCCAGGGCGCGGCCCAGCGCCAGGGCGCGGCGCAAATGCCCGACGCCCAAGAGGTGCTGCACGTGGATCAAGGCGCGGGGCGCGCTCATGCGGTTTTCTCCGCCTCGCGCAACGCGATGTTCAGCCGCGCGATCCTGGGCGTGCCGTCGCGCGCCAGGTCGAACAGATGCGCGCAAGGCTCGCCGAGCTTGTGCGGGGACGGGCCGGTCATGTCCCAGGCCGCGGCCAGCGCATAAACAGCGCGGATGATGCCTTTATGCGCCACGGCGATGGCGCCGTTGCGCGCGGCCGCGCGCTCCTTGAGGAACGGCATCAGGCGCTGTTGCACCTGGCGCGGGCTTTCGCCGCCGGGGGCCGAGAAATCCAGGCCCTTGGCCTCCCAGGCGCGCATCAGGTCGCCGAGCTGCCGGCGCAACACGTCCAACTGCTGCCCCTCCCATTCGCCCCAATCCATTTCCGCCAGCCGCGCGTCGCGCGGCTTCTCGCCGCCCGTGAGCAGCCCGGCGGTTTCCACCGCGCGCAGCAAGGGGCTGGTGATCCAATCGAACCCGGTGAACTCGGCCGGCACGCGCCAGGTCTGCACCTCCGCCCGCCCGGCCGCCGACAGCGGCACGTCGCTGCGGCCCTGCACGCGCTTGGTTTCGTTCCACTGCGTGGGGCCGTGGCGCAACAGCAGCAGCGCGGTCATCGCGGGGATTTCCGCCGCTGGTTTGCGACCAGACGCAACGTCTCGTTCAACAGCTCGACCGCCTGCATGATGTCGTGATGCGTGGCGATGTGCAGCAGGGCGGCGGTGCCCATCGCGCGCATCCCCTCCGGATCGTCCAGCAGCGCCGCCACCGCGCGCGCGAAGCCGCCGGCATCGTCGCTGTCCACCAATATGCCGCTGCGTCCGTCCGCCACCACGTCGCCGACGCCGATGCCGCGCCCCGCCACAACCGGCAGCTCCGCTCCCTGCGCTTCCAAGATCGCCATGCCGTAAGCCTCGCGCACCCCGGGCCAGACATACAAGTCGCAAGCCGCATAAACCGCCGGCAGGGAAACCGGCTTCAGAACGCCAAGGTACAGCACACGGTTCTTGAGCGGCGCGAAGGCGGCCTTCACCTCCGCGCGCGCCTCGCCATCGCCGACGATCGCCAGGCGCCACGGGCGATCCTGGATCGCCGCCAGGGCGCGCGCCAGCACGCGGTACGACTCCAGCTTGTCGCCCCGCCGCATCATGCCAACGGCCAAAAGCCGCGGCTGGTTCTTGGGAAGTTTAGCATCGAACGCCCGATGGTGGCGCGCGCGGTTGGCGGCGGCGCGGCGCAACGGCGAGCCGTCCTGGAACGGCGGCAGCATGGTCAGGTACGCGCCGCGCTTCAGGACCGGGCGCACTTGCTCGGCGTCCACGGCGATCAGGCACATGGCCGCGTCGGCCTTGCCGACGGCTTGCAACGCGGCGGTGTAACCGACAGCCCATTTCCCGTGGCGCCGCTTCGGCGCGACCGAAGGCTCGGCCACGACATACGGGATGTCCAGCGCCGCGCTGACCGCGGGGCCCAGATAGTCGGGCGCCTTGTGATAGAGGTGATAGGTGAACCAGACCTGTGGGCGCTTGCCCCGCGGCATGGCGCGATAGCGGCGGATCAGCCGGTCGGCGATGCGCCGCCCTTGTCCCGCGATGCGCCTCTGCGCGGCCGGATCGCCCTTGGGATCGTAGGCGCGGAAGCTCGATGCCAGGGTAGGCGTGTGGCCACCCATCGTGAGCGCGCGCAGCAACAGCCGCGCCATGCGCCGGTCGCCCGACGGCTTGGGATGCGTGGGCGCCTTTAGCGGCGCATAGAACGCGACGCGCATTCCCGCTCCGCCGGTACGGCCAGCCCGAACTTGGCGGCAATGCGCGCGATGCCCCCAGCGAACGCGAACTCCTGCGCCACGCGCGCCGCCCCGGCCGCGCCCAGTGCGCGCCGCCGCGCCGGATCGCGGATCAGCCCGGCGATCGCCCGGGCCAGTTCAGCCGGATCGCCCGGCGGCACAAGCACGCCGGTTACGTCGTGCTCGATCAGCTCGGCGATGGCGCCGGCGGTGGTGGCGACGCAAGCCAAGCCCTGGCTCTGTGCTTCCATCAACACGTTGGGCAGGCCGTCGCGGTCGCCCTGGCGGTCGGTCTTGCTGGCCAGCACGAACAGGTCGGCTCCGCGGTACGCCTCCGCCACTTTCTCTTGGGCTTGCGCACCGCGCCATTCCACGCACTGGGCCAGACCCAGCGCTTCGGCTTGCCGGCGCAAAGTCGCGGCCAACGCGCCGCCGCCGACATGCACGAAGCGCCAGTTGAGATTTCCGGGCAGCAGCGACAGGGCGGTGAGCAGATCGTCGTAGCCTTTCTTCGCCACGGCGCGGCCTACGGACAGGATCAGCACCGGATCGCCGTCATCGCTGCCGTCGCGTGGCGGCCGCGTGCGCACCAGCGGCGGGAACCGCAGGGCATCCAGGCCGTGATAGACCAGCGCCACGCGGCTGGGCTCGGCCGCCAGACCACGGAGGTGTTCGAACCCGGCGCGCGTGCAGGTCACCAGCCAGTCCAGCTCCGCCAGCTTCTCGCGCTTCTCCCACGCCGGGGTGATCCAGATGTCGCGTGCATGGGCCGAACAGCTCCAGGGCAGGCCGCGCATGACCGAAGCGTAGCGCGCGACCGAGGCGGGGGTGTGCAGGAAATGCGCGTGCAGCCGGGTCACGTCGCCCGGCAGCTCGGCCGCCAGCACGCAGGCCTGGCCGAAGCGCCGGATGCGGTTGGGCGTGCGGTCGCGGCCGAGATCGGCCAGAAACTTTTTCTTCGCTTGCGCGTATCCGGCAAGCCGCCGCGCTCTCAACCACCCACGCAACACCCGCACAGGCTCGCGCCACAGATATTCGGGCAGATACGTTACCGCCGTCGCGATGGCGCGATGCGCGGGATGGCGCTGTCGGTCCGTGGGATGGCGCAGCGACACCAGCAGCATGTCGAGGCCCAGGCGCTCCAGCGCCTCGATCTCATGGGCGATGAAGGTTTCCGACAGGCGCGGATAGCCTTTCAGCAGCACCGCGACGCGGCCCTGCCGCACGGGCGCTGGTCTGGCGGCCGTCTGGTTCACGGGAAAACGAAAAAGATCAGCCGCCTCGCGCGGCCAGGCGCGGCGTCGCCACGCGCCGACGGCTCAACATCTGGGTGACCAGGCGGTTGACGTTGCCCAGGCCATCCAGAAGGCCGGGCACCACGACCGACGAAGGCGTGTTCTGCTGCGGCAATTGGCGCAGGGCCGTCGCCATTACCCGCGCGTCGCGCACGCCGTCATTCTCCAGCATCTTCACCAGGCCCAGTTCCTGCGCGCGGGACGCGCGGATGTGTTGCTCCAGCCGAGGCACGGTGCGCGGGACGATCATCGCGCGCTTGTCGAACGACAGGATTTCGCAGAACGTGTTGTAGCCGCCCATCGCCACCACGCCGATGGCATTGGCCATCAACGCTTCCAGCCGGGCGTCGAACGTGGTCATGCGCACGTTGCCCAGGCGCTGGGCGCGCAGCATGAACTCGGTCTGGTTCTCCGACGACATGAACGGCCCCAGCACGACCAGCGCCGGGTAGGGCATGCGCGGGTCTTGCTCGTAGGCGCGCAACACCCAATCCACCATTTCCTCGCCGTCGCCGCCGCCGCCGGGGGTGACCAGCAGGTAAGGCTCGTTCCAATAATCCAGGTCGGGATTGCGCGGCACCGGCGTGTGCGGCAGCGTGCGTTGCAGGTAGCCGGTATAGGTGAGCTTGCGCTTGACCGATTTCGGCAACTCGATGCCCTGCAGCGGGTCCCACAGTTGCGGCAGGCCGTATACCCAGATCGCGTCGTACAGGTCGCGCAGCGCGGGCAGGGCGTTCTTGCGCTCCCATTCCGGCGCCAGAAGCTCGGGCTCGTCCATCACGTCGCGCAGGCCCAGCACCAGCGGCGTGCCGCGGCGCTTCAGCATCATCAGGGTCTGCTTCACCTCGCCGCGCAGGCCCAGCGGCTCCTTGTCGACGATGAACAGGTCGGGGTTGAAGATGTCGGCGGTGTGCCGGATGATCGACGCGCGCATCGCCAGGGTTTCGTCGGTGTCGATGTGCAGGTTCAGCGACGTGTATTCGCCGTTGCGCAGCTTGATGATGCCGGGCACGCGCACGAAATCCACGCGGGCGCGGAAGTCGAAGCTGCCGATGATCGGCGATCCCGACAGGATCAGGACCGACAGGTCCTTGTGCTCTTCCACCAGCGCGTGCGCGATGGTGCGCACCCGGCGCAAGTGGCCGAGGCCCATCGTGTCGTGGCAATAGAACAGCACCCGTGCGCCGTTTGGTACGGTCGTCATCGCGAACCTCGCCGCCGGAGTGTTGGTTTTGTGCTCCCCCTGGACGCCTCGACTATGGCACACTTGGCGACAGGCCCGGAACGGGGAAATGGCCTCGTTGCGCGGCGCCAAAACGGTAAATTTGTTATGATTGCGTTTTACGCAACTGCGGTTAAACTATTGCCAAATAAAGCCAATTTCTGAAAGGCGGGCAGGGGAGCTGACAATGAGTCTTAACGAAGAAGTCGATGCGCTGCGCCGCGTGCCGCTATTCGCCAAGATGGACCCGGGCAAGCTGAAGCTGCTCGCTTTCACCAGCGAGAAGCTCGAGTACCAGTCCGGCCAGGATTTGTGCACACAGGGCGATACCGGCGACGCCATGTTCATCATCATGACCGGCGAGGCCGACGTCATCGTCAACACGCCCAGCGGCGAGCGCACGGTGGCGCATCTCGGCAAGAACAGCTTCGTCGGCGAAATCGCCATCCTGTGCGATGTGCCGCGCACCGCCACGGTGCGCGCCAAGCAGCAGCTCAGCGCCTTGCGCATCTCGAAGGAGCTGTTCTTCCGGCTGGTGGGCGAATTCCCGCAGATCGCCGTCGAGATCATGCGCGAGCTGGCGCACCGCCTCGACCGCACCACCAAGGACCTGGCCAAAGCCAAGGCCGCTTGAGCCGGCTCGACAGCGCCATCAGGCGGCTTAAGGCCCAGCGCGCCTGCCTCGATCACGCCGCGGAGCTGATCGCCGCCGTGAAGGGGCCGGTGGTGGAACTCGGCCTCGGCAACGGCCGCAGCTTCGATCACCTGCGCCAGATTTTGCCGGAGCGCGAGATTTTCGCCTTCGACCGCCAGGTCGATGCACACCCCGATTGCATTCCCGACGCCAAGCATCTGGTGCTGGGGGATTTCAAAGATACGTTGCCGAACGCGCTCGTCCGCATCGGCGCGCACGCCGCGCTGGTGCATGCCGATACCGGCACGGGCGAGGCCGGGCGCAACGCCAAGCTCGCGGCCTGGCTCAGCCCCCGCATCGTCGCGCTCACCGCACCCGACGGGGTGATCCTCAGCGATCAGGAATTGCTTGGCATCGCCGCCAAGGCTTTGCCGCTGCCCGGGGGCGTGCCGCCGGGGCGGTATTTTCTCTATCGGGTAGCCTGAAGCGTCAGACCGCGAACTCTACCGTCACCGGCACGTGGTCCGAGGTGCCTTTCCAGTCCCGCGCGTCGCGCAGCACGCGCGCCCCGCGCAGCTTCGATTCCAGCGCGGGCGTGGCCCAGACATGGTCCAGCCGCCGCCCGCGGTCCGATACTTTCCAGTCGCGGTTGCGATAGCTCCACCACGTATAGAGCTTCTGCTCCGGCGGCACGAAATGCCTGACCGTATCCACCCAATCGATCGATTTCTGCATCCGGGCGAATTTCTCCACCTCGATCGGCGTGTGGCTCACCACGTCCAACAACTGCTTGTGCGACCACACGTCGGTTTCCAGGGGGGCGATGTTGAAATCGCCCACCGCGATCAGCTTGTCCTTGCGGTCACGCTCCTTGCCGAACCAGCGCCCCAGCTCGTCGACGAATCTGAGCTTGTGCGCGAACTTGTCGTTGACCTTGGGGTCGGGAATGTCGCCGCCCGCGGGGATGTAGATGTTGTGCAGCTCCACCCCGCCCTTCAGCATCACATAGGCGTGGCGGCAATCCTGCTTGCCGCACCAGCCTTTGGTGGCCGCGTCCGCGAACGGCACACGCGACAGGATCGCCACGCCGTTATAGCCCTTCATGCCGTGCACGTTGCGGTGCTTGTAGCCCAGCGCCGCGAACGCCGGGTGCGGGAACAGTTCGTCCGGCACCTTGGTTTCCTGCAGGCACAGCACGTCGGGGTCCAGCGTCTCGACCAGTTTCTTGACCTGGTCCAGGCGTATGCGGACCGAGTTGATGTTCCAGGTGGTGACGCGCATCGGAAAAGTTCTAGCCGATGCTGACGTTGAGCGTGCCGACCTTTTCGATCTCGCCCACGAGCTTGTCGCCCTTGACCGCGGGCCCCACGCCGTCGGGCGTGCCGGAATAGATCACGTCGCCCGGCGCCAGCTCCACCAGGGCCGAGAGATAGGAGATCATCTCCGGGACTTTCCAGATCATCGCGCCCAGATCCGAGTTCTGCTTCACTTGGCCGTTGACCGTCAGCTTGATCGCTCCCTTGGACGGGTGGCCGATCTTGGCAGCGGGCGACAGGGCCGAGCAGGGTGCTGAATGGTCCCAGCCCTTGCCCATTTCCCAGGGCCGGCCGCGGTCGCGCGCCGCGAATTGTAGGTCGCGCCGCGTCATGTCCAAGCCCACGCCGTAGCCGTAGACGCACTCCAGCGCCTTATCCACGGCCACGTTCTTGCCGCCCTTGCCCAGGGCCACGACCATCTCCAATTCGTAGTGCATGTTCTTGGTCTGCGGCGGATAGGGCACCACGCCGCCGTCCTCAACGATCGCGTCGGCCGGCTTGGCGAAGAAGAACGGCTCCTCGCGGTTCGGGTCGTAGCCCATCTCGACGATATGCGCGGCGTAGTTGCGGCCCACGCACCAGATGCGGCGGACGGGAAAGCGGTCCTTCGTGCCGTTGACCGGCACGCTGGGCAGGTCCCAGGCGGGAATGACGAAGCTCATGCGAATGTCCCTGATGGCTCGGTTAAAGTTTCTGGAAAGGTCAAAAGATATACGCTTTGCCGCCCAGGATTCCCAGCGGCCAACGCCCGCCCAAAAACAACCCCAGCTTCGCGGAAAACGCATGGTCCGGCTCGCCCGCCAGGAACGCCAGCGTGCCCTGGTAGCAGGCCTGGGTGGCGGCACCCGCGGCGGCGGCGCTGAAACTGGCGTCGGGAATTTTCTTGCGCGCGGCTGTCAGCGCGGCGTCGTGCGCGCCCAGGGCGACTTCGGTCAGAAGCTCCATCGCCCGCTTGCGCCCGTTGCGCTTTTCCGCCCGGCGCAGCAGGCTGAGGCGCAGTTTTTCTTCCGCCTGCCACCAGCCCCGTTCCCAATCCGGGTTGCTGGCGATGCGCCGCGCCGCGCGCCAGGTTTTGGCAGGCGACAGGGGATAGCCCGCATAACCGATACCTTTAAGCCACGCCTCGGCGTCGCGGCGATGGGCGGGCGATAGCGGCCGGCCTAGGGCAGCGAACCATTTCACGTCGGGAATCGTCGCCAGCAATTGATCCAGCGCGCCGGACCGCTTGCGTGGCATCAGCGGTTGCCGCGCTGCTCGCGCCACAGGCCCAGCACGTCCTGCACCGGGCGGTCGGAGAAGCTGAACAGCACCGCGTCGGACGACGCTTCGTGCTTCTGCCAGGCCCAGGACGGGGCCACGAACGTATCGCGTTTCTCCCACTCGAACACCTGGTCGCCGATGGTGCTGCGGCCGGTACCCTCGACGACCGAAAACACCGTGCCGTCGGTGGAGCGATAGGGCTGGGTGGCGAAGCCCTTGGGCAGAAGCTGGATGAACGCGCCGATCGTCGGCATGGCATAGCCGCCGGTCTCGGGGTTGGCATAGGTCATCTTGAGGCCGTGGCACGGATCCCACTGCTCGGCGCGGCGCATCGTCTCCAGTGCCTCGCGCGTGCGGGCGTAAGGGTAGTTGAACACCGGCGAGTTCCGGTTGCGCGCGACATGGCCCAGCGGCAGCAGCCCCGTGCCATAGCGCGCCAGCGCGTCGCCTTCCGGCCGGGTCAATTGCTGGCGGTCCGATGTGTCGTTCTCGGCGAAGCCCGCGTCCAGCATGCGCACCAGGGGAATGTCCAGCCCGTCCAGCCACACCATCGGCTGGGCGCTGTCGTTGCCGTGGTCGTGCCAGGTCCAGGACGGCGTGATGATGAAATCGCCCGGGCGCATGATGGTCTTTTCGCCGTCCACGGCAGTATAGGCGCCGTCGCCCTCGACGATGAAACGCAGGGCCGATTGCGTGTGGCGGTGCGACGGCGCCACTTCGCCCGGCAGGATCAGCTGCAGGCCCGCGAACAGCGTGTGGGTGATCGCCGCCTGGCCGCCCAGGCCGGGGTTTTGCAGGATCAGAACGCGCCGCACCGCCTCCTTGGCGGTCAGCAGCCCGCCGCTTTCCATCAGGTGGGGCCGCACCTCGCGGTAACGCCAGATCGCCGGCACGCACGGGCTGGCGGGCTGGGGCGGCACCAGCTGGTGCAGGCTCTCCCACAGCGGCGCCAGGGACAGGGCGGAAATGCGGTCGTAGAACGCGCGGCGCTCGCCGCTTGGCTGGGTATGGGCTGCCGTCATCCTCGCCTCTCCTTGGGAAATTACGGCATTAGGTAGAAAACTCACTTAGCGTTCAATTCGTAACGATCCTAGCAAATTTGTTGCCGAGTGCCGAGCGAGGCACTCACTTTGTAGCGGCTCTTCGCTCAGTAGTTCAATAAAGTACAATGATCCCGAATTGTGGAAGCTAGGCGTGATCGAATAGATTCGTAGAATTCATTTGTCCATATCTCACACATTCCAGTAACGGCGAGAACGGCAACTTGACGAGGCTCTCCGTTTTTTAGATCCAGGTGATACATGATGCGTTTATTTAGATAGACGTACCTACCTCTATTGAGCCGGCCTCTGAGAAATCTCTCTCCCGTGGCAATGAGTCTTGTCCTGGCTAAATTCTCGCTCTCTCGTTCGGATAAATCGGCTTCTAGGTCGGCAATTAAAGGTGCCAACTTCTCTTTGAGGTACTTAGGAGAATGGATTACTAGTCGGCCCCGTTCGGCCAATTCGAGTAATACATCAGAGCCTTCTTTTTCGGACTCCTGTAACCAAGGCGCAGGCACGATTGCGGGTTTTGGAATGAGGAGGCCGTCGGGGCTAGGAGTGAATTTAACCATCTCAAAATACGCTGCGCCGTGCTCGCTTGATGACAGCCGAGTTTCCGCGTGGGTGGGCATACTTATATTCCCCCCCTATTCTGGACCAGCGCTTTTCCCCTGAATTCTCGGTTGCGCCGGCAAATGACAGCGAGCATGCTTCTGACTGTTGGGGGGAGATAATAGCTTGTTTTTACACGGTTTCCACAGGGATGTGGAGTTGACTAGTGCTGGTATTCCGCAAGGGGTGGCACAACAATATCTGGTAGACATTCCCTATTGTTCTCCCCATAATACCCATATCATCCACAGTTGGATTGCCCCCGACGCTGGGCATGAAAACAGTGGTCATCAACACGACTCGCCCGCCAGCCTGGAACCCAGGGCTATGTGCTTCCCGTTTATCCTCTGCTCATCTTCGCGTTTGGCGCCCCGGCGGTGCTTGCAGGGAAGCGGGGGGTACCTGCATAATGTTCACGGTTTGTTCCAATGGAGGTAGCCATGAACCAAGCTGTGATGCGTCGTCCGAAGGAGCAGCCGGCACTCCTCCGCAATCTTGTGCTCGGCATCCACGAGACCAAAACCCCCGAGGATGCTATCGCCGAGCGGATGCTTAGCGAACTCATTGAGGAGATAAGCCCCGGGACGACTTTTGAACGTACATGCGTCGGCCTGAGGGGCATGGAAGCTCCCTGGCTATTCGCGGGAGGTAGTTTATTTCGGGGTATCGAGCGAATTAAAGTCTTCGCCAAATTGGCAAGGGAAACTGCGCGATGAGTTATCAAGGTTTTCGGGTTCAACTCGCGTGATCTGCTTTCAAAAACTCCAGGCCGCTACTTCGTAGCAGCTTTTTCTTTTAGCAAAGCGTAACCCGACACATGCCCCGATCGGCGGTTCGGGTTGTATTTACCGGTCATACTGGAATCAACAAAACGGCAGCAATCCAACGTCTGCGCGACCATATTTTGAATCATGACCCCGAATGGAGCGAAGCGACAGGAGATGCACGATCGCGTAGGGAGGCAGAGTTAGTCGGTATCTACAGTGTCGAAGATGGTCCACCGAAATTGGCAACTTCAGGGTTCTACGATCTCGATACCCATGACTGGGAGCGCCAAATTACATGGGAAGCTGCCTTTGAAGCCGCTCTTAACCGTTGGAGACAATCAGAACCGAAGCCGGTTTACTCCTTCCTTTGTCTTCATCTCTCATTTCAGATCCATAGCCATCTACTCACTCCGCTTGCGTGGTGGAAATCTTCACCTACGGATGGCGGCTTACTGACCAGTTCAATAGTCGCCGCGTTGAAAGAGTTTTCCCCCCATCATTTTGTTACTTTAATTGATAATGTTCATCAAATTCAGAACGAAATTGCCCAAAGGACCGTAGGTAGCGAAAGATATTATTTTCGACTGATCGAGCTTCTCCGCTGGAGAGAAGTCGAGACTATGATGACCGATATTTTGGCGAGAGATGTTATCCAGAGGGAGGTCTTTTCCGAAAATGTCGAAATGTATCCGTTTGAGCACTCACCGCAAATTGCGGTTCGGCATACATGCCGAATGCTTCATTCGTTTGTCGCTGAACCGGAAAAGCCAAGACTTTACATTTCGTATCCGATAAGCAAACCCCGTAGAATCGCAAAAGCCAATGGATCAGAGGACGCAATAAGAGAAATAAACGATTTCCGCGAACGGTTCGATGAGGAGTTTACTGTCTTCGACCCGGTCACCATCGACGAACGCATCCTTAAATTTCTTTCCGCAGACGGTTCCGCGCTTGGCGAAAGTGAACCTGTCGGTGATCGGCGGCGTGGTGAAATCACCGAGAAAATGCTTACATTACGGTCGGCAATGTGGTGGCCGATAAGACATGCCGATACGATTAGCGGCATTGCAGCTTCGGAAATAAAGCTTGTGGCGTCTGAAGTCGAAGAGATTACCAAGGAAATCAAACAAAACGTCAGTGAAATTGATTTGCTCATTCGCTATCGCGACTACAGACTTATCGATCAAGCAGACTATGTGGTGATCTACCGACCCACTTATCCTGAGGGGAGCGAGCGCGAATGGAGCACCGGGACATGGATGGAATATCTCCACGCTCGTCGATGCTTTCAAAAATCGGGAGGAATACGAAAGCGCGTTCACATCATTCGAGATTCAACAAATGACGGCCCATTAGACAGCCCGCCCTTTCAACTCGTGGCGGCCCATCGACATGAAGGCACGGACCTTCATATAAAAGCCAATAGGGATGCCATCTTTTCCCAGGTAGTCGCTGCAATCACAGCCGACAAAGCTGAGTTACAAACAGCGAACTATCGACCACGTAATAACTAATCAGCCGACTAAAGGAGAGAAGCGCAGTTAAATGCGGTTCATTATTCCATATGAAAAGAAACCCAGCCCTATCAAACTGACCAATACAAATATCCATCGGTAAATCTGTTTGAAGGACTGAAACAAGGAAAGAATACCGCTCTTTTGTCTTTCGCTATCGCTGCGTTCAGTCAAGCGCACTGCTGGCAAGTTTAAGATGGTCGCCAATCGGCCTTCCTCAAGCTTTAAATATGATTCGGCAAGTTTTATTAACTTGGCGCTGCGCTCATCCAATCGCCAGAAGAGAAAAGAAGTTATAATCAAACCTATTCCAAACGCAAATGCGTAACCACGTGTACCGGGTGATTTGAATGCGGTCCAATAGGCAGTCGAAAGGGCGCCACACATTATTAGGTAAAATCGGAAAACCGCTTGCCGTTGGCCAGCGTGATACTGAAACCAATTCCAAGCGTACTCGCGGGCCGCGTCCTCGGCCTCACTAAGCGGATTCGTCGGCGGAGTTGCAACGCCTACCATAGAACCCCCGTCACCACCCCCTAAACGATTAGCAGAAGTTTTACTTATCGTCAAAGTAGCCAAGGTGCTTCAGCCATTCATGCCAGACAGGCTCAAGTCCCGGGTTTTTAATCCATTGCGTTTCACTAATATTGCCAGTGAGATACTCTTTTGTCCGTTGGCTGAGCTCAGCTAGTGCTGCGCGAGAACACCAAATAAAACTTTTTGTTTCATCCTGGCTTGCCTTTACGCGGCCCGAAACAACCACCGAATATATTTTCCAATAATGCCATGTGCCTCCCGCTCGGCGACATGGGTTCTCCTTTCGACCTTCTGCCATAAGCTTCATTTGTTCTGCTTGAAGTCCAACCTCTTCCTTTAGCTCGTTTCGCGCGGCGCTCTCGAATGAGCCATGATCGTCCACATGGCCAGCCGGTGGCGCGAAACCGAACGGTGGGCGTTTACGCTCTATGAGGAGTAGATTCCCCGATTGCTCCACGAGTATTCCCACGCTGGTGTGGTCGCAGACTGTCGTGCTGCTCTTGTGCTTTGTCATCGGGCTAAACCCAAACTATAAGTCGTTAAAAATAGAACGACCGGCGGGATCGCCCCCTTCAGGCCTTGCCATCGAAACGCAGCTTCAGGTCGCTGTCCAGCCTGGGCAGCTTTAGGCCCAGCTGCTTCTCCACCAGGTCGCGCGCGCGCTTGACGAAGTCGGCCAGCATCTCCTCGTTCTTGCGCTGCTTGATGCCGAAGCGCCGGAACTCGGCGTTGTTGGCCGAGTCCTTCTGGCCGAAGAACGCCGGCAGCATCGGGAAATAGCGGTCGATGGCGTCCTGCACCGCGGCGCGTCCTTCCTTGGTCTTGCACAGCTCGGTCGAAAAGTCCTTGCCGAACTGCGCGTGGAAACGCTCTTCCGGCATGGTCATGCGCGCCAGGTTGCGCAAGGGGTGGAAGCTGCAAGTCGCCAGGTCCTCGACCTGCAGAATCTCGGCCAGGTCGGCCAGCAGCTTGATGACGCAGAATTCGGCCCAGGTCTTCAAGGGAAACTCGAAGATCGACAGCGGGCGCTTTTTCTTAGGCGTCATGTCCTCGGCCGAAATGCCCAGCTGCTCGCCGAGTTCGCGGAAGCGCACGTGATGGCCGTATTCCTCCATCGCCACGCGGCATGTCAGCCACTTGGCATAGGGCGTGGGCGCCAGGGCGATCGCCGGCTCGTCGAACACCTGCGCGCCGTACAGCTCGTTGACCGCGTGGCTGCGCACGATCCTGCGCACCGCCGCCTTGTAGGCGTCGGTCTGGCCCGCGAAATCGTCCATGTTGCGTACCTGCTCGTGCGCAGCGGTCATGGTGCTCTCCATCGGCTGATTGTTTTCATAAGACCGGCTCGGTGTTGAAGGCTTCCAGATCGGTCTCCAGCTTCGTGAAATACTGCGACAGGTCGGCCGGATCGCCCCTGGTCGTGCGTCCGGCCGGGCGGCTTTGCGAAAACACGATGAGCTCGCGCCCGCGCACGCCGAACAACTGCCCGGTGATCGTGTCCGCGTCGGGCAGGCACAAGCGGCGCACCAGCGCGCCCACCGGCGCCGCGTCGATCCTGAGAGCGCGTTCCTTATAGGCGGCCTGGGCCGGGTTGGCGGGCTGGATGGTCTCGGTGACGCGGGTATGGGCAAAAGGCGCGATCGCGTTGCAGGTGACGTTGCTGCGCGCCATGTCCAGCGCGGTCACGCGCGTCAGGCCCATCAGCCCGGCCTTGGCGCTGGCATAGGCCGCCTGGCCGTAATTGCCGTAGAACCCGGCGGTCGAAACGATGTTGACGATGCGGCCCCAGCGATACTCGCCGCCGCCGCGCTTGGCTTTCGCCTGCTCGCGCAACAGCGAAGTGGCGGCGTTGCTGGCATAGAACGCGGCCGACAGGTTGTTGCGGATCACCGCTTCCCAATCCGCCGGATCGTATTTGAACACGAAGCCGTCGCGCAGGATCGCCGCGTTGTTGACCAGGATGTCCAGGCCGCCGAACTCGCGCCGCGCCAGGTCGACGGCGGCGGCGGCCGATGCCGGGCTGGCGACGCTGTCGACATAGGCGACGGCGCCGTTGCCCAGCGCCTTGGCGGCGCCGCGCGCGATTTCGGGATCGGCGCCTTCGCCGCCGATGCCCGTGCCATTGTCGGCGATCACCAGCCCCGCGCCCGCTTCGCCCAACGCCTTGGCGATGGCCAGGCCGACGCCGCGCGCCCCGCCCGTGACCAGCGCGACGCGGCCTTTAAGCTCGCCGCTCACCGCGCCGCTCCGCCGGAAACTTGCAGCTTGGCGCGCTCGGCCTCGGTATAGAACGCGTCGGCGTGGATGTCCTCGCGCCGCATTCCCCGGCCCGCCAGCAGCGCCGACGCCGCCTCCACCATGACCGGCGGGCCGGCGATATAGGCCTTGCAGCCGTCGAAATCCGCGATGTCCTGGGCCACGGCCTGGTGCACGAAGCCGGTGCGCCGGTGCGTCTTGCCGCTGGGTTCCGACAGCACGGGAATGAAGTTCAAGTTCGGATGCCGCGCCGCCAGCGTTTTGAAATGGTCTTCCAGATACAGATCGCGCTCGGCGCGCACGCCGAAATACAGGTGGATCGGCTGCTTCATGTTCAGCGCCAGGGCGGTTTCCACGATCGACTTGACCGGCGCCAGGCCCGATCCGCCGGCGATCGCCACGATCGGCCCGGTGTGGTTCTCGCGCAGAAACGAGCTGCCATAGGGGCCCTGCACCCGCACCGTTTCGCCCGGCCGCAATGTCTTCGCGACATAGGCGCTGGAGGCGCCCCCCGCCAGAAAGCGCACGTGGAACTCGATCTCGCCGATTCCCTCGGGGTCGCGCGACGGGACGTTGGCCATCGAATAGTCGCGCAAGGGGATGGCGTCGAAACCCACCGCCGCGTATTGCCCGGCAGCGAAGGTGAACGGGCCGCCGTCCTCGATCGTCAGGCGGATGCGCTTGATATCGTGCGTCATGTCGTCCAGCGCGCCGACCCGGCAGGTCAGCTCGCGCAAGGGGTGCGACACCACCTCGTCCAGCTCCAGCCACGCCAGCTCTGTCCCCTCCTGCACGGGCACGGCGCGGCAGGCCAGCACGAAGCCCTCCTGGCGCTCGTCCCCGGTCAGGGCGAATTCGGAATAGGGGGTCATCTCGACCCGGCCGTTGAGCAGGCGCGATTTGCACGCCCCGCAATTGCCGCTGCGGCAGCCATGCGGATAGGGCACGCCCTGCGCCAGCGCCGCGTCCAGCACCGTGTCGCCGTCCGGCACGTCGACCGGCACGGCCCATTGTCTGATCTTGACGGAAATTCCCATCGGTTTTCCGCACCGCAAAACAAAATATGGGGTCTGAACTCGCCCCGGTACGAAACTGTTGGATAGTCCAACAATATTGCCGATTCACCCCCAACTGGGCAAGTCCGGGGCAGACGATGGGCGTGAAATATGGTTATCATGCCAGCGCTCCCGGCCGTTGGGTCGCGGGGTCAAGATCAAGAGACTTAAGAGGGAAGGGGAAAACGCCATGCGGAAATTTGTGTTGCTCGCGGCGGTGTCAGCACTGGCCGCGGCCGGGCTCGCCGGCGGCGCGGTCCAGGCACAGGATGTCACGCTGAAAGTGCACCATTTTCTGCCGCCCGGTGCCACGGCGCAGAAGGATTTCATCCAGCCTTGGACCGAGCGCGTCACCAAGGCGTCGGGCGGCAAGATCAAGTTCCAGATCTATCCGGCCATGCAATTGGGCGGCGGACCGCCCGGCCTCTACGACCAGGCGCGCGACGGCGTCGCCGACATCGTCTGGACGCTGCCCAGCTACACCGCCGGCCGCTTCCCGCTGGTGGAGGTGTTCGAGCTGCCGTTCATGACCAGCTCGGCCACGGCCACCGCGCCCGCGGTGCAGGAATTCGCCGACAAGCACCTGAAGGACGAATTCAAGGAAGTAAAGCCTCTGGTGTTCCACAGCCACGCGCCCGGCCTGTTCCACATCAAGAACAAGCCGATCATCTATTTCGGCGACCTGCAGGGCATGAAGATCCGCGCACCGACGCGCTCGATCAACGACGCGCTGAAGGCGCTGGGCGCGACGCCCGTCGGCATGCCGGTGCCGCAAGTGCCGCAGGCGCTCTCCACCGGCGTGGTCGATGGCGCCGTGATCCCCTGGGAAGTGGCGGTGACGCTGAAAATCCAGGAACTGGTGAAGTTCCACAGCATCGTGCCGAACTTCTACACTTCCGTGTTCATCTTCGCGATGAACAAGGCCAAATACGACGGCCTGTCCGCCGACCTGAAGAAGGCGATCGACGACAATTCGGGCCTGACCCTGGCGAAGGAGCTGGGCAAAACCTGGGATGCCGCCGAAAAGCCGGGCATGGAAGCGGCGATAAAGAACGCCAACCGCTTCAACACCATGGACGGCTCGGAGCTCGAGCGCGCCAAGGCGGCGGTCCAGCCGGTCTACGACAACTGGGTCAAGACCGCCAGCGCTAAGGGCGTCGACGGCAAGAAGCTGTTGGACGAAGCCAAGGCCTTGATCGCCAAATACGGCAAGCCCAACTGATCGGGTTGCGATAACCGAACCGGGCCCTCATCCCTTGCGGCGCTGCTAGGGATGGGGGCCTTCGTTTATAGTCGGCGGCGATGCAGGACGATCCTTCGCAGCAATCGGGATTGAGCGTGGCGTTGACGGCGTTAAGCCGCGTCTTCGCCGTGGCGGGCGGGTTGATCCTTACCGCGCTCACCGTGCTGTCGGTCGGCAGCATCGCGTCGCGCGTCGTCGTGGGCACGCCTATGCCCGGCGACTTCGAGTTGGTGGAGATGGGCTGCGGCATCGCCGTGTTCGCGTTTCTGCCGTATTGCCACTTGAAGAACGGCAACGTGATCGTCGATTTTTTCACGCTCAAGGCCTCCGAGGCCTTGAAGCGCGTGCTCGATCTCGCCGGCCACATCGTCTATCTCGGCATCGCCGTGCTGTTGCTGTGGCGCATGATCCTGGGCGGGCTCGACCGGCTCGCCAGCCACGAAAGCACGATGATCCTGGCCGTGCCGCTTTGGGTCGGCTTCGTGCCGATTTCTCTGTCGCTGCTGCTGCTGATCGCAACCCTGGCCTACACCGCCTGGCGTGACGCCGCGCTGCTGGCCGCGGGGCGCCGATGACAAGCGGCATCGAGCTCGGCCTGATCGGATTCTTCTTGGTCATCGCGCTGATGTTCCTGCGCATTCCGATCGGCGTGTCGATGCTGTTCGTCGGCATGGCGGGGTACGTCTATGTCGCGGGTACGCTGCCGCTGCTCAACCACCTCAAATCGGCGGCCTATAGCCGCTTCTCCAATTACGATTTGTCGGTGATTCCGCTGTTCCTGCTAATGGGCCAATTCGCCAGCCGCGCGGGGATGAGCCGCGCGCTGTTCAAATTCGCCGGCGTGTTCCTGGGCCATTTGCGCGGCGGCATGGCGATGGCGGCGATCGGCGCCTGCGCCGGATTCGGCGCGATCTGCGGCTCGTCGCTGGCCACCGCCGCCACGATGGGCCAGGTGGCGCTGCCCGAGCTCAGGCGCATGGGCTATTCCGGGCCGCTCGCCACCGGCACGCTCGCGGCCGGCGGCACGCTCGGCATCCTGATCCCGCCCTCGGTGGTGCTGGTGGTCTACGCCATCCTGACCGAGCAGAACATCGCCAAGCTGTTCCTGGCCGCGTTCCTGCCGGGCATCATCGCGACCGCCGGCTACATGACGGTGATCGCGATCTATGTGCGGGTGAAGCCCGGTTCGGGACCCGCAGCACCGCGCGTCACGGCGGCCGAGCGCCTGAAAAGCTTCAAGGATGTCTGGCCGGTCGCGCTGATTTTCCTGCTGGTGATCGGCGGCATGTACCGCGGCTGGTTTACGCCCACAGAGGGGGCGGCGGTCGGCGCCTTCGGCACCGGCGTGCTGGCCTTGCTGAGCGGGGGGCTCGACCGCAAGGGACTAACCGAAGCGATGCTCGGCACCGCCGAATCCACGGCGATGATCTTCCTGATCCTGTTCGGCGCCGACGTGCTCAACGTGTTCCTGGCGCTGACGCAAATGCCGGCCGAGGCCGCGCGGCTGATCGCCCAGAGCGGCCTCACGCCGATGCTGGTGTTGATCGCCATGCTGCTGCTTTATCTGGCGCTGGGCTGCGTGATGGATTCGCTGTCGATGATCCTGCTGACCATCCCGATCTTCTTTCCCATCATCATGGGCCTGGATTTCGGCCTGCCAAAAGAGGACACGGCGATCTGGTTCGGCATATTGATCTTGAGCGTGGTGGAAATCGGCCTGATCACGCCGCCGGTGGGCCTCAACGTCTTCGTCATCAGCGGCATGGCCAAGGACGTGCCGATGTACGACACGTTCAAGGGCGTCTCCGCCTTCCTGGTGTCGGATGTCGTGCGCATCACGCTGCTGATTTTCGTGCCGCCGATCTCGCTGGTGGCGCTGTGGCTGCTCAGGTGACGCCAAGCGCCGGGCGGTCAGGCGAACGCCCGGTCAGGGGGGGACCGGGCGTTCTAGAAGCCCCTTGCGGGGCCCGGAACCCGCAGGGGAATGCTGGTTCCGGGCGCCGGCCGCCTAAGTGGCGGCCCGCGCTACTGACGAATACATGGGGTCGCCATCCGCTCCAATCAATGCGCGCCGATCATGCAACCCATGCGTACGGCACATGCCTAAATTAGCGGCACGGGCGCCGAAACGGCGGAAGCGGGGCGATGTTCCCGTGTCGCGCGGGGTGCTCGACCATCTCGCCGGTTATCACCTCCGGCGCGCGCAGATCGCGGTGTTCCAGGATTTCGCCCAAGGCATGACCGGCCAGGGGCTGACGCCGGGGCAGTTCGGCGTTCTGGCCCTGATCCAGGCCAATCCGGGATTGAGCCAAAGCACGCTCGGCCGCGCCATGGGTGTGGACCGCTCCACCGTCGTCAGCGTCATCGACCGGCTCGAAGGCCGCGGGCTGGTGCGCCGCGCGCCGCATGTCACGGACGGGCGCAGCTATGCGCTGCAACTCAGCGCCGCGGGGATGCGCCGCTTCGCCGAGGCGCTGAAGCGTGTCTACCAGCACGAACAACGCATCGTCCGGCGCTTGAGCGCCAACGAACGCAAGCTGCTGCTGGAGTTGTTGCGGCGGGTGGGCTGACGCCGCGCTATTGCGCGGGGCTTAGTTGTCTTGCCGCGTTATTGCGCGGCTTGAACCAAAGCCGGCGTGCGCCGCCGCGCGGCGCGTTCCGCCACGGCGCGGCCGAACGCGGCGAACAGCGCGCGCGACAGCTGCCACTGCATCGCCAGCGGATGTTCCGGGTGCCACTGCACGCCCAGCGCGAAGGCCGCCGCATCCTTCACCCGCACCGCTTCGATCAAGCCGTCCGGCGCGGTCGCCTCCACGGCCAGGCCCGGCGCCAAACGGTCGATGCCCTGGGCGTGCAGGGAATTGACCATCGCCTCGGCTCCGCCGCCGTTCAGGTCGCGCAAGAAGCCGTTCGCGGGCAGGCTGACGGAATGCGTCTCGCGGTAACGGTCGTCGATCGACAGCGATTTGTTGGAGCGGTGATCCATCTTGCCCGGCACTTCGTGCACCAGTTGGTGCAGCGTGCCGCCCAGCGCCACGTTCAGTTCCTGGATGCCGCGGCAGACGCAGAAAATCGGCACGCCGCGCTGGATCGCGGTGCGGATCAGCGGCAGGGTCGTGGCGTCGCGCGCGGCGTCGTGCAACGTGCCCGGCGCGCTGGCCGGCCCGCCATACTGCTGCGGCTCCACGTTCGACGGGCTACCGGTGAACAGCAGGCCGTCCAGCCCCTCGATCGCCGCCTCGACCGGGTAGCGCTCGCCCAGGGCCGGCAGCAGCACGGGCAGCGCGCCCGCGCCCTCGGCCACGGCATTGACGTACTTGCCGTTGACGCCGTGAAACGGCGAATGCTCGCCCATGCGGGTACAGGCCGGCAGGCCGACCACGGGCAGGAAAGAGGGGGTTTTGCTCATCGTCATCGTCACCACTGCCGCCGCCGGATTGATGGCTTCGGGGCGGCGCGGATGTATGTTGTTCCACGATGGACTCGTCGCTGCAAGCGCTAGTGACCTGGAAAAGCCTTGCCGTGGGCGCATGGCTGGGGGCGCTGTTCCTGGCTGAACGCCTGTTTCCGGCCGCGCCCTGGCCGGGTTCCGGCCCCTGGTCCCCCGGCAACTGGCGGCGCGTGCTGCGCAACGCCCTGCTTTGGGCGGTCAACCTGGGCCTGTCGCCCCTGGTGGTGCTGCCGCTGACCGCTTGGGCCGTGGCCGTAGCACCGCACTGGCGCCCGGGCTGGTGGCAGGGCTGGCCGGGCCTCATGCTCGACCTGCTGCTGCTGGATTTCCTGATCTACTGGTGGCACCGCGCCAATCACGAAGTGCCGCTGCTCTGGCGCTTCCACCGCGTGCATCACCTCGACCGCTTTCTCGACACCAGCTCGGCCCTGCGCTTCCATTTCGGCGAAGTGCTGCTGTCGGCTCTAGCGCGCGCCGCCGTGGTGGTCGCCCTCGGCTTTCCCTTCGCCTCGGTGCTGATTTTCGAAGGCCTGCTGCTGGTCGTGACGATCTTCCATCACTCGAACCTGCGCCTGCCCACGGCGGTGGAACGGGCGCTGGCGCTGGCCGTCGTCACGCCCTCGATCCATTGGGTGCATCACCGCCGCGTGCGGCGCGACACCGATTCGAACTATTCGACGATTTTAAGCGTGTGGGACCGGCTGTTCGGATCGCGCAGCGCCACTTCGCGCGATCCGGCCATGCCGATCGGCGTGGAAGGACAGGAAGAAGCCGGTATCGCCGGGCTGATCGTCGGGCCGTTCAGGCCGTAAGCGAAGTCCGGCGTCAGTTCGACTGCCGGTTCTTCTGCTCGATGATTTTCTTGTTATCAAACATGAACAGCTTGGGGTCCAGCTTCAGGCCCAGGCGCGGATCGAAGATCGCCACTTCCACCGTGGTGCCCTTGGCGTCCACCAGCGCCCATTTCTTCACTTCGATTGGGCGCTCGGTAAAGGTGATGATCACCTGTCCGTCCTTGGGGCTGGACGATTGCACCAGGGTGATGCGGATGATGCCGGGCCGGCGCTCGACGTTGGTCACCGTCACCAGGCCCGACAGCTTCACCGTCTGGCCCAAAAGGAATTCCAGCGGCGTGGAGCTCAGCGACACATAGGTCGGCGTGTCCAGCTCCTTGTCGTAGAAGATCACCTGGCTGCCGTCGGAGATCAGAAGATAGGGCACTGGCGGGTCGTACTCGAAGCGCAGCTTGCCGGGGCGCGAGATGTAAAGGTTGCCCTCGGCGGTGCGGCCGTTGGGCGACAGTTGCAGGAAGCGCGCTTGCAGCGTGCTGATGCCGTTGAAGTATTCCTCGATGCGGCCGAGGTCGCGCTTGTCGGCCTCGGTGGGCGCGGCGGCCAGCGCCACGCGCACCAGGCCCGGCATCATCGGCGCCAGGGCCAAGGCGCCCAGCGACCATGCCAAGCCCTGCACCACCTGCCGGCGCGCCATCGCCCCGGAAGCTTTTCCGTTCGTTCCGTCGGTCATCGTCAATCCAACCCCCATCAATGCCCCTAACCCAACCCAAGGGGCCCAATGTGCCTGCAACTCACTCCTCGACGCCGCGCCCCAGCACCTCGCGCTTGCCGACATGGTTGGCGCCGCTTACCACGCCTTCGGCTTCCATGCGCTCGATCAGCCGCGCCGCGCGGTTATACCCGATCTGCAAGTGGCGCTGCACGAAACTGGTCGAAGCCTTGCGTTCGCGCTGAACCAGGGCCACCGCCTGGTCGTACAGATCGTCGCCGCTCTCGCTGTTGCCGCCGCCCATGGCGCCGGCCGGAATCTCGTCCTCTTCCTCGGTGATCGCATCCAGATAGGCAGGCTCGCCCTGGTTCTTCAGGAAAGCCACGACCTGCTCCACCTCGTCGTCGCGCACGAACGGCCCATGCACGCGGGCGATGCGGCCACCCGTGCTCATGTACAACATGTCGCCTTGGCCTAGCAACTGCTCCGCCCCCTGCTCGCCCAGGATGGTGCGGCTGTCGATCTTGGACGTGACGTGGAAGCTGATTCGCGTGGGAAAATTGGCCTTTATCGTGCCGGTGACCACGTCCACAGAGGGGCGCTGGGTGGCCATGATGATGTGGATGCCGGCGGCCCGCGCCATCTGCGCCAGGCGCTGGATCGCCGCCTCGATGTCCTTGCCGGCCACCAGCATCAGGTCGGCCATCTCGTCCACCACCACCACGATATAGGGCAGCGCGGTGGTATCCAGCGGCTGGTCCTCGAACACCGGCTTGCCGGTATCGGCGTCGAATCCGGTCTGCACCTTGCGCAGCAGCACCTCGCCCTTGGCGCGCGCCTCGGCCAGCCGCGCGTTGAAGCCCTCGATGTTGCGCACGCCCAGCTTCGCCATCGCGCGATAGCGGTTTTCCATCTCGCGCACGGTCCATTTCAGCGCCACCACGGCCTTGCGCGGCTCGGTGACCACGGGGTGCAGCAGATGCGGAATGCCGTCGTACACCGACAGCTCCAGCATCTTCGGATCGATCATGATGAAGCGGCACTGGTCGGGCGGCAGGCGGTAAAGCAGCGACAGGATCATGGCGTTGACCGCCACCGACTTGCCCGAGCCCGTGGTGCCGGCGATCAAGAGGTGCGGCATGCGCGCCAGATCCACGATCACCGGCCCGCCGCCGATATCCTTGCCCAGCACCAGCGTCAGCTTGCCGCCGGAACGCTCGAACATGTCCGACGCTAGAAGCTCGCGCAGATAGACGATGTCGCGCTTGGCGTTCGGCAGCTCGATGCCGATGGTGTTCTGTCCCGGCACCACGGCCACGCGCACGCTGACCGCGCTCATCGACCGGGCGATGTCGTCGCTAAGGCCGATCACGCGGCTGGTCTTGGTGCCCGGCGCCGGCTCCAGCTCGTACATGGTGACCACGGGTCCGGGCCGCACCTTGACGATCTGGCCGTTGACGCCGAAATCCTTCAGCACCGTTTCCAACAGGCGCGCATTCTGTTGCAGCGCGTCTTCGCTGATGACGTTGTGGCCGCGCGGCCCGACTGGCGTCGGGCTCAGCAGATCCAAGGCCGGCAGGCGGAATCCGGCGTCGTCGCCCAGGTCCAGCCGCCGCTGCTTGGCCGCCATCGCCTTCCTGCCGGGTACGGGGCGCTGGGCCTTGGGCGCCACCAGCTTCTCGCGCTCCTCGCGGTGGCGCTGCACCGGCGGCATGTCGTCCAGGCGCGGCTCGCGCGGTCCCGCGTCGGCGCCATTGTCGAACAAACTCGGCTCGACGCGCGGGCCGCTGCGCGCGAACAATCCGAAGAACAGTCCGCGCCGCCCTTCCTTGGATTCCGGCGCGGCCGATGTGGGATGCGCGGCGGGGCGCAGCTCCGCGTCGATCTCGCGGCGCGCTTCCAGGCGGCGCTGGCCGGCGCGCGGCGACGGCTCGGCGCGTTCGATCTTGGGCCCGGCCGCGAACAGGCGCGCGACGGCCCGCACAGCGGCCATCAGCCAGCCGATCGCCATGCCGAGCACGCGGAAAGGTCCGGCCATCTCGCGCAGGGTCCAGCCCAGGGCAACGGCCAGCAGCGGCACGGCGACCATGCCGGCGAAGATGCAGATGATCGGCAGGGTCACGGCGACGGCCCAGGGGCCGATCAGGTGATCCAGGGCCGCCGTGGCCATGCGCCCGGCAGCGCCACCCAGGCCGGCCGGGATCGGCCAGCGCGGCAAAGGCGGCAGGCCGACCGCCGCCAGGGCGGCCAGGATCATCGCCGGGACCAGCAACACCAGGCGCGGCCAGGCGGCCGGCAGCGGGCGATGCATGATCAGCCGCCAGCCCCAGGCGGCTGGAACCAGGGCCAGCAATCCGGCCGCGGCGCCGAAACTCTGCAGCATCAGGTCGGCGATATAGGCGCCGGGCAGGCCGAAGAAATTGCGCGCCGCGCCGATCGTGGCGGTGTTCAGCGACGGATCGCTGGGCCGGTAGCTGACCAGGGTGGCCAGGATCGCCAGGGCGCCGAACACCAGGGCCACGCCCGCCAGCTCGCGCAAGCGGCGGCGGAAGAACGCAGTGGTCCCGTGCGGCAGGAATCCGGCCTTCGCGGCGGTGGCGTGGGCGGCCATCGCTTTAGGCTCCGGCTATGAGGTTGGCTTGAAGGGAGCGAAGGTGTGGGGTGGCGAATGCGGATAGGGTCATGGGTCCGGCCGACGGCCTCCAAGTTAGAGACGCCATCCCCGGGCCAGACCCCCTCCGCCCGCGGAAAACTGCCTGCAGGCTACGTTAATCCGCCAAAGAAAGCAAACAGTTAGAGGGGGATGTCATCACCGTCCCTCAGCATCCGGCAGCCCGCCCGGGGCTTTCCGGGCGGCAGCCGGCGGCTGAAAGCCTGAGGTGTTAAAGCGCTTCGGACCCGGTCTCGCCCGTACGGATACGCACGGCCTGCTTCAGGTCCAGGACGAAAATCTTGCCGTCCCCGATTCGGCCGGTATTGGCGCTTTGCTTGATGGTCTCGACCACCCGCTCGACCAATTCGTCGCCCACGGCCACTTCGACCTTCACCTTGGGCAGCAGGTTCACCGCGTACTCGGCGCCGCGATAAATCTCGGTCTGCCCCTTTTGCCGTCCAAAGCCCTTTACTTCGCTGACCGTCAAACCCTGGATGCCCAGCTTGGTCAGCGCTTCGCGTACTTCATCGAGCTTGAACGGCTTGATGATCGCCATGATCAGCTTCATGTCGCGCCGCCTCCTAACAACAGCTTTCATGCCCGGCCGACTTAGAAGCCGGTGCTCCCCAAACCCAAGCATACAAGAACCGTGCCGCTGGATTGCCGCTTTCCGCCTATGGTTCCAGGGGTAGCCCAGGGCAGGCGCGGCTTGGCAGCGGCACCAAATATCGCACAAAAAATAGGCAGATTGGACGCGGCGAACGAATCTTGGTCAAATCCGCCGGTCGGGAGCGACTTAAACAATGGCACCAGCCGAAACGCCAAGACCTGCTGAACCAAGACCTGCTGCAAGCGCCACCGCCGCCGGCGATGTGGATGTGCTGGTGGTTGGCGCCGGTCTGGTAGGCGGCGCCCTGGGCGTCGCGCTGGCGGGCGCGGGTTTGACGGTCGCGCTTGTGGACCGGGCCGATCCGCGCGTGCTCACAGGCGACGCCCATGACGGACGGGCGTCGGCCATCGCCCTTGGCTCGGGCCGGGTGCTCCAGGGCATCGGGGTCTGGGACGGCGTCACAACGGCCGAGCCGATTCTGGACATCCGCGTCACCGACGCCGACGCGCCGGGGTTTTTGCATTACGACCATCGCGCCGCCCAGGGCGACGCCGCCCAGCCCTTCGGCCACATCGTCGAGAACACCGATCTGCGCCGGGCGATCTGGGCGCGCGCGCGGACCTTGCCGAATTTGCGGATCTTCGCACCGGCGGAAATCGTGTCGCTCGATCGCGGGCGCGACGCAGTAGTTGCGCAGTTGAAGGACGGGCAAACGATCCGCGCCGCGCTGGCGGTTTCGGCCGAGGGGCGCGAGTCGCGCCTCAGGCGCGAAGCCGGCATCGCGGTCACGGAATGGCGCTATCCGCAGACCGGCATCGTCTGCACGGTGCGTCATGCCAGGCCGCATGGCGGCGTGGCGCACGAGCATTTCCTGCCGTCCGGCCCGTTCGCCTCGCTGCCGATGACCGGCAACCGCTCGTCGATCGTGTGGACCGAGCGCGCCGATTTGGCGCCGGCAGCCCTCGCGCTCGACGACGACGACTTCTCGGCTGAGCTGCAGCGGCGGTTTGGAAACTGGCTGGGCGAAGTCCGCGTCGCGGGCGGGCGCTGGTCGTATCCCCTGGGCCTCATGCACGCCGAGCGCTATGTCGACAACCGCCTGGCGCTGGTGGGCGACGCCGCGCATTTGATCCACCCGATCGCCGGGCAAGGGCTGAACCTGGGCTTGCGCGACGTGGCGGCGCTGGCCGAAACCGTGGTCGATGCCAAGCGCCTCGGCCTCGATATCGGCTCAGCCCACGTGCTCGACCGCTATCAGCGCTGGCGGAGGATCGACAACCTGACGCTGATCGCCGTCACCGACGGCCTCAACCGCCTGTTCTCGACCGACCTGGCGCCGGTGGCGATCGCGCGGCGTCTGGGCATGCTGGCGGTCCAGAACCTGCCGCCGCTGAAGCGCCTGTTCATGCGCCACGCGATGGGCCTGGTGGGCGAATTGCCGCGGCTGGTCGCTGGCAAGGCGTTGTAGACTGCGCAGCGCGTATTTCATTTCATCCCGGGAAAGCCGATGCCAGCGACCGACAAGATCGACATCGATCTCTATAGCGACACGCAATCGAAGCCAAGCAAGGCCATGCGCGCGGCGATGGTGGCGGCCGAGGTGGGCGACGAACAGCAGGGGCGCGACCCCACCGTCACGCAGCTGATCGAACGCGTGGCCGACCTGATGGGCAAGGAGGACGCGCTGTTCCTGCCCTCGGGCACGATGTGCAACCAGATCGCGTTGCTGGTGCATTGCCGCCCGGGCGACGAGGTGCTCAGCGATAAGACCTCGCACCTGATCCACAGCGAAGGCGGCGGCGCCTCGGCCCTGGCCGGCGTCATGATGCGCGGGCTCGACGGCACGCGCGGCGTGTTCACCGGCGCGCAGGTCGAAGCGGCGATCCGCCCCGACACCAACTCCGCGCCGCGCACCAGCCTGGTGGAGATCGAGCAGACGGCCAATCTGGGCGGTGGCTCGGTCTGGCCGCTCGCGGCGATCAAGGACGTGGCGGCGGCGGCGAAAAAGCGCAATTTGGTTCTGCACATGGACGGCGCGCGGCTGATGAACGCGGTCGTGGCCTCGGGCACGCCGGCCAAGGATTTCGCCAAGGACATGGACACGGTATGGCTCGATCTCACCAAGGGCCTGGGCTGCCCGTTCGGCGCGGTGCTGGCGGGGCCGAAGCCGTTCGTCAAGGAAGCCTGGCGCTGGAAGCAGCGCATGGGCGGCGCGATGCGCCAGGCCGGGATCATGGCGGCGGCGGGCCTCTACGCGCTCGACCACAACATCGACCGCCTGGCCGAGGATCACGCCAACGCTAGGGCGCTCGCCAAAGGTCTGGCGGACGTGCCCGGAATCAAGGTCGAGCCGGCCGAGACCAACATCGTGTTCCTGGACATTTCCGGCACCGGCATCAAGGCGCGGGATTTCAACCAGGGTCTGGCGCGGCACGGCGTGCGCCTCAGCATCTTCTCCGACACGCGCATGCGCGCGCTGACGCACCTGGATATCCCCGCCGCCGCGATCCCTAAAGCCGTCGACGCCATCCGCCGCGTGGCGATGAGAAACTAGGCGCTGCGGAATTGACGCACTTGACCGTATGTTAGCTATAAGCTAACATACTTAGGCGTGTATTCGGTCGCTTATAGCCGTGAAGCCATCCGGACGCTGCGGCGGATTCCGCGCAACACCAGCGCCTTAATCTACGCGAAGATAGAATTGCTGGCGCTGAATCCAAGGGCGCCGAACAACAACGTCAAGGCATTGGCCGGACGTCCCGGGTTCCGGCTTCGCGTGGGTGATTGGCGCGTGATCTATGATCTGGACCACGGTCTACGCATTCTGGCAGTGGAACGCATAGCGCCGCGCGGAGGTGCTTACCAATGAGCATGAAAACGGTCGAACGGCAGGGCAAGCGTTACGTGCTTGTGCCTGAAAAGGCTTTCCGCCGGATTCAAGATGAATTGGATGAACTGGACGATATCCGCGCTTATGACCGCGCGAAATCCAAGCCGCAGGAATTCATTCCCGCCGCCTTCGCCAAGCGCCTGCTCGACGGCAAAAACCCGATCCGCGTGTACCGTGAGTATCGCGGCATGACGCAAGAGGCGCTCGCAGCCAAGGCCGACATCAGCAAACCCTTTCTATCGCAGCTTGAAAATGAAAGACGCGTTATGTCGATGCGGGTTCTGCGCAGCCTGGCGAAGGCGTTGAAAGTCGATTTCGACGATCTGGACCCAGCGCCAAATCCGGTCGATTGAAACAAAAAGGCCCGCCGGGTTTCTCCGGCGGGCCTGTTCGTTGGAGTAACGGTTGGGTTGGAGTAGGACTTAGAAGTCCATCCCGCCCATGCCGCCGCCGCCCGGCATCGAGGGCGCGCTCTTCTTCTCCGGCTTCTCGGCGACCATCGCTTCGGTCGTGATCAGAAGCCCTGCCACCGAGGCCGCGTTCTGCAGCGCCACGCGCACCACTTTCGTGGGGTCGATGATGCCGGTCTTCACCAGGTCGGCATATTCGCCCTTCTGCGCGTCGAAGCCCCAGTTGGTGTCCTTCGACTCGGTCAGCTTGCCGACGACGATCGAGCCGTCGACGCCCGCGTTCTCGGCGATCTGGCGCGCCGGCCACTGGATCGCGCGCCGCACGATGTCGATGCCCATGCGCTGGTCGTCGTTGGCCGTCCTAATCTTCTCCAGCGCCTTGAGCGCGTAGATCAGCGCAGCGCCGCCGCCGGCGACGATGCCTTCTTCCACCGCCGCGCGGGTGGCGTGCATCGCGTCGTCGACCCGGTCCTTGCGCTCTTTCACCTCGATCTCGGATGCGCCGCCGACGCGGATCACCGCAACGCCGCCCGCGAGCTTCGCCAGGCGTTCCTGCAGCTTCTCCTTGTCGTAGTCCGACGTGGTCTCCTCGATCTGCTGGCGGATCTGCGTCACGCGGGCCTCGATGTCTTTCTTCTTGCCCGCGCCGTCGACGATCGTGGTGTTTTCCTTCTCGATCATCACCTTCTTGGCGTTGCCCAGCATGTCGATGGTGACGTTCTCGAGCTTGATGCCCAGATCTTCGCTGATCACCTGGCCGTGGGTCAGGATCGCGATATCCTCGAGCATCGCCTTGCGCCGGTCGCCGAAGCCCGGGGCCTTGACGGCCGCGACCTTCAACCCGCCGCGCAGCTTGTTCACCACCAGGGTCGCGAGCGCTTCGCCCTCGATGTCCTCGGCGATGATCAACAGCGGCTTGCCCGACTGCACCACGGTCTCCAGCACCGGCAGCAGCGCCTGCAGGCCCGACAGCTTCTTCTCGTAGATCAGGATGTACGGGCTTTCGAGTTCGCAGGTCATCTTGTCGGCGTTGGTCACGAAATACGGCGAGACGTAACCGCGGTCGAACTGCATGCCCTCGACCACGTCCAGCTCGGTTTCGAGGCTTTTCGCCTCTTCCACCGTGATCACGCCCTCGTTGCCGACCTTTTCCATCGCCTTGGCGATCATGTCGCCGATGTCGCGCTCGCCGTTGGCGGCGATGGTGCCGACCTGCGCCACTTCGGCCGAGGTCGAGATCTTCTTCGAACGCCGTTTCAGGTCCTCGACCACGGCTTCGACCGCGATGTCGACGCCGCGCTTCAGGTCCATCGGGTTCATGCCCGCGGCCACGGCCTTCGAGCCTTCGCGCACGATCGCCTGCGCCAGCAGGGTGGCGGTGGTGGTGCCGTCGCCGGCCACGTCGTTGGCCTTGGAAGCGACTTCCTTCACCATCTGCGCGCCCATGTTCTCGAACTTGTCGCTAAGCTCGATTTCCTTGGCGACGGTCACGCCGTCCTTGGTGATGCGCGGGGCGCCGAACGACTTGTCCAGCACCACGTTGCGGCCCTTGGGACCGAGGGTGACTTTCACCGCGTCGGCCAGAATGTCGACGCCGCGCAGCATCCGCGTGCGCGCGTCGGTGGAGAATCTCACGTCTTTGGCTGCCATTGTCCTTGCTCCTTAGGGGATTTGTTCGTTCAAAGGCGCCGGTTAGGCGGCCTTTTTCTTGGAGGCCGACGCGCCCTGGATGACGCCCATGATGTCGGACTCTTTCATGATCATCAGTTCCTCGCCGTTCAGCTTCACTTCGGTGCCCGACCATTTGCCGAACAGCACCCGGTCGCCAGCCTTGACCGACATCGGAACCATCACGCCCTTCTCGTCGCGGGCGCCGGGGCCCACCGCCACCACCTCGCCCTCCATCGGCTTTTCCTTGGCCGTGTCGGGGATGATGATGCCACCCTTGGTGCGGCCCTCTTCCTCAACCCGACGAACGACCACGCGGTCATGCAACGGACGGAAACCCATTGTCTTACTCCCTTGATTTTACAGCAGAAATTAAAAGGTGTTAGCACTCCTCGGTGCTGAGTGCCAAGGGACATAAGGGCTTTAACCCCTCGCGTCAAGGGGTGGGCTCGCGTTTAAGCCCTAGTGGGGCTTAGATTTTGCCGTAACGCCGGGAGGCATTGAATCATGGTGCGCGTCGTCGGAGTCGATCACGTCTCGATCCGGGTTTCCGATTTTCGCCGCTCGAAGCGGTTTTACGGGCGGCTGCTCAAGTTCCTGGGCTTCGTTGTGGAAGGGGAGTACGGCGACGCGGCGGGATGGCACAACGGCAAAACCGTCTTCTGGATCGGCCAGGCCGATGCCGAGGGGCTGAAGCATCCCTTCCGGCTCGGCAATATCGGGCTGCATCACTACGCGTTCGAACTCGGCAAACGCGGAGATGTCGACGCGCTATACGGCTTCCTGAAAAAGGCAGACATCGCGGTGGTCGATCCACCCGGCAAATATTATCCGAACTACTACGCGGTCTATTTCCTCGATCCCGACGGCATCAAGCTTGAGGGCATGTTCTATCCGCCCACGCCGAAGCGCAAACCCAAGCCGAAGAAAAGCAAGCGCTAGGGCGCCGCTCCGCGCCTACTTTCTTTTCGGCGGATCGCGGCTCAGGCCCTTGGCTTCCAGCGCTGCGGTGTATTCCGCCCAGATCGCCGCATAGCCTTCGCCGATCTCGCGCAGGTAAGCCCAGGAATAGATGCCGGTGTCGTGCAGGTCGTCGAACTTCAGGCGCACGGCGTAGTTGCCGACCGGCTCGATCGCCATGATGCCGACATGCCGGCGGCCGGGCACCAATTGCTTCTGCCCCGGCCCGTGTCCCTGCACCTCGGCCGACGGGCTCACCACGCGCAGGAACTCGGCCGGATAGGACATGGTCTTGCCGTCGTCCCAATCCACCTCGATCTTCTTTTCTTCCTTCTTGTAGCGGATTTCCACAGGACGGAATTGCGTGTCGAAGCGCGGATCGGTCATTGCTGTCCCTTAGGGCTTGTCGGCGATCTGGCGCGCCTCGTCCACCAGCATGATGGGAATCCCGTCGCGGATCGGGAACGCCAGGCCCGCGCGCGTGCTCACCAATTCCTGCCGCTCGGCGTCGTAGCGCAACGGGCCCTTGGTAAGCGGGCAGACCAGTATCTCCAAAAGCTTCGGATCGACGCTCGGGTGCTTGTCGGACATCGCCTTCTCCCGGTCAGTTCACGGTGCGGCCGCCGTCGGCCCGCGGGCCCAGCAGCGCCATTTCCATCAGCGCGGTGAGTATGCGCGCGCGCTCCAGCGTGCCGGATGCTTCCAGCAGCGCCTGCTTTTCCGCCGGGCCGAACGGGCAGACCATCGCCAGGGAGGAAACCAGCTTCTCGTCCGGCGTTTCCTTCACGGCTTCCCAGTTGGCGTCCAGCTTGTGCAGGTGGAAGAACGGCTTCACCGCCTTCAACAGCCGGTCGCGGTCGAGCGCCTCGCGCGCCACGTCGTCGGGCGGCGCCATGTCCTGGGCATAGCGGTCCCAATCCACGATCACGCGGCGATAGCCGTGCTGCAACGGCAGTTCCTGCTTGACCGCGAAGCGGCAGACGCCCTTCAGCAGGACCTGGTAGCGCCCGTCGTCGGATTCGGAGAATTGCACGATGCGCCCGGCGCAGCCCGTGGCGTACAGCGCGGGGCGGTCGTCGGCATCGGTCTTTTCCTGCACCGTGGGCTGGATCATGCCGATGATGCGGCTGGCCGCCAGCGCGTCCGACACCATCGCCAGGTAGCGCGGCTCGAAGATGTTGAGCGGCAGCTTGCCGTCGGGAAGCAGCAGAACGCCCGTCAGCGGGAATACGGCGATGATCTGCGGCAATTCCGTGAAGGCCGGATCGAAGGGCGATCGGCTCACAGCAGCCGTCCGCTTAAGAAAACAGAACCGAGCTGAGCTTGCGCCGGCCCTGCACGGTGCGCGGATCGGTCGGACCGAACGCCTCGAACAGCTTCAACAGCTGCTTGCGCGCGGCCTCTTCGTTCCAGGTGCGGTTGCGGCGGATGCTTTCGATCAGCTCGTCGATCGCCGCCTCGCCGTTGCCCGCGGCATACAGCGCCACCGCCAGGTCGATGCGCGCCTGATGGTCGTTCGGGTCGCCGGCGACCTTCTGCTTCAATTCCTCGATCGAGCCGCCCGCCGTCGCGGCGCTTTCGGCCAGGTCCAGCGCCGCCTTGGCCGCGTTCACCTCGGTGGCCACGGCGGGGTCTTTCAGCTTGTCGGGCGTGATCACGTCCAGCGTCGCCTTGGCGCGCTTGGCATCGCCGCCCGCGAGCAGGCAGCGCGCCAGCCTGGCGCGCGCGATCGCGTTCTGCGGATCGTGCTGCACCACCTGGGCCAGCAAGCCGCCGGCCGTCGCCATGTCGCCCGCATCCATCAACTGCTTGGCCTGTTCCAGCGCCTGGTCGATCGGCGACTCGGGCGCCGCGCCGCCGCCCGCCTGGATCAGCTTCTTGACGAACTGCTTGATCTGGCTTTCCGGCACCGCGCCGACGAACCCGTCCACCGGCTTGCCCTGGCTGAAGGCATAGACCACGGGGATCGACTGGATGCGCATCTGCTGCGCGATCTCGGGGTTCTCGTCGATATTGACCTTGACCATGCGCACGGCGCCGCGCGTCTCGCGCACGGCTTTTTCCAGGATCGGACCGAGCTGCTTGCACGGCCCGCACCACGGCGCCCAGAAATCGACGATCACCGGCACGTCGTGGCTGGCGTCCACCACGTCGGCCATGAAGCTCTGCGTGGTGGCGTGCTTGATCGGCTCGCCGCCGTTCGCGCCGCCGTTTGCGCCCAGGGTGGGGGTGCCCAGGGAGGGGGCGCCGGGGCCCTTGGGTCCGCCGCCCTGCGGCCCGCCCGGTTGTCCTGGCGGCTTGCCGCCGCCGATCAGCATGTCAGTCATGATCTATCCGGTTTTCCCTGGGGTTGATCGCACAATTCTACACCCCAAAATGGCCATCCGCGCCCCTCTAGGCAAGGGCCGCCGGCTGCGCCCCCAGGTCGATGGCCTTGGGCGCATGGCCGCAGGATTCGATGAACCGGATCAGGTCCTTGGACGCGATGGCCGTGGTTCTGGTGTTGCTCAAGGGGTGATAGTTCAACGGCTCCAGCGCCAGCATCGCCTGGTCCAGGAACACGGCCACCCGGCGCTGCGTATCGTTGATGAGGGCGAAGGGCGTCACCGCCCCGGGCTCCACGCCCAGGACTTCCAGCAACAGCTCGGGATTGCCGAAGGACAAGTTGCCCGAAGCATTCAGGGCATGGCGCAGGGATTTCAGGTCGATCCCCCGGTCCTCCAGCACCACCAGCAGGAACAGGTTCCGCTTCTTGTCGCGCAGGAACAGGTTTTTGCAGTGCCCGCCCGGCAAGCTCCCGCGCAGGCGCTTGCTCTCCTCCACCGTGAACAGTGGCGGGTGCTCGTGGGTCTTGTGGGCGATGCCCAGGCTGTCGAGCCGGGCGAACAGGTCTTGCGGGCTGGCTGGCGTTTTGGCGTTCATGGGCCGCGGACCTTAAGGGCGGCGGGGAATCGGCGCAACCGGGGCAAAGCCCAGGAATTCCCTCGGGTTGACAGGGATAGGGGGTGTCTTTAATAAGGCGCCTCTTTTCGGGGGTCGTTTCCCCAACGGAGCCCGCCTATGAAGGTCGTGAACTCGCTGAAGACCATGAAGACGCGCGACAAGAACTGCCGCATCGTGCGGCGGCGCGGCCGCGTCTACGTCATCAACAAGAAGAACCCGCGCTTCAAGGCCCGCCAGGGCTGAACGCCCGGCCGGGATACGCCGACACACGGGGCCCACGCGGCCCCGTTTCCATGTCCGGGCCGGTTTGACGGCCCTGCCCAAGCCTGCGACTCTTTCGTGTAAATCGAGGGAGAGACGCGCTTGCCGCCCCTGATGCCCGCGCCCGATAAGGCCGTGATCGCCCACCGCGCCGAGATCGCGGCGGCCTTGCGCGCGATCGTGCCGGGCGAGGGTGTGATCGTCGACGACACGGCCCTGCGCGCCTACGAATCCGATGGCATCTCTGCCTACAAGCAGAAGCCGATGATCGTGGTGCTGCCCGGCACCACCGAGCAGGTGTCGCGGGTTCTGAAGTATTGCCACGCGCACAACGTGAAGGTGGTGCCGAGGGGTGGCGGCACGTCGCTCTCGGGCGGGGCAATGCCGCTAGAGGACGGCATCGTCCTAGGCCTCGGCAAGTTCAACCGCATCAAAAAGATCGACTACGACAACCGCGTGGTGGTGGCCGAGCCGGGCGTCACCAACCTCGGCATCACCAATGCCGTGCAGCACAAGGGCTTCTATTACGCGCCCGATCCGTCCAGCCAGATCGCCTGCACCATCGGCGGCAACGTCGCCGAGAATTCCGGAGGGGTGCATTGCCTGAAATACGGCATGACCTCGAACAACGTTCTGGGCATCGAGATGGTGCTGGTCACCGGCGAGGTCGTGCGCCTGGGCGGCGCGCACCTGGACAGCGACGGCTACGACCTGTTGGGGCTGATGAACGGCTCCGAAGGCCTGCTGGGCGTGGTCACGGAAGTGACCGTGCGCATCTTGCGCAAAGCCGCCACGGCGCAGGCATTGCTGCTGGGCTTCCCATCGAACGAACAGGCGGGGGATTGCGTCGGCGCGATCATCGCGGCGGGCATCATCCCCGCTGGCATGGAAATGATGGACCGCCCGGCGATCCATGCCGTGGAGGATTTCGTCCATGCCGGCTATCCGCTGGATGTCGAGGCGCTGGTGATCGTCGAGCTCGACGGCCCTGCGGTGGAAGTCGGCGAGCTGGTGGCGCGCGTGGAGGCCATCGCCAAAAAATGCGGCGCGGTTTACCTGCGCACCAGCAACAGCGAGGAAGAGCGCGAGATTTTCTGGGCCGGGCGCAAGGCCGCGTTTCCCGCCGTCGGGCGCATCACCCCTGATTACCTGTGCATGGACGGCACGATTCCGCGCGCGCAATTGCCCCTGGTGCTGAAGCGCACCGACGAACTGGCGAAGAAATACGGGTTGCGCATCGCCAACGTGTTCCACGCCGGCGACGGCAACCTGCATCCCCTGATTTTGTTCGACGCCAACGCCGGCGAGCTCGAGCGCGCGGAAAAGCTCGGCGCCGATATTCTGCGCCTGTGCGTCGAGGTCGGCGGGGTGCTGACGGGCGAGCACGGCGTGGGCGTGGAAAAGCGCGACCTGATGGGCACGATGTTCAACGCGATCGACCTGAACCAGCAGATGCGCGTGAAATGCGCGTTCGATCCGTTGGGCCTGCTCAATCCCGGCAAGGTGTTCCCTGAGCTGCATCGCTGCGCCGAGCTGGGGCGGCTGCATGTCAGCGGCGGCCGCCTGCCGCACCCCGACATTCCCAGGTTTTGATGTCGCCCTTCGAGACGCTCGCCGCCGCGCCGGACGCGCGGCTCGCTCCTCAGGGTGAGGATTTTTTATTTCACCTCATCCCGGGGAGGCCGCGGAGCGGCCGTCTCGAAGGATGAGGACGTTCCGCCCCACGACCGCCGGCGACTTGCTGGAAGCGGTGCAAGAGGCGCTGGCCGACGCCACCACTCTGGAAATCGTCGGCGGCGGCACCAAGCGCGATCTCGGCCGGCCGTTCCAGTCCTCCGGGCGTCTGGAGCTGGCCGGGCTCACCGGCATCACCCTCTACGAACCGGGCGAGCTGGTGCTGAGCGCGCTGGCCGGAACGCCGCTCAAGGAAATCGAACAGGCGTTGAAGGAACAACGCCAGGAACTGGCGTTCGAGCCGCCCGATTTGGGGCCGTTGTTCGGCATGGACGAGGGCAAACAGACCATCGGCGGCGTGGTGGCGGGTAATCTCGCCGGCCCCAGGCGCATCAAGGCGGGGGCGGCGCGCGATCATTTCCTCGGATTCCATGCCGTCAGCGGACGGGGCGAGGCGTTCAAATCGGGCGGGCGAGTGATGAAGAACGTCACGGGCTACGACCTGTCGAAGCTGATGGCCGGGTCCTGGGGCACGCTCGCCGTGCTCGGCGACGTGACGCTGAAGGTCCTGCCCGCGGCCGAGAAGACGCGCACCGTGCTGGTCCTGGGACTCGATCCCGTGCGGGCCGTCGCGGCGATGACGGCGGCCCTCACCGGCCCACACGATGTCTCGGGCGCGGCGCATCTGCCCCAGGGCTTGGCGCGATTGTCCTCGGTTTCGTATGTGCAAGGGTCGGGCAAATCCGTGACGGCGCTGCGCCTCGAAGGTCCGCCCGCCTCGGTCGAGCATCGTTGCACTGAATTGACCAAGGCATTGGCGCCGTTCGGCGCGGTGGAAGAGCTGCACTCCATGAACAGCGGCAAACTGTGGCGCGAAATCCGCGATGTGAGGTTTCTCGTTGAACCGCAGGAGCGCGCGGTCTGGCGCATTTCCGTGCCGCCGCAAAGCGGGGCTGCTGTCGCCGCCGCGATTTCCCGATCGCTCGACGCGCCGATGTATTTCGATTGGGGCGGCGGGTTGATCTGGCTCAGCGTGCCGAAAGAGATTGCCGACGCGAGCGCGTCCACAATCCGCGCCGCCGTGGGCGAGGTGGGCCACGCAACGCTCTACCGCGCGCCGGCCGATCTGCGCGCCTCGGTCCCGGTGTTCCAGCCGCAAGCGCCCGACCTCGCGGCGCTCACGTCGCGCGTGAAAGACAGCTTCGACCCGAAGCGCATCCTCAACCCCGGCCGCATGTACGCGGGGGTGTGACGTGCAAACCTTCTTCACCCCGGCCCAGCTTGCCGATCCCGACATCAAAGAGGCCAACGACATCCTGCGCGCCTGCGTGCATTGCGGCTTCTGCACCGCCACCTGCCCGACCTTCGTATTGCTGGGCGATGAATTGGATTCACCCCGTGGGCGCATCTATCTCATCAAAGACATGCTGGAGAACAATCGCGCCGCCGACGAGCGCACGGTCAGGCATGTCGACCGCTGCCTGTCCTGCCTTGCCTGCATGACCACCTGTCCCTCGGCCGTGCATTACATGCATCTTGTGGATCACGCCCGGGCGCATATCGAGGAGACCTATACCCGTCCGCTGCACGACCGGCTGCTGCGCCGGCTGTTGGCGTTCCTGATCCCCCATCCCCAGCGGTTTCGCTTGGCGCTGATCGCCGCCGTGCTCGCCAAGCCGTTTGCCTCGCTGTTGCCCAGCGCCGTGCGGGCGATGCTGGCGATGGCGCCGGCGTGGCTGAAGCCGGTCTCGCCCGCCGACGCGCCGCAAGTTTTCAAGGCACAGGGCGCGCGCAAAAAGCGCGTTGCGCTGCTGACGGGCTGCGCCCAGCGCGTACTGGAACCGCAAATCAACGAGGCAACGATACGCCTGCTGACGCGCCATGGCGCAGAGGTGGTGGTGGCCGCGGGGGCGGGGTGCTGCGGCGCCCTGGTGCATCACCTCGGAGCGACCGGCGACGCGCACGACCAGGCCCGCGCCAATATCGCCGCCTGGACGCGCGAGGTGGAAGGCGCGGGGCTGGATGCCATCGTCGTCAATGCCTCGGGCTGCGGCACGGTGGTCAAGGATTACGGCTTCATGTTCCGCGCGGACCCGGTCTGGGCCGAGCGCGCGCGGCGCGTGTCGGAACTGACGAAAGACATCAGCGAAGTGATGACCGATCTTGGACTGCACGCGCCTGCCATCAAGACCGGCCAGACCGTCGCCTATCATTCCGCCTGCTCGTTGCAGCACGGCCAGCAGATCCATTCGCAGCCGAAAGCCTTGCTGGAAAAAGCCGGGTTCATCGTGAAAGACGTACCCGAAGGCCATCTGTGCTGCGGCTCGGCCGGCACCTACAACATGCTGCAAGCCGACCTCGCCACGGCTTTGCGCGACCGCAAGATCGCCAATATCGCCAGCATCAAGCCCGACCTGGTCGCGGCGGGAAATATCGGCTGCATCACTCAGCTCGCCCAGGCCGCCGGCGTTCCGGTGGTTCACACCGTCGAGCTGCTGGATTGGGCGACCGGCGGGCCTAAGCCAAGCGCCCTGAATTAGAAAACCACCAAGACACAAAGACACCAAGGGAATGGATTGCGCGGCCCTTGGCCGCGCGATAGGAAAGTTTTTCTTTGTGCCTTGGTGTCTTGGTGGTTTCTTCTTCTTTCCGGCTTCGTGCCTTCGTGGTTGTCTTTCAGACCGGCCTTCGTGCGTTGAGCGCCGCGGCGATGGTGCCGTCGTCGAGGTAATCGAGCTCGCCGCCCACCGGCACGCCGTGCGCCAGGCGCGAGACCTTGGCGCCGGTGTCGGCCAGGCGGTCGGCGATGTAATGCGCGGTGGTCTGTCCATCAACCGTGGCGTCCAGCGCCAGGATCGCCTCGCGGATCGCGCCCTGCTTGGCGCGCTCCACAAGGCCGGCGATGTTGAGCTTGTCCGGCCCCACGCCGTCCAGCGCCGACAGCATGCCGCCGAGAACGTGATAGCGGCCCTTGAACGCGCCGCTGCGCTCCAGCGCCCACAGATCGCCGACCTCCGCCACCACGCATATAAGCCCCATATCGCGCCGGTGGTCGATGCAGATGGCGCAGGGGTCCGAGGTATCGAGGTTGCCGCATTGGCCGCAGGATTTCACCGTGCGCGCGACCTCGTCCAGCGAGCGCATCAGCGGATCGAGCAGCGTCTCGCGCTTCTTCAGCAGATGCAGCGCCGCGCGCCGTGCCGACCTGGGGCCCAGGCCCGGCAGGCGCGCCAGCAATTGGATCAGCTTCTCGATTTCCGCGCCGGTCATCCCAGCGGCTAGAACGGCAGCTTCATGCCAGGCGGCAGTTGCAGTCCGCCCAAAAGCTTCTGCGTTTCTTCCTGCATCATCGCCTCGGCCTTGGTCTTGGCGTCGTTGGCGGCGGCGACCACCAGGTCCTCCAGCACGCCGACATCCTCGGGCTTCAACAGCGACGGATCGATGCGCAGGCGGCGCATCATGCCCTTGCCGGTGGCCGTGACCTGCACCAGCCCGCCGCCCGAAGCGCCGGTCACTTCGCTGGCTTCAAGCCGCGCCTGCAGCTCGGCCATCTTGGCCTGCATCTCCTGCGCCTGTTTCATCATGCTGGCCAGGTTTTTCATCAGTCCGGCTCTCCGGTGGTTTCATCGGGATCGGCAGGCGTGTCGCCGGGCGCGGCTTCCATCGCCCGTTCGCGCACCGCCACGATGCTGGCGTCGGGAAACACGTCCTTCACCGCCTTCACCAGCGGATGCACGGCGGTCTCCTCGCGCAATTTCTGCGCGCTGCTCTGCTGCTGCTGGCGCAGCGTCGGCTCGCCTTCCTGGTTCGACACGCTGACCATCCAGCGCCGCCCGGTCCAGCTCGACAGCAGGCTTTGCAGTTGTCCCGCCAGGTTCTTCGGCGCCTGGGGCTCGGGCCGGAATTCCAGCGACCCCGGCTCGTAGCGCACCAGATGCACGTTGTTGGTCAGGTTGGCATGCAGGATCGCCTCGCGCTTGTGCGCCAGCAGATCCGCTAGGGCCGCGAAGGTCGCGGGCATGGGCGAAACCTCGGCCTGGGGCTCGGCCTCGGCGCGCGCGGCCTTAGGGGATGTGTCGGGTGCCGCTTGCGCCGAGCTGCGCGGGGACGAAACCGGCCGCGCGGCCTGGATCGTGGGCGCTTCGGCGCGCGGCGCGCGCGGGGCGGGCGCGCCGCCGTTTGTCGCGGACTGCGAAACGGCGCTGGCCCCGCCCGATGCCTCGATCTTGCGCACCAGTTCGCTCGGGTCGGGCAGGTCGGCGGCATAGGCCAGGCGCACCAGCACCATTTCCGCGGCCTGGATCGGCTGCGGCGCGTTCTGGGTTTCGCGCAGGCCCTTCAGCAAAATCTGCCAGGCGCGCGTCAGCAGCGCCATGCCGAGAGCCGACGCCAGCGTCTTGCCGCGCTTGGCCTCGGCCTCGGGCACGTCCGGGCGTTCGGCGGCCTCGGGCGCCAGCTTCACGCGGGTCAGCCAATGGGTCAGCGTCAGCAGGTCTTCGATCACCACGCCGGGGTCGGCGCCGGATTTGTACAGCTCGCCGAGCCGGACCAGCGCGTCGTTGAGCTTGCCGCGCAGCACCGCCTCGAACAGGTCGAACACCACCAGCCGGTCGGCCAGGCCCAGCATGTCGCGCACGCGCGGCTCGTCGATATTGTCGCCGCCCAGCGCGATCGCCTGGTCCAGCAACGACAGCCCGTCGCGCACCGATCCGTCGGCCGCCCTGGCGATCAGCGCGATCGCCGCCGGGTCGATCTTGATCTTTTCCTTCGCGGCGATGGCGGCGAAATGCTTGCTGAGGGTTTCGTGGTCGACGCGGCGCAGATCGAAGCGCTGGCAGCGCGACAGCACCGTCACCGGCACTTTGCGGATCTCGGTGGTGGCGAACACGAATTTCACGTGCGGCGGCGGCTCTTCCAGCGTCTTCAGCAGGGCGTTGAACGCGCCCGACGACAGCATGTGCACTTCGTCGATGATGTAGACCTTGTAGCGCGCGCCCACCGGCTTGTAGCGCACGCCGTCGGTCAGGTCGCGGATATTGTCCACGCCGGTGCGCGACGCCGCGTCCATCTCGATCACGTCGACATGCCGGTCCTCGGCGATGGCGATGCAGTTGGGGCATTTGCCGCAAGGGTCGACGGTCGGCCCGCCCTTGCCGTCGGGGCCGGTGCAGTTCAGCGCCCGGGCGATGATGCGCGCGGTCGTGGTTTTGCCCACCCCGCGCACGCCGGTCAGCATGAAGGCATGGGCGATGCGGCCGCTCTTGATCGCGTTGCTCAGGATGCGGACCATCGCGTCCTGGCCGATCAGCTCGTTGAAATCGGCGGGGCGGTATTTGCGCGCCAGAACGCGGTACGCCGCCGCTTCGTCGCTCGGCGCGGTCTTCAAACCCAGGGTCGGTTCGTCGCTCATGCGCCCGCGTGCCCGCCTGTCGGCGTGATCGCTTGTGGATTGTTCAGAGGTGGGAGACTGGACAGCGACCCGGCACGAAACTCGTTACGGCTGCTTCCTTCCGGACCTGACCGGGTTGGCGAGGGCGCCGTCCACCGCCAGCCTCCCGGCGATGACTATAGCCGTTGAAGGCCGAGGGGCAAGGGGGCCCCGCGCGGGGAACGCGGGACCCTGGGAACTGCCTTGGAAATCAGACCGCGGCGCGCAGCGCGGTATTGACCGACAGATGGTCGCGCACCTTGCCCACGCCGGCTACCTCTTCGGCTGCCACGCGCAGCGCCTGGCGCTCGTCCTCCGAGGACACCAGCCCGTACAGGCTTACCTCGCCCTTCTCCACCGTCACGTTGACGGTCAGGTCGGGCGTCCAGGGCTGGGACTTCATCGACTTGATCACCGCCTCGCGCAACGCCCGGTCGTCCGCCGGCGCCTGGGCCCGGCGCGGGCTGGCCGTTGCCAGGGCTTGCAGCAGATTGGCGCGGCTGACGATGCCCACCATCTTGCCGTCGCGCATCACGGGCACGCGCTTGATGTGGTGATGTTCCAACAGGTCCGCGATCTCGGCGATGCCGGCGCTTTCGCCCACCGTCACCACCTTTTGCGTCATCACGTCCTTCGCGGTCTGGCCGTGCGACTTGACGTAGTCGTGCGCCAGGTCGCGGTTTTCGCTCAAGAGTTCCAGCCACCACGAGCGCCTGCGCTCGGTCCCGGATTCCACCCGGCGCAACAGATCGCCTTCGCTGACGATGCCGCACAGCCGCCCCTTGATGTCCATCACGGGCACGGCGCTGATGTGCCGGCCCACCAGGGTGCGGGCGATCTCGGTTACGGAAGTGTCGGGATTGACGGTGCAGACCTCGCGGGTCATCACGTCCTTGGCCAGCATGGAACCCTCCTTGGATAGGGAATGCCAACTGCGACCCTTGAAATATGGGGTGGGTTCCGGTGGATTTCATTGACGTGGATCAGGACCGGCTAACCCGGTACAATCACGGCGAAAATCGGCTTTTTTGCGTTCCGGCGCTATACAAATCCCGACCGGGATGCCTATATATTCCCGGGTCGAAACCCAGGGCGGCAAAACAAGGCCTGGACAGGGAGCGGAAAACTCATGGGCACGTTCAGTCTCTGGCACTGGCTCTTGGTGCTGGTCATCATCCTGATCGTCTTCGGCGCCGGCAAGCTGCCGCGCGTGATGGGCGACTTCGCCAAAGGCATCAAGGCGTTCCGTTCCGGCATGAAGGAAGAGGCGGAAAAGGTCGAGGATCAGGCCAAGCCCGCCGACGCCGCTGCGGGCGCCGCACCCGCCGCCCAGCCCGCGCAGCCCAAGCCCATGGAAGCGGAAAAGAAGGTGGGCTGACGGCGCCGGGCTAAAGGCCGGACGGTCCTAAAGCGGGCGTCGCCCAGGCGATGCCTTTCCTATTCAACGAAGCCTATATGGCGCAGTTTTTCGGCGGCACGGATTGCCCCGATGACGTGCGCGTGCCGGTGGGCGACGCCACCGCCTGGGCGATGTTTCCCGGCCACAACCGCGTCTACAACAAGATTTGGCTGTGCGGGGTGCAGGGCATCCCGCACGCGCCGCTGCCGGTCCCGCCGCCCAGGTTTCCGGTGTTCGTCAAGCCGATCACGAATCTTCTGGGCATGGGCATCGGCAGCTTCCGCGCCGACGGGCCCCAGGACCTCGAGCAATACCGCGCCGGGCATTTCTGGATGGAGCTGCTCACCGGCCCGCATATCAGCACCGACGTGGCGGTGGCGGACGGACGCGCCTGCTGGTCGGCGCAAACACGCGGCCATCCCATCGACAACGGGCGCTTCAGCCATTGGGAACGGCTTGCCGCCGGCGACCCGGCGCTCGACGCGCTGCTCGGCGGCTGGGTGGCCGAGCATCTCCAGGGCTATAGCGGCATCCTAAACTTCGAGACCATCGGCGGCCGCATCATCGAATGCCATCTGCGCATGAGCGTCGAATTCATCCCGCTCTACGGCAAGGGCTGGCTCGACGCCGTGGTTCGGCTTTACCGCGACGGCGCGTGGAATTTCGCCGGGGGCGATTTCCCGCGCTTCATGGTGCCGTCCTTCACCGCGTTGCAGCCGCATGCCGTCGACCCGGCGGCGCTGCGGGCGATCGAGGCGATGCCGGGCGTGTGCGCGGTGTTCACCACGCTCAGCGACGGCATGCCCGAGCTCGGCAATCCGCCCAACGGCTATCGCCGCGCCATCGTGATCGCCGACACGCTGGATGAGGGCAGGCTTGCGGCCGCCATGATTCCCGAGGCGGTCATGCCCGCCGGGGCCGGCGCTACGCGCGAAAGACAGACCGCGGACTAGAAGGACTTGGCCCGGAACGCCGCCAGCGCGGCGGCAACCTCTTCGGATTTGGTGTAGTCCACGCGGGGATGGCGCGGCCATACCCACTGGAAGCGCTGATAGAACAAGACGCCCCGATGTGGGGGCAGCGCATAGTCATAAGCCGCAAGCGGCCGGAACGCCTCGCGCTTCGCCGCGATGTGCCTGAGGTTGCCGCGCTCCGAGGCGTACAGCGCCATGACTTCGCGTTTCGCCGCCATTTCCGTGGCACTCAGCTCCAGCACGGTTTCGCTTCCGTTGGGCGCCAGGAATTCCTGGCTCAGCGTGCGGCCCCACCTTGCGCCCGAACCGTTGTTGTATTCGGCGAATTCCCACACCGGCATGTGCCGGGCGAAGGACGCGGCGATGCAATTGGCCGCGTCGTGGTCCTGGTGCGCGCCTTCGAAGGCCGGCGTCCACAGCATGTCGATATCCGCCGCGTGGATCGCCGCGGCGATCCTGGTGCGCGTTCCGGTGAGGTCGGATTTCAGCGTGCGCGTGGCGATGTCCTGGCTGAGCGCGATCGCGCAGCCCAGATGCCGCGCCGCCGCTTCGGTCTCCGCCCAGCGCCGCGCCACGCGCCGGGCATGGCCGCCGCGCTGCCACGGCCAGAACGCGTCGATCGCCGGAACGCCGTTGGTCAGGAACGCCGCGTAGATGGCGGCGCCGCGCCCGCGCGCCCGCATGATCGCGGCCGCGGCGCCCACCGCCTCGTCGTCGGGATGCGGACTCAGGATCAGAATGCGTTTGCCGAACATCGGCGCCCCACGATGCCGGCGGCGGCGCTTAGGCCGGTACGCGCGGCCGACGCTCTTCGATCACGCGGCGCCACACCGGCAGCAGGTCTTGTTGCAGCACGTCGTCCCAGCCCGGCAGGGTGGTCACGACGTGGCGATAGCCGTGGTCGGCCAGGGCGCGCCGATGGGCGTCCTCCTCCATCAGCAGGGTGATGGCGTCGGCCCATGCGTCGATGTCGCGGCCGGGCAGGCACAGCGCATCGATGCCCGGCCGGCCGATCAACTGCGACGCGCCGCTGCTTGCCGCCACCAGGGCGGGCAGGCCGCAGGCGCGCGCCTCGTTCACCACGTTGGGCAGGACTTCCAGCTCAGAGGGAAAGGCGAAGGCGTCGGCGCTGGCGTACAGCCAGCCCAGTATGTCGGGCTCCACCTGGCCGCAGCAGGTCACGGCGTCGCCCAGGATCTGGCGGATATCGGGCGTGCGCTCGCCGGTGCCGGCGATCAACAGGTGCACCGGCTTGCCCTTGGCCAGGCATCGCCTTACCGCTTCCACCAGCGTCATCACGTTTTTCGCGTCGTCGACGCGGCCGACGAAGATCACCACGAAACGGTCTTCGCCGATGCCGTAAGAGGCGCTCAGCCGCGCGCGGTCGCGCCGCTGGGGCGAGAACACCTCGCGGTCCAGGCCGCGGCGCAGGTACGACACGCGCTCCTGCGGCACCACGCGCTCGGCCACCGTGCGGTCCTCCGGCTTCGACGCCAGCACCCAGTCGCATTGCTGTAGGTATCGGTCCAGCACCGACTGCATGCGGTCGCCCGAAATCTCGTTGTAGCGCACCGTGTCGACAAGGAAGCGCAGGATCGCGCCGTCGCCGAACCAGCGCTTCAGAATCTCTTTCGAATAATGCCGCGTATAGCTGACCGTGTCGGTGTGGAACGAATAGGTCAGCGGCACGCCGCGCTTGCGCGTGTGGCGCAGCGCCGTCTTGGCCAGGCTGAAGAACGCGCCGGTGGCGTGCACGATGTCGTGGCCGCTCAGCGCATGCGCCAGGCCCATGTGGAACGGCGCCAGGCAGGTGTGGTTCTGCGGATTTTGCGTGAAGCCCAGCCATTTCGTGTTCAGCAGCGGCCGGTGCAGATGGAACCGCGCGTTGTCCGCCAGGCGCACCGTGCCGCTGTGCTCGCCCAGGAAATGCACGGTCACGTCCAGCTCGCGCGGATTGGCGGCGGCGGCGGCGGCCAGCCGTTCCCAGCATTTCACATGGCCGCCGGCCCACGGGCCCCAGATCAGGTCCACGATCACGCCGACCGAAAGCGGGCGCTGTCGCGTGCGCGACAACAGCGACGGAACGCTTAGCACCGGCGTGGCCGGCCGCGCCTCGGCGGGCGGCACCGGGCCGGGCTGGGGGTCGGATCGTACGGGGACGGTGGAGGCGTTCATGCAACTCCAGAAGGGGCTCGGCAATGCAGCGGGTTTTACTGCGAACGGCGGGCGAATCCAAGCGGCTAGGGCTGTGGCCGGGATGGCGCCTGGCCGCAAGCCGCGGTAGAACACGCCGATAAGGCGGCATTGTGGCGCCGCATGCCGGGGAACCGGCCCGACCAGGGAATTGTAGCATGGGCGGCGGCTGGAATAGCGGCAAGGAAATCCATTTCACGTATTTAAGCGCTCTCGACGTCGCCACGCTCGCCATGACCGACGCCGAAATTCTCGATGCCGTGGAAAACGGGCTTTTGGCTCAGGGGCGCGGCCAGGCGACGATCGAGCCGCGCACGCACCTGGTGCCCGATCCCGCGTTTCGCGGCCATTTCAACGTGCTGCGCGGCTACCTGGCGCCGATCAATCTCGCGGGGGTGAAAATCGTCGGCGACTTTCTGGACAATTACCAGCACGGCCTGCCGTCCGAAATGGCGCTGCTCAACCTGTTCGATCCGCGCACCGGCACGCCCCGCGCCATCATCGACGCCACCTGGATCACCGACATGCGCACCGGCGCGGTCACGGCGCTCGGCGCCAAGCATCTGGCGCGCAGGGGATCGAAAATCCTCGGCCATGTCGGCGCGCGCGGCACCGCCTATTGGAACGTGCGGCTGATGGACAAGCTGTTCGACTTTTCCGAAATCCGCGTGCATTCGCGCCGCAAGGAAAGCCGCGACGCGTTCGGCGCGCGGTTGGAGAAAGATTTGGGAAAGAAGATCGTCGTGACGCCGGATTGGGAATCCTGCGTGCGCGGCGCCGATATCGTGGTCGAGGCCGCGCGCCTGGAAAAGCCCGAACCGCTGCTCAAGACGGCATGGATAAAGAAAGGCGCGCTGGTGATGCCCTATGGCACGATGAGCGCGCTGGAGCTCACGCTGACCGACATCATGGACAAGATGGTGGTGGACGACTGGGGCCAGGCCAGGGCCGGCAAGTTCGGCGCGATGCGTGGGCATGTCGACGCGGGGAAGCTCACGGAGAAAACCCTGCACGCCGAATTGTGCCAGATCGTCGCCGGATCGAAGCCCGGGCGCACGAGCGACGCGGAGACCATCCTGTTCTGGCATCGCGGCATGAGCCTCAGCGACATCGCCCTAGGCCATGCCATGCTGACCAAGGCCGAGCGCCTAGGCTTGGGCCAAAAGCTGCGCTACGCTTGACGCAAACCTAAGGGGAGACCGCCCGATGCCCGACACCGCCGCGTCCGCCGCATCCGCCAAACCCGCGCTGGCCAACCAGCGCGTCGCCTGGTTCAACGGCAAGATCATGCCCGAGAGCGAGGTGCGCTTGAGCTTCCGCGACCGCGGCGTGAAATACGGCGACGGCGCGTTCGACATGACACGCACCTTCTCGCACCGCATCTTCCGGCTGAAAGAGCATATCGACCGCTACTACCGCACGCTCAAATACCTGCGCTTCGATCCGGGGATGTCGCCGGCGGAAATGTCGCGCATCACCGAAGAGGTGCTGGCGCGCAACCTTCACCTGTTGGCCAAGGACGACGATTATTGGGTGGCGCAGCGCATCACCCGCGGCGTCGAGGACGTGGAGTGGGAGAAGCCGGGCGTCAACATCATCATCGAATGCTTCCCGCTGCCGCTCAAATCCCGCGCCACGCTCTATCGCGACGGCATCAAGGTGATCACGCCGGCGACGCGCCGCACGCCGCCCGACGCGATGAGCCCCCGGGCCAAGACGCACAATTACCTGAACATGATCGTGGCCGAGCAGGAGGTGAAGGCGATCGATCCCAAGGCCTGGGCCGTGCTGCTCGATATGAACGGCAATTTGTGCGAAGGCATCGGCGCCAACATCTTCACCGTGCGCGACGGGCAGCTCTATACCCCCCGGCCCAACTTCATCCTCGGCGGCATCAGCCGCCAGACGGTGATGGAACTGGCCGAAGCCCAGGGCATCAAGGTCAACGAGGTCGATATCGACCTCTACGATGCGTACACGGCGGACGAGGTGTTCCTCACTTCCACCTCGCTATGCATCGCGCCGGTGGCAAGCCTGAACGGCACCAGTTTCGCCAAGGCCGGCATCCCCGGGCCCGTGACCAAGCGGCTGACCGACGCCTATATCAAGCTGGTGGATTGCGATTTTATCGCCCAGTACCTGAAGCGTCTGTAGGCCTGATCGGCCTTGGATTTCAGCGGCTTCGCGGATTAACGCGATTTAATTCGCCAGCCATTGGTCGGACAGGCGTCTGGGGCTACATAAAGGCCATCACGGCGGCCGGCCTGGGGCCTTGGTACTGTCCCCCCGTTCCTCGCCTTCGGGCCGGCCGTTTTCCGGTATTCGACTTAAGGAGAGACGCATGACGTTTTCCCTGTTGTCCGAGCGCGCGAACACCGCCGGCAAGACCCGCGCGGGCCTTGCGCTCGGCGTAGCACTGCTCAGCTTCGTTCTGGTGGCGCCGGCTTTCGCTAGGGGCGCGCCCGACGGCTTCGCCGACCTGGTGGTCAAGGTGAAGCCCGCGGTGGTCAATATCTCCACCACGCAAAAGGCCGATGGTCCGCAGGCGCGCGGCGACATGCCGCAGATGCCCGACCTGCCCGAGGATTCGCCGCTGCGCGACTTCTTCGAGAAGTTCTTCCAAAACCGTCCGGGCACACCCGGCGGCCCCGGCCAGGCGCCCCGGGCCGAGCGCCGGGTGAACGCCCTGGGCTCGGGCTTCATCATCGATCCGGCCGGCTATGTGGTGACCAACAACCACGTCATCGCCAAGGCCACGGACATCAAGGTGAAGCTGACCGACGGTTCCGAGCACACGGCCAAGCTGATCGGCCGCGACGAGAAAACCGACCTGGCGCTGCTGAAGATCGAATCGTCCAAGCCGCTGCCGTTCGTGCCGTGGGGCGATTCCGACAAGGCGCGCGAAGGCGATTGGATTCTCGCCGTCGGCAACCCGTTCGGCCTGGGCGGCACCGTGACCGCGGGCATCATCTCGGCGCGCGGCCGCGACCTGTCTTCGGGTCCGTACGACGACTACATGCAGATCGACGCGCCGATCAACCGCGGCAACTCGGGCGGCCCGTCTTTCAACATGGACGGCCAGGTGATCGGCATCAACACCGCCATCTTCTCGCCCTCGGGCGGCAGCGTGGGCATCGGCTTCGCCGTGCCGGCGAACATGGCCAAGATCGTGATCGACGAACTGCGCAACACCGGGCGCGTGGACCGCGGCTGGCTCGGCGTGCAGATCCAGCCGGTCACGGACGACGTGGCCGCGGCCCTGGGCCTGAAAGAGGCGAAGGGTGCCTTGGTCGCGGGCCTGACCGACAACAGCCCGGCCGGCAAGGCGGGCATCAAGCAGGGCGACGTGATCGTGTCGTTCAACGGCGCCAAGATCGGCGAACTGCGCGACCTGACGCGCGCCGTGGCCGCGACGCGCAAGGACACCAAGGCGCAGGTCGTGGTCTTGCGCCAAGGCAAGCCCACGACCATCGGCGTGATGATCGCCGCCATGCCTGGCGCCGATAAGGTGGCCGCGGCCGCGCCGGACACCGGCAAGGCCGAACCCGCGAAGATGCCGGAAACCGGGATCGAACAGCTTGGCCTCAAGCTGGCGCCGGCCTCGGCCGACACGCGCCAGCGCTTCGGCCTGAAGGACGAGGTCAAGGGCGCGGTGATCGTCGGCATCGACGCCGACGCGCCGGCCGCCGAACGCGGCATCCAGCTGGGCGACGTGATCGTCGGCATCGGCCAGGACCGTGTCAGCTCGGTGACCGACGTCGTCTCCAAGGTGAAGCAGGCGGCCGACCAGAAGCAAAAGGCCGTGCTGCTGTTGATCGACCGCAAGGGCAACGAGCGGTACGTCCCCGTCCCGCTGTCGAAGATCTGAGGCAACGGCGCTCGCCCCCGCCCGCCGTTTCGGGCGGGGGCTTCCCGCTTCGCGCCATGCGCATTCTCATCATCGAAGACGACGCCGAGACCGCCGACTACCTGGCGAAGGGCCTCGGCGAGACCGGCTATACGGTCGACCGCGCCGGCGACGGGCGCGAGGGCCTGTTCCTGGCGACCTCGGAAAAATACGACGCCATGATCGTCGACCGCATGCTGCCGGGCATGGACGGCCTGGCGATCGTGCAATCCCTGCGCGCCCAGAACAACGCCACGCCGGTGCTGATCCTCTCGGCCCTGGGGCAGGTCGACGACCGCGTGCGGGGCTTGCAGGCCGGCGGCGACGACTATCTCACCAAGCCCTATGCCTTTTCCGAACTGCTGGCGCGCCTGCAGGCGCTGTTGCGCCGGCGCAAGCCCGGCGACGCGGACACCAAGCTCAAGGTCGGCGACCTCGAACTCGATCTGCTCGCGCGCACCGCGCGCCGCGCCGGCAAGGCGATCGATCTTCTGCCGCGCGAATTCCGCCTGCTCGAATTCCTCATGCGCCACGCCGGCCAGGTGGTCACCCGCACCATGCTGCTGGAACGCGTGTGGGACTATCACTTCGATCCGCAAACCAACGTGATCGACGTGCATGTCAGCCGCCTCAGGCAGAAGATCGACAAGGGATTCGCCCCACCCCTGCTCCATACCGTGCGCGGCGCCGGCTATCGCCTCAGCGCCGAGCCCGCCTAGAGTGAGCACCGGGCGCCTGTATCGCACCACGGCTTTCCGCCTGGCCGTGCTTTACGGCGCGCTATTCGTCACCGCCGCCGTGGCGCTGTTCGGCTTCCTCTATTGGCGCACGCTGACGCTGATCGACGCGGAAACCGACGCCGCGATCGCATCCGAGATCGCGGGGCTCAACGAGCAATACCGCCAGCGCGGCATAGCCGGGCTGGCGCGCATCGTCGCCGAACGCTCCGCGGCCCAGCCCGACAGCGCCAACGTCTATCTGCTGACGCGGCCCGATTTCACCCCGCTGGCCGGCAACCTCAAGCGCTGGCCGGCCGAGGCGCGGCGCACGCCCGCCGGCATCGTGTTCGACCTGGCGGGAGAGGACGACTCGGACGTGGGCTTCGCCCGCGCCCGCACCTTCGCGCTCGACGGCAATTTCCGGCTACTGGTGGGCCGCGACCTGCGCCAGCGGGAAAAACTGCGCGCCGTGGTGACCGAAGCCTTGGGCTGGGGCCTGGCCGCCACCTTGGCGCTCGGTTTCATGGCGGCGCTGCTGGCGGGACGCAAGCTGTTGCAGCGCGTCGAGGCGATCAACCGCACCGGCCAGCAGATCATCCGCGGCGATCTGAAGCAACGCGTGGCGCTGACCGGCGCCGGCGACGAATTCGACCGCCTGGCCGAGAATCTCAACACCATGCTCGACCAGATCGAACGGCTGATGACCGGCATGCGCGAGGTCACCGACAACATCGCCCACGATCTGCGCGGGCCGCTGACGCGCATGAAAGCGCGGCTCGAGCTGGCGCTGATGGCCCGGCGGCAGGACCCGGCGGAGGATCGCGCCGCGATCGAGGGCGCGATCGCCGACACCGACCGCTTGCTGGCGACGTTCAACGCGCTGCTCAGCATCGCCGAGGCGGAAAGCGGGGCGGTGCACCAGTCGATGCAGCCGGTCGATCTCGCCAAGCTGGCCGCCGACGTGGCCGAGCTTTACGCCCCGGCGCTGGAGGAAAAAGGCCTGACGCTCGAGACCAGCTTCAAGGACGGCCCGGCGGTGCAGGGCAGCCGGCAGCTCTTGTTCCAGGCGATCACGAATCTGCTGGAAAACGCGATGAAATATACTCAAGCAGGTGGACGGGTAGGCGTCACGGCCGGCGCCGTCGACGGCGCCGCCCGGCTTGTCGTGTCCGACACCGGCCCGGGCATACCCGCCGAATTGCGCGCGAAGGTGCTGGAGCGCTACGTGCGGCTGGACCAGGCGCGCTCGACGCCGGGCAGCGGCCTGGGCCTCAGCATGGTGGCCGCCGTGGCCAAGCTGCACGGCGCGGGGCTGGAACTGGGCGACAGCAACCCGGGCCTGAAAGTGACGCTGACTTTCCCGCCGGCGCCTGTTGCGCAAAAGCTGGCAGCGGCGGCGGCCGCTAGCTGAGTCCCAGCTCTTTCAGGATCGCGGCGCGGTCGGCATCGAGCTCGGGCGCCGGCTCGCGCACCGATGGATCGGCGAAGCCTGAAACCTTCAGCGGGTTGCCCGCCAGCGTCAGCGTGCCGGCCTTCGGATCCTCGACCGTCACCAGCATGTTGCGCGCCGCCACCTGCGGATGCGCCATCGCCTGGGCGATAGTGTTGATCGGCCCGCAGGGCAGGCCGGCTTCGTCCAGCACCTTCAGCCAATGCGCCAGCTTCTGCTTGCGCAGCTCCTTTTCGATCTCGGCCTTCAGTTGCGGCTGGCGCTTCAGGCGCAGATCGTTGGTCTTGTAGTCGGGCGACGCCGCCAGGTCGGGCCGCGCCAGGGCGGCGCATAATTTCTGGAACAGGCCGTCGTTGCCGGCAGCGATGATGATGCTGCCATCCGCGGTGGCGAAGGCTTCGAACGGCGTGATCGTGGGGTGGCGCGCGCCCAGCGGGCCGGGGATTTCGCCGGTGACCGAATAGCGCATGACGGCGTTTTCCAACAGCGCGATCTGGCAATCCAGCATGCCGACATCCACCTTGGCGGCTTCGCCCGTGCGCTCGCGGTGCAGCAGCGCGGCGTTGACGGCGACGGCGGTGTAAAGCCCCGCGCCGATATCGCCGATCGACATGCCCACGCGTACCGGCGGTCCGCCCTGCGGGCCGGTGATGCTCATCATGCCGCCCAGCCCCTGAACCACCATGTCGTAGGCCGGATCTTGCGAATGGGGTCCGGTATGGCCGAAGCCCGACGCGGCGGCGTAGATCAGACGTGGGTAACGCTTGTGCAGCACTTCCCAGCCATAGCCCAGCTTCTCCATCGTGCCGGGCCGGTAATTCTCGACAAGCACGTCGGCCTTTTCCAGCAGAAGCTCGAAAATCTTCTTGTCGGCCGCTTTCTTGAGGTCCAGTGCGATCGACTGCTTGCCGCGGTTGATCGACGCGAAATAGGTGGATTTGCCGCCGCGGAACGGCCCGTATTCGCGCGCGTCGTCGCCCTTGCCCGGCTGCTCGACCTTGATCACCCGCGCGCCGAGTTCGGACATCAGAAAGGTGCAATAGGGCCCGGCCAGAATGCGCGACAGATCGACGACGACGACCCCGGAAAGCGGCCCGCGAACGGCCATTGTCCACCCCTGCCCAGATCAAAAGAGGCCACGGTCTTAGCGTAACCGGCGGAACGCGGCAATCGGCCCGGCGCGCCGCGACCCAGAGCGGCGCACGACTTTTAACAAGGCCGGGCGGATCAACGCCCGGCCTCCAGCCGTACCGTGCGCGATGCCGGCAATAGCACCGTCACGACGGTGCCCTTGCCCTTCTGGCTTTCGATCACAAGCTCGCCCCCGTGCAGCGTCACCAGGCTTTTGGTGATCGGCAGCCCAAGGCCCGTGCCCTCGTAGCGCCGCGCCAGATCGGCATCGATCTGGCGGAACGGCTGCATCGCAAGCTCGATCTCGTCCCCGGTCATGCCGATGCCGGTGTCGGCCACCGCGATCGCCAGCCGCCCGTCGCCGCCGACCCCGGCGCTCAGCCGCACGGTTCCGCCCGTGGGGGTGAACTTCACCGCGTTCGACAGCAGGTTCAGCACGATCTGGCGCATCCGCACCTCGTCCGCGCGCACCAGCGGCAGGTCCGGCGGCAATTCCAGTTCTAGTTTCACGCCGCGTTCGGCCGCGCGGCGCGACAGCATGGCGTGCTGCCGCTCGATCAGCGCCGCCAGATCGAAATCGGAATCGAACAATTGCAGCCGCCCGGCATCCATCTTGGCCATGTCCAGGATGTCGTTGATCAGCGTCAGCAGATGCTCGCCCGATTCGCAGATGAACTTGGCGTATCCGGCATAGCGCTCGTCGGCCGGCCCGAACAGCCGGTCGCGGATAACCTCGGCGAATCCCAATATGGCGTTCAGCGGCGTGCGCAGCTCGTGGCTCATATTGGCAAGGAACGCCACCTTGGACTGGTTGGCTTCCTCGGCTTCATGCATCGCCTGGCGCAGGCGATCCTCGGCTATCACCGTGGCGGTCACGTCGCGCGACGTGCCGCGATATCCCTGAAACCGGCCGCTTGCGTCGAACCGCGGCTTGCCGCTGATCGAGTTGTGCAGGATCCGGCCGTCCAGCCGGCTGCGATAGACGTAGTCGCGGAACGGCTCGTGCCGGTCCAGCTTGGCGCGGTGCTCGCGCCATTTCTCGGGCTCCTCCTCAAGGTCCAGCGCTATCTCCCAGCGCGCCTTGCCGATGTTCGTGGCCGGATCGAAGCCGGGCAGGTTGCGGCGCTCCGACAGGAAGGTGAAGCGGTGATCGGGGCCGGTTTCCCAAAACCCGTCCGACGCAGCCTCGGCGAAATCGCGAAACCTGCGCTCGCTTTCCATCAGCGCCGCTTCGACCGCCTTGCGCGCCGTGATGTCGATGACCGTCCCCTCGTAGAACAGCGGGCGGCCGCCGGCGTCGCGCACGATCCACGCGTTCTCCGAAATCCATATGCGCTCGCGCGTTTTGTGCCGGTAGATCTCGGATTCGAACTCGGCGACGCGCCCGTCGCGGTCCAGCCGGCGCTTGAACTCGCCCCGCCGGCCCGGGTCCACATACCATTCCGTGGCGATGTCGTTCACCGCCGTCAGCATCTCTTCCTCGCTGGCATAGCCGTTCAACCGCACCAGCGCGGGGTTGGCGCGCAGCTGGTGCCCGTCGGGCGACGACTGGTACATGCCCTCGGCGGCGTTGTCGAAGATGCGCCGGAAATCGCTTCCGGCCCGGGCCAGGGCTTCTTGCGCGCGCACCAAGTCGGTCACGTCGACCGCCGTGCCGATATAGCTTGCCACTTTGCCGTCGCTCGTCTTGACCGCCGCCGCCGACACGGAAACCCACATCGTGGAGCCGTCGCGCCGTCGCGCCTCGACCAATGCATTTTCGACGCGCCCATGATGGTTCAACAGGTGCAGCATTTCCGTACGGCGCGCCGGGTCGGCGTAGCGCTGATGCGTCATGTCGGTCGTGGATGCGATCAATTGCTCCGGGTTGTCGTAGCCCAGCATGCGGGCCAAGGCGGCGTTGGCGCGCAGGAATTTGCCGGCCGGCGTCGTCTGGAAGATGCCGACATTGGCGATGTCGAAGATCGTGCGAAAGGCGTCCCGATCGGTCGCGGCGCCGGTTTTGGTTGTTCGCGTCATGATTGTTGGGACATCGGCAACCGGCCCGCGGGCCGCACCTGTCGAAAATTTCCCCCGATGAACGCGATGCCGGAAAACAGGCAACCGCCCAGGCGATAACCAGCACCATGCTCAGAGTTCATACATTGTCACAGTCCAGGAAGCATTCCAAGGCAATGAAAAACCAGGGTTTGTTGCATTGCCGCCACGGCATCGGGGATTGACGCGCGCGCTACCTTCATTCGGCCGTCATCCCGCTGTCTTTCGCCCTGTTGCACCGCAATATGCGTCCATCGCAATCGCCGCCGCTTTCGCATGGGCGCAAAGCCCGCGTCCGCGGCGATTAGGTCAGGCTAGGGGAACAGGAGCACGAGATGAAGAAGCGATTATTGGCCACGACGGCATTGATGGCGGGCGGCGTCGCCGCCCTAGGCATTGCCGGTCCGGCCCGGGCCGCCGATCCGATCAAGCTTTCGCTGGGCGGCTATGTGACGACGGGCTTGACCGTGCGCACGGAGAACAACGTCGCCAGCGCGCCCGGCGACGACGACAGGGTTCTGACGACCAACGCCAACGGCATCGTCACCACCGATGTCGGCCGGTCCGACGTGTTCTGGGAAGGCGAAGTCCATTTCGTGGGCGAAACCAAGCTCGACAACGGCATCAAGATCGGCGTCAACATCCAGCTCGAGGCCTATACCTCGAACGACCAGATCGACGAACACTATGTGTTCCTTGACGGCGGCTTCGGACGCCTGGTGGTCGGCGCCGAGAACTCGTCGATGTACCTCATGCACTACGCGGCGCCCTCGCCCACGGGCGGCGATTTCGGCGCCGACTCGCCGAACTTCTTCCCGTTCCGTTCGCCGGGCTCGAACGGCGTCGGCTCGGTCCGCACCTTCTCGCAGCTCACCAACGACGCCAACAAGATCACCTATTACACGCCGCGTTTCGCCCCGGGCTTCCAGTTCGGCCTGTCCTATGCGCCGGACGACGATGCGTTTTCCGGCTACCAGAGCGTGGGCGTGGGCGGCGGCGCGGGTTGCCAGGGCGGCTGCGCCTTCAACGCCGGCAACAACGTGTCGGACAACGACAACGGTTCGGGCGGCGTGGGCAGCAACCACCATCAATTCGTCGAAGCGGCCGTGAACTTCGTCAAGTCGGTCAACGGCGTCGAGCTGGCGTTCGACCTGGGCTTCGGCACCGGCTTCGTGGAAAAGCAGTTGCGCGACAGCAACGATCGCACGTTGATGCAGCGTTACACCGCCGGCGCGGGTTTCAATGTCGGTTTCGCCGGCTTCACCGTCGGCGGCGCGATACTGTGGGACAACCAGGGTCTACAGGGCCCGAACCAACGCTGGGACTTCTCGCTGGGCGCCACCTATGGCGCCGGCCCGTGGCTGGTCGGCTTGAACGGCGGCTACGCGGTGATGCAGGACGGACGGCGCCTGGTCGGCGGCGTCTACAACCGCCGCACCAACGACTCGCTGATCTTCGTCGAACTGGGCGGCTCTTATGCCCTCGGCGAGGGCGTCAAGGCGTTCAGCACGCTCAACTACGCCAATTTCGGCGGCAACGGCTTCAAGACCGAAGAGGCGACCGGCATCGCCTGGTCGACCGGCCTGGCCTTGACCTTCTAGCCGCCGCCTCCGTTCCTTCGGGATAAAGCTGCACCGGGCGGGTCCGCAACACCCGCCCGGTTTCTTTTCGGCTCAGCGCTTCGTCGCGATTGCTAACGCTTCGCTAGGGCGGCGGCGCGGATTTCGCTCAAAGTCGCGCGGGTGGTAAGCGCCTCGGGATCGATCTTCAGCTCGATCACCGCCGGCTTGCCGCTGGCGGCGGCGCGGCGGAACGCCTCGGGGAACTGCTCGGTGCGCTCCACGGTCTCGCCGTGCCCGCCGAAGGCGCGCGCCAGGGCGGCGAAATCCGGGTTCTGGATGCCGGTGCCCGACACGCGCCCGGGATAGTGCCGCTCCTGGTGCATGCGGATGGTGCCGAACATGCCGTTGTTGAACACCACGGCAATCACCGCCGCGCCGTATTGCTGGGCGGTCGCCAGTTCCTGCACCGTCATCATCAGGCAGCCGTCGCCGGCGAAGCACACCACGGTCCGTTCGGGATGCGCCAGCTTGGCCGCCACCGCCGCCGGCAGGCCGTAACCCATCGATCCGCTGGCCGGCGCCAATTGCGTGCGGTACTTGCGGAACGTGTAATAGCGGTGCGCCCAGGTGGCATAGTTGCCGGCGCCGTTGGTGATGATGGCGTCGGCCGGCAGCGTGTCGCTGAGATGCTTGACGATCGCCGCCATGTCCACCGGCCCGGGCGTCGCCTTGGGCTTCGATTCCTCCAGGTACTCGGCGCGCGCCGATTTGGTCCACTCGCCCCAGCGCGGCTTGGCGATGGGCGGCAGCGCCGCCAGCGCCTTGGCCGCGGCGATGGCCGAGGCGACGATGGCGATGTCCGCCTGCCACACCCGGCCGATCTCGTCCGGGTCGGGGTGGATATGGATGATCTTCTGCTTGGGCCTGGGCAGGTCGAACAGCTGATAGCCGTCGGTCACCACGTCGCCCAGGCGCGTGCCCAGCGCGATCACCAGGTCGCTGGCCCGGGCGCGTTTCATCACGGCGGCGGGCATGGCCACGCCCATGAACCCGGCATAGCTGGTGGAGGTGTTGTCGACGTAATCCTGGCGGCGGAAGGTGGCGAACACCGGCAGGGCGTTGGCCTCGGCGAAGCGCCGCGCCGCCTCGGCGGCTTCCGCGCTCCACGATCCGCCGCCCACCACCAGCATCGGCCGCTCAGCCTTTTCCAGCAGCGCGCGCAACTCCGCGAGCTGGCCGGGCGAAGGCTGGCCTTGCGCGCCATGCGAGGGCGCTGCGTCCGCCACCGCGGCCGTGTCGGTCAGCATGTCCTCGGGCAGGGCCAGCACCACCGGCCCCGGCCGGCCGGATGTCGCGATCTGCCAGGCGCGGTTGACGTATTCCGGCACCCTGGCGGCGTCGTTGATCTGCGCCACGAACTTGGCCTGGCCGCCGAACATCTGCTTGAAGTCGACTTCCTGGAAGCCCTCGCGGTCCCAGGTCTGGCGGTCCACTTGGCCGATGAACAGGATCATCGGCGTGGAATCCTGCGCCGCCACGTGCAGGCCGGACGAGGCGTTGCTGGCGCCGGGCCCGCGCGTCACGAAGCAGATGCCGGGCTTGCCGGTGAGCTTGCCATAGGCCTCGGCCATCATCGCCGCCCCGCCTTCCTGGCGGCAGACGATGGTGTGGATCTGCTGCGTGTCGTGCAGCGCGTCCAGTGCTGCCAGGAAGCTTTCGCCCGGCACGGTGTAGACCGTGTCGGCACCGTTCAGCGCCAGGGCGTCGATCAGTATGCGCCCGCCCGTGCGGGCGGGGTGGGTGGCTGACATGAGTAAGGGGCTCCCCGGTTTGCCGACCGGGAGAGCCTAGCCTCCTACGGCGTCGAGATAAATGGCCAGCAACTCGTCCTGCTCGGCGCGGTCGGCCTTGTCCATTTTCCGCAAGCGCACGACTTGCCGCATGATGCGCGTGTCGTAGCCCGCCGATTTGGCTTCGCTGTAGACCTCGCGGATGTCGCCGGAAAGGCCCCCGCGCTCTTCTTCCAGCTTCTCCACCCGCTCGACCAGCGATTTCAGCTGCCCGGCGTTCATGCCGCCCTTCTTGGCGGTCCTTGCCGCTACACCGTCCACGTCAGCGCCCCATTTCCAGACAAAGGAATGAAGCGCGACCTTAACCGCCTGGGCGGCGTCTGCTCAACCTGTGGAACAAGTGAATAGGGTGTGTGCTTTTTGGGGGCGTCGCGAAGGATCAGTGTTTGTGGTCTTTGGCCGCTTCCTTCAGCTTCGCCATCTGTTCGGGCGTGGCTTCCCGGACGTATTTCTTTTTCCATTCGTCGTACGGCATGCCGTAGACGGTCTGGCGCGCCTCGGGATCGGTCATTTTCACCCCGCGCGCCTCGGCCTCGGCCAGGTACCACTTGCTCAGGCAATTGCGGCAGAACCCCGCCAGGTTCATCAGGTCGATGTTCTGCACGTCGGTGCGCTTGCGCAGGTGCTCGACCAGCCGGCGGAACGCCGCAGCCTCGAGCTCGGTTTGCGTCTTGCTGTCCACTGCCATGCGGGCCTCCGGGAAAACCTCGATTTGGCGGTAGTTTAGGGCCTCGGGGGCAATATTGTAACCCGGGTTTTCTACCGCAAGGCCAAGGGGATGGCGGTTTGGCCGGGCGCTGCCCCCGTGCTATGGTCCGCCCCGGATTTACCCCCATAAACAACCTAGGGCGGACGGCCAGGGTGCAGGATTCTCCCGTCGGCAAGATCGCGTTCGAGGATTCCACGCGCGCGCTGCTGCGCCGGCTGATCCTCGACCATGTCCGGCCGCATTGGCGGCGGCTGGCGCTGGCGGGCCTGTGCATGCTGCTGGGCGCGGCCGCGACCGCGGCCCTCGCCCAGTTGATGGAGCCGATCATCGACGGCGTGTTCGTCAACCGCGACGCCTCGATGCTCACCTGGGTTTCGGCCGCGGTGCTGGCGACGTTCTTCGTCAAGGGCATGGCGACCTACGGCCAGGCCATGCTGATGAGCTTCGTCGGACAGCGCATCGTCTCCGACCTGCAGGTCGATCTCTACGGCCGGCTGATCCGCGCCGACCTGGCCACGTTCCACGCCACGCCGTCGGGCACGCTGGTGTCGCGCCTGGTCAACGACGTCGGCATGATGCGCGGCACCGTGTCGATGACGCTGACCTCGATCGGCAAGGACACGCTGACCTTGGTGCTGTTGATCGCCGTGATGTTCCGGCAGGATTGGTCGCTGGCGCTGGCCGCGTTCGTGATCTTCCCCCTCGCGGTGCTGCCGATCTTGCGGATCGGCAAGCGCATGCGCAAAGTGGCCACGCGCACACAGGTGCAGATCGGGCATCTGGTCACGCTGTTCGGCCAAAGCTTCCAGGGTGCGCGGCACGTCAAGGCCTACGGCATGGAGGCTTACGAAACCGGCCGCGCCCGCTCGGCGATCGAAACCATGTTCGCCCTGGTGCAGCGCGCGGCGCGCACGCGCTCGCTGGCGCACCCGATCATGGAAACGCTGGGCGGCGTCGCCATCGTGGTGGTGATCGTCTATGGCGGGCATCAGGTGATCGCGGGGCAGCGCACCGCCGGCGCTTTCTTCTCTTTCATTACCGCGCTGCTGTTGGCCTACGAGCCGATGAAGAAGCTGGCGCAGTTGAACTCGGCGCTGCAGGAAGGCCTGGCCGCCGCCGTGCGGGTGTTCGCGGTGCTCGACCACGCGCCCAAGATCGTCGACCGGCAAGGCGCCATCGCCATCGACGCGCGCGGCGCCTCGATCCGGTTCGACGACGCGCGCTTCAACTATGCCGCCGACCGCCCTGCGCTCGACGGCGTGACGTTCGAAGTTCCGGCCGGCAAGACCGTGGCGCTGGTCGGTCCCTCGGGTGCGGGCAAATCCACCATCGTCAACCTGATCCCGCGCTTCTACGACGTGACCGGCGGGCGCATCACCGTTGGCAATCACGACGTGCGCGACGTGCAGCTGCAATCGCTGCGCGCCAATATCGCGCTGGTCAGCCAAGAGGTCAGCCTGTTCGACGACACGGTAGCGGCCAACATCGCCTATGGCCGGCCCGACGCGCCCAGGGCGGATATCGAGCACGCGGCCAAGATGGCGGGCGCGCACGATTTCATCGCCGAATTGCCCGAAGGTTACGCCACGCCGGTGGGCGAGCACGGCGTCAAGCTGTCGGGCGGGCAGCGCCAGCGCATCATGATCGCCCGCGCCATGCTGAAGAACGCGCCGATCCTGCTGTTGGATGAAGCCACTTCCTCGCTCGACGGCGAGGCCGAACGCCAGGTGCGCGAGGCGCTCGGCACGCTGATGCGCGGGCGCACAACGCTGGTGGTGGCGCACCGGCTGTCTACTGTCACCAACGCCGACACGATCTACTACCTGGCCGACGGCCGGATCGCCGAAAGCGGCACGCATGCCGAGTTGCTGGCGCGCGGCGGGCATTACGCGCGGCTCTATGCGTTGCAGGCGGTGGACGATCCGACCCCCGCGCTCAGGTTCGTCGCGTCGGCCTGAAGCCGCCCCGCATGCGTTCACCCTCGCATTACCTGAAACAGGCGTTCAAGAGCGACGCGGTGCAGGGTCTATTCTGCTGGCTGGTGTCGGTCGGCCTGCGCGCCGTCCATCTGCTCGGGCGCTGGACGGTGGAAGGCGACGCAACCGCGCGCGGGCTGTGGCGCGGCAAAAAGCCCTTCATCCTGTGCTTCTGGCACAACCGCCTCTTGATGATGCCGTTCGCCTGGAACCCGCCCGCGGGCGCCCGGGACGCGCCGATCAATATGCTGATCTCGGCGCACCAGGACGGGCGGCTGATCTCCCGCACCGTGGGTCATTTCGGCATATCGACCATCGCCGGGTCCGACAACCGCAACACCACCTCGGCCATGCGCGCGCTGGTGCGCGCCGTGCGCGGCGGGCAATGCATCGGCATCACGCCCGATTCGCCGCCCGGCCCGCGCATGCGCGCCAAGAACGGCGTGGCGGTGCTGGCGCGGCTGGCCGGCGTGCCGGTGATCCCCGCCAGCTATTCCTGCACGCGCCGCCGCGTGCTCGGCACCTGGGACCGGCTGGTGGTGCCGCTGCCTTTTTCCCGGGGCGTGTTCCTGTGGGGCAAGCCGATCCACGTCGCCGCGGACGCCGACGAAAAGGATATCGAGCACGCGCGGCAGGAAATCGAAGACGCGCTCAACGCGCTGTCGGCCCAGGCCGACGGGCGCTGCGGCCATCCCGCTATCGAACCGGGCCCGCAGCCCGGCGCCGCCGGGCGCGACGGCGGCGATCTGGCGCTCAACGCCCGGGCGGCGGAGTGAGCGGTATGACGCTCGCCCTCTATCGCGGCATCACTTCGGCCGCCGAACCGCTGATCCGCTTTTACCTGCACCGCCGCCAGGCCGCCGGCAAGGAAGACTCGCAACGCCTGGACGAACGCTTCGGCCTGGCCTCGCGCCCGCGCCCGCAAGGCAAGCTCGCCTGGGTGCATTGCGCTTCGGTGGGCGAGGCGGTGTCGGTATTGGCGCTGATCGACCGCATGCTGGCGCAGCGCGCGGATTTAAGCGTGCTAATCACCACGGGCACCGTCACCTCGGCGGCGCTCTTGGCCCGCCGCCTGCCCGCGCGCGCCTTCCATCAATACGTTCCGGTGGACCGCGCGGAATGGGCGCGGCGCTTCGTTAAGCATTGGCGGCCCGATCTCGCGCTGTGGGTGGAATCCGAATTGTGGCCCAACCTGATCGGTGCTACGGCCGATGCCGGCGTGCCCCTGGTGCTGCTGAACGGGCGCATGTCCGATGGGTCGTTCCGGCGTTGGCGCCGCGCGCCGTTCGTGATCCGGCCGCTGTTGCAGCGCTTCGCGCTGTGTCTGGGCCAGGACGAGCATCAGGCCCAGCGCCTGGCCGCGCTCGGCGCCCCGGCCGCGCGCCATGTCGGCAACCTGAAATTCGCGGCGGTTCCTTTGCCGGTGGATGACGCGGCCCTGGCTGCGGCGCGCCAGGCCGTCGGCAAACGCCCGGTCTGGGTCGCCGCCAGCACCCATCCCGGCGAAGAAGAGCTGATCGCCGAGGCCGCGCGCGATCTTGCGCGCGATCGCCCGGGCATGCTGACCGTGATCGTCCCGCGCCATCCCGGGCGCGGCCCTGAAATCGCGGCGGCATTGAAGCAGCGCGGGTTCAGCGTCGCGCGGCGCGGCGCCGGCGAAAGCCCGGGCGCCTGCGACATCTATCTCGCCGACACGCTGGGCGAACTCGGGTTGTTCTATCGCCTGGCGCCGGTGGCGTTCATCGGCGGGTCGCTGGTGCCGCATGGCGGGCACAACCCGCTGGAAGCCGCCGCGCTGGGCGCGGCTGTTCTGGCCGGGCCGCACACGCAGAATTTCATTTCCGTCACCGGCGACATGAAATCGGCCGGCGGGCTGGTCGAGGTCGCCGACGCCCCGGCGCTCGCCCGCGCGGTCGCGCGCATGTTCGCTGACGAAGCCTGGCGCAGCCAAGTCGCCGCTTCCGGGCAGGCCGTGGTCCGCGCGCAAGCCCATGTGCTGGACGCGGTTCTGGCCGAGCTCGCGCCCTGGCTCGATACGCCGGGCCGCACCGCCAACGGCGCCCATTCCCAAGCGGACCGGCGTGCGCGCGCCTGACTTCTGGCGGCATCGGGGCAGCGCGGCATCGCGGCTGTTGCAGCCCCTGGGCCTCGCCTATGCCCTGGCCGGAGTCCTGCGCCGCGCGCTGATCCGGCCGTTCACGGCCGCAGCGCCTGTGGTCTGCGTCGGCAATCTGGTCGCGGGCGGGGCGGGCAAGACGCCGACAGCCATCGCGGTGGCGCGCTGGTACGCGGGCCGCGGCCTCGCGGTGCATTTCCTGACGCGCGGCTATGGCGGAAGGACAGCCGGGCCGCACCGCGTCGATCCTATTAAAGATCCCGCCGCCGATGTGGGCGACGAGCCGCTGTTGCTGGCCGCCCGGTCGCCTACCTGGGTTTCCCGGGATCGCGCCGCCGGCGCGCGCGCGGCCTGCGCGGCGGGCGCGCAAGTGATCGTGATGGACGACGGCTTCCAGAATCCGGGACTCAAGAAAACCCTGTCGCTGTTGGTCGTGGATGGCGGGCAGGGTTTCGGCAATGGCCGCGTGATTCCCGCCGGCCCGTTGCGCGAGCCGGTCGGCGCGGGCCTCGGGCGCGCGCACGGCGTGGTGCTGGTGGGCGACGATATTCTCGGCGTGCGCGCGGCGCTGGGCGACCGGCTGCCGGTGCTCACCGCGCGCATCGTCCCCGGCCCGGATGCCGAGCGATATAAAGGCGAACGGGTGGCGGCGTTCGCCGGCATCGGCCGTCCCGCGAAATTCTACGACACGCTGCGCGCGCTCGGCGCCACGGTGGTGGCCACGCGCGACTTTCCCGATCATTATCGCTACCGGCCCGAGGACATCATGGGCATGGTCGAACACGCGGCTTCCCGCGACGCCGTGCTGATAACCACCGCCAAGGACGCCGTGCGCCTGCCCGATGGCGCGCTCAACATGGTGCATGTCCTAGGCGTCGATCTCGTGTTCGACGATCCGCAGTTGGCCGGCGCGGTGCTGGCCCAGGCCCTGCCCAAGGCAGCGCCGGTGGGCTGATGGCGCATCGCGGGAAATTGGGCCGCTGGTGGCTCGCCTATGTGCTCCAGCCGGTGCGGCGCTGGGGTATGATCGGCATCCTGGAATTCCTGCGCCTGCTGCCGGTGGATCGCGCGGCGGCCGCGTTCGGGGGTTTCGCTAGGGTGGTCGGTCCGTGGACACCCGCCAGCAACCGCGCACGGCGCAACCTGGAACTGGCCTTTCCCGGCATCGCCACGGCGGAGCGCGAGCGCATCGTCGCGGCGATGTGGGACAATCTCGCCCGCGTGGTGTGCGAATACGGCCACCTCGATACGCTGGTGCAGGAAAGCGACCGACGGATCGAGATCGTCAACGCCGAGCTGCTGGACGCGCTGCGCGACGACGGCAAGCCGGGCATTCTGTTCTCGGCCCATCTCGCCAGCTTCGAGATGATCGCGATCGCCGCGAAAATGCGCCGCCTGCCGATCCATGTCGTCTACCGCAACGCCAACAACCTGCGGCTCGACGAATACATCCGCCGCCGCCAGTCCGTGACCGGGGCGGAGCTGATCCGCAAAAGCGCCAGGGGGGCGCGGCGCTTGATCGAGGTGATGCGCGCCAACGGCCATGTCGTGCTGATCGTCGACCAGAAGCTCAACGACGGCATCGCCGTGCCGTTCTTCGGCCGGCCGGCCATGACCTCGCCGGCCCTGGCGCAGTTGGCGTTGCGCTACGACTGCCCGGTGGTGCCGGTGCGCGTGGAGCGCATCATGGACAGCAATTACCGCGTGGTGGTCGAGCCGCCGCTTAAAGTGCAGCGCAGCGGCGACCAGGCCGCCGACGTGCTGGCGCTGATGACGCAAGTGAACCTGACCATCGAAACCTGGATCCGCGCCAGGCCCGAGCACTGGCTATGGCTGCACCGCCGCTGGCCGAAGGACGCGGTTTAGGCTTTCCTGCCGATGCCGCCGCCCGGATCGGCGTAGCGGTACACGTCGCCCTCGAAATTGCGGAACACCACGTCGTCGCCGTCGCGGCCGATCAGGTATTCGGGCACAAGAGGTATCTTGCCGCCGCCGCCCGGCGCGTCGAGCATGAAATGCGGCACGGCATAACCCGTGGTGTGGCCGCGCAGGCCCCTGATGATCTCCACGCCTTTTTCCACGGGGGTGCGGAAATGCGCCGATCCCGTGATCGGATCGCATTGCAGCAGGTAATAGGGCTTCACGCGATAGCGCAGCAGGCCGTGCATCAGCGCGCGCATCGTCTCGACCGTGTCGTTGACGCCTTGCAGCAGCACGGTCTGTCCGCCCAGCGGGATGCCCGCGTCGGCCAGCCGCGCGGTCGACTCTTTGGTTTCGGGCGTCAGCTCGTTGGGATGGACGACGTGCAAGCTGATCCATAAGGGGTGATGCTTGCGCAGCATCTTGGTCAGATCGCGCGTGATGCGCTGGGGCAGCACGATCGGCACCTTGGTGCCGATCCTGATGAACTCGATATGCGGAATGGCGCGCAGGCGCGTCAACAGCCAGTCCAGTTTTTCGTCGGACAGGGTCAGCGGATCGCCGCCCGACAGCAGCACGTCGCGGACTTCGCCGTGCACGCGCAAGTAATCCAGCGCGCGCTCCCACTGCGCGGTGCTGAAGCTGTATTCGCCGCCCGGGTCGCCCACCATGCGCGAGCGCGTGCAATAGCGGCAATAGCTGGCGCAAAATCCCGTGGTCAGGAACAGCGCCCGGTCGGGATAGCGGTGCACCAGGCCCGGCACCGGGGAATGCTTGTCCTCGCCCAGCGGGTCGTCGTCCTCGCCGCGCGACTTATAGTACTCGGCGTTCACCGGCACGTGCGTGCGGCGCAGCGGCTCGGTCGGGTCGTCGCGGCCCATCAGGCTCAGGTAATAAGGCGTGATGCCCAGGGGCAGGGCGCCGCTATGGCGCTGGATCGCGCCGGTTTCGTCTTCCGACAGATGCAAAATGCGTCCCAGCGCCGCCAGCGTCTTGACGCGGTGGCCGAGCTGCCAGCGCCAGTCGTTCCATTCGGCCTTGGAAGCCTCGGGAAAAAACCGCCGGCGGAACTCGTCGGTCGCCGCGGCGATGGGAAAGCGCGCGCCGGCCCTATGGCGCTTCGCCGCGGGCGCGCCGGTTTCCCCGGCGCCGCCGTCCCTGGGCGTCGCGTTTATCGCTACCCGGTCCGTCATTGCGGGGATGGCTTTACTACATGCCCCGCGGCAGGTACAGCGCCACCCACGCCATCGCCAGCATCATGGCGCCGCAGGCCGCGAACACCGCGGGCAGCGGCAGGAACGTCAGGATCAGCGCGAACACCATCGGCCCGGTGATGTCGGCCATCTGGCGGAAGGTGCTGTAGACCGTCACCATCTCCGCGCGCTCATAGGGGTGGACGGCGCGCAGGAAGGTGATGCCACCCAGCGCGTCCAGCGCCGTGGTCATCATGGCGCCCATGACCAGCAACACCGCCGCCATAAGCGGCGTCCCGGAAGCGGCGGCCACCACCAGCATCAAGGCGCCGACCGCCAGATAGGCAGCCACAACCACGGTGCGCAGACCGACGCGTTGCGCCAGCCGGCCGTAGATCACGCTGAAGAACAGCATCACGTTGCCGATCGACACCACCAGCGCGCCCCACGACGCGTCGAACCCCGCCTTCACCATGAACAGCGGCACGTAGATGTAGAACATCGTCCACCAGATCCCCCGGGTGAACGCGATCGAATAGGCCAGGCGCAGTCTGGGCTGCTGGCCGAACCGGCGCAGGTTGTAGGCCATGCTGGGCGGCGGGCGCGTCGCCGGGGCCACGGCGGGGTTGTCCTGGATGCGCAGCAGCCAGAAATACGCCAACAGCACCGCGCCGCAGGCCGATGCAATGGCGCAGGCCGTCTCGATGCCGAATTTCTCGGCGGCCAGAACGCCCAGCACCGGCCCCAGCGTCCATCCCGCCCCGCCGAACAGCAGCCGGATCGGCTCGGTGCGCACCAGCTCGCGCTTGGCGATGTAGTCCATGATGTAGAGGTTGAGCGTGGTATAGAGCGCCGCGGTGCCGAACACGCGCAGCCACATGCCCGCGGCCAGGCCTTGGATGGTGGCAGTGGCAATCAATGCCCCCATCGCCACCATCGACAGGCAGCCCAGGGTGTAGACCCATTTGCGCCGCACCAGCCGGAACAGCAACGGAATCGACAGCGTGCCGGCCAGCCCGGCGAAGCCGATGCACAAATACAGGATGCTGACGTCGCGCTCGCTCTGCAAAATGCGATAGGCGGTCAGCGGGATCACCGTCACCAGGAACGCCCGCGCCAGCGATTCCAGCATGAACATCACGCCGAAAACCGTGGCGCCCGGCGCTGCCAGCGGCATCAGAAACCCGGGGATCAGCATTCCGGCGTTGATACGCCCGCCGGGCGGTCTTGACCAGAGACCGCAATATGCAAAGGGGTATTGCAAGCCGTCCGGTGGGGAGTATGCTTGGAAGCGGCTCCACGCCGAATTTTTTCATCTCCGCAGCGAGGGGACCGCCGTTCGAGGCGGCAGCGACACGCCGGAATGCTCATCGTCGCCGCCCTCGCGATTCTGTCGCTCATCCTGCTCGGCCTCATGGGCCCGCTCTACGCGCGGATCGGGCATGCCACGGCGATCGCCTATGCCGGGGCCGCCGGCGCGTGCGGCGTGCTGCTGCTCTTGGGCCTCGCCGCGCTGATCGGCGGCGGTCCGGCGGCGACCGCGTCGCTGCCGCTCGGCCTGCCGTGGCTCAGCGCCCATTTCCGCATCGACGCGCTCAGCGCCTTTTTCATGGTCGTGGTCAATCTCGGTGGTGCCGCGGCCGCGCTCTACGGCATCGGCTATGGCCGGCACGAATCGCACCCCGGGCGGGTGCTGGCGTTTTTCTCGCCGTTCCTCGGCGCCATGAACATGGTGCTCTTGGCCGACGACGCGTTCGCGTTCCTCTTGTCCTGGGAATCCATGTCGCTGTGCTCGTGGCTGCTGGTGGTGTCCAACCACCGCCAGGCCGACAACCTGCACGCCGGCTACGTCTACCTGGTCATGGCGGGCATCGGCACGTTCGCCCTGCTGCTCGGCTTCGGCCTCTTGGCGGGTCCGGTGGGCGGCTATGCGTTCGATACTATCCGCGCGGCGCCCGCTAGTGCCGGCATCGCGGCGATGGTCGTGCTGCTGGCGCTGCTCGGCGCGGGGTCGAAGGCCGGCCTCGTGCCCTTGCATGCCTGGCTGCCGCTCGCGCACCCCGCCGCGCCCAGCCACGTCTCCGCCCTGATGTCGGGCGTTATGACCAAGGTCGCGATCTACGGCTTCCTGCGCATCGTTTTCGATCTTCTGGGTGAACCGCAGTGGTGGTGGGGCCTGGCCGTGCTGATGCTGGGCGGGCTTACCGCGGTCATGGGCGTGCTCTACGCGCTGATGCAGACCGACCTCAAGCGCCTGCTGGCCTATTCCACGGTCGAGAATATCGGCGTGATCTTCATCTCCCTGGGGCTGGCCCTGGCGTTCCAGGCCCAGGGGATGCGCGAAGCGGCGGCCCTCGCGCTGGTCGCGGCTCTGCTGCACGGCTTCAACCATTCCCTGTTCAAAAGCCTGCTGTTCTTCGGCGCGGGCGCGGTGCTGACCGCGTCGGGATTGCGCGACATGGAGCGCCTGGGCGGGCTGATCCACCGCATGCCGCTGACCGCGCTGTGCTTCCTCGTGGGCTGCGGCGCGATCTCGGCCCTGCCGCCGCTCAACGGCTTCGTGTCGGAATGGATGATGTTCCAGGCGATCCTGCTAAGCCCCCAGGTATCGGACTGGACCTTGCGCTTCGCCATTCCCGCGGTCGGCGCGGTCCTCGCGTTGTCCGCCGCCCTGGCCGCGACCTGCTTCGTGCGCGCCTATGGCATCGTGTTCCTGGGCCGGCCGCGCTCGGCCGAAGCCGAAGCCGCCGCCGAATCCGACTCGTGGCAGACCGGCGCCATGGCCGCCCTGGCGGCGATGTGCTTCTTGGCCGGCATCGCCCCGGCGCTGCTGGTCGATCTCGTCGGGCCGGTCGCCTCGCTTCTGGTCGGCAACCGCCTCTCCCCGCAGCTCGGCCTGCCCTGGCTCACCCTGATCCCGGTGGGCGAAGCGCGCAGCTCGTATAACGGTCTCTTGCTGCTGCTGTTCATCGTCTTCGCCACGGTGGCGCCCGCGCTGATCATCCACCGCCTGGCCACCCGCGCCACGCGGCGCTCCGCCGCCTGGGATTGCGGCACGCCCGGCCGCGACCCGCTGACGCAATACAGCGCCGGCAGCTTCGCCCAGCCGATAAGGCGCGTATTCGGCGCCATGGCGTTCCGCGCCAGGGAGCATGTCGACATGCCGCTGCCCGGCGACATGCGCGCGGCGCGGTTTCATGTCGACCTGAAGGATATCGCCTGGGATCTGTGCTACGCGCCGGTGGCCGAGGGGATCGCGGCGGCTTCCCTGCGCATGAACCGCCTGCAGTTCCTGACCATCCGCAGCTACCTGACGCTGGTGTTTTCCGCCCTGGTGGCGCTGTTGCTGGTGCTGGCGCTATGGCGTTGATCGTCGACCTCATCTTCCAGGGCGCGCAGATGGCCCTGGTTCTGGCGCTGGCGCCGCTGCTGACCGGCCTCGTGCGACTGGTCAAATCGCGGCTGATGGGCCGGCGCGGGCCTTCGCCGCTGCAGCCCTATCGCGACCTGTTGCGGCTGACGCGCAAGGAGGCGGTGCTGGCGGAAAACGCCTCGTGGCTGTTCCGCACGGCGCCCTATCTGGTGTTCGCCATGATCTGGGTGGCGGCGTCGCTGGTGCCAAGCTTCGCCACCGGGCTGATCTTCAGTTGGACCGGCGATCTCATCGTCATCGTGGCGCTATTGGGCAGCGCGCGGTTCTTCCTGGCCCTGGCCGGCATGGATGTGGGCACCGCCTTCGGCGGCATCGGCTCAAGCCGCGAAATGATGATCGCGTCGCTGGCCGAACCGGCCATGCTGATGATCGTTTTCACCGTCTCGCTGATCGCCGGTTCCACGCAGCTTTCCACCGTGGCCGAACTGATGCAGGGGCCGGGGGTGGGATTGCGCGTGTCGCTGGGCCTGGCGCTGGTCGGCCTGGTGATCGTGGCCTTGGCCGAAAACGCGCGCATCCCGGTGGACAATCCCGCCACGCATCTTGAGTTGACGATGGTGCATGAGGCGATGGTGCTGGAATATTCCGGCCGCCACCTGGCGATGATCGAGGCCGCGTCGGCGCTGAAGCTGCTGCTCTACGTCTCGTTGATCGTTTGCATATTCGTCCCCTGGGGCATGGACGCCGGCGCCGGCGGGCCGGCCGGCTATGCCGTGGGCGCCCTGGCCTATGCCGGCAAGGTCGCCGCCGGCGGCGTGATGCTGGCGCTGTTCGAAACCTCGATCGCCAAGATGCGCGTGTTTCGCGTGCCCGAATTCCTGGGCGTGGCGCTGATGCTCGGTCTGCTCGGCGTCATTCTGCTGTTCGTGACGCGGAGCTTGTGATCCGATGATCACCCGCGGTCTCGATTTCGACGTAGCGCACCTCCTGGCCGGCGGCATGGTGCTGCTCAGCTTCATGCTGCTGTACCAGGACCGGCTGTTCAGCCTGCTGCGGATTTTCGCGCTGCACGCCCTGGTGCTGGCGCTCGCCGTGGCGTGGCAGGCCAGCGTGCAGGCGGCGCCCCATCTCTACGTCACGGCGGCGATCGCCCTGGTGTTCAAGGCGATCGTGATTCCCTTGGCGCTCCGGCGCATCGTCGTGCGCCTGGGCATCCACCGGCAGCTGGAAACCGTGGTCGGCGTCGGGCCCACCATGCTGCTCGGCATGGGCCTCGTGGCGCTGTCGATCGCGGTGATCCTGCCCGTGACGGCCGAGGCCGATCCCCTGGCGCGCGAGGACCTGGCCTTCGCGCTATCGGTGGTGCTGTTGGGATTGCTGATGATGATCACGCGGCGCAACGCCATCAGCCAGGTGATCGGCTTCATGTCGCTGGAAAACGGCCTGGTCCTGGCCGCCACCGGCGCCAAGGGCATGCCTCTCGTCGTCGAGATTTCCGTGGCCTTCTCCATCCTGATCGCCTTCATCGTCATCGGCATCTTCCTGTTCCGCATCCGCGAGCGGTTCGACACGGTGGATGTCGGCGCGATGGATCGCTTCCGCGGAGATCGCGTATGACCGCCGCCGATCTGGTCGTCGCCCTGATGCTGCTGGTGCCGGCTTGCGCCGCCGCCGCCCTGGCGCTGTTGCCCCAATACCGGATCAGCGCGCGGCTCAACATGGGCGCGGCGCTGGTCACGCTGCTATTGGGCCTGTCGTTGACCGTGTCGCGGCCCGCGCCCGGCCTCTATCTGCTGGTGGACGATCTCAACATCGTCCTGATCGTCCTGACCACCTTCGTCGGCTTCACCACCTCGGCGTTTTCCGCCAGCTATATCGCGCACGAGCTGGAGATCGGGCGGCTCACCCCCGCGCATCTGCGCTTCTATCACGCCATGTACCAGGTGCTGATGTTCGCCATGAACCTGGCGCTCTTGGCCAACAATATTGGCCTCATGTGGGTGGCGGTCGAGCTGGCGACGCTGACCACGGTGCTGATGGTCGGCATCTATCGCACCCACGCGGCGCTGGAAGCGGCGTGGAAGTATTTCATCCTCGGCAGCGTCGGCATCGCCCTGGCGCTGTTCGGCACCATCCTGGTTTACGTGGCGGCGCGGCCGGCGATGGGCCAAGGGTCCGATTCGATGGCCTGGACGCATCTGCTGGCCGCCGCGCCCAGCTTCGATCCGGTGCTGCTCAACCTCGCCTTCGTGTTCCTGTTGATCGGCTACGGCACCAAAGTGGGCCTGGCGCCCCTGCACGCCTGGCTGCCCGACGCGCATGCCGAGGGCCCGACGCCGATTTCGGCCGTGCTGTCGGGCCTGTTGCTCAACGTCGCGCTCTACGCGCTGCTGCGGTTCAAGATGCTGCTGGCGGCCAATCCCGGGGCGCTGGCGCCCGGGCCGCTGATGGTGACGATGGGCCTGGTATCGGTGCTGTTCGCGTCGTTCATGCTGTACCGGCGGCGCGACATCAAGCGCATGTTCGCCTATTCGTCGATCGAGCATATGGGCATCATCACCTTCGCCTTCGGCATGGGCGGGGCGCTGGCGAATTTCGCCGGCCTTTTGCACATGGCCATGCACAGCCTCACCAAGTCGGCGATCTTTTTCGCCGTCGGCCACGTGTCGCAGGCCAAGGGCACGCAGAAGATCGCCGAGATACGCGGGCTCACGGAAAGCCATCCCGTCCTCGGCTGGGGGCTGGTGCTGGGCGTGGTGGCGATCGCCGGCATGCCGCCGCTGGGCATTTTCATGAGCGAGTTCCTGATCGTCACCTCGACCTTCGCCCGCGCGCCGCTCCTCGCCATCGCGCTGGTGGCGGGCATCCTGATCGGCTTCGGCGCGCTGTTCCTCAGGCTGCACCAGGTCGCGTTCGGCGAGCCGATCGGGCATAGCGAGCCGGTCCAGGCGTCCTACGTGCCGTTGTTCGCGCATCTGGCGCTGGTGGCGATCGCCGGCATCTATCTGCCCAGCGCCATCGTCGCCTGGTTCCGCAACGTCGCTGAATTGTTGGGCGGGTGACGATGGCGAACGCGGCGCGCGATCTTCGCAGTTTCCTCACCGTCGCCGGCGCGCGGCTGGTGGCGGCGCACAAGCCCTGGCCGCGCTATGCGCTCGACGCAGCGGGCTGGCGGCGTCTGGTCGAAGCCCTGGAAGGGACGGAAACCTGGGCGCTCATCGATCTGTGGGGCGAGCCCGATACCGCCCACGCGGCGCTGCGCGACGAATCCACCGGCGCGATCGCCGTGGTCTCGCTCGCCTGTCCCGACCGGCGCTTTCCCGCGCTCAGCACCGTCCGCCCCGCTGCGGTCAGGCTCGAGCGCGCGATGCGCGATCTGTTCGCGCTCGAGGCCGATGGCGCGGCCGACCGCCGCGCCTGGCTCGATCACGGGCGCTGGCCCGTGGGCGGCGAGCACGCCAAGGGCCGTTACGAATTCCTGCCGGTGGAGGGCGAGGGGATGCACGTCATCCCGGTCGGCCCGGTCCATGCCGGGATCATCGAGCCGGGATTCTTCCGTTTCACCGCCAGCGGCGAAACCGTGGTGCGGCTGGAGGTGCGCCTGGGCTACACGCACAAGGGCGTCGAAGGGCTGATGGCCGGGCGCAGCGTGCCCGAGGCCGCCAGGTTCACCTCGCGCATCTCGGGCGACAGCGCCGTGGCGCACTCCCTGGCCTTCGCCCGGGCGGTCGAGGCGGCCCTGGGCGTCGACGCGCCGCCGCGCGCGGTGTGGCTGCGCGGCCTGATGGCCGAGATCGAGCGCATCGCCAACCACCTCGGCGATTTCGGCGCGGTCGCGAACGACGTCTCGTTCCCGCTGCTCCACGCGCATTGCTCCGCGTTGCGCGAGCATGTCTTGCGCGCGACCGACGCCGCGTTCGGCCACCGGCTGATGATGGACCGGGTGATCCCCGGCGGCGTGGCGCGCGACATCGATCCCGCCGCGATTCCGAAATTGCGCGCGGTGGCCGGGGAGGTCGGGCGGGAATTGCCGCTGTTGGCGCGCCTCTACGACGAAAAAGCGTCGATCCAGGACCGCACGGTGACCACCGGCTTCGTGCCGCCCGAGCTGGTGCGGCGCTACGCCGCGGGCGGCTTCGTTGGCCGGGCGGCGGGCCGCGAATTCGACGCGCGCCGCAACGCGGTCTACCCGCCCTACGACCAACTGAAATTCGACGTGCCGGTGCTGACGGAAAGCGACGTGAACGCGCGCGTCTGGGTGCGGATCAACGAGATCGAGCAGAGCATCGGGCTGATCGGGCAGATCCTCGACCGGCTGCCCGAGGGCGACATCGCCGTATCGTTGCCGCAGGCGGCGGGCGAGGGTGCGGCGCTGGTCGAGGGCTTCCGCGGCGAGGTATTCGCCTGGGTGCGCCTGGATGCCGCGGGCCGTGTGTTGCGCGCCCGGCCGCGCGATCCGTCCTGGCTGCAATGGCCGCTGTTGGAAGCGGCGATCCTCAACAACATCGTCGCCGACTTCCCGGTGTGCAACAAGTCGTTCAACTGCTCGTACTCGGGGCACGACCTATGACCGCGGTGCGATCATGTTGAGGCTGCTGTCGCGCGCGCTGCTGAAAGGGCCGGTGACCGAGGCCGCACCCGAGGCCGACCGCGACGGGCTGGCCGAGCTGGCGCGCAAATTGAAGGGCGCTACGCAGATACGCTTGGGCAGGAGTCTTGCCATACGCGAGATCGACGCGGGCAGCTGCAACGGCTGCGAATTGGAAATCCACGCGCTCAACAACCCGATCTACGACATCGAGCGGTTCGGCATACGCTTTGTCGCGTCGCCACGGCACGCCGACGTGCTGCTGGTCACCGGGCCGGTCACGGCCAACATGGCCGAGGCGCTGGAGCGCACCTGGCGCGCCACGCCCGGCCCCAAATGGGTGGTGGCGATGGGCGATTGCGCCATCGACGGCGGGTGCTTCGCCGGCAGCTACGCGGTCGTGGGCGGTGTGGAAAAGGTCGTGCCGGTGGATTTGCGCATCAAGGGCTGTCCGCCCAGGCCCGTGGATATCCTGGCCGGGCTCCTGGCGCTTTTGGAAACGGTCGAAGGGAAGCGCTGACCGGCTGGCGCTACTTCTTCCCCGGCTTCGCCGCCGCGGCCTTGGCGCCCTGGGTCGCCAGGGTGGTGGCGGCGATCTCGCCGAAATGCCCGATCGAGAACTGGTGCAGATAGATCGGCGCCAGCCAGTTGCGGTCGCGCCAGGCCAGGAACTCCTTGCCGTCCACCTTGGTCAGCTTCTCCTGGTCTACCGCCTTCATGCCGCGCCAGGAAAGCTTGGCGCCGGTCTGGTCCTTGGCTTCGATCACGCGGTCGGCCAGCACGCCGGCGGCGGCGATGGCCTGGGCGAAGCGGTCGGTCAGCGCGGCCGCCTGGTGATAGCGCTGGCACAGCTCGATGGCGCCCTTGGCGAATTCCGTGGCTTCGCCCTTGGTGAACAGCGCCCGGCCGTCGATCGGCGACAATTTGTCGGACTCCACGTCCACGAACACCACGGCCTGGCCGGGCTTGGCGCCGTCGCCGGTGATGAAGGGGAACCGGCGCAGATAGGCCGGCACGTAATGGCCGGGCCGCCAGCGCCCGGCGGCGTCGACATACAGGTTCTCTTCCGGCCGCGAGCCCAGGATGGCGACGGGCATCGGCTGCTTGTCGGGTGTCGCCTGCAGGAACACGATCGGATAGTACTGCGCGGCGGCGGCGAACTCGGTCAGGGTCAGCGGCACCACCCCGGCGTTGCGCGCGAAGCCGAAATCCTCGGGCTTGCGCAGGCGCAAGTTCGCGTGGCGGTCGCGGTTGAACGGCTCCAGGCGCTTATAGAGCATGGGCAGGGAAGGCGCGCGCTTGGAACTGCCGTTGGATTTGGCTGTCGTGGGTTGCGGCGTCGTTGGTGGGTTGCTGGCGGCCATGATCGCTCCCTGCTGGCGGCATGCCCCGACGCGGGCGCGATGGTCACCCCAGCGTTTGGCGCTTCCGCCCCGTGCCATTACCTGAAATGCTGCCCGCCGTCCATGATCGGCCCACGCGAACCTCTCCCGCGATGAACGCCCCGGCGCCGGTGCCCGCCGACGCGCTGCGCGGCATCGTGCTGATGCTGCTGGCGATGTTCGTGTTCGTGCTGATCGACGCCGTGGCCAAATACCTGTCGCAGAGCCTGCCGGTGATGCAGATCGTCTGGGCGCGCAGCGTGTTCGCCCTCTTGTTCACGCTGCTGCTGTTGCGCGGACGCGGTTTTTCCACGCTGATGGCCACGCGCCGGCCGGGGCTGCAATTGATGCGCTCGGGCTTCCAGTTCGCCTCCACAATCATCTTCTTCACCGCGCTGAAATACATTCCGCTGGCCGATGCCATCGCCATCGCCTTCGCGTCGCCGCTGATCATCACGGCGCTGTCCGTGCCGATGCTGGGCGAGAAGGTGGGGATCAGGCGCTGGATTGCGGTGATCGTGGGGTTCCTGGGTGTGTTGGTGATCATCCGGCCGGGCATGGGCAACATGGAATGGGCCATGCTGCTGCCGCTCGGCATGGCCTGCACCTCGGCGCTCTACCAGATCAACACGCGCAGCCTGGCGCAGACCGACAATCCCATCACCACGCTGTGGTACACGGCGCTGACCGGCAGCGTGATCGCCAGCGCCGTCATGCCCTTTATGTGGCAGACGCCCAGCGCCAAGGACTGGGCGCTGATGGTGCTGCTGGGAGCGCTGGGAACGATAGGCCATTTCGTGCTGATCAACGCCTATGCGCGCGCCTCGGCCTCGGTGCTGGCGCCGTTCGTGTACACGCAGTTCATCTGGTCGATCATCGTCGGCTACATCCTGTTCGCCAACCTGCCGGACGGTTTCACCTGGCTGGGCGCCGCCATCGTCGCCGCCAGCGGGATTTACACCGCCTATCGCGAGCGCGTGCGCCGCCAGAAAACCGTGGTCAGCCCTCGCGCTTGATCGCGCTTTCGTGCCAGCGGCGCAGGATCAGATGTTGCACCAGGCTCAACACCAGATAGATCGCGATGCCCGTCAGCGAAATCAGCACCAGGGCCGCAAACATCCTAGGGATGTTGAGGCGATAGCCGGATTCGAGAATCCGGTAGGCCAGGCCCGATCCCGCGCCCGCCGTGCCGGCGGCGAACTCGGCCACCACCGCGCCGATCAGCGACAAGCCCCCGGCGATGCGCAATCCGCCCAGGAAATACGGCATCGACCCGGGTAGGCGCAGATAGCACAGCGCCTGCCAGCGCGTGGCGCCGTACAGCCGGAACAAATCCACCAGGTTGTGGTCGGCGCTGCTCAAGCCCAGCGTGGTGTTCGACAGGATCGGGAAGAACGCCACGATCCAGGCGCAGATCAGCAGCGCCAGATAGGGGTTCTCGACATAGATCAGGATCAGCGGCGAAATGGCGACGATCGGCGTCACCTGCAGGATCACCGCATAGGGATAGAAGCTGCGCTCGATCCAGCTGGATTGCGCGAACAGCACGGCCAGCAGCACCCCGCCGGTAACGGCGGCGGCCAGGGCCATGCAGGTGATTTGCAGCGTCACCAGCAGGGACGGAAACAGCACGGCGCGGTCGGTTATCAGCGTCACCGCCACCACGCTGGGCGCGGGCAGGATGTAAACCGGGATGCCGTTCAGGCGCACGACGGCTTCCCAGGCGCCGAGCGCGAGGACGCCGACGATCAGCGGCGCGATCACCCGTGCGATGCGCTGCGCGATCATGCCGCCATCGCCTCGTGCAAAGCAGCCGATGCGTCGCGGCAGACGCGGTTATAGGGCTCCGAGGTGCGGAACATCTCGTCGCGCGGATAGGGCGCGTCCACCGCGATCTCGCGCACGATGCGCCCGGGCCGCGCGGCCATGACAGCCACGCGCTGCGACAGGTAGACCGACTCGAATACGCTGTGCGTCACGAACACCACGGTCCAGTTCTGCGTGCGCCACAGCTCCAACAGGTCGTTGTTCAGCTTCAGGCGCGTGATCTCGTCCAGCGCCGCGAACGGCTCGTCCATCAGCAGCAGGCGCGGGCGCGTCACCAGCGCCCGGGCGATCGACACGCGCATCTTCATGCCGCCGGAAAGTTCGCGTGGGAAAGCGCGGTCGAAGCCGGAAAGCCCGACCATCGCCAGGGCTTCGGCCACGCGCCTGTCGGCTTCGGCGCGCAGCACGGCTTTCAGCTTTAGCGGCAGGCGCACGTTGTCGGAAACGCTGGCCCAGGGCATCAGCGTCGGCTCCTGGAACACGAAGCCGATCTCGCCCACCGCGTTGGTGAGGTTGCCGCCGGGCCAGTTGATGGCGCCGCCGTTGGGCTGGATCAGCCCGGAGATCAATCTCAGCGCCGTGCTTTTGCCGCAGCCCGACGGCCCCAGGATCGACAGGAACTCGTGCTGGCCGATGGCAAGGTCGAGGCCGTCCAGCGCCAGCGTGCCGTTGGCGAAGGCCTTGCGCACGCCTTTGAGGCGCACCAGGGCAGGCGGCGCATCGCTCATGCCGGGTTCGGCCGGGCGCGCCGCCGGCCTACTTCGGCAGCCCCACTTTCTTGTTCACGAACTGCATCGTGTAGGCCTTCTTGTAGTCCAGCGATGCGTCGTACACCTTGGCCTTCACGGCGAAATCGTAGAACCGCTTCCAGCGCGCGTCCGACATGGCGCCGATGCCCAAGGTCTTGCTGTCGCCGGAATCGACGATGCCGTAGGACTTCATCGCCTTGATGCCGAAGGCGATCAAATCGTCGGTCATCTCGGGGTTGTCTTTCTTGATCAGTGCGTTGCCCGGCGCGGGATCGCCGTATAGATAGCTGTACCAGCCCTCGATCGACGCATCGACGAAGCGCTGCACCAGGTCGGGCTTTTCCCGCACCAGCTTCAACGAGGTCTCGATGGTTTCGTTGTAGGAATCATAGCCGTTGTCGGCCAGCAGGTGCACCACCGGCTTCACCCCGGCCTTTTCGGCGGAGTAGGGCTCGGAGGTCACGAAGCCTTGGACGCCCGCCCGCTTGTCGGCCAGCCACGGCGCCAGGTTGAAAGTATAGGGGCGGATCTGGTCGTCGCTGAAGCCATACGCGCCTTGCAGCCACAGCCACCAGCCGGTGCGCGTGGATGCGCCGATCAGCATCGGCCTGCCCTTCATGTCCGCCAGTTTCTCCGCGCCGGTGCCGGGATGCGCCATCACCACCGCCGGGTCCTTCTGGAACGTGGTGCCTACCACGACCATCGGGATGTTCTCCTTCACGAAGTTCAGGGCCGTGAAGCAGTTGCTGCCCATGTTGAAGTCGAGGCGCCCGGCGGCCAGAAGCTGGGAGTGGTTAACCGATGGCCCGCCCTGGCGGATCGTCACGTTCAGCCCGTATTTCTTGTAAATGCCGGTGGCGACGGCCTGGTAATAGCCGCCATGCTCGGCCTCGCCCTTCCAGTTGGTACCGAAGGTGACGGCGTCTTCCGCGCGCGCGGCGCCGGTAAGCGCAAGGGCCGCGGCGGCAAGCGCGGCGATTTTCGTGAAATGGGGCATCGGCTTCTCCGTGGGCTGTTTTTTGGGTCGCGCGGCCTTCTACCTGATTGGCGCCGCTGCAATGGGTTGCAAGCTGTGTACCAGCTTGCGCGAAGCGGGGCAGGGGATCAAGCCGGGGCGGGACCTAAGCCTCCAGCATCTCGGCCACGTGCTCGGCGATCGCCAGGGCGGCGGTCAGTCCCGGCGATTCGATGCCGAACAGATTGACCAGGCCCTTCACGCCATGCTCGCGCGGTCCCTGGATTACGAAGTCCTGCGCCGGCTCGCCCGGGGCTTGCAGCTTGGGCCGCATCCCGGCATAGCCGGGCGCCAGCGCCCCGTCGGGCAGGCCGGGCCAGTAACGGCGGATCGCGGCGTAGAATTTCTCGGCCCTCTTGGGATCGACGTCCAGGTTATCGGGATCGTCGACCCATTCCACGTCGGGCCCGAACTTCGCCTGGCCGCCCATGTCCACGGTGACGTGCACGCCCAATCCCGCTTTCTCGGGCGCCGGATAGACCAAATGCGTGAACGGCGCGCGGCAGCCCGTCAGGGTGAAGTAATTGCCCTTGCAGAAATAGCGCTTCGGCACCGCCTGGGTGGGAAAGCCCTTCAGCAGACCTGCGATCAGCGGCGCGTTGTTGCCCGCGCTGTTGACCACCATGCGGCATTTAAGGCGCATCTCCTGCGCGCCGCCCACGTCGAGCTCGATGCCGTCCCCATCCACGCGCCCACCCCTAACGGGACTTAGGAACGCGATCATCGCGCCCCGCGCCTCGGCGTCGCCTTCAAGCGCCAGCATGAACGCATGGCTGTCGATGATGCCGGTGGACGGCGACAGCAGCGCGCCGACGCAAGTGACCGCGGGCTCCAGCAGCTTCACCTGGCGCGGCTCGAGAAATTCCAGGTCGCCCACGCCGTTGGCGACGGCCTGGGCGCGCAGTTTCTCAAGGCCCGCCTTCTCGTCCTCGGAGCAGGCGACGATCAGCTTGCCGCAATTGCGGTACGGCACGCCCCGGTCGGCGCAATAGGCATAAAGCGCGCGCCGGCCCGCCACGCACATCACAGCCTTCAGGCTGCCGGTGGGGTAATAGATGCCGGCGTGGATCACCTCGGAATTGCGGCTGCTGGTCCCGGTGCCGATGCCATCGGCCGCGTCCAGCACCACCACCTCGCGGCCGTGCAGCGCCAGGGCGCGCGCCACCGCCAGGCCCACGACGCCCGCGCCGATCACCGCGCATTCCACCGTTTCGGTCATGGCTTCGGGGGAAGATTACACGCCGCTCAGCGGCGCACCATCATCTTGTCGGGCAGGAAGTTGACGATCTCCGGGAACAAGGTGACCAGCGCCACTGCCACGCACATCAAAAGGAACAGCGGAATCGTGTGCCGCGCGATCCAGGTTATCTGCCGGCCGGTCATGCCTTGCAGCACGAACAGGTTGAAGCCCACGGGCGGGGTTATCTGCGCCATCTCCACCACCAGCACGATGAAGATGCCGAACCACAGCTCGTCGATGCCCGCCTTCTGCACGGTGGGCAGCAGCACCGCCATGGTCAGCACCACCATCGAGATGCCGTCCAGGAAGCACCCCAGCACGATGAAGAACAGCGTGAGGGCGAAAATCAGCATGTGGGGCGTGAGATTCAGCCCGTCGATCCACTCCGCCAGGTGCCTGGGCAGGCCGGTGAAGCCCATCGCCAGGTTCAGGAACTGCGCGCCGGCCAGGATCAGCGCGATCATGCAGGAAAGCCGCGTGGCGCCCAGCAGCGCCTCGACGAACGTCGCGCGGCTCATCGATCCCTGCACCAGCGACAGCACCAGCGCGCCCGCCACCCCCAGCGCCGCCGATTCCGTGGCCGTGGCCAGGCCGGTATAGATCGACCCCAGCACCAGAACGATCAGCATCACCGGCGGGATCAGGTTCCGGCTGGCGTAGATCATTTCCTTCAAGCTGGGGTGGTTGGTCTCCACAGGCACTTTGCCCGGGTTGAGCAAGGCCCACACAATCACATAGCCGCTGAACAGCGCCGCCAGCATGATGCCGGGCAGGATGCCGGCGATGAACAGCTTGGCGATCGATACCTCGGCCGCCACGCCGTAGACGATCATGATCAGCGACGGCGGAATCAACAGGCCGAGCGTGCCCGAGCCCGCCAGCGTGCCGATCGAGATGCCGTCGGGATAGCCGCGCGATTTCAGCTCCGGCAGCGTCATCTTGCCGATGGTGGCGCAGGTCGCGGCCGACGAGCCCGAGATCGCGGCGAAGATCGCGCAACCCACCACGTTGGTGTGCAGCAGCCGCCCCGGCACGCGCGTCATCCACGGGGCGAGGCCGCGGAACATATCCTCCGACAGGCGCGTGCGGAACAATATCTCGCCCATCCAGATGAACAGCGGCAGGGCGGTCAGCGTCCAGCTCGAGCTGGCGCCCCAGATGGTGGTGGCCATCGCGTCGCCCGCCGGCCGCGTGGTGAAGAACACCATCGCCACCGCCGCCACGCCCAGCAGCGACAGGCCGATCCACACCCCCGATCCCAGCAGCAGGAACAGGACGAACAGCAGAATTCCGAAGAGTTGGAAATCTTCCATGGCGCGGGTTTTTTCTCCCAGCGGTTCGTATCAGCGGTCGACGTGCGCGTCGTGCGGATCGGGAACCCTGACCGGCTCGCCGCCCATCGCCACGTCCACCAGCTTTTCCAAGACGGCGACGAACAGCACCGTGGTGCCGACCGCCATGCCGATCTGCGGAATCCACAATTCCATCGGCACCAGGCCCTGCGACATGTCGTGCAGCGCCCAGGAGGTGTAGGTCATTTTGACGGTGTAGAACGCCAGGAAGCCGGAAAGAAACGCGCCGGCGGCAAGGCACCACAGCTCGGCCCAGCGCCGCCCGCCCTCAGGCAGCTTCTCCAGCAGCAGCGTGACGCGGATATGCTCGCCGCGGCCGAAGGTATAGGCCAGCGCCAGGAACGACGAGCTGGCCATCGAGTATCCGGCGAATTCGTCGATCGAGCGCGCGACATAGCCGAAAATGCTCGCGCCGATGGAATAGAGCGAGCACAGGCACACGCCCATCAGGAACACGGCGGCAAGTCCGCCGCAGGCTGCGTACAGCCGCGCGAGTATCAGGCGAATCGTCATGCCCCGAAAGCGAAGGGGCGGGTCTTTTGGGACCCGCCCCGGTTGTTCGGCTATTTCTTGAACGCGGTGACGATGGCTTGCCCGTCGGCGCCGGCCGACTTGGTCCACTCGTCGGTCATGGTCTTGCCGATCCCGGCCAGCTCCGCCTTGAACTTGGCGTTGGGCGGCTGGACCTTCATGCCGTTCTTGGCGAGCGTGTCGAGATAGCCCTTGGTCAGCTTCTCGCTCTCGGCCCAGCCCGCGGCCTCGGCCTTCTTCGCCTCGGCGATCACGACGCCCTGGTCCTTCTTGTCCAGCTTGTCGAACGCGGCCTTGTTCACGATCACCATGTTCTTCGGCAGCCAGGCCTGGGTGTCGTAGAAGTATTTCAGCGACTCCCACACCTTGGTGTCCACGCCGGTCGAGCCGGACGAGACGAACGAATTCACCTTGCCGGTGGCCAGCGCCTGGCTCAACTCCGCCGCCTGGATGGTCACGGGCTGCGCTTTCACCAATTCGCCCAGCCGCGCGGTGGCCGGGCTATAGGCGCGCCACTTCAGGCCTTCCATGTCCTTCAGCGAGTTCAGCTCCTTGTTGGCATAGATGCCCTGCGGCGGCCACGGCACCGCGTACAGCAGCGTGGTGCCCCAGGCCGCCAGCTTCTTCTCGACCGTGGGCTTGGCCGCGTCGGCCAGCTTCTTGGCCGCCTTGAAGTCTGTGGCCAGGAACGGCACGCCGTCGGCGCCGAACACCGCGTCCTCGTTCTGCAGGTTCACCATCAGCACTTCGCCGATCTGCGCCTGGCCGGTCTGCACCGCGCGCTTGATCTCGTTCGCCTTGAACAGCGACGCGTTGGCGTGGATCGTGATCGCCAGCTTCCCGCCGGTGCCGGCTTTCACCGCGTCGGCGAATTTCTGCGCATTGATGGTGTGGAAATTGGTGGCCGGATAGGCCATCGGCATGTCCCACTTGGTCTGGGCCTGCGGCGCCGACAGCGGCGCGCACAGCGCGATGGCGGCCGCGGCGGCCGTCATGGACAGCAGTTTTTTCATCTCGTGTGGCTCCCTCGTTTTGAAGGATACCGGCCGGGCGGCCGGCATCCATCCCCCGACTGTCCGGTGACTGTAGCCAAACCCCGCTTGGCGCGGAAGGGCCGCGATGGCCCGGCCGGTTCAGCCCGGGACTTCGGGGATGCGGGCCTTGATCGCGGCGGGGATCGCCGTGGCGCGCAAGCTCGTGGGATCGGCCGGGTCGCTGACCCCCCAGATGCGGGTTTCCCGGCCTTCCACCGCTATTTCTCCGGCGACGCGGATGATGTGCCTAAGTTCGAAGCTCTTGCCGCCCCAACGCGCAACCTGCGTCTCTATTTCCAGGCGGTCGCCCTGGCGCGCGGGCTTGCGGAAGGTGGCGCGCGCGTCCACCAGCGGAAATCCCAGCGCCCCCTTGCCCGCCAGCACCTCTTGCGCCGACAGGCCGTTGCCGGCGAAAAACGCCCAGGCCGCCGCGTCCATCCAGCGGAAGAAATTCGGATAGAACACGATCCGCGCCGGGTCGCAGTCGCCCCATTCCACGACAACGGTATAGGCGCCGGCGGCCATCGCGCGTCAGGCCTCGCCGGAAAGCGCGCGCTGCACGGCCAGGCGCTCCGGCATGCGGCGCACAAGGTCGCGGACCTTCGGGAAGCGCGCGATGTCCGTGTCGTCGGCTTTCAGCCACCGCGCCACGGTGAAGAGATACGGGTCGGCCACGGTATAGGTATCGCCCATCACCCAGGGGCCCTTCAGCATCTCGCGCTCGATCAGCGTGTAGCACTCCGTGATGTTCTGCGGCACCTTGCGCTTCATCGCCTCCTGCGCCGCCGCGTCGTCGGCCCAGCGGTAGCCGCGCCATTTATGCGCGTGCGCGACATGGACGGTGGCGCACAGATAGGCGTTGAAGGCCTGCATCGCGGCGAAGGCGAAGGGATCGTCGAGCGGCGCCAGCCCAGCCTTGGGATGGGTCTGCGCGATATAGGCGAGGATCGCCGGGGTTTCGGTCAAAATTCCCCGGTCGGTCGCAAGGGCCGGCACGCGGCCCTTGGGATTGATCTTCAAATACTCGGCGCCGCGTTGCTGGTTCGCCGCGAAATCGAGCTTCACCGCCTCATACGTTGCGCCCGCCTCTTCCAAGGCGATGCGCGAGGCGAGCGCGCAGCTCCCCGGCGAATAGAAAAGCTTCAGCATCGGTCCCTCCGGTTGCCCGCCTCGGGTAGCATTTTCACCTCTCCCCGCGCAATCGGCGCGACCCCTGGCCGAGATAGCGCAGGAATTGGAACCGCGCGCGGCCATAGCGGCGCACATCGAACTGGATGAACTGGGGCGGCAAATCCAGCTCTTCGTCCGCGTCGTGCTCCACCACGACAACCGCGCCATCGGCGAACCAGCCCTTGGCCGACAGCGCTTCCAGCGCCGCGTCGGCCCAGGCCTTGCCGTAGGGCGGATCGAGGAACGCCAGGGTCGCCGGCTGCTGGGCTCGCGGCGGCTTGGCGGCGTCGCCGCGCAGCACCGTGCTGCGCTGGCCTTCGCTCAAATTCCGCACATTGACGCGGATGCAGGAAAGGGCCTGCGCGGCCGTGTCCATGAAGGTGACGTAGGCCGCGCCGCGCGACAGCGCCTCCAGGCCCATGGCGCCCGTGCCAGCGAAGGCGTCCAGCACAACAGCGCCCGCCAGCAGTTTTCCCGCCGTCTCGGGATGATGCGCCAACAGATCGAACACGGCCTGGCGCGCGCGATCGGCCGTGGGGCGGATATCGTCGCCGGCGGGAGCTTCGATCGCCCGGCCGCGATGTTTACCGGCGATGATTCGCATGTCTAGCCGCTCCGCGGCGGGGCGCATCGCGGGCTTGCCCTTCTTTTGGGGGTGGTTTTTCTTTTTGCATCACGCCGCCGACCTGGTCCTTCAGCACGCGCCCCGGCACTTCTTCCACCTCGCCGCGCGGCAGCAGGCCCAGTTGAAAAGGACCGTAGGCGACGCGGATCAGCCGCGACACGGTCAGGCCCATCGATTCGCACAGTTTCCGCACCTCGCGGTTGCGGCCCTCGGTCAGGGCCATCGTCAGCCAGGCATTGCCGCGCTTCTGGCGCTCCAGCGCGGCCTCCACCGGGCCGTAGCGCACGCCGTCCACCGTGACGCCGTCCTTCAGCCGCTCCAGGCGCTTCGGGTCGGCGAAGCCGTGCACGCGCACGCGATAGCGCCGCACCCACCCGGTCGATGGCAGCTCCAGATGCCGCGCCAGCGCCCCGTCGTTGGTCAGCAGCAACAGGCCTTCCGAGGTCAGGTCCAGCCGCCCGATGGTGATGACCCTGGGCAGGTGCGCCGGCAGGCTGGCGAACACCGTCGGCCGTCCCTGCGGATCGCGTGCCGTTGTCACCAGCCCCGCCGGCTTGTGATAGCGCCACAGCCGCGCGCGTTCCGCCGCCGCCAAGGGCTTGCCGTCCACCAGCAGGCGGCGCGGATCGTCGATGACGGTGCCGGGCTGGGTCAACGTCCGGCCATCCAGCTTCACGCGGCCCTCGGCGATCAGGCGTTCGGCGTCGCGGCGCGAGCACAGGCCCGCGCGGGCGATCAATTTTGCGACGCGCTGCGGTTCCATAGCTTTCCTATCGGCGGCAGGCGGCCCCGCCGCGTTAGCGGCAAGCCGCAATGAAGGCGTCGAAGATGCGCTCGTCGCCGCTCGTGATGGAAAATTCCGGGTGCCACTGCACGCCCAGGCAGAAACGATAGCGCGGCGCTTCCATGCCCTCGATCACCCCGTCCCCAGCCCTTGCGTTGATCACCACGCCCTGGGGCGCGTCCTTGGCGGCCTGGTGATGCGCGGAGTTGACCTTGAGGCGCGTCGTGCCCACCACCTTGTGCAACAGCGTGCCCGGCACGATCTCGACCTCGTGTCCCGCCTCGTTCCTGGGGTTGGGCTGTTCGTGCTTCAGCGCGTCCTTCACTTCATCGGGGATGTGCTGGATCAGCTTGCCGCCCAGCACCACATGCAGCAATTGCTGCCCGCCGCAGATGCCCAGCACCGGCATGTCGCGCGCCAGCGCCCCGCGCGTCACCGCCAGCTCGAATTGCGTGCGCCGGTCCTTGGTGGTGACGCTGGCGTGGCGTGAATTCGCGCCGAAGATCGCCGGGTCCACGTCGAACGCCCCGCCGGTGACGATCAACCCGTCGATCTTGTCGAGGTAATCGCCGGCGCGCTCGGGCTCGTGCGGCAGCAGCACCGGCAGGCCCCCGGCGCGCGTCACGGCCGCGCAATAGTTCTCGCGCACGGCGTACCACGGGAATTTCGAGTAGCCGCCGGGTTTCTCGGCGTCCAGCGTCAGGCCGATCACGGGCAGTGACATGGGGCGCAATCTAAGGCCGAAGGCGGGTCGAAGCAACGGACCTAAACCCGGTTGCATATATCGCTTTTTTACGATATTCATAATTAGTGCCCTGGCGCGTGGAAACGCTGAACACGGCGGTCGATGCGGAAATCGCGGCGTTGCCCGAAGATATCCGGGCACGGTTCGCGCATATCGGCCAATTGATCGCCGAGTTCGGCTTGCTGCGGATACGCGAGCCATATGTAAAACATCTCTCGGGAAAGCTTTGGGAGATGCGCGCCGGCGGCAAAAGCGGCATAGCCCGCGCGATCTATGTCGCCGCTATCGGACAGCGGGTGGTTATTCTTCATGTCTTCGTCAAGAAGACCCAGAAAACACCGCCCCGCGCGCTCGAGACCGCCATTATACGTGCCAAGGAGGCTGGGTTGATATGACGGCATTGGAAACACTGCATAAGAAGTGGCTCAAGGAGCCGCGCTACCGCGCCGCCTACGATGCCCTGACGCCGGAATTCGAGCTTGCCAAAGCCCTGATCCGGGCGCGGTTGCGCGCCGGGCTTAGCCAAGCAGAGCTTGCTCGACGGATGGGAACCACGCAATCCGTGATCGCCAAGCTTGAGAGTGGCAAGTCGCTTCCGTCCACGCGCACGCTTCACCGCTATGCGCGCGCGACCGGATCGAAAGTCAGAATCACGCTGGTAGCGGACAGTCAACGCCAGTGAGTTCGTCGGCCACAACGCCGTCTTTCATGGACTTGGCGCTGGCCGAGGCGGAAAAGGCCGCCCTGGCGGGCGAGGTGCCGATCGGCGCTGTTCTGGTCGATTCGAGCACGGGCAAGGTCGTGGCCGCCGGCCATAACCGCACCGAAGCGGACGGCGATCCCACCGCCCATGCCGAGCTGCTGGTGATCCGCGCCGGGGCCAAGGCCCTGGGCGCGGCGCGCCTGCCCGCGTGCGATCTCTATGTCACGTTGGAGCCTTGCGCGATGTGCGCCCAGGCCGTCGCCTTCGCGCGCCTGCGCCGCCTTTATTACGGCGCGGCCGATCCCAAGGGCGGCGGGGTCGAGCATGGCGCCAGGGTGTTCACACAACCCACCTGCCATCACCGGCCCGAGGTCTATGGCGGCCTCGGCGAGGCGAGGGCCGGCGAGTTGCTGCGCAAGTTCTTCGCGGCGAGGCGCTAGCCGCGCTTCAGCGCCCGCCAACCGATATCGCGCCGGCAGAATCCACCGGGGAAATCGATCAGGTCGACAGCCTGGTAGGCGAGCGCCTGCGCCTCGGCCACGTCGCGCCCGCGGGCGGTGACGTTCAGCACCCGTCCGCCCGCCGCCACCAGCCGTCCCTGCGCGTCGCGCTTGGTGCCGGCGTGGAACACGTTGACGCCGCTTAGGGCTGCCGCCTTGTCGACGCCGCCGATCACGCCACCGGCTTGCGGCTTGTCGGGATAGCCCTTGGCCGCCAATACCACGGTCAGCGCCGCCTCGTCGCGCCAGCGCAAATCGAAGTTCTTGAGCTCGCCGTCGGAAGCGGCGATCAGGGCCGGCACGATGTCGGATTTCAGCCTGGGCATCAGCACCTGGCATTCCGGATCGCCGAACCGGGCGTTGTATTCGATCAGCTTCGGTCCGTCGCTTCCGATCATCAACCCCGCGAACAGCACGCCCTTGAACGGATTGCCCTCTGCCGACATCGCGCGCACCGTCGGCAGGATGATGCGCTCCATCGTCTGCCGCGCCACCGCCTTGGTCATCACCGGGGCGGGCGAGTAGGCGCCCATGCCGCCGGTGTTGGGGCCGGTATCGCCGTCGCCCACCGCCTTGTGATCCTGCGCGGCGGCCAGCGGCAAGGCGTGTTCGCCATCGACCAGGGCGAAAAAACTCGCTTCCTCGCCGTCGAGGAAATCCTCCACCACCACCGACGCGCCGGCTTCGCCGAAACGGCCCCCCGTGAGCGCATCGCGCACGGCGGCTACCGCCTCGTCCACGCTCAGTGCGACCGTCACGCCCTTGCCCGCGGCTAGGCCATCAGCTTTGACCACGATGGGCGCGCCGCGCTGCTTGATATAGGCGGCGGCTTTCTCGGCATCGGTGAAGCGCTGATACGCGGCGGTAGGAATATTATGCCGGGCGCACAGATCCTTGGTGAAGCCCTTGGACCCTTCCAGCGCGGCGGCGCCTTTGCGCGGCCCGAAGCTCTTGATGCCCGCCGCGTCGAGCACGTCCACCAGCCCCGCCACCAGGGGCTGTTCCGGCCCCACGACCACGAAGTCGATGCGTTGCGACCTGGCGAAATCCACCAGCCGATCCAGCTCCAGGGCTTGGATGGCCACGCATTCCGCCACCTCGGCGATGCCGGCATTGCCGGGGGCGCAGTACAGCTTGTCGCACAGCGGCGAGGCCGCCACCGCCCAGCACAGCGCGTGTTCGCGCCCGCCCGATCCCACCACCAGAATCCGCACGTCCCTGCCCCCGAAGCCGGTTCTTGCCGCGCCCCTACCCCTGTATCATAGAGAGGCCATGGCCACGCAAGCCTCTTTGGAAACCCCCGCCGGTCCCGGCTCCAACCTGCCGGAGTATTCGGTCGCCGATCTGTCGCGCCTGTTGAAACGCACCGTCGAGGAAAACTTCGGCCGGGTGCGGGTGCGCGGCGAGATTTCCGGCTTCAAGCGCGCGGCCTCGGGCCACCTTTATTTGTCGCTGAAGGACGCTGAGGCGGTGCTCGATGCGGTGTGCTGGCGCGGCACGGCCGGACGTCTCGTGGTCAAGCCCGAGGACGGGATGGAGGTGATCTGCACCGGGCGCCTCACCACCTACATGGAACGCTCGCGCTACCAGCTCGTGATCGACGCGATGGAGCTGGCGGGCGAGGGCGCGCTACTGAAGCTGCTGGAGGACCGGCGCAAGAAGCTTGCCGCCGAGGGGTTGTTCGATCCGGCGCGCAAGAAAAAGCTGCCCTATCTGCCCGACGTGATCGGCGTGGTCACCTCGCCCACGGGTGCCGTGATCCGCGACATATTGCACCGCCTCGCCGACCGCTTCCCCCGGCACGTGCTGATCTGGCCGGTGCTGGTGCAGGGCGAGGGCGCGGCGGCGCAGATCGCGGCGGCGATCGACGGCTTCAACCGGCTGGAAGTTGGCGGGGCGGTGCCCCGGCCCGACGTGCTGATCGTCGCGCGCGGCGGCGGCAGCCTCGAAGACCTGTGGGCCTTCAACGAAGAGATCGTGGTGCGCGCGGCGGCCATGAGTCGCATACCCCTGATCTCGGCGGTGGGCCACGAAACCGACACCACGCTGATCGATTTCGCGTCGGATGTGCGCGCGCCCACGCCCACGGCGGCGGCCGAAATGGCCGTGCCGGTGCGGGCATTGCTGCTGGAACAGCTGCTGGCGCTGGAAGGGCGCATGGTGGCGGGGGCGGGACGTCAGATCGCCGACCGCCGCACCAGGCTCGGCGATCTGGCGCGCGCCTTGCCGCGCCCGCGCCAGGCGATCGAGGAATCGGCGCAGCGCCTCGACGGCTGGTCCGAGCGCCTGGCCAATGCCGCGCGGCAATTCCTGGCCGAGCGCCGCCAGCGCGTGGGGGAGTGCTGGGCCGGCGCGCCCAAGCCCGCGCAGCTTTTGGCGCGGCGCTCCGATGCCGCCACGGCGCTGTATCAACGACTGCGCCCGCATCTGGTCGCGCGGCGGTTGCAAGAGGGTGCTGCGCGCAACGCCGATCTGGCCGCGCGCCTCGCCGCCGCCGGGGGCCGGGCCGTGGCCGAGACGCGAAGGCGGTTGCAGGCGATCGGCGGCCTGTTGGAAAGCTATTCCTATCAGCGCGTGCTGGAACGCGGCTTCGCCCTGGTGCGCGATGCCGCGGGCCAGCCCGTGACCGCGGCGGCGCAAGCGCCCACGGGCACGCGCCTGGGCATCCGCTTCCACGACGGCGACGTGGCGGCGACGGTCACGGGAAGTACCGCCGCGCCGGCGGTGAAACGCAAGAAACCGTCCGACGCACCTTCCGGCGGCTCGCAGGGGTCGCTGCTGTGAGGCGCATCGCGCCGTTGATGGTGGCGTTGGCGTTGGCCTGGCCCGCCCAGGCCCAGGACGTGACATTCGCCGGCGCGTTCGTCCAGGGCGGGCTGGTGGAGGGACGCGCGGCGCCCGGCAGCACGGTCGCGCTCGACGGCCGCGCGCTGCGCGTGTCGCCCCAGGGCGTGTTTCTGTTGGGGTTCGGGCGCGACGCGGCCAGGGCCGAGCTTGAGATCGTGCTCCCCGGCGGCCGGCGCGAGGTCAGCAGCCTCGAAATCAAAAAGCGCAAATTCGACGTGCAGAAAATCGACGGCCTGCCCGAAGCCTTCGTCACCCCGCCGCCCGAGCTGGAAGCGCGCATCAAGGAGGAGGGCGAGGTGGTCGACCGCGTGCGCAGGCGCGACGACGCCAGGACCGATTTTCTCAAGGGCTTCGTCTGGCCGGTCCAGGGCCGCATTTCCGGCGTCTACGGCAGCCAGCGCATCTTGAACGGCAAGCCCCGGGCGCCGCATTACGGCGTCGATATCGCCGCTCCGGTCAATACGCCGATCCTCAGCCCCGCGCCCGGCGTCGTGACGCTGGTCGCCGATCTCTATCTCACCGGCTGGACCGTGATCCTCGACCACGGCCACGGCCTCAGCTCCGTGGTCATGCACATGACCCGCGCCAGCGTGAAGCAGGGCCAGGCGGTGGCGCGGGGCGAGGAGATCGGGCGCCTGGGCGGCACCGGCCGCGCCACCGCGCCGCATCTGCACTGGGGCATGAACCTGTTTTCCACGCGCCTCGACCCCCAGCTTCTCGTCCCGCCGATGCCGAAGGGCGAGTAATTCCAATTCCGTCATGGCCGGGCTTGACCCGGCCATCCACGCTTCATTCTCCAACAATGTGCCGCTGGTCCGGCGTGGATGGCCCGATCAAGTCGGGCCATGACGAAGAAGAAACCTAAGCCTCATCCGCCAGCGGCGCGGGGGCGGCGGCGGGTGCCGTGGCCGGCAACAGGCAGGTGACGGTCGTGCCCTGGCCGCGCGCGGATTTCAGCTGCACCCGGCCGCGATGCAGCTCGACCAGGCTTTTCACCAGCGCCAGGCCCAAGCCCGCGCCGGCCTGGCGGCCCTGGCTGCCGCGTTCGAACTTGGCGAACACGCGCTCCTGCTCTTCCGGCGCGATGCCGATGCCGGTGTCGCTGACGCTCAACGCCATATCGCCGTTCTCGCGCCGCGCGTTCAGGGTGATGCGCCCGCCATGCGGCGTGAACTTGATGGCGTTGCTGATCAGGTTGAACAGCGCCTGCTTCAACCGCCGCTCGTCGCCCGGCACCGTGCCGATATCCGGCGGGCAGTCGATCGCCACGGTCAGGTCGCGCTCGCGCGCGCGTTCGCGCGTCAGCTGCGCCACGCCGTTCAACAGCGCCGCCACGTCGACCGTCCCCTGGTCCAGCGTCATGTAACCGGCCTCGATCGTCGCCAGGTCGAGGATGTCGTTGATCAGGTTGCGCAGCGCGTGCGAGGAAACGATGATGTTGCGCGTGTAGTCCTTCTGCCGCTCGTTCAAGGGGCCGAAGAACTCGTTGGTCAGGATTTCGGCGAAGCCGATGATCGCGTTCAGCGGCGTGCGCAGCTCGTAGCTGACATTGGCGATGAACTCGGTCTTCAGGCGGTCGGCCGCTTCCAGCGCCAGGTTGCGTTCGCGCAACGCGCGTTCCACGCGCTGGCGGTCGGTGACGTCCAGGTATGTCAGCAGCGAAGCGCCGTCGGGCAGGGGCGTCAGCGCGTAATCGAAGGTCTTCTGGTCCAGGCGCTCCAGCCGCCCGGCGCGCGGCTCGGGCTCGGTGATGCGCATGACGATGCGCGCCTTGCGCTCGGCCCAATCCGCAGCGGCGGGAAACAGGGCGCGGGTCTTTTCGATCAGCTCGGCCACGTGCGGCCGGTCGGCCAGGTCCTCGGGGCTGAGGTTCCATAGCCGCGCGAATTCGGGGTTGTTCAGGCGCAGGCGCCCGTCGCCGCCGAACACCGCCACGCCTTCGTGCAGATTGTTCAGCGTCTCGCGCTGCACCTCGGTCAACGTATTGAACGACCGCTCCAGCACCAGGCGGTCGGTCACGTCCTCATACAGGAACATCAATCCGCCCAGGGGATGCGGAGCGACCAGCGTGCGCAAGGCCGTCTCGTCGGGCAGGTGCATCATCTCGTCGCGCGGTTCGATCAGGCTGGTGAACAGCTTCACCGTATCGGCCTTGAAGGCGCGGAAATCGACGTATTCCGGCAGGCGGCGGTGCTCGCGCGTCGCCTCCAGCACCTCGCCGATCGTGGGCTTGGTCGCAAGCCACGCGGCCTCCAGCCGCCACAGCCGCGCGAACGAGCTGTTGAAGAACACCAGGCGTGTATCCGCGCCATAGATGGCGATGGCCGAGGCCAGGCTCTCCAGAACCTCGGCATGGGCCGCAAGATGCCGGTCCAGCGCCGCCCTGGCCTCGTCGATCTCGGTCAGGTCCTGGGCGAATCCGGTCAGCTCGCTTGCTCCGGTCCCGCGTTCGCTCGCCTCGATCAGCCGGCGCTGGCCGCCGATCACCACGCGCTGGCGCTCCACCGCCGGCTTGCCGCCCTCGGCGGCGCGTTTGGCCATGGCGCGGGCCGCGGCGCTGCCCATCAGCTCGCGCTGGCCGGAAACCGCCTCGGCCGGGCTTGCGTCCACCGCCTTGGCATAGGCCGCGTTGCACCACGCCAGCGCCAGGTCGGCGTCGCGCCGCCACACCGGCAGGGGCAGGGCGTCGAGCGCCGCCTGCAGCCGGCCGCGCTCCATCACGGCGGCGCCGGCGGTGTCGCGCAGCTCGGCGATCATCGCGGCGTCGGCGCTGCGGTCGATCAGCCAGACCGCGTCGGCCGGCTCGCCCGCCCCCGGCGTCTCGATGCGCCTTCCCGCGGCGTGGAAACCGCGCTCGTTCGCCGCGGCGACGGTCAGCGCGAAGCCGGTGCCCTGGCCGCGCAGGCGCTCGACGGCCAGGCGGAAATGCCCGCGGTCCGCTTCCGCCAGGGCAGATGTGATTCGCTTGAGATCGGCGCCGGCGGGAATGCCTAGGGCCGCGACGAGGCCGGGCGACAGGGCGGGCTCGGACCCGCCGCCCTGCCAGACGGCATAGCCGCCGCCCGCGTCTTCCAGCATCGCCGCCAGCACAGCCGATGCGCGTTGGCCTTGCGCTGCCTCGCGTTCGCGCTCCGCCAGGCGCTTGGTCAGCGCCGCCGCGCGGCGATAGTAGCGCCAGGCCAGCGGGCCCAGAACCGCACCAGCCGCCGCCATGCCCAGCGCTATGCCAGCGATCGTCACCATGAACGTCGCGTTCCGACTTGCCGTTGTGCGGGGCAGTTTACGGATCGCGGCTGGCGGTCACAAGCAAAGCGGGGAAGGGCCTACAGCCGCTGCGCCAGGCCGCCTTTGTCCACCAGGAACCGGGCGATCTCAGGCACGCCCTTGCCGGCCTTGATATTGGTGAAGATGAAGGGCCGGGACCCGCGCATCTTCCTGGCATCGTGGTCCATCACCTCAAGGCTGGCGCCGACCATCGGCGCCAGGTCGATCTTGTTGATCACCAGAAGGTCCGAGCGGGTGATGCCCGGCCCGCCTTTGCGTGGAATCTTCTCGCCCGCCGCCACGTCGATCACATAGATGGTCAGGTCGGCGAGTTCCGGGGAAAAAGTCGCGGCCAGATTGTCGCCGCCCGATTCTACGAACGCGATCTCGGCCCCCGGGAATTTCGCCACCATCCGCTCCACCGCCGCCAGATTGATCGACGCGTCCTCGCGGATCGCGGTATGCGGGCAGCCGCCGGTTTCCACGCCCTCGATGCGCTCGGGCGCCAGCGCGCCACTGCGCGTCAGGAACAGCGCGTCTTCTTTCGTGTAGATGTCGTTGGTGACGACGACGATGTCGTATTTGTCGCGCATGCGCTTGCACAGCGCGTCCACCAGCGCGGTCTTGCCCGATCCCACCGGCCCGCCCACGCCCACGCGCAACGGTCCGCGCCGGGCTTCGTGTTTCGGCGTCGCTACGGCGGCGCTCATGAGCGGAACAACCTCGTGTACTGCGTTTCGTGGCGCATCGAGCACCAGTCGACCATTGGTGCGGCGCTGCCCACGGTATCGAGGGTCGCCGCCAAGTCCTGCGATACCGCGTCCCGCACATAAGGCTCCAGCGCCGCCAGGATGCTGAGCCCGTCGCTCTGCCCCAGGGGGATCAGGCGCACGGCGGCGCTGACCAGGGCGGCGGCGAAGGATTGGATGAACCCGGCCAGCGCCGGTTCCATAGGAATGCCGTGCGCCAGGGCCGCCAGCGCTACCGAAACCGGCAGCGACGGTGCGATGGCGTTGGCTTTCAGGATCGCGCTCCAATGGGCCAGTCGCGGCGCGGGCCAGGCGCGCTCCACGGCGAGGAGGAACGCCTGTCCCTGCGCGTGGGATTCCAGCGCCAGTTCCGCCGTGCCGCGCAGCACTGCCGCAAGTTCCGCCGTCTCCAGCAACGCTTTTTCGTCATTCGCTTCCGCCGCGCGATAAGTCAGCGCGAACAACTGCGCATCGCTGCGCCCGGCGCCCAGGCGCAAAACGCCGGCGATCCAATCCAGGGCCGTGGTGCGATCGGTCACCAGCCCGGCTTCGACCGCGTATTCGATCCCGTGCGAATAGCTGAACCCGCCGGTGGGAAACGCCGGCGACAGCCACGCCATCAGGCGATAGAGGGCGGCGGGATCAGTGCTTGTGGTCATGGTCGTGGTGCTGCCGCTCGCCGGGATGCGAATGGCCGGTGGCGGTCTGGGCATAGGCGCCGCCCTCCGGCCGGAACGGCGCGCGCAGGTTCTTGACCTTGGCGCCCAGGCCCAACGCCATGTCCTCGATCACGTGGTCGGGGCGGATGCGCAAGGTGCTGCCGCGCACTTCCGTGGGCAGATGCCGGTTGCCGAGATGCCAGGCCACGCGCGCCAGGGCCTTGGCGTCGGCGCAGGATATTTCCAGCACGTCCTCCTCGGCCGCGCGCACCTCGACGAACCCGCCGTCCTCCAGCTTCAACCCGTCGCCGTCGTCCAGATGCTCGGCGCGCTCCAGATCCAGCAGCAGCTCGTCGCCCTGGTCGGTTTTCAGCTTGATGCGCCGGCGGAAGCGGTCGTCGAACGCCAGGGTGATGCTGCCCACCGATTTGTCGCGCGGCCAGCCGCCTGCTTTCACCCGTTCCAGCGCGCGTTTCATCAGTACAGGAAATAGCGCTGCGCGAGGGGCAGAACCTTGGCCGGCTCGCAGGTCAGCAACTCGCCGTCCGCGCGCACTTCATAGGTTTCGGCATCGACCTGCATCCGGGGCGTCGCCGCGTTGTGGATCATCGATTTCTTGCCGATCCGGCGCGTGTTGCGAACCGGCAGCAAGTCGCGCGCTAGGCCCAGTCTCCCGGCCAGCGCGCCTTTCTTTTTCAAGGCGGCCTTCGACACGAAGCTGACCGCCCCTGCCGTCAGCGCGCGGCCATAGGCGCCGAACATCGGCCGGTAATGCACGGGCTGCGGCGTTGGGATCGACGCGTTGGGATCGCCCATCAGCGCCGCGGCGATGGTGCCGCATTTCAAGATCAGGTCGGGCTTCACGCCGAAGAACGCCGGCGTCCACAGCACCAGGTCGGCGAGCTTGCCGACCTCGACCGAGCCGACATAGTCGGCGACACCCTGGGCGATCGCCGGGTTGATCGTGTATTTGGCGATGTAGCGCGCGACCCGGAAATTGTCGTTGTCGCCTTTCTCCTCTTTCAGGCGCCCGCGCTGGCGCTTCATCTTGTCGGCGGTCTGCCAGGTGCGGATGATCACCTCGCCGACGCGCCCCATCGCCTGGCTGTCGGACGAGATCATCGAGAACGCGCCGAGGTCGTGCAGGATGTCTTCCGCCGCGATGGTCTCGCGCCGGATGCGGCTTTCGGCGAAGGCCACGTCCTCGGGAATGTTCGAATCCAGGTGGTGGCACACCATCAGCATGTCGAGATGCTCGTCGATGGTGTTGACGGTGTAGGGCCGCGTCGGGTTGGTGGAGGAGGGCAGCACGTTGGCCTCGCCGCACACCTTGATGATGTCGGGCGCGTGGCCGCCGCCGGCACCCTCGGTGTGGAAGGCGTGGATGGTGCGGCCCTTGAAGGCGCGGATCGTGTCTTCCACGAAGCCGGATTCGTTCAGCGTGTCGGTGTGGATCGCCACCTGCACGTCGTATTCGTCGGCGACGGATAGGCAGCAATCGATCGCCGCCGGGGTGGTGCCCCAATCCTCGTGCAGCTTCAGCGCACAAACGCCGGCCTCGACCATTTCCACCAACGCCTTGGGCTGGCTGGCGTTGCCCTTGCCGAACAGGCCGATATTGACCGGCAATCCCTCGATCGCCTGCAACATGCGCGCGAGGTGCCACGGGCCGGGCGTGCAGGTGGTGGCCGATGTGCCGGTGGCCGGTCCGGTGCCGCCGCCGAACAGCGTGGTGACACCACTGTAAAGCGCGTCCTCCACCTGCTGCGGGCAGATGAAATGGATATGCGCGTCGATGCCGCCGGCGGTGACGATGCGGCCCTCGCCCGCGATCACCTCGGTGCCCGGGCCGACGATGATGGTCACACCGGGCTGCACGTCGGGATTGCCCGCCTTGCCGATGCCCGAGATTTTCCCGTCGCGGATGCCGATATCCGCCTTGACGATGCCCCAGTAGTCGACGATCAGCGCGTTGGTGATGACGGTATCGACCGCCCCTTCGGCGCGGCTCGCCTGGCTCTGGCCCATGCCGTCGCGGATCACCTTGCCGCCGCCGAACTTCACTTCCTCGCCGTAGATGGTCTTGTCTTCCTCGACTTCGATGAACAGTTCGGTGTCGGCCAGGCGCACGCGGTCGCCCACGGTGGGGCCAAACATGTCGGCATAGGCGGCGCGCGAGATTTTATTCGGCATGGCCTAGCGTCCCTTGTTCTTTTTCGGTTTCGCCGCGGGCTTATCCAAAGCGCCCATCACCTTGGCGTTGAATCCGAACACGCGGCGCTTGCCGGCATAGGCGACGAGTTGCACGTCGCGCGTCTGCCCCGGCTCGAAGCGGATCGCGGTGCCGGCGGCGATGTCGAGGCGGCAGCCCCGCGCTTTCGCGCGGTCGAATTTCAGCGCCGTGTTGGTCTCGGCGAAATGATAGTGCGAGCCGACCTGGATCGGCCGGTCGCCGGTATTGGCGACGCTGACGGTCACGGACTTGCGCCCGGCGTTCAGCTCGATGTCGCCGCTTTTCGGAAAAACCTCGCCCGGGATCATGCCGGTCACCGGATCGGCTGGTGCACGGTCACCAGCTTGGTGCCGTCGGGGAAAGTGGCCTCCACCTGCACGTCGTGGATCATCTCGGCCACGCCTTCCATAACATGGGCGCGCTTTATCACGGTGGCGCCGGCCTGCATCAGATCGGCGACGCTACGCCCGTCCCTGGCGCCCTCCAGCACGTGGTCGGTGATCAGCGCCACCGCCTCGGGGTGGTTCAGCTTCACCCCGCGCTCCAGGCGCTTGCGCGCCACCATGGCGGCGACCGCGACCAGCAGCTTGTCTTTTTCCCGCGGCGATAGGTTCATTCGAATTCCCCCTTCAGATCTGCCAGATCGTTGGCAGGCGTTCGGGCAAACCGCAAGCCCCCGCCCGCATTCCCTTCCAGAACACGCCGAATGCCGCGCGCAAGGCAGCGCCATCCCCGGCCAGGAACCGGGCGATCAGCACGCCGCCAACCAGACTGACGCCCGAGCGCACGGTTTCCGGGCAGGATTCCAGCAAGGAGCGGGCCAGTTCCAGGGCTTGTGGGGCTTTGGGTGAAACGAGTATCGCCGTGCCCATTGCTGTCGCCCCGGCGCATCCGGCTTGCGCCTGCAACGCCGCCTGGATATCGCCGTCCAGCATCAATGCGTCGGCCCAGAGCAGCTTTCCTTCGCGCCTGACAAACCAACGATCGCGCAGAAGCCCGCGCGTGAACCGCTCGCCCATCGCCGCGCGGCCGAAGCTCACGATCTCGCCGGTCAGCACCGTGGCGTCGGCGGCCGCGTCCACCCCAACGCGCCGATCCAGCCGCGCGCCGTCGAACAGGATCGTCCCCTGCGGCAATACCTCCAGCAGCGCCCCCGGCCCGGCTTGCAACGACACGGTCATGCGCGTGTCCGGGCCGGCCGAGCGATAGATTTTCTCCGCCGCCTGGCCCACCACCTGAAGGTTCGCGCGCTCGCCCGCTGCGATCTCCACGGCCAGGCCGTCGCCGCCCACCAATCCGCCCGAGGTCGTCGCCAGGATCGCGGGGAACGGCTCGTCGTCCCGTGGCCGGGGGAACAGCACGCGCAACGGGTCGCGCATGTAAAGATCGGCCAGGCGGTCGCACCCATCGCGCCGCTCCACGCGCAGCGTCGCGCGCCCGTCCACTCTCGGGGCGGCCCGCGTCGCGGTCTTGTTTGGATTCAGCGCATCCACCGGCGGAGGGCCCCTGGAAGATCGTCGATTCGGCGACCGCCCGGGCCGTCTGTTCCCGGTCGATCGCCGAACCGTCTCCCTCGCCGTCCCCCGGCGTCAAGACCGCGTCCTGGGAAAGGTTGCGCCCCGATGGCCAGGGGCGCGCACGGCGGCCTGGGGATAAGAGGTAGCAAGACCGGGACCGGGCGCGGAATTCCGCCATTCCCGGGCCTGAAGCGGGTGCCGAATGACCGGGACTTGGGCAGGGCGGAACGCCGCCCCGCCCAGGTCTTGGGCAGTGCCTGGAATCTGGGCGCGGCGGGCGATGGTATGCTCCGGTCGGCGCGACATTCCAGGGTTGCAACTCACGGCCGGTCATGAAGCGCAGAATTTTCACAGGCCACGCTGCGGCGCTGGCGATCGTGCTGGGCGCGCTGTCATCGGCGGTTTCGGCCGGCGATGCTGGCCCGCGCTTTCGCGCCGACGGGATCGACGCGGATGCCTATGGGCGCGGTGCTGGCTATCCCACCTGCACAGGCCTCAGCTATATGCGCGATCTGGGCTGCCGCGTCGGCGCCTTCAGCAATTTCGACACGCTATTTCCGTCGCGGGCGATCGCGGCGTCCAAATCGCCCGTCCCGCTGCGCCGCGCCGACGGCGAACCCGTCATCCGCTACACCCATGCTGGGCAAAGCCGCACGCTCGACGACTATCTCAACGCCAATCCCGTCACCGGCCTGCTGATCGCCCGGGGCGATACCATCCTGGTGGAGCGATACCAGTACGCCAGGACCGACAAGCAGCGACTCGCCTCGTTCTCGATGGCCAAGACCATCGTGGCGCTTCTGATCGGCATCGCCGTTAGGGACGGCGCGATCAAATCCATCGACGACGCGGCCGAAATCTATGTGCCGGGCCTCAAGGGCACGGAATACGGGCGCACGCCGGTCAAGGCGCTGCTGCAGATGGCCTCGGGCGTGGCGTTCAACGAAAACTACGCCGACTTCGCCAGCGACGTTTACGTCCTCGCCAACCTCACCATCGGCCAGGATCCCGCCGGCAGCCTTGCCGCCGTCAAGCGCTTCAACACGCGCTATGCCCCGCCCGGCGAGCGGCACTCCTATTCCTCGGCCGAGACATTGGTGCTGGGCCTGGTGCTGGCCGGCGCCACCAAGCGCACGATGGCGGACTATGCGGCCGAGAAGCTGTGGGGGCCGCTCGGCGCCGAGGCCGACGCAAGCTGGATGCTCGACGCGACCGGGCAGGAGGTCGCGTTCGCCTATTACAACGCGACCTTGCGCGATTGGGCGCGGCTGGGGCTGATGCTGGCGCATGACGGATCATGGAACGGCAACAGCGTTGTGCCACGCGATTGGCTGCTGGCCGCGACCTCGATCGGGCAGGGATCGCCGTTCTGGTCCAGCTCGATGAAGCCGGGGCAGCACGTGGCGGGCTACGGCTACCAGACCTGGCTGCTGATGGCGGACCGGCGGATGTTCGCGCTGCGCGGCTTGCGCGATCAGTTCGTGCTGGTCGATCCCGCAACCAAGCTGGTGCTGGTGCAGACGGCGCTGCGCGACGGCACCCAGCTCGAGCTATACGCGCTGTGGGCGGCGCTCACGTCAGCGCCGCCGTGAGCGGCCTACACGGAAAGCGTATCTATCGCTTGGCGCCGGGAAGCATCCGCAGCAGCGTGCGGTCGCGCAAGATCCAATGATGCACCAGCGCCGCCGCGGCATGAAGCCCCGCCATGATCGCCAAGCTATTGGCCAGCACTTCGTGAATTTCTTTGACGGTGCGCGCGAACGCGCGATCCCGCGGCCACGGCGTCGCGATCTCGGTCAAGCCGAACACCGGCAACGCATCGCCGCGCGCGAATTGCAGAACGATGCCGGCCGCCGGGACGGCGATGAGCAGGGCATAGAGCGCCCAATGGGTGAACCGCGCGGCCCGGTCCGCCCATCCGCCGGGTGCGATGCTTTCGGGCGGGGGCGGGGGGTCGGCGATCCGCCAGGCAAAACGCATGGCGATGAACACGGCGACCCCAAGCCCCAGGGAAATGTGAATGAACAAGACGGCGGCGCGCGCCGCCCCGCGCGGGAAAACGTCGTCGAACGTCCCCAGCAGCCACGCCACGCCGACCAGCGCCACGACGGCCCAATGCAGGACCTGCGGCACGGCGCCATAGCCATCGGCCGAATTTCTAAGCCGCATGTCGCACCCTCTTTATGGATTGCAGTATTTGTGAATTGTAGTAATCGCGCCGCGCCGCGGTCGTTGATCCAGATCAACGGCAGGCGATCGCATGCAGGCCGGCTGCCGCAGCGATCTATCCGAACCGCCGCAGCACCAGGACCGACATCGGCGCGTTCGACGCCACGTGGGCGGCATTGGGCCCGATCAGATAGTCGCGCATTTCCGGCCGGTGCGACGCCATCAGAATCAGGTCGCACTCCAGTTCCTTCGCCACCTTGAGTATCTCGTGCCCGATGCTGCCGGTAAGAACCCGCCGCTGCATCGGCACGCCGTCGGCGCGGCAATCGGCGACGATCTTGTCGAGCGCCTTTTCCGTTTGGGCGATCAAATGCTCAAGCTGAAAGCCCATCTGGATGCCCGCGAGCATCGATTGAATGTCGCGAACCACGGTCATGACGGTGACCGTACCGCCCGCCGGCTTGGCGAGTTCGATCGCCTGCGGCAACGCATGTTGCCAGCTGCTGCGATGGGCTGTGTCGACCGGCACCAATATCGATTTGAACACTGCGATCCCCTTATCCCCGCGCGGCTTGTGCCGTCCCGGCGCCTGATAGCCGGCCCGCCGCTCGCCGCGCCGGCAGAAGCGCCGCGAACATCCCCGTTACAATGCCGCTCGATGCCGCCAATAGCCAGTCGTCGATGTGCATCGGGCGCAAATGCAGCAGCGCGGCGATTGCCGGCGTCTGCACCAAGACGATGGCCGAGGCGATGGTCAGCGCGATCACGGTTGCTGCCGCTCCGGTCTTCAGGCGGCTCAATCCCGCGGTGATGGTGGCGCTTGCCACGGTCAGCGCTATAAGCGCCATGGTTCGCGCATGCTCCACATCGCCGGATGCTCCCAGGCTGCGGGCATAGCCCCACAAGACGGCTGTCGTGACCACGGCCGCGACGCAGGCGATGATGCCCCACTCGCGCGGTCCGAAAAAGCGCAGCTCAGTGTTCCGGTCGACCGGATCCAGCCGATCGGTCTCGGGCAATTGCTGAAACACGAGCAAAGCGGTGGGATGGATGATCAGCTCCAGCCACACGATATGCACTGGAAGATACAGCAGCGGAAAGCCGAGAAACGGGACGATCGCCGCGGTTGCCACGAGCGGCAGATGGATCATCAGCAGATAGGCGAAGCTGAGCTTCAGATTTTGGAACAGTTGCCGTCCCTCGGCGACGGCTCGAACGATGGTCCGGAAGTTGTCGTCGAACAGCACGATCGCGGCGACTTCCCGTGCGGTTTGCGTTCCCCGTTCTCCCATCGCGATGCCGATATCGGCGCCCTGCAACGCCGGCACGTCGTTCACGCCGTCGCCGGTGACGGCTACAAGCTCGCCGGATCTCTGCAACGCGCGAACCAGGTCGAGCTTCTGGGCGGGAAAGCTCCGGGCGACGACATCCAGCCTTCGCAGCCCAGAAGCGCCTTCGTCGCGCAGGAATCTTTCCAGGTCCACTCCCTCGACAACGCAAGGCGGATTGGCGCCGATGCCGATTTCGGCGGCGATGGCCACGGCGGTCGTGCGGTGGTCGCCGGTCACCATGATCACCCTGATGCCCGCCGCCTTTGCCCTGGCGACCGCATCGGCCACGCCTTCGCGCACGGGGTCCTCGAACGCCATAAGTCCTAGAAACTCGTAGTTTCGATCCGGTTCGTCCCCCTGCCATGCATCCAAGCTTCGCTCGGCGCAGGCGATGATCTTGTGTCCTCCCGCCGCTAGCGTTTCGGTCTTCCCCAGCCACGCTATCCGCTCGCTTTCGGCAAGGCCAGTCATTGCGGCGATGGTTTCAGGCGCGCCTTTGGCCGCGGCCGTCAAGGCGCCGGATGGCTGGCGCATAACGGCCACTTCCCGCCGCCGGTCTTCGGTGAACGGAAAGGTGGCGATGCGCTCGCCGGCGGCGGCGCCGGCTTCAAGCAGTGCCAGGTCCATCGGGTCGGCGCTTTCGGCGCGCGACGCCGCGGCGGCGGTGCGCACGACCCGATCTGTCGAAACGCCGTCGGCGCAAAGAACATGGGCGAGTTTCAGCCGCCCTTCGGTCAGCGTGCCGGTCTTGTCCGAACAGATGCAGGTGACGCGCCCGATGTTTTCAACCGCTACGGCGCGGCGAACCAGCGCCTGGCGCTGCCCCAGCCGGTAAACGCCGACGGCAAGAAAGAACGTCAGGACCAGGGGGAACTCTTCGGGCAGGGCCGCCACCGCCAGGGTCACGGCGCTTAAGAAGGCATCGACCGCACCATGGCCCTGGTAATAGCGCACCGCGGCGAGCGCAAAACACGTAAGAGCCGAGGCGAAAACCAGCACCGTAACCAGCGAGGCGACGGCCTGCTGCAGCGGCGTGCGTTCGTGCCGTCCCCGTTGCGCACTGCGGGCGATCTGGCCGTAGGCGGTTTCGCCCCCGGTATAGACGACCCGCAGCCTGCCCTCGCCCGTCAGCAATCGCGTGCCCGCCGCGCCCCAATGGCTGCCATCGACCGGGGTTTCCGGCGCGCGCGCAAGCGGCCCCGGGAACGGGCGCTTGCGCACGGGCAGCGATTCGCCGGTCATGGTGGATTCGTCCATTTGCAGATTGCCGCCGGCGACGAATATGCCGTCGGCGGGCACCAGCCACCCCTCGGGCACAACCGCAAGGTCGCCGGGAACTAGATCCACGGCGGGCACATCGCCGGCGACGCCATCGCGAACGACGCGCGCTTGCCCCGCCAGGCGCCCGGACAGCGCCCGCGTCGTAACTTGGGTGCGGCGATGCAGGAAAGCATCCATCCCGATGATGGGCAGCAGCGCAAGCGCCAGGATCGCCGCCTCTATCAGATCGCCGAGCAAAGCGAACAGCGACGCCGTCGCCGCCAGGAACCAGATCATCGGATCGCGCGCTGTGTCGCGCAGGGTGTCGATCCACCCCGACGGCGGAATCCCCAGAATATCGTTCTTGCCGTATTCTGCCCGGCGCGCCCTGACCTGATCGGCCGTCAGCCCGCGGACGCTTTCAAGCAGGCCTGCTATGCGGGCAGTGGGAATCGGATGGCGCATCGAGCATCCCGGGCAGTGGCGCCGTCAAGCTACCATGCATGGCTACGACGCACGAAGCCGGGCGGGGCAGCCGAGGCTTGAGCGCGGAATGCGCCCCGTTCCGGATCGCGGGCCCGCTTTTTATGCGCGGAGTCCGCTTCCGTCACGCCGCGCGGTATTTGGACCCTACACCTCCGCGAATTTCTTGCCTTCCCCAGCCAGTTTCGCCAGCAGCGGCGCAGGTTGCAGCCAGTCGCGGTCCAGCGCGTAGAGGCGCTGCATGGCGGTATGCACCTTGTCCAGGCCGATCGCGTCGGCCCAGAACATCGGCCCGCCGCGCCAGCGCGGAAAGCCGTAACCGTACAGCCAGATCACGTCGATGTCGGACGACCGTTGCGCCAGGCCTTCTTCCAGAATCTTCGCGCCCTCGTTGACCAGCGGGTACAGGCAGCGCTCGACGATCTCCTGGTCGGTGATCGCGCGGCGCACGATGCCCAGCTCCTGCGACACATCGAGGATCAGCTTTTCGACCACGGGGTCGGGCAGGGGCGTGCGCTCGCCCTTCTCGTAACGGAACCAGCCCGCGTTGGTCTTCTGGCCCAGCCGCCCCATCTCGACGATGCGGTCGGCGATCGGCGAAGAACGCCGCTTGTCGGGTGCCGCCTGCCGCGCGCGGCGCTCCTTGCGGATGCGATAGCTGACATCCAGGCCCGCCAGATCGCCTGTAGCAAAAGGTCCCATCGGAAAGCCGAAATCGCGGATCGCCTTGTCCACCTGCTGCGGCAACGCGCCTTCCTCCAGCAGGAAATTCGCCTGGCGTGTGTACGCGTGGTACATGCGGTTGCCGGTGAAGCTGTCGCACACCCCCACCAGAACGCCCACCTTGTTGATGCGCCGGCTGATGCCCATCGCCGTGGCGATGGTCTGGGGCGAGGTTTTGGCGCCGCGTACCGTCTCCACCAGGCGCATGACGTTCGCCGGGCTGAAGAAATGCATGCCGATCACGCGCTCCGGCGACTTCGTGGCCGCGGCGATCTCGTCCACGTCCAGGCTCGACGTGTTGGTGGCCAGCACCGCGTCGCGGCGCGTGACCGTCTCCAGCTTGGCGAAGATCTGCTTCTTCAGCGCCATGTCCTCGAACGCCGCCTCGACGATCAGCTCGGGATCGGCCAGGGAAGCATAATCGGTCGTGCCGGCAATGAGCGACATGCGCTTGTCCATGTCGGCCTGGGTCATGCGCTTGCGCTCGACCATTCCGGCATAGAGCGATTTGATCCGCCCCAGGCCCTTGTCCAGAAGCTCCGGCGTTGCCTCCAGCACGCGCACGGGAACGCCCGCGTTGGCGAACGACATGGCGATGCCGCCGCCCATCGTGCCGCAGCCGATCACGCCAACGGTCTTCACGGCCAGCGCCGGGGTGTTCTCCGGCAGGTTCTTCACCTTGGCCGCCTCGCGCTCGGCGAAAAACGCGTGGCGCAATGCCTTGGACTGGTCCGACACGACAAGCCGCTGGAAGGTCGCGCGCTCGAACGCGACCGCCTCGTCGAAATTCTTGCTCAAGGACGCCGCGACGCACTCGACGACGGCCAGCGGCGATTCCTGCCCCCTGGCGCTGCGCTTCACTGCTATGCGGAACTCGTCGATGATCGCGGGATTGGCTCTGGCCTCGGCGATCTTGTCTTCCCGATCGCGCGTGCGTCTCGGTTTCGTGCCTTTGGCAATCAGCCCTTCGGCGTATTTCACCGCGGCCTCGGCCACGTCGCCGCTCGCTAATTCGTCGACGATGCCCAGGGCGTACGCGCGCCTGGCCGGGATCAGCTCGCCCGAAATCATCATCTCAAGCGCCGGCTTCACGCCTATTGTTCTTGTCAGACGTTGGGTGCCGCCTGCGCCGGGGACGATGCCCAGGGTGACTTCGGGCAGGCCCATGCGCGTGTTCTCGGCCGCGGCGACGCGGAAATGGCAGCCCAGCGACAGCTCCAGCCCCCCGCCGGCGGCGACGCCGTGGATCGCCGCGACCACCGGCTTCATCGCGCGTTCGATCTTGTCGATCAGTGCGGGCAGCATGATCGCGTCGGCGGGCGGCGGCTTGCCGAACTCGCGGATATCCGCCCCGCCCGACAGCATCTTGCCCTTGCCCGCGATGACGATGGCGGAGGTCGCGGGATCGGCCAGCGCCGCGGTCACTTCCCGGTCCAGCGCGCGGCGCACGGCCGTGCCCAGGCCGTTCACCGGCGGGTTGTCGATGGTCAACACCGCCACGCGCCCGCGTTGTGTCCGCGTCACCGCTTCGCCGGTCATGCCTATCTCCCGTTTTGCGAGGGGACTATAGCAAGCCGCCGATGGGGCATGGCAAGCTCGGGTCATGTCCATCGTTACCAGCGACGTCGCCATCGTCGGCGGCGGCATTCACGGCTGTTCCACCGCCCTGCATCTAAGGCAACGCGGGGCCACGGTCGTGCTGTTCGAAGCGGGGTTGTGCGGCGCCGGGGCCAGCGGTGTGAATTTCGGCGGGGTGCGCCAGCACGGCCGCGACCCGGACGAGCTGCCGCTGGCGATCCGCTCGCGCGCGATCTGGGCCGGTTTGCCGGCGCTTCTTGGACACGACGGAGAATTTGCCGCCATAGGCCATCTGCGCGTCGCGACCTCAGAAGCGCATATGGCCGAGCTGGAGCGCTGGGCGAAAATCGCCCAGCAGCATGGCCTGGCGCCCGAACTGATCGGCCGCAACGCGATCCGCGAACGCTATCCTTTTTTAAGCGAACGGGCGCTCGGCGGATCGTTGCTGGCGGAGGACGGCCAGGCCAATCCCAGGCTCGTGTCGCCGTTGTTCGCGCGCGCCGCCCGCAAGGCCGGCGCCGAGATCCGCGAAAACACCAAGGTTACGACCATCGCGCGCGACGCGGGCGGCTTCGTCATCGAAACGCAGAACGGCCCCGCCTGCCGCGCGCGCGTGCTGATAAACGCCGCCGGCGCCTGGGGCGCGGAGGTGGCGGCGTGGTTCGGCGACCGACTGCCGGCCGAGGCCAAGGCCCCGGCCATGAGCGTGACCGAGCCGCTGCCCTATCTCATGCGGCCCAACATGGGCGTGATGGACGGGCTTTACCTGCGGCAAATTCCCCGCGGCAACGTGCTGTTCGGCAGCGGCCAGGGCGTGCCCGACCTTATCAACCGCCGCACGCGCGTTACGCCCGAGCTTACCGCCCGCGCGGGCCGGCTGCTGCTCGACGCCGTGCCCGGGTTGAAACACGCGCATATCATCCGCACCTGGAGCGGCATCGAAGCCTACATGCCCGACGACAAGCCCGTAATCGGCTTCAGCCCACGGGCGCCCGGGCTGATCCATTGCTTCGGCTTCTCGGGCCACGGCTTCCAGCTCGGGCCGGCTGCGGGCGCCGTGGTCGCGGAACTGGCGTTGGATGGCCGGACCGCGACCGATATTTCCGCCCTGTCGCCGGGGCGGTTTATGAAAGACGAACCACCAAGGCACCAAGACACCAAGTAAAGGATTTTTCGGCGGCCCCAGGCCGCATTGAATTTCGTTTTTCCTTGGTGACTTGGTGTCTTGGTGGTTTTTTGAAAGACGTCAGTCCTAGTCCGCCTTCACCGTCCTGACCTTCGCGATCACAGCTTTGGTGATGGCCGACGTGCCGTCGCGCCCGCCGATCTCGCACGGGCGCAACTCCCCGCCGGCATAGGCCGCGTCGACCGCGCGCTCCAGCACGCGCGCCGCCGTGGCGCACGCCTCGACCCCGTGCCGGTCCGCCAGCCAGTCGAGCATCAGCGCCGCCGACAAGAACGCGGCGGTGGGGTTGGCGATGCCCTTGCCGGCGATGTCGGGCGCGGTGCCGTGGCTGGGCTGGAACACGGCGTGGTGGTCGCCGATATCGGCCGAGGGCGCCATGCCCATGCCGCCGATCAACCCCGCCGCCAAATCGGAAATGATGTCGCCGAACTGGTTTTCCGTCGGCATCACGTCGAACTCCCACGGCCGCAGGATCAGGTCGAGCGCCACTGCGTCGATGTAACGATGCGCCGTTTTGATGTGCGGGAAGTTTTTCGCGCGCTCGTCGAAAATCTTGCGGAAAAACGCGAAGGCGCGGAACACGTTGGCCTTGTCGACGCAGGTCACCAGGCCCTTGCCGCCCCTGCCCCGGCGTTTCTCCGCCAGCTTGAAGGCGAAATCGAACAGGCGCTCGCTGACCTTGCGCGTGATCACCAATGTCTCGCGCGCCTCCTGGTCGTCGATCACCTGGCCTTCGTTGCGCAGCGCGAACAGCCCCTCTGTGGACTCGCGCAGGATCACCAAATCTATCTGCGCGGCGCGCGGATCGCTGAGGCGCGGCGGAATCCCCGGAATGGCGCGGATCGGCCGCACACCCGCGTACAGGCCCAGGATGTCGCGCAAATCCACCTGCGGCGCGATCTCGCGCCCGTCGGGATAGCGGATCGTGGGCCAGCCCATCGCGCCCAGCAATATCGCGTCGGCCTTCTCGGCGATGCGCACCGACGCATCGGGCAGGGCGTTGCCGGTGTCGCGGTACAGCATCGCCCCGCCCGGCGCGAACTCGAACTTGAGGCTGTAGCCGCCCACGCGGTTGCCCAGCGCCGCCAGCACTTCCTTGCACGCGGCGATCACCTCGATGCCGATGCCGTCGCCCGGCATGTCGGCGATGCGGAATTCCTTGGCGTTCACTTCTCGATCCTTTCGCGGCGGGCCTGGCGGATGGGGCGGGCAGCATAAATCGGCCGGGCGGTTCCATGAAAGCGAAGATTCACCACGAAGGCACGAAGACACGAAGAGGATAAGGGGAAGAAACCACCAAGACACCAAGGACACCACGGTGGATTCCAGCACAGGCCGGGGCCGCGCATGATTCCTTCCTACGTGGTGTCGTTGTGCCGTGGCGGTTCGACTCTTCTTTTTCCGATCTTCGTGTCTTCATGTCCTAGTGGTTGATCTTCTTCCGCCCTTGCCCCGCGGCCCAGGTTGCAGTGCGCGCACAGGGTGCGCAAATTCGCTGGCTCGGTCTTGCCGCCGCGTGAAAACGGCACGACGTGATCGACCTGCAGCTTGCATCCCGCGTCGCGCACCGGGCTGTTGCCGCAGGTAACGCAGCGGAACCGGTCGCGTTGCAGCACCTTGAAGCGCAGGCTGAGGCGGATTTCACGCTTGGGCCGTACGCGCTTGGCGGCCCGTTTGGCCGCCGCCGCCTCGGCTTCCCGCGTCATGGCCGTCCTGAACGCCGGGTCGTCCTTCATGCGCTGGGCGAACGCGGCCTGCGCGCGCCTCCAGGTGCCGTATAGCCGCGTGTACGGCCCTTTCTTCATGGTCGACGGTGGAAAATCCAAATCCTGCGCGCGCGGCGGGCGCCTGTGATGCCACCACAGGGCCAGCAGGTTTTCGTGGCATTCGGCTTCGCTGCGCTTGCGCACCGGCGACGCGTGCCTCAGGGCCGCCATCTCCACCGCCCGCGCGATCGACCCAAAGCGGGTGCGCAACACGGCGGCCGACAACCTGCCGCTCACCAGTATGTCCTCGGTGCGCAGCACGTCGCGGCCGATCTCGTGCGCCAGCGCGCGCAGGGACTCCAGCAATTCTTCGTCGCTTAAATTCGCGCTCGGGTGTTTGGGCTGGCGGTCGCGCCCGCTATAGCGGTGGCTCAGGCCCGCGCGCTCCAGCGCCCGGCCCCAGCCGCCGAAATACTTGCTCACCGTCCACCCGTCCGCGCGCGACAGCCGGTCGAAGCGGTGGACGCTTAAGACCGGGTGGTCCACCAGGTCCGCCACGCGCCGGATTTCCCGCAGCATCCCCTCGGGCGTGTACTCCATCGGAAACGGCCGCTTGAAACGGGGGCCGGCGGCTTTCCGCGCCCCTACGCCGTCATCCTGAGGAGGGCCGAAGGCCCGTCTCGAAGGATGTATCGCCGTGGCCTTTTGCTTGGGTTGAGGTTCGCTGGTCCCGTTCGCTAGTGCTTTATCGGTCCTCTGTTCCGTAATCATTTCCCTGTCTATCCAATGTGTTCTAATGATCCTTATTGTATCGTCCCTGGCGCCGCCGTCAAGGGGGACCACGAAAATTATTTGTAGGCGCACTCCCCAGTTGTGGCTGGTGTCTGCACTTCGATTCGTCTATTGATCCCAAGCGGACCTTAATACACGCGGCATTACGAGCTATCACGGAGTTGAATGCCCAGCGCTGACCAAGTTAAAGCCCTAATTTCATCTCTCTCTGAAGGAGATGAAGCGCATTTCTTTGCCGTTGCTATGCAAATTGCCGCGCACGAAGCACGACTTGGCCATGCCAAGCTCGCCGACGAAATCCGGGCGCTAATTGACAAGTCAAAATCGCGCCCCCGAATTCTTTCTCGCGGCGCAATACCCATTGCGCGTCCTCGCGGTGAGGCATCCGAACTGCTGAGCGTCTCTTACCCAAACATACGCTTGAAAGATATGGTGCTTGCACTACCCGCGAAGAAAAAGCTCGACCGCCTCATTCGCGAACAGCGCGCCATCCAACTCATCAGAGGGCGCGGTCTTACGCCAAGGCGAAAAATACTCCTGTCGGGCAAGCCGGGTACGGGGAAAACTCTGACGGCGTCCGCGCTTGCAGGTGAACTGGGGTTGCCTCTATTTGTGGTGCGCTTAGACGGTCTGCTTACGAAGTTTATGGGAGAGACAGCAGCCAAGCTGCGCATTGTTTTTGAAACGCTCGGCCGGACTCGAGGGGTCTATCTCTTCGACGAATTCGACAGCATCGGCTCCATGCGTGACCTCAGCAATGATGTGGGTGAAATACGCCGTGTCGTGAATAGCTTCCTGCAAATGGTCGAACAAGACACATCAGATAGCCTCATTATTGCCGCGACCAATTACATCGGCATCTTGGACCGCGCGTTGTTCAGGCGTTTTGACGATGTAGTTCGGTACGAATTGCCTGACCAAGATCGTATTATCGAGATGCTGAAGGCCAAACTGGGCCTCTTCAAGACGTACAAGGTTCAATGGACAAAGATAGCGCGATTGGCAAAAGGATTGAGCTTTGCTGATATCACGCGTGCGTCCGAAGAGGCAATAAAAGACGCTATTATTCATGAACGTACGCATGTCACACACGATGAAATCGCACACGCAATTAAAGATTGCAAGCAAGCGGTTAGCAATAAAGGCGCCAATTAAATCTTATCGAGCGAGGAGGCGTGGCTCAACATCCACACATCATAGTTCCGGCTGGCCCGGCTCCCGTCCGATTTACAAGTCCGAGTTCCGGCCCGCGTGATCGGTTTTCACGGCCGGATCGCGAACGCCGAGCGCACGCTCAACAGCTAATTCAGAAGCTAGAAACTATTGCAACTACCTCTCAACAGCGTGCCGAAGAACAAACTGCCTTCGGTCTTGACGACGGGCTTGGAATTTATCTGACGTTCGAAAGCGAGCCAAATTTCGAGCTAAAGTTCGAAAGCCTCGATGTTGCCAAGAGCGGGGTCGAGCTTTGCACCGTCAAGACATCAACTGACAATCGGACATTGGCAACCGTCTTTATCCCCGATGGCAAACTTAATCTCTTTCTCACTAAAGTAACCGCTTATCGCGACAAGCAGACGACTCCACGCCAGGAAGGCGGCCCGACACGCCCCAAGAATCAGGACCTCGTCGAAAGTATTGCTGACATCAAGCTGGCTGCGCTCGAAGCCTTATGGACCGAAACTGATCTGGCTTTCCCAGAGGCCGAGACTGTGACGACGTGGGAAGTCTGGCTGCGACGCTTCAAGGATATCGATCATCTCGTCCGGCTGCGTGCGCATGCCGCGACATTCCACCTAATTATAGGTCAGCAAACCGTCTCATTTGTTGATCGCAAGGTCGTACTCGTTCGAGGTACAGCACGCGACTTGTCACGCTCGATCGAAATCCTCGGGATGATTGCAGAGCTGCGGCTTCCAAAAACTACAGCCGCCTTTTTCACGAGTATGAACGCTATCGAGCAGCAGGCTTGGGTCGACGACCTTGCTGGACGGGTGACCGCGCCGGCGCTTGATGCCCCCTACGTTTGCTTGTTCGATACAGGCCTTAATCAAGGCCATCCGTTGTTGGCACAGGTAGCCGATATAGACGATCTGCATACCTACAAGCCTGCATGGGGCACTGACGACCGTCTAGGGCATGGAACACCTATGGCCGGACTCGCTGCCTTTGGCGACTTGACGGAGGCCCTCGCAAGCGTTGAGCCTATCACCATGACGCACCGCATTGAGTCCGTCAAAATCATCCACCCTACCGATCCTAACGACGTCGAACTCTACGGCGCAGTGACGCAGGAAAGCGCGTACCGTGTCGAAATAAATCCTGATCGGAAACACATCTTCTGCATGGCCGTGACCGCATCTGACGGGCGTGATCGTGGACGACCATCATCTTGGTCGGCTGCCATCGACTCTCTCGCCGCAGGCTCAGAAGAAGAGGACGGACAACGTCGCCTGATTATCCTATCGGGCGGCAATACCGATCTGGCGCAGCGCCGCCTATATCCCAATTCGAATATGACCGATGGTATTCACGATCCAGCGCAAGCTTGGAACGCTCTCACCATCGGCGGCTACACTGATAAGGCTCTTATCGATGGTGTAAGGTTTCCTGGCTGGGAGCCACTAGCACCGCGTGGAGATTTATCGCCTGCAAGTTGCACATCATTGACTTGGGGCAAATGGCCTATCAAGCCAGACATCGTCATGGAAGCAGGCAATATGGGTCGCAACGCTGCGGTGCCAGACCCTGACTACATCGACGACGGGCTGCAATTGCTCAGTACCGGCCACAACTTCCTGACCAATAGGGCGCTAATAAGTTTCGGCGATACCAGCGCAGCGGCCGCTTTGGCGGCAAGGTATGCGGCGATGCTATGGGCGAAGTATCCGCGCCTTGCACCGGAGACTGTGCGGGCACTTATGGTTCATACTGCGGAATGGACACCTGCGATGCTCACCCGTTTTACGGCTGCGGATGGCAGTATCGACTACAAGAGCCTTGTCCGATGCTTTGGACGCGGCGTGCCCGACCTGCGACGACTGCTTTCAAGTCTGGATAATTCCCTAACCCTTGTAGTCGAGAGCAAAATTCAGCCGTTTTTCAAGGATGAAGAAGGAGACAAGCGGGTCAAAACGCGCGAGATGCGACTACACCCTTTGCCTTGGCCCACCGATGTTCTAAGTGGTTTGCGAAATACACCTGTTACGATGCGGGTGACTCTCTCGTACTTCGTTGAACCGAGCCCAGGCGAGCGTGGTTGGACTCCACGATACGGATATCAGTCGCATGGGTTGCGTTTTGCTGTCAGGAACCCACTGGAAAATGCTCTAGCTTTCGAGCAACGCGTCAATAAATTTGCGCGCGACGAAGACTACGAAGCGCCGAGTTTTGCCGATCCTGGATGGGATTTTGGGTACAGCATGCGCTCACTTACGTCGGTGGGTTCAATCCATTCAGATGTATGGCGCGGCAGCGCGGTCGATCTTGCTTCGCGCGGGTACATTGCGGTCTTTCCGACTATGGGTTGGTGGAACAAGCGGCAACATCTGAGGGGCTGGGAAAAATCAGCAAATTACTCGCTGATTGTCACTATCGCTACCCCCGACGTAGAGGTCGATCTGTATACGCCAGTGGCGACGCAAATCAGCGTTCCGATTATCGTCGAAAGTTGAAGCGATAGAATGCACTTCTGCCAGCCTTTACAATACGTGAGGCTGCGACAATTCCTGCTTCCCCTTCGCGCCCTTTCCCCCCGCTATACCCCCCGCTAAACTGGCCCGGACGAAGCCGACGAACAACTAACTGAACCGTCACCGCGCAAGGACTCGCCCATGCCGCCCACCGCTCCGACGGCCAACCGCCCCGCCACCACCGCGACGGGCCGGCACTTCCTGCAAATCCCCGGGCCCACCAACGTGCCCGACCGGGTGCTGCGCGCCATCGACCGGGCGACCATCGATCATCGTGGGCCCGAATTCGCCGTCCTCGGCAAATCCGTCCTTGAAGGCATGAAGGCGATCTTCAAAACCAAGGCGAGCGTCGTCATCTATCCCGCCTCGGGCACCGGGGCGTGGGAGGCGGCGCTGGTCAACACCCTCTCGCCGGGCGACCGCGTGCTGATGGCCGAGACCGGACACTTCGCCACCCTCTGGCACAAGCTGGCCACGCGCCTCGGCCTTGTGGTCGAGTTCATTCCCGGCGACTGGCGCCACGGCGCCCCGGCCGACGCCATCGGCGCGCGGCTGGCCGAGGACAAGGCGCACGCGATCAAGGCGGTGTGCGTGGTCCACAACGAAACCTCCACCGGCGTCGCGTCCAACGTCGCCGCCGTGCGCCGGGCGATCGACCGCGCCGGGCATCCCGCGCTCTATATGGTCGATACCATCTCGTCGCTCGCCTCGCTCGATTACCGGCACGACGAATGGGGCGTCGATGTCACGGTCGCGGGCTCGCAGAAGGGGTTGATGCTGCCGCCCGGCCTGTCGTTCAACGCCATCTCGGCCCGCGCGTTGAAGGCCGGCGAGACGGCCCGGCTGCCGCGCGCCTATTGGGATTGGGCCGACATGGCCGCGCCCAACAAGAACGGCTATTTCCCCTACACCCCCGCCACCAACCTGCTGTACGGGTTGCAAGAGGCGATCGCCATGCTGATGGAAGAAGGCCTCGACAACGTGTTCGCCCGGCATGCGCGGTTGGCGGAAGCCACGCGCCGGGCCGTGCAGGGCTGGGGCCTGGAAATCCTGTGCGCCGATCCCGCCGAATATTCCAACAGCCTGACCGCCGTGCTGATGCCCGCGGGCCACGACGCCGACAAGTTCCGCGCTGTCGTGCTGGAGAATTTCGACATGTCGCTGGGCCAGGGATTGACCAAGATGGCGGGCAAGGTGTTCCGCATCGGCCACCTTGGCGGGTTCAACGAGCTGATGCTGATGGGCACGCTCGCCGGCGTCGAGATGGGTCTGCACCTCGCCGGCGTGCCGCACCGCAAAGGGGGTGTCGCCTTCGCGATGGATTACCTCGCCGGGCGGACCAAGGACGCCAAACCGGCGCGGGCCTAGTGACCTCGGACTCCATCCTCGTCGGCCGCGACGGCTTCATCGCCACCGTCACGCTCAACCGGCCCGAGCGCCTGAACGCCCTCGACTTGGCGAGTTGGAACGCCCTGGCGAAAACCTTCGACGAACTATCGCGCGACGATGGCTTGCGCTGCGTCGTCATGCGCGGCGCGGGCGGCAAGGCCTTCGCGGCCGGCGCCGATATTTCCGCATTCAAGCGGGAACGCGCCGACGCTTCCGCCGCCAAGACCTACGCCCAGGCCCTGCAACGCGCCCTCGCCGCGGTGGCCGGGGGCAAGCATCCGGTCGTGGCGTCGATTTCCGGCGTGTGCGTCGGCGGCGGTTTGGAATTGGCCTCGGTGTGCGACATCCGCATCTGCGGCGCGTCCAGCCGCTTCGGCGTGCCGGTGAAGAAATTGGGCATCACGATGGCCTATGGCGAACTCGCGGCATTGGTGCAGCTGGTCGGGCCGGCGGCGGCGCGCGAGATTTTGCTGGAGGGCGAGGTGTTCGGGGCGGAGCGGGCGCTGTCCCTCGGCTTGGTCAATCGCGTCGTGCCCGATGCGGCGGTGGAAGAAGAATCCTACGCCTGCGCCCGGCGGATTTGCGACGGCGCTCCCCTGGTCGCGCGCTGGCACCGCAAATTCATCCGCCGCCTCGCCGATCCCACGCCGCTGACGCAAGCCGAGATCGACGAAAGCCACGCGGCGATGGATACCGAGGACTATAATGAGGGCGTGCGCGCGTTCCTGGCCAAACAGCCGCCGGTGTTCAAGGGCCGCTAGCCTAGCGCGCCTCGCCCGCGAAACCCTGTTGCAACTCGGCGAGCCTGTGGAGCGCGGCTTGCGGCAAGGGGCCTTTCAGCACCGCCGCCAGCGCCGCCTCGAACTGAAGCGGCGTCGCCATGCCCACCAGGATCGTGCCCATCGCCGGGTGCGAGATCGCGAAACGCACCGCGGCCTCGGGCAGATCGGCGGCGAAACCTTCCTTCACCAGCGGCATCAGTCGTTGCGCGCGCGTGAGGTCGCCGTCATAGCTCGCGGCCGAGCCGATCGGCGGCGGCGCGGGGCTGGCGATGGGATGACGGTCGCTTGAGCCCGACAAGGCTCCGCCGGCCATGACTCTGATGCCCACCACGCCGACGCCGGCCTGCTGCGTATGATCGAACAAGCGCCCATAGTCATGCGCGGGATAGTTGGCGGGCAGGGCTTGCGCGGCCGAGGGGTTCAGCATGTTGTAGACCACCTGCGCGCTGGCGAACACGCGCGCGTCGATTACTTCTTTCAACGCCGCCGTGTCGCCGATCGCGGTGATGCCGGGATGGCCGATCTTGCCCGCTTGGCGCAGCCGCTCGAACGCCGGCGCGACCTCTTGCAATACTTGCCCAGCGCTCAGCGTCTCGCCGCCGCCGGAAACAGTTATCTCATTGTGCAAATGCAGGATGTCGACCCGTTCCATTTGCAAGCGCTGGAGCGAGCCGTCGAGCGAGCGCGTCACGGCATCGGCGATATTCTTGAACTCGGCGGATTTCAGGCGCACCTTGGTGCCGACGGCAACGCCGCTGGGCTTCAGCTTCTTCAGCATGCGCCCCAGGTTTTTTTCCGACTCGCCGTTGCCGTACTGCACGGCGGTGTCGAAATAGTTGACCCCCGCCTCCAGCGCCCGGGCGACGGCGCGCTCCTGGTCTTCCGGCGCGCCCCGGATCATCAAGCCCCCGACGTTCCCACAACCAAATCCAAGAAGGGAGAGTTTCAATCCCGTCTTGCCGAACGCCCGCGTTTCCATTGCATTTCCCCCGGTTCGCCGCCGCCATTTGATACAGGGCCGGGCTTGGTGCGACAATCCCGTCTTCCGTCCGAAGGAGGATGCAGATGAAGGCGACGCTGAACGGCCAGACCATCGCCGAGAGCGGCGACATCGTGGCGTGCGACGGCTACCACTATTTTCCCAAGGCGGCGGTGCGCACGGAGCTGTTGCAGAAAGCGCCCAAGACCGAAGACGATCTGCAATGCCCGCACGGCGTGCAGTTCTACGACGTGGTGTTGGACGGCAAGCGCCACGCCCGCGCCGCCTGGTGCTATGAGGCGCCGCGAGCGAAGATGCAGCACGTCGCCGGGCGCTTCAGCTTCTGGCAAGACGTCGCAGTGGGTTGAGCGGCGAAGTCGTCCTCTCGACGGCTCCCGCCGGCCGGCTACCCAGATGGATCGGATCGAGCTCCGCCGCGAGCGCCGCCTGCTGCGCCGATTCCACCTGATACGCGGGCTGGTTGCCGCAAAGAAAATCGAGAACGAGGCGATCCACCCGGCTGGGATTGGCCGGGCTTAAGGCCAGCGCCGCCAGGTCCGCGGCCACGGTCCCGCGATCGGTGTCGAGATAGCGATTGGTCGCGTCGAGCGGCGCATCGGCGGCAACGCGGATTATGGCGATGCGCGATGCCGAAGGCTCCGGGTCCTGGCCGAGCAGCGTCACGCCCGACATAACGCCGCACAGCACGCCCGCCGGCGGCCGGGGCATGAACAGGCTGAAGAACAGCGGCAGCTCGCCGCCCGGCTCGTTCAGGTGCATGTGCAGGGTGCGCCGCGCGATGATCGGAACGCCGGTGAACCGCACCGGCTTGTCGATCAGCATCTCGGAATAGGTGGCGGTGAGGGCCGGGCCGCGGCCCGGCCTGATCGTAAGCCCGCCGCGGATCAGCTTGCCGCGCATATAGGGCGACCAGGCGGCCGAATAACAGGCATAGTCGCCGCAGAGATAGCGTGTCCCGCTCATCCGGGGCTCCGCCGCCGCGGCCGGCGCCGCCGTACGCGAGCCCCTTCCCGCGAAGGCCTCGGACGACAGAAGTTGCTCCGCGTCGCGGCCGAACAGCCCCGCCAGCTCCTGGGCGAAAGCGGCTAGCGCGCAGTTTGCCAGCCAGGCTCCGTCGCGTCCGCTGCCGAGCACGCTCGCCCAGTCCTTGAGTACCTCGGACGAGCGCGGCAGCGCGCGGCCCTGCAGCCATTTGTGCAGCCGATCGAGGTCGCACTGCGTCGCCGGGTTGGCGGCGCGGAATCGGGCGACCAATTCCTTCCGGTTGGCGCAACCCAGGACCGATGCGGTCATCCTGAGCTTGGCGTCGAAGTCCTGGTAGCCCACGCCACCCCCTTCGACCGGCCTCCGCCGGCCGCGAGGGAGCGGTCGGCGGACAGCGGGCACGATCTTCCAGCCCTTTGTGTGGAAATCTACCCGAATTCCAGGAATTTCCAACACGCGGCATTGAAGCTCCACGCCCTAGCCGATTACTAAAAATCATACCGCCGGACATACACTGGTCGGGTACCCGTGGACAGCGGCGCTACTATATAGCAAGTTACGCAAGAGTTATTGCCGCCTAAGTAGAGGCCGGCCTCGGAAACCGCGCTTATCCGCCTGATGTAACAGGCCGGCAGCGCCACCTGGGGCAACATCACCATGGCCGTACTGGTTGGCGACGACAACAATACTACCCCCATCGCGGACACCATTGCCGGCGCCGCCGACAACGACCTGATCCAGGGCCTCGAACTCGACGACACGCTCAACGGCAACGGCGGCGACGATACGCTCGAGGGCGGCAACGGCGACGACACGCTGATCGGCAGCGACGGCGCCGACACCTATGACGGCGGCGACGGCATCGACACGGCCTATCTGATCTCCACCGGCGGCGGCGCCTTTGCCAACCTGTCGACCGGCTTTGCCATGCCCAATCTGGGCCTCAGCAGCGACGGCGACGTTTTCATCTCGATCGAAAACATCCTCGGCTCGGCCGGCGACGACGTGCTGGCCGGCGACGACAACGTCAATGTGATCGACGGCGGTACCGGCAGCGACACGATTTTCGGACGCGGTGGCGACGACACGCTGGGCGGAACCGACGGCGCGTACACGCTCAACGGGGGCGCTGGCGCCGACGTATTGACGAACATCGTCGTCGCGGATTACAGCGACTCGCCCGGCGCGGTGACGATCGACCTGTCGGTCGCGACCTTCGATCCAGACACCTTCTTCTCTTTGTTGACGCCGGGCGTCGGCCACGGCAGCGACGCCGAGGGCGATACGCTGTTTGTCTCCCCCATCTCCATTGTGATCGGCTCGGGTTTTGCCGATACGCTGATCGGCATCGATGTCGACTTCTCGATCACCGACCCCTTCATCGGCACTGTTCACTTTGGCGACAATCTCGTGGGCGGCGGCGGCAACGATTCGCTAATAGGCCTCGCCGGCAACGATACGCTGACCGGTGGCGCCGGCGCGGATTCGATCGACGGCGGCGCGGGCGCCGACCTGGTCAGCTATGCCGGCTCCTCGGTCGGCGTGACCGTCGACATGCAGGCCGGCACGGCGAGCGGCGGCGACGCCGCGGGCGACGTCTTGATCTCGATCGAAAACCTGATCGGCTCGTCGTTCGACGATGCGCTGACCGGAGACGCTTTCGACCAAACTTTCGAAGGCGGCGATGGCAACGACGTGATTCACGGCGGCGATGGCAATGACACGCTCAACGGCGGCGCGGGCGCCGACAAGTTGTTCGGCGACGGCGGCGACGATGTCTTCACCATCGGTGATTCCAGCGACGTGGCGGCGGGCGAGACCATCGACGGCGGCGGCGGTAACGACACGCTGAATACGTTCGGGGCAATGGACTTTTCGGGCGCCGGCGCCATCCTCGGCATCGAAACCGTGACGATGACCTTCATTCCGACTTTTTTTTTGCATCGTTCAAGCCGCCGTCACGTTTTCCGGGGCGGACATTTCCGGGCAGGCCTGGCACTTCGACCTGCCTGACGCGTCGCTGACCCATGACGAGCTGATCGTCAACGCGGCGCCGGGCGCGACGGTCGATCTGTCGAACCTGACCTTCGATCCGGGCTGGAATCCGGCCGGCATTCCAGGCGATTTGACCGACACAATCGACAACGACACGGTGACGATCAACGGCAACACCGGCAACGAGACCCTGATCGGCAGCGTCCAGGAAGATTCGATCCTCGGCCTGGGCGGCGACGACACGCTGATCGGCAGCGGCGGCGACGACGTGCTGCTCGGCGGCGCGGGCAACGACCTGCTGCAAGGCGGCGCGGGCCGCAACGTGCTGGATGGCGGTGACGGCGTCGACACGGCCTCTTACGCCGATGCCGGCGCCGGCGTGTCGGTCGACCTGAATTTCCAGTACGACCCCGCCGATCTTGGCATTTTCGATAGCAACGTGGATTTTTTCGTCTCGAACGACACGATCTTTTTTATCGCGGACAACCTCGGCGGGTCCGCGAACACCGAAGGCGACGTGCTTGTCGGCATCGAGAATCTGACCGGCTCGACCTTCAACGATACGCTGATCGGCGACGACAACGACAACGTGCTGGCGGGCCTCGGCGGCGCCGACTCGCTCTTAGGCATGGGCGGCGACGACACGCTCGCCGGCGGCGCGGGCGCGGATTCGCTCGTTGGCGGCGACGGCATCGACACGGCCAATTACGGCGCGTCCGCCGCGGGCGTGGTCGCGAACCTCGGCGCGGGTACGGCCTCGGGCGGCGACGCCCAGGGCGATACGCTGGCGGCGATCGAGAACCTGATCGGCACGGACTTCGCCGACATGCTGACGGGCGACGGCGTATCCAATACGATCATCGGCGGCGCTAGCAACGACACCCTAGCGGGCCTCGCCGGCAGCGACACGCTCCTGGGCGGCGGCGGCGACGACCTGCTCGCCGGCGGCGCGGGCGGGGACGATTTCGACGGCGGCGACGGCATCGACACGGCCGATTACAGCGCCTCGGCCGCGGGCGTCGAAGTGGACTTGAACGCGGGCTTCGGCGCGTTCGGCGACGCCGATCTCGATACCCTCGCCAATGTCGAGAACCTGATCGGCTCGGCCGTTAACGACACGCTGACGGGCAGCGGCGGCGCGAACTTCCTGCAAGGCGGGCTGGGCGCCGACACGATGCTCGGCCTCGGCGGCAACGACACGCTCGCGGGCGGCGCCGACGCGGATTCGCTGGAAGGCGGCCTGGACAACGATCTTCTCGTCGGCGGCGCGGGCGCGGACTCGCTCGACGGCGGCGACGGCGTCGACACGGCCGATTACGGCGCTTCCGGCGCGGGCGTGACGGTCAATCTCCTGGCTGGCACGGGCCTGGGCGGCGACGCCCAGGGCGACACGCTCACCGGCGTCGAGAATCTGTCAGGCAGCGGCCAAGCCGACACGCTGACCGGCGATGGCGGCGTCAACACGCTTTCGGGCGGCGGCGGCGACGACGTGCTGGATGGCGGCGGGGGGGCGGACCGCCTGAACGGCGAATCGGGCATCGACACGGCCTCGTACCAGTCGTCGCTTACGGGCGTGACGGTCAACCTCCTGACTGGCATCCATACCGGCGACGCCGCGGGCGATACGCTCAGCTCCATCGAGGCGATCCTCGGCAGCAACCAGAACGACACGCTGATGGGCGATGGCGGGGCCAACACGCTTCAAGGCGGCGGCGGCAACGATACGTTGAACGGCGGCGACGACGACGACGTGCTGAAGGGCGGGGCGGGCGACGACTCGCTGATCGGCGGGGCGGGCAACGACACCGCCGACTTCTCCGACGCCACCGGGCCGGTGACGGTGAACCTGGCGGCCGGCACGGCGACGGGCCTCGGCATCGGCACCGATCATTTCAGCGGCATCGAGAACTTCATCAACGTGGCGAACTTCACCGGCGGCGGCGGCAACGATACGATCGACGGCGGAACCGGCAACGACACGCTGAACGGCAATGGCGGCAGCGACACGATCGATGGCGGGTCCGGCAACGATAAGCTGTTGGGCGGCACCGGCGGCGACGAGCTGGACGGCGGCATCGGCAACGACAAGCTCGACGGCAACCAGGGCAACGACGTGCTGAACGGCGGCCTGGGCAACGACACGCTGCTGGGCGGGGCGGGCAACGACACGATCAACGGCGGCGAGGGTGACGACCGGATGAACGGCGGCGCGGGCGCCGACCTGTTCATCATCGAAGCGCCGAGCGGCAACGACACGATCCAGGGCTTCGACAGGTTCGACGTGGTGGATTTGAGCTTGTCGGGCGCCGGGTTCGGCGACGTGACCGACGTGCAGGCGGCGGCGACCAACGTACGCGGTGGCGTGCTGATCGATCTGGGCGGCGGCAATTCGCTGACCATCCTCGGCAAGTCGGTCGCTACCCTCGACAACGGCGACTTCGTCTTCTGATCCTAAGCCCGCGTTGGCCGCGCGGGCGTCAAGCGCGGATCAGGGCGCAGGATCGAGCTTTCGCTGCACGCGCTGATCGAAGCGCTGGACGTTGACGACCACGCGCTGATGCGTGCCGCCGCCGATGACCTCTTTCTCGTCCCGCGCCTCGACCCGGAACGACAGGGTGCGCCCGTCGATGGCGATGAGCTCCGCCGTCGCCGATATGCGCATGCCCACGGGCGTGGCCGCGATGTGGCGCACATCCAGGTGAATGCCCAGGCTTTGATGCCCTTGCGGCAATAGGCGCTCGGCCGCCGCCAGCGCCGCCGCCTCGATCAGGTTGATCATGACCGGCGTGGCCAGCACGGCCACCTTGCCGCTGCCGATGCGGGGCGCGGTGTGCTCGTCGCCGACCAGCAGCTCCGCCGATCCCTGCAACCCGATCCGCAGCTTCGACAGGTCGATCATGTCAGGCCCCGGCCCGGCCTTCGTCGCCCCGGGCTTTTGATCTATAACATCAATTCCTATAGGAGACCGTACGAGGCACGATGATTCCCATCGGCGATTCGTCCCTGGCGGGCAGGCTCAGGCGCGAGATCCAGGGCGAGGTGCTGTTCGACGCCTTCTCGCGCGGGCGCTATTCCACCGACGCCTCGATCTACCAGGTCGAGCCGATCGGCGTGGTGGTGCCGAAAACCGAGCACGACATCCGCGTCGCCATGCAGATCGCGCGCGAAGCGGGCGCGCCGGTGCTGCCCAGAGGCGCGGGCACCTCGCAATGCGGCCAGACCGTGGGCCGCGCCTTGGTGATCGACGTCAGCAAGCACCTGAACCAGGTGGTGGCGCTGGACAAGGCCGCGCGGCGCGTGTCGGTCGAGCCTGGGGTGGTGCTGGACCAGCTCAACGCCTACTTACGCCCGCACGGGCTGTTCTTTCCTGTGGACGTATCGCCGGCCAACCGCGCCACGGTGGGCGGCATGACCGGCAACAATTCCTGCGGCTCGCGCTCGATCCGCTACGGCAACATGGTGCACAACGTCCATGCCATCGACGCGATATTGGCGGATGGCGAGAAGCTGAGGTTTGGCCCGGTCGAAGACGCCAGCGGCGGCCGGGTGGAAGAGCTGTGGGCCAAGCTCAAGACACTCGCCTTCGCCGAAGCCGACGAGATCAAGCGGCGCTTCCCCAAGGTGCTGCGCCGCGTCGGCGGCTACAACATCGATGAGCTCACCAGCAACCGGCCGAACCTGGCGCGGCTCTTGGTCGGCTCGGAAGGTACGCTGGCCTTCACCACGCGCGTCGATCTCGACCTGCAGCCGATCCCTAAGCACCGCACTTTGGGCATCTGCCATTTCGGGCACTTCTACGCGGCGATGGAAGCGACGCAGCACATCGTCAAGCTCGGCCCCACCGCGGTCGAGCTGGTGGACCGCACCATGATCGGCCTGGCGCGCGACATCCCCATGTTCAAGGCCACGGTGGACCGCTTCGTGGTGGGCGCGCCCGACGCGCTGCTGCTGGTGGAATTCGCCGGCGACGACCAGGCGGACGTGACGCGCCGGTTGCAACAACTCGTGGAACTGATGGGCGATCTGGGTTTCCCCGATAGCGTCGTGGCAGCGACCGACCCGGCGTTCCAGCGCGCGGTGTGGGACGTGCGCGCGCAAGGCCTCAACATCATGATGTCGATGAAGGGCGAGGGTAAGCCGGTCAGCTTCATCGAGGATTGCGCGGTGCCGCTGGAACATCTGGCGGAATACACCGAGCGCCTCACCAAGATTTTCCGCAAGCACGGCACCGACGGCACCTGGTACGCCCATGCCTCCGTGGGCACGCTGCATGTCCGCCCGGTCTTGAACCTGAAGCTGGAGAAGGACGCCAAGGCGATGCGCGCCATCGCCGAGGAATGCTTCGAAATGGTGCGCGAATACAAGGGCAGCCATTCCGGCGAGCACGGCGACGGGCTGGTGCGCAGCGAATTCCACGAGGCGATGTTCGGGCCGCGCATCGTCGGCGCGTTCGAGCGGGTGAAGGAGATTTTCGATCCCGCTGCCGTGATGAACCCGGGCAAGATCGTGCACCCGTCGAAAATGGACGACCGCGGGTTGTTCCGCTTCAAGCCGGGCTACGCCACGCAAAAGCTCGACACCGCGTTCGACTGGTCGGCCTGGGGCGGGTTCGGCGGCGCTGTCGAGATGTGCAACAACAACGGCACCTGCCGGCGCACCGATGCCGGCGTGATGTGCCCGTCCTTCCGCGTGACGGGCAACGAGCGCGACCTGACGCGCGGCCGGGCCAACACGCTGCGCCTCGCCCTGTCGGGGCAGCTCGGCCCGGAGGCGATGCTGTCGCCCGCCATGAAAGAGACCATGGCGCTGTGCGTGGGCTGCAAGGGCTGCCGGCGCGAATGCCCCACCGGCGTCGACATGGCCAAGATGAAACTGGAATGGCAGGCGCAGGTCAGGCGCACGGTGTCGCTGACTTTGCGCGAGCGCCTGGTGGCGCATTTGCCGGATTACGCGCCGGTGGCGGCGAAGCTCGCGCCGCTGATGAATCTCAGCGACGCGGCCCCGCGTTTACGCGAATGGATCACCGGCTTCAGCGCGCGGCGTTCCCTGCCCAAGTGGCGCGGCGATGCGCTGAAGGATTCCGAGTCGCCGGTGCCCGCGCCGCAAGCCGACGTGCTGCTGTTCGCGGATTGCTTCACGCGCTGGTTCGAGCCGCAGATCCCCAGGGCGGCGTTGCAGGTTCTGGCCGCTTCGGGAAAGAAAACCGCGATCGCGTCGGACGGTGGCCGGCCTTTGTGTTGCGGGCGCACCTATCTGGCCGCTGGGATGGTCGACCGGGCGCGCGCGGAGGCGGGGCGCATGATCGCGGCGCTGAAGGGCAAGCAAGTGGTGGGCCTCGAGCCCTCCTGCCTGCTCACCCTGCGCGACGAATACCCCGCGCTACTGCCGGGCAAGGAGACCGCCGATCTTGCCGCCCGCGCCCAATTGTTCGAGGAATATCTGGCGGCGGAAAACAAAGCCGGCAGGCTGGATTTGAAACTGAGGGATATCGGCGCGTCGCGCGCGCTGCTGCACGGGCATTGCCACCAAAAGGCGTTCGGCCTGGTCGGCGGCGTCAGCGAAGTTCTGTCGCTGGTGCCGGGCCTGAAGGTCGAGACGGTGGAATCGAGCTGCTGCGGCATGGCCGGATCGTTCGGCTACGAGGCCGAGCATTTCGACGCCTCGATCAAGATGGCCGAGCTCAATCTTCTGCCGGCGGTGCGCGGTGCGGGCGAGGGCGATGTGATCGTCGCCGACGGAACCTCGTGCCGCCACCAGATCAAGGATGGTGCTAAGCGCGCCGCGCTGCACGCCGCCGAGGTCCTCGCCCGCGCGTTGGCGTGAAGCGCCGGAGCGGTGCTATCGTTTCCCTACGCGATTTTGCAACGGGAGGACCGCCATGAAATACGTATTGATCGGCAGCATCGACGCCAAATGGGCGCTGAAGCAGACCGAGCGCGCCGACGCCGCCAATGCCCAGTGCAAGGCGCTGGGCATCAAGATCGAGTCGACCCATTACGTGCAAGGACCGTATGATTTCGTCGTCGTGGCCGACGCGCCCGACGCCGAGGTGATGCTCGGCTTCTCGCTGTGGTACGCGACCAAGGGCTACGGCAAGCTGATGTCGCTGCCCGCGCATGACAGCGCGACCATGGTCCGCGCCTGCAAGCGCGCCGGCGGGTGAGCCGAAGGATCGGATAACCACGAAGGCACGAAGACACGAAGCCGGAAAGAATTGAGATAGCCACCAAGGCACCAAGGAAGATAAGAATCTCATAGCGGCCTAGGGCCGCAAAAAGGTCTTTTCGTCTTCTTGGTGTCTTTGTGTCTTGGTGGTTGTCCTCTCCTTCCTTCTTCGTGCCTTGGTTTCTTCGTGGTTCATCTTGCCGATTTCGCGTTGCCCCGGTTCATGTTAAACGTCCATACATGGCCTGGGGCAAACGGCGCGGCTATCACCACGGCAATCTGCGCGAGGCGCTGGTCGACGCGGCGCTGAGCCTGATCGGCGAAAAGGGCCTGGGCGGCGTCACCTTCGCCGAGGCCGCGCGCGCGGCGGGGGTCAGCCCGGCGGCACCCTATCGCCACTTCCGCGACCGCGACGCGCTTCTGGCCGAGGTCGCAAGGCAAGGCTATGAGCGGTTCGAGGCGATGCTGGCCAAGGGCTGGAACGACGGCAGGCCCGACCCGATGGCCGCGTTCGAGAACGTGGGCCGGGCGTATCTCGCCTTCGCGCGCACCGAGTCGGCGTACTACGCGGCGATGTTCGAATCCGGCCTGCCGCCGGACGCCAGCGCAGAGTTGCGCGAGGCCGCCGACCGCGCCTTCAGCGTTCTGCGCACCGCGTCCGAGACCTTGTGCGCGCTCTTGCCGCGCGACGAGCGCCCGCCCGCGCTGATGATGAGTCTCCATGTCTGGGCGATGGCGCACGGCATCGCCTCGCTGTTCGGCCGCGGCGACCAGGGCCGCCGCAAACTCCCCATGTCGCCCGAGCAACTGTTGGAGGCGGGGGTGCTGATCTATCTCAAAGGGCTGGGGTTGGGCGTGGGCGGAAATATGAAAACAACGAGCGAAAAGTAGGGCAGGCTTCCTATGGACAAACCACCTAAGAACAAAAGTGCGGGTGATATAGCGCGGGAGGTAGGAAGAGCGGCTGTCTCGGTGATTCCCGGAGCTGGAGGCCCAATTCAAGTCCTGTTCGAAAATGTATTTTCTGCCCCGCTTGAGAAACGAAGGCAAGCCTGGCTTGAAGATCTGGCTGAAGTAGTAGCCAAGCTTCAAGAGAAGGTAGAGGGTCTGACTCCTGAGAAGTTGGCCTCTAATGAAGTATTTATCACCGTTGCTCTTCAAGCATCGCAGATAGCAACTCGAAATCACCAAAAGGAAAAACTTAAGGCACTTCGCAACGCCGTCTTTAATTCTGTGCTACCGAATTCACCTGAGGATGATGAGAAGATTATTTTTTTAAGGCTCATCGACCAATTGACCTCGTGGCACCTGAGAACTTTAGCATTGTTGAATGGCCCAGTAGACTGGATGGCGCGTAATGACATTCGGAACCCCGGCTGGAGCATGGGAGGTGTCTCAACTGTTATTGAGCATTGCTTCTCTGGTCTCAAGGGCAAACGGGATTTTTATGATCAAGTTGTGCGAGACCTACAAGTAGATGGTCTGATCGGGCAGGGGCAGTTTATTCATGTAACCATGACCGGCGGAGGCATGGTTGAATCTCGAACTACAGATAGGGGAAAGAGATTTCTTAAATTCATCTCTGATCCTAGTTAGGCGAAATTCTTGATCAAATCAGGCGAGCAGGTGCACTCGAATGCTCTGTCCCGACTTCTTCGTCCAGCTTAGCTGGGACACGCTGCACGAACCTAATGATGGGCGAAAGATGAAAGCACGACGGTTCACCAATGTCTGGGACGCGATCGAAGGCTCGAAGCGCGATGCCGCCAGCCTCAAGGCGCGTTCCGGCCTGATGATAGAGCTCGCGGAGCTGATCCGCCGGCGGGGGTGGACGCAGCGCCAGGCGGCGGCAAAGTTCGGCGTCACGCAGCCGCGCATCTCCGACCTCACGCGCGGGCGGATCGATCTGTTCTCGCTCGACATGCTGGTCGATATGGCGGCCGCCGGGGGGCTGAAGCCCCGGGTCGTCGTGAAGGGCGTCCTCGGGCGCGCTGCCTAACTCGCTCCCCCTCACCCAGCTACGGCTAAGGCCGCCCTTCGCTGGCCCAAGCCTTCGCATCCCTCTCCCCCTTTCAGGGGGCGAGGGTAGGGTAAGAGCGCGTAATTTTGCGCCTATCTCCTCCCCTGCACCTGAACCGTTAGCCGGTGGCGTTTGGTGAAATGCGCCAGCATGGTGCCGACATGGCGCATGGTGGGGTTGCCCTTGGGGCCGAGCATGCGGTGCAGGGTCTTGGCGCCGATGCCCGTGGCTTGGCTCAGCTTCTCGAATCCGCCGGTGACATGCACGTAGTCGCGGAAGATCGATTTGGCGAGCTCGGTTTCCCCGCGCAGCAGCGCCTCGACGCCTTCGGCGAGCAATCCCTCGCGGTAGGCGGGATCGCGCTTCATCCGGCGCAGAAACGTCTCGCGGACCGGTATCGCTAGTGCCATGTCTTCGGGCCTCCCGACCCTTTGCGCCGCTGGTAGTCGCCCCATCGCTCGCGCGCAATCGCGATGTCCCGGTCCTGCCGCTGTTTCGTGCCGCCGCCCAGCAGGATGACGATCTGCCGCCCGTCATAGGCCATGTAGACGCGATAGCCGGGGCCGAAATCGATGCGGTATTCGTATAGGCCGCCGCCGACGCTCTTCATGTTCGACACATTGTCCAATTCCAGACGGCGTAGGGCGGTTTCGACTTTCATCGCCGATACCCGGTCCAGCGAGTCGAACCATAGGCGGAAAGGTTTGCGCCCGGCCGGATCGACATACTCGAATACCTGCATCGGCTGCATAGTATCATATATTATACTATACTCAAGCCAGAACCGCCCGGCTGCGCGTTCTGCTAGGCTGGCAGTCTTGGAGGTTCCCCATGCCGATCGAGAAACGTCCCTTCGGCCGCACGGGCCATTCGAGCTCGGCGGTGATTTTCGGCGCGGCGGCTTTGTCGCGCGTCGACCAATCGACCGCCGACCGCGCGCTCGACCTTTTGCCGCAATACGGCGTCAACCACATCGACACCGCCCAGCGCTACGGCGAATCCGAAGTGCTGGTGGGCAGTTGGATGCAGCGCCATCGCAACCGCGGCGATTATTTCCTCGCCACCAAGACCGGCGACCGCGACAAGGCCGGCGCGCGCGACAGCATCCGCCGCTCGCTCGACCGCCTCAAGACCGACCATGTCGACCTGATCCAGCTGCACGCGCTCTATCATCCCGACGAGTGGGAAAAGGCGCTTGGGCCCGGCGGGGCGCTCGAAGCCTGCGTCGAAGCGCGCGAAGCGGGGCTGGTGCGCTTCATCGGCATCACCGGCCACGGCTGGACCGTCGCCGCCACGCATCGCCGCGCGCTCGAGCGGTTCGCGTTCGATTCCATCCTGCTGCCGTGGAACTGGTTCGCCGCGCAGCACGCTACCTACGCGCCCGACTTCGAGCGCACGGTTGCCCTGGCGCAATCGCGCGGCGTCGCGGTGCAGACCATCAAGGGCGTGGCGCGCGGACCCTGGGCCGCGGGCGCCGCGAAGGACCGCACCACCTGGTATCAGCCCCTGGAGGCGATGGACGACATCCGCCCCGCCGTGCATTGGATATTGAGCCGGCCCGGCATCTTCCTGCTCTCGGCCGGCGATGTCGGCATCCTGCCGCTGATCCTGAAAGCGGCGTCCGAGCCCGCATCCATGCCGGGCCCCGAAATCATGGCGGCATTGTCGCAGCGCACCGGCCTCGCCTCGATCTTCGGGATTTGACGCAAGTTCACCGGCCCGCCCTCGAATAATCTACCGGCCCCACTTGACTCCCCGCTTTCCCTGCATTATGTAAATGTTCGTTACATTCACTTGGAGTGGGGCGATGGCAATCGCGGCGAAACTCGACGACATCGGCAAGCCGGCCTGGATCGCGCTGATGGTCCTGGGCTTCGTGTGGTGGTGGCCCGTGGGCCTGGCCACGCTGTTTTTCATGATCGGGAGCGGGCGCATGGGACGTTGGAAGCACGAGGGTGCCGGGTGCTGGCACGGCGAGTTCAAGGACAAGGCGCACGACGTGGCCGAACGCTGGTTTGGCGGGCGGCGCGACTCGAGCGGCAACGCCGCGTTCGACGAATACCGCGCCGATACGCTGAAGCGCCTGGAAGAAGAACAGCGCGAGTTCAAGGATTTCCTGGGACGGCTGCGCCATGCCAAGGACAAGGCCGAGTTCGACCAATTCATGGCCGACCGCCTGCGCCGCGGTCCCGGTTCCGGCTCTGATCGCGCGCCGCCGCAGCCCGAGGCGTAAGCTTTCCGGGATAGACGACAAAGCCCCCGCGGTTCGCGCCGCGGGGGTTTTCGTTTTTAGAAAAAGTAAGAAGGGCTAACCACGAAGACACGAAGACACGAAGTAGAAGGAAAGAATCGAACCACCACGGCACAACGGACACCACGTCAAAAGTCCGATTGCGCGGCCCAGGGCCGCGCGAGAATCCATCCTTCGTGGTGTCGTGGTGTCGTCGTGGTTCAGGTTTATTCTACTGTCTTCTTCTGCCTTCTTCGTGTCTTCGTGGTTCAACTTTTTCCCATCAACTTCTTCAGATCGGGCACCGGCCGTGCGGTCGCGGGATCGGATTGCATGTGCTGCTCCAGCGCGTGTGCGACCGACAGCACGAACTTGTCGCCGCAATGCGGGCCGACGATCTGCAACGCGAACGGCGTTCCGCCCGGCTCCATACCGCAGGGCAGTGACAAGGCGGGATTGCCCGTCAGCGTGATCAGGTAAGCCGGCGCCAGCCAGTGGAAATAACTGCCGAGCTTCACCCCGTCTACGGTCTCGGGGTACCAGGTCTCCACCGGGAAGGGCGGCACGGCGGCGACCGGCACGATGAACACGTCGACCTCGCGGAACATCGCTTGGAAGTTGCGGTAGATCTTGGTCTGCAACACATGGCCGCGCGCCACGTCCTCGGCGCTGTAGCGCAAGCCCTCTTCCACATTGGCTTTCACGTTCGGGCCGAGCAGGTCTTTTTTCGTGCGGTATTTCTCCAGATGCGCGGCCAGGAAGTTCTGCGCGCGGATCAGGGCGAAGGCCTCGTCGCCGCCGGTGAAGTCCGGGGAGCGCTGTTGGCAGGACTTGAAGACGCCGGACAGGCGCTTGATGCGCTCCAGGAACGTCGCGCGCACGGTCCCATCGATCCGGGCCGCGCCGCCGAAATCGGGGCTGTAGGCGACGCGCAGGCTCGACAGATCGATCGGCGCGGGATCGCGCAAAACAGCCGGATCGACCGGCCGGGAATGCGGATCGCGCACGTCGAACCCGGCCTGGGCCGACAGCAGCAGCGCCGCGTCGGCGACGCTGCGGCCCATCGGCCCGCGCACGCTCAAGTTGGTCCAGCCCAGCGGCCGGCGCTCGTTCGGCACCAGGCCCGGCGAGGTACGGAACCCCACCACGCCGCAAAACGCCGCAGGGGTGCGCAAAGACCCGCCGGTGTCCGAGCCGGTGCAGATCGGCAGCATGGAAGTCGCCAGCGCCACCGCCGAGCCGCCGGACGAGCCCGCTGAAGTGCGCTTCGGATCGAACGGATTGCGCGTCGGCCCGTACACCTCGTTGCGCGTGTTGGCGCCGGCGCCGAACTCGGGCGTGTTGGTCTTGGCGAGCACGATCGCGCCCGCCGCGCGCAACACCGCCGTGCCGCGCTCGTCTTCATTCGGCACATGGTCCTTGAAGATCAGCGAGCCGTGGGTGGTGCGCAGACCCTCGGTCTCCTCCAGGTCCTTCACCCCCAGCGGCAAGCCGTGCAGCGCGCCCAGCGCCTCGCCCGCCATCACCCGGCGTTCGGCGTCCTTGGCGGCTTGCTTGGCGCGGTCCGGATCCATCGCCACCACGGCATTCACGGCGGGGTTCACCTCATCGATGCGCTTCAGGCACGAGGCCAGAAGCTCGACCGGCGACAATCCGCGCGCGCCGATCAGCCGCCGCGCGGCGACGGCGCTCAAGTCGCAGGGCTCGGTCATCCGGTGGTCCTCCAGGGGCTGGAAAGGCGGCGCGGGGGTGGTGCTGGCGGCCAAAATGGCACCCCCGGGGGCCTGAAGTCGAGCCCGGGAGGGGCCGGGCTAACCCCCCGATTTATGGTCGCGATTCGGGCTGGAAACCTATATATTGTGATACTGGGGTACCGCGTTCGCCTATCCCTGGTGATTCGGCGCGGGAAGCAGGGCCGTTGGTCGTCCAGATAGCACTGAAGTCATGGCCACACTGACCGAAGACGGCGACATCGTCATGGACGCGCCGCGCGCGGCCGCGCCCGAGGCCGGCTTCGCGCCGCGCGGCGTCACCATGCGCGACGTGCTGACGGCGGTGTTCTACGACCGCTGGGCGATCCTGGTCGCGTTCCTGGTGCCGGTGTGCCTGGGCGTCGGCGCGTCGCTGCTGGTGCGCACCACCTACGAGGCCGAGGCGCGGCTTCTGGTGCTGCTGGGCCGCGAATACGTGTTCCGTCCCGAGGCCGGCGACAACACGCAGAGCTTCTCGTTCGACCGCGAGCAGATCGTCAAGGCCGAGCTCGAAATCCTCGGCAGCCGCGAGCTCAAGGCCGAGGTGATCAAGACCATCGGCATGGAGGAAATCTATCCTTCCTCGATGCTGGGGCCGGTGGTCGACCCGCAAACGCAGCCCGGCCGCCCCCGGCCGCGCGCGCTCGACCTGGCGGTGGAGCGGTTCGAGAAGGACTTGAAGCTGACGGCGGTGCAGGGCTCGAACGTCATCCAGCTTGCCTACAGCCACCGCGATCCGCAGATCGCCGCCGAGGCGCTGAACCTCTTGATCCGCTTCTACATCGAAAAGCGGCGCGAGGTGTTCAGCCAGACGCGCTCGACCGTGCTGTTGCAGCAGCGCGAGCTGTACGCCAAGCAGCTTGCCGACGTGGAGGCGCGGCTGCAGGCGTTCCGCAGCAAGAACAACATCTCGAACATCGAGGAGCAGACCAACCTGCTGCTGCGCCAGGAATACGACCTGAACACCGCGATCCAGCAGATGGACGAACGCGTGCGCGGCTTGCAGGCGCAAGGCCTGGGGCTGAAGGCGCAGATCGTCATCACGCCGCCGCAAATATTGCTGAGCCAGGACACCACCCGCACGCGGGCGCTGGAATCGGCGCGCGCCACGCTGATGGGCCTCGAGTTGCGCCGGCGCGACCTTCTGACCAAGTACCGCGAATCCTCGCGTATCGTGCTCGATGTCGACGCCCAGATCGCCGAGGCGCGGCGGTTCCTGGCCGAAGACCAGTCCGCCTCGTCCGACAGCACGCGCACCGGGCGCAATCCGGTGCTGGACGATCTGGAGCGCGACTCGTCGCGGCTCGAGGCCGAATTGCAGGGCCAGCGCGCGCGCAAGGGCGAGCTGGACTCGAGCCTGAAGAAGCTGCGCGAGCGCCTGGCGGAACTGACCGCCCAGGACCGCATGTTCCGGGAGCTCGACCGCGAACGCTCGATCAACGAAGAGAACTACCGCACCTACACCACGCGCCTGGAAGAGGCGCGCATCACCGAGGAATTCGACCGCAACAAGAGCGCCAATATCCGCATCATCCAATCGGCCGAGCCGCCGACCCAGGGCAAGAACCTGCGCATGCCGATCATCGCCGCGTCGATCTTCCTGGGCTTGCTGTCGGCGCTGGCCACGGCCTTCGTGGTGGCGCAGATGCGCCAGACCTATCTCACGCCCGACGACGTCGAGCGCTCGCTCGGCCTGCCGGTGCTGCTGGTGGTGCCGCTGCGCCACGGCTCGGCCGCCGCCCGCGCGCCGCGCGCCGCCGGCCGACGATCGTGGAAATAGAAGATGGCGTATGTCGAGCAGGCAGAAGCCCCCTATACCGGCGCCGACGGCCCCGAGCTGCTGACGACGCAGGAAGCGTTGAAACTGCTGTACCTCACCTATCGCGCGGTGCGCACGCGCGGCAGGCGCCTGGGGTTCGTTAGGGTGCAGTTCGTCGCCGCCAACGCCGGCGACGGCACCTCGTCGATCGCCAGGGATTTCGCGCTGGTGGCGGCCATGCGCGCGCATGACCGCGTGCTGCTGCTCGATCTCGCCCTGCCGGTGAACGACCAGCTCAGCCACCTGACGGCGCGCGGGCTGGTGGAAGGGCCGTCGACCATCGACCCGGTCGAGCTCGGCCTGCCGGTGGAGGGCCGCGCCGGTTCGGGCAACGGCAACGCCACCCAGCATACCTGGCTCAAGTTCCACCGCGTGCGCACGAGCTCGCTCTACGTCTCCGAGCGGCAGCAGCAAGCGGGCGGCAGCGAAGACCCGCCGGGCATGGCGCAGTTCTGGGAGCGCATGCGCACCGAGTTCGAGCTGGTGGTGGTGGACAGCCCGGCTTTGTCGGAATCGTTCGATCCGGTGATGGTCGCCAACCAGATGGATGCGGTGATCCTGGTCATCAACGCCGAGGCCACGCGTTCGCAGGTGGCGCGCAACTTGCGCGACCGGATGATGGAAGTGGGCGGGCCGGTGATCGGCTGCGTGCTGAACCGCCGCCGCTATCACATCCCCAGGTTCCTATACCGCAGGCTGTAGGGCGGATGCTTAGCCCGACGCGCCGCGTCCTGATGGCCTCGCCCGGCGGCAGGCGCGGCAAGGGCGGCATGGCCAGCCTGGTGGTCTATCTCGCCGACGCTTTGCCCAAGCGCCTGCCCGGCATCGAGATCGGCGTGGTGGACAGTTACGGCCCTGGCGCGTTCTGGGCCATGCCCATGTATTTCGCCGCGGCGGCCGTGCGGGTGCTGCTCGCCTGCGCGCTGCGGCGCGTCGACCTCATGCATTTGCACATGTCGCATTACGGCAGCGTGGCGCGGAAATTGACCCTGGCGCTGGTGGCCCAGGCGTTCGGCGTCAAGACGGTCATGCATCTGCACGGCTCGGATTTCGACGCGAACTGCACCACCATGCCGGCGTGGCAGCGCGGGCTGACGGTCGCGATCCTCAAGCGCTGTGAACGTGTCGTGGTGATCGGCGGCTATTGGCGCGAGTTCGTGACGGCGAAGCTGGGGCTCGAGCCTGAGCGCGTGGTGCTGATCCACAACGGCGCGCCGCGAACCGGAGCGGCGCGCGATCTTTTAGAAAGGCCAGGCGGATCAACGCCCGGCGCGCCGCTATTGCCTATGCATCAAGCCCGGGCGCCGGGACCTGTGCGTTTGCTGATGCTGGGAGAGTTGGGCCCGCGCAAGGGCACGCCCGAGCTGGTCGCGGCCCTCGCCTCGCCGGACCTCCGCAAGCGCGACTGGAGCGCCACCCTCGCCGGCAACGGGCCGGTGGAGAAATACCGGGTGGAGGTCGCTGCGTTGGGCCTAAGCGGACGCATCGCCCTGCCGGGCTGGCAATCGGGCGATCAGGTGAAGGCGCTGCTGAACGCGGCGGATGTGTTTATCCTGCCGTCGCGGCAGGAGGGATTGCCGATCGCGATATTGGAGGCGATGGCCGGCGGGGCGGCGGTGATCTCCACGCCCGTGGGCGCGATCGGCGACGCGATCCTGGACGGCGAAACCGGGCTCTTGGTGCCGCCGGGCGATGCGGCCGCCTTGGCCGTTGCCATTGCCAAGCTCATCGACGATCCGGCTTTGCGCGGGCGGCTCGCGGCCAATGCCCGCCGGCGGTTCGAGGCGATGTTCACCATCGACCGCACCGCCGACCAGGTGGCGGCGCTCTACCGGGAACTCGGCATCGCGTAGGCGCGCCCTTCGCGACGTGGCCGCATGTCCCGCTTGACATATGAGTTGATATCAACATAAATGGATCATGGTGACGAGACTCGAACTTCCCTATGCGACGACGCGCATGGTGCGCGATACTTGCCTGTGCCTGCACGTGCAGCGCGCCGCGCGGACATTGGCCCGGCGCTTCGACGAGGCGCTGAAGCCCTTCACCCTGACCCACGGGCAGTTCTCGCTGCTGATGTCGCTCAACCGGCCCGAGCCGGCGAAGATGGCTGAGGTATCGGCCCTGCTGGCGATGGACCGCACCACCCTTACCGCCAACCTGAAGCCGCTGGAGCGCCGCGGTTTGGCCACGGTGATGGTCGACAAAAAAGATAAGCGCGGGCGGCGCCTGATGCTTACCGATGCCGGACGGGCGCTCTTGGCCGAGGCCGTGCCGGCCTGGAAACGCACCCACGTCCAGATCGACCGGCTGCTCAAGCACTCCGATCCTAAGCGCCTGCGCGGCGACCTCAGCGCGATTTCGTAACGCCTATTCACCCCCAGAGGAAGGAGACGACGCCATGAACGTCCAGCCCTATCTGTTTTTCGACGGCAAATGCGAGGAAGCAATCGCTTTCTACCAGAAGGCGGTGGGCGCGGAGGTAAAGATGCTGATGCGCTTCAAGGACGCGCCGCCGCCGCCGCCGGACTCGAAGGAATGTGCGCCCCAGCCCGGGACGGCCGACAAGGTGATGCATGCCTGCCTGCGCATCGGCGAGGCCGATGTGATGGCCTCGGATGGACGCTGCACGGGCAAGACCAACTTCCAGGGCTTCGCCCTGTCGCTCAACGCCGCCAACGAGAACGAGGCCAAGCGGCTGTTCGGCGCGCTCAGCGACGGCGGGCAGGTGATGATGCCGCTCGGCAAGACGTTCTTCGCGCCGTGCTTCGGCATGACCGCCGACAAGTTCGGCGTGTCGTGGATGGTGATCGTGCCGCCGAAGCAGGGCTAAAGGGTCAATCTTTGAAACAGAGCTCAGGCGCAGATTTACAAAAGCCTATTTTTTGGCAATCTGCGCCAGTTTTTCTGAGTGTTGAATAACAAGCCGACAAAGCATGACAAAATCTGCATAGGTTAAATCATGTTTGGCGTCGTTAGTTCGGAAGCTACAGATCTTGAACTCTGGTTTACCAACACCATCGCCAACATGATCTAACGTTGGTAGGAGGGCGAGTGATAATTTATATGCCCGCCTTTTTGTTTTTGATTCGTCGTTGTTGTATTTCCCCAACAACGACCAGTCGAGCTTCTCACCTGTATAGTCATCGTGCCCATTAGATTCGATTACAGCCCGGTGAATTTCGATCTTGTATTCTTCTCTTGTTGCTGTCGTGTTTCCACGCTTTCGATCCCGCCTAATGTGATCAGACTTTGTTATAAGCCATTTCAAATAGGCGTCTTGTAAGACGATGCCTTCCAAGAATGCGGGTAAGCGATATTTATTTGACAACATGCAAACGAGTATTTGACGAATGCTTAAATAGCTTTTCTCTCTTAACTCGCATAGCCAATACACGCTTCCTGGCGCGCAGTGTCACCTCTTCGTTGATGCCTTCCTCGTCGAGGAAGGCATCGAGCGAAGTCAGTTCGTTGGGATTGCGCAGCCGCTTACGGCGCTTAGGCATTGCCATGCGTGCATCATACACGCAAAAGCGACTCGGCTACACCGCCAGCTTATACTCGCGCAGGAACAACTCCAGCACCAGCATCTGCCAGACCAGCTTCTCGTGGTTCTGGCGGCCCTGCATGTGCTCGTCCAGCCTCGCTTCCATGCGCCCGGGGCGGTAGAAGCCGCGGGACAGCGCGTTCGGTCCCAGCATGTCGGTGATGAACGGTTTCATTTCCCCGCGGAACCATTGGTTCACCGGCATGCGGAAGCCCGATTTCGGGCGCTCGATGATGCTGCGGGGCAGAATCTTCTCGGCTACGCGGCGCAGGATCCATTTGCCGGTCAGGCCGTTGAGGCGATACTTGCCGGGCAGCGACGAAGCGAAGGCCACCAGGTCGTGGTCCAGGAATGCCATGCGCGATTCCAGCGACGCGCCCATGGTCATGCGGTCGCCGCGCTCCAAAAGATTGTCGGGCAGCCACACCGTCTGGTCGAAGGCGAGGATGCGCCTGAGGGCGCCGCTGTCCGGGTTGTCGTAGGGCGCCTGATAGGCCGGGCGCGGCACGGTGGTAAGCGCGGCCTGTTCGCCCGCGTCCAGCGCGCCGAACCAGCGGATCATGCGCTCGGTGAAATCGCGCTGGCCCAGGCTGGCGGCGGCTGTTTTGATGCGCCTGAGCGAATAGGGCAGGGCGTTGATCACCGGCTCGACCAGCATGTCGTGCAACGCCCCCGGCACGATCGCCTGGTACAGCGACGCATAGCGGTCATAGGCGTGCTTGGGATAGCCGGCCAGGGTTTCGTCCGCACCCTCGCCGGTCTGCACCACTTTCAGGGTCTTCACCGCCATGCGGCTGAGCAGCAGGATCGGCAGGTCGGCCGGCTCGCTCACCGGCGCGTCGCGGAAGCGCGTGGCGTCGGCCATGCCGTCGATCAGTTCCTTGGTCGAAAACAGCACGGGGTGATGGTCGCAGCCCAGTTGCTTGGCTACCAGATTGGCGTGCGGCAGCTCGCTGTACTGCTCCTCGGCGAAGCCGATGGAGTAGGTCGAAACCGGCTTGCCCAAACGCCTGGCCATCAGCGCGACGATGGTCGACGAATCGAGGCCGCCCGACAGGAACGCGCCCAGCGGCACGTCGGCGATCAGGCGGCGGGTTACGGCTTGATCAAGGAGTCGCTCGAACTCGGCGACCGGATCGGCTTGCGGCGGGGCATCGGCCCGCGGCTGCGTGTCGGGCGGAACGTAATAGGTCGAGACCGCAACCTTGCCCTTGTCCCACACCAGCATCTGCCCGGCGCCCAGCTTCTCGATGCCCTGGAACAGGGTGCGCGGGCTGGGCACGTAGCGGAACGCGAAGTAAAGGCCTAAAGCCTCGCGGTCGAGCCTGCGCTCGACGCCCGGCAGGGCCAGGATCGCCTTGATCTCGGAGGAAAACGCGATCAGCCCGTCGCGCCGGTACAGGAACACCGGCTTCTTGCCGAAGCGGTCGCGCACGATCAACAGCCGGTCCTTGATCGGGTCCCACAGGGCGAAGGCGAACATGCCGGCCAAACGGTTCACGAACCCGTCGCCCCAGTGGCGATAGCCGAGGAGCAGGATTTCCGTGTCGCTGTTGGTGCGGAACACCGCGCCCAGGGCTTGCAGCTCTTTTTTCAGCTCAAGGTAATTGTAGATCTCGCCGTTGAAGGTGACGGCCGTTCCGTCGGCGGCGATCATCGGCTGCGCGCCGCCCGCCAGGTCGATGATCGACAGGCGCCGGTGGCCGAAGCCGATACGCCAGCGCCCATTTGAGTCAGAGGAGCGCGCATCGGCGAAATACGTGCCCTCGCCGTCCGGCCCGCGATGGGCTATGGCGTCGGCCATCGCCTTGGCCGTCGTGTCGCTAAGGCCGATATCCCGGCGCGCGATCCATCCTGCGATGCCGCACATGGGTTAGCGCCACAGCCCCGCGTAGGCGTCGAGATAGATTTTGCGCTGCCCGTCCCAGCCGAAATGGTCTTCCACGCGCTTGCGGCCGTATTCGGCCATGCGCTTCATGCGCTGGGGATCGTCCAACAGGGCGAGCATCGCCGTGGCCAGCGCCTTGGGATCGTCGCCGCCCGGGGCATAGACCGCGGCCTCCCCGGCGATGGCGCGGCCTTCGCTCAGGTCGAACATGACCGTGGGCAGTTCCAGCGCCATGTATTCCAGAACCTTGTTCATGGTCAGCTTGTCGTTGAACTGGTTCCAGGGATCGGGGCACACACCGATATCCGCCGAAGATAAAGCCGCGAGCAGCTTGTCGCCGCGCAGGAAGCCGGTGAAGGTGACGTGCCCGTCGATCTTCAACTCGCGCGCGAGGGCTTGCAGCTTGTCGTATTCCGGCCCGTCGCCCACGAGAAGGAAACGCAAATCCTTGCGCCCCTGCGCGAAGATCGCCTCGTGCGCGGCATGCAACAGGATATCGACGCCGTCCTGCGAGCCCATGATGCCGATATAGACCACGACATGACGCGCGCCCCCGCGCAGCGCCGGGTCGGCGGCCACGCGGCGCATCTTGGTAAGGTCCGGCCCGCTGCGCACCAGATGCACGTTGCCGGCGGGCTGGCCCGCGCGCTCCACGGCGATCTTCTTCAATGCCTCGCTTGTCGTGATCACCATGTCGGCGCTGCCGATCGACATTTTCTCGAACAACAGCGTGATTTTATGGATCAGCCCCAGCCTGGGGAATTTCACCGCGAACAATTCGGCGAAGGGATCGTGATGGTCGAACACGAACTTGCGGCCGAACAGCACGCGGAACGGCAGGGCCACCATCCAGATCATGTCGGGCGGGTTGCAGGCCTGGATCGCGTCGAAGCCTCTGGTCAGGAAAATGCGCCAGGCCAGCACGGTCTGGAAAAACAGCGCGGCGGTGTATTCCAAAACGAATCCCAACACGCCGCTGGCGTCCAGCGGCAGGGGATGGCGATAGATGTGCACGCCCTCGATGATCTCGAACCCGCGGTCGTAGCCGCGGCCCTTGGGACAGATCACCGACACGTCGTAGCCCGCGCCGCGCAGCGCCAGGCATTCCTGCCATACGCGCCGGTCCGGCGGCACGGGCAGGTTCTCCACCACGATCAGGACTCGTTTGCTTTGCATGTCAGTAAAGGTAGTTGGCTTCGTAGACGTTGTAGGGCTGCACGTCCACGGTCAGCTTGCCGTCCAGCGTGTCGATCTCCAGCACGAATCCCGTGATGCGCCAGGCGATATGGCCGAGGTCCGCGACATAGAGATCGAGCTGCCGGTCCTGCGACAGGTTGAGGCCGGCGATGCTGCCGGTGGGCGAATTGATCGGGCTGCCGCCGTCGGCCACCACCAGCAGCGGAATGCCGTTGCCGGGAATCGTATCCCATGCCAGGCCCGGAATGGTCTTGTGCCGGAGGGTCATCGACTTGCAGAAAAATCCGCTGGTGCCCGGCGCGAAGCCCTGCCCGCCGATGATGCCGTCGAATTTTACGCCCGTGCCTTCGTTGGCGAGCGCCGCGCCCCCGGGCTGGATTTTCCCGCTCTGCAAGGCGATGTGATAGCCCACGGCGCGCAGCAGGATGCGCACCCACCCGTCGGCCCTGCCGTCGCGCATCTGGATTTCCGAATCGGCCGCGAGGTCGATGCCGTTGGCCCGCCCGACGATATAGGCGATTGTGGGATAGGGCGTCTGGGCCGCGGCCGGCCACGCGACGGCTACGGTCGCCGCCGCCAGTAGCAGCGCCAATCCCAGCCCCGCCGCCCATGCGGGCTTAACGGGTTTCAGGCGTGTCTCCATTGCGAAGCCGGGCAGTAAAGCGCGGAAATCCTGTCGGGAAGCTTAACCCCGCTTGGGGCCCCGGGCCGCCTTCCTGTGGACCCGGGCGGCAAAGGCCGGTATGACTGCCGCGTTCCCATGAAACAGCCAGAAACGGCCCGAATGCCCCGCCGGTCCTCGTCATGTTCGATGCGTTGAGCGCCTCGTTCCGCGAGAAGCGCAACCGGCTGTTGTCCGGGCGCCTCGGCGATCTGGCGCGCAAGGTCGAGCAGCGCGACGGGCGGCGCCTGCGCGTGATCGATGTCGGCGGCGCGCCCGGCTTCTGGGACACGCTGCATGCCGACGTGCCGGCCGACGTGACGATGGTGAATATCGAGCCCGATCCTCAAACGCCCGCGCGCCACGGGCAGATCGCGTTCACTACCGTCGCCGCCGACGCGCGCGACCTGAAGCGCTGGGGCGACGGCGAATTCGACCTGGTGGTTTCCAACTCGGTGATCGAGCATGTCGGGATGTGGTCCGACATCGCGCGCGCGGCCGGCGAAATGAAACGCCTGGCGGCGCATGGCTGGGTGCAGACGCCGGCCTTCGGCTTTCCGGTCGAGCCGCATTTCGCGCTGCCGTTCGTGCATTGGCTGCCGGTGCCGCTGCGCGCCGCGCTGGTTCCCCATCTGCCGCACCAGGGCTACGAGCATCTGCGCCTGGGCTCGCTCGGCGACGCCCGCCGGGCCGTGGAGGAAATCAACCTGCTGACGGCGCGCGAGATGCGGTTCCTGTTTCCGGAAGCCGAGCTGCTGCGGGAACGGGTCTTCGGCCTGACCAAATCCTTCATTGCGGCATGGCCCCGGGGCTGGTGGCAGTAGCAGTTAACCGCCTTTCTTATGCCATATCTTGTGGATAACCCGCTAGCCATACGCTATATATCCGTAAATTCGGGTTAGGGGTTGGCCAGTGGCGGGAGACCGCGTTTTACAGGCGCCGCGCGCCGCCGGGGCGGCGCGAATCGCCGCATTCCGGCCGGGTTTAGGCCTGTTGCTGGGCCTTGCCCTGGCGCTTGGCCTGCCCTTGGCGGCCTGCGGCACCGTCGGCATGCCCGACGAGGCCAAGCACCCGCCCGGCCAATTCGCCCCCTGGCAGGAAGCGGTGGAGGAATACCGCCTCAGGCCCGGCGACGAAATCGACGTCAAGCTGCAGTACAATCCCGAACTCAGCGACCGCGTGGTGATCGCCCCGGACGGGCGCATCAACATGGCGCTGGCCGGCATGGTGGTGGCCGAGGGGCGCACCCCCACGCAACTGGCGCAGGAACTGGAACGGCGCTTCTCGGTCGAGCTGCGCCGGCCCGAGGTGACGGTGATACCCCGCTCCTTCGCCTCGCAGCGCGTGTTCGTGGGCGGCGAGGTGGCCACGCCCGGCGTCGTGAACCTGGCGGGGCGTATCGGCGTCGCCGAGGCTGTCATGACCGCCGGCGGGTTCCGCACCACGGCGTCGTTCGACAACGTCGTGGTGGTGCGCCGCTCGCCCGAAGGCAAGCCGATGCTGCGCAACGTCAACGTGGCGCAGTTGCTGAACGACGGCGACCGCGCGCAGGACGTGCCGGTCAAGGCCGGCGACATGATCTTCGTTCCGCGCAAGGGCATCGCCAATGTCAATCTGTGGGTCGATCAATACATCAAGCAAGTGGTGCCGTGGACGATGTCGGCCGGGTTCGCCGCCAACTACGACATGCGGCTGGGTGCAAGCGGCGTGGCCGGTCAATAGGAAGTTCGTGTGAAGGCCGCGCGCACGCAAGCGACGCGCCGGCGCGTTCTGATCGGCGCGGCGGGCACGGGCCTCGCGCTCGCCTTGCCGCGTCCCCTGGCGGCGCAAAATGCGCTGCCCAGACGCGGCGTCAATTTAAGCCATTGGCTTAGCTGGGAAGGGCGCCAGCCCGTGGCGCCAGAAGACGCGCGGAAAATTCGCGCCGCCGGCTTCGATCACGTGCGCCTGCCGGTCGATCCCGAATTCATCGGCTGGAATCCCCGGGCGCCGGGTGCGGCGCAGCGCATGGCGGCGCTCGACTTCGCGCGCCTGGACCGCGCGATCGAGCTGCTGCTGGGCGCCGGTCTCGCGGTCATCATGAGTTTCCACGCGCGCGAGGCGACCCGCGACGAGATCGAGCTGCGCCAGCCGATGCAGGACGCCTGGGTGGAATACTGGGCGGCGCTGACCAGGCGCTACGCCAAGCATCCGCCCGGCAGGCTGATCTTCGCGGTGATGAACGAGCCGCAATACTACACGCGCGGCGCGGCGCGCTGGCACCAGCATCAGCAGCGCGTGGTCCAGGCGATCCGCGCCGAGGACCAGCGGCGCATGCTGGCGCTGGCGGGCATGGGCGGCTCGGGCATCGATTACATCGACCGCACAGGCGCCATCGCCGATCCCGCCAGTTTCTACGTGTTCCATTTCTACGAGCCGTATCTGGTGACGCATTTCGGCGCGAGCTGGGAGCCGTTCACGAAAGAGCCGTCGTCGCTGGTGGCGCAGGTGCTCTATCCCTCCACGCAGATGACTTCGGCGCTGGCCGCCGTGCGCATGGGGCCGCAACGTGCGGCGGCGGAAAAACTGGTGCGCGACTATATCGACCGGCCGTGGAACGCGCAGACGATCGACCAGCGCATCGGCGTGGCGGAGGCCTGGGGCAAACGCATGGGCGTGGCGCTGATGTGCACCGAATTCGGCGTGCTGCGCACGCGCATCGATGCCGCCTCGCGCTATCGCTGGCTCGCCGACGTGCGTCAGTCGCTGGAACGCCGCGGCATCGGCTGGTCGGTCTGGGACTATGCCGATCTGTTCGGCATCGCCACCGGCCGGGGCGAGGTGGTGAACCTGCCCGACGGCATATCGATGCCGCGCGATCCGGCCAACCCGGTGCGCGAGTTCGATCCGCCGGCGCTGGCGGCCCTGGGGCTGTAGCGATAGGCGTCGGCGCGGTCGGCCAACCGCGCATACGCGCCCGCGCCCATCACCGCCACCACCAGCAGCACCAGGCCCGAATCCTTCACCGCCAGCGAGTTGTTGCTCGACGCCATCACCATGAACACCAGCGCCGCGGCCTTGACCGCCGCCGGCGTGCCTCGCAGCAGCGTCAGCAGCATCCAGCCGAACGCCAGGATGAACAGCACCCAGCACATCAGGCCGAAATTCAGCAGCAGCAGGATCCACGCGTTCTCGATGTCGGTCAGCGTGGTGAACTGCTTCAGGTGCGCCAGGATGCGCTCGATGCCCTCGGGGCCGATGCCGAAGGCCAGCTCCGCCGTCGTCACGTAGTCGAACACCTGGAACGCCAGCAGGCGCGATTCGGCGCTGGTGTCCCAGAACAGGGTCTGGGCGATGCGCGACTGCTCGCCGAAGATCAGGTACAGCATTCCCGCCGCCAGCGGCGCGGCCAGCATCAGCATGGCGATGCCCAGCATCTTCGGGTACGAGAAATTCTCGCTGCGGAAACTGCGCAGCACCAGCACCAGCATCGCCGCGCCGCCCACGGCCGCGCACAAAACGAAGGCCGTGCGGCTGCCGAACGCCAGCAGCGACAGCGTCACCAGCGTGCTGCCGACGATCGCCAGGCCCAGATGGTGCCGGATGATCGTGAAGGTGCACAGGAACATCGCCAGCACCGAGGCGTTCTTCAGCGGATGGCCGAGCAGCGCGGTGGAGCGGAAGATCGGCTCTTCCTGCGGCTTGCCGCTGATGAAATAGGGGATCAGCCGCGCATTCATGGCGTACTCGACGATGCCGATGGCGGCGTCGAACATGATGAGCGCGATCGACACCAGGAAAATGCGCCGCCGCCACGACAGCGGCAGGCCGTACATGGTCATCGCCAGGATCGCCGGCATCATCAGCGATTCGTTGATGAACGCGGCGCCGCTGATGCCGAAGCGCCAGGTGCAATAGCCCATCAGGCCCGCCATCGCGGCTGTGTACACCACCAGCGCCGGGCGCGCGCCGGCCAGGGCCGCGACATAGCGCGCCGGGTTGACCGGCACGACCAGCACCAGGAACGCCAGGTAGATCAGATAGGTGCTGGGGTGCAGCTTCTCCAGCACGTTGCCGCCCGGCATCGTGTAGTGGTTGCCGACCCAGGTCAGCAGGTGGTCCGACACCGTCAGCATGACGACGATGGCCAGCAGCGTGACGGCGCCGGCCAAGTCCTGGCGCGGCGATTCGGGATCGGCGTATCCCAGGTTGTGCGGGCGGACGTACTGGTTGCTGAGCGCGTCGCGCCAATCCGTGGCGATCCATTCCTCGATCGACTCGGTATGGCGGCTGCGTTGATTGGCTTGTTTGGTCGATGCCGTCAAAGCCGTTCCTCGGCTATGGTCCCTGGCCCGTCCGTCCGGTCCCCCGGAAGGCCCGGCGGGCCGTCGCTTGCGTGCGGCGCTTGCCGCTGGACAGGGCGGCAGAGTAGACCAAGCCTGTGCCCACCGCCATGTCCCCGCCAACCGGCACCTCCCCGATGGTTCTGAACCACGCCCTTTTCTATCTGATCGCCGCGGGAATGCAGGCCGCGGCGGCGCTTGGCCTGGTGGCGGCGCTGACCCGTGTACTGAGCGACGCCGAGTTCGGCCAGTACGGGCTGGCCGCGGCGGCCCTGCATCTTTACCAATCGATTCTCTTTTTCTGGCTTAGGGCCAGCGTTTCGCGCTTCCACGCCAGGGCCGAGCACCAGCAGCGGCTGGAGCCGTTCCTGGCGGGCATCAGGCGCTGGTTCCTGGCGGTGGCCGCCCTCGGCCTCGTCGTGGGCGCCGCTGTGGTGCTGGCCGTGCCGACCAGCCCGGGCCTCAGGGTCACGCTGTGGGTCATGCTGGCCGCCGCTACCGGCCTCGGCGGATTCACCTTGGTGCTTGAGCTGCATCGCGCCCGGTTGCAGGCCAGGCAGTTCGCGCTGTTCCAATCGATCCAGGCGGTGGCCAGCGTCGGGCTGTCGCTGGCCCTGGTGCTGGCGTTCGGGCATATCGGCGGCGGCAAGTTCGACGCGTCGCTGGCGATGGGCGGGCTTGCCTTGTCGTTCCTGGTGTGCGTCGCCATCGATCCGACGGGCTTGCGCTTCTGGCGCGGCGGCGGCCGGCCCGCGCCGGGCGAGCTCAAGCTGATTCTCGCCTACGGCCTGCCGATGACCGTCGCCATGGTGCTGGACGCGCTGTTGATTACCGCCGACCGCTTCATCATCGCGCATTACATGGGCGAGGCGGGCGTGGCCTCCTACGCCGCGGCGCAGACCCTGGCGCAGCGCAGCCTGATGGCGATCTGCACGGTGGTGGGTGCTGCGGCCGCACCCCTGGCCTTCGCGGCGCTGGAACGCCAGGGCGAAGCCGAGGCGCGCCAGCGCCTGACCTCGGCCGGCGATCTCGCCTTCGCGGTCGCCGTGCCGTCGGCGTTCGGCCTCGCCGCGGTCGCGGGGCCGCTGTGCGACGTGATGATCGGCGAATCCCTGCGCGCCGAAGCGCGGGTGCTGCTGCCGTGGATCGCCGCGGGCGGATTGCTGCAAGGCCTGGCCGTGCATTATTTCCAGCAGGGTTTCCTGGTGGCGCGGCGGCCCGTGGCGCTGGTGCTGTCGCTGTTGCCGGCGATGGCGGTGTATTTCGCCGGCAATTTCGCGCTGGTGCCGGTCTATGGCGCGATCGGCGCCGCGATCAGCCTGGTCGCCAGCCAGGTGGTGCAGGTGGCCGTCGTGATCGTCGCGGGACGGCGCTATTACGCCATGCCGCTATGCGCCGGAACCGCGCTGAAGGCGGTGCTGGTCAGCGCCATCATGTTCGCCGCGCTGCGCTGGGCGCCGCTGCCCGGCGGCGCTTTGGGCCTGGCCGTGCAGGTCGTCATCGGCATGGCGATCTACGGCGCCGGCGCTTTGCTGCTGAACATGGCGAACTGCCGCGTGCATGCCCAGCGCCTGATGCAAAGGGTCGCGGGCGCGCGATGATCGTCGCCTTCTACATGCCGCACCTGCGCACCGGCGGGGCCGAGCGCGTGACGGTGAACCTCGCCAATCATTTCGCTGAGCGCGGTGAAAAATCGCTGATGGTGCTGGACCGGCGCGACGGCGCGTTGCTCCAAGCGCTGGACGGCAAGGTCGAGCTGATCTGCCTCGATGCGCCGCGCACGCTGGCGGCCCTGCCGCGGCTCATGCGGCTGCTGAAGGCCCGCCGGCCCGACGTGCTGCTGTCCGGCATCACCTACAACAGCCCGATCGCGATCCTGGCCGCCAAACTGTCGGGCGCTGGCACGCGCGTGGCGGTGGCCGAACATACCGTGCTGTCGCAGGAACTGGCGGAGCGGGGGCTGCGCGACCGCGCCGTGATCCCGCCGCTCTTGAACCTGGCCTATCGCGGCGCGGCGGCGATCCTGTGCCCCAGCGAAGCGATCGCCGAGGATTTGGCGGCGCTGTGCCATATCGCGCGCGGGCGCATCGACGTGCTGGCGAACCCGGTGATCGGCGACGACATCGCCGCGCGCGCGGCGGCGAAGCCCAGCCATCCCTGGTTCGACGATAAAGTCCCGGTATTCGTCGCCGCCGGGCGCATGACACCGGTAAAGGATTTTCCGACGCTGCTCGCGGCCTTCGCCCGGGTGCACGCTTCGCGACCGGCGCGGCTGCTGCTGTTCGGCGAGGGGCCGTTGCGCGCGTCACTGCAGGCCGAAGCCAAGTCCCTGGGCCTGGGCGGCGACGCCGAGCTGCCCGGCGCCATCGCCGATCCGGCGCCGTATTTCGCGCGCGCGGCGGCGGTCGTGTCGTCCTCGCGTTATGAAGGCTTCGGCAACGTGCTGGTCGAAGCGATGGCCTGCGGCACGCCCGTGGTCAGCACGGACTGCCCTGGCGGCCCGCGCGAGATTCTCGACGGCGGCCGTTACGGCCAGTTGGTGCCGGTGGGCGACGCGGACGCCCTGGCCCGGGCGATGCTGGCGGTGCTGGAGCGGCGTCCCGGCGCTGATGATTTACGCGCGGGGGCACAACGCTACGCGATCGGCCGCGCCGGCGATGCCTATCTCGAGCGGTTGAAAGCGCTGGTGCGTTAAGCGGCGCGGCGCGGCTGGTTGCCGCCGCCGGCATGCGCCGCCCGGTCCTGGGCGGGCTTGGCCGCGGCCTTGGCCTTGGCTTCCACGGCCGGGAGCTTCTTGCGGCCGGTCACCACCACCTCGGCGGTCTTCCACAGGATCACCGCGTCGAACAGCGGCGACCAGCGGTTGATGTAGTCCAGGTCGTGCTGCAAACGGAGGCGCAGATCGGCTTCGCTGACGATGGCGCCGTGGCCGCCGTTCACCTGCGACCAGCCGGTCATGCCGGGCTTGGTGCGCCGGCGGCGCGCGTATTCCACCAGGATGTCCTGCGCGAAGGTCTTGCCCGCCATCATGCCCGTGGCATAGGGGCGCGGGCCGATCAGCGACATCTCGCCGCGCAGCACGTTGATCAGCTGCGGCAGCTCGTCCAGGCTGAACTTGCGCAGGTAGTGGCCGACGCGCGTGACGCGCGGATCGTCCTCGGTCACCTGCTTGGACGCCACGGCGTCCTGCATGTCGGTGCGCAGCGTGCGGAATTTATAGACATCGAACGGCTTGCCGGCATAGCCGATGCGCCGCTGCTTGAAGAGGGCCGGGCCGGGGCTGTCCAGCCGCACCATCACGGCGATCGCCAGCATCACCGGCAGCATCGCCAGGGCCAGGACCGGGCCCAGCACGCGGTCTTCCAGTTCCTTGACGACGCGCCTTGCGCCGTCCATCGGGTTGGCCAGCACTTCGATCAGCGGCACGCCGTCGTCGTCGTCGCCGGTGCGCGCGGCGACGCTCATGCCCACCAGGTCCGGCGCCAACAGGATGCGCGCCGCGGCGGGATGCAGCCGCGTCATCAGCTCGGCGGTGCGTTTTTCGGCCGCCCAGGGAAGGGCGATCACCACCCAATCCACCAGGTCGATGCCTTCGAATTTCAACAGCTCTTCGGTGGTGCCCAACACCGGCAGGTTCGCCAGCGTGGGCTGCACCCGCGTCATGCGGTCGTCGAAGATGCCCACGATCTCGAACGGCGGATGCTCGGCGGTGCGCGCCTCGGCGATCAGCCGCTCGGCGATCTGCGTTGCGCCCACGAGTACGACGGTCGGAGCAAAACGCCCCTCGGCCCGCAAATGCGCGACGATCCAATGGAACGCCACGCCGCGCGCGATCAGAACCACGGTCGCGCCCACGGCCCAGGGGCCGACCAGCTTGGCCATGATCGGGTCGACGCCGGCGAAGTGCACGGCGAACACGGCGCCCGCGGCCAGGAAAATCATCGCCGCCGACAGCGCGGTCAGGCGCTTGGCGGGGTTGCTCAACGCCGCGGGGCTATAGGCGCCGAACAGGCGCATCATGCCGATCAGCGTGACGCCCATCAGACCCAGCGCCAGGCAATGCTGCGCGGCCGGAACATTCTCGAGGCTGGCGCCGGCCATGCCCACGGCCAGGGCGGCGACCGTCACCAGCACAAGATCGGCCAGGGCGGCCCAGAATCCCATGGTGGCGCGGCGCAACGTGCGCGGCCGCGCGGTCATGCGTTGGGCGATATCGGAACGTAGGGCCTTCCGGGCCTGGGCAGACGGATAGAATTCTGCCCGCGGCGCCTTCTTGGCGTCCGTCGAGTGCGGCATTACCTATGCCTCCACAGCGTTCGCACGTCCTGCGCGAACTACCCCGCTTTTAGCCCAGCTCCACTGAACGAATCCTTAACACCGCCAGCGGATAGGGCAAAAACCCTAATCGGGTTTAAGCCATTTCAACTTCTAGCAGAAATATTCGCCAAAGTCACGAAATCAATCGAAAGTCCATTCACCATATTGGATAAAAGCCCGTGAATCCCGTTATATCCAAGGGTTGGCGGGGGCGGTAAACCACGTTCATTCACCCTTCGCGGGTGTTAAGGATTTCGTTACCGCGAGCGTGTCTACTGATGGAAGGTTACGGCCAAAGGAGCCTCGACAGGATGTCGAAGCGAGTGGTCAAGTGGGCGATCGCCGCCAGCGGTCTCGACCGTTACGCACGCGCGTTGTTCGGCGGCGTCGGCGCCGTTCTCATGTTCCATCAGATAACGCCGCGCGCCGCTTCCGGCGCATGGTCGGCGACCGAGGGCCTCAAGGTCACGGAAGCGGCGCTCGACTCTTTCATCGATACGCTGCAAGGCGAGGGCTACGACCTGGTCACCGCGACCGAGGCGGCCCAGCGCCTGGCGGCGGGCGGCGCCAGCGGGCGGTTCGCAGCACTAACCTTCGACGACGGCTATCGCGACAATCACGACGTGCTGCTGCCACTGCTCAAGCGCCGCAACGTCAAGGCGACGGTCTACGTTTCGGCCGGGTTCATCGACCGCGACGCGCCGATGTGGTGGTTCGGGGTCGAGCAGGCGTTGGCGCAAAACACGCGCGTGCAGATCCGCGCCGGCGGCCAGGCGCGCGAATTTCCCGCCGCCACTTGGGATGAAAAAGCCGCCAGCCATGCCGCGATCGGCACACTGTTCTTCGGCTTCACCCCCCAAGAGACGCGCCGTGCGGTCGACGGCCTGAAAGCCGATTACGGCGTCGACTGCCTGGCGATCGCCGACGAATTGTCGATGAGCTGGGAGCAGGTGCAGGCGCTTCAGGACAGCGGCCTGGTGGAGATCGGCGGCCATGCCATCGGGCATTTCCCGCTGGCCGCGATGAGCGACGCGGAAGCCTTCGCCGAAATCGCCGGCGGCCGCAGCCGCTTGGCCGAAAAGCTAGGCAAGTCGCCCCAGAGCTTCGCCTATCCCTATGGCAGCCAGGCGACCGTGGGCCCGCGCGACATCGCGGCGACCAAAGCGGCGGGGTTCACCTCGGCCTATACCACCCAGCCGCGACCGCTGCTGCAATCCGATGCGGCGCATCCCTTCGCGCTGCCGCGCATCGGCCTGGGCGGAAGCGACGACAGCGTGGCCTTGCGCCTGCGCCTGTCCGGCATCGCCGCCGACCGCCTGCCCTACGCGGCGTAAAGCTTTTCCATTTACCGATCGGCCAGCGCGAGCTTGGCGCCGAGGGCGGCGAACCCGGCCGCGAAACCGCGGCGCATCCAGGTCAGCACGCGCGGACGCGAGATCACGTGGTTGCGAATCGAGGCGGCAAACAGCCCGTAGCCCACGAAGACGGCGAAGGTCAGAGCCATGAAAACGCCGCTCAGCATCAGCATATGCCGCAGCGGGCGCTGCTCGCCGGCGCTGACGAATTGCGGCAGGAACGCGAAGAAAAATATCGACAGTTTCGGGTTGAGGATGTTGATCAGGACGGCCTCGACGATCACCTTGGCGGCCGGCCGGGCGGCAACCTGCTTGTCCACCTTCAAGGCGCCATGCTCCTTCAGCGCATTCCACGCCATGTAGAGAAGATAGGCCACGCCCAGATATTTGAGCGTCTGAAACGCAAGCGCGCTGGTATGCAACAGCGCCGCGAGACCCATGACCGCCGCGGCCATGTGCGGGACGATCCCAAGGGTGCATCCGAAGGCGGCGACGACGCTTGCGCGCGACCCGCGTGAAAGCCCGGTGGCCAGCGTGTAGAGAACGCCGGTGCCGGGCGAAACGACGACGATCAGCGATGTGATGAGAAAATCGATACTCACGGCGCGGCGACGGAGCGCTGGACTAACGCACGATCCGCCAGCTGCCGTCGGGCTGCAGGCAGGCCGTGCCGTAGCTGCGCTGTTCCTGGCCGTCGATCGTGATCGTGCCGGAATACTCGCGGCAATTGGCGGTGCTGTAGCTCGGCTGCTGCGGCTGGGGCGCCGCGGCCATCGGCGGCGGCGCATAGGCCGGAGCCGGCGCGGCGTAGGCCGGCGCGGGGGCGTAGTAATAGCCGGGCGCCGGCGCGTAATAGCCCGGAGGCGGCGGCGCGTAATAGGTCTGGGCCGGGGGCGGGTCGCGCCGCTGCGTGGCGTTGCCGGCCAGGGCGCCGAGCGCCAGGCCGGTGACGCCGCCGATCGCGGCACCCTTGCCCTTGCCGAACGCATAGCCGACGCCGGCACCCGCGGCACCGCCCAGAAGGGCGCCGGTGAGTGTGTTGTCTTGCGCGCGCGCCGGGACGGACGCGCCGGCGATCAGCGCCGCGGCGGCAACGCCGCACAGGATGGTCTTTTGCATGGCCGGCATCATAATCATCGGTCCTAGCCGTCACAAGGCCGGCGATTCGCCTGGCCGGTTAACGCCTTGGTTAGCCAAGCACTATGGCGAAACCGGGGCGGTATCAGTTAAGCCCGCGCGCGTCCGGGAACATCAGGTCCTGCCATTTCTCGGCCTTCACCTTGATCGCCCCGGTCTTGAACATGAAGTCGACGAACTGCGCCACGCCCTGGGCCTTGGTGGTGAAGGCGATGTCCTTGTCGTTCATCATCGCCAGCATCTCGTCCAGCGGCGTCTTGTCGTTGGCCGCGCGCAGGTAAAGCTCGGCCGCGGCCTTCTTGTCGGCGTTGATCCATTTGGTGGCGTCCTCCAGCGCGTCGAGGAACGCCTTGTACAGCTTCGGGTTCTCGGCGCGGAACTTGGCCGTGGCGGCCATGATGTTGAACGAGGACGGCCCGCCCAGGATCTCGACCGACGATGTCAGCTTGCGGATCGCCGGGTTCTTCATCTGCCGGTACTGGAACGGCGCGGAGGAGAAATTGGCGCTGATCTCGCTGGGGCCCCCCAGCATCGCTGCAGTGGCGTCGGGATGCGCCATCGAAACCGCCAGCGCATCGAACTTGCCCACGTTGGCGTCGCCGAATTCCTTCACCGCCGCCATCTGCAGCAGCATCGCCTGCATCGACACCTTGATGGCGGGCAGGGCGATGCGGTCCTTGTCGCTGAAATCCTTCAGCGACTTCACGGCGGGATTGCGGGTCAGAAGGATCAGCGGCAGCTGGTTCAGGCCCGACACGCCGCGCACGTCGATGTTGCCGCGCGTCTTGGCCCAAATCGTGGCGATGCCGGGAATGCCCAGGCACACGAAATCGACCGTGCCGGATATCAGCGCGTCGTTCATCACGTCGGACGAGCGGAACTGCGACCACGCGACCTTGATATCGCCCAGGCCCGCCTGCTTGGCGCGCGCCTCGATCAGCTTCTGGTTCTCCATGACGAAGAACTGGAGGTAGCCGAGGCCGAACTGCTTGGCCACGCGCAGCTCGTTGGCTTCCGCGCAAGCCTGGGACGGCGCCAAAGCGAGGGCGGCGAGTGCTGCGAGTGCCGCGAGCGGACGTCGGATCATCGGTTTCCTCCGGTCTGTTTCAGGCGCCGACTTTGGACATCACGTCGGCCTTCAGGAAGCGTTCGACGAACAGCATGAACGCGATCGACGGCAGCAGCAAGACCAGCGCCGTGATCGCCGCGATCTGGTAGTTGCCGGCGATCGACGCGGTGAACATCAAGAGAGGCAGGGTGATGACGTCGGGCACGCCGACGAAATAGGTGCCGGTGAATTCGTCCAGCGATTCCAGGAACACGAAAATCGCGCTGGCCATGATGCCGGGCGCGGCCAGCGGCAGGGTCACGTTCATGAAGGCGCGCAGGCCCGACGCGCCGACGCTGCGCGCGGCAAGCTCGAGGTCGCGGTCGATGGCGGCGAAGGCGGCCGTGGTGATCCACACCGCGAACACCAGGCCGTGCACGGTGTGCACCATGACAACGCCGGTGATCGTGCCGTTGAGGCCCATGCCATAGAACAGCCGCGCGATGTTGATGTAGACCGCCAGGCTCGGGAACGCCTGCGGCAAAAGGAACGCCAGCATGATCAGCGCGCGGAACGGCAGCTTGAGGCGCGCCAGCGCATAGCCCGCGGGAATGGCGATCACCAGGCACGCCGCCACGGTGAACACCGCGATCACCACGCTGGTGTAGAGCGATTCCAGCGCGTCGCCCCGGGGCTTGAACACCTGGTTCCAATAGCGGAAGCCATAGGTCAGCGGCAGCTTATGCGGGTAGTACCATTGCTCGGCGAAGGCCCACAGCGCCAGGTTGAGCAGCGGCCCGAACACGGCGAACACCAGCAGGCCCAAAATGATGCCGCGGGGAATCCAGGCGAGCGTGCGCGCGTTCATGGGCGGCCCCCCGTCGCCATGCCGCGCTTCAAATACACCCAGGCTGCCATGCCTGTCAGCGCATAGGAGATGAAGCCGAGGGCGTTGGCCGTGCCATAGTCGCCGTAATTGTTGATGCGGAACGCCATGTCCACCGTGATCATGGTGGGCGACTCGCCGCTGATCATGATCGGTACGGACAGCACCGACATCATGGTGACGAAACTCAGGATCAGCCCGACCATCAGCGTGGGCCTTACCTGCGGCACCACGATCTCAAGCAGGATGCGCAGCCGCCCGGCGCCCAGGTTGCGCGCCGCCTCGATGGTGGTGCGGTCGAGCGAGGCCATCGCGCCCGCCACCAGCAGCGTCACGAACGGCAGCTGCTTCCACACGAAGGTGATGACGATGCCGCGCCAGTCGAGGAACCCGACGGTCTGCTCCGGCGTCAGGATGCCGGCCGAGACCAGGCCGTTGTTCATGATGCCGTTCTTGGCCAAAAACGTGCGCATGCACTGGGCCGCGACCACGAAGGGGATGAACAGCGGCCAGCGATAAATCGCGCGCAACGCCGCGACGGCGAAGGGGCATTCGCCCAGGGTCAGGTAGCCGCCGATGGCGATCGACAGCAGCGCGATCAACGCCGTGCTGAAGCCGATGATGACGACGGTGAAGCCGATGTCGGTGCCGTAGAACTCGAAAGCGCGGAAGAAGTTGGCGACGGTCCAGGCCCCGTCCTTGGACTGGAACGCGGTCACCAGCGAGAAGCCCAGCGGATAGACGAACAGCGCCAGCACCGTCAGCAGGGCCGGCGCCACCATGACCAGCGGCAGGGTGCGGGATTGTTTCACAGGTCCTTCGAGACGCCCTCCACCTCATCCTGAGGAGGCCGCCAATTCGGGATTGGCGGCCGTCTCGAAGGACGAGGTGAAGGGCTCCTCAGGATGAGGTCGAAATTATATCGCGACTCAGTTCATCACGTTCTTTTCATAGCCCTGCAGGATCGCGTCGAAATAGGGCTTGATCGGGAACGGCTTGCCCTTGGACGCCAGGTCCTGCGGCGTGACGTCGATGAACAGCTTGTTCCAGGTCTTTTCGTCGAGCTGCGACTTCACGTGCTGGGCGTCGATGCCCGGATACCAGTTGAACTTCTTGACGATGCCTTCGGCCTGCACCTTCGGGCTGGTGGCCAGTTCCACGAACTTCTTCGCCGCCGGCATGTTCGCGGCCTTAGCCGGGATCACGTAGTACATCGGCTGTCCCGGCATGCCCGGGCCGATCAACGCCAGCTTCATGGTGGGCGGCAGTTTGCCCTCGGCCATCCAGGTATAGAACATGTCGACCCAAACCGGGCCCATCGAGATCTCGCCGCGGTTCAGCATGTCCAAGGTTCCGGCGTTGCCCGGGGTGATGGTGACGTTTTTGTTGAACTCCTTCAGCCTTGCGAAGGCCGGCGCCCAGGCCGCCTCGACCGACGCGTCGTACGGGCCGGTCATCAGCTTATTGGCGTCCGGCGAGCTCGAGTAGATCCAGCCCACCACGAAGGCCACGCCCGACATGCCGCCCTTGATGCCGTTATGGCCGAACTTCTTCGGGTTCGATTTCGCCCAGGCTTCCAGGTCGGCGAAGGTCTTCGGCGGCTGCTTTACCATCGACGGGTTGTAGGCGATGGCGGTCTGGCTCTGGAACATCGGGATCACGTAACCCTCGACGTTCTGGCCCAGCGCGTTCTTGGCGGTCTGCGACGTGCTCAGCTTGCCGGTGGCGATGTCCTTGGTGTAGGGGGCCAGAAGCCCGGCCTTCACCATGTCGCCGGCCATCTTCTGGTGCACCACCGCCACGTCCACGTCCCAGGCCGCGGTCGCCTTTTGCGCCGTCAGCTTTTCGACGATCTTTTGCGAGCCGCCGTCGCCCGGCCCGGTGCCCACGGCCTTGACCGTGACGTTCGGATTGTCCTTCTCGAACATCGGCGCCAGATAGTCCTTAATGTAGTCGACCATGTTCTGGTCGCCGGCGGTCGCCACGTTCAACGTGACCTTCTGCGCGCCGGCCGGGCCCGCGCCCAGCGCCAGCGCGGCCAGCGCGACGCCGGCCAATAGATGCTTCAGACGGATCATCGGTTCCTCCTCGGGTTTACGAAACTCACGATGCTTGCTTCAACGAACTGGGTTCATGCGGCGGGAAACAGATGCAGTGCCTCCACAGGCAGGTGCACGCCCACCGCCTCGCCGCCGCCAAGCCGCTGCGGCGCGTCGACGATCACGCGCAAACTGCCGACATCGACGCCATAGCGGTAATGCCCGCCGGGATAGGATGCCTGCGCCACGCGCCCGCGCAGAACCAGCGTGCCGGAAGGGGTGTCGCCGATGGCGCCCAGCGACGCCGCCTCGCTGCGGAAATGCGCGATCGCGGCGCCGGCGTAACTTGGCGCGATGCCCGGCCCCAGCTTGGCGCGCGGCACATTGGCGGATGAGTGGTCCGCGCCCGCGGCGATCTCAAGTCCGCCGCTGCCCGGCTTTACCTCAAGCTGGATGGCGTTGCCCGCACCCATGAACCCGGCGACGAAGGCCGAGACCGGGCGGTTGTAGACATCCTCGGGCACGCCCTGCTGTGCGATCTCGCCCGCGTCCATCACCACGATGCGGTCGGCCATCACCATCGCCTCCTCGCGGTCGTGCGTGACGTGGATGGCGGTGATGCCCAGGCCCTGTTGCAGCGCCTTGATCTCATGGCGCACCTCTTCGCGGATGCGCGCGTCCAGATTCGACAGCGGTTCGTCCAACAGCAAGATCTCCGGGCTGATCGCCAGCGCCCGGCCCAGGGCCACGCGCTGGCGCTGCCCGCCGGAAAGCTGCGTCACCATGCGCTCGCCCAGGCCGTTCAGTTTCAGCATCGCCAGGATTTCGTTCACGCGCTTGGCGATCGCCTCGCGCGGCTGGCCGCGCAGCTTCAGGCCGTAACCGATGTTCTGCGCCGTGGTCATGTGCGGCCACAGCGCGTAGGACTGGAACACCATCGCCATGCCGCGCTTGTCGGGCGGCAGGTGCGTGATGTCGCGCCCGTTCGCCAGCACCTTGCCGGCATCGACCTCGACGAAGCCCGAGATGGAGCGCAACAGCGTGGTCTTGCCGCAGCCCGACGCGCCCAGCAGGGCGACGAACGAGCCGGGATCGACCTTCAAGTCGATCCCGCGCAAGACTTTCACCGGGCCATAGGCGACTTCAAGCCCGGCCACTTCCAGGGCCGCACCAGGCATGGAACCAGTTTCCTCCCCTCGCCACGTAGGCTCGTGGCGTTTTCGTTACAGGAATATTACACCCATCGGGGCCGGGGGGTACAGGCGGGGCCGGGGCCGGGAATCCCGGCGGAAACGGCTAGGCCTAGAACAAATGCTGTCCGCCGGTGACGAAGATTTCCGTGCCGGTGACATAGCCGAAATCGGGCGAGCAGAGCTGGTACACCGTCGCCGCCACCTCGTCGGGCGTACCCATGCGGTGCATGGGAATCCGGTTGATCAGCGGCTCGTAATCGGCGCCCACCATGTCGGTCTCGATCTCGCCCGGCGCCACCGCGTTCACGCGCACGCCCAGTTGCGCGAATTCCACCGCCATCTCGCGCGTCAGGGCCGACAGCGCGGCCTTCGACGTGGAATAGGCCGAGCCGGCGAAGGGATGGATCGCGTGCCCGGCGATCGAGGTGAGGTTGACCACCGCCCCCTTGCCCTTGCTTAAGGCCGCGGCGAAACCGCGCGACAGCACCAGGGGCGCGAAGAAGTTGAGCTCGAACACCTCATGCCAGCCCTCGATCGGGCCGTTCAAGCACCCCAAACGCTCCTTGTACGCGGTCTTGGGCGACACGGCGGCGTTGTTCACCAGCGCGTGCAGCGGCCCGCCGCTTAACGCAGCATTCGCCTGAGCGACAAAAGTCTCGCGCGATTTGGCGTCGGCCAGGTCGGCGGGGATGTGGTGCGTCCAGTTGGGATCGCGCTTGCATTCCGGCGGCGCTTCCTCGCGCGAACAGGTGATGACGCGCCAGCCCTCGCGGGAAAAGCGCAGCACCGTGGCGTGGCCGATGCCGCGCGAAGCACCCGTCAGGATCGCAGTGCGGCGTTCGGTCACGCGCCCGTCTCGACCACGACGCGGCCGCGCACCTGGCCTTTCAGGATGTCGCCGGCCAAACGCGGCAGGTCGGCGAGCTTGGCCGTCACGGTTAGCGAGTCCAGTTTTGCAAGAGGCAGGTCGCGCGCCAGACGCAGCCACGCCTCGCGCCGTTGCGGCATCGGGCACATCACCGAATCGATGCCCAGCAGATTGACGCCGCGCAGCAGGAACGGGATCACCGTGGTGTCGAGCTTGGGACCTCCGGCCAGGCCGCAGGCGGCAACCGAACAGCGATATTTCATCTGCGTCAGGACCGTGGCCAGCGTCGTGCCGCCGACAGAATCGATTGCCCCGGCCCAGCGTTCGCTGTCCAGCGGCCTGGCGGGCGGGGAGGCCAGCGCCGCGCGCTCGACGATCGCCGAGGCGCCCAGGCTTTTCAGATAGTCATGCGTCTCGGGCCGGCCGGTCGAGCACGCGACCTTGTAGCCTAGATTGGCCAGGATCGCGGTGGCGACACTGCCCACGCCGCCCGCGGCCCCGGTCACCAATACGTCGCCCGACTCGGGCCTGACGCCGTGCGCTTCCAGCGCCATGACCGCCAGCATCGACGTGAACCCGGCGGTGCCCACGGCCATCGCCTGCTTCGCGCTCAGGGGCTTCGGCAGGGGCACCAGCCAGTCGCCCCTAACGCGTGCGCGCGTGGCATAGCCGCCCCATTGCATTTCGCCGACGCGCCAGCCCGTCAGCACCACAGCGTCGCCTTTTTTCCAGTCCTTGTGCTGCGAGTCCTCCACGACGCCGGCGAAGTCCACGCCCGGCACATGCGGGTATTGCCGCACCAGCCGGCCGATGCCCTGCAGGATCATCCCGTCTTTGTAGTTGAGCGTGGAATGCGTCACCGCGACGGTTACGTCGCCCGGGGGCAGGACGCTCGACGGCAGCTCCTTGACCGAGCCGGAAACCTTGCCGCCGGATTCCTCCAGCAGAAAGGCGGTGAACGTGGCGGCCATCAATTCTTGCCCCGGCCTTCGACGCTGGCTTGCAAATCGGGCAGCCATTCCTGCATCGCGATTTCCAGGGTGATGCAGATCGGGTTGCCGCCGCGCACGAACTCGCCGCCATACACGTTGGCGTCGGAATCCGACACCGTACCGCGCAGCCGCGCCACCGGCTTGCCGGTTTCGTCGGGCCTGACCTCGCCGCCTATCGTCAGTATCTCGATGCCCGGTCCTTCGACCGTGATCATGGTCATCGACTCGCCCTCACCGTATCCCAGCGCGGCATCGACCAGGCTGCCGACGGCGCTGCGCACCACGGCATGGGTGATGTTGTGCGCGGCGCAGACCCGCTCGATGCCGGTCACCAGATCGATATTGGGCCGCACACGCGCCAGCACCATGCGGCCGTAGCGCCCGCGTTCCACCAGCGTCGCCAGCGTGCCGGGCCGGTCCTGCGTCAAGGCATGCGGGGCGACCGGCGGCAGGCCGGTTCTGGACTTCGGCGCGCGCGCGGCGCGGGTCGGTTTTTTCGCTGGCTTCGCGCGGCTCATTGCGCGGCCTCGGCGGCGGCAAGCACGGTGGGGTGGAACACCGGGTAGTTGGTCTCGGCGTCGTGGCGCACGTGCAGCGCGGCGCCGGCGAAGGCCGCGACATGGGCGATCACGCCGCCCCGGCCGATGACGCACGCACCCGGCGGCAGATGCCCGCCATGCACCTTGCCCCGGTTGTCCACCAGCACGGCGTGGCAATGCACGATCGGCTTGCCCTTTTCGTCCAGGCCCAGGAACGCGTTGCCGCTCAAGAGCACGACCGGGCCTTCCAGCACCGTCGGCGCGCCATAGGTGGCGACGCGGCTGCCGTCGTCGCAGGGCTGGCCCGTCAGATACTGCATGCGGCTGAAGCGCCCGCCCGCGAGGGCCACCGCGGCGGACACCACGCCGGCGCGGCCGAGGGCGGCGGCCAGGCCGTTCAGCAGATCCTCGCCTTCCTGCAACACCAGCCGCAGCTCGCCGCCGTTGCCGGCCGCGACGCTGAGCAGGCGCGGCTTGGCGGGCGGTCCAGGTTGCTTCACGGTTCTCATGGACCTAGACCTTCCTTCAACTCGCCGCTCGCGTAAAGCTGCTGGCGGATCAGGTGCTTCGGAATCTTGCCGTAACCCGATTTCGGCAAGGCCGGCCAGAAGAACACGCGGCGCGGCCATTTGTATTTCGCCAACTTGCCGTCGAGATACCCGATCAGCTCGGCTTCTTTCGGTACGGCGCCGTTCGCGGCCACCACCACGGCCACGCCGGCCTCGCCCCATTTCGGGTCGGGCACGCCCAGGACCGCCACTTCCGATACCGACGGGTGCGTGAGCAGCACTTCCTCGCATTCCCTAGGGTACACGTTCGACCCGCCCGATATGTACATGTCGGAGGCGCGGCCGGTGATGTAGAGGAACCCCTCGGCGTCCAGATAGCCAAGGTCGCCGGTATGGAACCAGCCGCCCTTGATCGCCTTGGCGGTGGCCTCGGGATTGTTCCAATAGCCCGCGAACACCGCCGGGCCGCGCACGCAGATCTCGCCTTTTTCTCCGGGGGCCAGGCGATTGCCCTGAGTATCCTTGATCGCGATCTCCATGCCGGTCCTAGGATAGCCGCAGGTGCCCAGGCGCGCGTCGGGGGCGTTGTCGTCGAGCCGGTGGAGATGCGCGGGATAGACCGTGATGTTGCCGGTCACCTCGCCCAGGCCGAAATACTGGATCAGCACCGGGCCGAGCTTTTGCAGCGCCAGCTTCTGGTCGGCGCGGTACATCGGCGCCCCGGCATAGATGACGAAGCGCAAACTCGAATGATCCACCCGGTCGACCGCTTGATGCTCCACCAGCATCTTCACGATGGTGGGCACGGTGAACAGGTTGGTGACGCGGTGCTTCTCGATCAGCCGCCAGGCCTCTTCCACGTCCAGCCGGTCGCTGGGCATCAGCACGCTGGCAGCACCGCGCGCCACGCAATCCAGCATGTGCACGCCGGCGCCGTGCGACAGGGGCGCTACGACAATCGAAGCGTCGTTCTCGCGCAACCCCGGCATCAGATCGGCCAGGTGGTTGGTGACCACGAACGCCAACTGCCCGTGCGTCAGCACCGCGCCCTTGGGCTTGCCGGTGGTGCCCGAGGTGAAGAAGAACCAGATCGGGTCGTGGTAATCGACATCCGCTTCGAAGCCCGGCGCGTCGGCGTTGCGCGTCAGCAGCGCCTCGTAGTCGTGCTCACCCGACCTTGCGCCGTCGATGGCGACGATGTGCTTCAAGGCCGGTGAGGCCGCCTTGACCGCGTCGACATGCTCGGTAAAGCCGCGGTCGTAGATGAACGCCGCGGCGCCCGAGAACTGGCCGAGATACGCGATCTCCGGCGGCGTCTGCCGGTAATTGGTGGGCACCCACACCGCGCCCAGCTTGAACGCGGCCCAGCAGCTCTCGAATAGCTGGTTGTTGTTGCGCGACTGGACCAGGATGCGGTCGCCCTTGCCGACACCCAGCGATTTTAGCGCCGCGACCAGCGCGTTCACCCGCCGGTCGATCTCGGCCCAGCTCCAGGTCCGGTCGCGCCAGACCAGGCCGGGATGGTGGGGCAGGCGCCGCGCCGTGTCCGACAGCAGCCGGCCCAAATTCATCACGTCGCCCATGCGGCGAAGCTCCGGCGCGGGCGGCGTTAGCGCAGCGGCTCGAGGATGCTGACGTAATTGGCGACCGCAGCACCACCCATGTTGAAGATGCCCGCCAGCTTGGCGTTCTTGATCTGCATGCCGCCGGCCGCGCCGGTGAGCTGCATCGACGCCAGGACATGCATCGACACGCCCGTGGCGCCGATGGGGTGGCCCTTGGACTTCAAGCCGCCCGACGGATTGACCGGCAGCTTGCCGGTCTTCTCGGTCCAGCCTTCCAGGATTGCGCGCGCGCCCTGGCCCTCCGGCGTCAGGCCCATCGCCTCGTATTCCAGCAGCTCGGCGACGGTGAAGCAGTCGTGGGTTTCCACCAGGCTCAAATCCAGCAGGTCGATGCCGGCCTTCTTCAGCGCGCGCTGCCACGCCACGGCTGGGCCTTCGAACTTGACGATGTCGCGCCGGCTCATCGGCAGATAGTCGTTCACCTGCTCGTTGGCGCGGAACACAACCGCCTTTTTCATGGTCAGGGCGGTTTCCACGTCGGCCAGCACCAGGGCCGCGGCGCCGTCGGACACCAGCGAGCAATCCGTGCGCTTCAGCGGCCCGGCGACGATCGGGTTCTTGTCCGAGACGGTGCGGCAGAACTCGTAGCCCAAATCCTTCTGCATCTGCGCCATCGGGTTTTGCACGCCGTTCTTGTGGTTCTTGGCGGCGATGCGCGCCAGGGCGTCGGACTGGTCGCCGTAGCGTTGGAAGTACGCTTGCGCGATGCGCCCGAACACCCCGGCGAAGCCGCCTTCGATCTTGCCTTCTTCCTTCTGGTACGACGCTTTCAGCAGCACCCCGCCGATCTCCGGGCCGGGCAGGTCGGTCATCTTTTCCACGCCCACCACCAGCACGATGCGCGCGCGCCCGGCGTCGATCGCGTTGAGGCCCTGGCGCACCGCGGCCGAGCCGGTGGAGCAGGCGTTTTCCACGCGCGTCGCGGGCTTGTAGCGCAAGCTGTCGCTCGCCTGCAGCACCAGCGAGGCGGTGAATTCCTGGTTGGTGAAGCCGCCGTTGAAATGGCCGAGGTAGATTTCGTCCACGTCGGCGGGGCCGATGCCGGCGTCGGCAAGGGCGTCGGCGGCGGCCTTGACCACCATCGCCTCGACGTCGATGCCGTCCATCTTGCCGAATTTGCTGTGCGCCCAGCCCACGATGCAGGCGGTCATGGCAGCTCTCCGCTAAAGCCTAGAAGGTTTGATGGCAAACCTTAGCCGCTTGGAGCAGGAGCGGCAATCGGCCGCCGCCGCCGCCCGTCATCCGGTTTTGCGGCGGGCGGCGTTCGCCCTCGATACTTCAAGCGGCGAAAGCTTTCTGCCTTTGATGCAATCGTCCATGTATTCGCGCAGCGCCGCGTTGATATGCGTCTGGTAGCGCCCGCCCTGGGCGCGAAACCAACTCAGGACGCCGCGATCCAGGCGGATCGTGATGGATTCCTTGCCCGGCAGATTGGGCTGATAGGCGTGCTTCCAGTCCTTCTTGGTCGTGGGCTGGGCGTCGGGATCGGCCAACGCCCGCGCCATGATCTCTTTTTCGGTCATGGCGGCGATTTTCTTCCAGTCCGTGCGATCTTCGCTACGGTCCCATTTTCTGCGTGTTTCACGCAGAACGGATTTCGCTCTCGTAGTTTTCTTTTTCACGACGATTCGCCCTTCTTGCCGAGATCAGACGCCGCATTCCGCCGCGCCATGTATAGACAACGAACAACAGTTCGCCATTGGTCCGCCCAGTCGCTTGAATCCTGGCCTCGCCATACGAACGGCGACTATCCGGACGCTCCAGGATATTTGGATCAACGAAAATACCGGCAGCGCCGACAAAATCGATCCCGTGCTTTTCCAGGTTCGACTCGCGCTTGGCTTCGTCCCAGATGCAGCCGGCCATCCTTGGTTATTGTATGTACGTACAAAGCGCCAGTCAAGAGCCGGGACTACCGGCAACGCTGGTGGAACCGCCAGGACAAGAGCGCCACGGCGACGATGCTGGCGATCAGGATGGCGAGGAACAGGCCGGCCGCGCCGAGCCCGAGCGGGAAGGTCAGCAGCCACGCCGCCGGGATCATCACGCCGAAATAGGCGGTGAAGTGCATCGCCGTGGGGACCCAGGTGTCGCCGGTGCCGCGCACCGCCGACAGCATCACCCCCTGGCCGCCGTCCACGATCATCACCCAGGCCGCCATCGCCAGCATCGCCGTGCCCACGGCCAGCAGGGCCGGGTCGTCGGTGAAGATCGCGGCCAGCTCGGCGGGGATCAGCCAGAAGCCGAGGCACGCAACGCCCATCGCCAGCGCCGTGGCGCCGAGGCCGAGCCACCCGGCGGTCGCCATCTCGCGCCGGTCGCCGCGACCCCGCGCATGGCCGACGCGCACGGAAGTGCCGACGCCCAAACCCACGGCGATCATGAACACCAGCGCCATGGCGTTGATGGCGATGCCCCAGCCCGCGAGTTGCAGGGGGCCGAGCCACCCGGCGAACAGGCTCATCGAGCCGAACGCCGCCGCCTCGAAGCCGTAAGAGGCGCCGGTGGCATAGCCCATGTTGCGCGCGCGCGCACCGTCGCGCCAGGGATGCGCCGGTGCTTCGCGCACGCCGAAGCGCTGGCGGTCCGCCATAAGCAGCACATACGCAATCAAGCCCGCGGCCATGCACGTGCGCGTGGCTGATGTGGCGATGGCCGAGCCTTCCGCCCCCATCGCCGCCGCGCCGAGATGGCCGAACACGAACACCCAGTTGAGGAACGCGTTCAATAGATTGGCGAGCAGGATCGTCACCATCCCCGGCAGCGGGCGCTTGATCGCCTCCAGGAAGAACGTCGTGGTCACGAACAGCGTGGTGCCGGGCAGGCACAGGCCGAGGATCAAAAGAACCTGGGCTCCGCCCCCGGCGATGTCGGGCGCCTGGCCGGTGAGGCGATAGAACGGCTCACCAAACACGCACGCCGCAGCGCCGGCCACGCCGACGATCAGCGCATAGGGCAGGGACCGGCGCCACACCTGGCCGCATTCCCGCTCGTCGCCCGCGCCGAAGGCGTGCGCGGCGTCGACCATCGTGCCGACCATCAGGCCGATCGAGCCGACGATGATCGTGCCGATGAACATGCCGGCGATGGTCATGTAGGCCACCTCGGTGGCCCCGGCGCGGCCCAGGAACGCGATATCCACCACGCCCATCGCGATGATGCCGGTGCGCGAGACGATGACGGGGCCGGACAGGCGCAGCAGCTCCGCCAGTTGCCGGCCGATGGTGGCGCTCATGACAGGGCGGCGAGAATTGCGCCGGACGCGACCACCGCGGCGTATTCGCCATCGAGATTCGCCAGCGACATATCGTGTACGTCGCGGGCGCTGCGCAGGCGGCCGGAGAAATCGCGCCTGGCGAAGGTAAAGCAGGCATCGGCCACCAGGTAGGTCTTGAAGCCCAGATTGCCGGCGTGCCTAGCGGTCGCCTCGACCGAGTTGTTGGTGATGACGCCGCAGATCACCAGCGTGGTCCAGCCCTGCTTGCGCAACCGCGCTTCCAGACCGGTGCCGATGAAGGCGCTGTTGTTGCGCTTGGCGATCACCGCCTCGCCCAGCAGGGGCCGGGCCTCGGGCTTGAAGTCGTTGCCCTTGTGGCCGGGCCGGTAAGGGGAGTTCGGCTCGGTGGAATCGTGGCGCACATGGACGATCGGTTTTTTTGTATGGCGCCAAGCGGTAAGCAATCGGGCGACTGCCTGCTCCGCGCCGGGGTTGTTGCGCGGGCCTTCCTTGGCCCACACCGGATCGTCGATCGCCTGTTGCAGGTCGATCACGATCAGCGTCGCCAATCTAGGCAACGCGCCGATGGCCGGGCCGGGCACGGCTACAGCGTTTCCAGGAATCGCGCGGGTTGGCCGAGCGGATCGTCGATCAGCTCGCCGTCGCGCACCACCACATGGCCGCGTAGGATCGTGATCGTCGGCCAGCCGGTGATTTTCATGCCGGCGAACGGCGTCCAGCCGCAGCGGCTTGCGCTGTCGGCGTCGGTGATCTCGCGCTTGGCCTTCAAATCCACCAGCGTCAGGTCGGCGTCGTAGCCCACGGAGATGCGGCCCTTGTTGGCGATGTTGTAGACGCGCTGCGGCCCGTGCGCGGACAGGTCCACCACTCGTTCCAGCGTGAGGCGCCCTTGCGCGGCATGATCCAGCAACAGCGGCAGCAGGGTCTGCACCCCCGGCATGCCGGAATGCGACTTGGGATACTCGTGGGCTTTTTCTTCCAGCGTGTGCGGCGCGTGGTCCGAGCCGATCACGTCGACGATGCCCTCGGCCACGGCCTTCCATAAGCCCAGGCGGTGGCGCTCCTCGCGGATCGGCGGGTTCATCTGCGCCTTGGTGCCCAGGCGCTCATAGCAATCCGGCGCCACCAGCGTGAGGTGCTGCGGCGTGACCTCCACCGTGGCGACATCCTTGTGCTGGCCCAGAAGCTCCATCTCCTCGGCTGTCGTGACATGCAGCACATGCACGCGCCGGTGGGTCTTCTGCGCCAGGTCCAAGAGGCGCCGCGTGGCCAGGATCGCCGTCTCGGCGTCGCGCCAGTCGGGGTGCGCGCGGGGATGCTTGGCGGCTTCAGCGATGTGCCGGCGTTCCTTCAGCCGCGGCTCGTCCTCGGCATGCACGGCCACCCGGCGGAAGCCCCCGGACAGGATCCGCTCCAGTGTCGTGTCGTCTTCGACCAAAAGCCCGCCGGTGGACGAGCCCATGAACACCTTGACGCCGCAGCAGCCCGGCAACAGCTCAAGGTCGCCCAGCGCGTCGACGTTCTCCGGCGACGCGCCGACGAAAAACGCATGGTCGCACCACATGCGCCCCTGCGCGCGCTTCAGCTTGTCCTCAAGCGCAGCCTGGGTCAGCGTCGGCGGCTTGGTGTTGGGCATCTCGAAAACGCAGGTAACCCCACCCAGCACCGCCGAGGCGCTGCCGGTGTTCAGGTCTTCCTTGTGCTCGGCGCCCGGCTCGCGGAAATGCACCTGCGTGTCGATGGCGCCCGGCAATACGTGCAAGCCCGTGGCGTCGATGCGCTCGGCCACCTTGGCCGCGCCAAGATCGCCGATCGCGACGATGCGCCCGCCGCTGACGCCGATATCGGCACGCACCGTGCCGCCCGGCGTCACCGCGGTTCCTCCCGCGACGACCATATCGAAGCGCCCGTCCAAGTCCTTTTGTCCCCTCGTGCGTTTCTCGTGCGGCAAGAGGCAGTTGATACCGCCTCACGCGCTGTTTATAGCTTTCCCATGATAGCAGTGAAGGCGGAGCACGGTCATGGTCGAATCGTCTAACAACCCGCGGCCGCTCAGCGGCGCGGTGCTGCCGCGATTCGCCGGCGTGGCGACGTTCATGCGCCTGCCCCCGGCGGAAGCGAAGGACCTGGACATAGCGATCGCCGGCGTGCCCTGGGACGGCGGCACCACCAACCGCCCGGGCGCTAGGCACGGCCCCCGGGGCTTGCGCGATGCGTCGTGCCTGATGCGCCTGATCCACCATGTCAGCCGAATCAGCCCCTACGACCTGGCGCGAATCGGCGACGTGGGCGACTGCCCGGTCAACCCGGTGGACCTGAAAGACACCCTAGGGCGGGTCGAGAAATTCTACGCCGCGATCCACCGGGCGGGCGCCATTCCGCTGTCGGCCGGCGGCGACCACCTGATCACCCTGCCGATCATGCGCGCCATCGCCAAGGGCGGCCCGCCCTTGGGCATGGTGCATTTCGACGCGCATACCGACACCTGGGACAGCTATTTCGGCGGCCATAAATACACGCACGGCACGCCGTTCCGCCGCGCGATCGAGGAAGGCTTGCTCGATCCCAAGCGCACGATCCAGATCGGCATCCGCGGTTCGCTCTACAGCCCCAAGGACAACGAATGGGGCGACAAGCAGGGCATCCGCGTCGTCTACATCGAGGAATATTTCAAGCTGGGCGTCGAGAAGGTGATCAAGGAGGCGCGGCGCGTGGTGGGCAACGGCCCCACCTATATCAGCTTCGATGTCGACGGCCTCGACCCGGTTTACGCGCCGGGCACCGGCACGCCCGAGATCGGCGGCTATTCCACCGCCGAGGCGCAGCAGATGCTGCGCGGCCTGCAAGGCCTCGATCTCGTGGGCGGCGACGTGGTGGAAGTCTCGCCGCCGTTCGACCCCTCGGGCAACACGGCCATCGTCGGGGCGACCATGATGTTCGAGATCATGTGCCTGCTGGCCGACGCGGTGGCGCGGCGCAAGAACAAGAAAAAGAGCGGCAAGAAACGCTGACGCCCCCGCTCGTGGCAGCCAAGACCAAGAAAAAGCAAACGGCCGAGCGCGAGCTATACGCGCCGGTGAAGGCGTTCCTGGAAAAACAGGGCTATCAGGTCAAGGGCGAGGTAAGGGGCTGCGACGTGGTGGGGCTGCGCGGCGACGAGCCGCCGGCGATCGTCGAGCTCAAGCGCAAGTTCAATCTCGATCTGGTGCTCCAGGGCGTGGACCGCCTGGCTTTAAGCGACCGAGTGTACCTGGCGGTGGACGGCGCCACTTCGCGCGGCGCCTGGCGCCAGCGGCCCGACGGTAGGGCGGCGAAAAAACTCTGCCGCATGCTGGGCCTCGGCCTTTTGCTGGTGCATCTCGGCCGCGCGGCCGGGCAGGGGGTGGATGTGGTGCTCGACCCCGTGCCCTACACCCCGCGCAAGAACAAGCGCCGCGCCGCGATGCTGCTGGGCGAGCATCAGCGCCGCGTCGGCGATCACAACACCGGCGGCGTCACGCGCGTGGGTATCGTCACGGCCTACCGGCAAGAGGCGCTGCGCTGCGCGCAAATCCTGCGGCGCGACCGGCAAGCCAGCCCCGCGACCTTGCGCCAGCATGCCAACGCGCCCAAGGCCGCCGGCATCCTGCGCGACGACGTCTATGGCTGGTTCCAGCGCATCGAGCGCGGCGTCTATGCCCTGACTCCCAAGGGCGAAAAAGCCCTCGTGGCCTACAAGCATGCGCTCGATCCTGGTCTGGAAAAATCGCGCGCACGAAAAACCCCGGAAGGAACCGCCGATGCCGACAAACAACGACAATAACGCCGCGCGGCTCTATGCCGCCCTGGCGCAGCGTTTCGGCGACGCGCCCACGGACGGGCCGGCCAGCGACATGCTGGCACGCATGGCGGTGCATCGCTCGCACCGCGCGTTTCAGGACAAGAAGGTGGAGCCTGAGCTGCTGCGCCTGGTCTGTTCCGTGGCGCTGTCCGCGCCCAGCAAAAGCGATCTACAGCAGCGCGACATCGTGATCGTCCAGGACAAGGCGTTGCGGCAAAAGCTCGACGCGCTGATGCCCGACATGGAATGGCTGCCCAAGGCCCCGGCATTGCTTGTCGTTTGTGGAAATAACCGCCGCCAGCGCTTAGTACACGAGTGGCGTAAAAGATTCTTCGCCAACAACCATCTCGACCCGTTCTTCAACGCGGCCACCGACGCGGCGATCGTGCTCGGCTGGCTGGTGCTGGCGGCCGAAGCCGCGGGTCTCGGCTGCTGTCCGCTCAGCGTGATCCGCAACCGCGCGCAAGCCGCCAGCGACCTGCTGGGATTGCCCGATCACGTGTTCCCTTACGTCGGCTTGGCGCTGGGCTGGCCCGCGGGCGAGGGCTACCTCACCCCGCGCTTGCCCCTGGCCGCGACCTTGCACACCGACCGCTTCGACGATACGCGCATCCGCGATCTTGTGGCCGGCTACGACCAGCGCCGGCAATACCGCACCCAGCGCAACGAGGCGGAATACGGCAAGGACCCGGTCTATGGCTGGTCCGAGGACAAGGCGCGGCAGTATTCCAAGCCCGAGCGCGCCGATTTCGGCGCGTTCGTGCGGCGCAAGGGCTTCAAGCTGGACTGACGGCGGCGGCTTGCCCGCCCCAGGCCAGCGCCTATACTGCCCGCCGTTTTCGTCCAGGAGCATGCGATGAGCGTGAAAGTAAAGGCCGGCGGCACGCCCAAAAGCGGCGTCAAGAAGGTGGTGCTGGCCTATTCCGGCGGCCTCGATACCTCGGTCATCCTGAAATGGCTGCGGGAAAATTACCGCTGCGAGGTGGTCACCTTCACCGCCGACCTGGGCCAGGGCGAGGAGCTGGCGCCCGCGCGCAAGAAGGCGGAGATGTTCGGCGTGAAGCAGATCTTCATCGAGGATCTGCGCGAGGAATTCGTGCGCGATTTCGTGTTCCCGATGTTCCGCGCCAACGCGCTGTACGAGGGCCTCTACCTGCTCGGCACCTCGATCGCCCGGCCGCTGATCGCCAAGCGCCAGATAGAGATCGCCGAGAAAGTCGGCGCCGACGCCGTGGCGCACGGCGCCACCGGCAAGGGCAACGACCAGGTGCGGTTCGAGCTGACCTATTACGCGCTCAAGCCCGACATCAAGGTGATCGCGCCCTGGCGCGAATGGGAACTGGATTCGCGCACCAAGCTGCTCGACTTCGCCGAGAAGCACCAGATACCGATCGCCAAGGACAAACGCGGCGAGGCGCCGTTCTCGGTGGACGCCAATTTGTTGCACTCATCCAGCGAGGGCAAGGCGCTGGAAGACCCGTGGCACGAGCCGGAGGAATTCGTCTATCAGCGCACGATCGCGCCCGAGGACGCGCCCGACAAGGCGCAGTATCTCGAGATCGAGTTCGAGAAGGGCGACGCGGTGGCGGTGGACGGCAAGAAACTGTCACCGGCCAGACTGCTGACGCGGCTTAACGAACTGGGCAAGGCCAACGGCGTCGGCCGGCTCGATCTGGTGGAAAACCGCTTCGTGGGCATGAAAAGCCGCGGCGTGTACGAAACCCCGGGCGGCACGATTTTGCATTGGGCGCACCGGGGCATCGAGAGCATCACGCTCGACCGCGGCTCGGCGCATCTGAAGGACGACCTGATGCCGCGCTACGCCGAGCTGGTCTATTTCGGCTTCTGGTTCTCGCCCGAGCGCCTGATGCTGCAAGCCGCGATCGACAAAAGCCAGGAGCACGTCACCGGCACGGTGCGGGTGAAACTGTACAAGGGCAACGTGTCGGTTGTGGGCCGCAAATCGCCCCTGAGCATGTACAGCCACAAGCACGTGACGTTCGAGGCGGATTACGGCGCCTACGACCAGCGCGACGCCGAGGGCTTCATCAAGCTCAACGCGCTGCGGTTAAAGCTGGTGAAGATGCGGGGCAAGTAAGCGTTAGGGAAAACAACCACCAAGGCACAAAGACACCAAGGTAGGAAGAAATGCGCGGCCAATGGCCGCGCGTCGAAATTCTTGGTGCCTTGGTGTCTTGGTGGTTTTCGTTTCTTTTCTCGGTGCCTCTGTGTCTCTGCGCTCAGCCCTTGAATCTCGTCTCGGGCAGGCCGGTGACGCCGGGCACGCGCATGGCGAACACGCCGCCGTCGAGGCCGCTCGGCGATTTCTTGCCGTCGGTGCGGCGCAGCGACGTGAAATAGATCGTGTCGAGCTCCCGGTCGCCGAAGGCCGGCATGGTGGGCCACAGCACGGGTATAGTCACGATCAGGTCGAGCTTGCCCTTGGGGGTGAAGCGCTTGAACGTGCCGCTGTCGATCGACGCGGCCCAATAGCAGCCCTGGGCGTCGACGCAGCATCCGTCCACCCTCCCGTCCATGCCGTGCGTGTCGAGGAACAGGCGCCGGTTGCCGATCGCGCCGCTGTCCGGGTCGTGGTCGTAGGCGAACACGCTGCGCACGCTGGGATGCGAATCGCCCTGGTACAGCGTCTTGTTGTCGGGGCTGAACGCGGTCGCGTTGGCGGTGATCACGCCGTTGATCTTCTTTTCCAGCGTGCGCGACGCCGACAGGCGATAGAACGCCGACTCGGCGCGGTGCGGCTCGATCGGGTCCTTCATGCTGCCGACCCAGAAGGAAGCGCCGCTGCGGTCGGTCTTGCCCTCGTTCAGGCGGTGATTGGGGAATTGCGGCTCGGGATTTACCAGCAGCTCGATCTTGCCGCTCTCCGGCTCGAAAAAATGCAGGCCGGTCTTCAGCGCCACCAGCACGCCGCCTTTGTCGCGCAGGCTGAACGAGCCAATCGGCGCCGGCAGCTTGTAGGCGCGGTTCTTGCGCATGGCCGGGTCGTAGCGGTTGAGGCTCGGCTCATAGATGTTGGCCCACCACAGCACGTTGTCGCGCGGGCACCACACCGGCGTTTCGGCGACGGCGGCCTTGGCATCGACGATGCAATCGACCTGAGGGGTAAGGGGGGTCACTTGGCCTGGAACCGCTCGCACCACTCCAGGCGTTCGTCCACCTGCGCGATTTCCAGATCGAGCCACTTGGTCAGCGGATCGCCGTCGCCGCCGGCAAGCCCGCGATGCAGATCGTTGAGGCGCGCCTTTTCGCCGCGCAGGATATCGGCCATGCCCTCGATCACCTCGCGCCGGTCCTCGGGCTGAAGCAGGTCGATGAACCGCAGCTTCAGCGCCAGCACCAGCTTGCCCATGTCGCTGCCCGGTGCGCGCACATTGGCGCGCATGAGTTCCCGGAACGCCGCGCGCCCCGAAGCGGTGATCGCCAGGGTGGCGTTGTCCTCCATGCCCCTGCCGTCCACCGCCTCGACCAGGCCTTCCAGGCGCAACAGCTCGATCGACGTGCCCAGCAGGTCGAGCGACGGACCGACCATGCGGCTGATGAAATGCCGCACTTCGCCGGCCAGCTCGCCGTAGCGCATCCCCCCGCGCACGAGCCGGCCCAGCGCGCATAAGCGCACCGCCTCGATCGGGATCAAGCTGTTGTCGCGGTACATCGGCACTTAGGGTCCGTCCAGTCCCTGACAATTGTCAGACTTATCAGGCAAGGGCTGGGGCAGTCTAGGGCTATCTGCGAACGATTCGCAACTGCGGCTTCACGCCGCGGCGTTGACCTTCAGCGCCCGCCACACGGATTTCAGCGCCTGGACCAGATGGTCCATGTCGGCGTCGCTGTGCAGCGGCGTGGGGGTAAAGCGCAGGCGCTCGGTGCCGCGCGGCACGGTGGGATAGTTGATCGGCTGCACGTAGATGCCGTGCGCGTCCAGCAGCAGGTCGCTGATCGCCTTGCACAAAGCCGCGTCGCCCACCGCTACCGGCACGATATGGCTGTGCGACGGCATCACCGGCAAGCCCGCCTCGGCCAAGCGCGTCTTCAGCGTCTGGGCGCGCTCCTGGTGCCGGGCGCGTAAAGTGCGGCCTTCCTCGCTGCGCAGGATGCGCACGGCGGCCAGCGCCCCCGCGGCCACCGCCGGCGGCAGCGACGTGGTGAAGATGAAGCTGCCGGCATTGCTGCGCACGAAGTCGACTAGCGCGCCGGTGCCGGCGATATAGCCGCCCAGCACGCCGAACGCCTTGCCCAGCGTGCCCTCGATCACGTCGATCTCCGGGGCCACGTTGTCGCGCTCGGAAACCCCGCCGCCGCCCGCGCCGTACATGCCCACGGCGTGCACTTCGTCAAGGTACACCAGCGCCCCGTGCTTGCGCGCGATGCGCGCCAGCTCGCCCACGGGTGCTATGTCGCCATCCATCGAATAGACCGATTCGAACGCCACGATCTTGGCGCGGCTTTTCGGTTGCGCCGACAGCAGGCGATCCAGATCGGTAGCGTCGTTATGCGCGAAGATGTGCTTTTCCGCGCGGCTGTCGCGAATGCCGTGGATCATCGAGGCGTGATTGAACCGGTCCGAGAACACGGCGCAATCCGGCAGCCCGGCGGCCAGGGTTCCCAACGCCGCCTGGTTGGATATGTAGCCCGAGGTGAACAGCAGCGCCGCTTCCTTGCCGTGCAGCGCCGCCAGTTCGCGCTCCAGCTCGACCAGCAGGTGATGCGTGCCGGATATGTTGCGCGTGCCGCCGGCACCCGCGCCCATGCGCCCGACCGCTTCGCGCATGGCGTCCAGCACCTGGGGATGCTGGCCCATCGCCAGGTAGTCGTTGCTGCACCACACCGTCACCTCGGCCACGCGGTCGGGCTGGCCGTCGCGCGCGATATGGCGGCGCGCACGCGGGAAGCTCCCGGCCTGGCGTTCCAGGTCGGCGAACACGCGATAGCGGCCCTCGCGGCGCAAGGCCGCGATCTGGTCCAGGAAGAACCGCTGGTAATCCATCCCCGCTCCGATGCTCTCTCCGGCGCCTTTACCTTGGGCTTAAGGCGCCGCCCACCCGCATCATTCCGGCTGTATCAACACCGGCGCGGCCCGGCCTGTTCCCGGCCCTAGGCCCCGCGGTGTTTTTTCGACGGTTACGCCGCTTTGGCGTGGCCGTTCTGGCGCACCCAGGCCAGGGTTTCGTCCAGGGCCTTGCCGAACCGCTCCAGCAGCATGTCGATTTCCGGCTCGGTGATGATCAGGGGCGGGCTGAAGCAGATCGCGTCGCCCACGACCGAACGCAGGATCGCGCCGTTGGCCTGGCCGCGCTTGATCAGATAGGCGCCCACGCCCAGCTTGCCGTCGAAGTTTTCCTTGGTGGCCTTGTCCTTGACCAGCTCGATCGCGCCCATCAGGCCGACGCCGCGCACCTCCCCGACCAGGGGGTGCCCGGCGAACTTGCGCAGGCCGTTCAGGAAGCGCGGCGAGATGCGCTTGATGTGCGCAACGATGTCGCGTTCCTCGTAGATTTTCAGCGTCTCCAGCGCCACGGCCGCGGCCACGGGATGCGCGCTGTAGGTATAGCCGTGCGCGAACACGCCGATCTTCTCGCTCTCCTTCACCAGCGCGTTCCAGATCGGCTCGTTCACCAGCACCGCCGAGATCGGCAGATAGGCCGACGACAGCGCCTTGGCCAGCACCATCATGTCCGGCTTGATGTTGTAGGTCTGGCTGCCGAACATGTTGCCGGTGCGCCCGAAGCCGCAGATCACCTCGTCGGCGATCATCAGCATGTCGTATTTTTTAAGGACCGCCTGGATCTTCTCGAAATAGCCCTTGGGCGGCACCACCACGCCGCAGGAACCCATCACCGGCTCGGCGATGAACGCGGCGCAAGCGTCGGCCCCGCCCTCGGCGATGATCTTCTGTTCCAGCGCTACGGCCATGCGGGTGGCGAAGTCTTCCTCGCTCTCGCCCGGCTTGCCGAAGCGCCAATAGTGCGGGCATTCGGTGTGCACGATGCCGGCGATCGGCAGGTCGAAGTCGCGGTGGTTGTTGGGCAGGCCGGTCATGCTGGCCGCCGCCACGGTCACGCCGTGATAGGCCTTGATGCGCGAGATGATCTTTTTCTTCTTCGGGCGGTTCAGCGCGTTGTTGTAGTACCAGACCAGCTTGACCACCGTGTCGTTGGCCTCGGAGCCGGAATTGGCGAAGAACACCTTCGACATCGGCACCGGCGCCAGCTTGATCAGCCGTTCGGCCAGGTCGATGCCCGGCTCGTGCGACTTGCCGGTGAAGAAATGGTGGAACGGCAGCTTTTTCAGCTGCTCGGTCGCGGCGTTGACCAGGCGCTCTTCGCTGTAACCCAGCGAGCAGCACCACAGGCCGGCCATGCCCTCGATGTACTTGTTGCCGGCGTCGTCGGTCACCCACACGCCCTTGCCTTCGCGCAAGACCAGCGGACCCTCGGTCTGGTGGGTCTTCAGGTTGGTGTAGGGGTGCATGACATAGGCGATGTCGCGCGCCGCGGGTGAGTTGACCAGGGGCTTCATGGTTGGTTTTCCTTATGGAATTCGGGGCCGGGGCCATTTAACCGCGAACGCCGTCCGCGGTCAAAGCGCCGATTCCGGGCCCCTGGGCCCCGGTTTTAGCCGGTCGCCCGGGCCTTTCCGGGTAAAAGCCCCGGGCTGCTAGCCGCGCAGCTTGCGATAGACGAACAGCACCACGATGCCGCCCGCCGTGGCGGTGAACAGGGTGGGGATATTGAAGCCGCTGACGCTGCCGATGCCCACCAGGGCGCCCAGGAACCCGCCGACGAAGGCCCCGGCGATGCCCAGCAGGATGGTGACGATAATCCCGCCCGGATCGCGCCCCGGCATGATCCATTTGGCCAAAATCCCGGCCACCAGCCCCACCAGAATCCACGACAGGAACCCCATGAACCTCTCCCCCGCTATGGGCGCCCGCCCCCCTGTTTACGGCTCCTGCCGGTCTGGGCTTGGGCGAACGCCCGCGATCATTTATCATTGCCCGCAGATCGCCGGCCGGCAAGCCCGACTAGGGAACCAAGGGCTCGCGGCACGTCGACCTGGGGAGAACAATCGATGCTTGGGAAATCTTTCGCTTCCGCCACCGCGCCGCGTCCGGGCCTCGTGGGATCGCTGGCCCTGGCAACCGCGCTGGTGGCACTCACGGCCTTCGCCCAGCCGGTTTCGGCCAAGACGCTGAAATGGGCCAGCCAAGGCGACCTCAACTCGGCCGACCAGTACATGCGCAACCAGACGCTGTCGCTCAGCATCTTGAGCAACGTCTACGAGGGGCTGATCCGCCGCGATCCGAAGACGCTGGCGATCGAACCGGCGCTGGCCGAGAAGTGGGAGATCGCCGAGCCGACGCGCTGGCGCTTCTACCTGCGCAAGGGCGTGAAGTTCCACGACGGCAAGCCGTTCACCGCCGACGACGTGGTGTTCTCGGCGCAGCGCGCGATGAGCAAGGGCTCGGAGCTCAAGGGCCGCCTGCCGGGCGTCAAGGAAGTGAAGAAGATCGACGACCATACCGTCGACTTCATCACCGAGAAGCCGAACCCCATCCTGCACGTCGAATGGTCCACCTGGGGCATCTATTCCAAGGCCTGGGCGATCGACAACAAGTCGACCGAAGTCTCGGACCCGTCCAAGGGCGAAGCGCCCAATTTCGCCACCACCCACGCCAACGGCACCGGCCCGTTCAAGCTGAAAAGCCGCGAGGCCGACGTGAAGACGGTGTTCGAGGTGAACCCCGACTGGTGGGGCAAGGACAAGTACAAGCACAACGTCACCGAAGTGATCTTCACGCCCATCAAGTCGGCGCAGACGCGCGTGGCCGCGCTGATCTCGGGCCAGATCGACTTCATGGAGCCGGTGCCGGTGCAGGACATCGACACGATCAACAAGAACAAGGGCACCAAGGTGCTGGTATCGCCCGAAACGCGGGTGATATTCCTGGGCTTCGACCATCCGCGCAAAGAGCTGAAGTTCTCCTCGGTCAAGGGTAAGAACCCGTTCCAGGACAAGCGCGTGCGCCAGGCCTTCATGCAGGCCATCGACATCCAGACGATCAAGACCAAGGTCATGCGCAACATGGCGCTGCCCTCGGCCATGATGGTGGCCAAGGGCTTCGCGGGCTGGGACGAGGCATACAAGCGCCTGCCCTACAACCCCGACGCGGCCAAGAAGCTTCTGGCCGAGGCCGGCTATCCCAACGGCTTCGAAGTGCAGATGGACTGCCCGAACGACCGCTACGTCAACGACGAGGGGATCTGCCAGGCGACCGTCGGCATGCTGCAACGCATCGGCATCAAGATCAACCTGGTGACCAAAACCAACACCGTGCTGTTCGGCGAATACACGAAGTTCGAAACCAGCTTCTACATGCTGGGCTGGGCGCCGGGCAGCTACGATTCGTGGAACCCGCTGCAGTTCCTGCACCGCTGCGTGCCGATCGATGCGCAAGGCAACTCGAAGCCGGGCGGCACCTTCAACTACGGCCGCTACTGCAACCCCAAGGTCGACGCGCTGATCGATCAGATCGGCCAGGAAACCGACCTGACCAAGCGCAACGCGCTGTTGAAGCAAGCGTGGACTACGACCATCGACGATGTGGCCTATATCCCGCTGCACCAGCAGATGATCGCCTGGGGCGTGCGCGACACCATCGCCAAGATGGAGGCGCATGCCGGCAACGAGTTCCTGTGGTACCACGTGATGATGAAATAGAGTTGCTTCGCCCTTTGATTCCTCATCCTGAGGAGCCCTCGACCTCGTCCTTCGAGACGGCTGCTTCGCAGCCTCCTCAGGATGAGGTCGAGGGCGTCTCGAAGGATGGGCCCCGCGCGCCAACGATAGCATTCACTGTTGCATGATCGCCTATATCGTCGGCCGCATATTCCAATCTCTGCTGGTGCTGGTCATCGTCGCGCTGATCGCCTTCTTGGTGTTTCAGTTCGTCGGCGACCCGGTCGCCAACATGTCCGGCCAGGAAACCTCCGCCGAAGACATCGCGCGCATGCGCACGAATTTGGGCCTGGACAAGCCGATGCTGGTGCAGTTCGCGCGCTTCGTCGGCAACGTCCTGACCGGGCATTTCGGCGTCAGCTTGCGCACGGTCAAGCCGGTGGACGAGCTGATCGCCGAGCGCCTGCCGGCGACGCTCGAGCTTTCGCTGATGGCGGCTTTGTTCGCGCTGGCGTTCGCCATACCGCTCGGCGTCCTGACCGGCCTGAAGCCGCGCCATTGGGCCAGCCGCGTTTTCATGGCGATGTCGCTGGTTGGCATCTCGCTGCCGACCTTCCTGATCGGTATTCTTTTGATTCTGCTGTTCGGCGTGATTCTGGGCTGGCTTCCCGCCTTCGGGCGCGGCGACGTGGTCAAGATCGGCTTCTGGAGCACGGGGCTGCTGACCGCCAGCGGCTGGCAGTCAATCATCCTGCCCTCGATCACCCTGGGCCTGTTCCAGTTGACGCTGATCATGCGCCTGGTGCGCTCGGAGATGCTCGAGGTGCTGCGCACCGACTACATCAAGTTCGCGCGCGCGCGCGGGCTTTCCAACCGGGCGGTGAATTTCGGCCACGCGCTGAAAAACACGCTGATCCCCGTCATCACCATCACCGGGCTGCAACTGGGCTCGATCATCGCCTTCGCCATCATCACCGAAACGGTGTTCCAATGGCCGGGCATGGGCTTGCTGTTCCTGCAGGCGGTGCAGTTCGCCGATATTCCGGTCATGTCCACCTACCTGCTGCTGATTGCGTTGCTGTTCGTCGGCATCAACCTGATGGTCGATCTGCTCTACTACCTGGTCGATCCGCGCTTGCGCGCCGAGCGCGGCGCGATGGAGCGGGGCGTATGACGGCCTCGGCAAGCCACCCCGGCTTCATCGCCCGCGCGCTGGATAGCGACATCTGGCACAGCTTCCGCTCCTCCACGATCACCATCGCCGCCGCCGCCATCACCGCGGCGATGATACTGTCCGCCGTGTTCGCGCCGTGGATCTCGCCGCAGAACCCGTGGGACCCCGGCGCGTTGCAATTGATCGATGCGTTCAATCCGCCGGCCTGGGCCCAGGGCGGGGATTGGCGCTTTCTATTGGGCACCGACGACCAGGGCCGCGACATGCTGTCGGCGATGTTCTACGGCCTGCGCGTGTCGCTGGCCGTGGGGTTCCTGGCCGTGCTGTTCGCCATGGTCGTGGGCATCGCGCTGGGGCTGGTCGCGGGCTATGCCGGCGGGATCGTCGAGACGGTCATCATGCGCCTGGCCGACGTGCAACTCACCTTTCCCACCATCCTGATCGCGCTGATGGTCGATGGCGTGACGCGCGCCCTGCTGTCGGGCGAGGCGCACGACCGCCTGGCCGTGGCGGTGATCGTCTTCTCGATCGGCATTTCCAACTGGGTGCACTACGCCAGGACCGTGCGCGCCTCGACCCTGGTGGAAAAACGCAAGGAATACGTCCAGGCCGCGCGCGTGATCGGCCTGCATCCCGGCCTGATCATGCTGAAGCACGTGCTGCCCAACGTCATGGGCCCGGTGCTGGTGATCGCCACGGTCGGCCTGGCGGTGGCGGTCTTGACCGAGGCGACGCTGTCGTTCCTGGGCGTGGGCGTGCCGGCGACGCAGCCCTCGCTCGGCACCCTGATCCGCATCGGCAACAATTTCCTGTTCTCAGGAGAATGGTGGATCGTGATCTTCCCCGGCGCGGTGCTGGCCACGCTGGTCCTGGCCGTGAACCTCTTGGGCGATTGGCTCAGGGACGCGCTAAATCCAAAACTGAGATAAGACAAGAAACCACCAAGGCACAAAGACACCAAGGAAGTATGGGGCAGCGGGTCTTTCTTGGTGCCTTGGTGTCTTGGTGGTTTTCTTCTTCTACGCCGCCTGCTTGTCCAGCTCGCGCAAAACGGCGTCGCCCATCACCACGGTCGACACCTTGGCGGCGCCCACCTGCATGATGTCGGCGGTGCGCATGCCGCTGGACAGAACCTTCTCCACCGCGCTTTCGACAAGCCGCGCGTCGTCGTCCAGGTCGAAGGAATAGCGCAGCAGCATCGCGAAGCTCAAAAGCTCGGCCAGCGGATTGGCGATGTTCTTGCCGGCGATGTCGGGCGCCGAGCCGTGCACCGGCTCATACAGCGCCCGGCGCTTGCCCTGCTGGTCCACTTCGCCGAGCGAAGCCGAGGGCAGCATGCCGAGCGAGCCCGTGAGCATCGCCGCGCAATCCGACAGGATGTCGCCGAACAGGTTGTCGGTCACGATCACGTCGAACTGCTTGGGGTTGCGCACCAGCTGCATGGCGCAGTTGTCGGCGTACATGTGCGACAGCGCGGCACCAGGGAATTCGTGCTTGTGCACCCATTCCGCCTCCTCGCGCCACAGCACGCCCGATTCCATCACGTTGGCCTTTTCCACCGAGCACACGCGGTTCTCGCGCTTCTTCGCCAGCTCGAAGGCCACGCGCACGATGCGGCGGATTTCGTTGGTGGTGTAGACCTGGGTGTTGATGCCGCGGCGCTGCCCGTCCGCCATCTTCTCGATGCCGCGCGGCTCGCCGAAGTAAATCCCGCCGGTCAACTCGCGGATGATCAGCATATCCAGGCCTTGCACCACCTCGCGTTTCAAGGTCGATGCGTCCACCAGCGCGTCGAACACCATCGCCGGGCGCAGGTTGGCGAACAGCCCCAGCTCCTTGCGCAGGCGCAACAGGCCGCGCTCGGGCCGCTGGTCGAAGGGCAGGGTGTCGTAGCGCGGCCCGCCCACGGCGCCGAACAGCACCGCGTCGGCGGCCATCGCATCGGCCAGCGTGTTGTCGGTGAGCGGCGTGCCGTGCTTGTCGTAGGAAGCACCGCCCACCAGGCCATCCTGCACGTCGAAGCGCACGGCGCGGCGCTTGTCGAACCATTCGATCACGCGGCGCACCTGCGTCATCACTTCCGGGCCGATGCCGTCGCCGGCCAGAATCAGTATCTTCTTGTTGGTTTTCATTGTTTCTCTTCCCTAGGCAGAAGTTCTTTTTGCGTCGGTTCAGCGGGGCTTGCGGTCGCTGCGGATCACCAGCGTGCCCGCGGCCAGGTCGTGCAGCGCCTGCCGGCGGCTGGTAAGCGCGATCATGATCCAGCCCAGCATCGCCGTGGCGGCGGTCAACCCGCGCAACACGAAGCGCAAGGTCGCGCGCGCGAAGCCCGGGCGTTCGCCGTTCAAATCCACCACCTCCAGGCCCAAGGCGCGCTTACCCGGCGTGGCGCCGCGCCGGCCGCTGTCGAACCCGGCGCAATAGAGCCAGGCGATCAGCGCGGCGATCAGGAAATAGGGCGCGTCGGCCATGCCGAGGTCGCGCTCGACCCGCAGGCCGAACACGCCCACCAGGACCAGCGCCTCGATGAACAGCAGCACGATCAGAATGCCGCAATCCACCAGCGCGGCCAGGCTGCGCGCGCCAAAACCCGCCAACGCCGCCGCCGGCGGCGCGCCGTCCCGCGCGGGCGTGAGTTCGCTTAGATCCACGAAGCCCCCCGCCGCCGCAAGACCGGCCGCGGTCACTTAAGCTCGCGTATGTCGGTCAGCCGCCCGGTCAGGGCCGCGGCCGCCGCCATCGCGGGGCTGACCAGATGCGTGCGCCCGCCGGAGCCCTGGCGGCCCTCGAAATTGCGGTTCGAGGTCGAGGCGCAGCGCTCGCCGGCCTTAAGCTTGTCGGCGTTCATCGCCAGGCACATCGAGCAGCCCGGCTCGCGCCATTCGAAGCCGGCTGCCACCAGCACGCGGTCCAGGCCCTCGTCCTCGGCCTGGTTCTTCACCAGCCCCGATCCCGGCACCACCAGGGCGCGCAGGCCCGGCTTCACCTTGCGGCCTTTGACCACCGCCGCCACTTCGCGCAAATCCTCGATGCGGCCGTTGGTGCAGCTGCCGATGAACACGGTATCGACCGTAATGTCCGTCAGCTTGGTGCCCGGCTTCAGGCCCATGTAGTCCAGCGCCCGCTTCAAGCCGGCGCGGCGCATTTCGTCCTTCTCGCTCTCGGGGTCGGGCACGAAGCCGGTGATCGGCAGCACCTGCTCGGGACTGGTGCCCCAGGTCACTTGCGGCGGGATGTCGGCGGCGCGCAACGTCACTTCCTTATCGTACGACGCGCCCGGGTCCGACGGCAGCGTCTTCCAGTACGCCAGGGCCTGTTCCCAGGCGCCGGCCTTGGGCGCCATCGGCCGGCCCTTCAGGTAGGCGAAGGTGGTTTCGTCCGGCGCCACCATGCCGCCCCTAGCGCCGGCCTCGATCGACATGTTGCACACGGTCATGCGCCCTTCCATCGAAAGGGCGCGCACCGTGTCGCCGGCGTATTCGATGACGTGGCCGGTGCCGCCGGCGGTGCCGATCTTGCCGATGATCGCCAGGATCATGTCCTTGGACGTCACGCCCGCGGGCAGCTTGCCCTCCACCGTCACGCGCATGTTCTTGGCCGGCTGCTGCAGCAGCGTCTGCGTCGCCAATACGTGCTCGACCTCCGACGTGCCGATGCCGAACGCCAGCGCGCCGAACGCGCCGTGCGTGGCGGTATGGCTGTCGCCGCACACGATCGTGGCGCCGGGCTGGGTGAAGCCCTGCTCGGGCCCGATGATGTGCACGATGCCCTGGCGCACGTCGTCCATCTGGTACAGCGGCACCCCGAAATAGGCGCAGTTGTCCGTCAGCGTGTCGACCTGGATCCGCGATTCCTCGTCGTCGATGCCCTTGGAACGGTCGGTCGTGGGCACGTTGTGGTCGGCCACGGCCAGGGTCAGGTCGGGCCGGCGCACTTTGCGGCCCGCGATCCGCAAGCCCTCGAACGCCTGCGGGCTGGTGACTTCGTGCACCAGGTGCCGGTCGATATACAGCACGCAGGTGCCGTCGGCTTGGCGCTCGACGATGTGGCTGTCCCAGATCTTATCGAACAATGTGCGCGGCTTTGCCATGGCCTCGTCTCTCCCAAATTCCGGCCGGTTTTTAAGGTCAGTCGGTCCGTTCGCGCTTCTTCTTGTCCTTGCGGTCCTTCATCGTCGCCTTGCCGGCGGTGATGTTGGCGCGGCGGCGCTCATCGCGCGCCGCCTGGGCGGCCGCGAGCTCGGGCGATTCCGGCGCCTCGGTCACGGCGGCTTCGCGCAATTCCTGGAACGCGGCCAGCTCTTTGATGCGCGCGCTCTTGCCGGTGCGCCCGCGCAGGTAATAAAGCTTGGCCCGGCGCACGTCGCCCCGGCGCAACACCTCGATGCCCGCCAGGCGCGGCGAATACAGCGGGAACACGCGTTCCACGCCCTCGCCGTAGCTGATCTTGCGCACGGTGAAGGCCGAGTTCAAGCCCGCTTTGCGGCGCGCGATGCACACGCCCTCGAAGGACTGCACGCGCTCGCGCTCGCCCTCGACCACCTTCACGTTCACGCGCAGCGTGTCGCCCGGCTTGAATTCCGGCACCTTGTTCTTGGCGGTCAGCTTCTCCACGAACTCGGCGTTCAATTTCTGCATGATGTTCATGACACAGATCCCTTGTTGCAGTCCTTCTAGGCCGCCTGATAGCGCGACCACAAATCCGGGCGGCGCTCGCGCGTCGTCCGTTCGGCTTCCGAGCGCCGCCAGGCCTGGATCTTCTCGTGATGGCCCGACAGCAGCACTTCAGGCACTTTGCGCCCGGCCCATTCCGCGGGACGGGTGAAATGCGGGTATTCCAGCAACCCGCGCTCGAAACTCTCTTCGTTCAGCGACTCGGCCGCGCCCGCCACCCCCGGCAGCAGGCGCACCGCGGCGTCGATCAGCGCGATCGCCGCCGGCTCGCCGCCCGACAGCACGAAATCGCCCAGGCTCAGCTCTTCCATTTGGCGCCGGTCGATCACGCGCTGGTCCACGCCCTCATAGCGCCCGCACAGCACGATCGCGCCGGGACCTGCCGCCAACGCGCGTACCCGCGCCTGGGTCAAGGGCGCGCCGCGCGGTGTCAGGTAGATCGTGGGCAGGGCCCCGTGCGCCGCCTCGGCCGCCACGCAGGCCGCGTCGATCACGTCGGGGCGCATCACCATCCCGGGCCCGCCGCCGAACGGCGTGTCGTCCACGGTCTTGTGCTTGTCCACGGCGAAGCCGCGGATATCGATCGCGTCCAGCGTCCACAAGCCGGTCTCGCGCGCCCGGCCGGCCAGCGACGCGGACAGCGGCCCCGGGAACATCTCGGGAAACAGGGTCAGCACCACCGCCCGCCAGCTCATGTGGGCCTCCGCGCCTTGTCTTTGGCCTTCGCCGGCTCCGGCATCAATCCTTCCGGCGGGTCCACCACGATGCGCCCCGCCGCCAGGTCGACCACCGGCACCGTGCGGCGATTGAACGGCAGCACCGCGCTGCCGCCGCCGGCAAGCGCGATCTCGATCACGTCGCCGGCGCCGTAATTGTCGACCGCGCGCACGCGGCCGAGCGCGGCGCCGTCGGCGCTCTCGGCGGCAAGGCCGATCAGGTCGGTGTGATAGAACTGGTTGGCGCCGAGCCTGGGGAACCGGCCACGCTCGACATACAGGCGCACGCCGCGCAGCGCCTCGGCCGCGTTGCGGTCGGCGACACCCTCGACCTCGGCCAGGATCACGCCGCGCACCGCGCCCACAGGCTTCAGCGCATAGCGCTTGGCCCCGGACTCGTCGGTCAACGCGCCATAGGCGGCCACGTCGCCCGGCTCCTGGGTGAAGCTTTTCACCCGGACCGCGCCGCGCACGCCGTGCGCGCCGACGATCATGCCGACGCACACGCGCTCCGTGCCCACGGGCTGCCGCGCGCCGTCCGCGCGCGATCCGCCGCCTGGTTTGCCGTGCTCCAAGGCCATGTCGGTGCGCATTCCGGTTCCCGTCTAGGCGGCCGGGCTCAGCTCGCCGGCTTCTCGGCCGCGGCCTTGTCCGCCGCCGCCTTTTCCGTCGCCGCTGCCGCTTTTGCCGCCGTCGCTTTGTCCGCCGCCGCGGCCTTGGCAACGCCCGCCGCCGCGGTCGCCGCGTCGTCGGCGGTCTTTTGGTCCTTCCGGCGTTCGGCCCGGGGCAGATGCTGCTTGGTCTGCTTCGGAATCTCCGGCTTCGGCCCCAGCTTGCGGTCGAACAGGAATTTCGCCACGCGGTCCGACGGCGTGGCGCCGACGCCCAGCCAATGCTTCACGCGGTCCTCGACGATCACCACGCGGTCGGCGTGGTCCTTGGGCAGCATGGGGTTGTACGAGCCGATGCGCTCGATGAAGCGGCCGTCGCGCGGGCTGCGCGAATCGGCCACGACGATGCGGAAGAACGGGCGCTTTTTGGCGCCGCCGCGGGCCATGCGGATCTTCAAGCTCATGTCGGTTCAGGTCCTTTCGTTGTCGTAACGTGTCGGGTTGCGTTGCTCTAGGTTCGGTTCGCGGTTCAGCGGGGGCGGCCGATGCCCAGGCCAGCCAGGCCGTGGCGCATCATTCCCTTCTGCCCCAGTTTGCTCATCTGCTTCATCATGCGGCTCATGTCGTCGAACTGCTTCACCAGGCGGTTCACCTCTTGCACGGTGGTGCCGGACCCGGCGGCGATGCGCTTGCGGCGCGAGCCGTTGAGCAGCTTCACGTTGCGCCGCTCTTTCGTGGTCATCGACTGGATGATCGCCTCCTGGCGCTTCACCAGCTTGTCGTCGATCTTGGCGCTGGCGATCTGCTTCTGGATCTGGCCGATGCCCGGCAGCATGCCCATCATCGACTGCAGCCCGCCCATCTTGCGCATCTGGCGCAGCTGGCTGGCCAAGTCCTCCATGTCGAATTGGCCTTTCTGGGCCCGCAGCGCCAGCTTCTCGGCTTCCTCGCGCTCGATGGTCTGGGCGGCTTTCTCCACCAGCCCGACCACGTCGCCCATGCCCAAAATGCGGCCGGCGATGCGCTCGGGGTGGAACGGCTCCAGCGCGTCGAGTTTTTCGCCGACGCCGATAAGTTTGATCGGCTTGCCGGTGACCGCGCGCATGGAAAGCGCCGCACCCCCGCGCGCGTCGCCGTCCACCCGCGTCAAGACGATGCCGGTCAGGCCGACTTTCTCGTTGAAGCCGCGCGCCACGGTCGCGGCGTCCTGGCCGGTCATGGCGTCGGCCACCAGCAGCGTCTCGCGCGGCTTGGTGGCGTCGCGCACTTGGGCCACCTCGGCCATCAGCGCCTCGTCGATCGCCAGGCGCCCGGCGGGATCCAGCAG